>Ga0182739_1000051_pt1 | contig 274627 bp, 233 predicted proteins | sample eDN5th30CBELigBY_FD_128873 | JGI IMG/M metagenome (GOLD analysis project Ga0182739, IMG submission 128873) | Enriched backyard soil microbial communities from Emeryville, California, USA - eDNA 5th pass 30_C BE-Lig BY (version 2) (version 2) | ecosystem: Environmental > Terrestrial > Soil >... | reverse complement strand
CAAACAAGCCTGCGCTTTTCTTCCAAACTCATTTGCCCAATACTTTTTTTAAGAAATCCACCTGTATCTGCAATTCCCCGATCTTTGAATACAGTTCCTTCTCCTTGGATTCATCTTTGGCCGCAGCATGATCCTTACTGAATACCGATTCAGCTTTATCCAAAAACTCACGCTTCCAGGTGTTGATCTGTGTAGCATGGACCTCATATTTGGCGGCCAGCTCATGGACCGTCTGCTGCTCCTTGATCGCTTCGATGGCTACCTTCGCCTTGAAGCCTGCACTGAATTTTCTGCGTTCTTTTTTCATTCTTACAACTGCTAAGTTAAACATTTAAGCAGCTGTCCAATATTTGGGGAGTACTATACTGCGGGAAAGCTATAAATCATATCCTGCTCGACGCAAATTGAATTTGCATATCTATCGATACAGCTTTCGCTTTGTGGCGGAGCCACATTTATTCAGTTCTTTCAGCAACGAATTTGAAAGGAGCGAATGGGTGCCTTTTCATTCAGTTTACTATCCTGAGAATTACTAAGCACACCAATGCATGTACATTGCAATAAAAAGAAATCAAAGCCATAGCTTACCATTGGATTTATGACAAAAAGCGCCCTATTGCTTTACCTAAGGGGCGTTTTTGTTTGAATAAATGTCTTTTCGTTTGAAAAATCACCTTTTTAGTTAGCCCTAAAAAGAATATTAACCCCTGAGGAGCGGCTTTTGACAAATAGGTAGTTTTGGATATAAAATCAATAAAATGAACACCTTTTTTACTCATTTAATGACGGTAAAGAAAATATTTATATGTTTGCAAAATAAATTAGACTTATGAAACCCAATGTCCACACCACCATTAAGTCTTTACTCAATGAAAAATTATCTAAGTTAGAGGGTTATTTCAATGCCGATGTATTTTGTTATTACGGAGCCTTGGTGGATGGTTTAGAGAGCCAGATACTTAGTATTGTTGAAGAATTGGCCAACGACGAGAACAAAAAGGAACGCTTAGTTGTTATTTTAACTACTACAGGAGGTAGTGCAGTTGCGGTGGAGCGATACGTGAATATTTTCAGACAACACTACTCCGTCGTAGATTTTGTTGTCCCAGATTATGCTTATAGCGCTGGAACCATTTTTTGTATGAGTGGAGATAATATTTATATGGATTATTTTTCGGTGTTAGGGCCGATTGATCCCCAAGTCCAAAATAAAGAAGGTAAATGGGTGGCAGCTTTGGGTTATTTGGATAAGGTTAACGAAGCCATAGAAAAATCAAGAAATAACACTATTACTCAAGCCGAATTCCTGATGATTAAAGACCTTGATTTAGCAGAATTGAGGGGCTACGAACAAGCAAAAGAATTAACAATTGATCTTCTAAAAAAATGGTTGGTCAAATATAAGTTTAAGAATTGGAATGAGCATAATACCAACCCCGATAAACTCGGACAACCTGTAACTCCAGAGGAAAAAGAATTGAGGGCGGAGGAGATTGCGGGGCAGCTTAGTGATAATAGTGTCTGGAAGTCTCATAGCAGACCAATTAATGTTGAACGCTTAAGAGAGTTGAGGTTGAAAGTTGAAGACTTTTCCGAAAATGAAGAACTTCGACTCTTAGTTAGAGATTATTATGACTTGCTTTCCGATTACGTAACAAGTAATAATTTACAAATTTTTGTAAACACCAGAAACTTTATATAAATATGGAATCGAAGGAGACTATAGTCCAACAATTGGAAAAAGCTATCGAGCTAACAGAAAAGGAAATAGCGACTCAACGTTCTTATATAGCTTTGAGAGAGGCCAATGATCTTTATAATAAGCTCTTGGAAGATGGTGTTGCTAAAAGAAGAGGATTTACCTTACGTGGTATTGAAGATTCTCATCTATTTCATACCAAGTTAAATTCCCATATTTAGCTCAATCTCAGATTAGACGGGTCAAGTTGACTTAACAGCATCTCCTACTTGCATAATAGGGTCACGATGTCATCATTGTTCAAATAAACAACTCGCCCTATTTCTATCCCCTTTTACAAAAAAAGCACCAATCGTACGTGACTGGTGCTTTTATCGTAGCCCCGACGGGAATCGAACCCATATCTAAAGTTTAGGAAACTTCTATTCTATCCGTTGAACTACAGGGCCAACTCAATCGTGCAAACATACGATTTTACAAGATAAATCGAAAAAAACAGTTGCGGCAGTCAGGGCCAACGCATAAAAGCGGTTAAAAATCGTTGTTATATTCACAATATGTTGATTACTTGTTAGCTTTTTGTGCTTTTCAGGCTTGTGAGTTGGGTTTACCTTTGCTTTATGAAAGAGCCCATCAAGACCAGTCTGCACAAACATTTTGAATCTTTTCCGGACTACCGTATTTCGCGCAACAAGAAGCACCTTTTAGTCGACATCATCATTCTTTCCATCGTTGCCGTGCTCTGTGGGGCGGAGTCGTGGGATTCCATTGAGACTTTTGGCAAAACCAAGGAGAAATTCCTGCGGAAGTTCCTTCGCCTTCCCGGGGGCATCCCATCCCATGATACGATCAACTGTGTATTCAGCAATCTGCGACCAGAACTGTTCGAACGGATGTTCATCCGGTGGGTTTCGGAAATCCGGGACGGGAATATCAAGCGGGAGGTGGTGAGTCTGGACGGCAAGACCGTGCGTGGTTCCAAGGATGGCTTCCACGGACGCAGCCCCATCCATATGGTGAGTGCGTGGGCTTCGGATAACCAGCTGGTCCTGGGGCAGCTTAAAGTGGATGACAAAGAAAACGAAATCACGGCCATCCCCGAATTACTGGACCTACTTGACATCCGTGGGAGAATCATCACGATCGATGCGATGGGTGCCCAGACTGCGATTGCGGAAAAGATCGTGGATGGTGGCGCCGATTACATCCTGGCCGTCAAGGGGAACCACCGGGATCTGCTCGATCAGATCCGGGGCCGGTTTGACCGGCAGCATCCCTGCGACAGCGACCTGCAGGTCGATAAGGGCCATGGCCGACTGGAAAGCCGGAAATGCGACGTGATCAGGCGGCTGGACTTCATTGACAGCCACGTCGAGTGGAAAGCAGTCCGTTCGGTGGTCCGGATCACCGCCACCCGCGATAACGGCAACAAGGCAACCTCGGAGACCCGGTATTATATCAGCAGTCTGGATGAGGGTGCCGCCGATATGAACCAGTTTATCCGGCAGCATTGGGGCATCGAGAACCAATTGCACTGGTCGCTGGACATGGTCTTCAATGAGGACCGTCAGCGCAAACGGGCGAAAAACGCCGCAAACAACTTCTCTTACATCCGGAAAATAGCCCTGAACACCCTTAGGAAAGATAAATCGAAGGGGTCATTGGTAACCAAGAGGCTCAGGGCAGGCTGGGATGAAAAATTCCTCCTAGAACTTTTCAATCAAATTTAAATGCGTTGACCCTGTTGCGGCAGTAACCCCCATGACTCCAGGGTTCAAAGAATTGTAATCCCAAAATCAAAAGATTCGACCAATAGATGTTTTATATCGCACATCGATAAAAACGATACTTATCCATAGCAATAAACCTTACCTTTGCAGCGACAAAAATAAAGGATACATTACTATGAGTTTTACAGGAAAAAAGTTCCCCAACATCACCGTTGACGCCATCGATTACCTCGGCGATAATTTGTTTATCAATATTTTTGAAGAGGCCGCGAAAAAAGAAAAGAAAGTGTTGTTGTTTTGGTATCCCAAGGACTTCACGTTTGTTTGCCCTACGGAGCTGCACGCATTTCAGGAAGCGCTGCCCGAATTTGAAAAACGGAACACGATCGTTATCGGTGCCTCTTGCGATACCAACGAGGTACACTTCGCTTGGTTAAATACACCGAAAGACAACGGCGGCATTGAGGGCGTAACTTATCCCATTCTTGCCGATACCAACCGTAACCTTTCCCGCGTACTGGGCATCCTGGAGGGCGAAGAAAAGGAAAGCGAAGAATTCGGTTTCGTTTTCGAAGGTTCAAACGTCACCTTCCGCGCCACCTACCTTATCGACGAGGAAGGAAAAGTGTTCCACGAAAGCGTAAACGACATGCCATTGGGCCGTAACGTAAAAGAATACATCCGTTTGATCGACGCATACACCCACGTGCAGAAATTCGGTGAAGTTTGCCCGGCAAACTGGGAAGAAGGTAAAGATGCCATGAACGCCACCCGTGATGGCGTAGCTGCATACCTGTCCACCCAGCCAGCGATGAACTAGCGTTCATCGTCCTTACCCAATAAAGGCCCGTGGACGACCTCAATGGATTGCTCACTGGCCTTTAATATATCCACCTAAACCATTTTTATTGATTTAAAATTTAATGAAGCATGCTACAAGAATTAGAAAATGATAACTTGGCCGACATCGTGAAAGATAACGACGTGGTTTTGGTGCAGTATTCGGCCACTTGGTGCGGCAACTGCAAGATCATGAAGCCGAAATTCAAGAAATTGGCTTCGGAAAACGACCAGATTTCATTTGTCATCGCAGATGCCGAGCGGTTCCCGCAATCCAGGCAATTGGCGAATGTAAGCAACCTGCCAACCTTCGCCGCGTTCAAAGGCGGCAAGCTGGTAAACCAAGTGCAAACAAATAAGTTCGACCCTTTAATCGACCTGCTCAATGAAGTTACCCATAATTAAGCATCTCACCGAGTTTATCGAGGAGAACGATCAAGATTATGTGCTTGAAGCCATTGAAACATTGGAATCGTTGACCGAAGTTCCCTCGTTGAAAGATGAAGAGCTGGACGTCATCGGTGAACTGATATCCAATATGTATGGTGCCATCGAAGTGGATAAACTGGTTAAATCGGGAGTCGACCGCAAAGAAGCGCTCAACACCTTCATGAAGCGGGTATTAGGTTCCATCGACAAGGGCTAAGACGACTATCGTCCACGGGCGCTGTGGAAAAAGCAGCCGCCTGTGGAAAACTTGTGTGCCCGCACCCCGCAACCGTTTCCCTTCTTTATCGTATCTTTACCCGTGTTAAAGGTTAACTTCTTAAAGCTGGATTTCGGCCGCGATAATCGTTCACTAGTTCCGATATTTCCGGCATAGCACAAGGCTTTAAGATCGAATGATTTTTTAATTGTTAATTGCAAAAGCCGTCTCGTTTCAAGCGAGACGGCTTTTGTTTTGAGCGCGACAACCACTATCTTTAAGCCATGAACACGAAACACGCCGTATCTTTAGCTGCATTATTTCTTTCCATTACGCTATCCGCCTTCACCCAAACGGTACAACCGCAGCACCCCGGAAAAATCAAACAAGCCATAAAGAAATTGAATACGCTGGGCACTGTGCTCTATTTCGCCGCGCACCCCGACGACGAAAACACCCGTCTTATCGCCTGGCTCGCCAAAGAAAAGCACTACCGTACAGGCTATCTTTCGCTGACGAGGGGCGACGGTGGGCAAAACCTCATCGGAACGGAGCAGGCAGAAGAGCTAGGCCTCATACGCACCAACGAGTTGCTTGAAGCACGCAAGGTTGATGGCGGCGAACAGTTTTTTTCCTCGGCGATCGATTTCGGTTTTTCGAAAACCGCTGAAGAGACGTTTCGCATTTGGGACCGAGAGCGCATCCTTGCCGATGCCGTGTGGGTGATCCGGAAGTTCAAGCCCGACGTCATCATCACCCGATTCCCACCCGACCAACGTGCCGGCCACGGCCACCATCAGGCTTCGGCCTTGTTGGCAATCGAAGCGGTTGAGGCCGCAGCCGACCCCAAGCGTTTCCCGGAGCAGCTCTCCACGGTAGCAACTTGGCAGCCGAAGCGACTCCTCTGGAACACATCAAGCTTCTTCCAGGGCTCACCACCATCCTCCAGCCACTTGCTCATCAATATCGGCGATTACAACCCGTTCCTGGGTGAGTCGTATGGCGAGATCGCAGCCGAAAGCAGGTCCAAACATCAAAGTCAGGGCTTCGGGGCCGCGCGCCAGCGCGGAAACGTCGTGGAACGCTTCGAGGTCTTGGCGGGTGATGCCCCACAAAACACACTTTTTGAAGGTATCGAGACATCGTGGAAGCGTATCAAGGGAGGAGAAAGCATTGCCCAACTGATCGCGGAAATCGATGGACGGTTCGATATGGAGCAGCCGGAAAAATCCATCGACGGCCTACTGGAACTGTTGGCGCGCGTCTCCGAAGTGGAAAACGACCATTGGAAAAACTTAAAAATAAACGAAATCAAAAACCTCATCCTCGCCTGTGGCGGAATATGGTTCGAAAGCTATTCCCCCGTTCCACAACTTGCCGTCGGCGAGCAGACAACGATCAGTACCGGCTACATTGTGCGGCGACCGGGCGTCACGGTGGCTGTCGATGGCCACCAGCTGCCATTCAATGAGTTGTATGAGCAATCGGCTGCATTTACGGCAACCGCTACTACACAACCTTATTGGTTACGACAGGCACATGGGTTGGGCCGTTTTGCCGTGGCCCGTCAGGAAGAAATCGGGCGGCCCCTCAACGGGGATGGGCCAAAATCAGCGATTACGCTATCCGTCAATGGGAAAACATTGACTTTCGAGCGCCCAGTCGTTTACAAATATACACATCCCGTAAGGGGAGAGGTGTATGAACCCTTAGTCATTGCACCCCGAATAACAGCCAATATCGGCCAGAAAGCATTGGTGTTCAACGGCATGGCCCCAAAGGCCATCGAGGTCCGCTTCACAAGCCATACACAGGACGCTGTTTCGGCAGTTGCCCGTTTGCAGCTACCATCGGGTTGGCGGGCAGAGCCAAGTGAGATCCCCCTGAGTTTCTCAACCAAATCGGCGGAAACGGTCTCCCTCGTCACCGTCTACCCTGCAGAAAATCCATCACTCACCGACTCACTGGGTATCATGATGGAATACCCGGCTGAAACCGAAGCAGCGTACGCCATCCAATCGATCAGTTACGAACATATCCCCAAAATCAGCTGGTTCCCTGCCGCCAAAGCCCGCCTCAGTAAAGTAGAAACGGGCGTATCGGCCAAACACATCGGCTATCTACCCGGCGCCGGCGACCTCATTCCGGCTGCGTTGCGGGAGATTGGCCTACAGGTGACGGTCTTAAACGAGCAGGACGTCTTGTCGGGCGACTTGTCACCATACGATGCCATCGTCACCGGCGTCCGTCTTTACAACGTTAACCAACGGATGCGATACATGCAGCCCCGTCTCATGCAGTACGTCAAAGCCGGGGGGACACTCGTGGTTCAATACAACGTAAGCCGGGGGTTGCACACGACAGACATCGGCCCATTCCCGCTGGAGCTCAGCAGCGCTAGGGTAACCGACGAAACCGCACCTATTACTGCACAACTTCCCGACAGCCACGTGCTGAACTATCCAAATACGATTACACAGGCCGATTTTGACGGGTGGGCACAGGAGCGTGGCCTCTATTTCGTAGGCGACGCGGCGAAACAATATAGTCGCCCCCTGCGCATCGCCGACCCGGGCGAGTCGCCCAACGATGGTTCGCTGCTGGTTGCCCGCTATGGCGAAGGTAACTTTGTTTATACATCCCTTGCTTTTTTCAGGCAATTGCCGGCCGGCGTGCCGGGTGCATACAGATTATTTGTAAATTTGCTCGCAAAACCCATTGATTAAACGGACATGGATATGGAAAAACACATCGAAGAACACTCCACAGGAAAAAACATCAACGCGTATTTTTACCTGCTCGGTGCGATATTTGGCGGTTTGACCGGCGTGATCGCCCAAGAAGGGTTCCTCGGCGCCGTCGTTGGCGCAATAGCAGGGTTGCTGTTTGCCGGCCTCTTCGTCGGTGCCCTGCTCAAAGGCCGTGAGCATGACCGATAAGGGGCTGCCTCCCTTTGTCCGCAACTGGAAACGGTTCTACTGGATCGTGATCGGCTGGTTGCTCGTTTTAATCCTGCTGTTTTACTTCTTCACCAACCATTTTGGATGAGTACGACGGATTGGATTGTCCTTTTCTGTACCCTGCTTCTTATCGTCGCCTACGGCGTGTACAAAAGCAAGGGCATCCGCAATATCGACGGGTATCTGCTGGGTAACAAATCGCTGCCCTGGTATCATGTAGCCCTTTCCGTAATGGCTACGCAGGCCAGTGCCATCACGTTCCTTTCGGCTCCGGGGCTCGCTTACACCTCGGGCATGAGCTTTGTGCAATTCTACTTCGGCTTGCCATTGGCCATGATCGTACTGAGTATTTCGTTCGTTCCCATGTTCCACCGGTTGCGCGTGTTCACAGCCTATGAATTCCTCGAGAAACGCTTCGATGTGCGCACACGGGCATTCACCGCCTTTCTCTTTCTTATCCAGCGGGGCCTGTCAACCGGGATTACCATCTACGCACCAGCGATTATCCTGTCGAGCATTTTGCAGATCAATGTGGTCTATACCACATTATTTATCGGCACGCTTGTGGTACTGTATACGGTGTATGGTGGTACGAAAGCGGTGTCGTATACCCAGCTACTTCAAATGGCCATCATCTTTGGTGGGCTGGTCACCGCCGGCGTATTGGTAATATATATGCTCCCCGGAGACATCGGTTTGATGAAAGCCCTGCATATCGCCGGCAAATCGGGTAAAGCCAATGCGATTGACCTTTCATTTGATTGGAACAATCAATATACACTTTGGAGCGGCCTGATCGGCGGTTTCTTCCTGCAGTTGTCTTATTTTGGTACCGACCAAAGCCAGGTAGGCCGCTACCTCACGGGGTCGTCCATCCGCGATAGCCGGATCGGTCTGCTCATGAACGGGTTGCTGAAAGTACCCATGCAGTTTTCAATTTTGCTCATCGGTATATTGGTGTTTGCCTTTTACCAGTATAACAGTCCGCCCATATTCTTCAACAAATACGAGCTCCACAAAATCGAACAAAGCAGTTATGCGGCACAGGTCGACGAGCTGAAGGCTGCGCATAAACAAGTATTCGACGAAAAGCAAGAACAGATTCACCGGCTTACCGCCGCCCTGGACAGCGATGATGAGGCCGTGGTGTCAGACGTGCGCAACCAACTGCAACAAGCCGATGTGCGTGCCAAGGAAATCCGAGCGGATCTGGTGGCGCTGATGCAGGAAAACGATGCGCTGGCCGACACCAACGACAACAACTACATTTTCTTGACGTTCGTCACCGAAAACTTCCCGCGGGGCCTCATCGGCCTGCTCGTCGCCATCGTATTTATGGCGTCCATGGGAGCCACAGCAAGTGCCATCAATTCACTGGCTTCCACCACGGTTATCGATATCTACAAGCGTTTTGTAAGCAAGGCGGGTACGGAGCGTGGGTACCTCTCCGCATCGCGGATATTTACGTTTGTTTGGGGTATATTCTGCGTTATCATCGCCCTATATGCCAGCAAACTGGGCAATCTGCTGGAAGCCGTCAACATCCTAGGTTCGTTGTTCTACGGCACCATCCTGGGTATTTTCATTGTAGCCTTCTATGTGAAGCGGGCCGGAGGGCGCGCGGTACTTATGGCGGCAATTCTCACCGAGGTCATGGTCGTGTCGCTTTGGTGGTTCGACGTGATGGCGTTCCTTTGGCTCAATCTAGTAGGCTGTATGGGAGTCGTGCTGTTTGCATTGTTATTCCAGGGCCGGCGTAGCAACCGCATCACCGCAACCCCCTGACCCCGGCACGTCAATCAAGCTGGACATCCGCCCAGACCGGATAGTGGTCAGACAGCTTCGCTTTGACAATCTGGTAATGTTTTACCTCAAACGCTTTGCTTGTAAGGATGTAATCAATCTGGAAGTTGGGGAAATCCCCATTATAGGTAACCCCCCAACCCCGGCCCTTTTCCCGAAACGCATTCCGCAACCCGGACGAAACTTCATTCACAGCGTATGACAGGGGCGTATCGTTGAAGTCACCGGCAATGAGATAAGGCAGATTACACGCCTGACTATGCTCACGGAGCGCACCAGCCTGTGCACTGCGTGCTGTAAAGGCATGTTTCAACCGGGCACCGATACGCTTGGTGGACGCCGCATCTTTCTCGATGGTTTTCGACGGACTATTGATAAAATCGTAGTCCTCCTGTTGGAAGCCGAACGAACGCAAGTGAACATTGTAAACCCTGAAAACCCGTCCGCCCTTATCGATATCTGCGTAAATAATCCGATTCACCCCGTGCTGATGCTCCGGCAGAACACCCGATTCAACGATAGGATAGCGCGAAAATATCGCTATTCCATAAGCCTCGTAATCGTTCGCCGCTGTAGGCGAAATATGGTGATAGGGCATATTGATTTCACGCTCAAATTCCTTGGCCATATTGTACTTGCCTTTCTGCCGGGTATAATACTCTTGGATGCAGATCACATCAGGCGATATATCGTCCATCACCTGCATGGCTTGCTTCCGAATGGTCAGCTTCGTGTCTTTTTGCTCAAACGCCCTGAAAAAATGTACGTTATAGGTCAATACTCGGATATGTGCCGTGTCGGGCGAAGCCATCGCATTTTCCGGTACCTTGGCGTTAAAGCCGTAGTGCTTTTGCAATGTATTCCACCCCAAGAGGATAGCCAGCAGCGAAATGCCGGCAAACCGGATGCGCCGCACAAGCCAGTAAACCAAAAACAGTCCATTTATAACCAACAACGGAAGGTATGCGATACCTAGAAATGCAATAGGCCAGAACGTTTGTGGGTTGATAATCGATGCCAGATAGCTGAACAGCAACGCTACCGCCGCAAGCATATTGGCCGATAGCACGGCTTTACTGAAAAAACCCAGCCGCTTCATACGCCCGCGCTTCCTTGCCATCAGTTAATACTCGTTTTGGCCTTGCTTGCTGGCTTTAAACAGGGCCTCTTTTTCCGCTTTGGTGAGGCTGTCATAGCCCGACTGGGAAATCTTATCCAAAATCCGGTCGATTACCTCCTGGTTGGGCACCAAGGGCTCCTCGCTGACGGGGCGCTCATTCCGTACCACGCGAAGCGTCCGCCGCTTGCGCTCGTGCCGCCCTAGCATACGGCTCCAGTCCTGCCCGTTCTGCAGTCGCTTGATGTAGACAAAACCAAACAACGCCCCACCTATATGCGCAATACTGCCCCCCGCGTTGAGCCCCGCAATTGCCATCACATCGATGACAATAAATGCCAAAGCCAGGTACTTCAGCTTCACGCTGCCGAAAAAGAGCATACGGATGGTATAATCCGGCAGCAACGTCGCCGTAGCAAACACAATCGCGCTCACGCAGGCGGAAGAACCGATCATCACCGTTATTGGAGCCTCGCTCCGGAACACCGGAACAAGGTTGTATATCAACAGGTAGAGCACGCCCCCAACCAAGCCTCCAGCAAGGTAAACGAAGGTGAATTGCCGTTTTTTAAGAAAGTCGAGAAAAATGATGCCCAGCCAAAACAGCCAGAGCATGTTGAATAGGACGTGGAATAACCCCTGTTGGGTAAACATGTAGGTGGCTAAAGTCCACGGTTTGTATAACCACATGGAAACCGACGCAGGCAGCTGTAGCCATGGCATTACATAGCTGGATAACGGAACATCGGTAAAGCCAAGTGCAGAAATCAGCGATAAAAGGCCGAGCGCCACAAAAACCAGGATATTTATACCAATAAACAGGAACAATGGATTCCCTGAACGGAAAGCCTTATGCCATAAATCGCCAACCCATGACTTTTTCATCGCGTGCTCCCTGTATTGTCGCTTGATAACATGGGCTAATATATGAAAATTTTTTTTGAATACACTTCGCCGCCACGTCCTTTCACCAATAATTAGGCCGCCTTATTCCCCAAAGTTTTATGAGCAGAAATCCAAATAACGCGCCACCTATGTGCGCAAAATGGGCAATGGAAGAACCCGTACGCGACACACCCAGAAACAGCTCGATGAGAATCATCACCGGAATAAAGTACTTCGCTTTAATCGGTACCGGTAAGAAGATGAGCATTAGCGGCGTATTGGGGAACAGGTAGCCGAAGGCAATCAACAAGCCATATATGGCTCCCGAGGCGCCCACCATGGGCGTCGTGTATATCGACAAAAGCGTCTGCCGTGCTTCGGCCGGAAGGCTACTCAATACGCGGGCACTCCGATTGGCCACATCTATTTCCGAAAGAAATGCCTTTGCCGAAAACGAGTCTACAATCATGTACACCTCCAGGGCCTGCACCGCAAACTGCAAAACCAACGCGCCTAACCCGGTAATCAGGTAAAAGTTCAGAAAGCGCTTCGACCCGAACACTTGCTCCAAAATCGGCCCGAACATAAACAGGGCAAACATATTGAAAAAAATATGCGCAATCCCGCCATGCATAAACATGTATGTGATGACCTGCCAGAGATGGAACCCCGGTGAGTCCGGATAATAAACGCCAAACAGATCATTTGCCCGTGGAAAAATCAATGCGCCGCCAACGAAACAGATCACATTGATAATGAGTAAATTTTTAACTACCGGCGGCAGGCCGGAAAAAGGGGATGCAGTATTGTTAAACATATTTCTTCATTTCGTGTTTTAGCGCTCAAACCGTTCCATCAGTTCCTGCAGGGTAAAAGTAAGAATTATGGGCTTGCCATTCAGCGAAACGTTCGGCATTTCGCATGCAAATAACCGGTCGATCAGATCAGCCATATCTTCCGTTGTCAATTCCGTGCCCGGCCTGATGGCCGCATGCCGGGCAAGGCTCCTTGCCAATTGCTCCCGCTTTGGGAGCTTCAATTGGCTTTGGTTATGCTTATAGTCTTCCAGCAGCCGGTCCAGCACTTCGCGCTCATCCAGCCCCGTTGTCAAGTCCGCCGGAATCCCTTCAACCACGAAGGTGTTTTTCCCAAACTCACGGATTTGGAACCCCAAGGCACGGATGTCGGGCAGCAAATCGGTAATCAACTGGAAATCCGAACCACTAAATGTCACCGTCTGCGGGAAAAGGCTTTGCTGGCTGGCTCCCTGTCGGTTTTCCTGCTGTTGCCGGAACTGCTCAAACAAGATCCGCTCGTGTGCCGCCTGTTGATCGATAAGGATAAAACCCGAATGGATCTGCGACATGATATAACGGTTATGCAACTGGAACGGCTGCTTTCGGGTGGGTCGGGTCGATTCAACAACACGGCCGTGTTCCTCCCCATGCAGCGGTAACTGGATGTCCGTTCGTTTTTCCGTAATCTGGTAAAGCGTTTGCCATTGGTCGGGAATAGGGGATGACCGCCGCCCCTCGCTGGGCTTACTGTTGTCAAAAGGGTTATAGTCCGGATTAAAGGTAATCGAGGGCGGCGTGATTTCCTCCAGCGGCTTGGGGCTGATCATCCGGCTAAACCCCGTTTCTTGATTGAAGTCAAGTGTGGGTGTGATGTTGTAGCGCCCCAACGATCGCTTCACGGCCGATTGGAGTATGGCGTAAATCGCCCGCTCATCCTCGTACTTGATCTCGGTTTTCGTCGGGTGCACATTGATATCAATTTTTGCCGGATCGATCTCAATAAACAATACATACAACGGGAAGCTGTCCGCAGCCAGGATTCCTTCGTAGGCCTTCACCACCGCGTGGTTAAGGTACGGGTCTTTCACGAAGCGGTTATTTACAAAAAAATACTGCTCGCCGCGGGTCTTTTTGGCATACTCGGGCTTGCCGATGAACCCGTTGAGGTTGATGATGGTCGTTTCTTCCTCCACCGGCACCAAGCGTTGGTTATAACTGTTTCCAAACACGTGTACAACACGCTGTTTCAAGCTTTCCGCCGGCAGCTGGAACAGCTCTTGGCCATCGCTATGGAGGGTAAAGTAGATTGTAGGGTATGCCAGCGCCGCACGCTGGAACTCTTCCAAAATATGCCGCATCTCCACCGCATTGCTTTTCAAAAAGTTGCGGCGGGCCGGAATGTTGTAAAATAAGTTCTTTATGCTGATGCTCGTTCCCGCGGGCAGCGCTTCAGGTTCCTGGCGCACCACCTCCGAGCCGGCAATTTCAATACGTGTACCCAATTCATCTTCCACACGGCGTGTCTTAAGCTCCACATGGGCAATTGCGGCGATGGAAGCAAGCGCCTCCCCGCGGAATCCCATCGTGCGGATCGCAAACAGGTCGTCTGCCTTCCGGATCTTAGAGGTGGCGTGGCGCTCGAAACATAGCCTCGCATCCGTTATGCTCATGCCACACCCATTATCGATGAGCTGTATAAGCGATTTCCCGCCATCTTTTACAATCAGTTTTATCTTGTCGGCACCGGCATCAATCGCATTTTCTATCAGTTCCTTCACTGCTGAGGCCGGACGCTGTACCACTTCACCCGCGGCAATCTGGTTGGCCACCGCATCCGGCAACAATTGGATAATATCTGACATAAGTGGCAAAGTTACGAAAACGTGCCTACACCGTGCATTTCTGCCGCGAGAAATCGGGCCGTCTGGCTCCTTTCGTTCTTTATGAGGTCTTCTGGTACACCGCTGAAGAGGATTTCGCCACCGCCTGCACCCCCTTCAGGGCCCAGGTCCACCACCCAGTCGGCAACTTTGATCACGTCAAGGTTATGCTCAATCACCAGTACCGTGTTTCCGCGGTCCACCAATCTGTTCAGCACGTCAAGTAAAACGCTTACATCCTCAAAATGCAGCCCCGTTGTCGGCTCGTCCAGGATATAGAACGTCTTGCCCGTATCTTTTTTGGAAAGCTCGGTGGCCAGCTTCACCCGCTGGGCTTCCCCGCCCGACAACGTCACCGACGACTGGCCCAGTGTCAGGTATCCTAGCCCTACATCACGCAATGTTTTGATTTTGCGGTAAATGGCCGGGATGTTCTCAAAAAAGGCAACCGCATCATCGATACGCATGTCGAGCACATCGCTGATCGATTTGCCCCGATAGCGCACTTCAAGGGTCTCGCGGTTGTATCGTTTGCCGTTGCAGGTTTCACACGGCACCTGCACATCGGGCAGGAAGTTCATTTCGATCACCTTCATGCCGGCGCCCTGGCACGTCTCGCACCGCCCGCCTTTCACGTTAAAGGAGAACCGGCCTGGCTTGTATCCGCGGATCTTGGATTCGGGAAGTTGGACAAACAGCGACCGGATATCCGAAAACACACCGGTATACGTTGAGGGGTTGGAACGCGGCGTCCGCCCGATGGGACTCTGGTTTATTTCGATGACCTTGTCGATGTGCTCCAACCCCTCGATCTTCCGATAAGGCAGCGGAGCCTTCTTGGCACGGAAAAAATGGTGGTTCAGGATCGGATACAACGTTTCCGTAACGAGGCTGGATTTTCCGCTGCCCGACACGCCGGTTACGAGGATAAGTTTACCCAGCGGGAACTCCGCCGTCACATTCCGGAGGTTATTGCCCGATGCGCCCGACAAGCGCAGCCTATGGCCATTTCCCGCCCGCCGCTTTGCGGGCACCGGTATCTCCTTGCTCCCATTCAGGTAGGCTGCGGTAAGCGTGTCGGCAACTTGGATTTCCTCCGGTTTCCCCTGTGCAACCACAAGCCCGCCATGTGCACCGGCAGCCGGCCCCATATCAATTACATAGTCTGCATTGCGGATCATGTCCTTGTCGTGTTCAACCACTAAAACAGAGTTCCCGATGTCTCGGAGATTTTTAAGTGCGGTAATGAGCCGCTCGTTATCGCGCTGATGCAGCCCGATGCTCGGTTCATCAAGGATATACAGTACGTTGACGAGCTGGGAACCGATCTGTGTGGCCAGCCGAATGCGCTGTGCCTCGCCTCCCGAAAGCGTCTTGGCCGTACGGTCCAGGGTCAGGTAGTTGAGCCCTACATCCAAGAGGAATCCCAACCGCGACCGGATTTCCTTCAGTATCTCTTTAGCGATCACCTGCTGCCGCTCATTCAGCCGGAGCTCCACTTCAGCAAACCATGCCGTCAGCGTGCTGATGTCCATGGTTGCCAGTTCATGGATGTTTTTCCCGGCGATCTTGAAATGGAGCGACTCCTTCTTCAAGCGGGCCCCATGACAGACCGGGCAGGTCCGTTGCGCACGGAAATCATCCAATTGGAGGCCGTTTTGCCCATGTCGGTCGCTCTGGTCCTCAAGCATCTTAAAAAGGCCTTCAAAGGTGATCCTATAATCCTTCTTATTCCAACTGCTGTAGGAAACCGGCACCACGACCTCCTCATCCGCACCCATCATCAAGATATCGAGCTGGGCTTCGGTCAGCTTTTCAATGGGGGTCGACAACGAAAAATCGTATTTCTTTGCAACGGCCTTCAGCACTTGGAAGTTCCACGTATCGCGGTATTCGCCGAGCGGGGCCAATCCCCCTTTCATGATGCTCAGTTTGGGGTCGGGTACCACGGCATCGCGGTCAATTTCATAAACGTAACCCAGTCCCGTACACCGCTCACACGCACCATATGGCGAATTGAACGAAAACGTGTTCGGCTGGGGCTCGTCATAGGATATGCCCGACTCGGCATCCATCAGGTACCTGCTGTAGAAATAATCGTTATTAGACTTATCACTCACTTTGATGATACCCTTTGCCGTTTTCATCGCCTGCATCACCGAGGTGTAAAGGCGCTTCCGGTCTTTTTCCGACACCACCAGCCGATCGATGACCACTTCGATATCGTGGATCTTATAGCGGTCTGCCTGCATCTTGGGCACCAAATCCAACAACTCGCCGTCTACCCGTACTTTTACATACCCTTGCTTACGGATTTGCTCGAACAATTCCCGGTAATGGCCCTTACGGCCTTTTACCACCGGGGCAAGCACATTGATGGCCTGGCCCTCGAACTGTGCGATGATGCGGTCTACCACCTGGTCTTCCGACATCCGTTCCATTTGCTTACCGGTTACATAAGAAAATGCTTCTCCCGCCCGCGCGAAAAGCAACCGCATGAAGTCGTACACCTCGGTAATGGTCCCCACGGTAGAGCGCGGGTTCTTACTGGTGGTTTTCTGCTCGATGGATATCACCGGACTGAGCCCCGAGATCTTATCCACGTCGGGACGCTCCATACCCCCGAGAAACTGGCGGCTGTATGCGCTGAACGTTTCCATATACCGCCGCTGACCCTCGGCATAGATGGTATCAAAAGCAAGCGAGGATTTTCCACTGCCGCTCAATCCCGTTACCACGACGAGCTCATTCCGGGGAAAACTCACATCGATATCCCTTAGGTTGTGTACCCGTGCACCAAAGACCTGTATTTCACTTTGCTCGCCCAGATCGGGCGCCGTTTGTTTCGCCATTTACCGTAGTCAAATAATCGTAAGGTAAGCAAAATTAGCTAAACTTGCGCTGAAACGCAAGCTCGCCGACCACTCATCTGCCGCTAAAGATAATAGTTTAGCTCTGAAAAAAACTAAAAATATTCGACAAAAAACGCTCGTCTCGTTTAAAACGAGACGAGCGTCCATATTTCATTGAATTTGCCTCAAGTTATGCAACCGGCGAGGATGCCGTTTCTTCGGCCAAGGCCTCATCAACCAGTACGCGGCCGCAATGTTCACATACGATGATTTTCTTGCGTTGACGGATTTCCAGCTGCTTTTGGGGCGGTATTTTGTTATGGCAGCCCGAACAGCTGTCGCGATCGATTGAAACGACCGCCAGCCCGTTCTTGAATGAGGGTCTCAGCCTGCGGTAAACACGCAGCAAGCGTTCCTCGATATCCTTTTCAGCCTCGTCAGCCTGCTTCATCAACTCGTCCTCCTCCTTTTGGGTTTCGCCGGTGATGGTGTCCAATTCGCCCTTCTTTACGTCAAGATCCTTTTTCGCCGTTTCCAGCGTTTCCAGCGTTCCCTCGTAAACCTCCGTTTTGTTCTTGATTTCAAACTCAAACTCCCGGATTTTCTTCTCACTTACCTGGATGTCCAGCCCTTGGATCTCTATCTCCTTGGTAATCGCATCGTACTCGCGGTTGTTCTTCACCTCGTTGAGCTGGCCTTCGTATTTCTTTATCGCCGTCTGTGCATCTTGGATCATGTTTCGGCGGTTGACGATACCGTCTTCCAGTTCATCCAATTCGCCTCTGATTTTCTCTATGCGGGTTTCCAGCCCAGCGATATCGTCTTCCAGGTCACTTACCTCGATCGGCAATTCACCCCGTACCTGCCGGATTTTATCGACCTTGGTATGGATGGTCTGCAGCTGCCAAAGCGCCCTTAGTTTCTGTTCTATAGTCTGTTCCATTTAACTATAATATTTTATTGGGTTCGTGTCCGTTCCCGTCAAACGGACTGCAAAGGTAGGAAATTTTTTCTGAATAATTTCCAACAATAGTTGCTGCGTAAACTGTTCGCTTTCAAAATGTCCAACATCCGCAATCACGATTTTTCCCTCAGCATCAAAAAACTCGTGGTACTTGTAATCCGCTGTCACGAATACATCGGCTCCCGCACGGATGGCGTGGGCGAGGAGGAAGCCCCCGGCCCCGCCACAGACGGCCACATCGGCCACCGGTTTGCCCCGGAGCGCGGTGTGACGGATTACCTTCGCGCCCAATTGCGCCTTTAGCAGCGCCAGAAAGTCGCTCTCCTCCATGGGTTTCTCCAGCCGCCCCACCAAGCCGCTTCCTACGCCCTGGTAGTTGTTTTGCAGCCGGTAGATATCGTATGCCACTTCTTCATAGGGATGCACTTCGAAAAGCCCGCACAATACCGCGCGCTCATTAATGGCCGGATAAATCACTTCCACCCGCATTTCTTCTTCACGGTGGTGTTCTCCGGGCTGGCCAACAAACGGGGCTGCGCCTTCACCCGCCCGGAATGTTCCGTAGCCCGCGGTGTTGAAACTGCATGCGTCATAACGGCCGATGCTGCCGGCACCCGCCGCAAACAGTGCCGCCCGCACGCGCTCCACATGCCCCTTGGGTACAAACACCACCAGTTTCCGGAGCAGGTCACCCTTCGGGCTGAGTATCCGCGTATCGTGCAGTTCCAAACGCTCCGCGATCTTACTGTTCACGCCACCCATCACATTATCCAGGTTGGTGTGAATCGCATATAGCGCGATATCATGTTTGATCGCCTTCATGACGACCCGCTCCACGTACGTGTTCCCGTTGAACCGCTTGAGCCCTTTGAAGACGATCGGGTGGTGGGAGATGATCACATCGCAGCCCGTCGCAATGGCTTCATCCACCACTGCCTCCGTGCAATCCAGGGAAAGGAGTGCTTGCTTCACGTCTTTATCAGGGCTGCCCACCAACAACCCGGCGTTGTCGTAAGATTCCTGATAATCCAAAGGAGCTATCGACTCCAGGTGGTTTGTCAATTCACGGAGTTTCATCATCGGTTTGCCGGTTATCTTTGCGTTTCTCATGTTCCAATAGGAGATTCCTAAAATTGCTCAGTTTCACCCAGTAGGCTATGAAATAAATGATGCTTAACAGGCCTATGGTGACCAAGATGAATGCCGGCCACGGAATGTTTGACAGCAAAAACAGCCAGGCGTACCACGTTCCGGCCTGCCGGCCCGGGCTTTCTTCTTCCGCAATCTTGCGGTCATAAAACTCGTTGGTCAGTGAATCAGCTACGCGCGAAGCCACGGAAAAGTTCCAGTAAATATTAAATAACGGAATGAGCAGCAACCAAGCTTGATTGGGTGCCATCAGTCGGTTTTCCGGAGAAACACAGTGCAGCGTTTTCCGTACGGTATTGGCGTAAAATGCCCAAACAATCAGCCTAATTATGAACACAGCAACAACCAGCTGTATCATTTCGGGCGAAAGATTTTCGTAATCGATATTCATTCGCAAATATTTGCTTTTCACGGCCTTATGGCCTCATACAACCCACATTTACATCGCCTCGTCTCCCAACGCGATGTCACCGCAGATTTCATCGGTGCTAAATTACAGCGATTCCCTTACAAAACCCAATGGTTTCCGCGGTAACAGCGTCATCTCGATGTGCAGGATGCCGGCATCCATATAAGGCTCGCTTGTCTGCCCAAAGCCCAGCCGGCTGTAAAATGCGTGGAGGTGCTCCTGTGCGCCGATCTTTATGGCTTTGTGCCCGTGTTGTTCATACAGCCCGTCGATGCTCCGCCGTATCAGTTCCGCACCAAGCCCCTGTCCGCGGAAACCTGCGGCAATCACCACCCGCCCAATGCTCATCGCATCGGGGTAGGAAATGCCGTAGGGGATGAGCCGCGTATAACCCGCCAAGGTATCACCGTGCCATGCCATGAGGTGGCACGACAGCTGGTCTTTACCGTCCAAGTCGCTGTAAACACATGCCTGCTCCAACACGAACACCTCTTGTCGCAATTGCAGGATTTTATAGAGTTCATCCAGCGAAAGGCTCGCAAACGCCTTCTTGTTCCATATCAAGCGTTGGCCATCCATCACGTTTTCATTGCTGGCCCGCCACTTCCTCCAGTAGTATCGCCAGTTTATCCGGCATGCTCATCTGCGGGTTATGGTCGGCCTGCATGTTGACCACCTTCCAGCCGTAGCTTCGCGCCCGTTTCGCAAAAAACGCAAACGCATCCTTCTCCGCATCGTCGCCCTCATATGTCAAAATATAGGTGGTCGGCAACGTCAGCCGCCTTTTGTTCTTTAGCGCCAGCGGCTGGGAGAACGTCTTGGCAGGCTGTGGCACGTCTTTGGGAAAGCCCTGCGCTTCCTGTGCCCAAAACGGGTGTATGAGCCCGTCTTTTGCCGGTAGCTCGCGGCCAGCTTGGGCTGTACCATGCGCCGTAGCCACGCTTTGGCCATCTTCGGGCACAAATGCATCAAGGTAGATCACCTGCTTGATGCGGCCCGGAAGGCTGTCGGCAACGCCCGTAACCACCATACCGCCGTAGCTGTGCCCCAGTAGCACCACATTGTGCAGGTTTTCAAACAGGATGGTGTTCACCACGTCCTCGATGTGGGTATCCAGGTCAATGTCTGCCGAAGCCAGGTGCACCCGTTCGCCCAGCCCCGAGAGGGTAGGCCGGTATACCACATGGCCCGCCGCGCGGAGCAATGAATCCGTCTGCTTGAACGACCACCCGCCCCCCCAGGCACCATGAACCAACACGTAGGTATGCTGCTGGGCCATTGTCGTGGCAGCCCACAGTGGCGAGCAAGCAAGCAGCGTCCAAATTAACTTTAACATATCGCGATCATTTGTAATGCATAGTTAATGCTTTTCCGGTGAACGACCAAAAAATGCCCACCCAAGTATCTCTTCCATGTAGGTGTCGATAAGGGATACGTTGAGCATGTCATTGATGTAAGCAATATACATATCCGGTCGGATAAGTACAATTTTAGTGTTTGAAGGTTTCACTTCGAACGCCTGAAACACCTGCTGGTTTCGCTCCGAATAGGGGAGGTAGTAAAGGTGCATCTCGCGTGGATACTTCTGCCGCATCCACTGTCCGATGATATTCAGGTGATGATGGCTGATCGTGCCCAGCACCAGCAAAGCGAATCCCGGCTTTTCACACCAGCGATGCAGGTCGGTCTGCGTTTTCGTTTTCTCGTCAAACACCGGTAGGTACGGAAGCCGGTCGCCCGCTTGGATGTCGACGCCCAACGCATGGTGTATGGAAAGGGGAGAGTGGCGATAGTTCACATCGAGGCCTGCCAACCGATAAAACGATTGCTTTAGGCGAGCCGGGTCTGCGCCGATGCGATTGATCGCTTTCATCCGGCTTGCTTTCGTCAACCAGCCCGGCCACAGCCGCCCGCTATCCCCAAACTCAAAAACCCCACTGCCCGCTTTCACCGCGGGCAACCGTTCCGGCTGGTACGTATGGAGCACGCTCGGAGCCATCCGGCCATTCACCACGCCCGCCAACTTCCAAGCCAGGTTTGCAGCATCGTATAGGCCTTCATTCATACCCCTGCTTAGGAGGGGTGATACCCCGTGTGCCGCATCACCGATCAGGAAGCACCGCTGGCGGCGCAGTTGCTCAGCGACCATTTTCCGGCAACGAAACCGGCTGATCAGCCGGTACCGCTCCTCCGGCAGGCGGAAACCCAGTGCGCTATCGATCTGCAGATTAACATCCGTGTAACTACGGATATTGCCCTGTATCGTCCCGTGTGCCCCGGGCAGCTGGCCTATGATTCGGTAGTGATCGGCCGCACCCAGGGGAACGATTGCCAATGGCCCTTTATCATGTAAAAACATGTTGATTTTCCGGCTATCCGCCTGTTGGGTCTCCACGTCGGCCACAAAAAAATGCCGCACTTGGCCGCTCCCTTCTAGCGGTATGTCGAGCAGGCCACGCAACGTGCTGTGCTGGCCGTCCGCACCGATTACCCATGAGCATTGCCAATCCTGGCGCGTACCGTTGTGCACCAACGTGGCCGTTGCCCCGCCATCGTCCTGCCTGAGCGATTCCAGGCGGGTCTCCCAGGCCACGGGACACGCTTTTTCTGCAAGCCAGTTGAGCAAAAGCCGCTCAACACGATCCTGGCCGATGCATTGGATAAACGGAAAAGCCGTATTTGCCGAAACCAGCCTCGAAAAATCCCATGTGTCCATCGGGCCTCGTTGCCCATGCAACCCGATGGCATAAGCAGACTTTCCCTGCGCAAGGAGCTGGTCAGCCTGCCCCAATTGCCTGAAAAGCTCCAACGACCGGGCGTGTACGAGGGCCGCCTTGGGTTCCCGGTCCGGTCCCGGTTTCGCGTCGACGATGTTGGGCTGCAAGCCGTGGCGAAGCAGTTGGGCCGCCATCATCAACCCCGATGGGCCGGCCCCAACAATCAAGACATCGGTATGTTTTGTATTCTCCACGGTTAAAAAAGCAGGAAAATGGCAGGCTTTTTATGGAAATCGTGGTTCCCTTCTCGCCACTTGCGTATCGGCTGACTGATGATTTGTTCGTCGGCAGCCGTAAGGTTTACGGCCACGCAGAGGCGTGTCTGCGGCTTGCATACGCGGAGCAGCTCCGCAAGCAGCTGGTTGTTGCGGAAAGGGGTTTCGATGAACAGCTGCGTTTGTTTGTCGCGATGGGCCGCCTGTTCCAGTAAGCTGATTTTCCTGGTACGATCGCCTTTGTCTATGGGCAGATAGCCATGGAATGCAAAACTCTGCCCACTGAAACCTGACGCCATCAAGGCCAGTATAATAGAACTGGGACCTACCAACGGTACCACGTTGATTCCCCTTCGGTGGGCTTCAGCCACGATGTCTGCACCGGGATCCGCCACCCCAGGACAGCCCGCCTCGCTCATCATCCCCACATCCTTGCCCGATAACAACCCCGAAAAAAAAGACGCCACATCAGCCGAGCTCCGTGCGTGTTTTCCATAATCGTGCAGGATAAGCTTATCTTGCGGAGTCTGGATGCCCGCTTGTTTTAGGAATTTACGTGCAGTCTTTCCATTTTCCACGATATATTCGTCAATTGCATTGACTACCTCCCCGAGATGGGGCGTAAAAGAGGCCGCGGCGACATCGTCTGCCAAAGGCACGGGTATAAGGTACAGCGTTCCGTAAAGCATATACAAACGTAACAAAAAGGAGCTGTATAAGAATAATCATTATCTTGTGCGTTCAAATGCTTCGCATTCGTGAGCGCCTCCTGAAATAAACAGGTGAATAATGTATTATTTTAATCATGTTGGGTTTATTTATTCGAACACATTTCTTAATTTGGCCAAAAATCCGCTGAGCGATGTCCACACAAATCACTGACGGCGTAAAGGTTTCGGTTGAAACGGTGTATCAGCCGGAGTATTCCAATCCGGAAAACGAACATTTCATGTTCGCGTACCGGATTACCATTGAAAATTTGGGCGATTATAGTGTGCAACTCCTGCGCCGGCACTGGTACATTTTCGATTCCAACGGTACCCACCGGGAAGTGGAAGGTGAGGGGGTCGTTGGCCAACAACCCATTATCGAGCCGGGGGAGCGGCATGAATATGTTTCCGGCTGCAACCTGAAAAGCGACATGGGCACCATGGGCGGCACCTACCAAATGCTTCGGGAACTCGACGGCACGCTCTTCGAAGTGGATATCCCTAAATTCGATCTTATTGCACCGCATCGGCTGAACTAGCCCCCAGATAACCCAGGTACATACTTTTGCTGAATTGCCTTTTCTTGGCATTGTGCATGAATAGGTAAGCGTGAAATGGCTGAGCCCGCAATTGGGGAGGTAGCAAAACGGATATGTGCCCTGTTTTCCGCAAGTATACCTCCGTATTCCGACCTGCAACACCGGCTTCGGGACTATAAGCGACCAATACCGCCTCGTCCGTACCGCTCGCCATCGGCGCCGCGTCATCCGAGAAAAAGACCTCCAGCTTATTGCCATCGGCGACCACGTCATCCACGTTCACCGTCGGCAGCATACCCGTACTGATCAGTACTCGGTCGGCAGCAACATGCTGGTCGGGATAATGTCCGAGGACGGCACTCTGCATCAGCGCTTTCAATGCCTGTCCGAAGGCCTTGCTTTTATTGCCTTTGCCTTGGCTCATCCAGCTCTCAGCGATGAGGGGGCGGAGGGGGTGAAGGAAAGCCATCGCCAGACGCATGCGTTGCTGAACGGCCAGCCGCCCATTGGATTGCGCCTTCTTCTTCGGCTTGCTTCGGTCGTAGAAAAATTCCATGGTTTCTAGGTTATTCCTGCGTGGCGTCCGCAATAGGGATATATATCGTTTTCGATGCTTGCTTGCCGGACTTATCGATGAAAAAAAGCCATACATGCAGCTTTGACAGGTCGAGTTCGTATTCCAAATCTACGGTCTCCGCAGCTCCGTCCTGCCGCGTCGCTTCCACCATGGGCACAAAGGTACGCTTGGCCGCGTCGTACACCAGGAGATATGCCTCGTCATCCGGCGCACCACCCATACCGAACGTGCCAGGGTGCCAGGAAACGCGTAATTTCCCGTCAGCAAACCAAGCACGCTCATCTCCGGCCGTGACCAGGTGACCGTGGCTGAACCGCAGCTGCGGATAGTTGAGCCGTATACCCTGCTCGTCGCTGATAAATGCGTGGTCATAGTTGTAGCTGAATGCTGCGTTCCGGCCCGTAGCCCTGGTAGTGAACGGACCGAAACTCATTTCCAACAGCCGGGAAAGCGGGTCCAGAAAGCGATTCAGCAGGCTGAATTTTAGTCTTGCTTCCTCTTGAGCGGGCGTCGGTTTCCGGCGGCCCTTCTTCAAGGATAACCCTTTGATGTAATTGATATTCCGCCAACTGCTGCCAATTACGCTTCCCACTTTACCCCGGAAAGGGCCATGAATGCCTTTTTTAATCGTTGCCATCGGTTTATGAATTGGTACTACATCCGCAAGTTAATCATTTCAAAGACGGTATCACAAGAAAAACTTAAAAAATAGTAATTAACCTTTAGTCATCAATTGATTTCGTTAGAAAAATGGTATACTATTATTTGTCTTTTGTTCGTCTAAAAGACGATAAAAAGACGGCCGCTAGACGATAAAAAGACGAACAAACTCAGTAGTAATACCATTTTACAATAGTTCTTATCTTGATGGTCTTATGTAGACTTTTAAGACACGGATTGGACCCTAATCCGGCCCGGTTCATGCCCAACGAGCACACGGGAGGCGGGCAGACAGTGGCACGCGCCAAAACCGATATATTTCCGTATTTTTGCACCGGAATATGGCAACTCAGCAATCAGCTATCCTGTTCGGCGCCACCGGATTAATCGGCGGGCATCTCTTGCAAGAGCTGCTGAACAGTCCGGCATATGCGGCGGTCACAATCGTTGTCCGTCGTGACACCGGCGTCAGGCATGCCAAGTTGAGCCAACTGTTTGCCGACCACCAGTCATTGGATAACATCAGGGAACAGCTTAGGGGCGACCACATCTTTTGCTGCGTGGGCACCACGAAAAAGAAAACTCCCGACCTGGATGAATATTACCGGATCGACCATGACTATCCCGTCGCCGCAGCACAGTATACGAAGGATAATGGGGCATCGGCCTTTTTGCTCGTTTCGGCAGTAGGGGCCAATCCGGCATCGTCAAATTTCTACCTTCGGATGAAGGGGGAAACCGAACGGGATATCATCCGTTTGGGCTTTGAGCAAACGCATGTCTTCCGACCATCGCTACTGACTGGCGACCGCCGGGAAAAAAGGGGAATGGAATCGCTGGGTAGTGCCATCTTTAAGGTGATTAACCCTTTATTAATCAACGGATTATCGAAATACAAGGCCATTCCGGCTGCATGGGTGTCGAAAGCGCTATGCCGGGTGGCTATAACAGGTGAGCAGGGCGTCCATACATATCATTGGGCGGATATTAAAAAACGGATATGAGTATTTTGTCGACCGAACGGTTGGGGCATTCGTACCACGACAAGTGGCTATTTAAGGACCTACACTTCGCCCTCCAACGGGGTGAGCGGACCGCGTTGGTCGGTGCCAATGGTGCGGGCAAATCCACCCTGCTCGGTATCCTTTCAGGTGCCGTGGAGCCCTCGGAGGGCCAGGTTGTCTGCGAGAAGGGAACCCGCTTGGGCCACCTGAAACAAAACCCTGATTTCGAACAGTTTACTACTATTGCGGATTTTATCTATAGCGCGGATCACCAACAACAGCAGCTCATCCGGCGGTACGAAGAATTGGTGTCTGACCCCCTTGCCGACGCGATTAAATTAGCCGAATTGAGCGACGAACTCTCCGCGGCGAACGCATGGGAATACGAACACACCATCAAGGGAATCCTGTCACGCTTCCAATTGACCGATCTCTCCCAGCAGATCGCCACGCTTTCGGGGGGTCAACGGAAACGATTGGCGCTAGCCAAGTTGCTCATTGACGAGCCCGACGTATATATCCTCGATGAGCCGACAAATCACTTGGACATCGAAACCATCGAATGGCTCGAGAAATGGCTGGTAACCGGCCAGAAGACCGTGCTGTTGGTTACGCACGACCGATACTTTCTCGATAACGTTTGTACATCGATTTACGAATTGGAGGGTGGCTCCTTACAACGGTATAGCGGAAACTACAGTTATTACCTCGAAAAGCGGGCGGAGCGGGTCGCCGCAGCGGAAACGGCGCTGGTGAAGAACCGCAACTTGCTCCGTCGTGAATTGGAATGGATGCGACGTCAACCACAGGCGCGGGCCACAAAATCAAAGGCCCGGATCGATGCATTCCATGAACTGAAAGACAAAACGCAACAGGGCAACGCACAAGGTTCGGTACAATTAAGCGTTAAAGTTAGCCGATTGGGTGGAAAAATAATGGAACTGGAAGAAGTTGCCAAATCATACGAGGGAAAGCATGTTATCCGAAGCTTTTCCTACGTATTCAAGAAAGGCGACCGCATTGGCCTGGCCGGCCGAAACGGCTCCGGCAAAAGTACATTCCTCGACCTGATCACCAAAGTCACCGAACCCGATTCGGGCACAGTCGCCGTGGGGGAGACGGTGGTTTTCGGATATTACCGTCAAACCGGGCTGACCGTGGATACCGGCGCCCGGGTCATCGATGTCGTCAAGAACGTAGCCGAGTATATTACCATGGCCAACGGCGACACCCTCACGGCGGCCCAACTCCTTACGTTGTTTCTATTTCCCCCCGAAAAGCAATTCGGACTCGTAAGCAAGCTCAGCGGTGGCGAGCGCAAGCGGTTGCTGCTCATGCGGGTATTGATGAAGAATCCGAATGTATTGATCCTAGACGAACCGGCGAACGACCTCGATATCGATACCCTCAATGTATTGGAAGAATTCCTTGCAAACTATCCGGGTATCCTTTTATTGGTGTCGCACGACCGCTACCTATTGGATCGCCTCACGGACCAGTTATTCATTTTTGACGGCATGGGCGAAGTGATTTGCTATAACGGTAATTACGCGGCATTCAAGGCCGAACAGCGGGAGGCCGAGCAGCATGCCCCGAAAGCAAGTCCATCGAAAGCCGTTGAAAAACCTGCCAAGCCGGAAACAAAGACCAAACTCACCTTCCGTGAGCAACGGGAATACGAATTACTGGATAACGAAATTCCCAATCTGGAACGGCAAATTACAGAACAAACGAATCAGCTGGCCGGCGAAACGGACTACCAGTCGATCGCCGCTATGGCCGAAACGATCGATCGACTGACGCAGCAGCTCGACGCCAAAACAGCGCGTTGGCTTGCCTTAAGCGAATATGTATGATGTTCCACGTGGAACATCAATAAAAAGAAACGTTCCACGTGGAACAAATAAAGAAGTAGATGTTTAAAAAGTATAATGTTATCGTAGTGGGAGGGGGGCACGCCGGTTGTGAAGCAGCTGCAGCGGCCGCCAACATGGGCTCTTCGGTCTTGTTGATTACTATGAATATGGCTACCATTGGCCAAATGAGCTGTAACCCGGCGATGGGCGGCGTAGCCAAAGGCCAAATTGTCCGAGAAATCGATGCAATGGGCGGCTATTCGGGTATTATTGCGGATAAAACCACCATCCAATTCCGTATGCTCAACCAATCCAAAGGTCCCGCCATGTGGAGCCCGAGAACGCAAAACGACCGTATGCGGTTCGCCGAAGAATGGCGCCTCCAATTGGAAGCCATATCCAATATCGATATCTGGCAAGACACCGTAAACGCCATACAGGTAACAAACGGCAGGGCCACGGGCGTCGTAACCTCCCTCGGCATCACCGTCGATGCCGATGCGGTCATCCTTACCAACGGCACGTTCTTGAATGGAACCATCCATATCGGTGAAAAACGCTTCGGAGGTGGTAGAACCGCCGAAAAAGCGGCAACGGGACTCACTGAGCAGCTTGTAAGCCTTGGTTTCGAGGCCGGACGCATGAAAACAGGCACACCGCCGCGTGTGGACGGTCGAAGCCTGGACTATACCAAAATGGAAGAGCAATGGGGCGACGAGCAACGAGGCCGTTTTTCATTCACGGAAGTCGACCTCCCCAAGGAACAACGATGCTGCTGGATTACCTACACCAATGAAGCCGTACATGAAAAACTGAAGGAAGGTTTTGAAAAATCGCCGATGTTCACCGGCCGGATTCAGGGGCTCGGGCCGCGCTATTGCCCGTCGATAGAGGATAAAATCAATCGTTTTGCTGAGCGCGACCGACACCAGATTTTTGTGGAACCCGAAGGCTGGCAAACCGTCGAAATCTACGTGAATGGGTTCTCAACCTCTCTTCCGGAAGAAGTGCAGCAACAGGCACTCCGACTCATACCCGGCTTCGAAAATGCAAAGATGTTCCGCCCGGGATATGCCATCGAATACGACTACTTCCCCCCATTGCAATTGGATCTAACGCTGGAAACACACCTTATCAAGCACCTGTTTTTCGCTGGACAGATTAACGGCACCACCGGCTACGAAGAAGCCGCCAGTCAGGGCCTTGTTGCGGGAATCAACGCTCATCAACGAATCCACGATGGCCACGAACTTATCCTGAAACGGTCGGAATCCTATATCGGTGTGTTGATCGACGATCTTGTAACCAAGGGGACCGAAGAGCCCTACCGCATGTTTACATCGAGGGCCGAACACCGCCTCTTGCTCCGCCAGGACAACGCAGACGTACGGCTCACTCCGCTGGCGCATCAGCTCGGCATGGTTGGCGACGAGCGGTTGGAGAAAGTAAAAAACAAGATTGATGCCGCACAACAACTCGTTAACTATCTCCGTAAGCACTCGGTCGATGCGGAGCAAATGAATCCCGTGCTGGCCGAATTAGGCTCCAGCCCGATTACCCAAAAAATAAGATCGTTCAACATCCTTACCCGCCCCCATGTACACATGCAGCACCTAGCACAGGCTGACCGAAAGCTCGCGAAACTGATCGCCGGGTACGACAAAGAAGTCGTTGAACAAGCAGAAATACAGGTGAAATACGAAAGCTATTTTGAAAAGGAAATAGAGATTGTCAATAAAATGAAACGGATGGAAGACCAGGAAATCAATCCCGATTTCAACTATGCGAATCTCGTGTCGCTGTCCAAAGAGGCCCGGGAGAAACTCATCAAGGTCAAACCGCGTACACTTGGCCAAGCTTCCCGGATTTCTGGTGTTTCACCTTCGGATATTTCCGTTTTGATGGTTCATTTTAATTAAATTATTGATTAACAATTAGTTATATATAAATTCTATCAAGCTTCATAAATCAGTTACACGAGACTTTCTCGATTTTTCCAATGCAATACACGTCCGAAAATAAAATGCGCTCAAATCGCACGAAAATAGCCTCAAACGGAAAATGGGTTGTTTTGCTATTTTTCTCCGCCCTTATTTTGCTTACGTGGCAGTGTGCAAGCATCCAACAACCCCAAGGGGGACCGAAAGACTCCATTCCGCCCACCATTCTGGAGGAGACACCCGCAAACCTGACGCGCAACTTCCAAGCGGAAAAAATAGTGATCGAATTCGATGAGTTCATCAAGCTATCCAACCCCTTCAAGGAAATCAGTGTGTCACCCGATCTTGACCAACCCATCAATCCCCGGGTGAAACGGAAAAATATTGAAATTACACTTCCCGATTCCCTGGAAGAGAACACGACCTACACCATCAACTTCGGGAAAGCGATCGGCGACTTCAATGAAGGCAATCCGCTACTTAATTACAGTTACGTGTTTTCCACCGGCGATGTCATCGATTCCTTGTCCATCTCAGGAAAAGTAATCAATGCGCTTACCAAACAGGCAGAAAAGGAAATCACGGTGCTGCTCATCCCTACGCGTCAGGATTCCATCTTCGGTAAACGCAAGGCAAATATCTTTACGCTCACCGATACCGCCGGCAATTTCAGGTTACGGAATTTGCGTGAGGACAATTACCGGATATATGCACTGCGCGAGGAAAACAATGATCGCGTATACAACGCACCGGACGAATTTATCGGCTTTCTGAACGATTCCATCGTGCTGGACAAGGACACCGCCGGAATCGTACTTGAAGTATCTAAGGGAATACCCCGGGAGTTCCGATTACTCGATCGGAAAATAGAGCCGAGCGGCAAAATCACGTTCGTGTTCAACAAACCGTTGGAAGATGCGGCACTAACAATCATCCATCCGTCACAACTCGATGCTGATAAACAGGTTGAATACACCGCCAACCGCGATTCGGCGATCCTGTGGGTAAACGATCTCACCTTCGATTCGCTTAAGGTCAGTATCAGTAATCGAAACGAAATAATAGACACAGTCACTATGCGCCGTGGTCGAAACGACAAATACGACCGGGATTTCATCATCACGGACAACCTATCCCGAAACAGGGTTAACCGGATCCAACACATCGAACTCACCGCTGGATCTCCCATCCAGTCCATCGATCGAAGCAAAATCATCCTTCTTGTAGACTCCGTTCCCGTGACGAACTTCCAATTGGTTAAAGATACAACGGTTCAACGCCGGTATATTATGCGATACGGGTGGCGCCCGAAACACGACTATGTCTTAACGCTGGAAGAAGGCGCCTTCACCGGCTTCTTTTCCGACAAAAATAAGTCGGTTACCAAGACATTCACGATGGACGAAACCGAGAATTTCGGCGATATCCTATTGAAAGTCACTGTTCCGGACAGCGCGCATCAGTACCTGGTTCAACTTATCAATGAAAAAATGGATGTTATCCATCGAAGCGTACCGATAAAAAATTCAACGGACATCCCTTTCCGCCAGTTCCCGGGAGGTAAGTACACCATACGGGTCGTCTACGACGAAAATAACAATGGAAAATGGGATCCCGGCGATGTTCACGAAAACAAACAACCCGAGCGGGTATGGTACCTCGGCAAAACATTCATCATCCGGGCCAACTGGGAGCAAGAAGAACCGCTGACCATACCGGAATAGCGTGGATACTGTGGGTACTTAGGAAAACCAACTGGAATACATCACGTAACGATCCGGCAGTTCATCAAGCAACTGGCGCTGCTCCGGAGTGATCGGCTTCACTTTACGGGCAGGAACCCCGGCATATAGGTAACCGCTTTCACAAACCGTACCTTCCAACACTACGGCGCCAGCGGCAATGATGACGTAATTCTCCACAACGGCATGATCCATTACGATGGCACCCATACCGACCAGCACCCGGTCTTTCAGTTCACAACCGTGCACCAATGCAATATGCCCGATATTCACAAAACTACCAATGATCGTAGGCGCCGTGCGGTACGTACAATGGATTACCGCACCATCCTGGATATTCGTATACCTTCCAATCGTGATGCTATTCACATCGCCCCTTATAACCGCATTAAACCAGACCGAACAATGCTCTCCCAGGGTTACATCGCCGACCACCGTTGCATTCTCAGCTAGGAAACTAGCAGCTCCAATAACGGGATTAACCCCCTTCACGGGAAGAATTAAGGCCATAAGCAATAAAATGAATGTTTATAAAATCGTATCTACCCGTTTATCGGCGCGTTCGGGATAATCCGTCGTGTAATGTAAACCCCGGCTTTCCTTTCTCCTCATCGCCGATTTAATGACCAGGTATGCCACCTGAATAACATTCCGAAGCTCACACAACTTCACCGATAGCCGGGTATTCTTATAGAAACTTTCCGTTTCATCATACAAGAGGCCCAATCGCCGCATCGCCCGCTCCAATCGGAAATCCGAGCGTACAATACCCACATAGTCACTCATCACCTTCTGTGTTTCCCGTAAATTATGGGTCACTAAAATATCCTCATTGGAGAGTTCCGTGTTGGAATCGTCCCAATCGGGAATCTGCGTGGGCAATGCCAGTGTATCCACCGACGCAACAGCATCCTCATAAATCCGATGGGCAAACACGGTAGCTTCCAATAACGAGTTAGAAGCCAGCCTATTAGCTCCATGAAGGCCAGTAGAGGCGCATTCACCGCAAGCGTAGAGATTACGAATCGACGATCGCCCATGCTCATCCACCATAATGCCCCCGCACAAGTAATGTGCAGCTGGCGTAACGGGAACAAAATCCCGCGAGAGATCGATACCTATCGACAGGCATTTGGCATAGATGTTCGGAAAATGGGCGAGTATGTCCGCCTTCGTCCGATGGGTAACATCGAGGAACACGAAATCGTCGCCTGATTTCTTCATTTCCGAGTCGATAGCACGTGCCACGATGTCCCGCGGAGCCAAGCCCGCGCGTTCGTCATATTCCTGCATGAACATGTCACCATTCTTCCGCCTAAGTACACCCCCAAAACCGCGAACGGCCTCCGAAATCAAAAATGCTGGATACTCGCCTGGATTGTAAAGTGCTGTTGGATGGAACTGCATGAACTCCATATTCCGTACTTTCCCTTTTGCACGGTATACCATTGCTATGCCGTCGCCCGTTGCTATCACCGGATTTGTTGTACTGGCGTAAATATGTCCGGCTCCACCGGACGCCATCACGGTTACTTTGCTCAAAATACGCTCCACTTTATGATCCACCGTATTCAGCACATACACCCCGTAACAAGTGATATCGGGTGTACTTCTATCCACAAACGTTCCCAGATGGTGCTGCGTAATCAAATCCACCGCGAAATAGTGGGTCAATAATTCGATATTCGGATTTTCGTGGACCTTTTCAAGTAACACGCGTTCGATTTCAAAACCGGTGACATCTTTGTAATGAAGCACCCGATGCTCGGAGTGGCCGCCCTCCCGGGCTAAATCATATACGCCATCCGTCTTTTTGTCAAAGTGGGTTCCGTAATCGATAATCTCCTGGATCCGTTTCGGCCCTTCCCTAACCACATTTTCCACAACCCGTTCGTCACACAACCCGTCCCCAGCTATCAGTGTATCAGCGATATGCTTCTCGAACGAATCAGATTTATCCACAACCACAGCCACGCCCCCCTGCGCATACTTCGTGTTCGATTCGTCTTCATTTGACTTGGTGATGATCATCACTTTACCATGTGAAGCCGCTTTTAGGGCAAAACTCAGACCGGCTATCCCCGACCCGATAACTAAAAAATCAACCTGATGCATAAACAAAATAAGGCTAAACTGACTACCGCGGTTTGACGTCTGTAATGCTGTGAATAACGTGTCAATTAATGGTTGAATAAAAATGATAACTCCAGCTTTTACCCACTTCCCCTATTTTCTACACAACCTGCTACCGAAAACACTTCGAAATACACCACAATATTAACAAATCCTACCGAATAAATACTATACAAAATCATGTGAATATGAAATCAGCCCGAAAATGAAACGTATTGTAATTCAATAACAACAATTAAAATTTCTGTTAATAACATGTTAAAAAATAAGGAATAGTTAAAAATCAAAATAAAAAGTCCTTCCTTTCCCCACAAAACCAACACCCTAACAAACAATAATAAATAGGTTATTTAAAATACTTATTACTTATTGTAGCTGTGGGAAACAAAAAATCAAATCAATTTCTTTAGCTACCTTTGTATGGTCATGAACGGATATCTAGCTGAATTGGACAACAAGGGGTACATCGATGAACCGATTGACCCTACCTTGGATTTGGTTGATGAAATCAACCGGCTAAAAAAGGAGAAAAATGCCATCCTGCTGGCTCATTACTACCAAGAGCCGGAGATACAGGACATCGCTGATTATATCGGCGATAGTTTGGGGCTATCTCAACAGGCGGCAAAAACCGAAGCGGACGTAATCGTCTTTGCGGGGGTGCATTTTATGGCTGAGACGGCTAAAATCCTGTCGCCGGAGAAAAAAGTGCTGCTCCCCGACCTTAAAGCGGGGTGCTCGTTGTCGGATAGTTGCCCGCCGCATCTATTTGCCAAATTCAAGGAGCAATATCCCGATCATATCGCTATTACGTATGTGAATTGTACAGCCGAATTGAAGGCACTGAGCGATATCGTCTGTACATCCAGTAATGCCGTACAGATCGTGGATAGTTTACCCCTCGATCAGAAGATTATTTTCGGACCGGACAAGAACCTGGGCGAGTATGTACAGAAAAGGACAGGTCGTGAACTCGTGCTCTGGAATGGTGCCTGTATGGTTCATGAAATTTTCTCCCAGGAGCGCATCGAAGCGCTAAGAGCTGAATATCCGGAAGCAAAGTTCATTGCGCACCCGGAATGTGAGGAACATATCTTGGACGCTGCGGACTATATCGGGTCCACATCGGGCTTATTGAAATATACCAAAGAGCAGCAGGCAACTACCTTTATTGTGGCTACCGAGAGCGGTATCATCCACCAGATGCAAAAGGCGAGCCCGCACAAAACGTTCATTCCAGCGCCCCCAAATAATACCTGTGCGTGCAACGATTGCCCGTATATGAAACTCAACACACTGGAGAAGTTGTACAATTGCATGAAGTTTGAGCAACCGGAAATTATATTACCTGCTGATGTGATTGACCGGGCGAGAAGGCCTATTGAGCGGATGTTGGAAATTTCGGCCAGGTTGGGACTTTAGCGGGGAGTTGATAATTGATTAAGGAATAAGGATTATAGGAGCAAGGATAGTTGTTAAGGATGGACCGTAAGTCTTTAGTCTTTAAATCTTTGTTCCTTAGTCTAATATATAGCATACGATGTTTGATAATAAAGAACACACGAATATAGACCAGCTGGGTGAGTTTGGGTTGATAGCACACCTTACGAAGGCGGTTGAGTGCACGGAAAAATCAACGACGAAAGGTATCGGCGACGATGCTGCGGTCTTGGATTTTTCAGGTGATAAGACCTTGGTTTCTACCGATCTGTTATTGGAGGGAGTTCATTTCGATTTGCGGTATGTTCCTTTCAAGCATTTGGGATATAAGGCTGTACAAGTGAATTTGAGCGACATCTATGCGATGAATGGTACGGCCTCGCAAGTTACGTTTTCCATTGGGTTATCCAGTAAGTTCCCGCTCGAAGCCATTGAGGAGCTGTACGCCGGGGCGTTGTTGGCGTGCAAGAACTACCAGGTGGATTTGGTGGGGGGCGATACGTCCGCTTCTGCGCAGGGGCTGGTGATCAGTGTTACCAGTATCGGCCATGCAAAAGCGGAAGATGTCGTTTACCGAAGTGGTGCAAAAGAAGGTGATTTGGTCTGTGTATCTGGCGACTTGGGTGGTGCATACGTCGGTTTACAGCTCCTGGAACGGGAAAAGCGTATTTTTTTGGAAAATCCTTCAATCCAACCCGATTTGGAAGGAAAAGACTATATCGTGGAGCGGCAGCTTAAACCGGAAGCCCGAAGGGATATCATCCAGTTATTGGCATCGTTGGGTGTTAAGCCTACGGCGATGATAGACGTATCGGATGGATTGGCATCCGAGATCCTGCATATTTGCAACGCATCCGATACGGGTTGCCGGTTGTACGAGGAAAAGATACCCATCGATCCGATGACCTATGACACCGCACGTGAATTTGCACTCGATCCTACCGTTTGCGCACTGAATGGAGGCGAAGATTACGAGTTGCTCTTCACGGTGAGCCAATCGGAATACGATAAGTTATCCGGCCAATCCGACATCAGCATCATTGGCCACATCACCGATAAGGCCTCGGGGCATGAACTGATTTCCAAGTCGGGCAAAGTCCATCCCATTAAAGCGCAGGGATGGAATGCTTTTGGTTCCAAAGACTAGTGTAGTCGTGCCTGAATTTCTTATTGCTTGAGGAATCCCCTAAGTACGTATTGCAATATTCCACCGTGTCGGTAATATTCGATTTCGATGGCCGAGTCAAACCGCGCGCGGGCTTTGAAGGCCACCACTTGGCCATCGGCTTTGGTGGCGGTTACGTCTAGTATTTTATGTGGCTTCAAGTCGTTCGAAACGCCGGTGATGGCAATTATTTCCGTGCCGTCCAGACCCAGGGTTTCCGCGTTTTCCCCTTCGGGGTACTCTAAGGGCAGCACCCCCATCCCAACGAGGTTGCTGCGGTGTATGCGTTCAAAACTCTCGGCGATGACCGCTTTAATACCAAGTAGGTTCGCCCCTTTCGCTGCCCAGTCTCTGGACGATCCACTGCCATACTCTTTTCCGGCCAATACCACCAGCGGTGTGTCGGATTCGATATATTTCATGGCGGCATCATACACCGAAAGTGTTTCGCCGGTAGGGAAATACGTGGTATAACCACCTTCCTTCGTGGTTATTTTATTCCGTATGCGAACATTGGCAAACGTGCCACGCATCATGACCTCGTGATTGCCGCGCCGGGAGCCGTAGGAGTTGAAATCGCGGGGTTCAACACCTTTGGAAACCAGGTATTGGCCCGCTGCGGAATCCGATTTAAATGAGCCTGCGGGCGAGATGTGGTCTGTGGTTACGGAATCGCCTAAGGCAAGCAGCACGCGCGCATCCTTGATGTCTTGTGTGGGAAGTGGTTCGTCGCTGATATCTTTAAAGAACGGCACTTCCTGTATATAGGTGGAATCATCATTCCAGCCGAAATTTTTCCCTTCTGGCGCGAGAAGTTGTTTCCAGTCGTCACCCCCATCAAAGATCACGTCGTATACGGCTTTGAAGTCTTCCACCCGCATGCAGCTGTTTATCGTATCCACAATCTCCTGCTGTGTAGGCCAGATATCGCGCAGGTAAACGGGATTGCCGTTCGGGTCGTAGTCCAATGGGTCATTGATAAGGTCGATGTCGACACGGCCCACCAATGCATAAGCAACCACAAGCATGGGCGACATCAGGAAGTTCATCTTTACCTGTGGGTGCACACGGGCCTCGAAATTCCGGTTTCCCGAAAGTACGGAGGCCACGACGAGGTCGCCTTTATCCACCGCTTCAGCGATGTGTGGAGGCAGGGGGCCACTATTTCCGATGCACGAGGTACATCCATAACCTACGGTGTGAAAACGCAAGGCTTCCAGATCTTCCAGGAGATTGGCACGATGCAGGTATTCAGTTACCACTTTAGAACCGGGGGCCAAACTGGTTTTTACCCATGTTTTGGTACGCAAACCGCGTGCTACGGCTTTGCGCGCCACCAGTCCGGCACCCACCATGACTGCAGGGTTGGAGGTATTTGTACAGCTGGTAATGGCAGCGATGACAATGCTGCCATCGCTAAGCACGTATTCTTTGTTCTTAATTTTTATCCGCACGGACCGGATGTCTTCCGTTTCTACTTGGATTTCGTCCGGCTTGAGCCTATCTTCGTAGGTGAATTCACTACCCGATCCCCCTTCCGAGAGCCATGCGTGTTCCTGTCGATCTTTTACGGGCAGGTAGTTGCGCTGGTATTCCTGCGCCAGCAGGTGCGAAAACTGGGTGTTCAAATCCTTTACCAATATTTTGTCCTGTGGTCGCTTTGGGCCTGAAACGGTCGGTTGCAATGTGTTCAGATCAAGCTCAAGCACATGCGAATACTGGATTTCTTCGCTGCCTGTGCGCCACAGCAGGTTTTCTTTGCAGTAGTCTTCTACGAGGTCTATTTGTTCTTCGGACCGGTTGGTTCGGCGCATGTACTCCAATGTTTGGTTGTCGATGGGGAAGTACGTCACTGTACAACCAAATTCCGGAGACATATTGGAGATGGTGGCGCGGTCGGTAACACTGAGGTGGTCGAGCGCATCGCCGAATACTTCCACGAACTTACCGACTACACCGAAATCACGCAACAGTTTGGTAATGGTGAGCACCATATCGGTAGCGGTACAACCGGCGGGTATTTTCCCGGTCAATTTCAGTCCGACCACCTGGGGGCAGGTGAAATAGATAGGCTGGCCCAACATGGCTGCTTCAGCTTCGATACCACCGACCCCCCAGGCGATTACGCCGATGCCATTGACCATCGGCGTGTGTGAGTCGGTTCCCACCAACGTATCGGGAAACGCCCACCCGTCGCGGGTAATCACGCCCTTGGCGAGGTATTCGAGGTTCACCTGGTGGCATATGCCCATGCCGGGGGGCACCACGGTGAAATTGGTCAGCGCCTGCTGGCCCCATTTAAGCAATTGGTACCTTTCGGCGTTGCGCTCATATTCGAGCTCCACATTGCTTTGGTAGGAATAGTTTGTGCCGAAATAATCTACTTGTACCGAATGGTCGATGACCAGGTCGACCGGAATGGCCGGATTGATTTTACTTCCGTCGCCGCCCTTCCGGATTACTTCCGCCCGTATGGAAGCGATATCCACAATGGCCGGTACCCCTGTGAAATCCTGCATCAATACACGGGCCGGTTTAAAGGGGATTTCCTTATCGGTACCCGATGGGTTCCAATTGATCAGGGTGTCTAAGTGCTCATCGGTAACAGCGAAATTGTCGTGGTTGCGCAATACGTTTTCAAGCAGTATGCGGATGGAAAAAGGAAGTTTCGTTATTCCACTGTTTTCTTGAGCCAATTTTTTCAGGGATGCAGTTTGATAAGCCATATCGTTTAGTTCGTGTTTTGTGATTAGATAAAGAACGTCTTTCTCGTGAACAACAACTGAAAGTACCGTATGTGCTAATATAGTGAAAAAAATGGAATTGTGACAGACGAGTATACGCCCATAAGGGTAGCGAAGCCAGACAATAGCACGATTCGTTGATGTTGGGAAAGGTAAATTTTTTTGGCTGACTTACAAATAAATATATATACCTTTGGCTTTTATTATTTTAATTTTTCAATACAATGGCAGAAGGAGTAGTAAAATTCTTCAATGAAACCAAGGGTTTTGGTTTTATCGTTCCTAACTCAGGTGAAAGCGAAATTTTCGTTCACTCATCAGGCTTAATCGACAAAATTCGTGAAAACGACAACGTTTCTTACGATGTTGAACAGGGTAGAAAAGGACTAAATGCGGTAAATGTTAAAGTAATCTAAGGGTTACTATCACTATATTTATTGTATTTAGCCGTCTCGCCCCAGGCGAGACGGCTTTTTTGTGCCCCTTGCTTCGCGGTTACCAATCAGGTTCCCATAGGGTTTCAAGGAATCGACATGGTCAAAAATCACTTTAGCGGCACCAAGGAACGGCACAAACAAGATCATCCCTGCTACACCCCAAACCAAGCTGCCGGCCAGCAGCGCCATGATGGTAAACAACGCATTCAATTGGATTTTACTACCCGTTATTTTGGGTGTGAGGATGTAACTGTCTATCTGCTGCAGCACAATGAAGAACAAGGCCACAATGGCTGGCGTGACGAGCGAGTCGCGCGTGATTAAGGTATAAAGTACCACGATTGCACTCCCCGCTACCGAGCCGATATAGGGAATGATGTTGATAAAAGCGACCATAACGCCAAAAAAGAGGGCATTTTCAATGCCAATGATGGTTAGGCCGACGGTATTGATGACCGAGAAAATTAAGGCTACAATACATACACCTGTCAGGTAAGAGCTGGCTACATCAGTCGTTTTATCAACCACGTCACGGGCTTCATCCAAGTTCGTTGATCCGGCATAATGGACGACTAGGGCCAATACGAAATTTTTAAACCGGCGACGATAGATGAGCAAGAGGACAGTATAGGCGGTGATAATCAACAGGTGGACCAGGAAGGACAGTATTGAGCGGAAAATATCGCCAACATATTTACCGGCAAGGTTTGAGAACCCGTCAATCTGGTTTTTCAAATACGCCTTTTGCGTATCCACGGGTAGCTGGAAGTGTTCGGATATGAAATCGTGGGCTGAATTGAGCATATCGTTCAGCTTGCTTCCGATTAAGGGCATATCCTTTCCCAATGCGATGATCTGGTTGATGAGTAGGTATCCGACGCCCAAAAGTAGCACCAAAGCAAAAAGTGCGCATGCTACAGCGGCCAGCCCCCTTGGGATGCTGCGTCGCTCAAGCCTTCGGCAAAGCGGCACCAACAACATGGCCATCATCGCTCCGATAGCGAGGGGAATAAAAAAAGGTTTCGCGAAATGCAGGATGCCAAAAAAAAGTACAATAAAGAGCAAAACCTGGTTGAAACGGGTAATCGGGTTGATTCCTGCTTGCATTACAATACGCTATCGATGGCTTTTGCGAGGTTTCGGTCCTTTTCGGTCACCACGCCACCGGCGTCGTGCGTGGATAGCCACATTTCTACCTTATTCCAGGTATTGGTCCACGTAGGGTGATGGTTATGTTGCTCGGCCAGTAAGGCGACCCGAACCATAAAAGCAAAGGCTTCGGAGAAGTCCTTGAACGTAACTGATCGGTAAAGCGTATTATTTTGTTCTTGCCACATGAGTAAGGAAATTGGTGGTTAAACATGATTCATTATCGAAACAAACAAAAGCACCTTTTGTTTCGGCCAAGTTATTGAATTATTCCAGTACAGCCTCTAACACCTCGTGTGATTTTATTTCGCCCAAGTGATCCACGTGGAACTGATAAAAATCGAGGATCCTACCCAGCAGGAAGCGGCGGTCCATTAGCGAAATGCGTAGCGATTCCAGCCGGTCGAATGAGGAGGACAATAGATCCGCGAAAAGCGATGTATAGGGATTTTCCAACACCAACGGATGTGCCGGCAACCGGCTGCAGAATACACCGTCTTTTAAATCGAAGTAGACCTGGCCCGGTTTCGGTTGGGCGGGGTGGAAGCCGAGGTAGCGTGACAGTTTGAGCAGGAAAAGCAGATGGAAATTTGGGGACATTTTTTCGGTATTGTCCAGCCACGACACCGCATTAAAGACGAAGCTGAACAACGGTTCGTCGGCCGATTGTTGGCGCAGGCATTTATAGAGCATTTCATTCAGAAACAGTGCGACCGTGCTTTTGCCAATGTCGAAAGGGATGGTTTGGAAAGCAGGTTTCTGGCGGGCCTCGGAAATCCGCTGCAGCGAAGCATTAGCGCGGTGGTATACTACCATATCGAGCAGATGCAGGGGTTGTAAGAGGGTGGTGCCGATTTTGGCTTTCGGTTTCCGGGCACCGTTTACCATATACGACTGCAGACCGAACTTTTCGGTAAATACCTGGACTACCACACTGCTTTCCGAATAGTTGGTCGCCTTCAATACGATACCACGGGTTTTATGCAACATGTTATTCGAAAAATCTAATCCACAGCTTGGGAAGGAAAATGAGGGTACCGACAGTTGCTGAAAAAACCGCAGCAACCAACACGGCACCCGCGGCAGCATCTTTCGCCTTTTTTGCCAACGGATGTTCGTTGGGAGACACCATATCTACCCATGCTTCGATGGCCGTATTGATCAGCTCAGCCATTATTACGAGCGCTATGCATACGGCAATCCAACACCACTCCCCCGGGGCCAGCCGAAGCCAGACACCAAGCGCAACGGCAACCAAGGCTAGGATCATATGAATCCGTAAATTCCGTTCACTGCGGTAGGTAGCTACGATACCATTGAACGCATCGGCGAATGGATTGTGTTTCCGTTTAGTCATTGTTGTCAACCGGGTTTCTCTTGCGTTCATCCAATAGGCTGCGGCGTTCTATTTTGCGGATGAGGCTGTATATGATGGTCAAAAACCCGAGCCCGAAAACAACGACACCGAACAGCAGTAGCCATTTATAACCAACAGAATCACCATCCATGAGATATAAGCCGAATGTGCCTAGCAAGAGTCCGGAGATGGTGCCGATAATTCCCCGAAGCAAGTATTTATTCATAACCAAACGCTAGAAGTCTTCAACAAAGATAAGGTTTTCGCCATATGATGCTATTATACAAGGAATACTTATCTTTATAGATTCATTACGATGTAGCATGCCCAACATAACATTACGTGATATTGCAAAAGCGCTGGGTTTGTCCGTCTCTACGGTATCCAAGGCGTTGCGTGACAGCTATGAAATCAGCGAGAGCACCAAGAAACGTGTGGCTGATTATGCGCGGGTGAACCACTATATGCCGAACCGGATGGCCAAAAGCCTGAAGGAGGGCAAAAGTGGGTCCATTGGCGTGGTGGTATGTTCCATAGACAACAGTTTTGTGTCGCGGATGCTAGATGGCATCGATGGTACGTGTGTAGCTTCGGGCTATGACATCATCATCATGCAGAGCAAAGAATCGCTGCTCCAAGAAAGGGCTTGCCTTAAGCAACTGGAGGCCCGGGGCGTGGAGGGTATGCTGATTTCGCCGTCTGCCGAAACAATAGATATGGAACATATCGACCAGTTGACTGCAACGGGAATGCCGGTTGTTCTTTTTGATCGGATCAGAAAGCACCCCGGTACGTTCCAGGTGGGAATCAATAACCGGGAAGGGGCCTTCAGGGCCACCCAACACTTGATCGACAATGGGTATCGGCGCATCGCGATGCTCAATATTGGTCCGGGTATCTATTTTGCCGACCAGCGGGGCGCCGGCTATTGCGACGCATTGGCCGCCAATGGGATCGGCTATCGAGAGACGTATGTTCGCCTTTGTGCGCCCACGGACCGCGAAACATTAAAGGCGAGTGTAGCCGCAAACATCCGGGCGCTTTTCGCCTTGCCCGATAAGCCGGAGGCACTCTTTACCACCACCGACCAATTATCGACCCACAGCCTTAGCATATTGCATGAACTGGGTTATCGTATTCCGGACGATATCGCGCTTATCGGCTTCAGCAATACCGAGTTTGCAAGCATGCTAACACCGCCGCTTTCTACCGTGTACCAGCCGGCATTCGAAATAGGCAGGCAGGCGGCGGAAACGCTTGTTGGCTTGATCGACGGGAAAGGGTCCGGAGACGCTGAAACGATTATGTTGCCGGTACAGCTAGCTGCCCGGGAGTCGAGTAGGCTTAAGCGTTGACCAGTGCGACGAGTCGCGCGCAGATATCCGCAGCCACCTCGGTTTTGGGTTTGAGGCTAAATTCGTCGAAGGTATGGTGTTTGTCGATAATGGTAATTTTGTTGCTGTCGCCAGCAAAACCAGCACCCTTGTCGCGTGTTGAGTTCAGGACGATAAAATCGAGGTTCTTCCGGCGGAGTTTGTCTTGCGCACTGGCGATGCCATCATCGGTTTCGAGGGCGAACCCGACAAGCACTTGTCCTTCCCGCTTCTGCTGGCCCAAGGTGGCCAGGATATCGGTTGTCTTAACCAGTTCGAGGCCCAACAGGTGCCCGCTATCCTTTTTGATTTTTTGATTGGCTACGTCTTTAGGCGTGAAATCGGCCACGGCGGCGCTCATCACCGTGATGTCAGCGTAGGTGAAATGGGCTATGCAGGCATCAAGCATCTCGGCAGCCGAGGTAACAGGTACCATTGCTACTCCCTGTGGCGCCGGCAATGCGGTTGGGCCGCTCACCAGCGTAACATCCGCACCCAAGTTGACCAGTTGTGCGGCGATGGCATATCCCATTTTGCCACTGGAGTGGTTGCCGATGTACCGTACCGGATCGATGGCTTCTTGGGTAGGCCCAGCGGTGACCAGTGCTTGCTTTCCTGCTAGCGGACGTGGTGCGGCGAAATGCGCCTCGAGAAAGGCGAGGATTTCTTCGGGTTCGGCAAGACGCCCCTCCCCTGAAAGCCCGCTAGCCAGCGCTCCATCACCGGGAGGGATGATGTGGTTGCCGAACGACTTCAACCGGTTTATGTTAGCCCGCGTGCTTCCGTGTTGCCACATATCGATATCCATGGCCGGAGCCACGAAAACCGGCGATTTTGCCGACAGGTATATGGCACAAAGCAGGTTGTCGCATAACCCTTGCGCGAATTTTGCCAACGTATTGGCACTTGCCGGGGCTACGACTACGGCATCAGCAGCCAATGCGAGATGCACGTGGTTGTTCCATTCGCCCGAGTGGGGGTGGAAGTAGTCTACCAATACGGGGTTGCCCGAAAGGGTGGATAGTGTAAGCGGCGTGATGAAGCTTGTGGCATCGGGGGTCATGACCACCTGTACCTTTGCGCCCGCTTTGACGAGCAGGCGGATCAGGTGGGCCGACTTGTAAGCGGCGATACTGCCGCATACACCCAGCAGGACGTGCTTTCCCCGGATGCTCACTAGGCTATTCGCTATCGTTTTCCGTTTCTGGGTTTCTGAAGTAAACCTTGTCGTTCAGGAATTCGTCGATGGCTACCAAGCTGGGCTTGGGCAAGCGCTCGTAGTGTTTGGAAATCTCGATTTGTTCGCGGTTTTCGAACACCTCTTCGAGGTTATCGTTGGTGGTTGCAAATTCGGCCAGCTTACCGTTCAACTCCTCTTTCACGTCTACCGAAATTTGGTTTGCGCGCTTCCCTATGATGACGATGGACTCGTAAAGATTGTCCGTTTTCTTGTCCAGCTCCCGCAAATCGCGGGTAACCGTTGTGTTAGGGGTGGTATTGCTTATTTGAGTACTCATATCTTTTGAAAACATATTCATTCAATTCGTTGTCTCGGTTGCCTCGACCGTTTCTTTGGGCTGCGCATTGGTAGTGGCTGCGGCAACCTGGGCGGTGTATTTCTGGGCCTGCTCAACGCCTTTTTCTGCATCAAGCTTGAGCTGGTCGGCCTCTTTGCGGAACCTGCTTTCCGGATAATCGGCAACGAAATTGGCGTATAAATCCAGTGCTTTGCCGTAGCGTTCCTCCTGCCTTCTCGGATGGCTTTGCTCGGCATACAGGTATTGGGCCTTTACACTTAGGAATTCCATCTCTTCGGCATATTTGGTGTCTGGAAACTCGCTGAGCACATTGTCGAATGCAATCACCGCTGCGCGGTAATCATCCTGCAGGCCCATATCCAGGTAAAGTTTCGCATTGTTGAAAGCCTTGGTTTCAAGCTTATCGCGGAGGTCATCAATAAGGCCGGCGGCCTCTTGGGCCCTTTCGCCATCCGGATAAAGGTTGATGAAGAGCTGCAACGCCTCAATGGCCCGGTATGTATATTCTTGGTCGAGCCCCACCTTGGGAGATTCCAAATAATAGCAATAAGCGCCCATATAGCGACACTCTTCAGCGCGGGCGCTGTTCGGATACGTATCCGTGAATTGCTTGAAATAGAACCGAGCAGATGTATAGTCGCGCAGGTGGTAGTTGGTGTAGGCCCCGTAGTAGTACAGGTCTTCCGCTTCGGCCTGCCCACGATACCGCTGCGCGAGGTCGTCAAACAGGATGAGGGCTTTACTGTATTTCTTCTTGTTGTAATATTTCAGCGCTTCCTGATATTTCTGGGCAATGTTGTTGCTGGCACGCAGCTTCTCAAATCTGCTCTTGCACCCGGCAACCATCACCACCAAGAACACCCCGGCAATCCATGCCGCTATTCGCCTGTTTTTAAACATCCTGCAAAGATAAGTGAATTTAAAATACCTGTCAATTAAATTTTTAGCGCAAGGTAAGGGTAAAAACCGGTGCTGCCAAGTCCTTTAACAGAGTTTAACAGATAGCCGTGATATGTAATTATTGGGAAAATATCCGTATCTTTACAACCTTGTAATAATCATAGAGGTTATGGAAATACGGGAAAGAGTAGAACAGGCTTTGGAATCCATCAGGCCGTATCTCGAGACGGACGGGGGTAATGTGAGCATTGAGGAGATCACGGCGGACAACGTGGTGAAACTAAAGCTCTTGGGATCCTGTGCTTCATGTGCCATGAGCATCATGACATTCAAGGCAGGCCTGGAGCAAGCCATCAAGAAATCCGTTCCTGAGGTTACTGCCGTGGAGGCCATCAACATTACCGACATGGACGATCCGAATGCCACAATGCCTCTTCCGCGGATGGGCGGTTAGGGTTTTTTGGTGATTTAACATTATTTAACGGGGTCGCAAACTTACGAATACGTAGCTTTGTTGCATAGCTATGAGGATAATCCGCAACATACTGATTGTTTTGTTTACCGTGGGGGCGGTGACGCTATCGCTGGCCCAGCAAAAGAAGCTGGTGCAGTTCAGTGGCGTTATCCACAATGCGGATACCAATGTCGTTGTGCCCTATGTGTCTGTTACCAACCTTTCCCATAAGAACCACACGGTGAATGCCAACCACCAAGGCTATTTTTCGTTTGTGGCGCATGAGGGCGACACCGTCCTGTTCACTTCAGTGGGTTACCTGTCTACGCGCGTCATCATCCCGAGGGTGCCGGAAGATAAATATACTGCCATGGTAAAAATGACGGCAGAGATTAAGGATTTGCCGATGGTGACACCCTATCCTTGGGCGAGTATCGACGAGTTCAACATGGCATTCATGTCACTGGAAATCGCCGATGATGACTTCGTTGTGGCCCAGAAAAACCTTTCGCCGGAGTCTTTGGCTGCGCTGGCCGCGGTGACGCCCCGAAGTGCTGAGGAAATACAAAGCTTCAGCGCCACGCAAAACCACATCGGGCTCTCCAACAAGGCGGTAAACCAACGTATGGCCAACCCACTTTTAAGTCCCTTTGCTTGGGGGAACCTCATCCGCCAGATTTCCGAAGGGAACAAGAGCCGAGCACGGAATAGGTAGTTCGAGCAACGGCCGTTTTCGTCCGAAAAGCAAATAAACGACTTGTTTTTAAATTAGTGCAAAAGTTGTCCAACAAATAGGGAGTATCATAGGTTCCGGATACTATCCTGCAGAGGAAATCTGGTTTTATCCTTTTGAATAGGGTTATGAGTGGCTTGATTCGAATACTTATCTGTGTTATTGCAACTACGCAGCTATCTTTTGCGCAAACTTTTGTATGGCAGGAATGTGATGTATGGTTACCTAAAAAAGCAATAGAAGACATTGTTAAGAACAATACAATATCAAATTATTCGAAATTTAGTACTCCTATACAATCTTTAGTCGTGTATAATGAGGAATTATACGTGCGGACATTATTCGGAAAAGTTGTAAAGCCGAAAATTGAGCAAATAGGCAATAAAAAGGAGCTAATTCAACCGCTAGTATTGAATCTGAAGTACTTTAATGAAGGAGACTTCGAAGGCACACGTTTTTTTTTATCAGATAAAGGCCAAGATAGTGTTCTACTGGAGATTGTGAATGAAGAGAAGATCGATAGTATCTATATGATTAAAAACTTAGGGCAATATGCTTTCACGGAACCCTATTTAACGTACAATTCGATATTGCTCCAAGGCGACTATCAAACTTCGATTGATGGTGTTGAAACGAAAGTAAGTCTCTGTCTAGATGGACAAATCAAAGGTCATCCGGAGTGGGTAAGTTACGTTGTGAAAAGGGTAAATGTTCCTTCTGTAGGGAACAGTGAAGATCTCTATTGTCTTCTTGAATTCATGTCGAAAGAAGCTAGCCAGCCGTCTCATTTAGCATTCCTATATGATGATAATTTGACGGTCTGGACAGGTTATCAATATGAAGTCTCCAAAGACAAGTATAAAATTGTCCCCTCAGATAAGCCAGTCGTCAGATTAGAGCGAAGAATCCTTAGTAATAATAACTAGATTACTATTTATGCAGGTTACGGCGTTAATCGTTCTGGATATTATGACGCAGACCAAATCTGGTTTTATCCGTTAGATTTAAAAATTATGATTGTCCGTCTTCTCATTAGCTGCTTCATCTTGTCTGTGTGTATGCAGCCGGCGTTTGCACAACGACCGGAACGATGGACCGATTGCGAAGAAATATGGCTGCCCGAAAAAGCGATAGAAGATATCGTGACGAAACATACCGTTGCAAATTATCCGAGATTTAGCGGGCCCATCCAAGCCATTAGGATATGCGACGAAGAACTTTCTGTCTTATCGTTCCGAGGAAAACTCAATAAACCAAAAATTAAGAAAAGGGGTAAAAAGAAGAAATTGGTTCGGCCACTCATATTAAACCTAAAATATTTTCGGGAAGGACAATATGATGATACCCGCTTTTTCATATCCTATGAGAATCCCGATAGGATGCTACTGGAAATGAACTATAGGAGGGGAACAATGATAGACAGCATTTATTATATCAAAAGTTTAGGGCCGTATGCGTTCGAGGAGCCTTATACCACTTACTATTCAGTATTGCTTTCCGGCGATTATAGCACTTCGATTAACGGAATAGGAACAAATGTTAAGTTTAAACTAAATGGGCAAATCGAAGGTCATCCAGAGTGGATAACGTACAAAGTGGGAACGGTAAGTTTTTCACCTCCAGGAATTCAATATGAACATTATCGTATTCTTGAATTTACCACAAAGGATAATAATGAAATGCAGCGTTTGGCATTTCGATATGATGATAACACCAAGGTTTGGGAAGGGTTTGAATATGAAATCACTGAGAAGTATAGGAAATTCATTCCATCAGATGAACCGGTCGTTAAGCTAGAACGAATAGTTTCAAACAATGGCGAGATTACTAGATGATGATGATAATTTAACGGTCTGGAAAGGGTATCAATATGAAGTCTCCAAAGACAAGTATAAAATTGTCCCCTCAGATAAGCCAGTCGTAAAAATGAAACGAAGAGCCTTTCGTGGCAACAAAATCACTGCGCACTGGACCGCGACTGCCATCAAGACAAGCGCACCGTCTGTTTTACGCTGAGGCGCGAAGCTACTAACGAAATAAGCGCAGAAATAGCAAATACGGTGAGGAACACGAGGAGGAAATCGCTATAACGGATATCCACGGGATAAACGTCGGTGACGAGGTTTTCTCCCTCGCCGAAGCGTATCCAACCTAAGGCCTGTTGCGAAATGCAAAAAAGCAGGCCCAACACCAGTCCGGCCACACAGCCGATGAGCGAGATGAGCAGCCCCTCATAGAAAAAGATGCGGCGGATAAGCCCATCGTTTGCCCCCAAACCCATCAATACCGAGATGTCTTTCTTTTTGTCGATGACGAGCATGGTCAGTGAACCGACGATGTTGAAGAGCGCAATGATTCCAGTGAAGGCGATGATGACGAAAACGGCCCACTTTTCGGTTCGCACGATTTTATACAACGTGGGATTTTGCTGCTCGCGGTCTTTTACAAGATAGTCGTTGCCGACAAGGGTGGAAAGCGCCCGTTGTGCTGCAGCGACATCGCTGCCGGGCATCAGGTTGATTTCGATGGCCGATACCCGCGAAAACTCGCCCACGGCTTCCCGCGCGAACGCCATTGGTACGATCAGTAGGTCGTCAAATTCCTGCTGGTAGCGCAGCACCCCCCCGGGGCGGATGGTCCGCATGGTAAAATCATCCATAGGGTTGATACCACTCCGCACCCCTTTGCGCGGGGAGAAAACCTCGATGAAGCGGGATTCGTCGCGCAGTGAAACCCCCAACATACCCTGCACGCGAGCACCCATCACGGCATATTCTTCGCCGTCATACTGCAACGCGAAGTGGCCATCCTGTAGCAGCGTATCCATGGATTGTGGTATTGTGCTGTCTAAGGTGACCCCCTTAATGGTGGCAATGTATTGGGCGTCTCCATAGCGTAGCAATACGCGCTCCTGCAACACCTCACGGTAGTTGCTTATCTCGGGGCGGTTATTTAGCTGTGCGGTGAGGGCCGAATCGGCCACAAAGCCCTTGCCGGTAGCGGGCTCGATACGGAGTTCGGGCGAAAATGCACTGTACATGGAGAAAATCAGCTTCTCCAGTCCGTTGTAAAACGACAGAATGATGATGAGCGACGCACTGCTTACCAATACGCCCACCACGCTGATGCCGGAGATGATGTTGACCGCATTGACAGTCTTTTTGGAGAACAGGTAACGCTTGGCGAAGTACAGTGCGGTGTTCATGTGTGCTACCCCCTGATAAACGGATTGGTTTTCTTTTCGTGCCCGATAGTGGTTTCCGGTCCGTGCCCGGGATACACCAGGGTGTCATCCGGCAGTGTGTAAAGCTGGTGCGCAATGCTATCCAACAGCTGTTGGTGGTTGCCCCCCGGCAGGTCGGTGCGGCCGATGCTGTTCCGGAAAAGGACGTCGCCCCCGACAAGGAACCCATCGGCTTCGCTGTAGAAGCAGAGGTGTGCGGGCGAATGGCCGGGCGCGAAGATGAGTGCCAGTTCCCGCTGGCCGAATGCGACGGATCCCGTCGCAGGCAGGAAGGTCTCGGCGATGGGCGATACGTCGTAGCGTATTCCCATTTGCGGGGCGTAGTTCTGCACTTCCACGAGCAGTGGCAGCTCACCCTCATGGAATTGGGGTAGCAGGCCGTACGTATCGTATACGTACCGGTTGCCCAGCACGTGGTCGATGTGGCAATGCGTGTTGAGCAGCAATTCGGGCTTCAGGCCTTCGGCACGGATGAAATCACTGAATTGTTTCTCCTCATGGGCGCCGTACATGCCGGGATCGACGATTGCCGCGGCTCCTGTATCGTCATATAATACGTAGGTATTCTCCTGATAGGGGTTGCACACAAAGGATTTGATGCGGATCATGCTACAAATGTAGGGCTTTTTGCCCATCTTTTATTCCCACCGCAGGGAACCGATCAGCGTATCGATATCTGCTTTGATGAAATCCAACACCGGCTGTATGGAGTCCAGCCGCGGCTTCTCGTGGAAATACAACGCCCCCCGCAGGTAGTGGCGCGTACTGTCGGTAACGAAAAACTGGATGTTGGAGGCCGTGTTGCCGCTAATCTCATATTTTAACCCGTACACACCGGCTTCCGGCCGCCGGATGCGTTGCTGGTCGATGGCCGTGGCTTTGACGGTATGGTTGAAAGCAAACGTGCGGGCATCTTCCACCAGTTCATTGAAGTTGGTCGGACTGGAAACGGGCATGTAGCTCAGATGGATGCGGGCATTGAACTGCGGAAAGTGGATATCCATCCAACAGGGCTGCGCGTCCGCTGAACGGTCAGGCTCCATTTTCGCGTACACAGGGATATCAAAGGTGTAGGGGCAACCGGCGGTAAATGGCCGGTATTCCTTTTCGGGGAACTCGATGCGGAAATATCCACGGGGTTTTGGTGAATACTGGTGCTGGCAACCGCCCACACACAACGCGACTAGGAGGCCGAAAGCAACCCATTGGGAGGTTAGCGCCCTTACCTGCCGGCGTTCCATATTTCCCAGTTACGCTCGGCCTGGCGTTCGAGCATTTCAAGTCCGTTCTTGATGGCCGCCCCCTGGGCTTGCCCGCGCTTCAGAAATTCCGTTTCCGGCGGGTTATAGACAAGGTCGTAAAGCAGGTGGCGCTCGCCCAAAAGATCATACGGGATACCGGGACAGCCCATCACGTCGGGGTACGTTCCCAGCGGGGTCGTATTGACGATGAGCGGGTGGATGCCGATGACCGCAGCATCCAGCTGTTCATAGGCGAGTTGGCCATTCCCGGCCGACCGCGAAACAACCGTGTGGGCGATGTTGAGCTGGGCAAGGGCAAAGGAAACCGCTTTGGCCGCCCCGCCGTTGCCGAGTATGAGCGCGGCATCGTGGTGGGGTTTAAGCAAGGGCCTCAGGGACTCGGCAAAGCCATAGACATCGGTGTTGTAGCCGGTGAGTACCGGTCGGCCGCTGTTTTCCCGCTCGATGCGGATGCAGTTGACGGCGGCAATGGCTTCCGCTTCCGGCGACAACTGGTCGAGGTAGCGCATCACAGCAATTTTATACGGGATGGTCACGTTGATGCCCATCAGCTGGGGGTCCTTTTCAACCAAGCCGGGGAAATCCGTAATGTCGGGGATGGGATACAGTTCGTAGCCCACCTCCGGGATTTGTTCCCGCTCGATCTTCGCGTCGTAATATTTCTTGGAAAAGGAATGCGTCAGCGGGAAACCGATCAGCCCGAATTTGTTCATTGTCAGATAAAATTATGGAACGTGTCGCCTCGAAGCCCCATCCGCGTAGTTTCCAGGGCGATGATTTCGTTGGTATTGATGTTGCCCAAGTTGACATTCGGCCCCACGAGGTTAATGAAGTATACTTGCTGTGCTTTTAGTGGGGCTTCCCAGATGATTTTCTCGTTGGAAATTTCGTTGAGGATCTCGTCGACAAGTCCCTGCCTAACCTCGCCCGATTCACGATAAAGGCCCACGTTGCCGCTTTCGCGCGACTCGGCGATCAACCGCCAGGTGCCGGCTTCCAGCTCGGCTTTCATCAGCGAAATCCACTTATAGGGGGCCATGATCTTGGTGTTGTCTTTCGATCCCACCTCCGAGATTACGGTGGCGTGCTGTGCCACGGTAGCGATGTATTCGCATTTTTTCTCGTGGGGCAGCGTAATAGACCCATCGGACACTTCTGCGTATTCCAGCCCGTATTTTTCCACCACGCGGAGAAAGTCGTCGAACTGATTGCGCGCGACAAACGCTTCGAACAAGGTACCACCGAAATACGGATGTACCCCCGCTTCACGATAAACGGCCAGCTTTTCCTCCAGCTTCGGAATGATATAGGCAGTGGTCCACCCCAGTTTCACAAAATCGATATATGCCGCACCCACAGCCATGAGGTCTTCGGCCTGGCGTACGCTGAGCCCCTTGTCCATAACCATAGTTAGCCCGTTATTTCTAGGCTTTTGCGTTCGTGAAGGAACATTATTCAGCTGAAAATTCATCTATATGCTAATTGTTGTTAACGGCTAAAATGGAATATTATGGGCAAAAAAGCAGAAAAAATCTGAAATATTTCTGAAATCTGCGCACGCAGCGGGTGCCTGTGGCGGCTATCGGCTGCCTGACCAGCAGGTTACGGCATGTACTTCTTGATTACCTCGGCAATGGCTTTGTTGTCGCGTAACTGCGGCAGGTACTCAAACAATACGGCGTGCTTATGTGGATCGGCGCCAAGTCCCAATTCCAGGTAGTTTAGCGCTTCGTTATACCTGCCTGCGGCAATGAGATAGGCCACCATACGGTAGTACAATTCGGCGCCATCGGGATTGTTTTTGATCGCGTCGGCGATGGTTTCTATCGCACGTTCCAATTTGTTTCGCTCGTAAAGGATAGACGAGTAGTCCAGCCACGCCTCCAGGTCAATGGGGTTGAGCTCCACCACTTTTTCATAGGCTGCCTCCGCTTCGTCAAATTGCTTGAGTTTGTACCGTGCGTCAGCGATGGCAAACCAGTAATCAGGGTTGTCCTGTTCCAAATCGAGCGCTTTCTTATAAAAGTGCAGCGATTCGAAATACCGCTCTTCATAATCGAGCGTCACGCCGATCCCAAACCACGCGTCGGCCAGCGCCACATCGATTTTAACGGCTTTCTTATAATACGAGCGGGCTTCGTCCATTTGCTCCAACTTCTCATAACACTCGCCGATGGCACAGTACGTCTCCGCGCCCGGGGGTTCGTATTCGAATGTCTGTCGGTATACGTCGATGGCCTCGCTGTATTTATCGAGGTTTACCAAGGCGTTCCCTTTGTTGAAATAGGCCGAGGCAAAGTTGTCTTTGATGAGTATGGCGTAATCGTACGCATCGATGGCTTCCGCGTAGCGGCTAAGCTTGTGGTAGGCGTTGCCGAGGTTGTACCACCCTGCATATGAATAAGGATCGTTATCGATATATTGCTTATAAAACCCGATACTCTCTTCTTGCCTATCCAGCACGTCGTAGCAAAACGCCAGCTCGTACAGCGCATCCTGATTCTCCATGTTTTGCTCTAGGCTTCGCTTGAGGAAATGGATCGCTCTATCGTAATCGCCTTTGTTTTGATGCAGGAGCGCTATTTGCAAATAAATATCGTCTGGGTTTTCGGCGAGCTCCAGGGCCTTGTTGAGGCATACGAACGCTTCATCATAACGTTCCATGCTGCCCAGTATGCCGCCTTTGATGAGGTAAATATCCCCTTCAGACGGTTCGAGGGTTTCCGCCCGCCCCAATGCATCGAGGGCTTGTGCAAACTGGTTTGTCACCGCAAACAACTGGGCCTGTTTGAGGTAAAACACCGCCGCAAACGGATGCTGGCTAACGGCATAATCAACAACCTGTAATGCTTTGATCGGATCATTTTTGTCCATATAGTAGTCAATGATCCCCTCAAAAGCCTGCGTATCAAAAAAGTATTGATCCTTATTGCGAATCATTTCTTCGTAGCGCTCCACCGAAAGCCGCGGGTCTTCGGCGGGCCCATATTCGAAATCGTCTTCCATCTATACTCCTTGTTTAAGAACAACTACTTTAGCGCACGTATTCAGCTGCGTTTTGATGATAACAAAATAGGGTTTGTCGGATGATATTTTCAACACAAGTTTTCAACAATTTGCCGAAATCGATAAAAACCCGTAGAAAATCAATCGCTTACGTCACATGTGGCTGTCAAAAATCCTCCACGTTTCCACCTTGCCTCTGCGTGCTCTTCACTCATCATCGATCACGTGGGTGCAAAGATACGCAATACTAATCGAAAAGTGTATCTTTGGGTGATTAGCACCGTACCAAGCAAAACCAGAAAGCATGAATGAATTGATCAATATTTCGAAGGTATTGGAACGATTGGCGATTAAACGTGATAACCCCGCCTGGTATACGGGTGCGCTATCCGGCACAAGTGGGAATGCCGCCATTGACAGTTATTCGCCGGTTGACGGCCGCCACATCGCCTCAGTGGGGCAGACCGGCTCCGAAGCGTTCGATCAAGTGATAGACCGTGCTGCCGCGGCGTCCGTCGATTGGCGCCGGATACCGGCACCCCAGCGTGGCGAAATTGTACGGCAGTTTGGCGAAGAACTTCGCCTACATAAACAAGATCTTGGCAAGCTGGTTTCGTATGAAATGGGCAAAAGCCTCCAAGAGGGCTTGGGCGAGGTTCAGGAAATGATCGATATCTGTGATTTTGCCACGGGATTGAGCCGCCAGCTTTACGGCCTTACCATGCAGTCGGAGCGGCCGGGCCACCGGATGTATGAACAGTGGCACCCACTTGGTGTGGTGGGCATCATTTCGGCATTTAATTTTCCTGTGGCCGTATGGAGTTGGAATGCCGCCATTGCTTGGGTATGCGGCAATGCGTGTGTGTGGAAGCCGTCGGAAAAAACCCCCATTACGGCGGTTGCATGCCAAGCACTCATCGCAGGTGTGCTCACGCGGAATAATATGCCCGAGGGGGTTTCCTGTCTGGTACACGGCGGGAAGGAACTCGGTGAACGGCTGGCTGGCGACCGCCGGATCGCGCTGGTGTCGGCCACCGGCTCGACACGGATGGGGAAAGCCGTTGCAACCACCGTCGCATCGCGGTTGGGAAAAAGCATCTTGGAATTGGGGGGCAACAATGCGATGATCATCACCGAGCATGCTGACCTCAATATTGCGCTTCCGGCAGCCGTATTCGGCGCCGTGGGGACGGCGGGGCAGCGTTGCACGACTACACGGCGGTTGATCATCCACCAAGCGGTATACGAGGCGTTTAAGGATCGGCTGGTCGGTGCCTACGCACAGCTTCGTATCGGAAACCCTTTGGATGAGCAGAACCACGTAGGACCACTAATTGATCGCAACGCGGTAGACAACTATGAAGCGGCCATCGTCCGATGTAAACGTGAAGGCGGCTGTTTCATCGTGGAGGGAGGTGTATTGGCCGGCGAAGGATACGAATCGGGATGCTATGTAACCCCGTGTATTGCGGAGGTTTCGCCGAATATGCCCATCGTGCAAACGGAGACCTTTGCGCCTATACTTTACATCATGAAGTACGCTACGCTCGACGAAGCCATCCGGATCCAGAACGATGTGCCGCAAGGGCTGTCATCAGCCATCATGACGCTCAATCTCCGAGAATCGGAGCAGTTCCTCGCGGCGGGAGGGTCCGACTGCGGAATTGCCAACGTCAACATCGGTACATCGGGTGCTGAAATCGGCGGGGCATTTGGCGGAGAAAAAGAAACCGGCGGGGGGCGTGAATCGGGGTCGGATGCATGGAAAGCATATATGCGGCGACAGACAACCACGATTAATTATTCAGACAACCTGCCGCTTGCGCAGGGAATCAAATTTGATTTGGGGCCCAAAGGCCGGTAACCGGTGGCTTCCGGATCGGCGACGATCTGTCAGCCCATTTTGGCTCATCGTGTAAACGTTTGCATTCTTTGTAAAATGTCCTTACCTTAGCCTTCTGACCATGCAACAGATATAAAAGCAATAACGAAAAAAAGGATATGAGTGTACATTACGAATCCCGCTACGCACTGGGACCTGTAGAAACAAAAGGTTTGGACACGACCGGGCTACGGGAAAATTTCCTGATTGAAACGGTGTTTGCCGATGATGAAATCCAGTTGGTATACACCCATTACGACCGCTATATTGCCGGCGGAGCAAAACCGGTGAGCAAGCCATTGACGTTGGCAACCATTGACGCGTTGAAGGCACCTTATTTTCTCGAAAGGCGCGAGCTAGGTATCATCAATGTGGGCGGCAGTGGAAAGGTAACGGTTGACGGGACGGCTTATACCCTGGATTTTAAGGAGGCGCTCTATGTGGGCAAAGGGAATAAAGATGTGGTATTCTCGAGCGATGACGCCGCCAACCCGGCCAAGTTCTACCTTAATTCGGCGCCGGCCCACCATACCTACCCCACCAAAAAAATAACCAAGTCGGCGGCGGAAGTGGTTGAACTCGGAAGCCTCGAAACCGCCAACCATCGCGTCATCAATAAGTTGCTTGTAGCCGGTGTGGTCGAGACGTGCCAGCTCCAAATGGGTATGACCGAGCTAAAAGCCGGAAGTGTGTGGAACACCATGCCGGCGCATACGCACGACCGCCGCATGGAAGTTTATTTTTACTTCGAGGTGCCCGAAGGGCAATCGGTAAGCCACTTCATGGGCCAGCCGCAGGAAACACGCCACATCTGGATGCAAAACGATCAAGCCGTGATTTCCCCGCCCTGGTCGGTACATGCAGGCGCAGGCACCAGCAACTACACCTTCATCTGGGGCATGGCCGGCGAAAACATGGACTACGGCGACATGGATGGTTGCGCGATTACAAATCTCAAATAACCCGCCTAAACGTATGATTATGGGCAGCTTAAAAGCGTACAGTTTATTGCCGATGGCCGTTTTGGTGTTGGCATGTGGGGGAGGCGAGCCAACGAAGTCCATCGTAGTTACGAATCCCCTTGATATCGAACGCCATGAGTTTGTAGCCGTTCCCTATGGGGAGTTTACGTCGGCTTTTGGGCGGGATAGCGTATTTAGGATAATAAATATGGACACCGGCTCGGAGATACCGTACCAATTGGAAACCAAGGGGAACCCTTCACCAGAGCAGATACTGCTTTATGTGTCGGTACCCGCATCGGGCGATGTCACGTTGGCGGTTGAGAAATCGGCGCCGGAACCGGTAGCAGCAAAGACGTTTGCCCGGTACGTACCCGAGCGGTATGACGACTTCGCATGGGAGAATGATGCCGTTGCTTTCCGGATGTATGGGAAAGCCCTGGAGGGTAGGCCCGACGACGCGCACGGCATAGACCTGTGGTCGAAGCGCACCACCGGCTTGGTGGTGGATAAGTGGTATGCCCACGGCGATTACCACACCGACCATGGCGAAGGCATGGACTACTATTCGGTGGGTATGACATTGGGTGCCGGCGACATCGCCCCGATTGAGGGTGACGAGGTCGTTTATTCGAAACACTACCGTGGGCACGACGTATTGGACAACGGCCCGTTGCGCACGACGTTCCAATTGGATTATGAGCCTTGGCAGGTTGGGGAGAAGACCGTGTCGGTCAGCAAGCGGTACACCTTGGATGCCGGTTCGCAATTGAACCGGGTGGAAGTGACCTATACGATCGATGGCGACGGAGCGCTTCCTGTGGCGATCGGCGTATCACGGCGGGCGGAAGAAGGCCAACTGCTTAACGAACAGGGGAGCGGAACGTTTGGTTATTGGGAACCGACGGACGACGCACACGGCACCACTGGCGTAGGTGTGATATTGGCTGATGGCGAATTTGAGCGGTTCATCGAGCAACCCAAGCAATACCTGTCGGTGCTTACCGCCCATGATGGCGAGCCCATTGTGTATTACAATGGCGGCGCGTGGGACAGGGCGGGAAAAGTCACCTCGGCTGGCGACTGGTTCGCGTATCTGCGGGCTGCAAAGGACAAAGCGGCGTCGCCGTTACAGGTGGAAATTAAGTGATGGTTTTATTCGATTAGCTTCAAAAATGACAAAATATAGATTCGATCTGAGCGGGAAAACGGCCCTGGTAACGGGTTGTAAGCGGGGTATTGGCAAGGCAATAGCCGAAGGTTTGGCCTCAGCAGGAGCCGACATCATCGGCGTATCGGCTTCGCTTGAATTGCAAGGAAGTGACGTGTCCAAAGCCGTGGAGGCCGCAGGTCGCCGTTTCTACGCGTACCAAGCCGATTTCGGCAACCGCACATCGCTCTATGCGTTCATCGAACAGGTGAAGGCAGATCATCCGCAGATCGACATTTTATTCAATAATGCAGGTACGATACTACGTAAGCCTGCCGCCGAGCACCCGGATGACTATTGGGACCAGGTCATCGAGATCAACCAGAATGCGCAATTTATCCTTACGCGCGAGATCGGCAAGGATATGGTGGCACGTGGAGGCGGAAAAATCGTCTTCACGGCCTCATTGCTTACGTTCCAGGGCGGCATCAACGTACCCGGATATGCGGCATCCAAGGGGGCTGTAGGCCAGTTGACGAAGGCATTTGCCAACGAGTGGGCGGCCAAAGGAGTCAATGTCAATGCGATTGCACCAGGATACATCTCCACAGACAACACCGAAGCACTACGAAATGATCCGGACCGGAGCCGCTCCATTTTGGAGCGTATTCCCGCGGGCCGTTGGGGTGAACCGGACGATTTCAAGGGGCCGGCGGTATTCCTCGCATCCGAGGCCGCTAGTTATGTACATGGCACCGTCTTGACCGTGGATGGTGGGTGGATGGGTAGGTGATTATGCACCGGGAGCTGACCATTATCGATAGAGTCCTTTGTTTTCGATGAATGCCATCACGCTATCCGGCACGAAGTAGCGGATGTTCTTACCGGCCTTCACCGCATTCCGGATGAAGGTAGATGAAAACTCCATCAGGGGTGTATCGGTGATGGTGATGGATGGGTGATCGGCCCATTCGGCCGGAGCGGGATAATCTGGCCGGGGGTATACCAAGATACGGTAATCACGCAGGATGACTTCGTAATTCTTCCATTTATGGAGTGAAACCAGGTTATCTGACCCCATGATGAGTGTAAAGGCTTTCTCAGGATATTTTTCGTGCAGGTGCGTGAGGGTGTCAATCGTGTACGATGGCTGTGGCAGGGAAAATTCAATGGGGCTGCTTCGGATATTTTCAGCTGTTTCGATAGCGAGGTTTACCATCTCCAAGCGATCGTATTGGTTGATCAACGAATCTTTTTTTTTCAACGGGTTATGGGGGGTGACAACCAGCCAGACTTCATCCAGTTCCGTATAGTTGGCCATGTAACTCGCAATGATCAGGTGGCCCGTGTGAATGGGATTGAACGATCCGAAAAACAGCCCGATATGTTGCATACCCCTTGGTTATGTTTTGCTGAGGAAGTCCAACAATAACCGCTCGGCTTCTGTACATGCTTTCTCGAGGTCATCGTTATGCAGGATGACATCGAACCGCTCGGCATACCCCAGTTCTTTTTCTGCTTTCACGACGCGCTCCCGGAGTTTCTCTTCACTGTCTGTGCCGCGCCCACGGAGGCGCTGCGTCAGCACGTCCAAGGAGGGGGGCTGTACAAATACCGCCAACGCGCGGTCTTCGAATTTGCGCTTCAGGTGGAGGCCGCCTTCCACGTCGATATCGAAGATGACGTGCTTGCCCGTAGCCCAGATCCGGTCTACTTCGGCACGTAGCGTACCATAAAAGGTACCCGAGTAAACCTCTTCGAACTCGATGAACTCCTTCTTGGCAACCCGGTGCAGAAACTCTTCCTTGGAGATAAAATAATAATCTTTGCCATCTATTTCGCCCGTGCGCGGCTGCCGTGTGCTTGCCGAGATGGAAAAAGAGATTTTGTCGGGGTGTTCTGCTAGCAGGTGCTTCACGATGGTGGTCTTGCCGGCACCTGAGGGTGCAGAAAATATGACGAGTTTACCTTCCATTGCGGGTCACAGCACGTTTAGTAGTTGTTCCTTGATTTTTTCGAGTTCTTCTTTCATCCGTACCACCACCTGTTGGATACCGGCATGGTTGGCTTTCGAGCCCAGGGTATTGATTTCGCGGCCCATCTCCTGCGATATAAAGCCCAGTTTCTTTCCGTTCGCATCGGCATCTTCGAGCGCTTGGAGGAAATAATTGCAGTGGCTGCGGAGGCGAACCTTCTCTTCGGTGATATCTAGCTTGTCGATATAAAAGATGAGTTCCTGTTCGAACCGGTTCATATCCACCTTCTCTTTGCCAACGGCCTTGTCGAGGTATTGGCCTATGCGATCGCGGATGAGGGGAATACGGTTGGTTTCTACAGCTTCCACTTCGGCAAGCAAACGCTCGATGCCCTGTGCACGCGCGGCAAGATCCTGTTTAAGCACGGCACCCTCATCGGCCCGGAAGCGGTTGAGCTGCACCACCGCATCTTGGAAAGCTCCCATGAGAAGAGCGGCCTCGGCTTCGTCGGCCTCTTCCTCATTGTGGCTGATCACTTCCGGCATATTGAGTGCCAGCTCAAAAAGGTTGCCCTTTTCGGTGCCCAGGTCTCGGGCTATGGCTTCCAGCTGCGCGTAATAGTTCTTGAGTAATGCTGCGTTGATGGTTGCGGCCCCGGCAGTTTGGTCGATATATTCTACGCCCACGGTAAGGTTTACCTTGCCCCGTTCGATTAAACGGGAGCATTCGCTTCGCAGCGTGAGTTCTTTATCCGAGAATGCTTTCGGAAGCCGCAGACTCAGCTCCAGGAATTTTGAGTTCAACGATTTGAGCTCTACCGTGTACTTTACCTTTTGGTTGTCTCTGGTCCCTATGCCGTAACCAGTCATGGATTTAATCATGTGCAAACTTAGATAAATTCCCCTTCGTATGCAATTTAATCGCAGGGCATGTATGAGGGAATATTCGCCGCGTGTTGATCTTCAACGGCGTTCATGAGCGCTTGCAAGGACTATGCTTCGTTTTTCCGGAACTTTTCCTTCACTACTTCAAAAATAATGGGCAGGATGGAGATGATGATAATCAGGATGACGACTTTCGAGAAATTATCTCGGATAATAGGGATGTTGCCCAAGAAGTAACCGGCCAGTGTAATACCTACAACCCACAACAACGCCCCTACCACATTGTATGTTAGGAAAGTACCGTAGTTCATCCTTCCGATTCCGCCTACAAATGGTGCCAGTGTTCTAACAATCGGCACGAAACGGGCGATCACAATGGTCTTGCTGCCGTATTTGGCGTAAAAAGAATGCGTTTTTTCTATTTGCTCATTTTTGATGATCTGCCTGCCGAAAAGCTTGAATTTGGTTACCTGCATTCCAAAGCGTTTGCCGATGGAATAGTTGAGGGAATCGCCGGCTATTGCGGCAATCAGTAATAAGATGATCATTACCCCCACATTTAGCTCATTGGGTTGAGCGGCAAGCATTCCTGCTGCAAACAGCAAGGAATCGCCCGGAAGGAAAGGCATCACCACAATACCGGTTTCGATAAAGATAATGAGGAATAGGATTAAGTAAGTCCATGTCTGATACTCATTGACAATTTCGACCAGGTGCTGGTCGATGTGGAGAACGAAATCAATCAGTGCGTAGATAAGGTCCAACGTCGTTAACCCATATTATTCAACATGACCGGCATGACCAGCATCAGGATGTCTTCGTCTTCCTCAGATACCGCCGGAATCAATAGCCCTGCCCGGTTCGGTGTGCTCATTTCAATGACGACCTCCTCGCTATCGAGGTTGGTCAGCATTTCCACGAGGAACTTCGCATTGAAGCCTATTTCCATGTCATCGCCTTCGAACTGGCAACTTAGCCGTTCGTGGGCCTCGTTGGAGAAGTCGAGGTCTTCCGCGGAAATGTGGAGCTCGCTGCCCGAAATCTTCAGCCGTACCTGGTGCGTGGTTTTATTCGCAAAGATGACCACCCGGCGCAATGAGTTGAGGAAGGTATGCCGATCGAGCGTCAACTTATTCGGGTTGACCTGCGGGATAACCGCTTCGTAATCGGGATAGCGCTCATCAATAAGCCGGCAAATCAGGTGGATATTGCCAAATTTGAAGAACGCATTGGTGCTGTTATATTCCACCGCTACAGCAGTATCTTCTACGGGTAGCGATGATTTGAGCAAGGAAAGTGCTTTTTTCGGTAAAATCAACGATGTGGGGTTTTCCGTGCTGATGTCCTTGCGACGGTAACGCACCAGTTTATGCGCGTCGGTGGCTACGAATGTGGCCGATTGCTCCCCCAACTGCACCAATACACCCGACATAGCGGGGCGCAATTCGTCGTTGCTGACTGCAAATATCGTCTTATTGATGGCCTCGGCCAAAACGGAAGCCGAAATGGCTACCGAAGAAGCATTATCGACCACGGGAATCTTCGGAAAATCATCCGCATTCTCGCCGCTAAGCTTGTATTTGCCGTCGCCAGCACTGATTTCAATGGCTAACGTGGCGGTATCTACCGAAAATGCCACGGGCTGATCGGGAAGGGTCTTAAGCGTCTCGATTAAAATTTTGGATGGCATGGCTACGCGCCCTTCTTCCTTGGCCTCAATGGGCAGGGAGGTAACCATACTGGTTTGCAGGTCGGTCGCTGAAATAGTTAGCACATTATCCTTGATTTCAAACAGGAAATTTTCCAATATGGGGAGCACGGTGCTGCTGCTTGAGGCTCCGCTGATGGCTTGTAGCTGTTTTAATAAAATGGAAGTAGAAACAATGAATCTCATGTCCGAATAATATGATGTGCAATGATAAGGAAAAGATTTGGGATTCGGCAAATGAGATTGTGATTTGCGGGGCAGAAACCGAACATGAATGGGCATGGCGGCCAAACATTTGCCCCGCAGGATTGTTGTATCAACAGGACCAAAGGTTTTATGCTATGGAAACGCACAGTCACCGAACGGACAAGGACGGCAGGCCGCAAGCAGAGGAAAATTACCCGGCGCACGAAGAGAATCCGGCACCGTCGCCGGAGGCCATCAATGAACCCAACGATCGCCCCGCGAGTAACACGATTTGGGTATCCGTGATCGTGGCCATCATCATCATGGCCCTCATTTATTTCATTTTTATCTATTAATGCGTGGTGTGAACGGCTGTTCGCAGCGATAAAGGAGCGAACATGCGTATTCCAAGGGCCAAATAACGTACCTTTGGCGGTACGATGCGTATTATGGCTTTTGATTACGGTACGAAGCGGGTGGGCATTGCGGTGACCGACCCGTTGCAGCTTATTGCTACGGCACTGGACACGGTGCATGCCAAGGATGTGCTGGCGTATGTGAAAGCGTATCTGGCCCGAGAGGCCGTAAGCACATTTGTGGTGGGCCAACCCCGCCAGCTCGATGGTTCCGAATCTGAATCTGCCCAGCACGTACGCGGGTTTATACGGACATTGCGGCGTACGTTTCCGGCCATTCCCGTGGAAACGGCCGATGAGCGTTTTACATCGAAAATGGCCTCGGCAAGTATTGCCCAAAGCGGACTGGCGAAAAAGAAACGGCAAGATAAAGCGCTAATCGACAGTGTTTCGGCAGTGCTTATCCTCCAGTCTTACCTTGAAAGACGCGACTTTCAAGGATAACTTCCTACCTTTGATCGACTAGTAAACGCATCATGGGCTACATCCATTTTTTCACGGAAGACACAACGTACCACATCAAGCAGAAGTTAGCATTGAAGCGCTGGATAAAAGCGGCGATTGCTTCCGAGGGCTTCAAGGTTGGCGAAATCAGTATTGTCCTCTGCAGCGACACGTATCTGCTGGCGATCAACAAGCAGTACCTTCGCCACGACACCTATACGGATATCGTTACGTTTGATAACAGCGAACAGGATGATACCATCGCGGGGGATATTTTCATCAGTGTTGACCGCGTACGGGAGAATGCGTTGAAATTCGGTGTGCCCGAGCGGGATGAACTGCATCGCGTCATCATCCATGGTATCCTGCACCTCTGTGGCTATGGCGATAAGAAGAAAGAAGATAAAGTACGGATGACGGAGAAAGAGGACTTTTATCTGGGTAAAAGAAGTACGTCGCAGCTCGATTGAAACCGAAGGAAATAGCTATATTAGCGACCAATTAGTAGCCAAAGGACCACGATGCCAACCAACGGACAATTATTGACCAACCCCATGACGGGCGACACATACGCGTATCTTGAAACCTCCAGCGACAGCGAAGGGGCGCGAGTGGTTATCAAGGCAACGGTGAAAAGCCAAGGACAGCTCGTTCCCAACCATTTCCATACGGAGCAAGATGAAACGTTTGAGATTATCGACGGACAATTGACAATATGGGCTGATGGTGCTACCAAGGTGCTTTCTGCAGGCGAGCGGATAACATTGCCTAAGAACAAGCCGCACAACCACTACAACGGCCACAGCGTACCGGTTACCTACATCCACACCGTGACGCCCGGCCTGGATTTCGACTACCTCATAGAAAACCTGGTTGGCTTGGCGGCCGACGGAAAAAAAGGTGGCGGTGGCCTGGTTCAGCAGCTGGTTACGCTACGTTACCTCGAAAGCAAATCCCTTCTTGCGGATGTGCCTGTGGCTGTACAGAAAATACTACTGATGACCATCCCCCCTATTGCACGTCTGTTCGGCTATCGGGCAATCTATAAAAAATATTCGGGGGTGGAAAGATAGCCCTATACCGAAAAGGAAGCCAAGTCTTCTTTTAGAACCGCTCGAACTGCGAGAAGAAGAAGTTGCCTTCTATTTCTGCGTTTTCATCGGAGTCTGACCCGTGGATCGCGTTTGCGTCGATGGATTTTGCGTATTTGTTGCGGATGGTTCCCAGCTCAGCCTTACTGGGGTCGGTGGCGCCGATCAGTGTGCGGAATTCTTCCACGGCGTTTTCTTTTTCGAGGATAGCCGCAACGATGGGGCCGGACGTCATGAATTCAACCAGTTCGCCGTAAAACGGACGTTCTTTGTGCACGGCATAAAATGCACCCGCCGTTTCTTTGCTCAAGCGCGTGTATTTCATCGCCACCAGTTTGAATCCGCCTGCAATGATGTCGTTAAGTATAGCGCCCGTGTGGCCATTACGCACGGCATCGGGCTTAATCATGGTGAATGTTCTATTCGTTGTAGCCATTTTAAAAATTTTGCGCAAACATAGGTAAAGTTGTCTGGTTGTGCAAATGGCAAAAGGTTGCTTAAGATGATTGTATTTGGGCATCCACGAAGAATACGTCGCACCAATTAATCTGGTGGGCTAATCGATACGGTAGACGTAGTCAAACCGGTGCTTTTTAGCGGCATCAATAAAGTCCCGGATGGGAATATGTTTCCCTGCATAGGAAATATGGCGGATGTGACTTACATACGCCATATTGGCGGTGCTTTCTATCTTAGCGGTTGACGACGGCGGAATGAAGAAACTCATTGTGGAGTCCGAACGGTGTGTTATCTTGAGTGATTTTTTTGGTTCTTCGTCGCGGTACTGCTTTGGATTGCAGATTCGCTGCACGTATTCCATGTGGTCTGCCTTTACCGCGAATTCAGCTGCGGGGATTTGATAGGTGACCGTGACGAATATGCTTTTTGTTTTAGAGCGGTTTTGGATAAAAAGTTGGGACAGAAATGAACAACCCGAAAGCATCAGGCATATAACGACAACAATAAGGGGTTTGATGACGACCATCGTTTTACCAGTAGATACGCTTTTTGCCGATTGGTAACCCAATTGTTGGTCTGAACAAGGAAAATGGGCAGAGAGAATAACGATTAAAGACATCAATAACGAAGCGGAGCGTTCTCATTGATACCTTAGAATAACGATTAAAGACATCAATAAATTTAGCTAAGTTTGTCTAGTCATGGAAATATATGTTTTGGCCATTGCCTTGGTCATCTTCCTAATTGCGGTTATTATCCTGTTTGTTCGGCGCCCGCGGGCGGGACATGACAAGCAAGAATTGGCACGATTGCGCGCGGAAAAAGAAGATTTAGCCGTCGGGCTGGCCCGCGCTCAGCAGCAAGCCGAGAGCCTCGTCGCCGAGAAAGATCGCGTAACAACCCTGTTCAAAGAAGAGCAGCAGCGCCTGCGGGATGAACTGCACCAAACGCGCGAGCAGCTGGCGAAGGCCGACAAATCCCTGGAAAGTGGGCGCGCCTATTACCAATCGCAGCAGGAGCGGCTTGAAGCGCAGAAGGAAGAAATCGAGATCATCAAAAAGCAATTCAATACGGAGTTCCAGGTTATCGCTAACAAGATTCTGGAGGAAAAGACCCAAAAGTTCACGGAGACTAACAGCAAGTCGCTCGACCAGTTATTGGGCCCGCTCAAAGACCGAATAAAAACCTTCGAAGAAAAGGTCGAGAAAACCTATCAGCATGAAGCTGCGGAGCGCAACTCGCTGAAAGGGGTGGTGCAGCAGTTGATGGAGCAGAGCTTGCGCATCAAGGATGAGGCCAACAGCCTGACGCGTGCATTGCGCGGCGACAGCAAGAAACAGGGTAACTGGGGCGAGGTGATCCTGGAGCGCGTACTGGAGCGCTCCGGGCTGGTAAAGGACAGTGAATACAGATTGCAGGCATCGATCACGGATGAGGAAGGAAGACGTCTCCAGCCCGATGCCATCATCGACCTACCCGATGAGAAGCACCTGGTGATCGATTCGAAGGTATCGTTGCTGGCCTACGAGCGTTGGGTAAACGCAGACACAGACGAGGAGCGCGAGCTCGCCGCTAAACACCATGTGCAATCGGTGGAAAACCATGTGAAAGGCTTGTCGGCCAAGAATTACCACGATCTCTACCAAATCAATTCACCCGACTTTGTATTGCTGTTCATGCCCATCGAATCGGCCTTCAGCATGTCCATTACCTACAAAGCCGACCTGTTCAGCGATGCGTGGGACCGCAAGGTGGTCATTGTAAGTCCGTCTACCTTGCTAGCTACCCTACGCACCATTGCCAGCATGTGGAAGCAGGAGCGGCAGACGCGCAACGTGCTTGAAATCGCCAAGGAAGCGGGGGCGTTGTATGATAAGTTTGTCGGCTTCTTACAAGACATGGATAAAATGGGCGAGCAGCTCAACCGTGCCGTGCGCGCCCATGAAGACGCCACTAAAAAGCTCGGGACAGGCCCGGGCAACGTGATCCGTAAAGTGGAAAAACTCAAAACGCTCGGCGCCCGCGCAAGTAAGCAGATCGGCGGGCACATGCTGGATGAGGGCGACTAGATACCGCGGAACACGATGGTGGCATTGTGCCCACCGAAGCCGAAGGCGTTGCTCATTGCGACCTTTACCTTGCGTTCCAGCGCCTCTCCGGTAACGATATGCATCCCTTTCGGGATGGCCTCGTCCAAATGCACCGTATTGATCGTTGGAGGTACCACTTGGTGGTTGATGGCCTTGACCGCCAGGATGGCTTCGATGGCTCCGGCAGCGCCCAGCAGGTGGCCGGTCATGGATTTCGTTCCACTGATGCTGAGGTTTTCCGTATGTTTGAACGCTTTGCTTACCGCATTCAGCTCACTGATGTCGCCCACGGGCGTTGAGGTGGCATGCGGGTTGAGGTAATCTACGTCGGCAGCATTGATTCCCGCCTCGTTTAGGGCCAATTCCATGGCCTTTGAAGCGCCTCTTCCTTCGGGGTGCGGTGCCGTGAGGTGGTACGCGTCGGCGGTCATCGCCGCCCCCACCACCTCGGCATAAATGTGGGCTCCACGCTTTTTGGCGTGTTCATATTCTTCCAGCAGCAACGCCCCTGCCCCTTCGCCCATCACAAACCCATCCCGGTCGGTATCAAACGGCCTGCTGGCATGTTGTGGGTCGTCGTTCCGGGCCGACATGGCCTTCATTGCCGAGAAGCCCCCTATGGACGCCGGCGTGATGGGCGCCTCGGAACCACCTGTGATAAACGCCTTGGCCTTGCCCATTCGGATGTAGTTGAATGCATCCATAATAGCCGTATTGGCTGTGGCACAGGCCGAAACAGTGGTGTAATTGATTCCCTGAAGCCCGTATTTCATTGAAATCATACCCGACGCCATGTTGATGATGAGTCGTGGAACGAAAAACGGGCTGAAGCGGGGCACGTATTCGCCCTCGACGTACTGCGTGACTTCGTGCTCGAACGTTTCCATTCCGCCTTGGCCCACGCCCCAAATCACCCCGATGTCAAATGGATCCATGGCGGATAGGTCTAAACCCGCATCTTCCATGGCCTCCGATGCCGCATATAGGCCATACTGGGTGAAAAGGTCGCTACGTTTTATTTCATTCCTGTCGAGGTGTTTTTCGGGGGCAAACCCTTTTACCTCGCAGGCGATTTGGGTGCGGAATTGACTGGCATCAAACCGGGTAATCGCCCCCGCACCACTTACCCCTTCGACGGCATGTTGCCAAAACGTCCCCACATCGTTTCCCAGCGGGGTAAGGGCACCCATTCCGGTAATAACCACTCTAGTCATATCGTCCATTTGATTGTTGTCTTTCCTTTTTGTTCAGCGATGCAGCGCAGCACCAATGCCCGCCCATCTTGCCCGTAGACGGGCTAAAAAATTTCGGAACAAAGATAGCAAGGATATATCGATTGCTATACTTTTGTTTCGGCCATGGCTGTAATTGCATAAGCGTAGTGTAAAAATGCGGCGGGTGGCTCGACCGGTAGCCGAAAAACAATTACCTTAGGCGTGCTGTTTCAAACAGGGCAACCTGATGAATCGACAGAAAGGAGTTACATGACGATGCGTGGCTATCACTTTTCGAAATATATACCCAGTTCACTGCCGAAAGGCGGATTTGATGAGCTATTGAAACTTTTCATGCAGTTGCTGCATTATACTGCCGGCGATGCGGCCGAGGCACTGGCATGGCTCAACGAGCTGGATAAACAATACGGGCTCACGGATGATGATTATGGCATGGGCGACTTTATCCAGGAGCTCAAAGACCGGGGTTACCTCAGCGACGACCCGGCTAACGGTGAGGTACGGATTACGGCCAAAAGCGAGCAGGCGATCCTCCAATCGGCCTTGGAAGAGATTTTCGGTAAGCTGCGCAAGAGTGGTCGTGGCAACCACAACAGCAACCTGTCGGGCTTGGGTGAGGAGAAAAACGCCGATCGCCGCGAATACCAATACGGCGACAGCCTCGATCAGATTGACATGACCACCTCTATCCACAATGCGCAGGTAAACCATGGTATCGGTAATTTCATGCTTACGGAGCGTGATCTCGAAGTGGAGGAGCGCGACTATAAAACGCTGACGTCTACCGTGCTGATGATTGATATATCGCATAGCATGATCCTGTATGGCGAAGACCGCATCACGCCGGCGAAGAAGGTGGCCATGGCCTTGGCTGAGCTGATCCGAACGCGCTACCCAAAAGATACACTGGATATCGTGGTGTTTGGCAACGATGCATGGCCTATCAGCATCAAGGATTTGGCTTACTTGCAAGTAGGGCCTTACCATACGAATACGTTGGCTGGACTGGAGCTGGCAACGGATTTGCTGCGACGACGCAAGACGCATAATAAGCAGATTTTTATGATTACGGATGGTAAGCCCACGTGCCTGAAAGAGAACGGCCGTTATTACAAAAACAGCGTGGGGTTGGATCGTAAGGTGGTGAACAAAACGCTTAACATGGCTGCGCAGTGTAAGCGGCTCAACATCCCGATCACGACGTTCATGATCGCGCGAGACCCTTACCTACAGCAATTTGTCCGCCAGTTTACCGAAACGAATGGTGGGAAGGCGTTTTACAGCTCCCTTGAAGGCTTGGGCGAGTACATTTTTGAGGATTATGTGCGTAATAGGCGACGGAATGTGAGGTGATGGTTTTGCTGGTCCCGCACCACGACTGGGTACTTCGTACCCTAGGCCGTGTTTGCGGGACCAGCAAAACGGTGGTAGTGTATGGTGGGAATGGGTGCTTCGCACCCTGGGCCGTGTTTGCAGGACCAGTAAAACGGTGGTAGTGTATGGGGGGACGGGTGCTTCGCACCCTAGGCCGTGTTTGCGGGACCAGCAAAACGGTGGTAGTGTATGGGGGGATAGGTGCTTCGTACCCTAGGCCGTGTTTGCAGGCCCAGTAAAACGGTGGTAGTGTATGGGGGGACGGGTGCTTCGCACCCTAGGCCGTGTTTGCGGGACCAGTAAAACGGTGGTAGTGTATGTTGGGAATGGGTGCTTCGCACCCTAGGCCGTGTTTGCAGGACCAGTAAAACGGCGAGTTTGGGGTGGGGAAATATAAAGCAAAGAACAAAGAGTAAAACAACAAAGCATAAATGAATAACATCAACACATTAGGTGAACTTAAAAAATCGGGTTACCAGCACCGGAGCGTAAAAGACGAATTAAGAGCCAATTTGATCAAGCTGTTGCGGGAAAACCGTGCTGGGTTTGAGGGTATCGTGGGGTATGATGAAACCGTTATTCCAGAGCTGCAGACTGCAATTCTGTCGCGCCATAACATTCTCTTGCTGGGGTTGCGCGGGCAAGCCAAAACACGGATAGCAAGGTTGATGGTGTCCCTGCTTGACGAGTATGTGCCTTATGTGGCCGGCAGCGAGCTTTTTGACGACCCCCTAAACCCGATCTCGTGGTACGCCCGCAACGAAATCCAGACGAAAGGCGATGATGCACCGATTGCCTGGCTGCATCGGTCCGAGCGGTACACCGAGAAACTGGCTACGCCTGACGTGACTGTGGCCGACCTGGTGGGAGATGTCGACCCTATTAAAGCGGCCACGCTGAAACTTACCTATAACGATGAGCGGGTCATCCATTTCGGGCTGATTCCCCGGGCTCACCGCGGTATTTTCGTGATCAATGAGCTCCCCGACCTTCAGGCCCGTATTCAGGTTGCCCTTTTCAATATGTTGCAGGAGAAAGACATCCAAATACGAGGGTTCAAACTGCGACTGCCACTCGACATCCAGTTTGTATTTACCGCCAACCCCGAAGATTACACCAATCGCGGCGCCATCGTTACGCCGCTCAAAGACCGGATTGAAAGCCAAATACTGACCCATTACCCGAAAAGCATTGATGTATCGCGCAAAATCACCTTCCAGGAAGCCCGTCTTACCCCCGAGCAACGGTCGGCCATTGAGGTGGACGGTCTCTTGAAAGACCTGGTTGAGCAGGTGGCTTTTGAGGCACGGGAAAGTGAGTACATCGACCAGAAATCAGGCGTGTCTGCCCGGCTCACCATTTCAGCATACGAAAACCTGGTAAGTGCAGCCGAACGGCGGATGCTGGTTTCAGGCCAGCAGACCACTGTAGCCCGGATATCAGATTTCGTCGGTGTTATCCCCGCCATTACGGGTAAGATCGAATTGGTATATGAAGGTGAGCTGGAAGGCCCAGTTCATGTGGCGCACCGACTGATTGGTGGGGCGATAAAGAAGCTGTTTACACCTTATTTCCCCCATCCGGAGAAAGCCAAGAAAGGGAAAGCCGAAAACCCATACGCACCCATCATCGATTGGTTTACCGCCGGCAACCGGCTGGAGCTAACGGACAACTTATCGGATAGCCAGTATGAAAAGGCAATGAGCCGGGTGCCCGGCCTGTATGCACTGGTTAAAAAGTTACACCCGAAGCTTGCGGAAAGCCAGAAAGTGCTGCTGATGGAATTTGTTCTCCACGGGCTGGCCGAATATTCGCAGCTCAACAAGGACTACCTCGATGGTGGGGTGGCATTTGCTGATATGCTCGGGAGCCTGTTTGATGGTGATTTTGGTGACTGGGAAGCAGGTGAAGGGTGATTGGTCACCATTCAAAAACAGCTGTCTGCTCGGGATTGTCCAATTTGGTGCTTTGCCGTTTGCCGTAAGCGGTGACGTGCAGGATGTTGCTCTGTTTAGGGAAATGGTCAAACAGGATACGGTTGTCGAGGCGTAGCTGCTCCACCCGATTGATGTTTACTGCCTCAAGGAAGCACCATGCGACGTCCTCCTCGATTTCGTAGCCTACATATCGTAGCAATACGGGTCGGCCATTCACGGAAAGCCGTAAATGATTCGCGAGATAAGTGGCAAGCAGGCTGTCCGTAACTGATTTATCGGTTGGGTTAATCAGGTCTATTTTCAAGGTACGCCCATCTTTAAGCGCTGTTTCCAGGTCGTCATAAAAGATACGAGTGCTTATTTCCACGCGGTGCGCTTGTTCGTTGTAATCGACGGACGTGATGCTCACATAAAACGGGTGTAAGAGCAGTAAGAGCGCGTTGAGGATGCTGTTTAACATCGTGCGTTTAATACTATTGAGGGCTGCTAACCGTTATTTTTTATGGCTATTGATTGTGTTTTCGCAGCAATAAATGTAATATTGCTACGAACTTAGGTAAATTAACGTTTATACGCAATAGCATAGTTTTGGGCATGAAAAGATAGTTTGTAGGGGAAAACAGGGACAAAACGACGATTATGCAGGATTTTGGGATTTATTTCGCGTTGGGCTTGCAGCACATCCTGGACCTTTCGGGCTATGACCATATTCTTTTTGTCATCGCACTTTGTTGTACCTACTTCATTAAGGACTGGCGCAAGGTGATCATACTGGTCACAGCATTTACGATAGGACACTCGCTCACATTGGCGCTCAGTGTATTCAACCTCATCCGTGTTGACACGGTGTTGATCGAGTTCCTCATCCCGGTTACGATTGTGGTTACGGCATTCAGCAATGTAGCAAAGCGCCGCCGCCGTCGTACGCGTACAGACTGGCTTACTTACGGATACGCCTTGTTTTTTGGTCTCATCCACGGACTCGGGTTTTCCAACTACCTGCGGTCATTGTTGGGCAAAGAAAGTAGCATCACCGGGCCACTTTTCGCGTTCAATCTTGGCCTCGAACTTGGCCAGCTGGTCATTGTATTCTTTGTGTTGTTGGTGTCGTTTATCGCCACCGGCATATTCGCTGTAACACGGCGCGATTGGACGTTTTTCCTGTCGGCAGCTGTATTTGGTATCGCTTTCGTTATGGCGTTGGAACGGCTTTGATTTTTTGTTGAGATGAGACGATTATATAAACGATTGGATATCGTACTACTGGCAGTTGTGGTCTTCGCCGCCTCCCCGTTTCCGGTTGAGGCACAGCACCTGAACAACCCGGCATCCAACCATGGGAATAAGTTTGAGCAACTGGGCACCTTGTTGAGCGATCCAAATGTGTATCGTACGGCTTCAGGTGCACCGGGGCATCAGTACTGGCAGCAAAAAGCGGATTACGTCATCGATGTGGAAATTGACGACGAGAATCAGCGGGTAATAGGCACTGAAACCATTACCTACACGAACAATTCGCCCGATCCGCTTAGCTACCTGTGGCTGCAACTGGACGAAAACGAGCACAAGGTGGATGCGGAGAGCAAACGGTTTGATGAGAGCTCACTCGGTGAACAGGTAACGACCCGCCAACTTCGGCAATTGATCAACACAGACAAGGATCTCGGTGTTAACATAAAAAAGGTTGCCGATCGGTCGGGCAGTCCCCTTCCTTATACCATCAATCATACCATGATGCGGGTGGAGCTGCCCACCCCGCTGGCGCCGGGAGCCAAGTTCGTGCTACAGGTGGATTGGCAGTACAATATCAGCGACCGGATGACTGAAGGTGGCCGCGGGGGCTACGAATACTTTGCCGAAGACGGCAACTACCTGTACACCATCACGCAGTGGTATCCGCGCATGGCGGTGTATTCCGACTTCGCGGGGTGGCAAAATAAGCAGTTCACCGGCCGCGGGGAGTTTGCACAGGTATTTGGTGATTTCAAAGTGAATATTACCGTGCCTGCGGATCATATTGTAGGAGCCACAGGCGAATGCCGAAACTACAATACCGTACTTACCGCTGCACAGCTGGATCGGTGGAAGCAAGCGCAGCAGGCGGATGAGCCGATAGAGATTGTGACGCTCGACGAGGCGAGGCAGGCGATGCAGGGCCAGGCGACGGCCAAGAAAACATGGGTTTATGAGGCGAAGAACGTGCGCGACTTTGCGTTCGTGTCCTCACGCCGTTTGGTATGGGATGCCATGCGGGTAACGGCCGGCATCGAAGGCCATACGCCTATGGCGATGTCATATTATGGCCCCGAGGCCTATCCACTTTACAGACCTTATTCTACAAAGGTGGTCGCTCATACGCTTAAAATATATTCCAAGCATACCATCCCTTACCCGTATCCCGTTGCCATCTCCGTTGAAGCCGCCAATGGCATGGAATATCCCATGATTTGCTTCAACTATGGGCGGGCTGACAAGGACGGGACGTATTCGGAAGCGACCAAATACGGTATGATCGGCGTGATTATCCACGAAGTGGGGCATAACTTCTTCCCCATGATTGTCAATTCGGACGAGCGGCAGTGGACATGGATGGATGAGGGACTCAATACCTTCTGCCAGTACCTCGCCGAACAGGAATGGGATAAAGACTTTCCGTCGCGGCGGGGCCCGGCCCATAAGATCACCGACTACATGAAACTTCCGACGGACCAGTTGGAGCCTATCATGACCAACTCCGAGAACATTATGCAGTTCGGCCCCAATGCGTATGCCAAACCGGCAACGGCCCTCAACATCTTGCGTGAAACAGTGATGGGCAGGGAGTTGTTTGACTACGCCCTCAAGGAGTATTCGCGCCGCTGGGCATTCAAGCATCCTACGCCGGCCGACTTCTTCCGAACCATGGAAGATGCGTCGGCGGTGGACCTCGATTGGTTCTGGCGTGGGTGGTTTTTCGGCATCGACCCGGTGGATATCTCGTTGGATGATGTGCAGCATTTCCAACCCATAGGCAACCTCGAAGGTGCACAGGAAGCGGCTAGGGCAGCCTATGAAAGCGATTTAGAAACGTTAGGCCGCCAACGTAATATCGATGCAGGTGTGGATTTCGCGGTAGAAGCCGATACCTCTCTTCAGGATTTTTATAATAAGTGGGATCGCTTTGCTATTCCCGAGGCCAACAAGAAGGCTTTTGAACAGTATTACCAGTCGCTATCGCCCGAAGAAAAGGAGCTTTACGACGGCAAATACCATTTCTACCAGCTTACGTTTAGCAACAAAGGCGGACTGGTGATGCCGATCATCCTGCAATGGACCTACGCCGATGGGACTACCGAGATAGAACGCATCCCTGCATATATCTGGCGGAAAAATGAAAACGAGGTGACGAAGGTTTTTGCCAAAACGAAGGAAGTAACGTCGGTGCTGGTCGACCCCCTGCGAGAAACGGCAGACATCGACGAGGCCAACAATGCCTGGCCACGCCGACATACGCCCACCCGCTTCGAACTGTTTAAGCAAGAAGATGGCCCGGCGCGAGGTGCATCATCGGGGCCCAACCCGATGCAGCGAGCAAGGAGCGGCGTGCGTTGATTACTAAAAATACGATAAATGAACAGGCTTCCCGAACAGCGTTTACGCGCTTTTACCTACAGCATCTTTAAATCCATCGGTTGCCCCGATGCCGACGCAGCCCTGGCCACAGACGTGCTGGTGACTGCCGATCTCCGCGGGGTCGACTCGCACGGCGTGGCCCGCCTGAGCGGCTATGTACGGCTGTGGGAAAACGGGCGGTTGAATGCAACCCCTAAGCCGCACGTGGTACATGAGACACCGACTACTGCGACCGTGGATGGCGATGGCGGACTGGGGCTGGTGGTTGCGCCTTATGCCATGGAAATTGCTATTGAAAAGGCGCGGCAGTACGGCTCGGGATGGGTTGCTATCCGTAATTCAAACCATTTCGGGATTGCTGGCTACCACGCCCTGAGAGCGGTAGCGCACGATATGATCGGCTACGCCGTGACTAACGCAAGCCCGTTGGTGGCCCCCACGTTTTCAACGGAGCGGCTGCTGGGTACCAACCCGGTATGCTATGCTTTTCCGGCCGGTGAATATCCTCCGGTCGTGGTCGATATGGCTACCTCGGCTGCCGCGAACGGCAAGCTGGAAGTTGCCGGCCGGGCCGGAAACCCTATTCCCGAAGGCTGGGCGCTTAGTGCGGACGGCCAAGCTACTACCGATGCTGCCGCCGTAAAAAACGGTGGGGCCCTCTTGCCCTTAGGGAGTGACCGGGAGCACGGCAGCCACAAAGGTTTCGGGCTTTCGGCAACCGTGGATATCCTTTCGGGAGTACTCTCCGGGGCTAACTATGGTCCCTGGGTACCGCCATTCGTGGCATACTTGCAGCCCGTAGCCGATCAGCCCGGACAGGGGATCGGCCACTTCGTAGGGGCCATGCGTGTGGATGGTTTCCGTCCCGTTGCGGATTTCAAAGCCAATATGGATCAATGGATAGCGCGGTTCAAAGGCGCGAGGCGGGTGGAAGAACGGCAACCGGTAATCATTCCCGGCGAGCCGGAGCATAAGGCCACGCGCACGAATCGGGAAAGAGGTATCCCATTGGTTGAGGCCGTGTGGACGGATTTGCAGCAGTTGGCAGCGAAGTTGGGCGTAACACCCCTAGTGATGGAAGGCGAAGGTATACCTGACAAGGGATGAAGCTGCTGGTCCTTATGCGCTTTGGCCTCTTGGTCACGGCCCACCCCCAAACGGACAGCCTGCCTGTACCCGTGCACGCTACGTATGCGGATTACCCTACTTTTGCTCAAGACGATGTCACGGAGTTTCTCGGGGCGATCATCCGTGGCGACCAAGCCACCAATAAAATCGCATTGGTATTTACCGGCGACGAATTCGGCGACGGCTTATCGAGCGTAATCCACACATTGAAAGCAGAAAAGGTGCATGCGTCTTTTTTTCTTACGGGCAACTTCTATCGGAATGTGGATTTCAAAGCCTACATCAACGAGCTTAAGGAGCTGGGTAATTACCTCGGTTCCCATTCCGATAAGCACCTTTTGTACTGCGATTGGGCGAACCGCGACAGCCTGCTTGTTACCCGTGCCGAGTTCGAAAGTGATCTGAACGATTCATATGATGCGTTGGCAGCATTTGGTGTCGACAAGAGGCAAGCCCGCTATTTCTTGCCCCCGTATGAGTGGTATAACGACACCATCGCGTCGTGGACGCGTGATATGGGGTTGCAGCTCGTTAACTTCACCCCTGGCACCCGCTCCACAGCAGATTATACCTATCCGGAAATGGGGGCGCGGTACATCGACAATCAAACCGTCACGAAGTCTATCCTAGCCTATGAACAAAAGGATGAAAACGGACTGAATGGATTTATCCTGTTGATCCATATCGGTACGGATCCGCGACGCCGGGAGAAATTTTACGATGTGCTGCCCCACCTGGTCCATATCCTGAAAGGCAAAGGTTATCAGTTTGTCCGGATCGACGACCTGCTGGAACATGCCCATTAACGGCGTAAAGCAAAAATCATTAACTTTGCCATTGGTGCAGCGTGCACCGCGCGACACTTCGAAGCCGCGTTAGGATAAATTGAAACACCTTCGCCATGAACACGGAAAGCAAAAGACAACAACGGTTTGCTGGGGTTATCCAGCAGGATTTGGGTGCACTCTTCCAACGGGAGGGCGGTGCCTGGGCGCCGGGCGCTTTTATTACCATTACCCGCGTACGGATGACGCCAGACTTAGCCATTGCACGGGTTTACTTGAGTTTTCTCAACACGAAAACAGCGAAGGGAGACTTGGCGAGTATCCGGTCGCACGCCAATGAGATTCGCTATAAACTGGGCACACGTATCAAAAACCAGGCGCGTATTGTTCCGGAACTGGAGTTTTTTCTGGACGACACGAACGAGTACGTGGAGCACATGGACAAGCTTTTTGACGAAATCAGCAAGGAACCCCGGCAATCCGAATGATTTTCCAGCTGGACGCGCAATCCGTTTCCTTTCCCGATCCGGCGTTGGCCGAACCCGATGGGCTATTGGCTATCGGTGGCGACTTACGGCCCGAGCGGCTCATGGCTGCCTACGGGCAAGGCATCTTTCCGTGGTATAGCGACGACACACCCATCCTGTGGTATTCACCGCACGAGCGTTTTGTACTTCAGCCCGAGGCGTTGAAAATCAGTAAAAGTATGCGCCAAGTCCTGCGGTCCGGGCGCTTCGGTGTGACCCATGATGAGGCGTTTGCCGAGGTAATCGCCGCATGTTCCGCGCAGCCGCGCCCGGGACAGGACGGCACTTGGATAACCGACGATATGCAGCTGGCATACACGGAGCTACATGCCCTGGGCCATGCACATTCCGTTGAAGTCTGGTTGGCAGGTAAACTGGTCGGCGGTCTTTACGGCGTTGCTGTGGGAGCGGTATTCTGTGGCGAAAGCATGTTCAGCAAGGAAGCCAATGCCTCTAAGGTGGCATTGGCCTCGCTCTGCCAATCGGGAACCTATCGCCTTGTCGATTGCCAAGTGTATACCGACCATCTGGCTTCCATGGGCGCGCAGATGATTACACGCGAGGCGTATATGCGCTTAATAAAAGCACAAAAAAGCCCTTCGGTATTTCCGAAGGGCAAGACGATAGGCTGAAAAGTTAAAGGCTCATGTTGAAGGCACCGCTGGTAACTTCCTTCATGGATTTGTCGGTTGAATTTCGGGCCGAAAACGTGAACGTGCCTTTGATGGACGTATCGGTCAGTTCGGCGATTTTCACCTCTCCGGCTACTGACGAATCGAACGGGGCCTGCCAAATCTTGGTTGCCGTAGGGTTGTTGATGTTTACCTCGGTATAGCTCGCGCTGATGGAGATATTGGCTCCGCCCCCGATTTCGTACGTGCCGGGGCTGTCTACGCCATTCATGACCAATACGATCGCCTTGCCGGAGCTCTCGCTACCCTGTACCGTAATCATGGATGTTCCGCCCATGTTGATGCGGTTGGCCATGCTCGTCATTTTTAGTGAAGCGAAAGATGTACCATCAATTTTTGCTTTGATGGTGCCGGCAGGGGCATTGCCCCCGGGTCCGCCGTCTTCATTTTTCTTACACGACGTTGCGGCAATTGCGCAGGCCAGCATCAGGAACAATACCCCCCTGCTTTTCAATCTGTTCATTGTTTTAGTTGTTTTCATTTGATATGTATTTGATAGTAATTAAAAGTCCGACTGCACGTTTGGTCGATAACCCGGTAAGGCGTGCCGCTCATTCGGCGGCACACACAGACCAGGCACCATGAAAATGTATGCCCGAACTATAGCCCATAGGCTGATATTTCGTTGGCTTTGGATTTATAGTATAGCATTCCACCCAACTCGTCAACCCGGTAATCGGGCTTCTTGTCGCGAAGGATGATTTCCTTTTCAACTTCTCCAGTATCCTTCCCCACGCGTACGAGACCTACACCGCCTTCGAGGTCGGTAAGGATGAACTGCGCATTCTCCGTGGCCGCGGTTGCCCGGAAGCGTTTGTTCATCTCGGCGAAGGATGCCGAGGCGATGTTGGCAAACCCTTCTTGATAGGCTTTCATTTCTTCACCATAGCTATTTAACTGATTACTTCCGGCATAGTGGCCATAGCGACCGCCCTGGTAGGCTGCCGCCGCCGACATGGCCATGGACGCTACCGCCAACACCCCTGTGGCAGCTTTGATGAAACCGCTTTGTCCGGGGGATTTATGATAGGTATGGAATAGGTCTTTCCCGTCGAAGCCTACCATCATCAGGTTCTGGCTGGAGGTAAGCAGGATCCCGCCGTTTCTCACCATCATGGAGGTAGGTGCTTCTTTTTCCTTGAATGCAATCGATGCGAAGGTGCTGATATCACCGGTACGTTCATCGATTGCCATCACCTCCTCGCCCGTACTGATTAGGTAGCGCTGGTGCGCCTTGTCATAAGCACTGGCAACCGCTTTTGCTTTCTTGTATTTGATGGGTTTGCTCCAAATGGATTCTCCGGTAGTGAGGTTGATGATATCCGCATCGGTATCGGTGATGTAAATCAGTCCCTGGGGGGTAAGCGCCATCGTTTGGATGTTTTCGCCGGTATTGAGCGGCTTCTTGAATAGGGCGTTACCGTCAAAGGAAATCTTATTGATGCCACCTTCGTATATCCCGAACAGGATACCATCGTCCATGATGTAAAAATGCTGTACATAGCCTTTTGTCTTGGGGGCTTTCTCCCAAAGGTCTTCACCGGTAGCCGCGCTCAGGAAACTGATTTTAGACTCCGAAGCTCCGGCAAGTTTGCCGGCGATGCCTTTTTTATCCGAATTGTCCACATCGCTTACCACGGCCAGCCCCTGCGGCAAGATTTCAAAGCGGGAGACTTTTCCTTTAATTTTACGTTCCTGCTTCCAGAGTTGCTGGCCGGAATTGCTCACCTTGTGGATGCGCGTATCGCCATTGGGACGCTCCTCGAATCCGTAAATCTCGTTGCCTGATTTATCGGCTACGAGCCACGTGATTTTATCAAGATCGGCTTCCCAAAGGATCTGCCCATTGTTGAAATCCGCGCAGATCAGCTTCTTAGTGGTGGGTACCAGCACCTGATTGCCGGAAAGGTAGGGTTCTCCCGAACTTACGGGCACACTGTTGCCCATGCGCACCTTTCCCACCCCGGCATCCAGCGAAGAAAATCCCTCCTGCTTGCCGGTGGCCAGGTCATAAATACCGACGGCAAGCATGTCCTTTTCGGCTCGCGTGCGGTTTCCCACCACGACCAACTTGTTTTGGGGCAGGAACACACGAGCCTTAGCGACCAGCTTCCATCCGTTTTCTTCGGTAGCAAACAGCATCTTGCCGGATACGATGTCAATCACCGTTTTCTTTGATCCGAGCATGCCCCCCTGGTTGACGATGACATAGGGCGACATCGGCACAAATTCGAGCTCTTCTTCCTTCACCTTGCCGTATTCTTTAAATACAAAATGCGGTGCGTTGGCTCCGGGTTTGATACCCGCCAATCCGCCCCCGCCTGCTACAACCAACACGCCCGCTTCCGTGAGCGTCATAAATTCGATTTTGCCACCCAGATCATAACTGATGTCCGGCAGGTCTTTCTGTTGTCCATGGGCGGCCATCAAGAGGGCCACCAACGGTGTTACGAGTAGTTTTTTCATGGTCTAATAAATTGCTTTTGAATACCGGGGTAAAGGTAGTGGGAGGCGAAAAATGCTCCTATTCGGGGAATTACGTATTCCATATACGGGATTATACGTAGGTAGAATCGGTATTATTCCGTATTGGCCCTGTTTGCAGGCAGGCGTACTTTTGACTCAATTTAAACAATAATCCATTAATCTAAAAAAGCAATGAAAAAGAAATTTAAACTCGTATCACTTGTCGGATTGTTTACCGTTCTGGGAACTTCGCTTTCCTTCAGCCAAGCGTTTGAACAGGGCGACAAACTGCTTAACCTCGGTGTGGGCCTGGGCAGCCAGTTCATGGCGGCAGGAGCGAAGGGCACCCCACCGGTAGGCCTTAGCTTAGAATTCGGTGTCAGCGATAAAATCAGCGTGGGTGCATACGGCGGCTATGCCGGGGCCAAAGTAGAAACAGGGATGGGCGACTGGAAATACAATTACATCATTGTAGGCGGCCGGGGCTCTTACCATTTCGACTTTGGCGTGGAAAATCTGGATCCCTATGCGGGGGTATTGCTGGGTTACAACATCGCATCGGTGAGCACCGATACGAATCTGCCTACCGCTTCGGCCGGAGGGTTTCTTTGGGGCGCACACGCCGGCGCGCGGTATTTCTTCAGTCCGAAATTCGGCGCCTTTGCGGAGCTCGGCTACGGTATTGCTTGGCTCAATGTGGGGGTGGCGCTGAAGTTCTAGGTGTTTGGTAATCGTGCCTTACCCCGGTTGGGAACGCTGCGGTATTCATAGCTACCGCAGCTTCTCAAACCAAATTATTGGCAAAAGCGTACTTAATCAGGCCGACGGTATTGGCACATTTGATTTTGCGCATCAGGTTTTTGCGGTGCACCTCCACCGTGCGGTCGCTGATAAACAATTGGGCGGCAATTTCTTTATTGGTAAGTTCTTTGATAATCAGCCGCAGCACTTCGACCTCACGGTCGGTAAGCGGCTCGTCGGGTTCGGGTTGCTTTGCCAGCTGAAACAGCCGCTGACCGACCTCTGCACTCAGGTACGGTTTACCCTTTACCACAGACTCCATGGCCTGTGCCAATTCTTCCATGGCACATTTCTTTAGCACATAACCGTCCGCACCTGCCGCGATGACTTCTTTAATGATGGACGTCTCGTCGTGCATCGTCAGCACGATGGTTTTCAGGTCGGGGAACAGTGCCTTGGCTTGGCGGATCAGGTCGAGGCCATTCATATCGGGCATAGAATAATCGGTGACCATCAATTCGACGGGCTTCGCTTTGAGCAGTGCCAATGCGTAAGCACCTGAATGGGTTGATGCAACGATATCGAACGTGGAGTTATTCCGGAAGATCATTTTCAGGCCTTCCGTTAGGATGCGGTGGTCATCAACGAGTAATACGCGATAGCTCATTTAGGTTTCTTAATTATTTTATCACAAATTTAGTTTTTTTACCATCTTTGACAAACGTTAAATCGCCAATCTAAGTAATCAATTTAACCCATGTGATCCATGAAGTATTGCACCCTGATTACCCTGCTTTTCTCACTGACAATGGCACCCATAGCCGCAGGAGCGCAGGAACGACTCCACCGAGCCATCGATACGCTTAACGCCAAAGCCGCCAGTTGGCTGACGAAGCCCGACTCACTGACCTACTACGCAGAAAAAGCATATGAAATGGCACAAAGGTCGACGTATGGACGTGGACGGGCACAGGCGGCTAAGCTCAAAGGGATTTCGGCCTTTTACCAAAGCGACTTCGATCTGGCAAAAAGCTACTATCTGGAATCATTGGCCGAATTCGGCACGTTGAACGATAGTCTTGAAATTGCTAAGGCAAATTATAATGTGGCCACGGTGATGAATGCAAAAGCAGACTATAAAGAAACATTGACGTATGGCCTGAAGGCTTTGGCCTTCTTCGAGGCGATAGGCGATCATAATGGTGAGGGTAGGGTGTACAATCTTTTGGGTATTGCCGCTAACGTTAATAATGATTTCGAAAAATCGATCACCTATCTCAAGCAGTATTATCAGTTAGTAAGCAGGGTACCCGATTCACTGGAGATGGCTACTGCATTGAACAACCTGGGTTCTACCTTTACGACAATGGGGCTCCCTGATTCTGCCATTCATTACCTCAATAGCGCTCGCAAGATGAATGAAAAGATGGGAACCGACAGAAACATGGCCAGCATATATTCAAATTTGGGTGCAATGTACGAAGTCAAGGATGACCTTCATGAAGCCATCGCCCATACCGTTTCCGGGCTCCATTACGCGCGTGCAGAAGGCGACCGGCTCCGGGAGGCCGGTTTATTGTTTAACCTGGGCAAATACAAAAATGCACTCGGCCAAACGCAAGAGTCGATACCCCATTTCATCCAAGCCATCGATATTTCGGAAGCCATTGGTTTTTTTGAGGTCATTTACAAGGCAAACAACAGTCTTGCCAAGATCAGGGCCGACCAAGGACGCCATGCCGAGGCTTACCAGCATATGCTGGCGGTAGAAACCGCGAAAGATTCTGTGTTTGTCATTGAGAAAATGAAATCCGAGCGAGAGCTTGAGGCTCGCTTTCAATCGGAGAAGAAGGAGCAGCAAATTGAAATCCTGAATCAGGAGAAGGCGATTCAGCAACTTAAGTTAAGACAGCGAAACCTGATGCTGATTGCCACACTGGCGCTCTTGGTTACCGGTGCAGTTATCGCGTATTTTGTTTTCAAACAGCGCCGACTGCAATCAGAGGCCCGTTTGCAGCACGAAATAAACACCCAACAAGAAAAGGCCACGCGCGATGTGTTAGACGCGGAAGAACGTGAACGTCGCCGTATTGCCGGCGACTTACACGACGGGGTTGGGCAAACTTTGTCTGCCGCGCTGCTCAACCTCAACTACCTGTACAAAAGCGTCGCCGAAGGAAAGGCACCCGACCCGCAATTGATGGACACAGCGCTGGGCCTGGTAAAAGACAGCTATCAGGAGATGCGTAGCATTTCCCACCAAATGATGCCCAACGCGTTGCTGAAAGCGGGCTTGGCGACGTCTATTAAAGAGTTTTTGGACCCTATAGACGGCAAAAACATCAAGGTCTATTTAAATGTGTCTGGATTGAATGAGCGGCTTGACCAACAGCTCGAAACCGTGCTATACCGAGCCATACAGGAGGCGGTAAACAACGTGGTCAAACACGCCGGAGCTACCCGGCTGACCATCCAGATCCTGAAGGACGAAGAAGGGCTCTCGGTAAGTATCGAAGATAACGGTGGGGGTTTTGATTCTTCAAGTGCCGGCTATGAAGAAGGTATCGGCTTAAAGAACATCCGTTCTCGGGTGGCTTTATTACGGGGCAGTGTGGATGTGGATTCTGCCGTTGGCAGAGGAACAGTTGTGGTTATCTATATCCCCGCTTGAAGCAGCCGAGGCTACTGGCTTGGAGCGCACTAAGCCACTGAATTTTGCACTTATCGGGTAAAAGTAATTAAAATTTGAGATAAATTAGCACCACTTAATAACCAGCCGTTATGGATCGCTATACCCCTCTTCTTTTCGTGCTCATCGGGTATTTACTCTTCGCGATATGTCCTTCATCGTTGGCTCGGCAGGACACCCTATGGCAGGCCTTTCACCGCATTACCTTAGCCGAAGAAGAGGCTCGTGCCAAAGTTGATAGCCTCAATGCGTTCGCGAACCGCGTGATGGAGATTGATGCTAGCCTGGCCGATAGCGCATTGACCCTTGCACGGCAACTGGCCCAACGACATGCTTATGCACATGGAGAGGCGGTTTCGCTTTACCTGATATCGCACAGTGAAGAGGCTCACGGCAGCATAAAGGAAGCAGAGAAGGCTATCTTAGCTGCCATTTCCCTGTTTGAGAAAGAAAAGCCCCAATCCGTATCGATAAGGGCGTACCTGCACGCCGGATGGTTGTACCGAAGGCTGCGTGAACGGGGAAAGGCCATGGAATACGGAATGAAGGGATTAAAGCTGGCCGAGCAAGCCCGTGATACCGTGAATATCGGGAACGGCTACAACCAGCTTGCGATTCTCTATGTAGATATTGAAGATTATGATAAGGCCCTCGAATACCATCAAGAAGCCTTGCATTGGCGGCAGCTGAGCGGCAATGCCGTTTCCATAGCGCTAAGCCATGGCAATATCGGTATTGTAAACATGCGGCTCGGACATTACGACGAAGCATTGGCCGCACATAAACGGGGTGCCCAAACCGTTATCAAAGCCGGGAACCGGTCTGATGAAGCTTTTTTCTACAACGATATTGGCTCGACCTACCTTTACAAAGGAGATACGGATAGTGCTATACACTACCTCAAAAAAAGCATTGCGATGCGTGAAGCCATGCGCGAAACCAATGAAATTGCCTATACCTACAACTACCTTGGTGAAGCTTATGAAAAGGCGGGCAACGTCCGGGAGGGTGAACGGTGGATAAAAAAGGCACTCCAAACCGCGATTGAAATCGACAATACCAAGCAACACGAAGAAGCATTGGAAAGCCTGTCTGATTTTTACGCCCGCAACCAACAATACGATTCGGCGTATGTATACCTGCGTAAACACAAAGCGTATAAAGCCTCCATTGCACAGTCCGACCGTGTAAAACTTATCGATGAACTGGCGGCGCAATACGAAACTGAAAAGAAAGAACAGCAGATCGAGATCCTCAACCAACAGACGGCATTGCAGAAGCTCCGGCTACGCCAACGAGGTATCGTACTCGTTGCTGCTATTATCCTGTTGTCGGTATTGGCCGGTCTTATTTATGTTGTTCAAAACAAGCGCAAGCTCCAAACCGAAGCCCGCCTGCAGAAACGGCTCAATGAGCAGCAACAGCAAGCCGCCAAAGATGTATTGCATGCGGAAGAACGCGAGCGTCGCCGCATTGCAACTGATTTGCATGATGGCGTGGGTCAGCTGATGTCTGCGGCCTTGCTTAGCCTCCATGAGGTTAGCGCCGATACCGGCGAATCCGCTCCCGTTCGCCCCTTGCTCGAACGGGCTAAGGCGTTGGTAAGCGAGAGTTATGATGAGATGCGTAGCATCTCCCATCAGATGATACCCAATGCGCTTCTGAAAGCAGGCTTAGCGTCGTCTGTCAAGGAATTCCTTGAAAAGATAGCGGGTAAACAGCTGAAAATCCAGTTGAACGTCGTAGGATTGGATGAGCGGCTGGATGAACAGACGGAGACCGTATTGTACCGGGTCATTCAGGAAACGGTCACGAACGTAATCAAACATGCCCAGGCATCTAAACTCAGCATCCAATTGGTGCGCGACAACGACGGTATCGATGCAACGATTGAAGATAACGGTATCGGTTTCGAAACGGCCCGCACTGCTGAAGGGAAAGGTGTTGGTCTGAAAAATATTCGCTCACGGATCGCGTTGCTTAATGGCACCGTGGAAATCGACACGGCCCCCGGGAGGGGAACGGTGTTGGTCATTCAAATACCGGCTTGAACGTATGGAATCCTGTCTTTATGGGTGGGTTTTTCGCGCGGTCACCCAAAAATTGTTGAAGCCCAGTCCGCTTTGCAGTTCGAGCAACTGTTGTTGCAGCATTTCTAAAATCGCCAGGAAATTGTAGACGAATTGTACCTTGTTTTCGGAATGTCTGACTACCGCATTGAAATCGAGTTTCTCATTGATGGCCACCAGCGATGCGATGGCTTTCTTTTGCTGCTCAATGGTGTACGGATATTTCACCACGGTATGGCGCACTTCGTTACTACGTGACGTGTAGCGGTCCATTGCCCGCTCGTAAACCACCATGAGCTTATAAAGGTCAAACGTGGTGAGTTCCTCACCCTGGTCGGCATAGTCGCCCGCGATTTGCAAATCGACGACGATGTTTCCCCGTTTGGCTTGTTGGAGCCGCCCTTCTTCCAGCGCCCGTAATTGCTCCGACACATCCCTGAACTGCTTGTATAGCACCAGCTTTTGTATGAGATCCTGTTTCGGGTCTATTTCGTTACCTGCTTCATCGAGTTCTGGCCTTGGCAAAAGCATTTTCGCTTTGATGCGCATCAACGTGGCAGCCACAAATATGAATTCGCTCGCAAGTTCCATATTGAGTGCCTGTGCATGCAATAGGTAATCGAGGAAGTCGGTGGTAATCTTTGCGATGGGGATGTCGTGGATATTCAGTTCATCGCGTTCGATGAAAAAAAGCAGTAAATCAAAGGGGCCTTCAAACTGCGGTAGTTTGATTTCATATCCGTCGGGCTGCATACGGACCAAAGGTAGTGTTTCGCTGCGATATTGCCGAGCCCGTTTCGTTAAACAATCTGCCCGCTACATTGTTCCCCTTTTACGAAATGAGCAGTGTGTCGTGCGTAAAAATTCAGGGCGCCCTATATCAATATTTATTAGTTACTTTGTATCGTTTTTCCAAACCGGATATTATGGAGATTGACGCTGGAGAACTGCTGAAGAAAATAGACACGCCCGCGGACTTAAAGCGACTGAGCCAATCGGAGTTGGCAGCGCTATGCGATGAACTGCGTCAATACATCATTGACACGGTATCGACGCATGGTGGCCATTTCGCAGCAAGCCTGGGTGTTGTGGAATTGACGGTGGCGCTACATTACGTACTCAACACCCCTTATGATCAATTGGTGTGGGATGTAGGACATCAAGCTTATGGCCATAAGATCCTCACGGGGAGGCGGGAGGAGTTCCATACCAACCGCGTGTTGGGGGGAATCAGCGGATTCCCGAAGCGTTGTGAGAGTGCTTATGATGCGTTCGGGGTAGGCCACTCATCCACATCTATTTCGGCAGCATTGGGAATGGCCGTGGCATCAAATTACAAAGGGGAGACCGACCGCCAGCATGTGGCGGTAATCGGCGACGGGGCAATGACCGCAGGGATGGCGTTCGAAGCGCTCAACCACGCCGGTATCGAAAAGTCCAATTTGTTGGTCATCCTCAATGACAACTGCATGTCGATCGATCCGAATGTGGGTGCGCTGAAAGAATACCTGACCAGCATTACCACGTCGCGGCCGTGGAACCGGTTTAGGGACGACATCGCCCATGTGCTCACCAAGATTTCGGAACTTGGGCCGGATGCGCTCGGCGTGGCCAAGAAAATAGAAAAGAGTATCAAAGGAACGCTGCTCAAAAATAGCAACCTGTTCGAGTCGCTCAACTTTCGCTATTTCGGTCCGGTGGATGGGCACGATGTGAAAAGGTTGGTTAACACGTTGAATGACCTAAAGGGAATTCCCGGGCCCAAGCTGCTGCATTGCGTCACCGTGAAAGGGAAAGGGTATGCGCTGGCCGAAAAAGACCAGACCACTTGGCACGCGCCGGGACTATTTGATAAAATCACCGGTGAAATCAAAAAATCCAAGAGCGATAAACCGGTGGCTCCGAAATACCAGGAGGTGTTTGGACATACGCTCGTGGAGCTAGCCGAAAAGAATGACCGGATTATGGGTGTTACGCCGGCCATGCCATCGGGTTCGTCCATGAATATTATGATGAAAGCTATGCCCGACCGCGCATTTGATGTGGGTATCGCGGAGCAGCATGCCGTCACGTTTTCTGCCGGATTGGCTACACAGGGGCTGGTGCCTTTTTGCAATATCTATTCTAGTTTTATGCAACGCGCATATGACCAGGTGATACATGATGTAGCCATCCAGAGCCTGCATGTCGTATTTTGCCTCGACCGGGCGGGCGTAGCTGGCGCCGATGGCCCCACGCACCACGGGGCCTATGACTTGGCATACATGCGCTGTATCCCCAACCTGATCGTATCGGCTCCGATGAATGAGGAGGAGCTGCGAAACTTGATGTATACCGCGCAGCAGGAAGGGATGGGGCCGTTTGTGATTCGATACCCACGCGGGCAGGGCGTTATGCCCGACTGGAGGCGGCCGTTCAAGTCGGTCAATATCGGCGAAGGCCGTAAGTTGTGTGATGGCGAGGAGCTCGCGCTCTTGAGTATTGGGCATATCGGCAATGAAGTGACAAACGCACGGATGGTGCTTAACGAAGAGGGGATATTTCCGGCCCATTATGACTTGCGGTTCGTAAAGCCGTTGGATGAGGCCTTATTGCACGAAGTCTTCGGGAAATTCAAGAAAATCATTACCGTTGAGGACGGTTGTGTGCAGGGGGGGATGGGCAGTGCAGTATTAGAGTTCATGGTCGACCACGGTTACCAAGCCACCGTTGTACGGTTGGGCATACCGGACCAGGTAGTCGAACATGGCGAACAACAGGAATTGTGGGCGCAGTGTGGATATGACAGCGCTGCAATTGCGAATGCCGTACGGAAAATGGCCGTAAGTCGGAAAACGGATAGCTTAGCAGGTTAAAAATTTTGGCCGTAAATGGTTAAGTTTGCAGCTGCATTGATTATTGTCGCTTGCAAACTTATTTTTCCAATGATTTACCATTTTACCGTATTGCGATCCCAGTCAACCATCACCCTCGGGCTGCTCTCGTTTGTCCTGACGTTAACGAGCCCCGCTGTTGCCCAATTGGACCGCTCGAAACATGCTATTTCCGTGAAAGCTCAATATGGAATAGATGTCAATTCAGACAACCCCAACAGGAAAGACAACTACTTGTATGGCTTGCACGTAAGCTACGATAAAAATGTAGCGCATAGTAATAAGGAGTGGGTCCGCGTTTTGAACGCCAAAAATCTGTCGTTTGGCGTTACATGGCACAATCTCCACAACATGAAAGAAACCGTGGACGGTGTGGCATACGCCGGTGGGCAAGCATTCGGGGCATTGGCGGAAGCGGACTTGCAGCTTTTGAAAATAGGAAAAGTCCGGTTATTTGCCACGCCGGGGCTGGGGCTGGCATACATTACGGAGAATATCTTCACGCAACCAGCCACGTCTACCATCGGTAGCCACGTCAACCTGATGATTACTGGTGAACTCAGCTTGGAGGTGCCTGTCAGCTCAAACACGAGTCTTGTGGCTGGGGGGCATATCCAGCATTATTCCAACGGTGGTGTGGTCGTACCGAATGGCGGTTGGAACACACTTACGGGGTCGATTGGTGTGAAAATGTCGGTTGGCAACGCAGATGCATTTATGGATGAACCCGAAGATTATCGCCATATTGAGGGGAATAGTGCCGAGATTTGGTTCGGTATGGGCGTGCGCGGGAAATACCGCGACCGGCATAAGAAGTTTTTCCGTTCGGGGGCGTATGCGGGATATAACTTTTACCTAAACCGGGCCATCAGTCTCAAGGCAGGCTCACATATGGTTTACTACCACACCGTGTTTGATCCCGACCGGTTTGACGAGACATTCCAGTACTATGGATCGTCGCTCGACCCGATTCGGTGGGGTGTGGCCGCGGGTGCCGACATCTCAATGGGCCCTATTGTCATCAATGCCATGTATGGGAGGTACCTCCATTATCGCAATTATCACAACGTTAAATGGTACTGGGTCACTGGTGTACGTTATTATTTCACACCGAATGTTGGAGTACAAACCACACTCAACCTGCATGGCGTACAGGCGGACTATGCAAACTGGGGTCTGATTTTCCGGATTTGACACCCGTTTGTGCAACGAACTTGTTACGTGCTGGCTGTGATTTGGTATCAGGAATTACTAAATTAGCCGCGCATTACCCGTTAAATCACGGGTATCCTTTCTCAATAAGATACAACAACAAGAACCCGATGTGGTTAAACTAATTATTAAGCACACTGCGCTCCGCCGTTGGCGGATTAACCATTAAAGGCTCCATCTGACAACAAAGAGCAAAAAATAAACAGATGAAATTAAAGAGAACATTTTTAGCTGTAGTGGCCGTTGGTTTATTCGTAGGCCATGTTCGTGCACAGGAGCCTATTGAGCGGCCCAGGTTGGTTGTAGGGTTAATGGTTGACCAAATGCGTTGGGACTACCTGTACCGTTTTTATGAGCGCTATGGCGAAGGTGGCTTTAAGCGCCTGTTAAGGGAGGGTTTTTCCTGCGAGAATACGTATATCCCCTATGTCCCTACCTATACGGCCATTGGCCACAGTACGGTGTACACGGGCAGTGTACCCGCTATCCATGGCATTGCAGGGAACGATTTCATCATACAACAGACTGGAAAACGGATGTATTGCACACAGGATGATGATGTGAGTGGTGTGGGCACCGATAAAGATGCGGGTAAGCAGTCGCCCCGAAACCTACTTGCTTCGACCATTACCGACCAGCTCAAACTTGCCACCAATTTCCGCTCGAAAGTGATTGGCATAGCGATTAAAGACCGTGGAGGCATTCTCCCTGCGGGACATTTTGCTGACGCCGCCTATTGGTTTGAAGGTGGCTCGGGCGACTGGGTGTCGAGCAGTTTCTACATGGAGGAACTCCCGGAGTGGGTGAAGCAATTTAATACCCAGAAGTTAGCGGAAAAATACCTGCAGCAAGATTGGAATACACTTTACCCCATCGATACGTATGTGCAGAGTATTGCCGACGACAACCCTTATGAGGCCACCTACCGGGGCGAAGATGCGCCTGTATTTCCCAAAAAGCTGGGTACCTTGGTTAAAGACAACGGTTTGGGCATGATACGTGCTACCCCATTTGGCAATACGCTTACGCTGGATCTGGCTAAGGCTGCCGTGGCCAATGAGCAGATGGGGCACAACCCCCATGGTGTTACCGATTTCCTATGCGTGAGCTTGTCATCTACCGACTATGTAGGCCACCAGTTTTCGGTCAACGCCATTGAGGTTGAAGACACTTATCTGCGGCTCGATAAGGAGCTGGAGGCCTTTTTCAAGTACCTCGATGATGAAGTGGGAGCCGGCGAATATACCTTGTTTATCACTGCCGATCACGGGGCCTCTCATAACCCGTTGTTTTTTATGGATAAGCGTGGGAACGCAGGCTATTTTGATGAGCGGAATGCACTTTCGGGACTTAATGAGTTACTGGAAAAGGAATTTGGGCAAGAAAAGATGGTGCGCAGCCTGATGAACTATCAGGTACACCTCAACTACGAAACCATCGACGCCAACGATTTGGATGAAGACGATATTAAAGAACGGGCCGTTAAGTTCCTACGTACCTTGGAGGGCGTCGCCTTTGTTACCGATATGGAAAAGGCAGGCGCATCCAGTATACCCGAACGGATACGGGAACGCATTGTGAATGGCTACAACCCCAAACGCAGCGGTTGTATCCAGATTATCCTGGAGCCACAATGGTACAGCGGATCGCCGCGCTCGCGCGGCACGACCCATGGTACTTGGGCCTCATACGACGCACATATCCCATTCGTTATGATGGGCTGGGGCGTTAAGCATGGCGCTACCCACCGGGAAACACACATGACGGATATTGCACCGACGATTGCAGCGTTGCTTCACATTGAGGAACCGAACGGGAATATTGGCCAGCCTGTGCAAGAAGTATTGGGGCGGTAATATGGCCTAACGGCCAAACCGTGGCAACCCGGCCTTTTGCTTGGGTTGCCATTGTTGTTTCAAGCTTGATACTAAAAAAATTATCCGTACTTTTGTGTGCCCCCGCATCGTCACCGCGGAGGATTTATGCATATGAATATAGCAACGCTCGATCCCAAAACCCACATTATTATCAAAGGTGCACGTGTACACAACCTCAAAAATGTAGACGTGGCTATTCCGAAAAACCAGCTGGTGGTTATTACCGGCATGTCTGGTTCGGGTAAATCATCTTTGGCCTTTGATACGCTCTACGCCGAAGGCCAACGCCGTTACGTGGAAAGCCTCTCTTCCTATGCCCGACAGTTTATGGGCCGGATGAGCAAGCCAGAGGTCGATTACATCAAAGGTATTGCGCCCGCCATCGCTATTGAGCAGCGCGTCATCACGAGCAACCCCCGTTCAACGGTAGGAACATCAACGGAGATATACGATTACCTGAAGTTGCTTTACGCGCGTATCGGGCGAACATACTCGCCCATATCGGGTGAAGAAGTAAAGAAAGACACGGTTACCTCGGTAACCAATGCGGTGACCGCTTTACCGCAAGGAACCGTAGCGACAATCAGTGCGCCGCTACACCCTAGTAATAACCGCAAGTTGAAAGAAGAGCTTGCCATTCTGCTGCAGAAAGGCTTTGTACGTGTTTTTTACCAAGGTGCACTGCAAAAAATCGAGTCGTTGCTCGACGATACTTCCCTGGAAAACAAGGCTGCCAAAGCGGGCGACTTGCTGATTGTGATTGATCGGATCACGGTAGACGGCGAGGAAGACACCTCAAATCGAATTGCGGACTCGGTACAGACAGCGTTTTTCGAGGGAAAGGGTGACTGCTACGTTGAGGAAAACGGAACTGTGCACACGTTTTCAGACCGCTTTGCGTTGGATGGGATCATTTTTGAGGAGCCCATACCCAATTTTTTCAGTTTCAATAACCCATATGGAGCATGCAAGCGATGCGAAGGGTACGGAAGGGTCATTGGTATTGATCCGGATTTGGTGGTGCCCGATAAAAGCCGATCGGTATACGACGGAGCTATAGCGCCTTGGCGCGGCGAAAAAATGGGCGAATGGCTGCAAAAGCTTATCCGAAACTCGACCAAGTTCGATTTTCCCATACACCGCGCTTATGCCGACCTAACACCGGTACAACAGGAACTGCTGTGGACGGGAAATAGCCATTTCCGGGGATTGAATCAGTTTTTTATTGAGCTCGAAGAGCAAACCTATAAAATCCAATACCGGGTGATGCTTTCCCGGTACCGGGGGAAAACCAATTGCCCCGATTGCAACGGTACCCGCCTGCGTAAAGATGCGACGTACGTGAAGGTCAACGGAAAGTCTATCTCAGATGTGGTATTAATGCCGTTGGATGGAGCGTTAGCATTTTTCCAGCAACTCGAACTGACGGAGAATGAAGCTAAAATCGCCAAGCGGCTTCTTACGGAAATTTGCAACCGCCTGCAGTTCCTCACCGATGTGGGACTGAGTTACCTTACGTTGAATCGATTGTCGAATACACTTTCGGGGGGCGAGTCCCAACGTATCAACCTCGCCACTTCGCTCGGCAGCTCATTGGTGGGGTCTATCTATGTGTTGGACGAACCGAGTATCGGTTTGCATCCCCGTGACACCCAGCGTCTCATCGGGGTGCTGAAATCGTTGCGCAATGTGGGCAATACGGTGCTGGTGGTGGAACATGAGCAAGAGATGATGCAAGCGGCCGACCACCTGATCGATATCGGCCCGGAGGCTGGTGTGAATGGGGGGGAATTGGTATTTGCAGGTAGCTACACCGATATTTTGCATGATGACCATAGCCTCACCGGCAGGTACCTAAGCGGGAGGGAACGGATTCCAATACCGACCAGCAGACGTAAATGGCATGATGCAATCTTGATTAAAGGAGCCCGTGAAAACAACCTCAAAGGCATTGATGTCCGTTTTCCACTCAACGTGTTTACGGTGGTGACTGGTGTGTCCGGGTCGGGCAAGACCTCACTCGTAAAACGGATTCTGTTCCCGGCTTTGCAGAAGGCACTTGGCAATTATTCCGGCGAACAAACCGGACTTTATGACGGTATCGATGGCGACATCCAGCGGGTTGAGCAGGTTGAGTTAGTAGACCAAAACCCGATCGGGCGTTCATCCCGGTCGAACCCGGTAACATACGTGAAGGCATGGGACGAGATCCGTGCGCTTTACAGTGCACAGTCTGCCGCTAAGGCCGCTGGATTAAAGCCTGCTGCATTTTCCTTCAACGTAGAGGGGGGGCGTTGCGACGTGTGTCAGGGAGAAGGAGAGGTTAAAATCGAGATGCAATTTATGGCAGATATCGTACTACCATGTGAAGCATGCGGGGGCAAGCGCTTTAAACAGCATGTGCTCGACGTCACCTGGAAGGACAAAAACGTATCTGACATCCTCGATCTCAGCGTAGACGAAGCGCTCGAATTTTTTGGGGATCAACCGAAAATCATCGCCAAATTGCAACCCCTTGGCGATGTAGGGCTGGGGTATGTTAAACTGGGCCAGTCTTCCAGTACGCTTTCCGGTGGCGAAGCCCAACGGATTAAACTGGCATCCTTTCTCATTAAGGGCAATAATAGCAAAAATACACTGTTCATCTTTGATGAGCCCACCACCGGGCTGCATTTCCACGACATCAAGAAATTATTGAAATCATTTGATGCCTTGATTGCACAAGGAAACAGCATCCTCGTTATCGAGCACAACATGGACATGATCAAAAGTGCCGACTGGATCATCGACATCGGTCCCGAAGGTGGACAGGCAGGCGGTAACCTAGTCTTTGAAGGTACGCCTGAGGATATGGTGGAACATGCGGATACCTATACCGCACAATTTCTGACGGTGTATATGCAACCCAGTTGATCGATCCGCTTCTTTCTCTTGGTTTGGTTACATTTTTATAGTAGGTTTGTAATTGGTAATGCAATTATAAACTTATGCCATGTCTTCTGTTGATTCCTCGACTATCCGGCATTTGATGGCAGGCGACGAAGCTGCCTTCCGCGTGATTTATGACATTCATAGCGGACAGGTCTACCGGTTGGCCCTCCGTTTCCTAAAAGATACCTCCTGGAGTGAAGAAATCGTGCAGGATGTATTCCTGAAGCTATGGCTAAATCGGGAAGGGCTGGACGATCAAGGCAACCTGTGGTTGTATTTGTATGTGATAACGAAACGGTTATGCCTGAATAAACTAAGGGAAATCCGTAAATCCCCTGTGCTGTTTGAGCAATTGATGAATGGCATGGAGGTAGCCAGCCGCCCGCCCGAAGAGCAATTTATGGCAATCGAATTGGAGCAACAGGCGCAGCGCCTCATTGCCTGTCTCCCCAAACAACAACAACGGATATACAAGCTGAGTAGGGAAGAAGGCCTCTCCCACCATGAAATTGCCGAGAAACTGGGCTTGTCGCCCAATACGGTGAAAAATCACATGGTACAAGCATTGAAAACATTGAAAAATTCCCTGCACCAGTCGGGTTACACCTATCTTCTGGCGCTTGCTTTTTCAAGTTTGCTGGTAGGTTGACACAGCCTGCAAAAAAAAATCCGTTTCAACTAGTCCTACCACTCCTTATCTGTGTTCTCTTCATATAACCTTTATTACGAGGTACCCATTTATTTGCCAATAGGACAATGGACGAAAACCGTTTTCAGCTTCTGTTAAAGAAATACATTGACAACACCATCGAGCGCGAGGACTGTCACGAGTTACTGGAATACTTGGATACCATGGACACTTCCTTTGTTTCTTCGGCCATTGACCGGGTATTGCAAGCGGCCAACGACCAAACTACATTCGAGCCCGACCGTCAAAAGCACGTATATCATCAGCTTATTGCCGAAATCCACGAACGGCAGCTAACCCCTTCACAGATCAAGCCAACCAAAAAACGCTTCCTGTTTTCATTCGTAAAGGTTGCGGCGGTTCTTGTCGCAGCAATAGCGATAGGTAGTTGGTTATACAACAACAAACAGCTGGACTCAGCTAGCCTTCAAAGTAACACAACGGGAGATAGCATCCTGCTGCCCGATCGCAACCAAGCCATACTTACCCTGGCAGATGGTAGCACCATTATGTTGGATGATGCGGCAAACGGAATCTTAGCCCAGGAATCGGGCATTGAAATCACAAAGGCCGAAGACGGCAGCGTTTTTTATAAACCCGTTGAACATCCCAAACCAAACAATACGCTGGTATATAATACGTTTAGCACCCCAAAAGGCAGTACGTATCGGATTCTGTTGCCCGACGGGACGAAGGTATGGTTAAACACCGGATCGTCCATCCGTTATCCAGTCGTGTTTCCTGACGATCAAAGAACGGTATCAATCATTGGAGAAGCCTATTTCGAAGTAGCGCACGATGCTTCAAAACCTTTTTTCCTGGATGCCAACGGCAGTATCATACAGGTGCTCGGTACACACTTCAACGTGTCGGCTTATGCGGATGAAAAACAGACGACGACCACGCTGGTGGAGGGGTCGGTAAAGGTATCTAAAGACAGCAATAACGTGATCTTAGCCCCCGGACAACGGGCGGTCGTCGACGAGGTTACGGGTGCCATCAATCAGTCGGCCGCAGACGTTAGGTCGGCAATCGCCTGGAAAGATGGCTATTTCCGGTTTAACAACGAGTCTATCGAAGATATCGTCGAAAAAATATCCCGCTGGTACGATATCGAGGCAGTAGAATATGAAGGGCAATTCGATGATCGGTTTTCCGGAACATTCCAGCGTTCAAAAAATGTGGCGCAGCTCTTCAGTCATCTGGAAAAACTCGCCCCTATACACTTTGAAATCAGGGAAAGGAGGGTGGTCGTCATGAAGTAGGTATACCTTACCTCAATGACCAGAAAAAAGCCGGAAGCGTTCGCGGCGCACCCGGCACAAATGCTGGTATTGAATTAATCTGTTGAGCACATAATCAATTATTAACCAAACATTTTTGTCAAATGTATAAAAAATCTATTGTTTTTCGCCACCCTAGGCGAGATCTATTCAAATTGTTGCTAACCATGAAGCTAGTCACCGTATTGCTGACCGTAACCATCTTGCAGGCAGGCGCAAAAAGCTATGCACAAAAGGTGACCATCAACGTCAAGCATGCTTCAATCGCATCTGTATTGGACCGAATTCAGCAACAGACCGGCTACGACTTTCTGTATAACAGTATGCACTTACAGGGTACAAAAGCGGTCGACCTTAATTTCAGGAATGCTTCCTTAAATGAAGTACTGGAAGCTTGTTTTTCCGGGCAACCACTCACCTATGAGATTGAAAACACAACCGTGCTGATACACCGGAAAAAAGCAAGTAACCCGGTATCTGATACAGAAATTCTGCAACGTGAAATCTCGGGCCGCGTAACGGATCATCAAAACCAGCCGCTGGAGGGTGTTACCGTCGCGGCCAAAGGGACCAATACCGTAACTACAACCGATCGTGCAGGGCGATTTAGCCTATCGCTCCCCAACCAGGCCACGACCCTGGTCTTTACCTTGGTAGGCTTCGAGGCCCAGGAGCGTCCCATCGCCGGCTCCAATAACGTAACGGTATCCTTGTCGCCCTCCCTTAGCGATCTCGATGAGGTGGTGGTGATCGGTTATGGAAGCGTAAAAAAGAGCGACGTAACCGGGGCTATCGGATCCGTCGATCGCGACGCCATCGTGCGTACGGCCAATATACAGGCTGCCGGAGCCCTCCAAGGGCAGGTAGCCGGTGTCAATTTGCTTAAGGTAAACGGAAAGCCGGGCAACGACTACAGCATCGAAATACGGGGACTGAATTCCATCGGCAAGGGCAATGCCCCGCTCGTCGTCATCGACGGGGTGATGGGTGGCTCGCTGAACTCATTGAATCCGGCTGATATCGAAAAAATTGACGTGCTAAAGGATGCTTCCGCAACAGCCATCTATGGTTCGCGTGGATCGAACGGCGTAATCATCGTAACCACCCGGCAAGGAGTACCCGGAAAAAACCGGATCGCATACGATGGCTATGTCGGCATGAAGACACCTACCAACTTGCCGGACATGATGGATGGCCCCCAATTTGTCGCCAATTTCAACGAAATTTTAAAAAATGGGGGCACCCGCTATCTCGACGATAAGGAAAAGCAAAACATCGAAAATGGTGTCTATACGGATTGGATAGACCTCTTGTTGCAGAACGGCATACAGTCGAATCACAACGTATCCCTTTCGGGAGGAAATGAAAGCTCCCGGCATTTCTTTTCGGCGGGCTACCTGAAAGAAGAGGGAAATGTTCCTGCCGAAGAGTTCACCCGATTTACGTTGAAATCGAATATCGAGGGCAAAATAAACAACTGGATCAAGGCAGGTACCTCTACGTACGCCTCTTATGGCGTGCAAGACGAGGGATCAAACGAGGCCCTCCGGGGCGCTTACCGCCTACGGCCCACCGGCGACGCTTACGACGAAAACGGGGAGCTGCAATTCTGGCCCACTACGAGCGACAGCCAAACCCCGAACCCACTATTCGACCCACTGAACGTCAAAAATGAAACCAGAAGGGTCCGGGTATTCGGCAATCTCTTCGTTGAGGTAAACCTGTTGGACGGCCTTTCATTCCGGTCGACCATTTCACCTTATTTCGAGAATATCCGTCGCGGGAATTTTGCCGGAAAATACTCGAAGAGAAATACGGGAACCCGGAATGGAGACGCCGGATACACGAACGAGCAGAATTTCTCCTACACGTTGGACAACGTACTTTCCTACAATAAAACGGTCAGCTCCCATGCCTTTAGCGGTTTACTCGCTAATAGCATTGTATCTTTCCGCGGCGAGGGGGCATCCCAGAATGTACTGGACCTACCGTACGATTCCTTTTGGTACAACACCGGATCCGCGGGCAACATCGAAGGGGTATCGAGCTACCTGAGTGAATGGGCATTGCTCTCTTATATGGGGAGATTCAATTATTCCTTTAACGACAAATACCAGTTGACGTTGACGGGAAGAGCCGACGGATCTTCCAAGCTGGCGGCGGGTCACCAGTGGGCCTTCTTCCCCTCAGCGGCCATTGCTTGGCGGGTGAGCGAAGAGGATTTCCTTCGGGATGCCAAAGCACTTTCCAACCTCAAGCTCCGTTTGAGCTACGGGGTGGTGGGCAATGATGCCGTAGCTCCCTATTCTACCCAGGCAAGAATTGCACAGACCCTGTATGATTGGGGTGGTGATGCTGCAATTGGCTTTGCCCCCGGTGCCATTGCCAATAGAGCGTTGGGCTGGGAAAAAAGCAAAGAAGTCAACTTCGGCATCGATTTCGGCCTCTTCAAGAACCGGATTTCCGGGGTTGTAGATATTTACAGCAGGAAAACCGAGGACTTGATCCTTAGCCGGGCACTCCCTCAACACACCGGTTTTGGCTCGATTACCGCTAATGTAGGCTCCACCGCCAATAGGGGGGTGGAAGTCGCGCTCAATACCGTGAACATCCACAGCGGCAATTTCTCGTGGAAAACGACCCTTACGTTTGCCAAAAACCACAACGAAATCGTCGAACTCTACGGCGACAAAAAAGACGACCTCGGAAATAAATGGTTCATCGGCCAACCCATACAAGTACATTATGCAGAAGTTTTTGATGGGATATGGCAGCTTGATGAGGCCGAAGAGGCCGCTAAATATGGCGCAGAACCGGGCCACGTAAAGGTAAAAGACCTGAATAACGACGGCAAGATTACGGAAGTGGATAGGCAGATTATCGGCAGTCCGCTCCCCAAGTGGATCGGTGGAATGACAAATACGTTTGAGTACAAAGGGATTGATTTCTCCTTCATGCTGTACGTCCGGCAGGGGTCCATGATTTACAGCCCCTTCCATCATTCCAATTTTGCGAGGGAATGGAACGGCCGATACAACAAGCTCAACGTAAACTACTGGACGGAGACGAACCCGTCCAATGAATGGCCGGCACCAAACAACACCGGCGGTAGGGCACGCGAGGAACTGAAGGCTTATGTAGACGCCTCATTCGTTCGTGTACAGAACATTACACTGGGGTATACGTTTTCACCGAACATCCTGTCCCGCCTGAACATGTCGGGCCTACGGTTGTACCTGACGGCCAACAACCCCTTAATATTTACAGACTATGCGGGATTCGACCCCGAATGGAGTGGGCACGATACGTTTAATATGGGGGTAAGTTCAGCCACTTATTTATTTGGGGTAAACGTTTCTTTTTGACAACCCGTTGTTTAAAAACACATTCGGACTCTTTACCCTTGTGTATTGAGCCGTCAAAGAAAAAATAATATGAAGGCGATGATAAAAAACATACTCGGCATTGCGCTGATGGCCTGGGTAATCTTAAGTACGGTTTCATGCAGTGGCTTCCTCGAGGAGGAACTCGTTTCGGCCCGCACAACCGACAATCACTATGTAGACGAACAAGGATACGAGGACCTGGTGAAATCGGCTTATAGCCCCTTGCGGGAGATTCATAAGCTACGGGGCCTAACACTACTGGGCACCGATATCTTTACCCGACCCGGCGACCCGGCTCTGGGTGGGCTGAACCAATTTAATGAATATTCGCCACAGGCGATCAACCCCCAAGATGGGAATTCGGCTGTTTATTGGACCTTTTTATATGCGGCTATCGCCCGTACCAATACGGCTATCGACCGTGCACCGGGCGCATCCATGAACGAGGCGACCAAAACAATGCGGATTTCCGAAATCAAATTCCTGAGAGCCCTTTATTATTTTTACCTGGTACAACAGTTTGGTGATGTGCCATTGCCGCTCAATGAGATCACCGAAGTGGTAACGACCACCGAACGGATACCGGAAGCGAAGGTTTATGAGCAGATTATTAAAGACCTCGAAGAAGCCATCCCCGTTCTTCCACCCTCGCAGGAAGAATACGGCCGGGTTACCAAAGGGGCAGCCCAACACTTGCTCGCCAAGGTGTACCTGACCCGTGGATACCGCGATTTTGCTGGATCCAATGATTTTGCAAAAGCCGCGAGCCTAGCTACGGAGGTTATCGGCTCTGGCGAGTATCAATTACTTGACACTTTCGGCGAGGTCTTCCAGCAGGGAAATGAAGAAAACAATGAAATTCTATTTGCTGTACAATACAGCGCCAATACGGTATTAAATGGCGATGGCAACGACGCCCATTCGCTCTTTGGTCAGGGAGTGGACGGACTGATCGGCATGGATCGGTCGAGCACTTACAATCGGCAGCAAGCAACCTACGTTCCCACGAGATACCTATCAAGCCTCTATGACACGGATATGGATACACGTTACGACGTTACATTTCTGCGTATTTTCTACGCTACCGTGGATAAAGGCGACGTAAAGGTGGGGGATACCGTGCTGTACTTCCCGAAATGGGACCAGCCCTGGACTGCGGAACAGATGGCAGCCGCAGATTACCTCGTCGTTAACTACGACGAATACTACATGAACGTAGCCAAGCAAAATCAGTTCCCACCACTGTGGAAATTCTTCGAGGCCGGCTTGCCATACGGCGATGACAAAGGAACCCGCGACCTGTTTGTGTTCCGTTTGGCAGAAACCCACCTCATCGCCGCAGAGGCATATCTCCAGGCGGGAGATGAACCCACGGCCCTCGGACACATCAATGCGGTTCGCCGCCGGGCCGGAAATCCGGGGATGAAAGATGCCATGGAACTCTCCTCCGTAACCCTAGACGACATTCTCGACGAGCGGGCGCGGGAACTCTGCGGCGAGGAACCCCGATGGACTGAATTGAAGCGAACAGGAAAGCTCATCGAACGGGTGAAACTGTACAACGAACGGGCCTCCGAAGCCAATACCATTCAGGATTTCCACTTACTACGGCCGATACCGTTGTCCGAAATCGAGCGCTCATCGAACACCGTTTCGCAAAATTTGGGCTATTGACACGTAGGTAAACCGACATATGAGTGCCGGCTTCGCCGGTTGGTGACAATCCGATGGATTTCGCCAGCAGGCGGAGCCGTGCTTACCGTCCGGCAAGCCGGCAGACTAAAATTAATGAATGATGCGATTAAAAATGGATGGATTTCTAGCTGGTTTAGTAAGTGTAATCTTTGTATGCTGCTGTCAACCTACGTTTGCCCAGAAAGGGTGGCAAGCGCTATTCAATGGTGAAAACCTCGATGGGTGGGAAAAGAAAAATGGAACGGCAACCTACCGAATACGTGACGGGGCAATTGTCGGTATTTCTAAGCTGAATACACCCAATACGTTTCTCTGTACAAAAGAAACATATTCAGACTTCATCCTGGAAATGGATGTAAAGATTGACTCCGGCCTCAACTCCGGCATACAGATCCGGAGCTTGAGCCTCCCCGAAGTAAACAACGGCCGCGTGCACGGCTATCAAGTGGAAATCGACCCCGCTGAACGCGCATGGAGTGGTGGCATCTACGACGAGGCCCGCCAAGGGTGGCTGTATCCGTTGTCTATCAATGAGAAAGGCAGGAAAGCCTTTAAAAATGGTGATTGGAACCGTTACCGTATTGAAGCTGTGGGCAACACCATCCGGACGTGGGTCAACGGCGTCCAGTGTGCCAATCTGATCATCAACCTAACACCTGAAGGGTTTATCGCCCTGCAGGTGCATGGCATCAAACAGAAAAGTCAGGAAGGACTGACGGTAAGCTGGCGCAACATCCGGATCAAGACCGAAAACATCGCCGACGACCGCTGGAAACCGGATAACGACGTAGAAGAAGTAAGCTACTTAGCTAATCAGCTGACCGAACGTCAGGTCAGCGAAGGTTGGCGCTTGCTTTGGGACGGTAAAACCACGGAAGGATGGCGACGGGCAAGTGCCAAGGATTTTCCCCCCACGGGATGGCAAATTGAAAATGGATTGCTGAAAGTACTGCCATCGGAAAAAGGAGACCCTAACAAAGGCGGCGACATCATTACCGATCGTGAGTTTGCTAATTTCGAGCTTGAATTGGATTTCCTGATTACCGAAGGGGGCAACAGTGGCATAAAATATCTCGTGGTGGAAGAGCTACGCCAAACACCAGGTACGGGATTGGGGCCGGAATACCAGATTCTGGATGACGATAGGCATCCTGATGCCAAGAATGGGATAGATGGAAACCGGACAGCAGGGTCATTATATGACCTCATCACGGCAAGGAACTTAAATGAGCCCGGAAAAAACAAGCGGATAAACAAGCCGGGAAAATGGAACCGGGCGAAGATTGTCGTAAACGGAAATCATGTGGAGCATTGGCTCAATCACATTAAAGTGGTTGAGTATGACCGTGGGGCAGTCGCCTTCAACGACCTGGTCGCGAAAAGTAAGTTTCATGAAGTGCCTGATTTTGGGCAAGCATCATCGGGGCATATCCTGCTTCAGGACCACGGTGATTTAGTTTCATTCAGAAGTATCAAAATAAAGGAGCTATAACCCTATGCTATCTAGATTGACATCCGTAACCCTTGCCGCGCCATTCTGGGCACTGTTGGCTATCATGTGTTTGGCATGTGCCAGTCGGAATGCACATGATCCTGCAGCTTATTATGGAAATACCGATCCGGTAGATCTCGTAGTACCGCTTGTAGATGCGGCTAATTCGAGGTGGTTCTTCTTCAACGCGGCAACACGGCCTTTTGGGATGGTCAATCTAAGCCCCGATACGGAAGTTGACGGTGATTGGGGAACCGGCTACCGGTACCATCAAGATACCATCCGCTGCTTCAGTCACATCCACGGGTGGCAGCTATCGGGTATACCGGTATTGCCTACTAACGGCCCATTCAAAGGCCACTTGGGCCCGCATGTGTATGGGTCTGCCTACACCCACGAAAAGGAGGTCGTTAGGGCCGGCTATCATAAAGTAGTACTGGATGATTACCGGATCACTGCCGAACTTACCGCTACGACACGGGTCGGGTTCCACCGTTATACCTTCCCAAAAGCAGCGGAAAGCCATATCCTCTTTGACTTCACGACGGCATTGGGCCCTTCCAAGACTGATTGGGGCTATGCCAAAAAGGTCAATGACCACGAAATCGAGGGCTATGCCATCATGGGGGCGACCGTGCGCCGACCTAAGCCGATTACCGTATACTTCATTGCCCAGGTTGATAAGCCGTTCCATGATTTCGCTGGTTGGAAAGACGGAATCCTATCAGCGGGAACCGACCATGTAGATGGCGAACATACCGGCGTTTATCTCAGTTTCCCGACAGGTGAAAGCGAGGTGGTGAAGATGAAGGTAGCCGTCTCTTACGTCAGCATGGAGCAAGCCCGCCTTAACCTCACCTCGGAGTTGCCCCATTGGGATTTCGACCGGGTAGTCCGCGAATCCAGGGAAGATTGGAATACTTGGCTCAGTCGGATTGAAATTGACGGAGGAACGACTGAGGAACGCCAGCGGTTTTACACCGACCTGTGGCACGCCTTGCAAGGGCGGCGGATCATCAGCGATGTGAACGGAAAATACTGCGATATGACGGGAGCCAGCCCACGGATCGGCCAGATACCGCTCGATGAAAATGGCAAACCCAAATTCAACCACCACAATTCCGATTCCTTCTGGGGTGCCCAATGGACGATCAACACGCTGTGGCACCTGGTCTATCCGGAAATCACGCATTCGTTTGTCAATTCCATGCTGCTGATGTATGACGATGGCGGATTGATTCCCCGCGGGCCGGCCGGAGGCAATTACACGTTTGTGATGACCGGTGCGTCATCCACTCCGTTTATCGTAAGCGCGTACATGAAAGGCATCCGCGATTTCGACGTGGAGAAAGCGTATAAAGGCCTACGTAAGAACCACTTGCCGGGCGGATTGATGAGCAAAGCGGGATATGAACACCATACGTTTAAAGGTGGTGGCATCGAACCATACATCGAGAAAGGCTATGTTCCTTATCCACTCAGTGACACCCGGTACGGCTATCACCAAAACGGCGCGGCACAAACGCTGGAATATGCCTACCAGGATTTCGCCCTGTCACAATTGGCGCATGCGCTGGGCAAGGCGGACGACGAGCAGTCATTCCGCCGCCGCGCCGAAAACTACAAGAACCTATGGAACAGCCGATTGGGCTGGATGTGGGTAAAGGACAGTACCGGCCAATGGCGTTCGCCCGCCAATGTCCTAACGTATGAAAACGGATGGGTAGAAGGTAATGCCGCGCAATACACGTGGTTTGTTCCCCACGACGTTGCCGGACTGATCGACCTGATGGGGGGCGCCAACAAGTTCACCGAAAAACTCGATAGCGTATTCCAAGTGGCCCAATCCCATCATTTTACATCGGGCAAATCACATGCCGTGGAAACACACGCACAGAACCGGGAAGTCTACCTCAATTATGGCAATCAACCCAGTATACACACGGCCTTCCTGTTCAATTATGCCGGTGCACCATACCTCACCCAATATTGGACTCGGCAGGTCATCAAGGAGGTATATAGCGGTATATCTCCCGATTATGGGTACAGCGGTGATGAAGACCAAGGGCTCATGGGCGCATTGGCTGTACTTTTCAAGATTGGGCTTTTCGCTACCAACGGCGGTGTATCGACCACGCCGGTATACGAAATTGGCAGCCCCATATTTGATAGAATAACGCTCCATCTCAATCCGGACTATTATCCCGGACGAACGTTTGTGATTGAAACCAATCATAACAGTCCTGAAAACCACTATATCCAATCCGCCACGTTAAATGGAAACACGTTGGATCGGGTGTGGGTACCCCACGATACGGTGGTAAATGGTGGAACGCTCCGGTTGGATATGGGGAGTGAACCAAACACGCATTTGGGAGCATCGCCCGAACTGGCACCGCCCTCCATGTCTACCGATGGGTTCAACGAATAAAACAGGAGTGATTATGCGAAAGACTTGCTATCCGGTTGCATTATTCCTTGTATTCGTATTAACGATTTCCTTGCACACATATGCGCAGCATAAACCCAACATCGTGGTTTTCCTTTCGGACGACCATGGGCAGGAAGATGCAGGATACTATGGAAACACGGAAGTGTTGACCCCTGTAATTGATCAGCTTGCGCGGGAAGGCATGGTATTTACCCGGGCCTATACACCGGTTTCCGTGTGTGCCCCCTCCCGTTCGGCATTGTTTACCGGCTTGTATCCGCACCGAAACGGGTGCTTCCGCAACCACGGATCGGTATTCGAGGGTATCAGGTCGCTGCCTGATTACCTCGCTGCGGCCGGATACGATGTGATATTGGCCGGAAAAGAACATATTAAGCCAAAAGAGGCGTTTCCATTCACCTATATGGAACGGCATCAGATACCCGAGTACCTGAACCGCCGGAAAGAACGCCCGTTTTGCCTGATTGTTTCATTGAACGCACCGCATCAGCCCTACTTTAACCTGAAAGGGGGGCATGGTCAGGTAAGCCCCAAACCGTGGCTGCCCCATACACCGGAAACCGTGCAATATACCGCGGCTTACTACGACCACGTGACATTGGCCGACCAGGAAATCGGATCGGTACTGTATTGGCTGGAGCGGCTTGGTCTCAATGAAAACAGTATCCAGCTGTACCTCAGCGATCACGGCCCGGCATTCCCGTTTGCAAAATGGACGCTTTACGAGCAGGGAATACGCATCCCGCTTATTGTCAAATGGCCGGGGGTGGTGCAATCCGGAACAAAAACTGATGCACTTGTGAGCATGGTTGATATCCTTCCGACATTACTCGATATGGCGGGTATTGCTCCCCAACCACTGGACGGCAAGAGCCTTGTGCCCGTCCTGAAAGGGCAGTCAACGGTCCAGCACCACGCTGTATACGGCTGCTATACCAATCTGGGTGTGCAGGGGGCCAATGAATACCCCATACGGGCGGTGGTAAGCGATCGCTATAAACTCATCGTAAACCTACGTTCGGGCAATCGCTTTTCGTTGAAGGCGATGGACGAACCGGATGAACGGGCAGTCATCGATGCTAAGATGGTGCTTGATTCCTGGCTATCGAGTGGCGATGCCAATGCCATCCGACGGGCCCATTATTACCGGAGCCGGCCGCCTATTGAGCTGTACGACCTGTCCGAAGATCCGTATGAATTGGTTAACCGTGCGCATGACGAAGCGCTGAATAGTACCGTAACGAAAATGTATCAGCTGTTGGGAGAGTGGATGAAATCGCAAAACGATCCCCTGCTGAATGAAATGGAAATGAGCTGGACAAAACTACACGTCAAATGACCCGAAAGGAATTTATATACCAAACAACGGCAGGATTTACCGCGGCACTGACGCTACCGGGCGTCTGGGCTTTTCACACCCCGAAAGCCAAAGAAAATTGGACACCGTTTGATTTTCGCCCATTCCGGAGTGGGCAAACCGCCGCACCGGTTATGCAGGTAACACCGGATGATGGATTTTACTTGCATACCTTTTACGATGTGTGCCCTTGGAGCCCATCCGGACGGTACCTCGCGCTGACCAAGCTACCCTATCAACGCAAAAAACCAGCTTGGGGGGATACCGCAGCCGTCTGCGTGGTCGATCTGGAAAAACAAACGATACGTACGGTTTACCAGACAAAAGCTTGGTCTTTCCAAGTGGGTGCAAACGTGCAGTGGGGCCATGCTACCGATCGGTACCTGTATACCAACGATCTCATCAACGGTATTCCAGTCTGTGTGCGCATCGATCTGATAGCCGGAGACATCAAGGCCTTTTCGGGGGCGAAATATGACCTTGCACCGGACGATAAATCGGTAATCAGCCCGAACCTCCTGAACATGAACATCCATCAATATGGCTATGCCGTACCCGATCCTCCCCCGGGCAAGCCCCAGCCCTTCCGGCCGGAGGACATGTCGCGCGAAGGGCTGTGGAAAACCGACCTTGAGCGAAACGAGACGACGCTACTGGCCACTACCGATCAATTTTTCGACGCAGTGCCCGACGAGGACCGTGAGCGGTACAACGGCAGCATCGGATACCTTTTCCACTCCAAATTTAACCGACAGAATACCCGTATTTTGCAGGTCTTCCGTGCGCAGGTTGACGGTAAGGGCCGCAACGCCTCCCTCTTCACGATGGATACCAACGGAAAGAAACTGACCCAGTGTTTGTCGGCCGAAAAATGGAACCAGCGTGCCCGATTGGGTGGCTCGGGCAATCACCCGAACTGGCATCCCGACGGGGAACGGGTGATTATGAATTGTATCCCCACATGGCTGGGGTACAAAGACATGCTGTTTTGCTCCTTTGATTACAGCGGCGATCAGTTTACGGTACTCTCGGAAAAACACCTCGGCAGCGGCCACCCCACCATGCACCCCGGTTCGCGGTACCTGCTCGCGGATGCGTATCCCAAACAAACCTATGTGGTGCCTAAAAGTGGGGAAATCCCCCTCCGGCTCATTGACCTGAAATACGACACCGAAACGATTATCTGCACCCTGCCGACGGATGTGGGCGGGGGTAGCAATCAATATTTGCCTCAAGATCGTATAACCGGCGGAAGCCATCATAAGCTGGACCCTCACCCTGCCTGGAACAGGGATTATACCCAGATTTGCTTCAATGGAGCACCCGAAGGAAACAGGCAGGTGTTTATTGCTGACATTCATACGTTATTACCATGATTAGATTGATTATTACACTATTATTATTTAGTATCGCCATACAGACCATTAGTGCACAAGACTCGTGGCAAAAAGACGATATACGCCGCCTCATGAACAAAGCGGCGCGGTGGCAGATGCAGCAACCGGCCAAATACCCGAAGTTGGACTGGCACGAAGGGACGTGGTATGCAGGCTTAATGGCGCTTTACGAAGCCACGCGCGATTCTGTTTACGGCGATTACCTTTGTAACATCGCGGCCAAACATCATTGGCAGGGGATGTCTGATATTTATGATGCTGACCGCTTGATGGTGGTACAGACATATTTGGACCTCTTCCGGCACCAACCCGACAGCCAACGTATACAATACAGCAAATGGATGCTGGATGCCCACTTGGGGCGACGGCCCAAAGCCGATGTACAATTTACGGACAATCCATACCGTAGGGAATGGTGGTCGTGGTGCGATGCACTTTTCATGGCTCCGCCCGCCTTTGCAAAATACTACCGGTTGACAGGGGATGAAAAATACGTCGACTACCTGACCGAACATTGGTGGAAAACATCGGAATACCTTTATGCCCAACCGGAAAACCTCTTTTACCGCGACGACCGGTTCTTCGACGCCAAAAGTCCCAATGGCAGGAAGGTTTTCTGGAGCCGGGGCAACGGCTGGGTGTTGGCAGCGATCGCGCGCATAGGAAGTGAACTACCCTCCGATTTTAAAGGCCGCCCCCGATTCGAAAAGCAATTTGTGGAGATGGCTGCATCCATCCGCGCGCGCCAGGGAGCCGACGGCCTCTGGCGGGCAAACCTGTTGGACTACGACGCATTCCCGGAACCGGAATGCAGTAGCACGGCGCTCTTTTGCTATGCTTTTGCCTGGGGGATCCGCACCGGCTTACTCGACGCCGACACCTACCTACCTGTCGTCAAGAAGGCTTGGGCCGGGTTGAGTAGCCACATCAACGCGGAAGGACGGCTGGGCTTTGTGCAGCCGCCGGGTATTGAACCCAAGGCGTTTTCCGAAGAAAACTGGGAATCGTACGGGACTGGGGCGTTCCTGTTAGCGGGATGTGAAATTATTCGGCTGCTTGAAGAATCGGGTCCTGCCGTGACCTATAAAAAGGGGGAACTGCTTTATGAAAATAAGCTGGCAGACACGGCTGCTGTCCGTGGATGGGTCATGGAAGGACCCGGCAAGATGGAATTTAAGAACGGCTGGATGGAACTCTATGCCGAACAACAGCAATGGCATCATGTGCTCTGGTGCCCCGAAACCTTTCCAAGCAGTTTCGTCGCTGAATGGGAAGTGCAAAACCTGCACACCGGGGCCGGCCTGTTGATTACATTCTTTGCAGCGGCCGGAAGAAACGGTGAAGACCTCTTCGACCCCGCTCTTCCTCCGCGCGAGGGCACATTCAAGCATTATACCAAAGATCAGATCAACAGCTACCACATCTCCTATTACGCCAATAATCCCAAGAATCCCGAGCGCGAGTTTGCCCACCTGCGCAAGAACAGCGGCTTTGCGCTGGTACAAACCGGTCGCGAGGGTATTCCAAAGAGATCTCCTGCTATTCACCACATCAAGCTGGTCAAAGACCAAAGCCGTATCTGCTTTTTTATCGACGGCCGTAAAATCATTGACTGGACAGATGACGGAAGCACCCATGGGGCGGTCCTGGATGCCGGTAAGATCGGTTTCCGCCAGATGCAATGGTCACACTTCCGCTACCGGAATTTCCGGGTTTGGCGCCTCACCCATCAAAACCCCACCCCGCATGATTCGTAAACAGCTGACCCGTTTATTCGCTGGCGTAACCGCAGCAATCTTCATGCAATGCGGGGCTCCACGCACACAGCCGTCGCCGTATCCCGATGCCGTTTATTCGCGGTACCTTTCAACCGCCGAACCGACGGCCGGTATTGCAGTGCAATTCAATACGCCCATCCTGCGCTGGCCCGCGGAAAAGGGAAACTCCGTGCGCTATGACGTACGGTTATCATCCGATTCCTTGTTTCCAAACAGACAGACGCTGCACCGCGAAGGTATTCCATGGGCGCTCTTCAATCCGCACCAGCGCCTTGCCGAGGGAACCTGGTATTGGCAGTACCGGGTCTCTGGAAAAACCTGGTCTGCTTTGCAGACGTTTCAAATCACACCCGCCGCCATCCCGTTGGTATCACCGCCCGCAGACCGGTTCCTCAAGGGCATACCCGCGTTTCATCCGCGTTTACTTACAGATGGAGTGGATACGGCCCGCATCCGGTCCCTCCCTGCGGATAGCGATGTGCAGGCCATCATCCGCGAGGCAGAGATGGCCCTGAAGCGACCCATCATGACGGAACGGGATGGCCTGCCGGAAAACAGGCTCGACGATGCTGAGCGGAATCGCAAACTGGAACAGGATGCCAGCAAGAAATTGGGTGATTTTGCATACGGTACCACGCTACCCCTCTGCCAGGCGTATCTGCTCACCGGCGACAATCGGTACCGCCTTCATGCGATACGCATTGCCCGGGAAATCGCCACATGGGACCCCAAAGGGATATCCCAGATCAGCGATTTCAGCGATGCACGCTGTATGCTGGCGCTTGCTATCGTATTCGATACGTTTCATGCATCGCTTACCACCGCCGATAAAGCGGCAATGATCCGGCCGATTGTTGAGCGTGCCACCGGCTTTTACTCCAGGTGGCGGAACGATATCGAGGCAAAAATATTGAGCGGCCACGTGTGGCAGCACATCCTGCATTATTTTTTTCAGACCGGCATCGCCGTATACGGGGACGTGCCTGAAGCTGCCCAATGGCTGGAATATGCCTATGAACTATTCCTTGCCCGCGCGCCCGTGTTGGGCGGCGTGGATGGCGGATGGATTGAGGGGGCGTCATATTTCCGGATGAACATGGCGACGCTCATCGATATCCCGCTGACCATCAAACAGTATACAAGTTTTGATTTTATCAACACACATCCCTGGTATGCGCATACGATCGACTGGCTCCTATACCATGTCCCGCCGGGGTCTTCGGCGGACGGATTTGGAGACAATACCGAGGAAGTCTTTTCTCCGGGAGTGGCATATATCGCGTATGCGGACATGCTCGCCAGGCTGACTGGAAACCCAAAAGCCGCGCAGTATGTGGAATTGTGCAGGCAATACGAAAATACTGACATTTCTACCGATCGGTCCCTGCGATGGACCCGGCTGGCCCGTACGGAAGACGCGGACATTGCCAGCTTAGCTTCAATCGTCGAGTTTGAAACCGGAAAAATCTTTCGGGAAATCGGCCTAGCAGCATTGCATTCCAATCCGGGCAATACCCCCGAAAACCTCATGGTAGCCATGCGATCGAGCCCCTTCGGTTCGTACGGACATTTTCTTTCCGATCAAAATGCGTTCAATATCTTGTACGGCGGAAAGCGTGCGTTCTTCCGCACGGGCTATAAGGTCACCATGAAGGATCCGCACCGCACGGGCTGGTATCAGCATACCAAAAGCAACAACAGCCTGTTGATTGATGGTGCAGGCCAGCCGTATAGTGTGGAAGCCTACGGCTGGATGCCCCGGTTCCTGCAAGGAGAAGAAATGGCTTATGTGATGGGGGATGCATCTGCCGCGTACAGCAGTGCCGAAACCGGCGAAGATTACGGACTGAAGAAGTTTTACCGGCACCTGCTATTGCTTAAGCCCGATATCATCGTGGTATATGATGAATTGGAGGCCGACCATCCCGCGAGCTGGTCGTGGCTGCTCCATAGCATGGCCGAAATCCACATCGATACAGCAACCAATCGCTTTTCATCCCGCTTCGACGGATTCTCCGGTGCAGGCAAACTGTGGGCGCCTTCGACAGTATCCTGGAGTTTGGCGGATACGTTTGAGGTACGCGCAGAAAACTGGCGCGGCAGTTTAAACCGGTTCGGGGAACTGAAACGCTACGACGATGAACAATGGCACCTCAAGGCGATCAATGTTGCCAAGGTCCGCTCCACACGTTTCCTCGCGGTCTTCCAAGTTGGCCCTATGGCAAACATCGAAGCGGCCGAAGAGACATATCGCGATGGCGTGGTGACCGTTTCTGTGGGTGATTGGGACATCCGCGCGCAATTGGATACGACGCTTTCACCCGATTTATCGGTTACGAACCGTTCGGGCACAACGGCCTTTTCAACACATGCCTCCCGGATTTCGCTGGCCGGGAAAACCTTCGGCCAACGTGAGGACAGCGCAAAACTCGCCGAAATACGCAGCAGTCATATCCGATATGTGGAAGGTTCTGATGAATTGCCCTACGCCATGCAGCAACGTTTACTAATCGACAGCAAAAACAAGAAGAAATGAATAAGTTCGTGATCTACAATGTACTGATTGGATCCTTGGTCGCTTGGAGTAGCTGTACCCAGCAACCCCATAAAACGGAACCCCAGCGCGCGCCAAACATCCTGTTTGCCATCGCCGACGACCAGTCTTATCCGCATGCTTCGGCTTATGGCATGCCGCAGTTTAAAACCCCGGCGTTTGACAGCGTGGCAAGCCACGGTGTGCTATTCCGCAACGCGTTCGTTGCCGCGCCCCAATGCAGTCCCTCAAGGGCGGCTATCCTTACCGGGCGCAACATCTGGCAGCTGGAAGAAGCGGGCACGCATAGCAGCTATTTCCCCAAGAAATTCCCAGTGTTCACCGACGTACTGGCGTCGGCCGGTTATATTACCGGCTATACTGGCAAGGCCTGGGGACCGGGCAACTGGCGCGATGCCGGGTGGAAACAGAATCCCGTGGGACCGGAGTACAACCGCGAAAAATACACCGACGTACCGACCAGCGGGATCAATCCCACAAACTACGCAGCAAATTTTGAACGTTTCCTGGAGGAAAGACCCGACGGGCAGCCTTTCTTCTTTTGGTTTGGTTGCCACGAGCCACACAGGGTGTACGAGTATGGATCGGGTCTCCGCCAGGGATTGGACTCGGCGCGAATGGACGTCCCCCCGTTCCTACCCGACCACGATACCATACGGACCGACTTATTGGATTATGCGCTGGAGATCAACTGGTTTGACCAGCATCTCAAGAAAATGCTCGACCTGTTGGCGCGCAGGGGAGAGCTGGAAAACACGATCATCGTCGTAACGGCCGACAACGGCATGGCCTTCCCCCATGCCAAGGCCAGTCTGCATGAGTATGGCATCCACGTACCCCTGGCCATTTGCGGTCCGGGTATCACGGGGCAACGCTTGGTCGATGCGCCGGTGAGCCTCATTGACCTGGCACCCACCATCCTCGAATGGGCCGCTGCGGAGCCCCTGCCTGCCATCGCCGGGAAAAGCCTTATTCCACTTGTAAGGGGCGATGTACCCGATACGGCCAACCGGTATGTGCTGACCGGAAGGGAGCGGCATACGCATGCCCGGCCGGATAATCTGGGTTATCCGGCCCGGGCAATCCGTACCGCCGATTACCTGTACATACGCAACCTCAAACCCGATCGGTGGCCCATGGGCGACCCACCGCCGGATAACCCCAGCGGTGACGCTGCTGATACCGAAGGCATGAAACCGATCGTATTGGGCTTTGAGGACATCGACGATTCCCCCACGAAAGAACTCCTGCTCGCCAACCGATACCGCTGGTCGGCGCAATACGGCTTGGCTACCGCCAAGCAGGCGGCCGAAGAATTGTATGCCATTAACGAAGACCCCGCTTGCCTGATGAACCTGGCATTGGACAGCCATTATGCCGACGTGTTGGCTGGGCTCCGCAGCCAGCTTGAACAACTGCTGACCGAGCAGGGAGATCCCCGGATGGTTTCGGAAAGCGACGTGTTTGATAGCTATCCGCGGTTTGGGAGGATGCGCCCATTCCCCGGTTTCCGTGAACAGGGGACGTATAACCCGGCTTATCAAAACAAGGAATAACATGAGCAAACAGAGTCGAAGAAACTTCCTGAAGAAAACAGGACTCGGCATGATGGTGCTCCCCGCTTTCGAGGAAATCGCCGCCGCGATTTCGCGCCCCGTTTATTTTACAACTGGGTTTAAAATCTCGGAGGTGACCGACCGGTCGGCCATCTTCTGGACCCGATTATGCAGCCAGGAAACACCTGTTCCTATCCAACACAAGCGGCGGGAGGAAATATTCAGGCACCCCATCGATTTCGATGAAAGCCAACCGGTGGGCAACATGGATGGTGCAGTCGCCGGTACGACGGGATTCGTACGGATTACACTTGTTAACGGCAATATGGAAGTTTTCCGTTCGGATTGGCATGCCGCCATACCCGACGACGATTATACCATCAAAATCCCCATAGACAACCTGAAAAGCGATACCAACTACCACGTGGAAATCGAAGCACGCACGTCAATGAATGGAACCTCCGCCTATGCCAAAGGCTCCTTCCGGACGGCACCGGACCCGCAAACACCCTCCGCAGTGAATTTGGTAGCCTGCACCTGCCAGTACCTCTGGAGTTACGACGACGAGGAACGGGGATTTAGGGTGTACGACAGCATGCGCCGACTGCGGCCGGATTGCTATGTCCACACGGGTGATTATGTCTATTATGATAAACCCGGGCCGCTGGCCTTCACGCGGGAAAAGGCAAGGCACAAATGGCACGCCATGAATTCAAGGCCGTCTATCCGTGATTTCTGCCGTGAAGTGCCCATCTACATGCTCAAAGACGACCACGACCTGCTGAAAAATGATGTCGACCCAACCGCACAACCCTACGGCGAACTCTCCTATGCCGACGGCCTGAAGGTATGGAAAGAGCAAGTGCCGCTCCGCGGGAAACCCTACCGGACCTATCAATGGGGTAAGGATTTGCAGCTATGGCTCATCGAAGCGCGCGAATACCGGTCGAACAACGACCTGCCTGACGGCCCCGGCAAGACCATCTGGGGCAAGGAGCAGCTCACATGGTTCAAGGAGACCGTCGCGGTCTCCACCGCGACATTCAAGTTACTGATCTCGCCCACGCCAATCGTCGGCCCCGATCGGGATACCAAAAAAGACAACCACGCCAATAAAAATTTCCACACGGAGGGAGTTTGGCTGCGGCAGTACCTGTCAACCGTGGATCAGCTGTTTATCGTCAGCGGCGACCGGCATTGGCAATATTTTTCAAAAGATCGCGAAACGGGCTTACACGAATTCGGCTCAGGCCCCGTCAGCGATTTCCACGCACAAGGATGGAAACCGGACGATGTGCGACCGGAACACCGCTTCCTGCGCGTCAAAGGCGGATTCCTGCAGGTCCGCGTATTCCGGAAGGATGAAAACCCCTGCATTCAATTCATTCATTACGATGTGGACGGCAACATCGTCAATAACTATACACACTATGCTTACTCATAAATCACCAATCATGGTCCGGATAGTCCCTTTTTTAGTGGTATCTATACTACTAACGGGACTTCCAACACGGCTATGCGCGCAGCAACCTACATCGCCTAATATTGTGTTTATTTTAGCCGACGACCTCGGTTGGTCATCCCTCTCCGCGCGGATGGATAAAGCCGACCCGCAGTCTGCCAGTGATTATCATGAAACCCCCAACCTGGACCGGCTAGCCGCCGCAGGCATGCGCTTTTCCCAAGCCTATGCCCCCGCCTCCATCTGTTCGCCTTCCAGGCGAAGCATCCTTTTTGGCCAGACACCCTCCCGGCAGGGAGATGTGTCGTTTGAAGCAAATTACCAGCCAGCGGCCGGGAAATACGCTACCTTGCCCCAAGTGCTCAAGAATAGCAACGCCCGCTATCGGACAGCTCATTTCGGCAAGTGGGACATACGTGCCGGGTTTTCTCCCGAAGATGCAGGCTATGACGAAAGCGATGGCGATACCGGAAACAAAAACGGCAACTTTGCCATCGAGGGAACAGACAAGTGGACCGATTATTTCATCACGGGCGATCCGAAACGGGCCAATACCCTTGCGGCACGGGCGGCCAACTTCATGACACGCCAGGCAAAAGCCGGAACGCCCTTTTTCCTGCAAATCTCACACTATGCTACACACGTAGAGAAGCAGACAACCGCTGAGTCGTATAAAAAATACCAGAAAAAGCCCGTGGGAAAGAAGCACGACGACCCCGCATGGGCGGGAATGCTGGAAGACCTCGACCGCAGCATCGGGGCCGTATTGGATACACTCGAACGGCTGGGCATCGCCCAAAACACCTATGTGTTTTTCATGGCCGACAATGGAGCCACCGAATTCATGCCTGCCGCGCGGAACCGGCTGGATCATCCGTCGCAGTTTCCCAAGCCGATGCGGAATTATCCCCTTCGCGGCGGAAAATGGACACTCTACGAAGGGGGGATACGGGTGCCGTTCCTGGTCATGGGCCCCGGTATTGAGGCCGGTAGCCAATGTGATGTGCCGATCGTCGGTTGGGACCTCCTGGCTACGTTTGCCGAGCTGGCTGGTGAAGCCCCGGCTTCCAGCGGCGTGGACACCGATGGCAGTAGCTTTGTGAGCCTGCTCCGGGGCGAAACGGATAGACCGGTCGTGCGTATAAATAACGCACTTGTTTTCCATCGCTACAACGAAGGATATCCCCATTCGGCGGTGATCGATGGCGATTACAAACTGCTGAAATTCTGGAAATCTGGCAAGGTGGAATTGTACAACCTCAAGGAAGACCGGGGTGAAACCCACGACATAGCCGGCGAAAACCCCGGAAAAGTCAAGGAATTAGCAGCCGAAATGACTGCCTATTTCCGAAAAGTGAATCCCGATTTGTTAACACGTTACCAATAGCGAATCCATGAAGTACCGTTTGATATGCTTTCTGCTCCTAGGGTGTCTGCTGTTTGCTACCCGGTTATCCGGCCAACAGAAAGAGCGCCCGCCGATCATCGTCATCATGGCCGACCAGTTGCGGGCCGATGTCATCGGCGAAATGACACCGAATATTTCGGCTCTTGCGCAAGAAGGCGTTACATTTACCACCGCGTATGCGGCATCGCCGCTCTGCGCACCTTCGAGGGCCTCCTTCTTCACCGGGCTGTACCCCAACCGCACGCATTCGCTGATTAATCCGTGGGCGCCACAAGATGCCCATTCCGGGTATGTAAGTGCGGGCATTCCCAACCTATATACCCTGATGGAGGAGAGTTGGGACAGCTGGCATGTGGGCAAGCAACACCTTTTTACTGAAGACCCGCTTGAAAAGGATCCCGAAAGTAAAACCAAATGGATTACCCAGCAGACGTATGCGCAGTGGATGAAATCGGAAGGCGTGGACAAACCCGGAGGACGCGTTTTTAAAGCATTGGTTCCTGAACAGGTATCCGGACGCCATACCGGCGCCCGATATTACTCAACCCCGTTTGCGGCACCTTATGACCCCGGCGTCGGATATTTTACAGACCGTTATTTCAGCAACGAAGCACAGCGGGCCATCCGGGAGCGCGACAAAACCAAGCCGTTGCTGCTCAACTGCATGTTTCTGGCGCCGCATCCCCCTTTTCATATCCCTGAACCCTATTTTTCAGTAATCCCCAGCCAACAGGTGGATTTGCCAGACAATGTCGGCCAGTGGTATCCCGGGCAATCTCCCTTGCAATTGTACAACATCACCGGATTTTTGGGTACCCGATACACCCGCGACGAATGGCTGGACACCTGGGCAAAATACCTTGGACTGGTCAAGCTGCTGGACGACGAGGTCGGCCGGATCGTCCAAACACTGAAAGAAGAAGGCCTTTACGAGCAAGCTATCATTGTTTTCACCGCCGACCATGGCGAAATGCTTGGCAGCCATTCGCTCTGGCAGAAAAACTGCATGTATGAAGAGTCCGTGCGCGTACCGTTGTATATCCGGTTCCCGGACGGTTTTCCAGTCGGCCGTATAGCTATTGATAAGCCTGTGAGCTTGGTGGACGTGTTGCCTACGTTATTAGATTATACGGGTGTGCCTATCCCTGGGAACCTTGATGGGCAGTCGTTGCTCCCGTTGGTGCGTAACGAGCGACCCGATGAGGGGCGACCGATATTCCTGCAATACGACGGCAATGGCTCCTTGGGTAATTTCCAGCGGGCAGTTGTGAAGGATGGATATAAACTGATTGCTGACCTGTTTGGTGATGAGGTATTTCTTGAACTATACCATGTAACCGAAGATCCACAGGAAAAAATTAACCTCGCTTTCCAACGGGAAAACGAATACAGGATAGGCGATCTGTTGGCTTGCCTCAGGAAACATATGGAACAGACGGACGACCACCTCTCGATTCCGGAAAATGTATACGCGCAGTTTATAGGCCATTACAATTATTTGAATTAATTTACGAATAGCTCTTATGAATAACTTCCTTTTTAAGAACATTCTTCGTTGCGTAATCGGGCTTGTGCTCGGCGTCCAACCGATCAGGGCACAGCAAGCACAACCCAACATCGTATACATTCTTGCCGACGACATGGGTTACGGTGATGTAAGCATATACAATCCCGACGGCCGGATCAACACACCCCACATCGACAACCTAGCGCGGCATGGGATGCGTTTTACAGATGCCCATGCCCCAACCTCGGTTTGTACACCCACCCGCTATGCGATTATGACGGGTACTTACGCCTGGAGAAGCCGTTTGCCTGTCGGCGTGCTTCGGGGGTATGGCCGCACTCTTATCCCACAGGGCAGTTTTACGGTAGGCACTTTACTCCAGCAACAGGGCTACCACACCGCCGTCATCGGCAAATGGCACCTGGGATTGGATTGGGCGGTCAAGGAAGCACATCGTGATGTGCTTGATCCCAGCAATCCCGAAATGAACGAATATGGGCTCTTGAAAGATATGAATCCCGAATACATCGACTTTACCAAACCACCGACTGGAGGGCCGTTGAGCTTGGGTTTTGATTATTCCTTTATACTCCCGGCCTCGCTCGACATGGAGCCTTACTGTTACCTTGAGCGAGATACGCTGATCGAGCTTCCCACCGCCCACACACCGGGCAATGATCTCAATACCGGATACACCGGTGCCTTCTGGCGCGCGGGGAAAATGGCGCCTTCTTTTGAATTTGACCGCGTACTACCAACGTTTACCGACAAAGCGGTGCAGCACATCGAACAGCAAGCAAAGCAGCCGCAACCGTTTTTTCTGTACCTTCCCCTTCCTGCGCCCCATACCCCGTGGTTACCTACTAATGACCAGCGCGGGGCCTCGGATGCCGGGGATTATGGTGATTACGTACAAATGGTGGACGATGCCGTAGGTCGCGTACTGCGGGCAATTGACAGCCTCGGCATGGCACAAAATACACTGGTGATTTTCACCAGTGACAACGGTCCCTACTGGCGGCCGCAATTTGCCGAACGTTTTCATCACCGCGCAACCGGCCCCTATCGCGGAATGAAGGGCGATGCCTGGGAAGGCGGCCACCGCATTCCGTTTATCGTGCGCTGGCCCGCTACCGTAAAGCCGGGTACAACGAGTGATGCGTTGACGACGTTAACCAACCTTTCGGCTACCTGTGCTGCCATCCTGCAGACCGGAATGCCGGCAGACGCTGCTCCCGACAGTTACAGTATCCTGCCCGTATTGAAGGGGGAAACAGCCGACATTCCCGATCAACGTGCCGTAATACATCAGGCTTCAAATGGCTATCTTGCCATCCGCAAAGGCCCGTGGAAACTGATAGACGGCCTTGGATCCGGGGGCTTTTCCGAACCTCAATACGAAGAGGCAGTTCCCGGTGGACCTTCCGGGCAGCTATACAACCTTGAAAACGACCCGCAGGAAACCACAAACCACTACCAACAGTTTCCGGATAAGGTAAAGGAGTTACAGGTGCTACTCGCCGAAATAAAAGGAATGCACAAAACACATTAAAACCGATGAAGACGACTACTGTTCTGTTTGCAATACTGCTCCTTGCAGGATATCCCATGCGAAGTGATGCCCAAAAGGAAAAGAACGCGGCGGAACGCCCTAATATCGTGATTATCCTCGCCGATGATATGGGCTACTCGGATATCGGCTGTTACGGCGGCGAAATACATACACCGAACATCGATCAACTTGCAGCTGCGGGAGTGCGCTTCCGGAGCTTTTACAACGCCGGAAGGTGCTGCCCCACACGCGCCTCGTTACTGACGGGCCAGTATCCGCACGATGCAGGCATGGGCCATATGGTCAGCTACGCCGATGAACCCATCACAACCGGGCCGTACCAAGGATTTCTCCGCACAGACCGGCCGACAATTGCCGAGGTGCTTCGCGAAGCGGGATACAGTACCTACATGGCCGGAAAATGGCATGTGGGCGAGCGGCCACAACACTGGCCCCGGAAACGGGGCTTTGACCGGTATTTCGGACTCATCTCCGGAGCCAGTAGCTACTACGAGCTGGTCGACGAAAAGCGCAGACGGGTGATGGTACGGGACGATGCCATTTGGAGTCCGCCGTCAGCAGGGTTTTATATGACCGATGCGTTTACCGATACCGCGCTCACGTTTGTTAACGAGCATTATGCCGACAGTCACACTGCAAATCGGCCGTTTCTGCTTTACCTTGCCTATACCGCTCCACACTGGCCGCTGCATGCGCCCGATTCCATCGTGGCAAAGTATGAAGCGCGTTATTTACGCGGCTGGGACGCGATACGCGCATCGCGGTTTGAAGAGATGAAGGCGAAAGGGGTGATTGACGACCGTTACACATCCGGAATCCGACCCGAAGACATTCCGGCTTGGGATTCGATCCCAGACAAAACGCAGTGGGCTAGAAAAATGGCCGTTTATGCTGCGATGATTGAAATTATGGATAACAACATCGGAAGGCTTGTCCATCAACTCGAAGAAAAAGGGGGGTTGGATAATACGCTCATTGTGTTCCTTTCGGACAACGGTGCCTGTGCCGAAGGCGTTGCGCGGAGGGGGCTTAACGACACAACCAAGCGCATCGGCGAACCTGGCTCGTACACCGCTTATGAAACTCCGTGGGCATACGCCTCGAATACGCCGTTTAGAAAGTACAAGAAATATATGCATGAGGGTGGCATTGCGACCCCCTCGGTTTGGTATTGGCCGCAAGGAATCAAACAAATGGGGCAGTTCATCAATAGTGAAGGCCATATTATCGACTTGATGCCTACCTTATTGGAGCTGGCCGGCATATCCGAGAGCCGTGATTTGCCCGGCAAAAGCTTGGTACCCTTATTGAAAGGAATAAAGCAGGGGAGCACGGATGAGCGAAGTTTTTTTTGGGAACACGAAGGCAATGTTGCGGTACGCGCCGGCCATTGGAAGCTCATTAAAGACCGAGAAGACCGGGCTTGGGCGCTGTACGATCTTGAAAACGACCCCACAGAGTCACATGATGTGTACGACAGGTACCCAAACAAAGCCCGAGAGCTAAGAAAAATCGCGACTCAAAAGCTTGAAGGTATCCGGCGCTGAGCCGGATACCTTGGCGTTCTTTGCAATTATTTCTGACGAAAGCAAGCCGGGGGTGGTTTTACCTGCTCCGGATGTGATTCAATAGATCATCGATGGAAAAATAAAGCCCTAGAGTACCGTGGGTCTCATTGTAATGCCAATCGATCTGCCCCATAGGAACGGTGGCAACCAGCTGGAATTGCAGCTTAACGAATTTATAGCCGCCACGGAGTGTAAGCGCCGGTTCAAAGAAAAAATGCCGCGTATCGGTAATCTGTTCGAGGCCCTGCTGGCGGATATAATCTTCCCCACGGCCGTTGTCGTCGAAGTTCCTGTATTTTATCCCTACAAATCGTGTTTGTATACCGGCGTCAAAATAACGGGTGGAGAGATTGAACCCAGGCTGTATGAAAAGGCGGGAAAAATCCATGTTGACGTCGCTTGTCAATACGCCACCACCATATCCCACATAGGTATCAGCGATGAGCGCTAACCCCCGACCATTATTGAAAACCGGGTAATAGCCGCCGGCACCGATTTCCAACAACCGTGCGTGGGCGTTTACATCGCCCTTTTCGGGTTCTGGCGTAGGTGCCTGATAAATGTAATTGGACCATCCGCCGATGATACCGACGTAGTCTGCCGGCGAATAGGCGGCTTGCAGGTTGAAAGTTCCCGATTCGGACGACCAATCGGCCGAGGCCGTTACATTCGCATCGTTCTTCTTGCTGAGCATTGGCGCATTTACTGCATTGGGCTGGTAATAATACCTGCTGCAGGATGAAGACAGTACCATTACTGCCAACACGTAGCTATAATAACTGAATGTTTTCATGATTTCCTCCTTAAATTTGATTGTTGGATAACGCTTAATGGATTGTCAATTCACATGTTCCGTTTGTATAGGTGCCTTCTTTTAACCCTTTCAACGAACCGGATTCAAAACGATACGTTTCGTATAGCTGGGCAGCCGCTAGCTGAGAATCCGGCGTACCGCCAAAGCAAAAAAAGATAAGGAAGCAAAACCTGTTGGAAGCATCGCTCTTCACCATCCGTGGTTCGATCAGCTCGATTTCCAGCTTCGGGTTATCGCTGAAAAAGTTGACTTCAATGTTGGCTACCGTTGCTGATTTCTGGTCGCCCGTGGTACAGATTGACTGGACCGAGGCTTTGGAATAGCCCGGCCCGATTTGTGCGCCGTTTTCGAGATGCTGGGTGATGCCGATTGCCACTTGCCCACAAATAGCGCTACCGGGAGTGATACGGAAAGAAAGCCGCTTGGTGACATACACATATAGGTCGATCTCCCTTTTATAGTGCTTTTTGCCAATCCGGTAAGTTGCCAAGAGCCGATGCACACCTATTTCGTCCTGTGTCGTCTCCAAGTTGTTCCCTTCGCCGATTTTCGTTCCGTTTATCGACCACTCGACGTGGCTTACGTCTTCGAACGAGTTTGCTACTTTCAGTGTAATGGGCTTGTTGGCTACAACAGTCAACGATTCGCCCCTCTCCGGCACCTTAGTTTTGCCGGTACCGTCCGGGTTGGGTACTTCAGCCGCGAGATGGGTATGGAAATCGTCATTTTTCTCCAGATCCGGACCGAATAGATCGTCCTTGCAAGACATCAACATAATGCTTCCGATGAGGGATAGGGTTGCCATGATCGTTTTCATATTTCCTCCGTTGTTTGATGAATAACACAAAGTAACGGAGCTATTGAATACAGGAAAACACCCTATTTGGGGATTTTTTGCAATCATGCTTTCGGGTGAGGCGATCACCGATTCAGGTGATTCCCACTCACCTGAATAGGGTATTTTAGCTCGATGTGGGCATGCACATTAGGGTTTTGCCAGGATATTAACGTAACTTGGGATATGGTTTCGAGAAAATTGGTGAAGCTACTCCGGTTTTTTATGCCCATCGTGTTTCTCTGGTTGGTATGCGCGCTGGCTGTCCGGGCCCAAACGCTGCTCGTGGGAGACAGTATCAGCCACCTGCCGCTGGGTGAACATAGCCTGGTGTACCACGATCACTCCGGTAAACTGGAAATCTCGGATGTCCTTGCATTGGACGACCACCAATTCAAACCTAACGGGAAGCCGGGCTTCAATTTCGGTATCCATCGTGGTGCTTTCTGGATAAAAATCAAACTGGCCAGCCCAGATTCCGTGACCAAACCATTAGTCATCGAGCTGGTCAATCCCAATATCCACGAGGTTTCTTTTTTCACCGTAGAGGGTGTGGTTGTCGTAGATACCTTTTCTTCTGGCACGGCATATCCGTTTTCGCACCGGATTGTCCAGCACCAAAACCTGATGTACCCTTTATCGCTTCAGGGGCCCGGTTCGGTAACGTGTTACATCCATATTAAGCCGCTGCTGCATTCGACCAACTTCAACCTATTTCTTTGGGATGCCCCGTTACGCACGGAATACGCCCTTTACGAGTCGCGATACATCAACTATTTTTTCTTCCTCAACACCACCTTTCTGGTCATCCTTGGTATCGTGCTTTGGATTACCCGCCAACGCCGCCATTGGACGTTCTTTCTTTATGTATCGGTTGGTATCCTGTATATTTACAGCGATGTAGGCCTCGCTTTCAAAAACCTATGGCCAGATATCCCCGCCATGCAGCGTATAGCGAATTTCGTGTTGACGAATAGCTATCTCATTGCTGGAGTGTCGTTCTTCAGGGGCTATTTCACAACACGGAGGCTGCTTCCCCATGTCGACCGGGTGGCTCGATGGCTGATCATCCTTGCAGCGGTCTTTATTCCCATTACCTTGAGCTACCCATGGTTACCTACTGCGGTCTCCCGTATAACCATCAGCGCCAATACGGTGTTATTTACCTGCACCGGTGGGGTTGTGATGTATATCTTGGCTGTATTGCTGATACATTCACGCAACAAAACGGAAACGATTTGGTTTCTAATTGGGTTCAGCTTGCACGCGGTCAGTATATTCACGGCCAGCTTGCGCCAATTGGGGTTGTACAACAACGGAACGGAGTTGCGGTCGGCCGACCTGTACCCCATCTTCATCTTTACCACCCATACCCAGAATATGATGTTCTGGGCAATGCTATGGGAATTATTGGTCGTCTTTTCGCTGATGCTGTACCGGTTTAAGGTGCTGTACGAAGACAACAACCGGATGATTATGGAATTGGCCGACCAGCGCGAGCGGGATATGCGGATGCTACTGACCGGTATCGAGCGTGAGCGGCAGCGGATAGCCCAGGAACTTCATGATGGTAGTGGCGTACAGCTATCTGCCCTCCGAATGAAACTGACACTTCTGGAGGAGCGCTTTCGGCTGCACGAAGAAAAGCGGAAGGTAAGGGAGATTATGGCCGACCTTGACAAGACGCAGCAGGAAATCCGCTCTATTTCCCATAACCTGATGCCAAAAACCTTGAGTAAACTCGGTCTAATTCCTGCTATCGATGAACTGGTCAATAGCCTTAAAGCAGCCTATCCGGCCATCAAGATTTCGTTTTACCGCCAATCGGTAACGCTGGGATTCTCCGAGACCGCTCGCGTCAACATCTACCGTATTGTGCAGGAGCTCCTGAACAACGCGATCAGGCATGCGGCAGCTACCGAAATCTCCCTGCAATTGATTAATCATGGCGATACACTGGTCATTTCGGTAGAGGACGACGGAAAGGGGTTCGACCCGCAGCACGTTGCCGCTAACGGCATCGGATTGCAGAGTATGCAGTCGCGGGCATCGGTGATGGGCGGCCAGCTGACTGTCGATTCTGGAAAGAAAAGGGGTACGTTTATCTCGGTGGCATTGCCGATTGACTCGATTTCGGCAGGCTCATAACAGTCCATGCTTATTGGCGAAGGAGACCAGCTCGGCAATGTTCTTCACACCGCATTTGGCCATGATGTTTTTGCGGTGGGTATCCACGGTATTCGTGCTGATAAAAAGCGCATCCGCAATCTTCGCGCTGGTCTTTCCATCAGCAATCAGCGTCAGCACTTCTATTTCCCGCTTCGACAGGTTGAAGGAATCATCAGCCGAAGGTGTCGGCGAGCCTGTGGGTTCGCCGTTCCCTATGAAAGAAGCGATGACTTTGTCCTGCACGCTTTGGTCCAAGTACCGCTTTCCGGTAAACACGGTCTGTATGGCGTGCACCAGTTCATCTTTCGCAATGTTCTTGAGTACATAGCCCATGGCGCCTTTCGCGAGGGCGTCGCGTATCAGCTCCGTATCGTCGTATCCAGTGAGCATCAAGATTTTTTGATGGGGATAGCTTTCGAGTATTTGCTGGATGCATTCGATGCCGTCCATTTCAGGCATGTTCAGGTCCATCAATATGACGTCGGGTCGAAGCACTTCAATGGCATCGCATACCCGATACGGATCGGAACAACCCCCTTTCACCGTGATAGTATTGATTCCTTTGAGTAAGGAGGTCAGCCCATCGATGATGATCTGCTGATCGTCTACGATGAGTAAGTTAAGCTTGTCTGATGTCGCAGTGCTTGTCATGCCGGATGCGCTAACTATAGATAAAACGCAAAACACAACGATTAATTACCTTGTACATAGCGAATGAATACTACTCATACCGCAGCGCTTCCACGGGGTCGAGCCGTGAGGCTTTGGATGCAGGGTAGTATCCAGAGATCATCCCTACACCTACGCAGACGGCAACGCCAAGGATGATCCAGTTCCAAGGGATGATAAAGCTGGCACCCATCACCACGGCGAGTATATTGCCGATAAGTATGCCCAGGAAGATACCGGCGAACCCACCCATCAGGCAGATAACAACCGCTTCCGTAAGGAATTGCTTGCGGATAACGGTCGGTGTAGCGCCGATGGCTTTACGGATGCCTATTTCGCGGGTGCGCTCGGTAACCGATACCAGCATGATGTTCATCAGTCCGATGGAAGCGCCGATGAGTGTGATCAAGGCGATGACAACGGCACCGATGGTGACATAAGTAAGGCTTTCGATAAGCATCTGTGCTACGGCATCACTTTTGGTGATTTCGAAATTGGTTTCCTTCCCGACCCTTACCCCGCGGATGTTCCGAAATAGTGCCGTGGCTTCACCAATAGCCATTTCGAGCTGGTGTGGATTTCCAGCCATTACGGTGATGGTATAGGAGGGCCGCCCTAAGGCCATCACGGCGCGTGCTTTAACCAACGGGATGATACAGGTCTTGTCGCCACCGAATCCGGCGCTCGAACCTTTGTCTTCCAATATGCCAATGATTTTGTATTGCGAGCTGCCGATACGGATCATTTGGTCGAGGGGCTCTTCACCGTTCCGGAAGAGTCGCTTCACAATTTCCGAACCGACAATGACTACATTGCTGCCATATTCGACTTCACGAAGGGAAAAGTTACGACCGGAAGACAGGTTATATCCTGCGGTTTGCAGGTAGTTCTCATCCGCTCCGAGCACATTGATATTGGGGTTGGTTTTTTCACTTTTGTAGTTCACGGTTCCGCCGAACGACGCGTATGTGCTCACGGATACGATGGCCGGGTAATTGAACTCATCCTTGAAAGCCGTTGCTTCGTAATAGGTAATCTGTGGGAATTGCTTAGGCCGGGTTCCGCTTCCCCCGATTTGTATATTGAGGCCGCGGTTGCGTATGTTAAAGGAATTGGAACCCATGGCCGAAAAAGAATCGGTAAGCGAATTTTTAATCGCATCGATAGACGTAAGGATACCTACCAGGGCGGTAATGCCGATAGCAATAATCAGTGCAGTCAGGAATGTGCGTAGCTTGTTGCTGCTTATTGATTGTAGCGACAGCTTAACATTCTCCCTATTGGACATTTTAACCGACATCTCACACGCTGTTTTATATTAGAGATTAGACTGTGTTGACAGCCAAGTGTTACAGTGCTTTATTTATTATTGGTGTGGCCAAACAACCACGGTAATAATTCCGGTTCTGCGAAAGCGCTGTCCCAGCTGTTGTGGTTATCCGCCGGATAGAATGTGGCCTTTGGGTGGGTTCCCAGCCGCTGTAATTCGGCCACGATGGCGTGCGAATGGGTGGGTGGCACAACGTTATCCAGTTCGCCGTGAAATATCCATAGTGGCACGTGGGCGTATTTTTTCGTGTTGGCTGTGTTATCGCCACCGCAAATGGCGAATGCTGCAGCAAAAAACTTGGGCTTGCGGCGTAACGCCTCGAACGTACCCATACCGCCCATAGACAGCCCGCCGATGTAAAGGCGCTGCTTATCTACGGCTTCGTGGTTACGGATATGTTTTACGAGTTGTAGGAATAGCGACATTGCGGTAGACGGTTTGCCTTTCGTCCGGAAATAAAACTCCCGCCGGCCTGCTGGGTTTGACTGGATATCCACATTGCTCCAATACGAATCGGCCGGGCATTGAGGGAAGACTATAATAGCTGGGAAGGTGTTTCGAACACTATCTTCCAAGAACAATTTTGCACCATGAACAAGTTGCTTCTCGTTATCGTTGCCACGTTCGCCCGCACCGTGCAAGAAGAAGAGCACCGGATAGGTGGCTTCGGGATTATAATCCTCGGGATACAATATCCGGTATGGCAGTGTGTCACCCCGATGGATGAACTGCTTCGCTTGAAAGGCTGAAAAATCCTGGGCAAATGCTATCGTAGACACCAATAAACAACCAAGAATAATCAATAACGCTTGCTTCATACAAAGTGGGGCAATTTATTTCACCAAAGCATAAAAGTACTACTTTATTCTTTTTTGGCAAATTAAAGTGGAATATCTTAGCTTGCAGGCTTATTTGTAGAACTAAAACTCAACGGCAAAATGAAAAAACGGTTGGCGTTAGCAACTTTGGTAATGGGGGTGGTGTCTATGGCTGGGCTCCGCGTCTTGGCGAATGAAATCGAAATCAACATCCACAGCAGGTATCTCAACTTTCCCATCTCGCACCAGGAGGAGCGTAGTACCATGACCTTTGAGGTGGAAGGTAAGCCTGACCTGTCTGTTGTCATCCGCCTTGCACCGGGTGAAGCCGATTATTGGGTGTTCAGGGATGTGTCCGACTTGATTGGCAAAACCATTACAATCAGTTACGACGGCAATGTGAAAGCATTGAGTAAGATTTATCAAGCGGATGCGATTGCCGGGCAAGACAGTCTTTACCGAGAGAAAAACCGCCCACAATTCCATTTTAGTACGCGGCGCGGTTGGATCAACGACCCCAATGGCCTCATCTATCATGATGGGGAGTACCATCTCTTTTATCAGTACAATCCCTATGAGCGGGAATGGGAAAACATGCATTGGGGGCACGCCGTGAGCAAAGACCTTGTCCATTGGGAAGAATTGCCGGTGGCGTTATTTCCCGATCAATTGGGCACCATGTTTTCGGGCTCGGCGGTAATCGACTACGACAACACTGCGGGCTATAACCAGGGCGATACGCCTGCCATGATTGCCGCATATACCGCACACAGCGCCGAAAGGCAGGTACAATGCATCGCCTATAGCTTGGACAAGGGGCGTACGTTTACCAAGTATGCAGGCAACCCGGTCATCGATTCGAAGGAGAAATGGAACAGCCACGACACGCGCGACCCTAAACTATTCTGGTATGAGCCCGGAAGCCATTGGGTGATGGTCCTCAATGAACGCGACGGGCATTCCATCTATACCTCCGGCGATCTTAAAGATTGGAAATACGAAAGCCATGTGACGGGATTCTGGGAATGCCCTGAACTCTTTGAACTGCCCGTAGACGGCAATCCGTCAAACACCAAGTGGGTCATGTATGGAGCATCTGGAACGTATATGTTTGGAACGTTTGACGGTAAAGTATTCACCCCCGAATCGGGCAAACACCAATATACCGCTGGCACAATGTATGCCGCACAAACGTTCACGAACATGCCCGATGATAGGCGCGTACAGATCGGTTGGGGCCGTATAAGCCATCCAGGAATGCCATTTAACGGGATGATGTTGCTACCGACCGAACTGACGCTCCGCACAACGAAAGACGGTCCCCGCTTGTTTAATGTGCCTGTGAACGAAACCGAGCGGCTATTTACGCCATTGGAAAAATGGGAGAACCTGTCGTCAGATCGGGCAAACGAGCTGTTGGACGTATTCGACGAGGCCGACCGTTTGCGGATAAAGACCACCTTGAAGCTGTCGCACGCCACAGGCGCGGGGTTTAACCTGTATGGACAGCGCATCGTGGATTACGATCTGAACTGGAATACGGTGAACGGCACTTTTTATTCTCCTGAAGACGGGACAAGTATGGAAATCTCGGCCGACATCTATATCGACCGTACGAGTATCGAAGTGTTTATCGATGATGGTGCGTTCTCTTATTCCATGGAACGAAGGCCCGATACCAACAATCAAGAAGGGTTCCATTTTTGGGGCAACAATATCGAGGTAAAAAACCTGGAAGTATTCAGCGTGCAGTCAATCTGGAAATAAATAAAAGCATGTGTTTTTTCTTATCTTTACCGGACAGACATCATTTTATTTTACTTTAGGGTAACCGCCAATGTATTATCTGCTCCCACTCTTTCAGCTCCTGACAGTATCGCAGCAATACCCGTCATTTGAACAGCAAACGATCGATGAGCAAGTATCCATCGGATATGGGCTAGCTATCGGTGATGTGGATGGCGACGGCAGGCCGGATATCCTATTAGCAGACAAAAAGGCCTTCGTATGGTATCGAAATGGCGACTGGAAACGTTTCGTTATGGTCGAAAACCTGACTGAGCATGACAACGTCTGCATCGCCGCGCGAGATATAGACGGGGACGGCAAGGTGGAGGTTGCCGTGGGCGCGCAGTGGAACCCAGGAGAAACGTCGGATACAGTACAATCCGGCGCCGTGCATTATCTTGTCCGTCCGGAAGACCCCACCCAGCAGTGGACGCCCGTGAAGCTGCACCATGAACCCACCGTGCACCGCATGCGCTGGGCGAAAGCAGAAGAGGGAAAATACCATCTCATTGTATTGCCGCTCCATGGCCGAGGCAATAAAGATGGCGAAGGGAAAGGTGTGAAAGTAATTGCCTATGAAAAGCCCGATGATCCGTACGCGCCGTGGCAACACTGGGTCATCGATGAATCCATGCACCTCACGCACAACCTCGACGTGAATGAGGTCGGCGACCGTGAGGAGGTTTACGTGAGCGGGAAAGAGGGGGTAAAGGTGTTTTTCTATTTGAGGAACAGCTGGCGGAGTAATTGGCTGATTAAAGGAGATGCGTTCAGCGAAGTGCGGGTGGGGCGCGCGGAAAATGGAGTGCCCATGTTGGCTGCTATCGGGCCCCTGCATGGTAATGTAGTTGCCGCCTACGTGCCGCGCGCGGGCGCGCAGAAGTTAAATCGGGCAGCGCGGGTGGTTATTGATGAGGACCTCCGAGAAGGCCACGCACTGGCGGTGGCTGATTTCGTTGGTTCAGGTCGTGATCAGATTGTAGCCGGTTGGCGCAACCCCGACGCTGCGGGCTATATCGGAATAAAAATATACATCCCATTTAACCCACTATGGGAAGCTTGGAACACCAAAGCGATTGACATCGGTGATGATATGGCCTGTGAGGACCTAACCGTTGCCGACCTTAACGGTGATGGTAAACTGGATATCATCGCTTCTGGCCGTTCTACCCACAACCTGAAAATCTATTGGAACCGTACGGGCGAGTAAGGCGACGGCCTTGCTGTTGAGCGCATATTCTACCGCAATCCCGGAGACATCTGCAGGACAGAACGGGACGGGGCAGCACGGGCCGGGTTGCTGTCATGTAATCGGATGGTTACATTTGTTCTATTGTAAATTTAAATTAAATTTCACTAGTAAGACCGCGTAGGTAAAGTTGGAGGACGCCTTGGTAAGGTAGGCTCCGGGAAATTGTAGGCTCATGTTGTGTGCGTTGGGTACACGGTTAAGTCAGCATGAGGAGGTAGATTTCGTTGAACAGCTTGCAATAGATTAATGATAGATGGAGCCATTGTTAATTAGACTTAGAACTGAAGCACAGGGCTGCCATAGGTGTATTAGTTAGCCGTAGCCGTTTGCCAAACAGATAGAATGCTTTGTTGAGATTGAAAAATTGTCTTTCAAACGTTATTAGTGGACACCAGTAATAAATCTAAGTCGTATCCATATCATATAATACCGAACCCGAGAAAAGCCGGGATATTTTAACGTAGTGCCTTTAAACTAAAACGCTAATATAGAGGAAGTCTCTAAAATATAATGGATTTTTTGATGAACCATTAGCTATTAACAAAGAGTGTCGGAGTAAAGCTTAAATATTGTTCAAAATTAACTTAAAAATTATGTATTATGCTTAAACGTTTACCAAATAAAGCCAAACCATGGATGTTTGCTTTTTTTGCTGCCTTATTCATCATGTCATTTCCGGCGATATCGGTGGCACAACAAGTAGTGAGCATCAGTGGGAAAGTGAGCGATGAGCAGGGGCCTTTGGATGGCGTAACCGTCAGCGTGAAACACCGATCCGCTGCCGTGTCCACTGATCTCAATGGCGCATTTACGTTGGCCGGAGTTCGGATTGGCGACACGTTGTTGTTTCGCCTAGTCGGTTTTATCGACAAGGAATTGCCCGTGTCTAACAGCTCACCCGTTAATGTGCAGTTGATGCCCGATAATGTGGGGCTGGACGAAGTCGTGGTCATTGGCTACGGCGTACAGAAGAAGGTGACCGTTACCGGCGCCGTTTCTTCGGTCAGTCCGGAAGAGCTGCGCGTATCCTCGTCGGCCAGCCTTGCTAACGCGCTCGCCGGACGTGTTGCCGGCCTTACATCCATGCAGCGCGTGGGCGGCCAACCGGGCGTCGACGACGCGACCATGTACCTCCGGGGTGCCGCAACCATCAACGGTACCAACCCGCTGATTTTGATCGATGGCGTACCTAGGGATAACATCCGTACCCTCGATATCAATGAAGTAGAATCGATCTCGGTGTTGAAAGACGCTTCGGCAACAGCGATATTCGGGGTACGTGGTGCGAACGGCGTGTTGATCATCACGACGAAGCGAGGAAAAGTAGGGAAGCCTGAACTCTCCGCCAATGTCACCCAAAGTTATTCTAGGCTCACCCGCGAACCGGAAATGCCAGGATCGATCGAATACATGAAACTGCGTAACATGGCCATGGAGAATGACGGATTTGAGGCACCATTTACCCCCGACATTATCGCCAAGTTCGAAAATCCACTTGCTGGATTGGACCCGACTGCGCCAGATTATGAAGAACAGGCTGCGTTGAGGAAATGGATGTATCCCGATAACGACTGGTATCGGATGCTGGTGAGAAGGTGGTCGCCACAGACCAACTTAAATACCAACTTGAGTGGAGGTACAGATAGAATCACCTACTTCTTGAATGTCGGCTACCTGCATCAGGGGGGAAACATGAATACAGTGTCCGAAGATATCTTGAAGTATGATCCGTCATTTAAACTGGACCGCTATTCGTTCCGGTCAAATGTGGACTATACAGTGAACAAATGGCTTAAAGCGTTTGTCAACTTAGGCACTTACATTGAGAAAGTAAACATGCCGAATGCCGCTATAATGTACGGTGGTGACCAGAACTGGCTGGTGCGCGACATGATGTATCAAGCACAAACCATGTTGCCGATAACACCCGGTCCCATGACGATTCCCGGTTTCGGCGTTCCTCCCAATCTGCCGCTCGACCCGACTTACTTGAACAGCGGACATTATTTAGACCGCTCACCTTTCACGATCATGAACTGGTATGGTTATAACCTGGAGACCCGCTCTAACCTGAACTCTTCCTTTGGGCTTGACTTCAATCTGGACGGCATTACCAAAGGGTTGTCACTGAAAGGAATGATCTCATACGATGCAAAGGGCGAAAACCGAGTCAGAGGCAATAGAAGTCAAACCGAATACCAAGCGTTTATCGATCCGGAGACCGATGAACTTTCCTTCTCGGTTTTCCAATTGAGACAAGACAACTTCTGGTTAAGCTATGGGCAGGGCGCAAGGTACAATGTGAACTTCCAAGGACAGCTTCTTTATAACCGGTCGTTTGGCAAACATAACGTAGGCGGTATGCTTCGTGGCGACCGGGACTACTGGGATGACGGGGGGGCTGCCATTCCTTTCAACGTACTCGGTTTTGCCGGCCGGGCAACGTATGACTACGATACACGCTACCTCGCTGAAGTCAACTTCGGTTATAACGGATCAGAGCAGTTCTCTCCGGAAAGCCGGTTCGGCTTCTTCCCTTCGGGATCGATCGGGTGGGCAATCAGTCAAGAGCCGTTCTTGAAAGACAACCCCTACATTACGTTCCTGAAAATTAGGACCTCTTACGGAAAAGTAGGGAATGATAAGATGGGCAACCTCCGTTTCCTCTATTTAGACGATATCACGGTGGGAGGCGGTGGATTCTCCGGCAGTCTCGCTGCGGGCAGACGGGTGAACGAAGGCTTGTTGGGTAATCGGATGCTTACGTGGGAGGTTGCCAATAAGTATAACCTAGGATTGGATTTTTCCATCATGAAAGACATTACGGGACAGGTTGATTTCTTCCGTGAGAATCGCTCACAGATCCTCCTACGGCGAAACAGTATCCCCGTTTGGCAGGGTGTTCCGCTTAACAACATACCCAGAGTGAATATGGGCGAAGTGTTGAACCAAGGGTACGAGATAGAGTTGGGTTACAACAAAACAGTCAGCCCGGATTTGTCTCTTCACTTCAGAGGACAGCTTTCTTATAACCGAAATAAACGCACCAACGTTGATGAGGTGCCGCGCGACGAAACTTATGCATACAAATACCGTGGAACAGGTTATCCAATCGGACAGGCTTGGGGATACCTCATTGACTGGGATCAAGATGGTGGGTATTGGAACGAAGAATCGTTGGCGAATCCGGACCGCGTGACGTACGGATTCGGCACACCGCGGCCCGGTGATTTCGTTTACAAAGACCTGAACGGTGACAAGGTAATTGATGACAAGGACCAAGCCCCCATCGGTGTTGGACATATTCCCCGGTATAGCTATGGCTTTTCATTTTCGGCCGAATGGAAAGCATTTGATGCCTATGTTTTCTTCCAGGGGCTCGGTAAATTCAATTCGGGATTTGCGGCACAGGGTACCTATGAAACAACGATCGAAGGCACTTATTTTCCATACCACAAGAAGGCATGGACCGAAGAGCGTTGGAAAAACGGAGAAGAGATTACCTATCCGGCACTGCACTCTGAGGAAGGTGTAAACCACCGGGCGAACTCGTTCTTTATCTTCGATCGAGATCTTTTCCGGCTGAAAAACTTTGAGGTGGGTTATACGCTACCGGAAAATTCACTGCGGTTAATAGGAGTCTCCAACATGAGGGTGTTTGTGAATGGACAGAATGTATTTACGTGGTCACCCAAATTCAGGCCGACACACCTCGACCCGGAAAACGACGACTCGATCGGTTATCCGCAGACCTCGATCTTCAGCTTCGGTGCCAATATTAAATTCTGACCTTAAGGACACTGTAATAAAGATATTGTTATGATTGATCATATTCTTAAAATAAAGAAAACCCTGGCATTGGTTGCACTAATAGTGGTTAGTGGATGCTCGGATGTTTTGGATCAGGCGCCGGACGGGAAGATTTCCCTGACGGATGTCTTTAAAGATGACGAAAAGGTTGCCGCCTATTTGAATTCCTGTTACGCCTATATCCCCGGCGAAGGGAAATCGTATTTCTTCCACATGCGCGGACCGGTAGACTGGAGCGACGAATCATGGGATACGGATGCGGAGGCCGAGCCCTGGATTACCTCCGGGAAGCATTATAGCGGAAACGTATCGGCTGCCCTACATTTTAATCAAGAGTTTGCTGATTGGGGCAATGGTAATTACTGGGTACGTATGTGGGAAGGCATCCGTAAATGTTCGGTATTCCTTGGCCAGATTGACGCGGCAACGGTACGGAGTGAATCGAACCGTGCCAGATGGAAGGCTGAGGCTCATTTGCTTCGGGCTTATTATTACTCCATACTGCTTAAATTTTTCGGATGTGGGCTCCCTATCGTAAGGGAAGCACATGGCTATGAAGATGATTTTTCGCAAACGGTTCGCAGCTCCTACTACGATGTGGTGCAGTTTATTATCGAAGATTGTGATAAGGCGTTGTTAGCTCCTGAATTACCCTGGCGCATCACTACCGGTGCCGAGGCATTCAGGTTCACCAAAGCGGTAGCAGAAGGCCTTAAATCGAGGATGTCGCTTTATGCGGCCAGCCCACTGTACAATGAAGGAAACGATTATTGGGACAAGGCATATCAAATCAATAAGGAAGCGCTCGCTAACCTGAGAGCGAACGGGTATGAACTGTACGACAAGGTCAACTTCCCATCTTGGAGCGACAATCCGGATGTATTTCTTCCAAACGATGGGGCTAAGCTTTTCAATGAGTATTTCTCTAACAGCATGACGTACGAAAACAACCCGACAGACAAGGAGACGATTTATCAGACCAATGCCGGGCAAGACGGATTCGGTACAGACGGTGTGGGCGCCCAAAATCAATATAAATCAGGTTCGTGCCCATCGCAGGAAATCGTGGATTGTTTTGAAACTATTGACGGACAACCCATTCTCAATTTAGCGAAGCCTTATATCGATGAAGTGACGCACCTGCAGCCCAACTTTAATTCCAACAACACGCTATATGACGAGCAAGACCCGTATGAAAATCGTGATCCGCGATTTTATGCGTCGATCTATTACAACGGTTCAAAGCGCAAAGCATACTGGCCTTTTGATGAAACCACCGGAAGCATTGAAAACTATCCCGCCGGCAAGGGCTATCGCACGAGGGTGATTGCTACCTGGACGGGAGAACCCCAGACAGGCAGGCACCCCACGACACGGAAAGCCACCCGTACCGGTTATTTCCTCCGGAAATTCATGCATCCGAATTCTGGACAGGAAGTGGTAACCGCAGGCATGGCTGCTCCGAAAGTGATGAGGTTAGGCGAAATTTATCTGAATCTTGCAGAAGCGGCTGCGGAAGCGGGTCACCTGGACGAGGCGTATGTTGCTGTCAATGCGATTCGCCGACGTGTAAATATGCCCGAGTTGCCGCAAGGCCTTTCTAAAGATCAGCTCCTATTACGTATCCGTAATGAGCGCCGGGTGGAGCTTGCGTTTGAAGCACATCGGTACTTTGATGTACGTCGTTGGAATACACCCGATGGAAACCTTGAGAAGACTGACCGCTGGATTACCGCAGTGGATATCACGCGCAACGGAGATGGATCTTACACGTACGCCAGGGTACCCGTATCTCGCGAGCGGCTGAGCTATGCGCGTAAATTCATGTGGTTCCCCATACCGTTGGACGATGCGAATATCATGATAGGTCTGACCGGGGAAAACTGGCAGAATCCGGAGTGGTAATTTGATAATTAATTCAAAAACGAGATTCTTTTATGAATAATTCAACAAATAAAGCTATATTTTCATTGGTTTTGTTGTTCTTGTGGGTGGGGGTCCTTCACGCGCAGGTCAGCGGAACAGTCAAAGATGAAAATGGCTCCATACTGCAAGGGGTAATCGTCGCCTCATCGAATGGCAAAAATGTTGCCGCAACCGATAAAGACGGTAATTATGAGTTGGAACTTGATGACGGCAGTACGCACCTGGCGTTCTCATTCCGCGGCTATGTTTCGCAAACACATGAAGTTACTGATGGGGTACTGGACGTGAACATGAAGCGTGCCGAAACGTACGATCTGGACGAGAAAGTGCACTTCGGAAATTATACCCAGCGGAAGACGTTGGTTACCGATGCCACTTACAGCGTAACGGGCGAAGAGCTACGTCGCTCTCCGGTTGGAAACCTCTCCATGTCGCTTGCCGGACGTATACCCGGATTGTTCACTCGCGAAACCTACTCGGAACCGGCAAGAACCAACACGGAGCTGTATGTGAGGGGCAGTTCGTCGCCTAACGGCGGGACAGCAATGATTGTCATCGATGGCTTCCCGTATGATTATAACGCAAATCAGCTTTTCGAATACATCACGGCCAACGAAGTCGAGACGATCAACGTATTGAAAGATGCATCTGCGCAGGCGTTGTATGGGATTCATGGAGCTAACGGTGTGATTGTGATTACAACGAAGCGCGGAGTCAAACAGCCGTTAAAAATCGACGCGGAAATAAACCATACATTCGAGCAGCGGACGACGACCCCACCTCACATCAGTTCGGCCGATTTCGTGCGCCTGCGGAACCAGGCGGGTTACAACGACGGCAATGGGAGGTACTCGTATTTTAGCCAAGTTGCGGAAGAGGGATTCGTTGCGGGTGAGGACCGGAGTTTTTTCCCCGATAACAACTGGAGAGCGATGAGCGCCAGAGATATCACCCAAATGAGCCGTGTGAACGTTAATCTTACAGGTGGCGGGGATAAAGCCGTTTTTTACACCAACGTGAATGTATTGCGGCAGGATGGTATGTGGAAGGTAGATCCGACAACTACCGATTACAATCCAAACAACAATTTTCTATGGGCGAACATCCGCTCAAATGTCGACGTGAACTTAAATAAATACCTATCCATCGGTGTGAATCTCAGTGGTAACATCAAGCGGGAGAGAACGCCCGGGGGCAACGCGGTGTCGCTGACTTATGGCGGTAGTTGGGACGGATTTGCTAAGCGGATATGGTATCGGTTCTTCACTTTACCACCTTATAATTATGGGCCGACCACGCCGTTGGTTCAAGACCCCGAAACCGGTGATATATCTGGGGGTGAAGTGGTTGTTACGGAAACGGAACCGATTACCTCTTGGGCTGTCATCAACCGCCTAGGGTACGACCAATATACCGTCACCAATATCTATGCACAGTTTGCGCCAAAGCTCGACCTGAGTTTTGTAACACCCGGGTTGAGCCTGAGCGGCAGCTACGGCTACCAGACCAATGCGGTTAAAGGATTATTCGCCAACCGCACTTATGAGGAGTGGGTGCGTACCAAAGATTATTCCGAGTTAGAGTTTGAAAAGATACGGACACAGGTGAATACGCCTTTGCAGTACAGAAGCAGTACGAGCTTTTATTATAACCTGAACTATAAAGGTGTTTTGAATTATCACCGGAGGTTCAAAGACGTACACGATGTAACGGCTATGGCTTACAGTTTTTACCAACACCTCAATAAAGCGGGTGGTGGATTGCCTTACAAACGGGTAAATTCCGGCGTGAGTGTGGGCTACGGATTTGACGACCGGTATTTGGTTAAATTCGATCTGGGTTATTCCGGTTCGGAACAGTACTCCAGCGAAAACCGATTCACCGCGTTTCCCGCAGTTTCTGCCGGCTGGGTGGCTTCCAATGAATCGTTTTTAAAAGAAAACCCAGTGCTTACCTATTTGAAACTCCGTGGTTCGTGGGGTAAAGCAGGTAATGACCGAGGAATAGGCCGATACGTTTATCTTGATAATGTAACGCTGACAGGCGGTGGATTCGGATTTTTAGGCGGCCATAACGTGAACGAAGGCCAGGTTGCCAACCCCCTGCTCGATCCGGAAATCATTACCAAGAAGAATTTGGGAATTGACCTCTCCCTGTTGAACAACCTCACGCTGACAGTTGATATGTATAACGAGCGGACAGAAAACGGTGTTACCAGCGCTATTTCAAGAACTCCTGATTACCAAGGTGTACCACTCGTAAACTATCCGAGAACCAACGTGGGAGTTTATGAAAATAAGGGCTATGAGGTCGCGCTTGATTTTACGAGGGATATTAACCGAAATTTGACCGTCTCTTTGGGCGGATGGTTTGCTCACAATAAGAACCAGATCATTTTCTGGGACGAAAGTGAACGGGCAGAAGATTTCGCGTACCGGATCCGCCAAGAGGGCTATCCTCTTGGTCAACAATGGGGTTACATGGTTGACGACCACAACGGAAACGGCTATTTCAACAGCCAGGAAGAGATTAACAACAGCGGGTTGGTCTATGAAATTGGTACGCCAAGGCCCGGTTACCTGAAATACTACGACCTCAATGCCGACGGCAAAATCAATGACAAAGATAAAGTGCCTCTCGGTAAAGGAGCCTTGCCAAACTTCTTCTATGCTTTCCATGGCGGATTCAAATACAAAAGCTTTGACCTGAATTTCCTTTTCCAAGGCATTGCCGATTACTGGACGATTGACATGTCCAACAGTCGGGTAGAATATAGCTTTGAAGGCATGTATTCGGAGTGGCATAAAACGGCTTGGACGCCTGAACGCTATGCAAACGGAGAGGATATCACGTATCCGGCGTTGTCTGCTCAGAAGAACTCCAATCACGAAGCCAGTAATTTCTTCCTCGAAGACAAATCTTACCTTCGGCTAAAGAACTTGGAAATGGGTTATACGTTCAAAGCCTACAACGGAATAAGGGTCTATCTGAGTGGTCAAAACCTATTTACTTGGGATAAGCTTGACCATGATATTTATGGGCCGGAAGGACATTACGATGGAGGCATAGAAGGGATTCCCGTATATCGTTTGTACAACGTGGGATTAAGTATTAAATTTTAAAAATGACGATAATGAAAAAATATATTATCTTCTCCATAATTGCGTTGGTCGCATGTTTTACTCCGTCCTGCAATAAACTGCTGGAGCTCGAGTATGACGGGCGCTCCTCGCTCGATGAGCTCTTCAAAACCAGGAATGGGGTAAGAGGGTATCTGAACTCGTGCTATGATTCGCGTATTTTTCCCGATATCAACCGCTCGGCGCTTACGGATGAAGCGCAAAGTTCGGAACGGGTTTTTCAGGGGACATTACCATCATTTTGGTATGTAGATGCTTTCTCTGCGGCGAATTATTCCAACGTAGATGGACAGCCATGGGGGGGAATCTACCAATCCATTAGAAAGTGTAATATTTTTCTAAAACGGATCGAGGGTGTTTCGGCGGCCGATTTAGCGTCGTTGGAGGATGAAATAACCTCGTGGAAAGCACAGGCGCACACGCTCAGGGCACTCTATTACCTGCAGTTGATCAAACGCTATGGTGCCGTTCCGTTGATTACTGAATCTTACGAGATCGACCATGACTTCGGGCAGGACAGCCGTGCACCGGTATCAGCGGTCGTAAACCAAATCCTTGCGGATTGCGACGCAGCAATGAGCGCGCCGGAAGCAGCACTGGGGTTTTCTTGGACGGTACGTGTCGGCGAGAATTTCATTATGAACCGCGCTGTGGTACAAGCCATCCGTTCGGAGGCAGCGCTATACGCAGCTAGCCCGTTGTTTGCCGATGGCACGTATTCTTGGAACCAAGCTGCTGAAGTAACCGGCAGCGCGTTGTCAAATCTGTTGACCAACGGCTATGAACTGTGGGATGAGGTTCCCGGCGACGGCGTTGCCCAAAACACTTATGACTTTTATTTCATTACCCAGCACGACGAACAACGTGCACGCGACAAGGAAACCATTTATGGTGGGCCGAATGTAAATATCTGGGGAAGCCACGGCATGCCTTCCACTCCTGGACAACAGTCGGCCGGCGCCAGCCCTACTCAGGAGCTGGTGGATGCTTATGAGATGCAGGCTACCGGATTGCCCCCGATCACAGGCTACGCTGATCCCCAGCATCTGCAACCCATTATCAATACAGCATCGGGTTACGATCCGGAAAATCCTTATGAAGGCCGGGACCCTCGCTTCTATGCGACGGTTTATTTCAACGGAGCTAAGCGGGAATTGGGCGCATCAACCGGTCTTGCCCGGGACGACCACTACCCATTGAATATGACGCTCTCGGGAAATAACATTTCAATTACTGAAGAGGACGGTGGATTTCGAATCGAAACGCTCGGCGGAGATCCGTTTGCACCGACTACAACGTTGGGTACCGATATCAATGCTTCTTCCGGTTCCATATTGCTTAAATTCAAATACAAAAGTAATCGAGACATTACCAATGCGCAGTTCTTTTTCCAAGCACCTGGTGCAGCAGGCGGACAATCGACCCCGGAAAATGTGGTCTTGAACAAATCGGACGAATGGATAGATTTCGAATTGGATTTGACGCCTTACCGAAGCGAAAGCTGGTGGAAATGGGGCGCTGCCGACCACTCGCTGCGGTTTGATGTGGGGCCGGATGCAGGAAGTATCGTATATGTGAAAGATATGGAGATCAATGTGAGAGTTGATTTGACTCCGGCCGATCCCGTTCAAAGCTATGTGGGTGGGAAAGATGCCATCTCGACTACCGACCGACGCGCTACTCATACCGGTTACTACCTGAGGAAATACAACAACTGGAGATCAGGACGTGACAATAATGCCGACGGCGAAATCCGGATGTTCCGTCTTGCTGAAATGTACCTCAACTTCGCGGAGGCTGCGTATCAATCAACAGGTAATCCGGATGCCGCCATCAACATCGGCAACGGGATGTCGATGAGCGCCCGTGACGCGGTCAACGCCATACGCAGGAGGGTGAATATGCCCGATCTGCCTGCTGGATTATCGAAAGATGAGTTCGAGAAACGTTACCGTAACGAGCGCCGCGTGGAACTCGCTTATGAGGGTCATCGTTATTTTGATGTACGCCGCTGGCAAATTATGGAGAATGTAGAGCGCTACGTCACGGGTATGCGGATCACCAAACAGTCTGATGAATCGTTTACCTATGAGCGGATTGGGTTTGCCCGTGAATCCTACAAGGAAAAGCTATATTTATACCCCATCCCTCAGGGAGAAATCAATAAAATGCAAAGCCATACCGGTACCAACTGGCAAAATCCAGGCTGGAATTAATTACATCAAACGCAAATAGGTGTATGAACCCTGAAATGATTACAACAACCGTTAAGCACACCGTGCAATGGTTGTTGTAATCATCAAAGGCTCCATCTGACAACTTAAAAAAATAACCAGATGAAACATATTGTAAAATCAGCGTTCACTATATTGTCCGGGATTCTTGTTCTTAATTCCTGTAGTGAACCTTACGCAGAATCGATCGAGTTGGAACAGTTTATGTTCTTGTCCCTATCGGGATCGACTGATGGTCCGATAGAACAGACGATCAGCCTCGACGATCCATTTACCTACCCACTGTCGGTCTCTTATGGCGGCACTACCAATTATAACCAAGGTGAAATCACCGTAAATCTTGTGGTAGACAACGCGTTGGTAGATCAGTATAATAACGAGAACAGCACCGATTACCTGTCGTTGCCCGACGGATCATGGACCCTCGACAAAAATGAGATTGTTATCCCCGATGGCAACCGGATATCCGATGTTGCAACGGTGACCATCGATCCGTCATCAGTCGATTTCGCTCACGATTATCTCGTTCCGGTTACTATCCAATCCGCTACGGGAGATAAGATTCCGGTTAACGATGAGTTTAAAACCGTTTATCTCGTCATTAAAGGGGATGTTGAACCGCTGGCGCTCGAGAATTTATGGACGGTACACGGCTCTTCATCCGTATGGCAAGAAGCGTTCGGGGTTGAAACCGTGTACGACGGAAACCGGAACTCCTATTGGCATAGTGACTTGAGCGGAATGCCACAATGGTTTGCCGTAAACATGAACGGATACAAGCTCATCGAAGGATTCTCATGGATTAACCGGCAGGATCCCGATCAGCATGCCCTTCCGAAGCATGTGAAATTCGAGACCAGCATGGACGGAGAAAACTGGACGGAAGTGCTTGACGTACCGGAATTACCGGCTTCGCGGACTATGCAGGTATTGGAACTACCGCAGAAGGTCGTCGCCAAATACTTTAAGGTAACTGTGCTGTCTAACTGGGCAGATGCACCTTATACATACGTGGCCGATGTATCCACCTGGGCCGGAGCGAAACCAACCGGCGAGTATGACTGGGAAAAGAGTACCTGGGAGGTAATTGACTATAAATCGCAATGGAACGCGGATTGGGCGGTCAGTAGAATCTTTGATGGCAACAAAGATACCCCTTGGCACAGTGAACCTTTCGACGGCAGCAAGAATGGAATGCCGCAATGGTTTATCGTTGACATGAAGAAGGTAAGGCCGGCCATCAAGGGATTCCTGATATGGAATCGACAGGACGATAAAGGGTCGGAACCCAAGCACGTGGTCTTCTCCATCAGTGAGGACAATACAAATTGGACAACCATCCTCGATCTCGCGGAAATGTCGAATGACCAATCGAAAGAGCTGGATTACCCGACGACGGATCCACAAGCAGGCCGCTACTTGAAAGTGGAAGTTATGACGAACTGGTCAGGCGGTGCCTGGACGTACTTCGGCGAAATCACAACGTATTAATCGTTGGCAAAGGAAGGGCTTCATTTTCGAAACCCTTCCTTTTTATTTTTGATCTGACTGCACGCTTTTCTGGACAGCGCTTTTGCGTGACCGGGGGGCGATAAACCTGCGTATCCGAGGCCTGTCGGATGATATGGAGCTTGTACGGATCTAACAAGATTATTATGAAGAATTTGAAACTCAACATACCCATTTCACTGATAGCGATTTCGGTTTTTTCTTTCCTTTTCGTTTCATGCGGAAAGGAAAAGTTAACACCTAAAATATTTGTCGATGCCGAAATTGCGAAACTTCCGGATCGGACGGTTTTCAAGCTCGGAGAGACGCCAGATTTCACCGGGTTGGAGATATCCGAAGTCTATACCGACAGCACGCGGAAGCCGACCGCCCACTACAAAACGGAGTGGACAGGGAACATATTCAAAAAGGGGCCATCGGATGTAACCGTACGTGCGCGCGAACGCGAGGCAACATTTCAAATCACGTTCAGTGACGAGCTGGTCGAAACCGGACTTCCTGTCCTGTACATCGATACGGAGAATGAAAAAGCGGTCGATTCGAAGGACGACTATGTCAACGGCAACATGGTTATCAAAAAAGAGGGAGAAATAATCTCAGAAAATTCATTGCGGATAAAGGGAAGGGGAAACGCCACGTGGACCTATCCGAAAAAGCCCTATAAACTGAAATTGGACAGCAAGGCATCAATTCTGGGTATGGAAGAAGCAAAGGATTGGGTCCTACTCGCCAACTATTGCGACAAGACACTGCTTCGTACCAGTATTGCCTTCCAGTTGAGCCGGTTGATGCATTTCCCATGGACGCCCGACGATCACTTTGTAGAAGTGGTGCTCAATGGAGAGTACCTTGGGAATTACCAGATTACCGAGCAGATTGAACAGGGAAGTAACCGTATTGATATCCCGGGCCAGGGTTTTATTTTTGAGCGTGACGGATACTATGAGCAGGAGCCGAAGCACTTTGTGTCGGCATTAAGAGGTTACGGCTACTCCTTCAAGAATCCTGACCCCGAAGACGATCTAAGCGACGATCAATGGCACTATATTAAAAATCACATGGACGAGTTCGAGTCCATACTTGCTTCGGAAACATTTGCTGATCCGCTGAACGGATACCGGCGTTATATCGATGAATCAAGTTTCGTCAGGTGGTTTATTTTCCAGAATATCCTCGCCAACATGGATACAAACGTCTATCTGATTAAAGAGGACATGAACGATTCGAAGCTCTCTATGGGACCCGTCTGGGATTTCGAATGGTCTATCGGAATCGGATGGTACGACGGGATAAGGCCAAGACCTGCAAATTATTACGTTTGGGAGTCAAACGTATTTTACTACGACCGTCTCTTGCAGGACCCTCATTTTAAAGCCAAGGTAAAAGAGCTATGGAACAACATCGCTGTGACGGACCAAATTCTTCAGCACATCGACGAAACGACCCAGCTTATTGGAAAATCCCAGGAATTGAATTTCAAGCGGTGGGATATCATGAACACGCGTGTGAGTGTCGGCGGGATCCCGATGGGGTCGTACGAGAAAGAGCTGGAGGTTGATCGCCAGTTTTTTATCAATCACATGAACTGGTTAAATGGCGAGATAGCCAACTATTGACTTGGTTTTTCCGGAAACCGGCGATTATTTAGGATGACTCCTGCGTTGTATCAGCAATCAATATGTGAAACATGAAGACCGACCGAAGGAAATTTTTCAAAACAGCGGGGTTTGCGACAGCCGGGTTGGCTACGGGGCTCCACTCCAGCTTATGGGGTGCGGGTTTGGAAGCAGGTCAGGCGCCGAGGATAGATAATACAGCATTCTCCGCTACATCTGATACGCTTCCCTTAGCCATTCAGCATGCGAGACCGATAGACCACGGAGAGGCGTTGGTTAATCCCGGAATGGGATGGGTAACCTATTTCTATTCCAACCTCTACCAAAATTATGGGTCTAAGCTGGCCGCCTCCGATACAGTCCGTTATTTCCCGGGAATGAACACGGTGTTCCTCCGTCTCCCCTGGGCTTTCATTGAACCGGAAGAGAATAATTTTGTCTGGGAAATACTCGATACGCCTGCCCAACGGTGGATTGAAAATGGGGGGCAGGTAGCACTTTGTATCACGGCGACGGAAAATTGGATGGAATCGGGGACCCCCCGTTGGGTTTTCGAAGCGGGCGCTGAACATTACGAAGTAGACGGCTATCTTGAGCCAAACTATGACGACCCTGTTTTCCTTGAGAAAGTGGAGAAGTTTGTCCGGATACTTGCGGAAAGATACGACAACAACCCTCATATCGCGTATGTATTTGTCGGCCATTACGGTATGTGGGGAGAAGGGCATACGGTACTCACTACACCGAAGCACGGCCATTCATGGGGTTTTGACACGCAGAAGCAGATGATTGATCTCTATCGACGTCACTTTAAAAACACGCTCCTTTGTATTTCTGACGACTATGTGGGACACGATCTCAGGGGCGAGCGGTTTCCGATTACCGACTACGCTTTTTCGCGTGGCGTCTCTATCCATGATGACAGCATCCTGGTTCAGCCGGAACCCAACAATTGGTACCACAGCGAGATGGCCCAACTATTCTGGCCCACACTCCCCGTGGTGCTGGAGCATGAACACTTCGGCGGCTCGGTCGAAAGAGGAGCGTGGGATGATGAGCTCCTCCTACGTGCGGTGGAGGAGTATCATGCCTCTTTCCTTTCTATCCATTGGTGGCCGGATATATTCTACGAAAAGAACAAGGAGCTAATTGCCCGGATAAACCGGCGCATCGGGTACCGACTGCAAGTGCCGGAAATTAGCTGGCCATCGGTAATCAGAAAGGGAGAACCGTTTATCATCCAGAGTAAATGGGCGAACGCAGGGGTAGCCCCCTGCTATAGTGGTGGCTATCCTTGTTTCACACTCAAGGATGAAGAAGGTGGGATTGTTTCCGTACTGACCGACACCTCGTTTAATCTGAAAAACCTCCCAATGTCCCCACCCGACAAAAAAGCAGAACAAGCGTTATCATCAAGCTTCGTTATCGCGCCTGCCCACCGTGACAGGAAAGGTATTTTCTCACGAGCATGTTTGCCGGGTACATACGATCTGTACGTTTCTGTGGGGGACCAGGATGGCACGCCGATTTATGAGCTTCCTTATCCCAACAATGACGGGAAAAAACGGTATAAGATAGGTTCTATCGTATTACAGGATTATGAATCAAGCTAATATAGTCCATTTGAAATTTATAGCCTAGCGTAATGCCGAGGACCTCATAACCGAGGCGAAGCGCTAGAGGGACTTGCCCGTTAGCGATATCGCGGGCATCTTAGAAGTAAAGGAAGTATGAAGTAATATTAAAATGAAGAAATTTGGTCAAATGAAGAGAAAAAATCACGTTAATATTTATTTCATCACGTTGATAATCACTTCAATTTCGTTGTTTTCCTGCAAGAAGAAGATTGAAGTAGAAACGCCCATCTTATTGAAACCTAAAATCGAATACCTGAAACTGGATGGTAATTCGGCCAATCAACTAACGATATCTGAGACGGAAAAAGATAGTTACGCCATCAACACCACCGGTGAAGACCCGTATGTTCTTACCAAAGGGATTTCGAAATCGCTCCACCAAGATTCGGTGGTGCTTACATTCGAGTATAAGTCTAACAAAGACATTGATAAACTGCAACTCTTTTTCGGGCCCTCTTTTTCGGAAGGGCGCTCAGTTTCCGCTATATCGGTTCCGGCAGCGTCAACATGGAAAAGCTACTCGATAGTGCTCAAGAAACCGATCAAAGACTTCTCTTGGGGGAAAGACGGGGATCTGCTCCGGCTTGATTTCGGAACGAACAGTGGGGTACGCGTCGAAATCCGGAATATCTATTTCAGGAAGATGAATTCGAACGAACAAAAGGAGTTTGACGCGCAGGAAGCACAGATTCAGAAAGATGAAACGATAAAGGAGGCATTGTCAGCCTATTTGAAAAAGCGTTATTCTTCTCGAATCAGCGCCGTCAAGGTAAATCAGACTGAAATCACGATTTCGGGAGAAGTCAGTGGCGAGGGAAAATTCAGCTTGAGTGAAATCTATCCTAACGATACGCTGGTCATTAAGGCGCATTTTGAAAATAAGGTTTCAATAGATAACGGGGCGTTCCGAATTACGCTGCCTCGGAAGGATATCAAAGGCGGTCTGGAATACGATCGACTTCTTTCGAGGTGGGTGGTTGTAAAGGAGGAAGGCGACAAGGAGTCCATCGACTCACATGCGCGGTACGCCGACGATATTGAATCTGTGCAAACGGTGCCTCCCGGCGTCTTGCAAAGCAAGAAAGGGTTAGGTGGATTCTTCATGAACCAGTATGCGAGCGACTTGGACGATCTTGGCATCGCCAGTATCACGGTAAATATTCCGTTTACTGCGATGATGTACGCCAGCCCCGCGGCTAATACAATTCCCCATACTTACGGCGGAAAAGAGTATTATTTTTCGACCAGTTATCTTGCTTCAATAGATAATGCCCTGAAGCTTGCGGCCTCTAAGGGCATTGTAGTGGCGGCTATTATCTTGGTACAGAAGGCGTCTGAATGTGCTGATCCGGCGATAGGTAGCTTGCTGCAACACCCGGACTTTACCCCTGAAGGTATATATACCATGCCCAACCTGACAACAGATGAAGGGGTTCATTGCTACGCTGCGGCAATTGATTTCCTCGCATCGCGTTACAATCGCGTGGATAATGCATACGGCAGGATCCATAAGTGGATAATGCACAATGAGGTAGACGCAGGTCTTACTTGGACCAATATGGGAAGAAAGCCAATGTTGAATTACTTGGATACCTACATCCGTTCGATGAGGATCTGCCACAACATATCTCGTCAATACGACCCCAATAGCGAGGTGATGGGATCATTTACCCATTCTTGGGTAGACCCGATTGAACTCTACTCATCTAAAGAAATGTTAACGGCTTTGCAGCAATTCAGTACACTGGAAGGAGATTTTCAGTGGGGTATTGCTTACCACCCCTATCCCCAGGATCTCAATGAGCCGAAAACATGGAATGACAATAAGGCGACCTTCAGCAGCAATAGCGCCTTGGTCACTTTCAAAAATCTGGAAGTTATTGATCAATGGGTAAAACAACCCGAAAACAAGTACGAAGCCAACGTGAAAAGAACACTATGGCTATCGGAAAATGGCACGAACTCGAGGACCTACGAGGATAAGGACTTAGCGGAGCAGGCGGCAGGTTTTGCGTATGCTTGGAAAAAGCTGAAGAATCTTGATGGAATTGATGCCATTCAATGGCATAATTGGATCGATAACCGAGTAGAATACGGCTTGCGGATCGGCCTGCGTAGATTTCCCGACGATGAGACGGACCCTGCGGGAAGAAAACCAGTTTGGTTCGCTTACGAAGCTGCCGGCACGGAAAAAGAAGACGAAGTGTTCGATCAGTTCAAGTCGATTATCGGGATTAACGATTGGAATGAAATAATGCGTCCTGTTTTCTAGTGATACCCGGCTTCAACGATTATCAGGAACTGCACAATGAAATGTTAAGTCACAAAAAAATGAAGATGCTTATCCGAAAGATCCATCTCGCTTCGGCCGTTATCCTGTTGTTTGCCTGTGGAGACAATACAGCGACAGAAAAAACAACAGCGAATCAGGGAGGGACTTCAAATTCCATATTCCGCCTAAAAGGCAACGGTTGGGACATTTACGACGGTGGAGCCTACCGGTATGGACCGTCGGTCATTCTTAATGATAACGGATCTATTGACGCATGGTTTGCGGCCCCGGGGGATTTCTACGGCTCCTGGAACAGTCTTTACAACAAGACAGGCAATCACCATGCGGTATCTGTGTCTACGTACGGGTCGGTAGGGCAAAAATTCATGGCCGACAAACCGTTTTGGGGCGTGAAGGTGATCAGCCCGAACTGGAACGGTCAGCCGTGCGGATTGACATTCCGGATATTCAAATGGGATGACGACGAGATGAGTTACTCCGAGGTGGTCAAGCAAACGCCGGTAGCCACGGGGAAATTTGTTGATTACGCCGACGGGGAGAAAATCGGGGTAACGAATGAGGAAAAATTTCCAGCCGGCACTTATCTTTGGGAGGTTTCCGAGGCCTTGACAGATCATTCGGGAGTATGGCTGAACGAGGGGGAAGTTGCGGGGGTTGAAAGTTATCAGAACGGAATGCCTGTTCCGGGCCATAAACATTGGCAAGCGATGTGGGCGGAACACAAAACGAGCGGTGACCTGTTCTGGGATCAAGCCTCTTATCAAACCTCTACCGACGGAGGACGGACGTGGTCAGCTGAGGTCATGTCGTTACTGCCTACAGAGTTCACTTCTGATCACTATTCCGTTTGTGATCCGGGAGTCGCCTTTTGGAACGGATATTACTATATCGGCTATACCTCTACCGAGAACCCGGCGATGACGCAAAATAACGTCTATGTGGCACGTGGTAAAAGCCCACTGGGCCCTTGGGAAAAGTGGGAAGGCAATGGTTGGGGCACCCAGCCCGTGCCGGTTATCCATTATGATGGGGACCCCACGGCTTTCGGAGCAGGAGAACCATCCATTGTGGTGTTGGATAATACGATCTATTTTTATTATTCGTGGAATGACGAAGGGGTAACGACACGGGTGGCTACCGCGTCTGCCGACGATCCTGACTGGCCAGGAAACCTAACCCTTCACGGTGTAGCAATGGACAAGAGTGGAATTGCTGGCGCAGATCACAGTGATGTGAAGTACCGGAAAGATATCGGGAAATTCCAAGCCATCCATACGGCATCGCGAATGACAGAGGACGGGTATATCGTGCTTTGGCAATCCGACGACGGCATGACATTTAAAAAGATAGCGGATATACACGACAATGTGATGCCGGGCATTCATAATTGCGGGTGGAGTGGGGATCACAAAGGTCATATTGCTCCGGGAAATCGGCAATACATTTCTTATGCTTACGGAATAGGAACTTGGGGGCAATGGAATACCCGGTGGGTAGAAATTGAATGGTAATTATTAATTTTAAGTCAAGTCATATGTTAGCTAATTTAAGAAAATTTACCCTTGTATGTGGTCTGATTACTTTTTTGGCAGGCTTCCCGGCCTGGGCGCAACAAATAAATAGCGATCAATGGTCCGCGACCGATGCGCTGGGAAGGAAAGTCGGGGAATATTCCGACACACAGCATAAAAAGGATAAATTTGTGGCTATGTTTTATTGGACATGGCACCAAGGAAACGACGACACCACAACCACTGTCAAGAATATTACCGAAATAGTCCGCGAGCATCCTGAAGCCATGAAGGACTACAACCATCCGGCATGGGGAAAGCATAAGCCGGGCTTCTTCTTCTGGGAACAACCTTTACTGGGTTACTATAAAACGACCGATCCGTGGGTATTGAGGAAACACGCCGAAATGCTTGCCGATGCCAAAGTTGACGCTGTCTTTTTCGATTGTACCAACGGCAGTATCACTTGGCAGGAGTCGTACGAGGCGTTGATGAGCACGTGGGACCAGGCGCAGAAAGATGGGGTAAAAGTTCCGAAGATCGCGTTCATGCTCCCGTTTGGTTATTCCGAGAATTCGCTGACATCGCTCCGGCAGCTCTACCGGGACGTGTATCAACCGGGTAGGTACGAAAATCTCTGGTTTTACTGGAAAGGGAAGCCCTGTATTATGGGATACCCCGATAACCTGACCGACACTGAGCAGGATAAGGAGATCGCCGAATTTTTCACCTTCAGGCCTGGGCAACCCGACTATGTAGACGGACCCAAACGCGACAATCAATGGGGTTGGCTCGAGAACTATCCCCAGCACGGATACGTGAAACAACCGGATGGAACCTTCGAACAGGTGACTGTAGGGATTGCACAGAATGCGGCCCCGGAAACAGATGGTCATTGTAGCGCATTTAACCTGCCTGGAGCACAAGGACGCAGCTATACGGTAAGAAATGGGTTCGACCCGCGGGTGGATGGCTATTTATATGGCTGGAATTTCCTGGAGCAATGGGACAGGGCGTATGAGCTCGACCCGGAGTTGGTCTTCGTCACCGGCTGGAATGAATTTATCGCCGGACAATGGCTCCCGGAACACGGGTGGACCGGAAAACCGTTTTCTTTCGTGGACCAGTTTGATTGGGAGAGGAGTCGGGATATCGAACCTAACAAAGGATGGGGCGACAAGGGCGATGTCTATTACTTGCAGCTGGTAGACCGGGTCAGAAAATTCAAAGGGATGTCACTCTCGAATACGGTTTCCGCCCCGCAAACAATCAAAATCGGGAAATCGGCCGAGCAGTGGGAAGGTGTACTGCCTGAGTACCGTCATTATAAGGGCAATACGTTCCATCGGGATCACCCAGGAAGGAACAACATGTACTATACCAACCAAACAGGAAGGAACGACATCGTGTTGGCGAAGACAGCCAGAGACGCCGACCACATCTATTTTTATGTGGAAACAGCTGAAAAACTGACTTCTTATAAAGATAGGAACTGGATGATGCTTTTTATTGATACCGACCGGGATAAATCGACCGGATGGAACGGTTATGATTACATCATCAACCGTGTATCTCCTTCGTCAAAAACGGTGGTCGTAGAGAAGAACGTAGGGAACAGATGGGAATGGGTAAAAGCGGCGGAAGCACCTTATGCTGTAAATGAAAATTATCTGGAAATTAAAGTTGCCAGGCAGCTATTATCCCTCGAAGACAAAAAACTGGATATTGAGTTCAAATGGAACGACAATATGCAGGAGAACGGTAACATAATGGATTTCTATGTAAACGGCGATACGGCCCCCGGTGGTAGATTCAATTTTGTATTCACGGGGGAATAATAATTCACAATTCAAAGGGAATTCCTCAGCTTGTACGGCTTTGGGGTTCCCCTTTAACCAGTTCAAAGACTGTAATTTCTGGCAGGATACCCACCCGGCCGGGGTAGCCAAGGAAACCGAAACCGGTGTTGACATAGAGCTGCTGTTGCCCTTGCCGATAGAGCCCGGCCCATTCTTTGTAAATGTACTGTGCGGGGCTCCATTTGATGTTGCCCATGCGTACGCCGAACTGCATGCCGTGGGTATGGCCTGCGAACATCACATCTACATCAGGCTGCGAGAGCACCTGGGCTCGCCAATGCGATGGGTCATGCGATAGCAGTAATTTCACCGGTACTTCTTCCGTACCTTGTAGCGCTAGGTCTAGGCGTCCGTGTTTCGGAAAACGTCCTGTACCCCAGTTTTCCACCCCGATAATACCAATCTCCTCATTATTGATCTTTAGCTTCCGGTTTTCGTTGAGGAGTAGATTCCAACCCATTACCCTGTGCACATCTTTCACGTCCTGTAGGTTTTTTGTCTTCGCGGTGGATGGTTCGGGGCCAAAATGGTAATCGCCGTAGTCGTGGTTCCCCAATGTGGAGAAAACCCCCAACGGTGCTTGTACTTTGGCGAAGATATCTTGGTAGTCACGCATTTCATTGGCTAGGTAGTTTACCAAGTCTCCGGTGAAGAAAACGACATCCGGCTTCTCGGCCAACAGTAGATCGACACCCCCCTGCACGGCAGTTTTGTTGTAAAAGCTGCCGGAATGGACATCAGACAGCTGGCCGATTTTCATGCCGTGGAACTCCTTGGGTAGATTGGGCAGGTAAAGCTTCTCTCGGCGCACACGGTAATCGTATGCACCCGAAATGACCCCCCATCCAAGCGGAGCCATCGGTGCTGCGGCCACCAATATACCCGCTTTGGTGAGAAATTGGGAACGGCTGATGCCCTTCACCGGTTTCTCCGGCAATGGTGAGTCGCTATTTTGCACCGGTTCAACCTGTGCCTTCTTGGGCTTCTTGGGTATAAGCAACCGCTTCAACCATACTCCTCCCCGTCGGATATCGTCGGCAAGCAAGATCAGGATAAAGGTAAACTTACTGATGAACGTGAGGAAGAATGCCACCAAGATGATCGATCGAAACATCAGGGGGATGCTGATATAGATGCTGACAAAAATGCAGATTGTCAGCAATAAGCTGTACCCCCACCAGATTTTCGGAAAAAGCGGTGAGGCTGCCCATTGGAGCTGGGTAGCACGCAGCGCCTTATAGATATAAAAATCTATCAGGAGTAAGACTATGGTGTTAAAAACTATCATTTACCCGTTCATTCTACAACGTTCGATTCGCGCGATGGGTGGTTGTGCAGGTAGGAATCGTTTGGCGTTTCGCCGGTCGCCAGTCGTTCCAAAGCCGATATCCAAAGCGGGTGATCGTTGAGGCTCTCTACCAATTGCACATGTTCCCCTCCCAACTCCTTGAACTCGATTGCATATTCTGTGCCAATCTCGTAGATGGTTTCGAGGCAGTCGGCTACGAATGCGGGACTAAAAACAAGCAGACGTTTCGCCCCGTTGTCCGCTACTTTCTTGAGTGCATCGGTTGTATAAGGTTGTACCCAGGGAGTTTTGCCCAAGCGCGACTGGAAACACACGGTATAACGGTCAGCGCCCACTCCCATTTTCTCGGCCAATAACCGGGTCGTCGCATAACATTGGGCTACGTAGCAATAGCGGTTATGTTCGTTGATGCGTTCGCGGCAACCTGCCGTTTCACAGCGGTGCGTTCCATCGGCCGCGACATCGTTTAACTGCCGTACAGGTAAACCGTGGTAGCTGAATAAGATATGGTCGTAAGTTTTCGGGTCGTGCTTCTTTGCATTTTCAACAAACACATCGGTCATCAGCTCATTGTCGTAAAAATCATTGACAATAGAAACTTCGGGAAAGGTATGCCATGAACGCATCAGCTCCATCACTTTGTCGATTACCGAACCTGTACTTGCCGAAGCATACTGCGGAAAGAGGGGAATAATACGCAGCTGTTCCAAATTCATCGGTTTCAGCTTCGCGAGTGCTGACGCGATGGACGGGTTTTGATAGCGCATGGCCAGCTCCACATGGTATCCATCGCCCAGACGCTCTTGGAGTAACCGTTGCTGGAGCAAACTATAATGCAGTAAGGGCGACCCAGTTGCTTCATCCCACACCTCACGGTAAAGCTTGGCCGAGTTGGGTGCCCGGAACGGCACGATGATTCCCCTTACCAGGAAGAAGCGTCGCCATGCCGGGATATCAATGACACGGCCGTCCATCAGAAACTCATTTAGGTATCGCCGCACATCGGGCACAGAAGGACTGTCGGGCGTGCCTAGGTTGACCAATAAAATTCCTTTCTTTGCTTTGCTCATGACGGGCAAAGATACATAATTATGGTGCCGGGCTACCTAAAACGGTGACAATTTGATGCTTAGATGACGGTAATGAACTACTTTTGAAGCTCAAGAAAAGAAGAGAATAGCGAAAAGACCGTTAGGTACGAAAATTGTGGTTTAAGCGTTTTGTGAAAAGTAACCAGCATTTAAGGCAGCTATTTCTATTAACAGTTCTCTTGTTATTGTTAAGTGCAAGTTATAAGAATGGAAAGAGCAGGCAACCTACAAATACACGATTGCAGCATATCACGGCAGATGGAAGACAGCTGATAGACGAAAGCGGCCGTACATTTCGGGTATGGGGGCTCAATTATGGTGCTGGTGGCGGCGACGGATTAACAGCGCACTTTTGGACGTCGGAATCGGGATGGGAGGAGCTTACCAAAGACTGGTACGACATGAAAGGGTTGGGGGCAAACACCGTACGAGTTCATCTCCAAGCCCATGAGTTCCTGCTGGATGCCGAAACGGTGAATGCGGGTGCGATTGAAAACCTCCAACGGCTAGTAAGTCTATCGGAGGAGGTAGGGATGTATCTGCTGATTACTGGTCTTGGTGCATACGTCGAAGCTGACCAGCCCATTTGGTATAACGGGCTCGACGATGAGGCGCGCTGGGTAGCACACGAGACTTTTTGGGGAGAAATTGCAAAAGCCGTCGGGCATAGCCCCGCCGTATTGGGCTACGACCTGATGAATGAACCCATTGTGGCGGTAAAGCCCGAGGAGGGCTGGACTCCGGGCGAGCCCTATGGTGGGTTCAACTATGTGCAGAACATTGCGTTGTCCACCAACGGGAAAACGCAGATGGAAGTCCTGGGCGAATGGATTGACCGATTGACGGCTGCTATCCGCGCATACGATTCGCGCCACTTTGTGACGGTGGGCTTTCTTTCGTTTCCGGTTTATAACACGATGGGTCCCCGCTTAAGCTGCATGACCATCCACCTATACCCGAAGGAGGACGATGTGGCGGCATCCGATAAATCCATCGACGACTTTACATCCAACCGAATACCTTTGATGGTTACGGAAATATCACCGCTCTATGGCTCGCCAAACTTCATAGCCGATTTTATCAGACGCCATAACAACAGGGTTAGCGGGTGGATATGGCATTACCATGGGGAAACGCCTGAAGAAATCGGTGAACCGGAAACCATTATCAAAGCACTGTGGAAGGAAGCGTTAACGAAATTTCGAGCGATGGCGCCTCAGCAAAAGTAAGTTAGGTTTTCTTTCAGCCATCAATAACTTTCTATTGCTGCTTTCACTTGCTCCATCAGCCACATCGGTGTGGAGGTGGCACCGCAAATGCCCACGGTATCGCCCGACTCAAAATTTTCGGGATTCAATTCAGACGGGTCAGATACGAAATAGCTATTGGGATTATGTTGGAGGCAGACGTCATACAGCACCTTCCCATTGGAGGATTTTCTGCCCGAAACAAAGACAACCTTATCGTATTTGCGGGCAAAGTCGCCCAGGTCTTCGTATCGATTGGACACTTGTCGGCATATGGTATCGTTTGCTTTCACGTCGTATCCCCGGTTAATCAGTTCGTCTTTGATGGCGTAGAATTTATCCACGCTCTTGGTCGTCTGGCTGTATAGCGTAAAGCTGTCGGGGAGTTCCACGCCGTCCAATTCGGCGATATCCTGGAAAACGAGGGCGTCGCCACCGGTCTGCCCTTGCAAACCGATGACCTCGGCATGCCCGTGTTTTCCGTAGATGAGGACTTTCTCTTTCTTGTCGAACGACGTCTTCACCCGGTTTTGCAATTTAAGCACTACTGGGCAGGACGCATCGATCAGCGTAATGTTGTTTTCCAGTGCAATTCGATAGGTTTCGGGTGCTTCACCATGTGCACGAATCAGTACTTTTTCATTTTTCAGCTCAGGTAGCTGGTCATGGCCGATGATGCGGAGTCCCTTGGCTTTGAGGCGAGCCACCTCCTCATCGTTATGTACGATGTCGCCCAAGCAGTACAGATACCCATCTTCCGCAAGGATTTCTTCGGCCATATCGATGGCATACACCACCCCGAAGCAAAATCCGGAATCCTTGTCAATGGTTGCCTGTAAGTTGAGTCCCATGCCTATGCAAACTTAGATAAATTTGCTTTTATAAACAATTTAATCGCTTTGGATATAAAAGTATAGTTATCGATCTCTCCGCTGCCGCTAAGAAGCAGTCCTGTAGCGGAAAGGTAGGCAATAAATTGTCATAATACGAAATGGCGGTACAGGCAATTAATGAGATCGCGGTGGATATCGGGAAAATCGTCCGTGTATGACGTGCGGCTGCCGTTGATGATGACCACAAAGCCGAACTTTTCCTGCGGCTGGAAGAACATCGCGCTGTTGAGGCCGTATGCCAATCCGGTATGGCCCTTCATAATTTCGCCCGAAATCAGATTGTCTTTTGTTTGCAGTGCCAGCCCGTATCCTTTACCCGCCGGTACCGAAGTTTGCATGGTCCGTGCGCTTTCCTTCGATAGGATGCGCGTGTTGCCAAGCACGCCATAGTTCATGTGCATGGTCATGTACGTGGCCAGATCGGCTGCAGAGATTTTCATACCGCCTGTTGGTGAAAAGATGGGAGCACTGTATCCCATCTTGTAATCTTTCAATGCCATGGAGGGTGAGCGGTAGGCGGCGGGTGACGCAATAAACCGGTTGCTGTCAGCATCATATGTATATAGTGTGGCAAACCGCATGCTATCCAGCTCGTTCACATTATAGCTTGCATACAGGCCCAAGGGTTCGAGTACATGTTTGCGAACATATTGGTCAAAGCGTTCGCCGCTATGTTTTTCGAGTATGGAGCCCGCGAGGTTGAAGTTAAGATTGCAGTATTGGTAGGAGGTACCGGGTGCATAGTCGTTGTAGGCTTTTGCCCAATCGGAGTTCTTTTCAGGATTGAATGTGTCTAATGTAAAGTAGCCGTTTTTGTCGCTAATGCTTGAGGTGTGCGACAAGACCATGCGCAGGGTGATGACCGAATCGGGGTAGTTCGGGTTGCGTATAGGGAAGCCGATTAGCTTGCCCACATCATCGTCGAGCGAAAGCTTCCCGGCATCTACCAGTTGCATGAGGCCAGTGGCCACGAATGATTTGGAAATGGAAGCAATGCGGAAGACATCGTCATTCTCGAGCGGCTCCTGTGTGGCGAGGTCCCTGAATCCGAAGGATTGGTTATAGATGATTTCATCTCCCTTCACTACGGCGACGGATGCCCCCACGGCATCGTATTTGGTCATGATGGCGGCGATGTCTTCTGCCGTCGTGGAAGTAGACTGTGCGGTAGCTGCTAGTGTCGCCGTAATGAGGACGAGGGTAGTTAGCAGGGCTTTCGTCGTACGATATCTTTTCATCATGCAGTGAGCTGGTAAACGAAGGTACGAATTTCTGTGACTTAACACGGGCTGAAATGCGTGGCAATATTTTGATGTTTTCCAAATTTCACGTATTTTTGCATAAATAATGGTGAGGACTAGCATAGATAATGATGAGAACAACAGTGGATATTCCCGAAGAGCTGATTGCTGAAGCAATGGCACTCACCAATACGAAAACTAAAAATCAATTGATTAAGGAAGTATTGGAAGCACACATTAAGCGAATCAAGCGGAAGCGTTTAGTTGCGTTGAAAGGTACACTCGATTTCGACATCGATTTAGATACACTCCGGGGAAGGGAAGATGTCAAGATATAGCGTATTGGTAGATAGTTCCGTTTGGATACAGTATTTTAAGTCGGCCGATACCCCCATACTCGATCAATTATTGGAAGAAGACTTTGTTTGCACAAATGATTTGATATTGACAGAATTGCAGCCGGTGTTGGTTCATCGAGGTCGGCACGATATCCTTGAAGGGTTGCTCGCATTGGAAAGGATTCCACTTCGAATAGACTGGCAGCTTATCAGTGAATATCAATTGATGAACCTCAAAAATGGTATTAACAAGGTTGGTATTCCCGATTTAATTATCGTTCAGCAGGTTATCGACCAGAAGCTAACACTGTTCAGTTTCGATAAGCATTTTAAGTTGATGCATAATTTCCTGAATTTTGATTTGATATAGCGTTTATTCATCCCTCAGACTATCCACGGGATTCGCTACTGCAGCCCGAATGGCCTGCCAGCTCACGGTAAGCAGTGCGATCGTCACCGCCGCCAGTCCCGCTATGACGAACATCCACCATTGGATATCGGTTCGGTAAGCAAAATCTTCCAGCCATCTGTTCATCACCCACCACGCGATGGGTGAGGCGATGACAATGGCCAAACACACTGATTTCACAAAACCTTTGGAAAGCATCATTACAATGCCTGAAACTGATGCTCCCAACACCTTCCGGATACCAATTTCTTTCACACGTAGGCCTAATGTATGCACAATGAGGCCGAAGATACCCATCGTAGCAAGCAACATCGTGAGCAGGCTGAACAAGCGGAATAACCCCTGTAGTTTTTCTTCAGCTTCATATTGTTGGGCTAATGTCTCTTTGACCACTTGGATATCAAACAGTTTTTCAGGGTACAGCTCTTTCCATACTACTGCGATATCTCGCATAACGGCAGATTCCATGCCCGGTCTTGTACGGAGAAGCAATGCACCGTAAGAAGGGTCACGATAGCCCACAATAACCGTTGGTACCGTTTGTTTATGGAGGGATTCACTGTTAAAGTCTTCCACAATACCCACGGGCATGAAGCCAGCGTTATGCAGCGGCTGGTTCAATTCTGCTACTTGGAGAAGGCGAGCGGTGCTAGCGGACATCACGCAAGGTCGCACAGTATTCATCGCTTCAAAATCATTAGCTTGGATGGCATCCCCCATTCTGACCGGATCAAGAAACCGGCCTTCCTTTAGTCGCAAACCGAGGGTCCGGGCCATAGAGGGCTCACCATCAATGGACCAAAGTTCGATTTGCTTGGTGGGGTCGTGGGGATTTGGTACGGTATTTAACGTTGGTCCCGCACCATCTGTAGGCAACCAATTGGTAAAACTTAAGGATTGGATAGCCGGATTCCTCAATAATTCGGTGCGCAGTGTGTTTGATTTATTATCCCAAGACACATGGTTGATGCTGAGCAGTCCATCGGTATCGAACCCAACGTCCTTGGTTTTGAGAAAATCTACCTGTTGCTGAACAACCAGCATGGATACGAGGATCGCGATGGAAATAGCAAACTGGGCTACAACAAGACTTTTTCGTAGCCACCCTTGGCTGGTTTTACCCGCCTTCAGCACCTCTTGCATGGTGCCCATTACACGGAAGCCAGATACTAACCAAGCCGGGTATAATCCGCTGAACAGGCAAATGGAAAAGAACGCGATAAGGGCGTATGCGAGATAAGGCCCCGCAGCCGTGAAGCTGAATGCCAGTGGATGGCCGATAAATCGCTCCATGGCTGGGAAAGCCAGCTGATAGCATACCCACGATAAACCACCGGCTACGCTGAAAATGAGCAGTGATTCGAGTAATGATTGCAACAAAATCCGTTTACGCGAAGCACCCAGTATTTTCTGCACACCAGTCTCTTTCAATCGGCTGCTGGCGTGCGCCGTGCTGAGGTTGATGTAGTTGATACTGGCAATGAGCAGCAGCAATGCTGCTACGGCGGCGAAAATATAGCTGTGTTTTATATTGCCTTTTACGAATTGGTACGCGGGGAAATCCGTTTTCAAGTAGATGTCGGACATTGGTTGCAGGGCAAACCGTATGTTGTCTTTTTCAGTAAACTGGGCGTACCAACTGTTTATCTTTTGCTCAAACAGCCGGGGGTCGGTCCCTTCACGCAGCAGGATGTAATGTCTTGCATACCGCATCCCTGGGCCTTTGCCGTCTTTGGCGAGCGCGTGTTCTTTACGTTCTCTTAGTAAAATCATATCTGCCCGCAGGTGGGTATTCGATGGGATGTCTTTCATCACACCAGCCACCATGTATTCGTTGGCTTTTTCGCCATATTGGGGCACATCATAAACCCGTTGCCCCAACGGATTTTTCCCGGAAAAATGGGTCTTGCTGAACGATTCGGATAAGATGATTTTATTGATGTCTCCTGCGGGAGTAATATCTTCGTGCGCAAGTAAGTTGATGTCCAACAGCTGTAGCACTACCGTATCTGCGTGAAGCATCGTTGTTTCGAGTGGTAGCGGGTCGGTCTTTTCAATTTTCAGGTGAGCGGATACGGGATAGATTTCACTGTAATCGGCTACTTCGGGAAAGTATTGCTTTAATGCCGGTGCAAGCCCGGCGTAAACCGTTCCGCCCTTTTGGGAATAAGCGCCACCACCCTCCCGGATGGATAACAAGCGATAGGTGTCGGCTGAACGGCTCCATTGCTTGTCGTAAGACAGTTCATCGATTACGACCGTACCGATCAACAAACAAGCGGTGATACCCAACGTCAAGCCGAAAATATGGATAAGTGTATATAGCTTTCCTTTCTTCAGGCTACGGAGGGCAATTTTTATCGCGTATTTCATAAATTTATATACTTACTCATCTTTATATACTTACTCATCCCGCAACGACTCAACCGGGTTGACTACCGCTGCCCGTATGGCCTGCCAGCCAACCGTTAGTAGCGCAGTTGCCCCGGCGATCACTCCAGCCAAAGCAAATATCCACCACGCCACGTCGATACGGTAAGCGAAATCTTCCAACCACCGGGTCATCGCCCACCACGCGATGGGCGAGGCAATGACGAGGGCAATCGCCACCAATTTGATATAATCAATGGCGAATAGCCGTACAATGCTAGCGACGGATGCTCCCAGGACCTTTCGGATGCCGATTTCTTTCACACGTTGTCCGGTGGCCTGTACGACCAGCCCGAAGATACCCAGTGACGCTAAAAATAAGGTTAGGATACTGAAAAGTGTAAACAAGTAACTTAACTTCGTTTCTTTTTCATATTGATTTTTGACCAAATCTTCCAGCCAATCCAGTCTCAGCGTTTGTTCGGGATGGAATTGCTTCCACAGTAGGTTGAGGTTACGCATCACGCGTGATTCATACCCTGCTTTCACTTTTATTAGCACGGAGGCATAATTTAGATCGCCATCTAGCTGGATAACGGTGGGTTTAATAGGGTCCCGAAGGGAAACGCTGTGAAAATCGTCGATAATACCTACTGGAGTAGCATTCATTAACGGCGCAGATTCTTCGAGCATTGGTATTTCAAGCTGTTTAGCAGTGTTGGCCGTCAGCAACACCTTGGAAGACTTTAGGGGGCTCATCAGCCCCGCTTCATCGATCCTGAACGCCGTTGTTGCGGTGTTTACGTCCCGATTGTCAAAAAGGCGCCCATCCAAAAGACGAAAACCCAGTAATGCCGGTAAATCGGTATCGCCAATGATAAAGTTAAGTTCTATGGTTTCGGCCGGACGTTGGGGATGGGGCAGCTTCATGACCATATCACCGGTACCAAGGGTTGGGACCCATCTTGTGAAGCTGACCTGATCGACACCGGGAATCTGAGATATTTCGTGTTTCAGTGCACCGCTGGAACCTCTCGTGTTGAAAGAGCGTATGGTTAGCACATTGGAAGGGTTGAACCCTAGGTCTTTATCTGCCATAAACCGCATCTGCCGCCAAACGGTAATCATGCCAATAAGCACTAGCAGAGCAAGGCCAAATTGGGTTGCTATCAGTATTTTGCGAGCGGTGGAAACGGTTGACAGATTACTTGCTCCAAAACGATTTTTTAAGGCATTGCTTGCCTTAAAACCCGATATCATTGTGGCGGGGTAGGTGCTGGTAATCAATCCGATAAATAAAACCAGTAAAAGAAGCGACAAGAATAACGGCATATCGCCGATTAGACTTACGGTAAGTTCATGGCCAATAAATTGATTCAAGGGCCGTAGAAATAACGCGTAAAGGCTACAGGCAAGTACCATGGAAATACCAAAGAACAACAACCCTTCGACCAAGAACTGGGAAGTAAGCTGGCTTTTTGAAGCTCCTACGACTTTACGGATACCTGTTTCGCGCAATCGCCTGATCGCACGGGCACTGCTAAGGTTGACAAAGTTGATGCACGCGATAGCCAAAAGAAGTACGGCGACTATGGAGAAAATAAACATATCGCTCGGGCTGCCTTTTACGTCTTGATCTGCGAAGTCCGATTTTAAATAGATATCACCGATGGGTTGAAACTCATACGAACTTATCGCTCCTTTTTTGCTGTCTGGTACGTCAGTCAAAAAATTGCGATACCAATGATTGACTTTTTTCGTAAATGCGGCTATATCCGTATTAGGTTTCATCAAGATCAGTTCCTCTTCGTAGTAGCCGTCCCACCCATTACGGCTAAGCGCTCGGGGAGACGCTTTGGTAACGTGCAACCCTTCAGCCCGAAGGTAGGTATTCGTCGGTAAATCCGCTATTACGCCTGTGATTAGAAATGGAGTGGCATTGGCTCCGCTATAGAGGATTTTACCTATCGGGTTTTCATTTGGGAAATTTTGTTGCCGAAACCGATCGGTGATGATCAGGTTATTCACATCGTTGGTATAATGTTGTGGATTGCCTGCCGTGATGGTAAAATCGAGCATGTTCCACACATTGGTATCGGCCCTTATGACCTTCATGTGAGTGGGTTCACCATCGGTTTTTGCCTTACGGAAGTCGTAACGCCATGTGTGTATCTTCGAAGTGGCTTCCACTTCTGGAAAATTGTCTTTAAGTGCATCGCCGAGGCCTGCGGGTGCTAAGGCTTTCTTGCCGGCTAGTGCCCGAGTAGAGTCGTGGGTAATGATGCGGTACAGGTCGTCTTTACGCGTCCAGAACTTATCGTAAGACAAATTATCCAGTACAACGGTACTTACCAGCATACATGCGCATAGCCCGATAGTGAGACCTGCAACATTGATAATTGAATAGACGTTATCTTTGGCTATCGTGCGCCAAGCAATTTTAAAATAGTTCTTTATCATTCTTTAGTAGTTAGTACAAAGTACTTAGTCGTTGGAAAAGTCAATCTTTACTCCATCAATCCTTGCTCCTTCATCCAATAAACCCATCACTCGTCCCTCAAACTATCCACGGGATTGGCCACTGCTGCTTTGAACGTTCTGAAACCGACTACGATTAACATACTGCAAAGCGTGAATAGGCCGGTAAGTGCAAAGAACCACCAAGGAATTTCAATGCGATACGCAAAATCCTCCAGCCAATCGCTCATTATCCACCAAGCGGTTGGGAAAGCGATCACTGCCGCTAGGCAGACTAATTTAAAGAAATTCATGGAGAGGAGACACATAATGGAATATACCGAGGCTCCAAACACCTTACGGATGCCGATTTCCCTTACTTTACGCTCTACGGTATAGACGACGATACCAAATACGCCTAAAACCGCTAACAACATGCTGATTCCACTGAATAACAGCAACTGGTGAAATTGTTTCCGTTCACTTTGGTATTGATCGATAAGCATTTCGTCTGTCCAATTCATTCGGGGCAACCGACCGGGAAACGTTTGGTTCCAAGCAGCCTCCACCGCTGCCAAGGCCTCTCTTTCTTTGCCTTTGGCAACCCGGACCAATAGGCACCCCCGGTCCAACTCGTGCCGACCCTGGAGTATAACCGCTTCTATCGGTTCGCGAAGACTGTTGAAATGGAAATCTTGTATAATCCCCACGGGTATGCCATGACCATTTTGGTCCGCTTCGTTCAGTGTCGCACCCAAACGAAGAGCAGCTGTTTGTGTATATAATGCATTTGGAAAGTCGACCATATAGCCCTCATCCCATCCGTCCACATTCGTAAGGTTATCTTTTGCGAAGGAGTTGCTCAACATACGCCCATCCATGAGCCTGAATCCGATTACGCTCAAAAAGTCGAAATCGGCCTCAATAAAAGAGGTTTCCACGGCTTCATTTGGGTTATCCGGAGCGGTGATACGCCTGGTCACGTAGTGGCCGCTCCCCGGTGCCCAATGGGATAAACTTACTGCGGTGATGCCCGGCTGTTGCAATAGTGTCTGCTTGAATGCCGCGCCTTTCCCTTCCCACGACATGTAGTCCAAAACGAGGAGATTAGCAGGCTCATAGCCCAAATCTTTCTCCAGCATGTACCGCAACTGTTGCCGAATGGTAAGCATACCCACTAAGACAAGCATGGCAATGCTGAACTGCAAAACAATAAGTGTGCTGGTTAGGCCGGTTTTCAATGGGATGCGGAGAATTTCCATCCGTTTTTTCAACGCATGGGAGGTTTTTGTTTTTGCCAACGACCACGCTGGTGCTAAACCGCAACTCAATCCTAGGCCCAGCCATCCTACCAGCAGAAGCGAGCCCAACAGGAGTGAACGGTGAAATACCAAGGTAAGCGAATAGCCAATGTATGTTTCTATTCCCGGAATTACCAGTAGGTAGAGAAAAAAGGCCATTGCAAAGGACAAACCGAAGAATACTAGACTTTCGGTGACGCCCTGCAGGACCAGTTGGACCCGTCGGGCGCCAAATGTTTTCCGCACACCCATCTCCAGCGAGCGTTTCAGTGCATGGGCAAAACTCAAATTGATGAAATTGATGCTGGCTAGTGTCAATATTAATAAGCCGATTCCTGCTAGCACATAGACGTCCCTCGGTTCTTTTTTGGCACCAAAGCCGGAACGCAGATGGATATCTCGGATAGCCTGAAACTCAAAACCGCTTCGATACTCGTCCGCTTTCTGTGTCAAATAATCTTGGTACCAAGTGTTTGTTTGGGTTGTCAGCATACCCATATCGGTACCTTTCTTTATCCGCACATATTGTTTGGTAACATAGCCTGCACCGTAAGGGCTTAGCGCTTGGCTTTCTTTTTCAGAAAGCTCGATGGCCTCCGCACGTAAGTGCGTATTTTGTGGTAAATCACGGATAATAGCCGTTACTATATAGGGTTGTGGTTCACCCTGGTTAGGCCGGTTATAAAAGGTTTCGCCAATCACTTTTACACCTTTGAAATATTCCCGATGTAGGCTTTCCGTAATCACCAGATTCTTGACGCCGGCAATGATTTGTTTCGGATTACCTTCCAAGCAGTACGTATCAAATAGGTTGAAGAAGTTGGTATCGGTATCCAACGTGGCAAGCGTTATGTGCCGGTTAGTGGATTGGTCAAGTATCAGGTTCAGTTTTGCCGTACTTAGATTGGTGTGTTCAAGGATCGAGGGGAACTGCTGTTTCAAGGCGTTCCCGAGGCCTGCGAGAGCACCCGGGCCCCGATAGAGGATATTTCCATCCTGGTCGGTGTTCACTGAATTGATAGCGAATAATTCGTCGGATAATGTCCATTGCTTATCGTACGACAGATCATCCATAACCAATGTTGTAATGCACATCACCACGGTGAGGCCGATGGTCAGCCCCGTTAAGTTTATAACGGAGTAGGCTCGATTGCTTAACATTGTGCGCCAAGCGATTTTAAAATGGTTCTTGATCATTTTTTAGGTTTCTTCCATCCTTATTCCAATTCCTTATTACTCATCCCTCAAACTGTCCACTGGATTGGCCACCGCTGCCCGTATGGCTTGCCAACTGACGGTAAGGAGGGCGATCACCATCGCCACCAGTCCGGCAGTAGCAAACATCCACCACTGGATGTCGATTCGGTAAGCGAAATCTTCCAGCCATTTGGTCATCGCCCACCAGGCTATCGGGGTGGCGATGAGAATTGCCAGAAACACCAGTTTGACAAAGTCTCGCGATAAAAGGGCCACGATCTCCGATACCGATGCGCCTAGTACCTTGCGGATACCGACCTCTTTTACCCGTTGTTGGGTTACAAACATGGCCATCGCCAATATGCCGAGTGCGGAAATGAGCAAGCTCATAGCGGCAAACACCATCGAGAAAACCAAGGCTTTTCGATCACTCTTGTAAAGCCGGTCGAATTCCTCATCCAAAAAAGTATATTCAAAAGGTTTATCGGGATATTGTCTTTTCCAAGCCGCTTCCGTAACAGCGAGTGCTTCGGCAACACGTCCATCTTGGGCCTCTACCATGAATTTGCCTCCCATCGCGTGCTGATCAAGTTCAATGATTACTGGCTCAATCGGTTGGTGTAGGCTGGCGTGATGGAAATCTTTGACGACTCCGATAATTGTCCCTTGGTACATACCGAGCACATCGAAAGTAGTACCCACGACCGGTTCGTTTAAGCCAAAAGCATTAATTGCGGTCTCGTTGATAATGATGTTATTTTGGTCGGAGACATTGTTGTCGTCAAACCACCGGCCTGCGACTAATTCAATATCGGCCAAATCCAGGTAGTCGTGGTCGACCCATAACCGTACAGCTTTCGGGAGGTTCCCTTTTTTGGGATAGCCAATCCACTCATGTTCAACTCCCATGCTTCTGGGGTTATCGATTAACGAAGCCCCGTTAACACGCGTGACTGCCTTGATTGAACTGTTTCGCAAAAGCTCCTCTTTAAGGGTATTAACGCCACGGAGGTAGTTGGCTTGCTCCGGAGACCCGGGGTAAATCACCTCGCCCGTGTTTGTCTTTCTTTGGAAGATAAAAACTTGGTCCATCTGGTATGCTTCGGTAGCTAGCTGGATATACTTGAATTGCCTATGAATGACGATAACGGCTACCACCATGGCAACAGCAAGAACCATCTGGCCCACCATCAACATCTCACGGAACCGACGGTTGTCGCTGTGTTCCAAAACCCGCCCTTTGAAGAGATTGAGCGGACTGGCTTTGCCAGTCAGTAAAGCTGGATAAACCCCTGTGAGGAGCATGACCACCACAAAGGTGGCTGCCAGCAAAACCAAGGTTTCTACGTCGGCCAAGGAAAATACCAGCGAGGTTTCAAAATACCGATTGAAATGCGGTAATAGTAAAACGACGAGTAATAGGGTTACTACCGAGCTGATAAGAACCGTTACCAGTGTTTCGGTCATTATTTGGTTGAATAGTTGCCACTTGGCAGCTCCGCTTACTTTTCGGATGCCGATTTCCTTATGACGGGTAGTCATCCGCGCTATCGAAAGGTTGACGAAATTTACACTTGCCGTAAGTAGTAACAAAAATGCTAGCGCCGAAAATATGACGATTGATTGTTTGTTACCTTGCGGTAATGTTGAGAATTGGAACCCTCCCAAATGAATACCGGATAAGGGAACCAAATGATGGTGAAATTCCCCTTCTTCTTTGTAGGGTTGATTTTTCGCGAATATCGGTGTTATCTTAGACGCGATTACCGCGGGGTCTGCGTTGCGATGTGGTTTGATGATGACGTAGGGGATGTATGCACCCCATTCATCTGTATAATTTTGGAAGTAGGTCTTCTTTAACAAATCCTGATGGGGCAGTAAGACCCCTTGATGAAAGGTAGAATTTGCGGGGACATCGGCAAATACCGCTACAACCGTGGTAGGAATGCTGTCGACGACGATTGTTTTTCCAACCGCGGGTTCCCTACCAAAATAATGTTCGGCTTTAGACTCGCTGATGGCGATGACATTCGGCTCGGTCCGCAACCGATCGAATGACCCTGCGGTGATCCGGTAATCAAGTAGGTTTATCCAATTTGAATCAATGAATAAAAGGTCCCTTTCAAAAAAGCGTTTGTCATCCAAAGCAAACACCAGATCCATATAGCTTCCAGGAAAAGCCACAGCAACCCGCTCTACCTCGGGGATTTCTGATTTGATAGCTTGGCTGGCGGCATATGGCGCTGACTCGCTATACTCGCCGCTACCGCTGTTGAATTCAGTTAACAAAAAAATGTGGTCGGCATCGCTATTCACGGAGTTATATGAGCGTTCGTGCTGTACCCACAACAGAATCAACACGACGACCGATAAGGCGACAGCCAGCCCACCAATGTTAATGACGTTAGGAAGAATATTCCGATACAATGATCTGAATGCGATGCTGAAATAGTTTTTTATCATTTGTTTCGTAGTTGGTACAACACACGCTTTTTGCCCTAATTCCGATTTCTAATTACTCATCCCGCAACGACTCCACCGGGTTGGCCACCGCTGCCCGGATGGCCTGTCCACTTATGGTGAGCAGCGCTATCACTACGGCCACTAATCCCGCCAGCGCAAACATCCACCATTGGATTTCGATGCGGTAGGCGAAATTAGCAAGCCATCGATCCATCGCAAACCAAGCGATCGGAAAGGCAATCAGTGAAGCAACGAGTACCAATTTCAAAAAGCCTTTAGACAGCAATTGCGTTACCTGTGTTACGGTAGCTCCCAATACCTTCCTTATCCCAATTTCTTTGATTCGTTGTTCTGCCGTAAAGGTTGCTAACCCAAACAACCCAAGACACGCCACCAATATGGTCAGTACGGTGAACATATTAAGAATAATGGCTGTTTCCTGCTCGGCGGCATAGGTATGACGGAACAGGTCGTCCATGAATGCGTACGTAAAGGGCTCGCCTGTACCAAAGTCATCCCATTGCTGCTCCATTGTTGCCAGCAAGCCCGAGATATCCGGTGTGTTTATTTTAAAGATGAGTCCGCCTTCGGGATGAAGTGTCAAAAACAGCGGACTGATGGCCTCGTGCAACGACTTGAAATGGAAGTTTTTTACCACGCCGACTATACGGAAAGGAAAGTTATCGCCTTTCGGACTGTTTTGCCTGATTATGGTTTTGCCTACAGCGATTGATGCGTCCCAACCCAAGGCCCTTGCCGCGGTCTCATTTACAATAATTCCTGAAGAGTCCGTGGCGAGATCTTTGGAAAAATTCCTTCCTTGGATGATGTGCATACCCAATGTTGGGATATAATCTTCATCCACATGATAATCTACTCCATTTACAATATGCTTATCGTTGCCTTGCGGGTAGGCCAGTGCATTGTTGTAATGGCTGGGCCCGGCGGGCTTATACCACGATGCCGTTGCGCTTACTACCCTTGAATCCTGCAATAGCTGCCGTTTAAATACCTGTTCATTGTTGCCCAGTGCATAAGAATTTGGGATGGTGATGAGCTGTTCTTTATCGAAACCGAGATCCTTGTTTTGTATATACCTCATTTGCTCGTACACGACTATGGTCCCGATAATGAGCGTTACTGAAACAAAGAACTGAAACACGACAAGTCCACTTCTTAGGCTGACGGTTTTAACGCGGCCCGAGGGCTTGCCCTTTAGCACTGCGACAGGCTTGAATGAAGACAAGTAAAAAGCCGGATAAATACCAGCAATTGCACCCACCAGCATGCCCAAGCAGACCAGGGCGAGCGTAGGTCCAACATCAATGGTTAACTCCTTGCCCGAAATGTGATTGAACGCCGGTAAGACGAGCTGCACCAGTATGAATGCGACCATTAGCGAAAAACACGAGATGAGAGTCGATTCGGATAGGAATTGTTTGATGAGTTGGAACCTACCAGAGCCTACCACCTTCCTTATCCCGACCTCCTTTGCCCGTTTGGATGCGCCCGCTGTAGAAAGGTTGACGAAGTTGATGCAGGCCACCGCCACCATAAACAGGGCAATACCCGAAAAGATGTACACAAACGCCTTATTCCCGCCTGGCTGAAATTCCGTTGTCGTGTAGGAATTAAGATGGATATCCGACAAGGGTTGTAAGTCAAATCCAAGCCGATTGCCTTGGGTGGTGAATTGCTCCAAGCTTATGCCCATGTGCTCCTGAATCTGCGGACCCATATAGGTCTTAACCATTTGCGGAAACCTGGCTTCCAACTGTTCCAGGTCGCTGCCCGACCTTAACAGGAGATAGGTGTGAAATCCGCCATACATCCACGAATCAGACTTCGCATCGGCGTAGCCCACCATGGAACCCAATAAATCGAAGTGGAAATGGGAATTGACAGGAATGTCTTCGATGACACCCGTTACCACATAAGGTTGGTTGCCATCATCGGTCAATACGATGGTTTTCCCGATCGCATTTTCTTCGCCAAAATATTTCCTGGCGGTAGATTGTGTGATGACGACCGTGTGGGGTTTGAGCAAGGCCGTTTCGGAGTTGCCCTCAACCATCGGTAGCGTGAAGATGCTGAAGACATTGGGGTCGGCGAAAGCAAACCGGTCGCCTTCAAATACGTCATCTCCATGCAGCCACTTTCGGTAGCCATAATCGAGCAGCCTGGTGGCATCCTGTACTTCCGGGAAGTCGTTCACCATGGTTTGGGCCACCGGAGCCATCACAATGCTTTCGTTTATTTTGCCGCCATTGATGTCGGCACGGAAAACCATCCGCACGATATTCGGGGCATGCTCATGGAACTTATCATAGCTTAACTCATCCTGTACATACAGCATGATAATAAAACATGCCGCGACACCCAGTGACAAGCCAGCGATATTGATGGATGAAAATAGCTTGTTCCTTATCAGGTTCCGCCAGGCAATTTTGAAATAGTTTCTAATCATTTTTTAGACATTAAACATCAGACCATAGCGTCCTTATTCCTTGCTCTTTCCATCTTTATTCTACTAATCACTCGTCACGCAGTGACTCCACCGGATTGGCCACCGCTGCCCGTATGGCCTGCCAGCTTACGGTCAGCAGCGCGATGACCACCGCTGCCGATCCTGCCACGGCAAACATCCACCATTGGATATCGATGCGGTAGGCGAAGTCTTCCAGCCATTTGTTCATGGCCCACCACGCAATCGGTGAGGCGATGACGACGGCCATCACCACGAGTTTAATGAAATCCGTCGAAAGTAGCCTTACGATACCCGATACTGATGCGCCCAGTACCTTGCGGATACCGATTTCCTTTACCCGTTGCTGGGCAAAAATCGTGGATAGCCCCAATAGTCCCATGCATGCGATCAGTAATATCAACAAGGCCACATAATTGGTTACCACCAATATCCCGTCGAGCAGGGCATACTGGTTGGCCACCCGCTCATCCATCACCTGATAGGCAAATGTCTTTTTGGACGGGATTTGTTTGAAAGCATCCGTTAGTTCGGCCATGATCTGCGTTTTGCGTTGGGGGTCAATGCGGATACTTAAGTAACTGTTGGATGCAAGCCCAGCTTCGCCCCCATAAAAATGGATTAAAGGGCCTATGGCATGAGCAAGGCTACCATAGTGAAAATCTTTCATTACACCGATAACAGTGACCACTTGGTCCGACCCATTTTGGCGGAGTTTTTTCCCGATCGGGTCTGTCCAACCAAACGCCGTCGCCGCCGTTTCATTGATGAGTATTTTATCGTCTTCCGTCGCCTTGAGGCGATCGTCGAAATTCCGACCGGCAACAATCGGGATCTGGAACGTTTCGGCAAAACCGGCATCGGCCTGCAAGTACTGAATATATCTCTCCGTGCCACCTTCAACATCGGCAAAACCATTGCCATTACCCCAATAAGCGGTAGGGATTTCTTGAGAAGTAGAAATAGCTTTTACGTAAGGATTGGCTTTCAGCGATTGAAGCATGACATCGAAACGGCTGTCCGCTTGTTCGGGCTGCTCAAATGCGAGGTCCAGCGTACCTACAACCACATCTTCAGCGTTGAAACCTAGCGGCGTACTTTTCATGTGCCGGATTTGCTTGTTCAGGATAAAAGCCATGCATAGGAATGTGATGCCCAGTACAAACTGTGTAGTGATGAAGGTATTCCGGATACCGCTTTTCCCCATCTTATTGCTAACCTTTCCTTTAACGGCTTCCGTTAGCCTCAGGCTATTGAGGCGTAAGCTAGGTATGATAGCGGCAAGAAATACAGCTGCTAACGCAACGGCAGCAACCAGGATAGCCACAGCATATCCTGGTTGCAAATCCACTTGGCCCAAACTTCCGCCTATCACATCGTTTAAGAGCCTCAGTAAAACCAACCGGAAGATAATCAAGCCCAAAATGAGCGATAGTATCATCACAAGACCGTTTTCTATACCGAATTGCACGAGACTATTCCATTTGGAGGAACCGACGATCCGCCGTACGGCGACATCCTTGGTGCGCCTGAATAAGATGGCCATATTGAGGTTAATCAAGTTAACCACGATGATCAACAAGATAAAGACAGCTGCGGCAACTGCTCCGATGATGACCTTACGCACCGTATCTCCTACTTCTGTTTTCAGCTGGGTAAAAGGGACAACGTTTACCACATTGTTGTTTATCTGGGGGGCGTAATGGTGTTGGACAATACCCGCGATTTTCTGGTTTAAGCGTTCGGGGTCGGCCCCGTCTCGGAGCACAAGGTACCCCGGCGCAAAGACATTGTACCAATTGGCCATTTCCTCAAAGCCGTCTACATGGTCCCGGAGAAACTGTACTGGGAGAAACACATCCGCAGCGAGGGAGGAAGTTGCCGGTATGTCCAGTACGCCGGTTACCGTACGTGGGATGCTATCCGATACGATGACCATTTCGCCCAATGCCGGTTTATCACCAAATAGTTGGGTCTTTACCCGTTTGGAAATAACCAGCGATTGGCTTTCGTGCATGGCTGTTGTCGGCTCCCCCTCCGCCAGTTTGAATGAAAACAGCTGTAAAAAATCAGGGTCTACATAGACGGTATTCTCCTGAACCTCATACTCTCCGAACGACAACCAAGGATTGTAACCGATTTGCCAGTGGGAGGCTGCTTCCACTTCCGGGCAGGTGGCGGCAATCTCATCCAGCAAAGGGAATGTGGTTTGTTGATGGCTGTTTCCGTCCGGCGTAGTTGTTTTGAGGTAATACATCCTATCCTTCCGCTCGTGGAATTCATCGCGCGAGAAGTATTGGTTTACCAACAACGCTAGCGACAGTATGCTAGCCAGCCCGAACGCTAGCCCTAGGATATTGATGAGCGTGAAAACTTTGTTGCGCCAAAGGTTCCGCCAAGCCGTTTTGATGTAATTGGTTATCATATTTTAGTGTTTAGTAAGAAGTCCTTAAACATCAGATATTCGCCAAGAGACCGTTGCATCTTTAATCCTTGCTCTTTGCTCCAATATATCATTCATCCCGAAGCGACTCCACCGGATTCGCCACCGCGGCGCGTATGGCCTGCCAGCTCACGGTGAGCAGTGCGATGACAACCGCCGCCAGTCCCGCCATGACGAACATCCACCATTGGATATCGATGCGGTAAGCGAAATCTTCCAACCATTTGGTCATCGCCCACCACGCGATGGGTGAGGCGATGACAATGGCCAAACACACTAATTTTACAAAGTCTTTGGACAGCAGGGCCACGATGCCTGAAATGGAAGCACCTAATACTTTCCGGATGCCGATTTCCTTAGTGCGCTGGAAAGCAATGAGGGTGGCTAAACCGAACAACCCGAGGCAACTGATCAGGATGGTAATGGTGGTGGCCAGATTAATCAATCGGCCAACCTGCCTCTCCTGTCGATACATGGCCTCCAGCGTTTCGTCGTAAAAACGAAATTGATAGCCATCGGCGGGATAAAATCGTGCCCATTTCTGGCCAATGGCTTTCAAGGTTGCTTGCCAACGATCGGGGTCCCTACTGTCCAGCTTGATGTTGAATGAAGAGAGGTTCGCTTTGTAGCTCGATAGGATTGTCGATGTAATGGGAGTATAAAAATCCTGCGTATGGAAATCCTTGACGACGCCGACAATGGGATGTTTGGTATTGCCGCGTTGGCCGATAAACTGCCCAATGGCTTCCTGCGGAGTAGCGAAGCCAAATGCTTCGGCAGCCGTTTCGTTGATGATAAACTCGGAGATGGTATCGGAAGCATGGATATTCCGACCTGCCAATAATTCCATTTTATATAACCCCAGGTACGCGGTATCGATGGTTTTCTTGAAGCCGGTGATTTCTATAGGGTCCTTCCCGTCCGGCACATAGCCGAACGGACTTGACGAATAGCCGGACGACAAGGGCGCCGTTCCCATGGCTACGTTGGCAACTCCCGGAAGCGTGCGGATTTCGGTCAGCAGTGTGAATTGCTTGCCTTCGTAATGTGGGTCATTCGTGTATTTCCAGGGCACATCCACCAGTACCGTGGCGTCTTTGTCAAAACCCATGTCGGCTTTAAGGGTATGGCGCAGTTGGGTGCTTACGATAATCGTGCAGATGATAAACACCAATGCAATGGTAAACTGGAAGACAATCAGCACTTTCTGCAAGCTAAACCCGCGTATGGGCGTCTGGTTGTCAAACCATTTCTTGAACACATTAACTGTTTTTACCCGGGTAATCAGCCAACTTGGATAGCCGCCCGCGGCGAGTGTGACGAGTACAATGAGGGCAAGTATAAACCCGATAAGCTCGTAACCATTGCCCTGTGGCGTGATACCCGCGGGGATAATGTCTTCCAGTAGCCAAAAGCCTAAGCGGGTAAAGGCAAATGCCAGCGCCGATGCCATGAGGGTAACGGCCAGCGTTTCGCTGAGGAACTGGCTAATCAGCTGCCAGTGGCCGCCACCGAGCGTTTTACGCACGCCGATTTCCTTGCCCCGTTGCGGAATTTGGGCTACACTCATGTTGATGTAGTTGATGCAGGCAAGGAGCAACAGGAAAATCCCTATCCCGATAAGCCCGTACATTACCGGTTTACTAGTTTTGGTTACATTATATTCCGACACGTGTGTGGCGAAGTGGACATCCCTGATGGGAAGGAGCTCATAGGTCCGGCTGCGCGGGGGAGCATCCGTTTTTCCCTGGTTCTGTTGCTCTTCCGCAAGTGCTGCCCAATGGCGCGCGTCCAGTTCGTTGATTTGCTGCCGTTTGGCATCCACATTTGCCCCTTTGCCGAATTGTAGATACAATCGATCGGTGCCGTTGGTGTTCGTCCATTGATACGTTTCGTAAGCTATTCTCGGCAGTACGACAAACTCCTGTCCGGCAAATTCGGAAGGCGTGTCATAATCGGCAACGATGCCTGTTACGGTACGGGTTACCGTATCCTGTCCGTAGTAGGTGATGGTTTTATTCAACATGGCCTCCGGCTTGGTGTCCGGAAAGTATAGGTTTGCACGGCTTTCGGTCAGCACCACGCTTTCGGGGACGTCGAGGGCATTATGCTTGTCGCCTGCCAACCACCGATAGGGAAGCATTTGAAAGTAGGCGGTGTTCGTGGCTATAATGCCTTCGGGCTCTTCCTTCACAAAAGGAGGTTGGTTTTGCCGCCTGATTTCGACGTGGTAGACCCACTGGCGGAAAGCGGGCACCACGTGCTCCACTCCGGTTATTTCGTCTTCGATTCCTTGGTACAACGGTGCCGACGCCCCCCCGATGGCGCGTTGTTCGCCGTCCCTGTCGAACGTACTGATGACCTTGAATATGCGATCGCTATTGGGCAAGCCGGCATCGTAGCTGAATTCGTGGTCAACAATCCGGAAGATGATCCAGCAGGCGCTGATGCCGATAGCCAAGCCGAGGATGTTGAGTCCGGTAAATAGGCGATTGCGCCATAAGTGGCGAAGGGTGGTTTTTATGTAGTTTTTCAGCATATCGTTTGTTTTTATTGGTGCTTCAGCTATCCTCCCTTCGGTCGGATGGTTTTATCATTTTTAAACACTAGATATAAGATATGGGATTACCACGTCCTTGTTCCTTGCTCTTATCATCCTTATTCCGTTCATCACTCAGCCCTCAAACTATTCACCGGATTGGCCGATGCGGCCCGGATGGCCTGTCCACTTATGGTGAGCAGCGCTATCACTACGGCCACTAATCCCGCCAACGCAAACATCCACCATTGGATTTCGATGCGATAAGCAAAATCTTCCAACCACAAGTTCATCGCCCACCACGCAATAGGTGTGGCTACGATTAGGGCGAAGGTGACCAGCTTTATGTAATCTGAAACGAATAGCCGCACAATGCTACCAACTGAAGCCCCTAGCACCTTACGGACTCCGATTTCTTTCACACGCTGCGCTGTGGAATGTACAACGAGGCCAAGAAGGCCGAGAACAGCAAGGAATAGCGTCAGTGCGGTGAAAAGCTTAAATAAGATGGCTTGCTGGGCTTCTTTTTCATATTGGGATTTCACCATATCGTCGAGCCACTGCAATTGGAGTGGTTTTTCGTCGTGGAAATGTTTCCAAAGTTGGTTAACACTGCGCATGACCTGTGATTCATACCCCGGCATCACTTTGATGAGGACACAAGGATATTGGATGTCTTCGCTTACGTGGATCATGGTTGGTTTTATTGGATTGTGTAGCGAGACACTATGGAAATCACTTACAATACCGATAGGTGTGCCAATAAATGACGGAACAAATGTATCTAGGGAGGTGATGTCGAACAGGCTAGCGGTACTGGCCATAAGAATCACTTTAGCGTGGTTCCTGTACTGCCTTCGGGTGTCTTTATCCTCCGAAAACAGCATATCACGCGTTAAGCCGATAGTTGCTTCTCGTTGATCAAACAAGCGCCCCTCTTCGACGCGCAATCCGAGCAACGTCGGTAAATCCCTGTCGCCAAAGATGATGTTTACCTGTACGTGTTCATAGGGCCGTTTTGGATGGGTGAGATTTAATGATATACCTCCCGTACCCTGAGTTGGTAACCACTCCGAGAGGCTCACGTGTGCTACGCCGGGAAGCTTGGCGATTTCTTGTTTCAGAATACCGCCTTTCCCGCCGGCAGAAAAGCTGTTGATGGTCAGTATGTGGTCGGTATTGTAACCCAGATCTTTGTTGGCCATGAACTGCATCTGCCTCCACACGGTAATCATACCAATAAGCACGAGCAAAGCAAAGCTAAATTGAGTGGCGACCAACACTTTCCGTACAGTGGAAATGCTGACAATCGTATCCGGTGCAAAGCGATTACGCAACGCCGAGGTGGTTTTGAACCCAGATAACACGATGGCGGGGTAGATACTCGTTAAAACTGCAATAAGCAAGACGGCTACGGTACCCGCTGCGAACAAGGGTAAGTTGGTCATGAAATCGACGGCAAGCCCGTGAGTGAGGAAACGTTCTAATGGTGCCAATGCTAACCCATATAGTGCAAAAGCCAACAGTGCAGACGTGCTGAAGAACAGCAAGCTTTCCGTAAGAACCTGGCGAATGAGCTGCCTCCTTGTCGCGCCCAACACCTTACGGACACCCGTTTCGCGAAATCTGCGGATAATACGTGCCGTATTTAGATTTACAAAATTGATACAGGCGATGGCCAGGAGCAGAACGGCTACTACCGAAAAGATATAGATGTTGCTCCAGCTACCTTTGACCTCCTGGTAGGCAAATTCCGAATTGAGGTATATATCCGTGATGGGTTGAAACTCATATAATGGAGGATTTTTTAGAGCGAGTTCCGAAGCATCTGCAAGGAAATTTCGGTACCAGCGATTTGCTTTCGTGGTAAAAACGGCCATATCCGTATTGGGCTTCATGAGCACCAGCTGTTCTTCGTGGTTACCCCATCCTTCGCGGCTGAGTGCCTCGCTTGCTGGTTGGGTAATCTCTAGCCCGTCAGCTCGTAGATACGTATTGGTTGGCAAATCGGCCATGACTCCAGTAATAAGGAAAGGTTTGGCTTCGTCGTCATAAGTGGATACACTATAGATGGTTTTTCCTATTGGGTTTTCGTCGACGAAGTGTGTTTTTCGGAAACGCTCGGAAATAATGAGGTTATTTATACCGGGGGTGTATTGCCGCGGGCTTCCGGCCAAAATAGCAAAGTCGAGCATTCCCCAAATATTGGTGTCTGCAACGATGACATCCATCGTGATTGCTTCTTCATCAGCTTTAGTCTTGCGGAAGTCATATTGCCATTTCTGTACGGCTGCTGCCCGTGATATTTCAGGCAGGTTGTTCGCCATCTCAATGCCCAGGTTGGAGTAGGCTACTTCCGATTTTCCTTCCAAGCCTGCGGTGGTATCGACGGTAACGATGCGGTACAGCGCGTCCCGATGTGTCCAGAATCTATCATACGATATGTCGTCCAGCACGACAGTAGCCATTAACATGCAAGCACAGAGTCCTACCGTCAGACCGACTACGTTGATGATGGCATAGGTTTTATCCTTAACTATCATGCGCCACGCGGTTTTAAAATAAATTTCAGTCATTTTTATATTTATGAACTTGTGAACATTTGAATTCGTGTTGTATCTTACTAATATTTTGTCTAGACTTTTATTTAATCTATTCGTGAATCGATTTGCCCATTCCACGGGCTATCACCTTACGCACGCTAACATCCAATTATTCATCACTCAACGAATCCACCGGATTGGCGATTGCTGCGCGGATAGCCTGCCACTTACCGCGCTGAGTACTCTTTATTTTTCCAAAGGTTACACCATATTAATGTTGAAATAGCTCTTTATCATTTTCTTTGCATTTATTCGGCAGTTGAACTACCTATGGTGTTTGCCACACAGGCTTTTATCATTAGGTGGTTAATCACTCATTTCTTAAACTCTCGGTCGGGTTTGTCAGGGCAGCTTTGATGGCCTGCGAACTCACCGTAAATAATGCAATCGTCAATGCCCCGATGCCCGCCAGTGCAAACACCCACCAATGCAGGTCGGTGCGGTACTCGTAATTGTCAAGCCAATCGTACATAATCCACCAAGCGATGGGGAACGCCACGAGGCAGGACACCAGTACGAGAATCACAAACTCCCGGTTTAGCAAGCCGACGAGCGTTGCTATCGAAGCCCCCAACACCTTGCGGATGCCCATCTCTTTTGTCCGACGCTCGGCAGTGAATGCTGCGAGGCCAAACAGCCCGAGGCACGAAATGACAATAGACAGTACGGCGAACACACCGGCCAGTTTTTGAATCAGTATTTCGGATTTGAATTTCTCGTCGAATTTCTCGTCGAGAAAAGTATATTCAAATGGATATTCGGGGTTGTTGGCTTTCATTACAGACGTTATATGCGATACGGCCTTAGGGATATCAGCTCCTGCACGGATTTTGATGTTTACAAAACCGCTACCCCACGTAAGTGGATGTAAAAACAAGGGTTCCGATGGTGCATAAACGTTGTTGTACACAAAATCCTGCACTATACCTATAACGGTATAATCCCAATCGTTCCAACGGATGGTCTGTCCGGCCACTTTGCCGTCCGGTTTGATCAACTTGGCAAATGCTTCGTTGATGATGACGCTATTTCCGTCGCCCAATAGTCTATCCCTGAAGTTGCGCCCGTCTGTCAACTGCATGCCCAAGGCAGGGATAAAGCCTGCATCGGCTTGCAGAACACCTATAGTCACTTGCTTGTTCGGGTCTTTCCCTTGCCAACCGACTGCCCATGTACTCTCCCTTGGCGATAGTACCCCAGCGTTACTGAGCCCTACTTCTTCAATTACACCTGTTTCTTTCAGTTGCTCCTTGATGGCGTCAACATGCGCTAATATATTACCGCGTATCGGGGTAAGGAGCACTTGGCTTGATTCGAAACCCTTGTCACGTCCTTTAACATAACTGATTTGCTGGAATATAATTATGGTACAAACAATAAGCGTGATGGAGGCGGTATATTGCAGCACCACTAATCCCTGGCGGATAAACCTTCCTGAGAAAACTTTTTGTTTTGTGCTTTTTAGCGTGGATATCGGATTGAACGAAGAAAGATAAAATGCTGGGTAGATTCCCGAAAGCAGTCCACAAACCAGCACAACATTACCTAGGAAAATGAGGTGCGTGACTTTAAGTGGGGTTATCGACAGTTCCTTTTCGATCAAGCTATTGAACCCTCCGATAACAAGATAAACAAGCACAACCGCGAATACGGCCGAGATTGCAGCCAAGACCAAGGATTCGCTTAAAAATTGACCAATAAGCGATGTCCGTGTAGCACCTACGACTTTACGCATGCCTACTTCTTTGGCCCGTTTTTCCGAACGGGCGGTGGCAAGGTTCATAAAATTGATGCAGGCAATGACCAACACCACCCAAGCAATGACACTAAACAATCGTACGTATTTTATACGGCCTTCCTGTTCATTGCCGTTGCTGTCAGCGCTATTGTACAACCGCCAACGCGCCATGGGATATAGGAATTGGTTTGCAGTCCGTTGATGGTCTCCCAACTTGAGGTTGACAAAGTTACGGAGTTGCCCGTCGACCACCGCTAGGTCGGCTGATGGATTCAATTGCACAAAGGTCATTAGCGAGAAGTTGTTCCACTGCCGCACCATCTGTTGGTTTGCGTTCTCGTATGTTTCAAAAGGGATGAGCCAGTCGAATTGATAAGTGCTGTTTTTGGGCAGGTCTTTGACCACGCCAGAGATCAAGAAGCTTTCCTTGTCGTCGAGCCTGACTGTCTTGCCAAGTGCAGATTCATTTCCGAAAAGGCGTGCCGCGGCAGATTGGGTAATTACTAAGTCATTAGGCGCATCCATGGCTGTTTTGCTGTCACCTTCTACGAATTGCAACGAGAATATATCCATGAAATCCGGCTCGGCGAAATAACCATCTTGATAGATGCGGCTGTCGTCCACCGCAAACAGGGAGGTGGTTTTCCACGATACTCGAGCCGCGTAATTAATGTCAGGTATTTCGTCTTTGATCGCCGGGCCGAAAAGACCGGGAACGGCATCAAATACTTTCGTGACCCCATCAAGGGTCTGCTTTGATTTGACTATATATATGTTTTCTTTTCCCGGAAAATCGTCATAACCCATTTCATCCTCCACCCACAGGAATATAAGCGCTGCCGCGGTGATGCCCACGGTAAGGCCAAAGATATTCAGGAAGTTGTGCCCCCTGGTTTTCCAGAGGCTGCGGAATGTTATTTTGAGATAGTTCGTTAACATTTCTTTAGCTGTAGTATAAAGTACTTAGTCGTTAGCCTAACCCGTCTTTGCTCCTTCCTTTTTTCATCCTTATTCCATTGATTACTCATCCCTCAAGCTATTCACCGGATTGGCTACCGCCGCCCGGATTGCTTGCCAGCTTACGGTGATCAGTGCAATGGCAACGGCTGCCGCCCCTGCTACCCCAAACATCCACCACTGAATGTCGATGCGGTAAGCAAAATCTTCCAACCATTTGGTCATCGCCCACCAGGCTATCGGCGAAGCGACCACGACAGCAACCATTACCAACTTTACGAAGTCTTTGGACAGCAAGGCCACGATGCCGGATACGGTTGCCCCCAGCACTTTGCGAATACCGATTTCCTTGGTGCGCTGGAATGCGGTGAGCGTAGCCAGGCCGAACAGGCCGAGGCAGCTTACCAGGATGGTTACGCCGGTGGCCAATCCAATGAGTTTGGCCATCCGGTATTCCGATTCGTACAAGCCCTTTATACGCTCATCATTAGACCGGTATTCAAAAGGCGCATTTGGGTAAATGGCTTTCCATTCCTGTTCCATCGCCGCAAGGGCTTTTTTCCATTGTTTCCGGTCGGTCGGCAGTTTGATGTTGAAGGTTTGTAGATAGTTCCTTTGGTTGGTCGTTCCCAATGCAAGGGGTTCGATTACTACATGCAGGTCTTTCTGGTGAAAATCGGCAATAACCCCCACAATGGGATATCGATTACTGCTGCCCCCCATAGTAACAAGCTGACCGATAGCAGCCTGTGGCGTCTTAAAGCCGAAAGCCTTGCGTGCGGCATCATTGATGATGACATCGCGGAGGGTATCGGTCTGCTGGATGTTGGTGCCTGCCAGCAATTTGATTTGATAAAGGTCGAGGTAATCCGCGTCGATGTATTTCCGGGGCATATTTACCCGCACGTCACCGCTATCGGTCGTGATGCGGAGATCCGTACCCCAGTGGTTATTGTTGAGCGGTTCATGGCCCAGCGCAACGCCCGTAATTTCAGGATGCTGTGCCAGTGCCTGTTTGTAGAGAAATGGGTCGATATCGGCCCCTTGATCTGAGCGGTAGGGTGTGCCGATGTTGACTACCGCATCGTGGGTAAAGCCAAGGTCTTTATCCAGCGTGTAGTTGAGCTGCTGCCCGATGATAAGTGCGCTGACGATAAACACCTGCGCGATGATGAACTGGAAAACTATGAGGGCCTTTCTTAGGTTCAGCCGGGCACCGACGATCATTTTTTCGCCCTGCCCTTTCAATACCTGTACCGTTCGCACCTTGGTGGCGAGCCAGGCGGGGTAGATGCCGGCCGACAGCGCGATGACGATGAGCAGCGACGTGAGGAAAAGTGTTAGTCCCAGCGGGTTTTTAAATGCCTTGAGGCCTTCCGGAATAAATTCGGGAAATATCGCCATGAATAGGCCGGCCATCGGTATAGCCAGCAGGAGCGCCATCACGGCAACGGCCAACGTCTCTACGAGAAAGCTACCGATTAGCGTCAGTGGGGTACCGCCGAGTGTTTTGCGAACGCCTATTTCTTTAGCACGCTGCGGCACCTGTGCGGTACTGAGGTTGATATAGTTGATGCAGGCCAGTATGAGTAGGAAAAAACCGATGCCGACCAGGCCGTATAGCACATGCATACTGGCCGACCGCGAGCCGGCGGCGTATTCGGGCGCGAAGTGCTTCTCTGCGAGTGGCAAAGCTTCGAACCAAGCTTCAAATCCATACTCCTTTTGCAGTTCGGCAGTGAATGCCAACCGTTTTTCGGTAGCGAAATCCACGATTGGTTGGATAGGTGTGCCTTCCGCGACTTTTACGAAAACGAGATGTGCTGAATTTGAGCCGCCCCAGGTATCAGCCGTCCATTCGGAGGCCGGTACGGCTATAAACTCTTTTTCTCCAAAGCTGCTGGGGTAGTTGAGGTCGGCGATCACCCCGGTTACGGTCCGTGCTACCGTGTCGTACATTAAGGTCTTACCAAGTATATCTTCGGGTTTGAAGCCTGGGAAGTAATCCGCAGCACGCGATTCCGTAAGCACCACCTTGTCTGGTGCGTCGAGGGAAGTTTGTTTGTTGCCGGCTAGCCACCGGTGTGGGACGAGGTCGAAATAGGCAGGTCTCGTTGCCACAACCTGTGGAGCTTCTATTTTCCGCTCCGGCTGGTTGCCTGTAGCGGGTATTGTAAGCGTTTCCGTATACTGATTATATAGGGGTACCACAAGTTCCAAGCCTGCAATCCCTTCGGATAGTGAAGGAGCTAGTGGAAGAGGTACACCGCCGAAACCGCTTTCCTGTCCCCCCTCTTTATAACGCCCCACAATTTGATAGATACGCTCGGCATCCGGGTGTGCTTTGTCAAAGCTCAACTCGTAATCAACAATGCTGTAAACCACCCAGCATGCGCTGATGCCAATAGCAAGTCCAAGCACGTTTAGTGCCGTGAAGAGGCGGTTGCGCCAGAGGTGGCGGAGGGTGGTTTTTATGGTGCTTCGCATGTTTATCTTTTGGACTTCGGCCTAATGGCATGGAGCCCTGTTGTTGTAGAAAAAAAGATGCAGATTTAACGCCAAAAAGACAATACACTGATAATGAGCATAATGTGGATATGCTCTGCGGTGGATGTGTTCGATATCGAACACTTGCTGTTCACTAGCGGACAGTTTAACGGATGTACAAAATCATCCAAGAGCAAACAACTCGTTCAGTGCCTCGGTCATGCTAGGATGGCTGGGGGTGTCGTCGTTGAATGTTTGTCAAAAATGTTTTGAGAGTTCGTTGGCTATTACGCGATAACCTTTATCCGAGGGGTGTAGTCCATCGTATGTCATGTCGATGGCTGTTTGCGGATAGGGATATTCGTCCCTCTCGGGGTTGAAGGGCGCTTGTATATACGTAGGATATCGGTATTTACGATACTCATCGCTCCCCGGCTTTTTCAGCCATTTGAATTTTACTAGTTTTTCGAGCTTCAGCTTTGGATGGTGGTACAGGTCGACTACCTCGAATCCGGCCGCCTGGCCAATTGCCCGGATCGTATCGGCGAATTGCTCCAGCGTCTGACCACTCCGATTCGGTTTGTATGAACCCCAAGCGTTGTTTTTATAATCGTTGATATACACAAAGTCGGCCCGTTGCATGGGGGTGATGAGGATGATGGGCGCATCTGGATTCAGCTGCTTGAGTTTATCGGTGATGATACGGAAGGCACCGCTGGTGGTACCGGCGCCGGTGTTGTTCCGGTAGTCGGTCAACGAGCCAAGGGGCAGTCCGGCCCACCAATCGTTCGTACCCAAGAATACCGTATAATAGTCGGCCTTTACCAGCCCGAGGTCCTCGATCTGTTCGGCAATCCGTACCGCGGTCCAGCCGTTATGCCCTTGGTTGATGTAGCGGAGGCCGGGGCGTTCTTCGGTAACAAGCGTCATGTACCCTTTGGTGATGCGGTAATCCGTTTCGCCGGTGTGTTCGTTAAGGTACGTAATGGAATCGCCGAGGGCGAGCCAGGTTTGCTGCGGTTGTCCGAAGGAGCAGCAGAGAAGGAAAAGGGACAAAAAGAAAGAACTTTTCATAGAGCCAATTGAAACTGGTTTATAAATCGTACGGATTGATAAGCTTCAAGGCTTTACCAAAGATGTTTTGTTTTCTGGTACCTTAATGATGAATGTATCCATAGTAGCAAATTTAATGAAAGAAACGTTGTTTCCAAAAGTTCTTGGTCGGAATGGTTCGTCCACGTTGTGTACCTTTGCCACAGAAATAATAAAATAAACAGAGGATGACGATTAAGAAAATTCTATTAGTGGTGTTGCTCATGGGAGCTACGGGATATACGTCGGTACAGGCACAGGGCCTATTCGATCGGTTGAAAAAAGCGGTGGAGGGTGAGCAGGGAGCGGATGGCGACGGTAAAAAGAAGAACATCGACCTGACAGGATTATCCACCGGGGAGGTGTCGGGCGCATTGAAGGAAGCACTGAACATCGGTGTAAAAGAAGGTATTACGAAGCTGGGCGCCGAAGACGGGTTTTTCAAGAATGAGCTGGTGAAAATACTCCTTCCGAAGGAGCTGAGAAAGGTCGACGCCGCGTTGCGTGGTGTTGGGCTGGGCAACCTGGCAGACCAGGGACTGCTGCTGCTCAACAGGGCGGCAGAGGATGCCGTACAGGAGGGAGTGCCTATTTTCGCAAACGCCATTACGTCCATGACGTTTGACGATGCCAAAGCGATACTGCTGGGCGACAGCGTAGCGGCGACTAACTATCTGAAGGGTAAGACATCCGAAAAGTTATTTACGGCCTTTAAGCCGAAAGTGGAAGGTTCGCTGGGTAAGGTGGGTGCCGACCGCGTATGGGAGCAGATCATTAGTAAATACAACGGCTTGATGAACCAGTCGATTGATACCGACCTGAACAGCTATGTGACCAACGAAACGATATCCGGGGTTTTCAAAATGGTGGCAGAAAAGGAAAGCGCCATCCGCGACAACCCAGTTTTCCGGACCACCTCGCTGCTGAAGAAGGTATTCGGTGCGGCTGACTAACCAGTGAGCACGTGGAGACGGTGGAATATGCCATTATCGGAGGCGGCGTTGCGGGGCTTTCCGCGGCCATCGGGTTGTCTGCTTTGGGCAAGGAGGTACGTGTATTTGAGCAGGCACCTCTGCTAAAAGGTGCCGGGGCCGGATTTGGCCTAGCCGCAAATGCCATGCAGGCCTTTGCCTACCTGGGCCTTCGTGAGGAGGTAGAACAGATTGGATTTTATACCGACAGCTATACGATACTGGATCAGCGCGGCCGTACATTAATCGCCCCCGACACGCAAAAAATAAGTTCGCGTTACCAGCAATTGAATTTTTCGGTACACCGCGCCGACCTCCACCAGCTGCTGCTTGGCAGGGTAGCCGATATAGTTGTGCTGGGAAAACGCTTGAAACAGTTTGAGGAAACGGGCACCGCTATTGAACTGGCCTTTGAAGACGGGGAGCGTGCCCGGTGCCGCTACCTGATAGTGGCCGATGGTGTGCATTCGGCGGCACGGCAGCAGTTGCTGCCAAACGCTTCACCCCGCTACGCGGGGTATACCTGTTGGCGGGCCACAATTTCCAATCAATCCATCGGACTGCTCAAGGGATCTGAAACGTGGGGAAGGAATGGCCGTTTCGGGATGACCCCGTTGGTAGGCGACCGCATCTACTGGTATGCATGCATTAACGCGACGCCCGCAAATCCGGTCTACCGCGGTTACACCGTTAGTGATTTGGTCAGCCGATTCGGTGATTACCATGCACCGATACCGGAACTCCTAGCCGCCACGGGCGATGAGGACCTTTTATGGAACGACATCATCGATATCAAACCCCTCGGCCATTTTGCTTATGGCCGTATACTCCTTATCGGCGATGCCGCCCATGCGACTACGCCGAATATGGGGCAGGGGGCATGCCAGGCACTCGAAGACGTCGTGGTATTATGCGACGAGGTGTCCCGCCGGACGAACGTCGAGGAGGCCTTCCTACGTTTCGAAAAGCGACGGCTGGCGCGGACTCGTTATATTACGGAAACGTCGTGGTGGATAGGCAAATCGGCACAGCTTGCGCACCCTTGGCTGATTGGCTTTCGGAATACGCTATTGCGCCACATGCCGGCTGCATGGGCTCAGGCGAGCCTGAGAAAATTGCTCGACGTGGATTTTATGTCGGCGAGCGATAGGAAGTAGTGCTCGCGGCTAATTGTCAACGATTGCGGCCGACTGGTCTGGAACACTGGTATTATCTGCTTCTTTGTTTTTGCACAGCTCCCGGATGGTCAAGTAAAGCCCGACAGCAATGAACGGGAGGCTTAAGAGCTGCCCCATGTTCAATAACATGCCGTTTTCGAACCCCACCTGGTCTTCTTTTACAAATTCAATGAGGAACCGCATGGCGCACATCAGGAAGATGGACAGCCCAAAGTAAAATCCGTGCCCGATTTTGTGGATATTTTTGCGGTAAAGCAGGGCCACCAGCAGGAATATGGAAAAGTAGGCCATTGATTCGTAAAGCTGTGCCGGGTGGCGCGGGATGCCGTCGATGTTCCGGAAGATGAACGCCCACGGCATATCCGTGGGGTGTCCAATCATCTCCGAATTCATCAGGTTCGCCAGGCGGATGAAGCCGCAGGCGAGCGGGGTGGCGATGCCGACCATATCAAGCACGCGGATAAATGTGACCTTGTATTTCCTAGCGTAAAGCAATAAAGCGGTAATCAGCCCGATGGCACCCCCGTGGCTCGCAAGGCCCTGATAGCCCACAAAGCGGTAATCGCCGTTGGCGTCTTGCTGTATCGGAAGAACGGCTTCCAGCGGATGCTGCGTGTAATACGCGAAATCATAAAACAGGCAGTGCCCCAACCGTGCACCTACAAATATGCCCACAAAGCCATAGACGATGAGGTTGTCGTATGCCGATTCGCTCAGCTGCTCACGGCCGTAGATCCGCTTTAGCAGCAGGATGCTCAGTAGGATACCTGTCCCGAACAGCAGACCGTAGTACCTTAGCGGGAAACCCCACAATTGGAAAATTTCAGGATTCACATCCCAGTTGACGTAGGCTAACAGCATGGACAAATGTAGCTATTTATGTAATTTAATGAGCTTGTGCACCGACATTCCTTCACTTTGGTACGGCCAACTTATAAATCGTCGATTCGGCGCTACCGTCGTCGGGGTCCTCGCAGAGCAAAAAAGATATAGTTTCGGCGCTTTCGGCAAATAGCGCGATTCCTTCAAACTTATGAGTGCCGGAAATCTGGATCCAATCCAACAGTTCCATTTCCGGGAACGAGAGCCGACCCAATATACTGGCCGTAAGCAATGTTTTTTGCGGGGCGTCATCATCAATCGGGCACATCACTTCAAGTATAAAATCGTTCATGCGGCAGGTGTTTTACCGCCACCCTGCTCCTTGAGCTTCAGGTGGCCGCAAAGCGCATGCAATAGATCGCACGGTCCCATATCAATAGCCTTGGCAATGAGGTAAAGTTCATCGGCCCGCAGCTTGGCTGTGGGGGTCAATGTCAGCTCATTTATCCGCGCTTTACTCAGTCCCGTACGTCGGGCTACCATCGATTTGTTGACCGACCGCTTTGCCAGGATCTCGCCCAAAGATGTCATATTCCTAATCGTTTGTTCCGGTAAACATACGGATTGTATAGAAAATCTTAACAAAAATTTGTCTTATTAAAATAATGTCTTTACGTTTGTATTGAAAATCTATACAAATAATAAACTATTATGAAAGAAGTATTCAACCAACAACTTGTCGAGCGGCTGACCCAGCGCATGGATTTGCACCGTATTTTCCTGTTTTCTTACCCCTATCTGGAAGAAGAACGGCCACATTTGCTGCTGGTCGTCAACCCGGTTAAAGGGTTAGCGCCAAAAACGATGGCACCGCTGGTATCGCTGTGTTTTTCGGATACTGAACCGCTTCCTTTTGATATCATTCTTGCTGGCGAATGGCAGAACCAGTTGAAACAGGGAAGCCTGTATTACACATATGCGTCGTTGCCACAGCATGAGCTGTATGCCGGGTCAAAAAAGGGAAATCCGTTGCTTTCCCACAAAACCATTGGAGGACTGCTGGAGTTGGCGGAACTTAATTACGACAAATGCCGCAAGGGGTCGGACGAATTCCGGGAGGGCGTAGAAAATTTTCTTGCTAAGGGCGACTACGCGCAGGCGACGTTCATGTTGCACCAGTTTCTGGAACTCAGATTGAAAGGCTTTCGGACCACGGTGGGAATCAATGGAGGCAAGGGCCATAATGTAGAGCATCTGATGAAAACCCTTCGCGGGATATTGCCGCAGCTGCAAGCGATTTTCCCGTATGATAGCCCATCGGTGGATTTGTTCCGTCTGCTGGATCAAAGCTATACGAAAGCGAAGAAACAAGAATCCATTGAAATCGGGGAGGACGAGTTTGGTATCCTGCTGGACAAATGCGAGCAAGCTAAGGCGGCGATGGATGAGATGGTTGGCTCGATGGTTGCACGGGTAAAGGCTTACCGTGAGCAATTGCCGAAGGAAGAGGCAAAGTTGATTGAACCAGCCGCGACAAAGCCTGCAAAAGAGCCGATGGCTGGCCTAGCCCCGGCTACCCAAGTGGTCTGTGAGGACTTTAGCAACTTTCCGTGGCCGAACCGGTATAAGCGGGATGTCAACAAACTGCTCGATAAAATACGCCAGAACCACAATCCTGAGCAGGTTTTGCTGCTGAACTACCATACCGGCGGCTTCTCGGGCAATTACCTGTTCCGGCCGGAAGAGGGGGAAGATGGCGAAGGAGGCTCGAAAGTGGAACTCTACCTCGTGGTGTTGATGAACAACAAGGGTCCCTTCCATTTCCGGACCATGCAGGTGGGAGTCGCGAGCGCCATAGTGGTTTACCTGAACACGAAAACCGTCCAAAAGAATCTAGCGGAAGGGAACCGCTTCTTTCATACGCTGTGGACCAAAGGCCGGATCTTGCGCAGGAAAGCGACCTTCGAGCCTTCCTTTGAAGTGAGAGATGTGGATTGGAGAGCCGAGTATGAGCGTGTCGAAAAAACGTGGCGGAATGCCAAGACTTGCATGGACAACTTAAACGCCCTCATTCAGGATGCACCGGCATTGAAGCTGGATACCTGCTTCCTGTTGCTGCGGAACCTGCTGGAAATGGGGGTCAGCACCTATCTGCGGTGTGCCGTGGGGTTTGAACCCTATGGGGTGGATTTAGCGGAATTAATTGATTGGAGTGGGGTAACGGGCCGGAAACTCTTGGACTTTGTGTACCTGACGAGCAGTATGGAAACGGCACGCATGCAATTGATACTAAGCCCGCATACGGTGTGGTGGCAAAACGTGGAGATCGGCCTGTCAAACATTTCGCAACCGTTTTATAAAGACCGGGCCGCGGAAATCGTACAATTCTTTGAAGGGATGTTGGATGAGGTGGTGAAGGAGTTGGAGGGGAAAGTTGAGAAGGAGGAGAAACCCGATATAATAATCAACAAAGTATCCGAATAGAAAAGTTCCGACAACAAATGATTAAAAAATGGAATTTCAGTGGCGTTTCTAATCGGAATCTAATTTTTATTTGCCAAACCAAGCGTATATGAATGACCAATTATCTACCGAGAAACTAACCATAGATAAACAACAAGAAGTATTGTGCAAGCCATTGACCGTTGTTGCCGCATTGGTTAGGACAAGCATGTGATGGCTTATCGGACGATTTGTAAAGACAGTATTGAGGAGAAAATCCTGGACATGCAGGCTGGTAAGAAGAAGCTGGCGGACTCCCTTGCGGAAATTGACAAACAGTTAGCCGAATTACCTAACGAATGGCAACGGGATATTTGATTGATACCTCTGTGATCATCAAATACCTCAATGGAACGTTTCCCGAAACGGCATTGGTGTTTTAGATGACGTTGTCGACGATGATGGCAGTATTTCTTTTATTTCAGAAGTCGAACTTCAGGCATAGGCACCCTCAAATCCCAACGACCTGCTAATTTACCAGCAATTTGTATTTAATTCTACCGTAATCGGTTTAGACAATAACATCGTCAACGAAACAATTAGGATTCGAAAAATCCATAAAATCAAATTACCAGATGCACTTATTGCCGCCACGGCAGTTGTCAATGACTTGACATTGATTGCGGACAATGAAAAGGACTTCCTCAAGGTTTCAGGACTTAAATGTAATCAATCCAAAGAATCGCTGACTCGTAATCCAAGTCACGACATCAGCAGTTTCGGGAGTATGAACTGCCTTGTAATACCACTCGTATTCACATTCGGTCGAAATTGCTTCGATACTTGTTCGACACTTGTTTGCCAACGGTTCGAGACTGCTTCGCTATGCCTGCACCCTGTGAGCACGGTGAGTCCACGTCGAGTCCACGTTTCATGTGGTAGAACGTGCTATCACTGTAGAGGTATGGCGGCTATAATGTGCTGGCATGGCGAATCTATCTCGAAGGAATTGCGAACTAGTGTCGAAGTTGAAAGTTGCCGTTACTCCTTATCATTACATCGCGTAGCGTCGTTATTCAAGAATACCGTCATCCAATGACAAGCCATAATTCTGAAAATCGGGCCATAATTCGACTTCCTGGTACAATGCTGCCGATTCGATTTCTATATCCGGATAGGCCGCGTTGATGTGGAATGTTAAATCTTTGAAAACCTTGATGTGGCGATCGAAATAGTCGATAGGCGTTTCGGCATGGATAGCGCTCATCCGTTTTTCTGCCATTGCCGGGCTGCTTTGTTTACCACTGCTGAATTCCTGCAGGGTGTTCTTTGCCCATGCGCTGTTTGCGTAGACGCCCAAGGAAAGGGAGTTTCCTTCGCCGTCAAAATGCAGGGTTAGCTGCTGTTCGCCGTCTGTGCTGAAGACCAGTTCATACGTCCCGGATTGCTTCAATGCGGATTCCGAAAGTTTCTCCCCTTTTTCAAAGTCTACCTTTCCAAAAACAAAAAAACGCTGCTCCTTATTCCGATGTAAGACGAGGATGTCATCCAGATCAAAATCTGCAAACGTTTTGACTTCTTCCCGGATCGTTTTTCGTGTTGCTTCTGGTACGAGTGGGTCAAACTTAACCGCCGGAACAGCATGTCCTAGCCTCGATACCAGGAACGGGTCGACCACATGGATGGTTAACGAAACTTCCTTTCCAGTTATTTCGTCTGTCACGCTCAACACGGAGCTCCCTTTTTTCAGACCTTTCACCGTAAGCTGGCCAGCGGGCCAAGGAGTACCGTCGGCTACAGCTTCAATAATCGTTTCATCGCCGGCAAGCAATTGGTATCTTTTGTTGCCCTGCATGATGTAAAGCGAGGTCTGGCTACCCGCTCCCACATAATAAGTGTCGGAAGGGAAAACTAAATCAGCGATTTCTGCTGGCTGTTCTTTTTTGCTGCAAGATAGGGCTAGTAAGCCCAAAAAGAAGGAAATGTAGCGAGGTATATTCATCATGTTGGGGCAAAGTTATGATTTTAGACAATATTCGAGCAGGTCCGTTAGCGAAAGAAGAGCATGGTCAATCAATCGCTTCAATTAGCCGGATACTGATACCCGAAAAGCAATCGTCCATGCAATTGTTGGGCACGAAGCCGGCGGAAGAAATCAGGCCGTTGTTTTTCGCCTCGAAATAGACTTCCGCATCCGAGCGCTTTTTCAGCCAGAAAGACCTGGCTTTTTCATAGATGTCGTCCAGGGTCTGTATGGTACTGGCAGGAGATATCTCGTGCAGTCCGAGTTCACCTTCGTGCTCTGTCCACCGGAGTGATTCGAGAAGCGAGTGTCCTTCCTGCTCTTCGAACTCGTCGGCGGTAAAGCCAAAACTGTCCAAAAGATCGGCCATCGAAGCCGACTCCCAGCCGCCGTCGGGCATGGGGTTATTATTGAAGACGATGTATTGGAAGTCTCGTTGCACAACCTTCCCCTCCCGGACGGTAATCGTGGTGCGCCAGGACGATCCGGCCCAGGTAGCGCCGGAGACTTCATAGCGATAGCTGTCGCCGCTGGCCGCTTTAAAATCCAACCACGTGTGGTAACTCCGCTCAAAGGTGCTTTCGTGTTCGATGTCGCTTTTTTCGCACGCACCAAAGAGCAGGGTAGCCAAAAGAGTAAAGAGGGAATAGCTTGTTTTCATAACATTGTCAGTTTTTAAGCTAAACGCTGCAAAGAGGCTTTTCGCTACACATCGGAATCATTGTTATCTTTGCGGCCATGAACGATAAACTGTTGGCCCGAAGCGGTGGCAAGTGTGAACTCTGTGGTAAAGAAGCGGAAGTGGTGGTATATCACGTGCCACCGGATAACCACTCGGAAAATGAAGTGGTGGTATGCCAGTCGTTACTTGCGCAGATCGAGGGTCGCGAGCCGGTAAACCCCGACGAATGGCGATTCCTTCCGGATACGATGTGGAGCGAGGTCCCTGCTGTGCAGGTGCTGGCTTGGCGGATGCTTAACCGCCTGAAGGGCGAAAGTTGGGCCGCGGATGCGCTGGATATCCTCTACCTCGATGAGGAGACGTCGGCGTGGGCAGAAGCTGTGGCGGCACCCGAAGAACCGGGTGAAGCCGTCATCCACAAAGACGCGTTCGGCAATGTACTGCAGAACGGTGACTCGGTGGTATTAACCAAAACGCTGGATGTGAAAGGCAGCACTATCAGTGCCAAATTGGGTACCGTAGTTAGGAATATTCGCCTGGTCGAAGACAATGCCGAACAGATCGAGGGCAGGGTTGAAGGACAACAGATCGTGATCCTAACCAAGTACCTCAAAAAACAAAGTTAACAAGCAGGGGATATTAATTTTTAGAACGTTTTTAAATTAATCATTTGCTTGCATAGCCTATTAGAAGGTCGCAGCGGATAGCTGTTATTTCCGTAGCTTTGGGGAGACAAATCGCAGTATCGGCATGGATGATTTTCTCGCGGCCCGTTCACAGATGGCCATGTCCCTGGGTTTCCACATCATTTTTGCCTGTATCGGCATGGTGATGCCGTTTTTCATGTCCATTTCGCATTTCATTTACCTGAAAACGGGAAATGTGTTGTACAAAGGGCTTACCAAAGCTTGGAGCCGCGGGGTAGCCATTTTTTTTGCCACAGGAGCAGTATCGGGAACGATGCTCTCTTTTGAGCTTGGGCTGCTGTGGCCGACCTTCATGGAACATGCCGGACCGATTTTCGGCATGCCATTTTCGTTGGAGGGCACCGCGTTTTTCATCGAGGCCATTGCGCTCGGGTTTTTCCTGTATGGCTGGGGGCGGTTCAACCGGTGGTTCCACTGGGCGACCGGTGTGGTGGTGGGCCTGAGTGGTATCGCTTCCGGTATCCTGGTGGTGGCCGCGAATGCGTGGATGAACAGTCCGGCAGGTTTCGACTATGTCGACGGGCAATACCTCAACATCGATCCCATCGCTGCGATGTTTAACGACGCGTGGTTTTCACAGGCGTTGCATATGGTACTGGCCGCTTTTGTCGCCACGGGTTTTGCCGTTGCCGGCGTACACGCGCTGATGCTGTTGAAAGGGAAAAATACATCGTTCCATCATGCGGCGTTCCGCATTGCGGCACTCTCGGCGTGTATAGCGGCATTATTGCAGCCGGTCAGCGGAGATATTTCGGCGAAAGACGTAGCCAAGCGGCAGCCGGTGAAACTGGCAGCCATGGAGGCGCATTTTGATACCGAGCCACGGGCACCGTTTATCGTGGGGGGTATCCCCGATGAGGAGAACGATACGGTGCGATATGCATTGAAAATACCGGGACTGCTGAGTTTTCTTGCCCATGGTGATGTGGACAAGCCGGTGATGGGACTCAAGGATGTTCCGCGCGAGAATCGGCCACCGGTGGCCGTAACGCACTATGCGTTTCAGCTCATGATTGGGTTGGGGATGTTGCTGGCGGCGCTGGCGGTTGTCTACCTGTATGGGTTGATCCGCAAGCGGCCCTGGTTGTCCAGCCGTTGGCTACTGCGGCTGTTTGTGGTGGCCATTCCGATGGGGTACATCGCCTTGGAGGCAGGGTGGACCGTCACCGAGGTGGGCCGGCAGCCGTGGATTATCCATGAGGTGATGCGTACGGCCGACGCCGTGACGCCCATGCCCGGGATCGTCTATTCGTTCTACCTGTTTACGGCGATTTTCATATCGCTTTCGCTGATTGTGATATTCTTGCTGTATCGGCAGATCAAGATGGTGGGCAGATTATACGATCCGACAGACCCCGAATACCAAAAGAATCCATAACGACTATGCTGTATATCGTCATCGCTTACCTCTGGGCTTCCATCTGTCTGTATATCCTGTTAGGTGGAGCTGATTTCGGTGCGGGCATCGTGGAGCTGGTGAGTAAACCCAAGCATCGCAAAACCGTTCGCAACATCATGTATGATGCCATCGGGCCGATCTGGGAGGCCAACCACATGTGGTTGATCATTGCCATCGTCATCCTTTTCGTGGGCTTTCCGGAAATCTACACCACCATGTCGGTTTACATGCATATTCCGCTGGTGCTGATGCTGTTGGGTATCATCGCACGGGGGACAGCGTTTGCTTTCCGGCATTACGATGCGGTAACGGATGAGATGCAAACGGTCTATTCGCACGTTTTTACGCTATCAAGCCTTATTACGCCGTTTTTTCTGGGCATCATTGCGGCAGCGACGGTTTCGCGGACGATCGACACGGAAGCGACCGACTTCTTGTCGGCATACGTATACAGCTGGCTGAATCCCTTTGGCGTGAGCGTAGGATTTTTCACGGTGGCCATATGCGGCTACCTCGCGGCAGTGTTTGCCGTGGGGCAAACGGCAGACGCCGGGCACCAGCGGATGCTGGTGCGGCTCGCTCGGGCATTCATTGCCATCGCTGTGGCGTGCGGTGGAGCGGTTTTCGTGTCAGCTCATCGGTCGGGTATCCCTCTTGTGGAGTGGATTGTGGGAGACCTTTGGGGACAACTGGCAGTGCTGCTGGCCACCCTGTCGTTGGTCGCGTTATTTGTTGCGCTCAACAGACGTTCCGTGCTATGGATGCGGCTGTTGGCCGGTTTTCAGGTGGTGATGATTCTTTTTGCCGCGACGTATCGCCACTACCCGCACCTCATTTTATTGAAGAACGGCGGAGACCTGTCGCTAACCGACCACCACGGGGGCTTGGCCAGTATCGATGCGCTGGGGTGGGCACTCGTGCTGGGTAGCATCTTCATCCTGCCAGCACTGTTTTATTTGATGTATGCTTTCAGGGGAAACCGGAAATAGCTATTAATGTGGCCTGGAGCAGTAGGCTAATACGCGTTCACGGAAGGTAGCCTCATCCTTGGGGTCAAACTCCAGATGGATTGGAACCATATAGAGGGGTAGCCCCACCATTAAATCCGAAATCGCCGGTTCCCGCAGTCGTTGTGCGTCTTTTTCTGTGGTGACGATCAGTTTGTCTGGATTATTTATTTCACCGAAGCGGCGGACAACCTTGTGGATGTCGGCTGTGGAATAGTCGTGGTGATCGGCATAACGCATGTGCACGATTTCCGACACTTGCGACGACAGGTACTCGTAAAGGGGCGCTGGGTTGGCAATCCCCGTAAGGAGCAGTACTGCGGCATCACGGTGCAAGGCAGCCGCGCCGGATTCATTCGCCAGTACCCGTGTAAGCGACCCATAACCGATGCCCGCGAACAAGATGGGGATATGGCGTGCAGTAGAAAGCCCCCTGCGGATACGATCTTTTTCGGCTTCCGTGGCTCCCAGTGGGGTTTTAGTAACCACCATCACATCGGCACGTCGGCGTTCCTTGAAAGCGTCGCGATAGTTGCCAGCAGGCAGCAGCCAATTCGGTTTACTCATTGCATGGTAATCGAACAGCAGGATCGCAAATCCCGGCCGCAATGCCCGGTGCTGGTAGGCATCGTCGAGCACGATGATGTCATGCCCACTTCGGATCAACCGCGATACGCCGTCTACGCGGTCTTCATCTACGGCAACCGTGACTTCAGGGAACTTGCGTTTGAATTGGAGCGGTTCATCACCGCTGCGACGGGCAGTGTCATCAGGCATCACTTCCAGAAAACCCTTCGTTTTCCGGCCATAACCGCGGCTCAACGTGGCTAAGCGTCCGCGTGGAGAAAGCAACCGTACGAGGTATTCGGTCATCGGGCTTTTACCGGTGCCACCCACGGCAAGGTTGCCCACTACAATAACGGACCTGTCGAAAGCCACCGACCGCAACCACCCCCAATCGTATAGCCGATTGCGGATCCAGATTGCCAACCCGTAAAGCAGCGAGAACGGTAGTAAAAGCACCCTTAGATAAACCATTGCTGGCAAAAGTAATTCATTTTGCCTACATTCGTGGTTAAAAGCAAATGGATGTATTGGTCATTGCAGCTACGGAAGCGGAAATCAAACCGTTTCTTGGTCTGCCGGTGCAGCGACGGCAGGGGATGGATACGCTCATCACCGGCGTAGGCATGGTAGCAACGGCGCTCGCACTTGGCGAACGGCTTGCCAGTACCCGTTACGACCTGTTGCTCAATGTGGGCGTGGCAGGCAGCTTTGACCGCGCCATCCAACTGGGCGAAGTGGTGTGGGTGGTTGAGGACATCTTTTCGGAGCTAGGCGTTGAAGACGGCGAGCGGTTTATCGACAGTGAGGCTGCCGGACTGACACCGTGTACGTTCTATAGCCGATATTCCCATCCATCGGTCGAAAACCTGCGCTCATGCAAAGGCATTACCGTGAATACGGTACACGGTAACGACGCCGCCATCAAAGCTGTTGTCGAACGCTTATCGGCCGATGTCGAAAGCATGGAAGGGGCGGCGGTGTTCCAAGCGGCCCAGCACTTCGGTATACCGGCGCTCCAGGTACGTGCAATATCCAACTATGTGGAGCGCCGCAATAAGGCGAGCTGGCAACTCGCGCAGGCCGTCGAAAACCTCAATCGCTGGCTCATGAACTTTACGCGCAACATGGAATGGCCTGAACACCGCTTAAACACAAAAATTTGACAGAAACCGGTTCAAAAATGTCGATTTTTTGTAGTAGGTTTGCATGCTATATTTTTTGACAACGATATACTGTCGACAACGATAAACAACCGATGAGAGAAATACAATTCAGGGAAGCGCTTCGTGAAGCGATGAACGAAGAGATGCGCAAAGACGAAAAGATTTTTTTGATGGGTGAAGAGGTGGCCGAATACAACGGTGCCTACAAGGTGAGCCAGGGGATGCTGGATGAGTTTGGCCCCAAGCGCGTCATTGATACACCCATCTCCGAACTGGGATTTGCCGGGATAGGCATCGGTGCCGCCATGAACGGGCTGAAGCCCATTATCGAATTCATGACGTTTAACTTTTCATTGGTTGCTATAGACCAGGTAATTAACTCCGCCGCCAAAATGAATTCCATGAGCGGTGGGCAGTTTCCCATCCCTATTGTATTTCGTGGCCCTACGGGCAATGCCGGACAACTCGCCGCCCAGCACTCCCAAAACTTTGAAAACTGGTATGCCAATACGCCGGGCCTCAAAGTCGTGGTGCCAGCGAATCCCTACGATACCAAAGGGCTGCTGAAACAATCCATCATTGATCCCGACCCGGTCATCTTCATGGAATCGGAAGTGATGTACGGCGATAAAGGCGAGGTGCCGGAAGAGGAATATTACCTTGAGCTTGGCAAGGCGCATACCGTGAAATCAGGCAACGACGTAACCGTCGTGACATTCGGCAAAATGCTGCCGCGGGTAGTAGAGCCGGCTGTCGAGGAATTGACAAAAGAAGGAATCGACGTTGATCTCATCAACTTGCGTACGGTTCGCCCTATCGATTACGGTGCGATCATCGAGTCGGTGAAACGGACCAATCGCTTGGTGATTGTGGAAGAAGCATGGCCGCTGGCATCGATATCGTCCGAAATTGCATACAAGGTACAGCGCGATGCGTTCGACTACCTGGATGCGCCGGTGGTGCGGATCGCGTCGGCCGATGTGCCCCTGCCGTATGCCCCCACGTTGTTGCAGGCAGCCCTGCCTAATGTGGAACGTGTGGTCAAAGCCGTAAAGGAAGTGATGTACATCAAGAAATAGCCGGTTAACGGTAAAACAAAATAAACGGAGCCGGCTTTCAAACAAAAAGCTGGCTTTTTTGTTGTCTAACCGGAAAGGAGACCTATTATGAATGTCATCGAAAAAATCGAGTACTGGGGCGATGCCCACCACCCCCGTTGGCTAGATATTATCCGCATTGGTTTGGGTATTGTTATTTTCCTGAAGGGTGTAACGTTTCTTGCTGACACACAGGCCTTGAGACAGTTGATCGAAGACGCCCATATCCAGGTCTATACGTGGGGTGCCGTCCATTATGTCGCTTTCGCACACCTCGTAGGCGGTATCCTCATCGCGCTAGGGTTGACCACGCGCTTGGCCGTGGCGTTCCAACTGCCCGTGTTGTTTGTTGCCGTATTTTTCGTGAACATAACCCGGGGGCTCACCTTCCTTAATTCAGAACTGTGGGTTTCATTGGTGGTCTTGGCACTGCTCCTCGTTTTCCTCGTTGTCGGGTCGGGGCCCTATTCGCTAGACCATCAGCTAAAGACCAAGAAAGGCTGAAAAACAGGGGGCAGGCAATTTGCATTTCCACGTGACTTTGGCTAGATTTGCCTCACTAAGATTGGAAATGAACGAACAAACAAAGGCCATCCGCGAACAGGCCGACCGCTCTCCCTATCGGGAACATGCGGTACCCCTCTACCTTACATCCAGCTTTATTTTCGACGACGCTGAGCAGAGCCGTGCTATATTTGCTGAAGAAGAACAGGGAAATGTGTATTCCCGTTACTCAAACCCGAATACCACCGAATTTATCAATAAGGTATGTGCCATGGAAGGTGCCGAGGCGGGCCTTGCATTCTCATCGGGCATGGCTGCGGTGTTTGCATCGTTTGCGGCACTGCTGAAAAGCGGCGACCACATCGTGTCGTGCCGGGCAGTATTTGGCTCCACCCATCAACTCTTCACCAAATTGTTCCCCCGGTGGGGCATCACCACCACCTATGTGGATGCCGCCCATCCGGAAACATGGGAACAGGCCATCCAGCCCAATACACGGATGATTTTCCTCGAGACACCATCCAATCCCGGATTGGAACTGGTGGATCTGGAATGGCTGGGCAAGTTCAAAGAGAAATATCCCGATATCATCCTCAACGTAGACAACTGCTTTGCTACACCGTATCTTCAGAAACCCATCCAATATGGGTTTGACCTGGTGAGCCATTCGGCCACCAAATACATGGATGGCCAGGGGCGTGTGCTCGGCGGTGTGGTGGTAGGCAAACAGGAATTGATTGATGAGCTTATGTTTTTCATCCGCCATACGGGTCCGTCGCTCGCACCGTTCAATGCCTGGCTTTTATCCAAAAGCCTCGAAACACTGGGCTTGCGGATGGACCGCCATTGCAGCAACGCACTGGCTGTGGCCGAAGCGTTGGAAGCAAACCCCGAGGTGGAAACGGTACGCTACCCGTTCCTGCCCTCGCACCCGCAGTATGCGCTTGCGAAGAAGCAGATGAAGGCTGGTGGTGGCGTTGTGACCTTTGTGCTCAAAGGCGGATACGACCGGGCCAAACGGTTCCTTGATGCGTTGAAGATGCTTTGCATCACGTCCAACTTGGGCGATTCGCGCAGTATCGCGACACACCCGACATCCACTACCCACTCCAAGCTGACCGAGGCCGAACGGCTGCAGCTTGGCATCCAGCCGGGCAGTATACGCATCTCGGTGGGGTTGGAAGATGTGGCGGATATCATCGACGATCTCGAACAGGCACTAACGAACAGCAAGTCATGAATATCAAGTTAAGTAAAGTCAACGATGCGGTCCACTTTGAGGGCAGCAGCGACACCACTCCGGTAAAGGTGCATATCGACGGCTCGCCCGATATCGGCGGCGAAGGGCTGGGCGCACGGCCCATGGAATTGGTGTTGATGGCGCTAGGCTCATGCAGTGCGCTGGATTTGGTGAGCATCCTCAAAAAGCAGCGTCAGCAAATAGACGATTTGCAAATCAACGTGGAGGGCGAACGGCGGGAGGCCATTCCTAATGTATTTACAAGCATTCACATCTCGTTTTCCCTCAAAGGCGACATCGATCCCGTGAAAGCCGGGAAGGCAGCGGAACTGGCGGTAAAGAAATATTGTTCGGTTCACGATATGCTCGCAGCCGGCGGCGTGGACATCACTTATGACGTGAAGGTGGGCTAACTCTCGGTAGCAACCGCTATAAAAAACGTTGGTAAAACCAGTTGCCATTAAGATTGTTCTGTCTAAATGAAGAACTTAATCTAGTTCAATGCCTGCTTAAGAAACAGGACGTACCTTTGCATCGAACTAGTTAAAAAAAGACATTATGGCAACAACATGGAAGTTAGACCCTACCCACTCAGAGGTAGCATTCAAGGTGAAACATTTGGTCATCACGACAGTTACCGGTTATTTCCGGTCGTTCGACGGAACGGTGGTGACGGAAAACGAAGATGACTTTACCACCGGTAAGGTAGATTTCACCATCGATACAACGAGCATCGACACCAACCAATCGCAGCGTGATGAGCACTTGAAATCGGCCGACTTCTTCGATGCGACGAATCATCCGCAGATAACGTTCGCATCAACTTCCATTGAAGAAAAGGGCAGTGATGAGTTTGTATTGCGTGGCGACCTGACTATCGGGGGAACTACGAAGCCCGTGAAATTCGATGTGGAGTTTGGCGGCACGGTGACCGACCCATATGGTAATTTCAAGGCCGGGTTTGAGGTGTCAGGCAAGATCAGCCGCAAGGAATTCGGTTTGACGTGGAGCGCCGTTACCGAAGCCGGTGCGGTAGTGGTGAGCGACGACGTGAAAATACAGGCAAGCGTTCAGTTTGTTAAACAATAAGAACCTCAGGCGCTAAGCAAATTCGGTAAAGGGGTGCCAATCTGCGCACCCTTATTTTATCCCCTTGCGCCATATCCGCTCGGCCCAGCGGCCGATGTACCAAAAGGATAGCGCGAGTAACAGGAAAAAAACAGCCCGGTTGATGTTATCCCATAAGTACTCAAAAAACCGGGTATAAATGTTGATAATCAAAAAGACAATGCCGAATTCGCGGGCCACATTATCGTGCTTTTTCAACCCGTACCAAGCCAGGCCCAGCGATACTGCCGACGATAATAAGCCCCAATAGAAAATGTGCCACTGCCGCACCTGCGACCAAAGGTCCAGGTCGCTGTAATTGCCGAATATGGACAGCAACCATAGTGCAGTCATCAAGTAGGTAAGTCCGATGATATACGTGAGCTGCTGGAATTGGCTGATTGGTTTGACTCGGTGTTGCCAGAACAGCGCAAATGCCGTGAGCAACGCGCCAAACAGCGTAAAGCGTAGTGGGTAGTTCATGCCCCAAAAACGGAACCCCCAGTTGCTGTGATAAGCTGTTTCAGTTGCAAACCATACGCCAAAAGCAACCAGTGTGAATATCCAGATTAGTTTTGAAGATAGCTTTACCGAGAGTACGCCGTAAATCACCACCGAAGCGAGAAACAGCAGCGAAAAGTGCCCCGATCCTTTGTCGACTATTTTGCCGAAATAGCCAATGAAGGCAGCCGTGGCGAATACGCCAAGCGCCATCAGGGCCTCGTTACTAAACGTCTTGTCGGGATGCTTGCGCTTATTACGGAACCCCCATGCATAGCATACAACGGCTAGTAACAAGCAGAAAATACAGATAACTACATCGGGCGTGTCGTACAACCGCTCGATCCAACGGAGCACCAGCTGGTCGGCAAATAACGAGAGGAAAGCCAACACCACGCACGAAAGGGCGACCCAGAATGCGTACTGGGCGAGCCTTTTCCAGTCGAACCCCTTCACCTCATACGATTCACTCAACCGATCGGCCGAAGTATTGTCAATCAATCCGGTCTCCCGCCAGTGCGTGATGGCTTCGTCTAATGTTTCTTTCTCCTGTTTGCTGACCGTTAATTTTTTCACCTATCACCTTTTTCAACCACTAAGGTAGAAATAATCGGCATACCTCGTTGCTTATAATAGACTCATCAGCTTGACCTCAATTTCCATCAGCTTCTCGTCGCGCCGTATAATAAGCCGTACTCGCTTCTTGGCCGATGTCAACGCCTTTTTATATTGGGTGAAATTTTGGTTGGCATTATTATCGACTGCGATGACGATATCGCCTTTTTCAATGCCCGCTATAGCCGCTGGTGAGGCTTTAATGATGGAGCCCACCACGATATTACCATCGACGTAATAGAGTTCCATGCCGGAATAGGAATACTCGAACGGCTCGCGGTACAACGAGTTTGGTTTGAGGTGGATTTCACGACGCTGGTAGTTGATAATAAGGTTGAAGCGTTTCAGAATCTGGTTGCCGATAAGCCCCCCGAGGTAGGGATAGGACGTCACATTGAATTCATCTTCAAATATCATGGTAGGAACATTGCGGAAACGATAGGGGCCTAACCGGAAATCCTTCACGAGCGTCATTTCCATGCCTAGTTTCCCACCCACGCCATGTGCTTCTATGGGAAAGCGTTTACGCTTCTTGCGCATGACCGAACTATCCGTTTCGAACTCCTTCGACAAAACCAACGATAGCCCAGCCCCGATGTCGAAAAGGAAACGGGATCTGATTCTGCGGTGGTCTTTCAGCTGGGCGCTGTGCACAGGAAGGGTACGGATGAACGGCCGCAATAGGTGGCCCCCACGCGGATATTTGATGGTGCCCTGCGAACAGATGGTCATCTCCTGGTCGTCATAATCGATTTTCAGAATATAGCGGCTTAACAGCGAGTAGCCAATGACGCCGTCGATACGTGCGCCATAAACATACGATAGGAACTCATAGTCGTTGATATGGAAGTTGAGGCTGTCTACAATGAGGTCATTGAGTTTGAGTTGTTTGGCATACAAAAACTTGGCCTTTCGGACGCCGGCAATGCCACGGATATTGATGTCCGACTCTTCGGGTACAAAACCAAGGCTGCTGGCGGTAGTCGAATCCAATGAAATACCACTACTTCCTGTATCGAGGATAAAGTTCAATGTATCGGGGGTGCCCACCAATATGCCTTTGACGAGGATGACGCTTTCAGCGGCCAACGAAAACGGTAACGTGGTCAGCTCTTGGGATGGGGGCGGGATGAACTCTTCCTGCGCGCGCGCTCCTGTCGCGACAAAGATGCTGGCGATTAGTAGGGGGGCTATAATCGGTAAGGCTTTCATTGTAGTGCCTTTACGTTTGTTATTCAAATATAGGTTATTTTAACTTTCTATACTCGTCTGCTACAACGTTTTCGTAAAAATTACCGCGTAAGCGACTACGTAAATGAAACATTTTCTCTAGGTTTGCGATAACTGATATAAACACAGATTGATCAAAATAATGCTTGAGTAGCGAGTCAAACCTAGTATATTTTAGAGGTGTTTTTATTTGCTAATGCACTCCACCGGACATTTTCCAGGCAATAGTGAAATCGAAGTGCCGCTGTCATACGCCGATTATTACTACGAAGAAGCATTGACTCGATACAAACAGCTGTTAAATCGCTAAAAAGCAAAATCCATGGATACCAAAACGCAACGTTCCATCCTTCGCCTGTTTATTTTTTTGTTGTCATTCGCAGCTGTGACCTTTACTGTTGATGCACAAACGGATGAAGAAGGCAGTCCGAAGCTAGAAAATCCCATCAGTGTAGCGTATGTAAAAAAGCACCTGCGGAAAGCACAGCCCAGGCTGGTGTTTAACCGCGACATCGAGAAGCGGCTCAGGCAGCAACTCAAAACCGACCCGGTGGTACAAAACATGTATAAAGCCATTCAGCGGGATGCCGAAGCAATTCCAAACGAACCGTTGCTGGAACGCAAACAAATCGGCCGTCGCCTGCTCTCTGTTTCCCGGGAGATGTTGCGCCGGGTAAATATGCTGGGCATAGTATACCGAATCGAAAAGGAGCCTAGTATTTTGCAGCGCATCAACGACGAAGTACTCGCGGTTTGCCGGTTTTCAGACTGGAACCCGTCGCACTACCTGGATGTAGGCGAAATGGCCTTGGCAGTTGCCCTTGCGCTCGACTGGACTGCAGGAGATCTGCCCAAGGCCACCATTGAAGAAGCCGAGAAGGCGCTGATTGAAAAGGGGATTAACCCCAGCTGGCCAGCTGACAATAAAAACCCATCATGGGCCTATGGCAATAACAACTGGAACCAGGTTTGCAATGGCGGGATGATTGCGGCGTCCATCGCTATCGCCGAACGCGACCCTGAACTAGCTGCTAAAACACTCTACCGAGCACTCGACGGGTTGCCCAACGCCCTCCATGAATACATGCCCGATGGCGTCTACCCGGAAGGATCAGGATATTGGGACTATGGCACAAGCTTCTCCGTGGTAACCATTGCCATGCTGGAAAGTGCCTTTGGAACGGACTTCGGCTACGGTGAGTTCCCGGGATTTGTCGAAAGCGCAACATTCAAGGCGCTCACGAACGCACCTTCGGGCATGTATTATAATTTCGCCGATTGCGGCGACCGTCGCGGGCGGAACGGCGACATGGTACTGGCATGGTTTGCAAAACGGACGGGGAACGCCGCTTATTTCGAGCGCGATCGGTTTTTAAAGCCGGTGGATGAAATGAGCCGCCTTTCGCGGCTGGATGGAGCCGGATTGGTATGGTTAGCCCAATTCGAAGAAAAGGTCGAGGGAAGCATCCCGACTGCTTGGAAGGGTGATGGCCCGAATCCGGTGGTTTTTTTTACAGGTGGCCCCGACGATTCTCATCAATACTATTTCGGTGGGAAGGGCGGCCGCGGTACCGTCAATCATGGCAATATGGACGGCGGCTCGTTCGTATTTGAGTTGGACGGTGTACGCTGGGCGATTGATCCGGGAAACCAAAGTTATGAAGAACTCGAAAAGGCAGGCTTTGAATTGTGGAGTAGTAGCCAGAATAGCCAACGCTGGACATTGCTCACCAAAAATAACTTCGGCCATAGCACCCTCACCGTAAATGGCCAGATGCATCGGGTAGATGGGATGGCCACGATTACAGATTTCAAAAACGGTACGATGCCCGAAGCGACGGTGGACCTTACCGCAGCTTTTGGCGATCTATTGGCATCAGCTCAGCGTAGATTTGTGAAAGATAGCCCCACCTCATTACTGATAGAAGACCAAATCTCTCCTGCTGAAAAAACCGAAGAGGTGACTTGGCAGTTGATTACGACGGCGGATGTGGTTATCCAACCCGGTGGCGCGCTGTTGAAAAAGGATGGCAAATCCCTCCGCATCGAGAACCTATCGCATCCCGAACTGCGGTTTTCTGTCATCTCGCTAGACCCGGCACCGCTGGCCTTGGACCGACGTATTAAAGGATTGAAACGAATTGAATTGCGTGTTCCTCGCTGGACAATGAAACAAACGACGGAAACCATCCGAATCCGGCTGGCGGGCGCAGGGTAGCCCGTCCTTGTTTCCGAGTGTCAGTCGCAATCCGTATCTTCATCCCCAAATTAATGCACGCCCAATGACTGAGCACAATGCGTTCCGGGGAGGCCTCCAGCAACCTGGAGAAAATCATCCCGTCACATCGTTGATTCTGCTGCTGGCCCTTGTTTTTGCTGGGGCAGTTGTTTTTGGTGCGCTCTCGATGCTCATCGGCTTGGCTGTGACGAATGGGGCAGCTGGTATCGGTAACCTTGAACGGGTTCTTGAGGGCAACATGTCGGATGTCAATTTCCTGAAAATTGTTCAAGCAGGCTCCAGTATTGGCATGTTTGTCTTGCCCGCGATATTAATGGGGGTCATTGAAAAACGGCGCTATCGATACCTCGATTTCAACGCATCGGTCAATCCGCAACTGTGGTTTGTCATTATCGGCATTATGTTTTTTTCAGCCCCTATTTTCGAGCAAGCCATCAAGCTCAATGAACGATTGGTACTGCCCGAAGCACTGTCGGGTTTAGAAAACTGGATGAAGGCCAAGGAAGCCGAACTCGAACGGCTTACCCGGATATTCCTTTCAGACACCACCTATTGGGGGCTTTTCATAAACCTCCTCATAATCGCTGTCATTGCCGCCATCGGCGAAGAATTTCTTTTCCGTGGATGTGTACAGGGCATCCTTCAACGGTGGTTTCGCAATCCGCACGCTGCTATTTGGGTCACCGCCATTGTTTTTAGCGCCATACACTTGCAGTTTTATGGTTTCCTACCACGGATGTTGCTTGGAGCACTGTTCGGATACCTATTGCTGTGGGGGAAGAATATCTGGTTGCCTGTATTGGCCCATTTCATCAATAACGCAACTGCGGTGATATCTGCGTTTTACCTTCAGCGGCAGGGAAGGTCGCTCGATGATATGAATTTTGGAGAACAAATCCCTTCGTATCTATATTTTATTAGTTTTGTGCTCACGGGGGTGTTGCTCTACCAATACCACAAAACAGCCACCGAAAAAAACACGCGACGCCATGGAAAAACATTGGGTTAAACTATTCACTACGGGCAATCCCGTTCAGGCGGAGATTACCAAACAGATGCTTGAGGAACATGGTGTATCGGCGGTGATTATGAACAAGCAAGATTCATCTTACCGCTTTGGCCAAGTGGAGCTGTATGTACATGAATCGGAGGAGGCGTTTGCAAAAGGACTGATTGCCGAAATGGAGGGCGGAGATAGCGAACAATAATGCCATGAGAATACGCGCCATTACTGCTCTTTTTTTTGTCATCGTTATGGTGGCTTCCATGTTGTTGGGTCGCTATATCTTCGCTGGCTTTTTTATCCTGTTAAGTGCCTATTGTCTAGGTGAGTTTTACCGCATTATTGGCGATGACAGTAGTCGACCGAACCGGCTGCTAGGCTTGTTACTGGGCTTACTCGGATTTGGGCTGTTCACGGGTTACCGGTTGGTGGGTTTCGATGCGCACTATCTGTTATTGCTTGTACCGCTTATTGCGGCAACATTTATTATCCCGCTCTACCAGAAACACGAAAAACCGTTTGGCGGCATCGCCCATACGCTGCTTGGCGTGGTTTATGTCGTATTGCCTTTCATCGCCTTTTTCTCGTTGGGCTTCGTTACAGGCACATACGATTACCGCTTGCCGCTTGGCTTCATGCTGATTCTTTGGGGCAACGATACCGGAGCATACCTGATGGGGAAGTTTTTCGGCAGGAACCGCTTGTTCGAACGCATATCGCCCAACAAAACCTGGGAAGGATTTGTAGGCGGCGTGCTACTGGCGTTGGTGACCGCGCTCGTATTGGCCCATTATTTTACGATATTGGTTAGCTGGCAATGGGTGGGGATGGCACTGGTTGTTTCGCTATTCGGTACGTTCGGCGATCTTGTGGAGTCGATGCTAAAGCGCAGCCAGCAGGTGAAGGACTCTGGCGCGGTCTTACCCGGACATGGGGGCTTGCTAGACCGCTTCGATGGACTACTGTTCGCCGCACCAGCGGTGCTCGTATTTCTTGAGTTGGTGTATTGATTTAAAAAACATATCGCATCATGCAAGCTGCTATACATGCCGACACGTTTCGTTTTCTTACGGCAATCAAAACAAATAACGACCGGGAATGGTTTCAGGAACACCGCGATGAGTATGAGCGCGCCTGGCAGAACATGAAGGATTTTACCGCGGGGCTAATCGACGGCCTCGCGCAATGGGACCGTTACATTTCGGCGGATATCCCCGTGTCTAAGTGTGTTTTCCGGATTTACCGGGATACGCGTTTCAGCAAGGACAAGACGCCCTACAAAACTTGGCTGGGCGCCGGGATTTCCACGGCCGGCCGTAAATTGAACGGCCCCGAATACTATATCCATATCCAGCCGGGCAACAGCTTCGCCGCAGCAGGGTATTGGCGGCCCGAGAAGGAACACCTCGCGGCCATCAGGCAGGAGATAGACTATAGTGGTGCCCGCCTGCAGGAAATCGTGGATGAACCGGCATTTAAAAAATACTGTCGGCTAGACATGCAGGATACGTTGAAGAGGCCGCCGGCCGGATTCAGTGAGGAAAATCCCTACATCGCGTGGCTTAAACTCAAAAGCTTCACGGCATTCGAATCGTTCACGGATAAGGAACTGCAACATACGGACGGCTTAGAACGCGTTTTAAAAGCCTATCGCCGGATGTATGACTTCAAATTGTTCCTCCACGAGGCTCTCGGCGAGGAGTAGCTATTCTGGAAAACTAATTTTCCCCATACACACGGCCGGCGAATCCAGTATCGCTGTTGCATTGGCGGCTTTACCCGCTACGGTTTCGTTGGCCAACAGGGCAAAAAGAGCCGCTTCCTTGGCATCGGGTAAAAGTCCCAATACTTCGAAAGAAGAGACAGGGATCTCCGCGAGCCCATCCGTTATGCGGTCGACCAATAAGGGGTTATGTAATCCGCCGCCGCTGATGTAGACATGGGGATTTGGGGATGCCTGTACTGCACGTCTTATCGATGTGTTGATGGCCGATGCGGAGAATGCGACTAAGGTGGCCATCACATCGCGCGTATGCAGACCCTCGGTACCACTCGCTTGCTGAGCATCGGTGAGGTACTGGAGGCTAAATAACTCGGGCCCCGTCGTTTTAGGAAAGGGCATTGAAAAGAAGTCGTGGTTTAACAAGGCGGCTAGCAACGGCCGGTTTACGGCACCTGTGGATGCTAAGCGGGCATTGCGGTCCATTTCCACACCCAGCTGCGCCAGCATATATTGGTTCATCAGAGTGTTTCCCGGGCCCACATCGGTGGCAAAGCAGGGGCCGCCATTGCCGCCGGTGGCAGATAGAAGCGTGAAGTTGGCGATGCCGCCGATATTGAGCAGTATACGTGTTTCGTGGACGTCGGTAAAAAGGAGGTAGTCGCCGTAAGCCGCTAGCGGTGCTCCCTCGCCTCCTGCGGCGATATGCTTCTGCCTGAAGTCGGAGATGGTGATGATACCTGTAGTTACGGCCAAGTGGTCGCCGTCGCCCAGTTGCAAGGTACTGTTTGGATACGCTGTTGTGTCCGTGAGCGACTGTGGTGCGTGGAAAACCGTCTGACCATGGCTTGCGAGCAGGTCGACGTCGCTAGGCGATATACCCCATTTGCGCAGAGCGTCGTTTACCAGTACCCCATGGGTTTGCCCGATGAGGGGGTGGAGCCCGCAGAGCACCTGTTGGTCAATGGTACGTTTAGCGAAGATTTGGCGTATCCGTTCGCGAAAGTTATCGCTATAACCTATCGTCTCAAACCGGAGGAGATCGAGCTCGGTACTGCGTCCGCTGCCCACGATACGGCACAGTGCGATATCCAAGCCATCTAAGGAAGTGCCCGACATCAAGCCGACGACCAATCGCTGGGACTTGTTGGCTATAGCATATAGTTTATCGACGTGTGGATTCATAGGTCTTAAAGATATGTATTTTCTGATTGCGTGTTATTACCCTGATCTGAGCCGACAAAGAATAATCGAACTCAGGTTTTTATATTGTGTATGAAAGCAATTTTAGCTAAGTTTGAAGGTGTTTTAACAGGATACTGTTTCGGTACACTGTATCGTTAATGTATGCATGAATTAGTAAGTAAATCGTATTTGAATGACTTTTCCTAAAGATTTAAAGTACACGAAAGACCACGAATGGATACGTGTATCGGGTGAGGAAGCCGTAATCGGGATTACCGATTTTGCCCAGCGTGAACTTGGCGATATCGTGTTCATCGATGTCAACACCGTAGGCGATGCGGTGGCGCAAGATGAGGTATTTGGCACTGTAGAAGCCGTGAAAACGGTGTCTGATTTGTTTATGCCTGTCGCGGCCACCGTGTTGGAAGTTAATGATAAGGTAGACAGTTCACCGGAGCTGGTCAACCAAGACCCGTACGGAGAAGGCTGGCTCGTCCGGGTGAAACTGAACAATCCCGCAGATGTAGAAGGGCTGCTTTCTGCAGCAGATTACGAGGCACAGGTTGCCGTTTAATGTGTTGCTAGATGCAAAACGACATCCGCCGTCTCGGCAGATGTCGTTTCTTTTTGGCATTATAATGGCTCGATAGCAGGCAAAAAAAGAAAAGATGAAGCATTACATATGGGCTGTATTGTGGGCAGTGGTAGTGGTGGTGCTGTGCGGCTTGCCATCAGCGGCCACAGACGAAGTACCAAATTTTCCGGGAATGGATAAATTGGTGCATACCGGTTTTTTCTTTGTTTTCACTGTGCTGCTTTATTACGGGGCTATCAGGCAGGTCGGCACGTCCAGGCCATCGTGGCGCATATCGGTTAGGGTGGTACTTTTCTCTTGTTTATTCGCGTTGTTCACGGAATATTTGCAGTGGCAGATTTTCACCTACCGCTCGGCAGAAGCTTGGGATCTTTTTGCAGATGCCGTAGGAACAGGGATGGGCGTATTTGCCTACCTGCTATTGCACAACGTCTACAGGGCTGAAACGGCAGTAAGCAAAGTAAGCCAGACCAAGAATAAAAGTTATGAGGTATAGTCGCATTATCAGGCTTGCACTTGCAGCCATTGTGGTCATTTCTGTATCCTCATGCGGAATTTTCCGCAAGGGATGTAAATGCCCGCCGGTCCATCGCCAAGGGGCGGTACCGTCTACGCACGCCGTGCCGTCATTACAGGGCTTTGGCCAGGGTAACCGCACTCACCTTGGCGGCTCCGTTCTCCAGCAAAGTGCTGGCGCAAGCTTCGAGGGTGGCGCCAGTCGTCAACACATCATCTACCAATAATACATGCTGGCCGGCAACTGAATCGATATCGGTTGCTTCAAATGTTTTCAGCATATTTTCATACCGCTCGTAGCGATTTTTATGGGTTTGGCTTTCGGTGGCACGACGCCGTATAATGCCATTTTCCGCAACGGGGAGCCGCATCGAACGGGCAAGCCCATTAGCGAAAAAGGCACTTTGGTTGTACCCTCGTGCGCGTAATTTTTTAGGATGCAAGGGTACCGGAACGATGATATCCGCCTGGTTGAAAGGTGCCGTATCTGCAAGTATTTTGCCATACCTTATCCCCACTTCGGTGCCGATTTCGGGGCGATTACGGTATTTGAGGTGGTGGATGATTCGTTTTACACGCGACGCTTCGCGGAAATACCAGTAGGATGTTACCGCCTCGATGCGAACCCGGCCCCACAATTGGCGGGCACTGCTGTTCTGTCTATCTGCATGGGCGCGGGTGTGGGGGAGATGGTACCAACAGCTGGTGCAGATGAGTTTTTCACCGTCCACCAATGGCGTATCACATCCCACGCAGGCCTGTGAGAAGAAGAGTACGGAGAAATCGTTGAAGTATCGCTTGAGGAGGCGCATGGGCGATTAGGCTGTTGGCATCGCGGTTTCCTTAATCGCCAGTTGCCCGCATGCGGCGTCGATATCTTTGCCCCGACTGCGACGGACATTGGTGGTTACGCCCCGTTGCCGCAGGTAATCGGCGAACTGGTCGATCTTGTCTGCGGCGGCGTTCTCGAAATCAGCAAAGGCGATGGGGTTGTACTCGATGATGTTTACCTTACATGGCAGGTGCTTGCAAAATGCCGCAAGTTCCTGCGCATCGGCAAGGTCGTCGTTCACACCATTGAATACGATGTATTCATACGTAACCGGATTCTTGGTCTTGGCGTAGTAATATTTCAATGCCTCGGCGAGGGCACGCAGTGAATTTTGCTCGTTGATGGGCATGATTTCGTTGCGTTTAGTATCATTGGCAGCATGCAGCGATAAAGCCAGATTGAACCGTACTTGATCGTCGCCCAGCTTCTTGATCATCTTGGCGATGCCGGCCGTGGAGACTGTGATGCGTTTTGCCGCCATGTTCAGCCCGTCGGGTGCCGTGATGCGCTCGATGGACTTCAGCACATTGCTGTAATTAAGTAGTGGCTCGCCCATCCCCATGTATACGATGTTGGTGAGGGGCTGCCCGTAATACTCCTGTGCTTGCTTAGCGATAAGCACGACCTGGTCGTATATCTCGTCGGCATTCAGGTTGCGCTTACGGTCCATATAACCCGTGGCACAAAACTTGCACGTTAGGCTACAGCCCACTTGGGAACTTACGCAGGCGGTCATGCGATCGGGTGCGGGGATGAGGACCCCTTCGATGATGTTATCGTCGTGAAGCGCAAAGCTGCTTTTGATGGTACGGTCACTACTGCGTTGCTCCTGGCGAACCGTAACCGCATTGATGGTGAAGGTCTCTTGCAGCATGTCGCGTAGGGGTTTGGCCAGGTTGCTCATCGCTTCGAAATCCACGCACGATTTCTGCCAAAGCCACGAATAGATTTGCTTTGCACGAAATGCCTTTTCGCCCATATTGACCATATGGCGCTGTAGCTGCTCAAGGGTCAGGCTACGTATATCGATTTTCGATTTGACCGCACACACGGCACAAAGGTACGGCTTTTTTTGTGGGTATTTTTCCCAGTTGTTTGGTTAAACACGAAAAAAAATACATATTTGCATAAGTGTATTCGTCAAATTAAGCCTAGCCTGAATGACACAAGATATAGTTAGCCACCAACCAACGATTAAACCCATGGAGCTATGAACACATTTTTCTCGGCAACATATGTAATGCCGGTTACCGGAAAACCCATCAAGGATGGCGTTGTAGAGGTAGCAGATGATGGCACGATCCGTGGGATTTACCCGCCCCATAGCGACGCCGTCGCCAGAAAACCGATTCATAACCATGCGGGTATCATTACGCCCGGCTTTGTGAATACGCATTGCCACTTGGAGCTCTCACATATGAAAGGCGCCATACCGAAACAAACCGGGTTGATACCGTTCCTGCAACGGGTTATGGCCCAGCGGTCAACCGATGAGGACAACATCACGCGTGCCATGCGGGCGGCAGATAAGGAGCTTTATGACAACGGTATCGTAGCTGTAGGGGACCATGCGAATACCGGGGTTTCGGCGTCGGTAAAAAAGGATAGCAAATTGCATTACCACACCTTTGTGGAAGTGCTGGGTTTCGAACCGGAAATGGCTAGCAGTAAATTCACCGAGGCCCTTGCTGTTGCCGGGCAATTTGATAAGGCTACGTCTTCCATTACTGCACATGCCCCGTATTCCGTATCCAAAGAACTGTTTAAGCTGATCGACGACGAAGCCCAAAGACGGCGGGTACCGCTTAGCGTACATAACCAAGAAAGCGAGGCCGAGAATCGGCTTTTCAGGTATAAGGAAGGGCCGTTTTTAGATTTTTACCGGGCTTTGGGTAAAGACATCACCGATTTCAAGGCGCAGGCGCGAAATTCCCTACATACAGTAATGCCGTACTTGTCGGTCGACACACCGGTTTTGTTGGTTCATAATACCTTTACAGCTGCCAAGGATATCTTTTTTGTCGAACGGCAGGGCCGGAACGTCACTTGGTGTTTCTGCCCCAATGCAAACCTATACATCGAGGGGACGTTGCCACGGATCCAGCATTTTGTTCAATACGGGCATACCATTACGTTAGGTACAGACAGCCTGGCCTCCAATGATTGCTTATGTATCTTGGCCGAGCTGAAGACCATCCACCAACACTTTCCGGAGCTTTCGCTTACCGACACCATCCAATGGGCCACCATCAACGGTGCACGTTTTCTCGGTATTGCTGAAGAGTTTGGGTCGTTAGAAAGGGGTAAAACTCCGGGTATAAACTTACTGACAAAGACCCGTGGACTTGACCTTACGCCGGAGACCGAAGTGGTCCGACTGATTTAATGCAACACCCAGAAAGTAATGCCCAGTAGGGAGCCTAAGGCGGTTCCAACCACAACCTCTTTCCAAATGTGACGGCCCAAGTGTATCCGAGACCAAGCCAGCGGTAGCGCAAATAATAAAAAACAGGTACCAGCCACCCAGTTTAACGAAAGGATGAGAAAACCTAGAAATGCATGGAAAGCTAAATGCATGGACGCCTTTATCCGCCTATTTACCAGCTGTGCGATGATCAACAGCGACAACGCACAGGCGAGGGCAAGCCGGAGCGTCCATTCTTGATTCGTAACCCAAACGATGATGGTAACGATTAGCAGAAGTAAGGTTGTTGCAACAAACCACTTTTGCCGTTGGGCTTGGTCAGATACGTCCAGGTTGGTGTATGTGCCCTTCCGTACGCCCCAGATGGTCCGCAGCCCGACGGGTAAAAAGATGCCACCAACAATCAACAGCGAGAGGTAAATGGCGCGTTGCGTTGATTCAATACTGAAAAGCAGGAAGACAGCAAATACCGGAACCGTCAAAAAGGGGTGACCTATGGTAGATATAACTTTGGCTATTGTTGTCTTCAACTGCGTATACCTTGATTGGCAGACACTGGATACACCGTGTGCACCAAGCCACAGTGAAACACCAGTATTACGTTGCGAAGGTAGCCAAACTTTCGGAGGTAGGCAATGTTAACTTTCTTCGATACAACTTGGGTAAAATTAGTGCTCCTTTCGGGGGTTAGCAGATAATTCATCCGTAAACGGAGTTTTTTAAAACGGATTTACTTTCTTTTCCCGGAAAAGCAAATAGCCGGCGGCATATATACCGCGGCTCGACTTCTCGTGGGGGGCAAGGAAATCACCATTCACTTGGTCTAGCAACAACGTGATCACAAAGCGGTTATTTTCTTGTTGAATTTCCATCTTTTCTGGAGGATACAAAAATCCGGTTCCGTCATTTTCCTTCGGCGTAAGTTTTCCTTCTTTTTTTGCTTGGTAGATTTCATCGACCAACGGCACCAAATCAAATAAAACGGCACTATCGTTTTCCATTGCCACGCTGATAGCCAATAAGCTGTCGCGTTCCATGGAAATACGCACGGCACTTTTTCCAATGGCTATCGTAGCGGAGTCGGTCGCATAGGGCTCAATCCGATAAGCATAGTCGTACCCTTGTATCGGTATGACGCGCTCGCCTTCCCGATGAATCGAAAGGTACCGCCCATCGGACAAGGTACTTGGCGGTACGTTCAAAAGGGCGAAGATGGTATCACGTTTCAACCACGTGATACGGTAAAGGGGCAGTTTAGCGTTGGCTGTCGTAATTTCACGGTCTAAACGATCTAGATCCGTTTCGGTAAACGCCTGCATCGACTGCAGGCCATGTGCCTCCAATAGGTAGGTGACGATACTCGGGCGCTCATCCGTGCCTTCAGTTGCAGCGTTGAGTAGGTGGGCTAGCCTACGCTGTTGCGAATGGCGCGAGATGTCGGTGGCGCTTTGTGGTCCGAAGGTGCTCACCAATGCCAGCAATGCCAGGCTAACCGGAATCAGCTGGATGTTGTCTTTTCGGAAACAAAGGAAATAGACGGTGATTGTGGTCAGCCAAATCGTCAACACCATCAGGATATGGCGCTCTTCCGTAAATCCGTAATGGGATACGCGCTGGTACACAGCTAAAGCCAACAACACAATGAGCGGCAGCATAGTGAGGTAGAACGACTTGGAAAAGAGTGTTACCCAACGGCTCCCATCATCGTTCCGTATGGGCCATATAAGTAACAGCGAGAGCATGCCGAATACGGCATAACCTAATATGAGTGTGGCCACGATACCCTTTGGCATTTCCCATTCGACCAAGATTTTGATTTCGTACACCAGCAAAATAGCGAGGTAAATCGTCATCAAGGGTATGAGTACGTATTGCGTAAAAATTTTGAGTCCTTTTGGGTAGGGCGCCGCTGTTGATGTCGTTTCAACGATTGTGGGCACACCTGCTAAGAAAAACAACGTATTGAAGCCCACGGCTACCAAGGCAAAAAGCTGGGCATAGATTTCAGAAGGCAGATTGAGGTTAAAAAGTTCTTTGACACCGAATATGGCCACCGCGAGCCCTGCGTATAGGGATGCTGAGTAAAGCATGGCGGTGAGGAAACGCAGAAATAGAACCTTGTTGAAGTGCCAGAAATCGTTATTGCTGCCGCGATTGATAAAGGGGGCGAAGGCCACAAGATGGTGGAAAGCAAAGATGAATAGCCCGAACCGCACTATATCGGTTTGGTACAGGGCGGGTTCGAGTACGATATATAGCAGACCGCATAAGATGAATACTGCTGCCCGGAAGGTCCACTTGCGGACACTCCCGAATGCCCTAGACTCCGCATAAAGTTCCATGGCAAGGCCCAACGTAAGCAGCAAATCGCAGGTGGCCAATAATTGCCAAAGCTTATGTTCCAACCTTGTATCTAACGACGGATCACCCATCAGGAAGCAAGCCAATGCCGTGGCGGCAGCTACTACAGCGAACAGCGTAGGGAAGCGCTTGAATACAGCAGCGGCGTTTCTTGAAAGGCTGGCGAAGGAAGGGAATTTCATGGTGCGTGGATTTACTAACCGATTACAAGAGATAAAATTAAACATAAACCAGCAATTATTTTTACCTTAATGGGAATTTCCCGTGCAACATTTGTGCCCCGCGCTCCGCATGTTGTATGTAGGTGCGTTGTCATTTTTGCGTTGGTGTCCGCTCACGTTAAAGAAAAAACCGGAGATTAGCGAAAAATTTTTCAGTGAATCCGGTATATCACAAATGGGTGCTATTGGGCATTCTTACACTCACGTGGGGCAGCTCCTTTATTCTGATCAAACAAGGCTTGGTGGTTTATACGCCCACGGAGGTCGGTGCATTACGCCTGTGCGTGGCGGGGCTGGCCTTGGTTTTTTTCGGTGTACGGAGTTTTAGGCATATTCCAAAAAAGCTGATGCCGTGGGTTGTTGCCGGTGGGGGGATGGGTAACTTCATTCCGATGTTTCTGTTTCCATTGGCACAGGAGCGGGTAAGTAGCTCCATGGCGGGCATTCTCGATTCCCTGGTGCCTATGTTTATCCTTTTGTTTGGATTCCTGTTTTTCGGTATCAAAAGTCGGATGGGGCAGGTGGTAGGCGCAGTCATCGGCTTCGTTGGGGCGGCCATGCTGATGGGGGTTGATGCCGATGGCGGAAAAAGCGACGTATTCCATTCGTTGCTTATTATCTTGGCAACAGCTTTTTACGGCATGAATGGGTTAATTATCAACCGCTACCTTTCCGGTATTCCATCTTTCAAACTGTCTGCTGCAGTGTTTACTATTTGGTTTGGCCCGTCGTTGATCATTCTTGGATTTACCGGTTTTTTCTCTACATTTACCGGTACGGCAGCCCAATGGCAGGGACTGGGATATGTAACTATCCTCGGCTTGGTGGGCACGGCACTGGCCATGATCTTGTTTTATAAACTACTTCAGCTTACGTCGGCGCTATTTGCATCAATGGTTACCTACCTTATACCGATCGTTGCCGTAATGTGGGGTGTGCTAGACGGCGAACGGCTCGGGTGGTCACATGCCCTGGGAGGTACGCTGATCCTTATGGGAGTCTATTTAATCCAACGGCAACCCAGCCGAAAACGTGAAAGGCCCATCATGTTGCCGCATGGGGCGTCCGAGCACGTGAACGATAAGCCTAGCCAAAGACATAACCCAGCAGGTAGTAGAGGATAAGAAAAACGACAATGGTGCCGAAACAGCCAAAGCCCAATTTTTTCGCACCCCAACCCGCAATCAATGCCCTAAATAATTTGTTCATAGTTGTTATTTTTAGCTTATAACAACGAAATGCAGATAAGGTTCTGGGTGCAAAGCACTACGCACATATTGCTTCAGGGCGAGAGCCGATCAATAGGCGTCAACAGTACTTTACGGAATTCCACCTCGGCTCCTTCCGCTTGCAGGGCAATCTGGCCTTCACTTGCGGTGCAGTCGAAACCATCGTTCACCAAATCGCCATTTACCCATACGCGTATGCGGCGGTCCAACACCTCAATGGTCATGTTGTTCCAGTCGCCGAGTGAAGCTTCCGAACCGTCGGTAAGGTTCTTGATTCGGCGTGCCTTTCCTTCGGAAGTACCCCAATCGGCCTTCGGTCCCCGACGGGCTTCCATATCAGGCACATGGATATCCTCACGGATACACCAAAAATCACCTGCATTCTCATGCATCATCTGCACTTCGATAGACTGTGGAAACATTTCATAGAGCATGCGGGGCGCAGACGCGTGCACCAATACCCCACAATTACCCGGTTCTCCGGCGAAACGGTACTCCACCTCCAACCGGTAGTCCGAATAGGAACGATCAGTGATGAGATGACCGTTTGGATTACCCATGCTTACCAATAGCCCATCTCGTACAAGGAATGGGCTGGCCACATCCGCCCCGTTATCCATGGCCGGTACATCAGCGTGCCAGCCGGTCAAATCCGTGCCGTTGAACAGGCTAGTAGATTGCGAAAAGCCCGGAGTTGCGTATGCAAGAACGGCCATTGCAAAGCAGGCAAACCATATTTTTTTATGCATAACCCTAATTGTTTATCTGTTATGAACCCACAGGTCATAAAACTAATAAGAAATTTGCGTTGCCGCAAGCGTTGTGTGCAATGGGTAGTTTTGATGATTTCCGGGTTAATCTTATATTAGCTACCGCAGATAAAACGAAACCATGGACTATCATTTTGACGAGTACATAGACCGTAAAGGGACGGATAACATCAAGTGGGATGCGGCAGCGCCGGATGTGCTGCCGATGTGGATTGCCGACATGGATTTCAAAACAGCCCCGGCTATCCAAGCAGCTTTGGAAACCCGGGTGGCGCACGGTGTATTCGGCTATACGCTGACCCCCGACCGTTTTTTTGATGCCATTATCGGCTGGTGGCAAAAACGGCATGGCTATGCCTTGCAAAAAGATTGGATTCGTCCGGTTACGGGTGTTATACCCGCGCTATCGGCAACCATCCGGGCGCTTACGGCTGCGGGAGACAAGGTGCTGGTGCAGCCACCTGTTTATAACCACTTCTATATCACTATTGCCCATTGCGGTAGGCAGGTGGTTGAAAATGACCTGATTTTTGCGGGAGGCCATTACCGTATTGATTTTGCAGATTTGGAAGCGAAGGCTGCAGATACTGACGTGAAACTCCTGATGCTATGCAATCCCCACAATCCGGCAGGCCGCGTGTGGGCCCCCGAAGACCTTACGCGCATCGGCGAAATATGTGCTCGCCATGGCGTTATCGTCCTTTCTGATGAGATCCATTCCGATTTGGTTTACGACGGATATAAACACATCCCGTTCGCATCACTAGGCAGTGGCACTGGGGCCCGGTCCATTACGGTCAGCTCCCCAAGCAAAACCTTTAACCTCGCGGGATTGCAGGTAGGCTACTTGTTTTCTGAGGATGCCGACCTCATGAAGCAGATCCAACAGGTGTTGAAGGTACAAGAGATGGAGCTGTTGAGTCCATTTGCTATCGAAGCGCTCGTTGCGGCTTACGAACATAGCGCCGATTGGCTTGAATCACTCAAAATTTACCTTCGCGGTAACTATACGTACTTAACAGATTTCTGCGCAGCCCATCTGCCGGAAATCAAGGTAGTACCTTTAGAAGCCACTTATTTGGTTTGGTTAGATTGTCGGGCTATCTTCACGTCATCGGCTGATTTTGCCGATAAATTGACCCACCAAGAAAAGCTATGGCTTAACCCGGGCACAATGTATGGCAACGCCGGTGAGGGTTTTCTACGCATCAATATCGCTTGTGCACGTTCGTTGCTGGAAGAGGGGTTGGCACGTCTTGCAGAAGGAATAATGAAGAGCTAACGACCGGCTGGTTTACAACAGATCAAACCCGATATCCCTGCGGAAATTTTTGCCTTCGAAATAGATACGTCCCGCATCGGCGGTGGCCTGCTGTAAAGCATCAAACAGCGTGTCTTCCAGTGCGGTAACCGCGATTACACGACCACCAGCAGTTTTAACTACGCCATTTTCCGCGGTAGTGCCCGCATGGAAAACAATAGATTCTTTTACGCTTTCGATGTTGCTGATGGCCTTGCCCGATTCGTAGGGGCCGGGATACCCACCCGACACCAACATCACGGTAGCAGCAGTTTTGGGTGAAAGTGTAAATGAGCGCTCTATAAGGTTTCCTTCGGCCACGCCCTGCAACAAGTCTACCAAATCACTTTCAAGTCGTGGCAGCACGCTTTCCGTCTCCGGATCACCCATGCGCACATTGTATTCAATCACGTAAGGATCCCCATCCACATTCATCAGACCGATGAAGATAAAACCTTTGTATGGGATGCCATCTTTTTTTAAACCTTCAACGGTAGGGATGACGATACGCTCTTCAACCTTGTCGAGGAATTCATTGTCGGCAAAAGGTACAGGCGATACCGAACCCATGCCGCCGGTGTTCAGGCCCGTGTCGCCCTCGCCGATACGTTTATAGTCTTTAGCTGCAGGCAGTATCTTGTACGTATCGCCATCGGTGAGTACAAACACGGACAGTTCGATACCAGAAAGGTATTCTTCGATAACCACCGTACTGCTTGCCTCACCGAATTTGGCATCTGCCAACATAGCGGTCAGTTCGGTCTGGGCTTCTGCTAAGGTAGTACAGATCAATACGCCCTTTCCTGCTGCCAGCCCATCGGCTTTCAACACGATGGGTAGCTTTTGCGTTTCGAGGTAGGCCAAGCCCTCAGCCAATATGTCGCGGGTAAACGAACGCGATGCGGCGGTGGGAATGCCATGCCGTGCCATGAAGCGCTTGGAGAAATCCTTGCTTCCTTCTAGCTGGGCACCCTCTTGTTGCGGCCCGATAACTGGAATATGCCGGAGGTCGGCGCGATCGAGGAAGTAATCATGGATACCTTTTACCAAAGGTTCTTCAGGGCCCACAACCACCATGTCAACCGCATGTTCAAGCACAAAATCCGCAATTCCATCGAAATCGGTTACTTGGAGCGGAATATTTTGGCCGTAACTACTTGTGCCGGCATTGCCCGGCGCGATGTACAGTTGAGTGATCTGAGGACTTTGGGCCATTTTCCAAGCGAAAGCACTTTCTCGGCCGCCTGAACCCACGATAAGGATATTCATCTTGCAAAGATATTTTTTTTACCTATATTTACCATATTGCAGTCATACCAAAATTGAACACTTAAATATCAAATTACGGAAATAATGGGAATACTTCGTTTGCTTACAGTATTGACGGTATGCTGCATTGCCGCGCCGATGGCCCGTGCCCAAGACACACAGGTGATTGAAGGGGTGTTGGAGAAGCTGGAGAACTATGCCAGCCAATATCCACAAGAGAAAGTGTACCTACACCTGGACAAACCCTACTATACTGTGGGTGATGATATTTGGTTTAAAGGCTATGTTACTATCGGCGCCTATAATCAGCTTTCCGGTTTAAGTAAAATCCTGTATGTAGACCTCGTTGATCCGGAAGATCATATTGTACAATCCATCCGTCTTCCACTTGTTGCGGGGGTGACGATGGGCGATTTTGAACTGGCGGACTCCCTCGATGAAGGTAACTACCGGATTCGCGCGTATACCAACTGGATGCGTAATTTTGAGCCTGATATCTTCTACGATCGTACATTACCCATCGGCAATGCCCGTACCGACAATATCGTCACCCATAGTACCTTTTCCTATGAAAACTCCCCTGTACATCGTGTCCATGCTGAAATCACACTTACCGATTTGGATGGGAAGCCACTTGCAGACATGGATGCCAGTTATCAGGTGGTTATGGAGGGGCGTAATATCGAACGTGGGCGGGAGACCACCGATGGGGAAGGACGCATCGCTTTTGATTTTGTCAATAAACAGCCATTCAACCTCCAATCGGGTGAGGTGCTGCTCACCTTGTCTGCTCCCGACAAGCAAACCATCAATAAGCGGATACCGCTAAAGACTACATCGAACACCAATAGTATTCAGTTTTTTCCGGAAAGTGGCCACCTCGTAGCAGGTAACCTCACCAAAGTGGCATTCAAGGCGCTGGCACCCGAAGGAATCGGGATAGGCGTAAAAGGTTATCTTCAAGATGAGGCGGGTACGCGTATGACCGAGTTCGAATCGGAATACGCCGGCATGGGTGTTTTAAGTTTCATCCCGCAGACGGGCACCGCGTATACAGCGCGGGTAACCTATGACGATGGAAGCGAAGGCGAAGTGGAATTGCCCGCAGTGAAGGCCTCAGGTTATGCGCTAGCGGTGAATAATCAATTGGATAAGCAGCTTTTTGTACAAGCCTATGCCTCTGATGATTTAGTAAAGGGGCAGGAAATTTCCCTGTTGGTTCAGCGGAATGGGACTGTTTTCTACGCATCGAAGGGCAAACAGACAAAAAACGAAGCGATTTTTTCCATTCCACGAGAAAATGTACCCGAAGGCGTGGTGCAAGTGGCCTTGTTTGTCGCTGATGGAATACCGGTGGCCGAACGCACGGTCTTTAATTACAACGATGCTTCGTTACTGCCGCTGGTAGTCGAGACGGACCGGGAAACGTACGGGCAAAAAGAGAAGGTCGCCGTGCAGCTTACCGCTGGCCAAGCGTCGGATACGACACGTATTGCTACGCTTTCTGCCGCGGTGGTAGACATGGCGAAAGTGCCGATTGACAGTGGGGTACGGGAAGGGAATATCTACGCCAGCCTATTGCTTAGTTCGGATATCAAGGGTTATATCGAAACACCAGCCTATTATTTCGAGACACCGGATATCACCCGACGGCGGCAACTTGATAACGTGATGCTTACCCAGGGGTGGAGCCGCATCAACTGGCAGGAGTTGGCGGGGGGAGCGGAGCGGGCTCTGACTTATACGCCTGAGCAGGACCTACGTATTAGTGGTGTGGTCACCAAGCGGAACGGAAAGACGCCAGTACCGAATGCCACGGTAACCATATTGTCTACTAGTAATATCGCGGCCATAGTAGATACCCTGACAGATGCCGAGGGCCGCTTCAACTTTGATCGGCTGTTGTTTTATGACGAAACCAAATTCGTAGTACAGGCGCGGGATGAACGTGGCCGGAAAAACGTGGATGTTATATTGGACGAGGTGCCCCGGCAGCAGGTAACCCGCAATGCGAATGAACCAGATGCCACCATCGACGTGAACCAATCCATCCAAACCTACCTCAAAAACACGGAAGCGCAGTTTAAGGAAATGGAGCGATACGGGCTCAAGGAAAAAACAATTCTACTCGAAGAGGTAGAGGTTAACAAGCGAGCCGAAAAGAAAGTCAAGCATTCGAGCAACCTGAACGGCCCGGGCAATGCCGATCAGGTAATCACCGCCGAAGAGCTGGCCATAGGCTGCAGTTCGTTGACGGTATGCCTGCAAGGCCGGTTAGTCGGTGTGATTTTCAAGAATGGGGTGCCTTATTCGACACGCTCGCCCAACCAGCCAATGCAAATTATCATGGACGGCATGTATATGGAGGGGGATGCACTTGCCATGATTAGCCCGCCTGATGTCGAAACCATCGAAGTGCTACGGGGTATCGGTACGGCTGTTTATGGGAGCATGGGTAGTGGCGGGGTAATCATCATTACCACCAAAAGAGGCGATGGCACCGGGTACAACCGAGACATCTATACCCCCGGTGTCGTTACCCATAGTCCACAGGGATATTACGAAGTCCGCGAATTCTATGTGCCGGATTATAGTGCCCCTGTAGATTCACTGGCGGGTATGAAAGATTTGCGCACGACCATTCATTGGGCGCCCAATATCGTTACTGGCGAAGACGGCACCACCGCGTTCGAGTTTTATACCGCCGAGACGCCGGGCACATACCGGATTGTGGTGGAAGGGCTGGACGTAAACGGCCGGCTGGCACGTGCCGTGCGTTATTTTACCGTTGAATAAGCAAAATGGATTTCATCAAAACATCAGTTGAAAACCGGGTGTCCCATATTTATCTCGACCGAGGTAAGTCAAATGCGCTTCACCAGCAGATGCTCGAAGAACTTGGGGCGGCCGTGGCCGATGCCGAAAATGACCCGGCTGTGGAAGGATTGATCCTGCATGGTAAAGAAGGTTTCTTCAGTGCAGGATTGGACCTCATCACCTTATACGATTATGACGAGGGGGCGGTACGGCGCTTTTGGCATACGTTCATGGATCTTATCCGTGCACTCGTGGCGTTTGATAAGCCCGCGGTGGCAGCAATCAGCGGCCACAGCCCGGCGGCAGGCTGTGTATTGGTGAGTTGTTGCGACTGTCGCGTAATGGCCGATGGCGATTTCATCATCGGCCTCAACGAAGTACCCGTGGGATTAATCGTGCCGGAAAGTATCTACGAGTTATATAGGTTCTGGCTGGGCCCAGCCCGCGCATATCGTTACTTGCTTGAAGGGAAGTTACTGAAGCCGCAGGAAGCACTCGAGGTGGGGTTGGTGGATGAAGTCGTCGATGTTCAGCGTCTCCGCTCGGCGGCTGAGCGTCAACTGCGCAAGTATACGCAGTACGAGCGCAACACTTGGCGGCAAAGCAAGCGCAATATGCGGCGGGCACTTATCGCGGCATTTGATGCCGATCAGGATGAAACCATCGAGGCGATGCTGAAGCAATGGTGGTCGCCAGCCACACGAGCTATCGTTAAAACGATTATTGACAACTTGAAAGGAGGCCGGTAATGGCGGTAGTGGGTGCATTGCGCGAAGGAGCGCTTCGGGATAAAACCATCGTGGTTACCGGTGGGGGTACTGGGTTGGGGAAGGCTATGGCGACGTACTTTCTGCGATTGGGGGCCCGGGTGGTCATCGCTAGCCGTAAGTTGGACGTGCTGGAAACAGCCGCTAGGGAGATGATGGCCGATACCGGCGGTGAGGTACTACCCGTTGCGTGCGATATCCGGGATGGTGAGCAGGTAGACCAACTGCTGGCCAGCTCGCTGGAGCGGTTCGGCCGGGTGGACGCTTTGCTCAACAATGCGGCAGGCAACTTCATTTCGCCAACCGAGCGGCTTTCTTTCAATGCGTTTGCGACCATCATCGATATCGTGCTGAAAGGAACCGCCAACTGTACGCTTGCGTTTGGCAAACATTGGATCACACAGCGCCAACCGGCTAGTATATTAAACATCGTTACCACCTATGCGTTTACCGGCTCCGCCTACGTGGTGCCTTCGGCTGCTGCGAAGGGAGGCGTGCTGGCGCTCACGCGCTCACTGGCCGTAGAATGGGGTAAATACGGTATCCGTAGCAACGCCATTGCGCCGGGGCCATTCCCTACGAAGGGAGCGTGGGAACGGTTATTGCCAGGGGAGTTGGCCGAACAGTTCGATTTCAAAAAGCGCGTGCCACTCAAGCGCGTGGGTGACCATCAGGAACTGGCTAACCTAGCCGCTTTCCTGCTTTCCGACTTTGCTGGATTCATCAACGGTGAGGTGGTGACCATAGACGGTGGCGAATGGTTGCAGGGAGCCGGGCAATTCAGCGGTCTGGAAGCGGTGCCCGGTGAACTTTGGAACGAGTTGGAAAGAATGACAAGGCAGGCGAAAAGCTAAACCCATTCTAAATAATCTTTTCTTTCGGGTAGTCGAGCGGTTGGTGGTTATATTTACCATATAAACTGAATAACATGACTTATCGAATGATTACCGCTGTAGTTGCGGTTTTTGCCGGGGTTTTTGCATTGAGTTCGTTTGTGCCCCAAAGCATACCGCAGCCCCACGAATGGAAAGCAACTAATCTAAAGGTGCTTCCTAAAGACATCACCCAAGAGGAGATAAAGCAGGTGATGGACGATTTCAAAGTCGCGTTGGGCGTGAAGTGTGGTTTTTGCCATGCCCAGGATGCAAATGATCCCAAGAAACTGGATTTCGCGAGCGACGATAATCCGCACAAGGAAACAGCCCGCTGGATGATGAAGATGACACAACGAATTAACAAGAAACATTTTAAACACCGGAATGAGCAGACGGGCGAACTCACGCAGATTACCTGTATAACATGCCATAATGGAAAAGAGCATCCAGTTACCGTGAGTCGATAATTAATCCTTGTATGTAATTTGGTTTTTGCATAAGTTTGGCACAACAGGAAAATTCTCACCCACATGACGACACCAAATTTGGACCCCGCGATAAAAATGAACGCCGAAGTCTGGCTAAAAGCGCCGTACGACGAAGAGACCATCCGGTCTGTCAAGCACCTCTTTGATACGGAGCAGTATACCGAGCTGACCGACAGTTTCTATAAAGATCTCGAATTCGGTACCGGAGGCCTGCGCGGCATTATGGGCGTAGGTACCAATCGGATGAATAAATATACCATTGGTCGAGCTACCCAAGGGCTGAGCAATTACCTGCTAAAAACCTATCCAGGGACACAGGTCAAAGTAGCTATCTCGTACGATAGCCGAAATAATTCGCAAGTGTTTGCACGCCTTGTGGCCAATGTGTTTTCGGCCAATGGGATTAAAGTATACCTGTTTGCCGAATTGCGCCCTACACCGCACCTCTCCTTTGCCGTGCGTCACCTGGAATGCCAGGCCGGTGTGATGCTCACAGCCTCGCACAATCCTAAAGAATACAATGGCTATAAAGCATACTGGAACGATGGTGGGCAGTTGGTGCCGCCGCACGATAAAAATGTGATCAAAGAAGTATACGCCATCCAGGATCCCAGCCAAATCCACTTTGGGCCGGTAGAAGAGAATATCACACTCTTGGGCAAGGAGCTCGATGATGCTTACCTCGAGGCCGTCTCCCAACTCGTTATCCGGCCGGATATTGTGGAACGGCAACGCGACTTGAAAGTTGTCTTTTCGCCCATTCACGGTACCGGAATTACCTTGGTGCCACCAACGTTGGAGCGTTGGGGCTTCACCAACGTACACGTGGTCGGGGAACAGGCGACACCAGATGGCAACTTCCCAACGGTGGTTTACCCAAATCCGGAAGAAGAAGACGCTATGTCAATGGCCGTAAAAGCCGGTCAACACATCGGTGCTGATGTCATATTCGCTACCGATCCGGATGCGGATCGCGTGGGAGCGGCAGCGAAAAATAGCCGTGGGGAATACCAACTGCTAAACGGTAACCAGATCGGGAGCCTGCTGGTCGATTATGTGCTTTCTTCGAAAAAAGAAAAGGGCGATCTCAGGCCAGACGACTACGTTGTGAAGACCATTGTCACGACCAACCTCATTGCAGCTATTGCCAACCGGTACGGTGTCCCCTTTTACGATACGCTCACCGGCTTTAAATATATCGGCGAGCTGATTACCGGCAAGGGTGGCAAGGGCCGGTTCCTTGTAGGCGGCGAAGAAAGCTATGGCTACTTAGTCGGTGAGCTGGTGCGCGATAAAGATGCTGTGGTTTCTGCGGTATTCATCGCGGAAATGACCGCTTACTATAAAGACCAGGGCAAAACGCTCTTCGATGCATTGATCGACCTCTATGTGGAGCATGGTTATTATAAGGAGAAACTGATTTCGCTGACCAAGCAGGGCAAAGCCGGTGCTGAGGAAATCAAGGCCATGATGGAGCGGCTGCGGAGTAACCCACCCCAGACACTCGGTGGAATCGACGTGGCCGAAATCAAAGACTATGCCGCGAGTGAGTCTTACAATCTCAAAACGGGCGACCGGGTCGTCATCAACTTGCCCAAGTCGGATGTGCTGCAATTCATTACCGTAGATGGTGATGTGATTTCGGCACGACCATCCGGTACGGAGCCCAAAATAAAATTCTATTGCAGTGTGAGGCAACCGCTCGCCGATCGGGCAGACTTCGAGCGCGTAAGCCGCGAGTTGGAAGATCGCGTAGACCGTATCATGAAAGACATCGCCTGATATGCAGTGGGAAACCCTGTCGTCCGAGTACCTCGTACGGGCACCTTGGGCCGTGTTGCGTAAGGATGTATGCCGTATGCCCAACGGTCATATCGTCCCTGAATATTATGTGTTGGAATATCCCGATTGGGTAAACATGGTGGCGCTAACGGCCGACAACCGGTTTATCCTCGTACGGCAATACCGGCATGGCGTAAAACAAAATGTACTCGAAATTCCCGGCGGCGTGATCGATCCCGGTGAGGATGCGGTTGAGGCTGCGCGGCGGGAATTGCTTGAAGAAACGGGCTACCGTTTCGATATCATTGAAGAGATATCCACCCTGTTCCCCAATCCCGCTACCAGCGACAATAAAACAACGACCTACCTGCTCACCGGCGGGGTGAAAGTACAAGAACAGCAACTTGATGACCAAGAAGAGATCGAGGTCGTACTGGCGTCGCCCCCCGAATTGAAACAGCTGCTGCTCGATAATCAGTTTGGCCAGGCCCTGCATACCGCCGCGCTCTTCTATGCGCTAGTGAAATTGGATTTACTCGCGTAATACGATTTATTTCTGCAAACCGCGTACTGCCTATATCGGACACTTTATTTATTGATGCGTTTGCCTACCGTAATGTTTCTTTAACATACCGGTTCGGGTTCATCGACGGAAAGAACCTCCTTTACGGGCTGTTTTGAAGCCGTGGTGGTTTCGCGTACAACTGCCAAACCGGCATTCCGCCTTTGGCGGACAATGAAAGCAAGTGCAAACAATGCCCCGCCCGCCGCCATGGCTGCGCCCACCCATTCAGGCGAAGCATACCCGTATCCCATGGCGATAGGCAGACCTCCCAAAAAGGCCCCCAACGCATTCCCGATATTGAAACTGGCCTGACTCACCGAAGCAGCCAGCATTTCCGATCCTTTGGCAGTGTTGATCATTAACATCTGAATGGGGGCGCCCAATGCGAACGATGTACCACCCAAGACGAACGTCATCGCCAGTGCCGGAATGGGATAGACCGCCACATAGTGCAATACCACCAGTGCGACTACCATCGCAGTAAGCAGCATGATGGAGGCCTTTGCCGGCGAGACAAGGTCGGCCAAACGACCACCCAAAAGATTACCGAAAAACATACCCAAACCGGCCAACATCAGGATATAAGTCATGGATGACTCCGAGAAGCCGGCCACCTTGGTCATCAGGGGCGAAATATAACTGTACCAAGAGAAAAGACCGCCCGTTCCGATAGCAATCATCCCAACAATCAGCCAAGCTTCGCGTCGCTTGAAAAAACGCAGTTGCGTCTTTACACTCGCCGCTTGCTTTGCAGGCAGATTGGGCATCCAGTATTTCAATGCCAATAACGTGACGAGGCCGACCAATACCACGATGGCAAACGAATACCGCCACATGAAATGGTGCCCGATATAGGTGCCCAAAGGCACGCCAATGAGGTTGGCAATGGTGAGGCCGGCAAACATGATGGAAATGGCCTGTGCCTCTTTGCCGGGTTGAGATAAGCGGCTGGCTACCACCGAACCCACACCGAAAAACGCACCATGCGGCAACCCGGCAAGTACCCGTGAAATCAGGAGCGACGCGTAGCTTGGTGCGAAGGCCGTAAAGGCGTTAAACAGCGTGAATAGCAGCATGAGGCCGATGAGGATGCGTTTGGGCGGGTACTTGCCGGCAATCACCACAAGCAAGGGCGCGCCAATGACCACACCGACGGCATACGCCGCAATCAAGTGACCCGCCGTGGGGATATCGATTGTTAGGTCGTAGGCAATCTCTTCGAGCAAACCCATCATCACGAACTCCGTGATACCGATGCCCAGACCCCCAAATAAAAGCGCAAGTAAACTTTTCTTCAATTGCATATACTGTTTTTTTACACCCTTAGTGTAAGATGGACACAAAGGTACGCCATTTCCCGATAGATTTCCATGCAGAAGATTAAAACAACAGAAAAATGATATAAAGTTGATATAGCCGTTCCGGTTTGCGGAAACCAAGTGTTCGAAATCGGACAATCAGCTGTTCGGAAACGAACACATTGGGTTTTCTGTTTTTGTGTAGTGGGCTGTATAATAGTCTCTTGCAATAATGGATGGATTTTGGTATAGCTTACGCGGTATTTATGTAAGTTTGAATCCACCGGTAAAATTCATCTAGTGTGGCAGCACATAAGGATGTGTAGTTAGATAAAAAAGCAATGATCCAATTAACTAACATATTTAAGTGGTACAACGTGGGTGGAACTCGCTCATTCGTACTGAAGGACATCAACCTCAGCATCAATGAGGGAGAATTCGTATCCATCATGGGCCCCTCGGGTTCAGGGAAATCCACCTTGCTCCATATCCTCGGGTTGTTGGATGAGCCCGACGAGGGCGAGTACCTACTTATGGAAGATAGCGTACTCCGGTTGAAAGAGCGGCAGCGTTCCGCCTTGTACAAGCAATACATCGGCTTCGTTTTCCAGGCTTACCATCTCATCGATGAGCTTACCGTTTATGAAAACATCGAAACCCCGCTTATCTATAAGAACCTAAAGAGCGGTGAACGCAAGGCCATCGTAGCCGATCTGCTCGACCGTTTCGGTATCGTAGGTAAAAAAGACCTGTTTCCCACGCAACTTTCCGGTGGGCAGCAGCAGTTAGTTGGCATTGCTCGTGCATTGGCCACCACGCCTAAGCTGTTGTTGGCGGATGAGCCGACAGGAAACCTCAATTCGAAGCAAGGGGAGGAGATCATGAACCTGTTTAAACAACTCAACGAAGAAGATGGCGTAACCATTGTGCAGGTAACCCACTCGGAGAAAAATGCGGAATATGGAAATCGGATTATCGAGCTACTCGACGGGCAGATTGTCAGGTAATCGGATTGGCGTTTATTCGCCCCGCAGGGCAAGCAACGCTTGGGCGAGTACTTCGTCTGAGCGGTTCTTCACCTTGAAAAAGGCTTCGCTACCGAAATAATACCGGCCCAACAGGGCTTCGATATCGGAGCGTACCATCGATTTCGCGGCATTGGCTTCGCCCGCGCTATACGCCAAACCGTAGTCGCGGACGTATTGCAGAAAGCTCTCATACTCTGTCTCCGGCAGGAAGTAGCCTTTGAGGTAGTTTTCGACGGAATACGTCGGCACCGATTTCGTTAGCCTGCCATACACGTAGGTCTCGATGAGGTTGGCCCGCCGTATTTTACGATACCATGTACTGGTCCGGTTACTGTCTGCCGGCACAATTACATCAGGTGATATGCCCCCGCCGCCATATACGAGTTTACCCGAGGTCGTTGTGTAGGCCACGGTGTCTGAATTGCCCGAGGCGGTGAGGTCTGCCGCATGAGGGAGACTGTCGGTGCGGATGGTGTATGATTTCTGGATACACCGGCCCAACGGCGTATAGTAACGTGCTACTGTGAGGTTTAAGGCGGAGCCGTCGCCAAAACCAAATTGTTCCTGTACCAGAGCCTTGCCATACGATTGCCGGCCCACGATAATGCCGCGCTCGAGGTCTTGGATAGCCCCCGCTACGATTTCACTCGCAGAAGCCGAGTGCTCATCGATCAATATCACCAGTTGGCCATTGCCAAACAGTCCGCCGGCACTCGAATAATAATCGACGCGCGGCTCATGTGCTCCTTCGGTATACACAATCAATTGTTTATCGTCGAAAAAATAGCTTGCCAAGGCTGTTGCCGCGTTGAAGTAGCCACCTCCGTTTTCGCGCAAATCCAAAATGAGCTGCTGTGCGCCCCGTTTCTTTAGGTTTAGGAGCGACCGTTCGAAATCCTCGGCCGTTTTGGCTCCGAATCGCCTGATTTTGATGTATGCGGTTACACTGTCGATGAGGTATGCTACGTCGATGCTGCTTACCTCTACCCGCTCACGCTTCACCTTTAGCGGTAACGGCAAGTTCACGCCGTTTCGGTTAATGGCAATTTCGATGGCAGTGCCCCGACGTCCGCGGATTTTTTTCTCAAGTGCTTTTTCGGAAATGGGTTTTCCGGCGATGGTATCACCATTGATGGCCAACAGTTTATCTCCCACCCGCATACCTGCCTGCTGTGCCGGGCCGTCGGGTATGATGCCCACGGTCATCAAGGTATCATTTAGGATGTAATACTCAATGCCGATACCGTCAAAGCTACCCTCCAGGGTTTCCTGTTGCATCAGCGCTTGATTTGGGCGGAGGTACTCCGAATGGGGGTCCAACTGCGCTATGATCTCGTCGATGGCCAGATCCTGGAGTTCATCGATGCCAATGCTATCCACGTAGTGGTCGGCAATAAGGTCGATCAGGTACTGCACCTTACCCGAGTTGTCGATAATGCCCAAGGGAAGTAACGTGTTCCGTCCTTTACGAGAGTTTTCGTCGGTGAAATTCTGCCCAAGCAATAACCCCAACAATAAAACGCCACCGTAAGTGGCCGCCACTAACAAATTCCGTTTTGTCTCCTTGCGCATATCCTAGATAACAGATGCTAAATTAAACAGTTTTCCCCATTTTTCGCCGCCAGCGCATAAAATTTACAATATTATCGTACAACTTTAAGTTATCAGGGAATATTCCGATTTTTGCAGAAATAACGAGAGCGATGCACGAGATAGAGCCATACTACCGCTGGAGGGATGATTACATCGCTGCCGAAGACGAACTTTCCCCATTTTATGGTGTGGAGTACAGTGAGTTTGAGTTTGATAAACAGGTTTACAACTTTTTACTGCACCCACAATGGGATAGCTTCGGATCCAACACGCTGTACCTGAAAGTCTTGTTTGCCGACTACTCCCGAAATTACGCCATCATCGAGTTGATAGGCGAATGGAATGATGCCATTTATAACGATATCATGCTGCTAAAGCGCGAAGTGATCGATATCATGGTGAGTGCGGGTATCCATAAATTCATTGTCATCGGCGAAAACGTACTGAATTTCCACGCGTCAGACGACTGTTATTATGAAGAATGGTTTCAAGATATCGAGGACGGATGGATAGCGGGCATCAACTTCCGGGACCACGTGGTTGATGAGTTTAAATCAAGCAATATCGACTACTTCATTAATTTCGGTGGTGTACTAGACGACCTGAACTGGCGCAACCGAAAGCCATTACAAGTGTATAAAGCAGTTGAAGAGCAACTGACCAAACGGCTATATTGAGTCGGTAGAATGCATATCCCTACGCTAAAACACGTCAAATACCCGCTGGTAGATTAACTTGAACCAAGCGGTGTAAGTATCGGGGCGCGTAAGGACTTCGTGCTCAATATCCGATTGGCTCAACCAGCGGTAATCGGCAACTTCCGCCGGATTCGGGGCGGGAAAGCAATTGCTATGACCGATAAAAACATGGTCCAGTTCGTATTCCGTTAACCCATTGTCAAAGGCTGCCCGATACTGGAATGTGAAGGCAAAGGCAAGATCGGCTTCCATGCCCATCTCTTCGTATAGCCGACGGTGCGCGGCGTCCATTGCGTGCTCGCCCGGTGCCGGATGACTGCAACAGGTATTGGTCCATAGATTAGCACTGTGGTATTTGTGCGAAGCACGCTTGTGGAGCAGCAACCGGCGTTGGTCATCAAAAATAAAAACGCTGATGGCACGGTGCAGTAGCCCTTCACGGTGCGCAGCCAGCTTTTCCATCGTGCCTATGGCGCGGTCCTGTTCATCAACCAATATAACCTGATCTTCCATAATTCTCACCTCAATAAATCGTCACATCACTATACCTCCACATCAAACGGTCTTCACGTGCCGTTCGTCGTAGTCCTCAATATCGATAATATACTTGTTCTTAACCAGAAAATCAAACAACGGGCGCGCTTCGGGCGATACCGGCATATTCGACGTGGTAATGATTTGGTTGTGCTGCTTTTGGAGATAAGGGTAGGCGTATAGTTTAACATTCTTGCTGAACAGTCCACTAACGTAAGACAGCAGCTCATCGGTATAATTGCCTTGCGTATACTGCTTGGAATTGAAAATATTACGTAGGTTCGATATGTTCGTGGAGATGCCTACATTACGTGGCTTGAACTGTGCCAAATATTCTGCTAAATAATGGTTACGTGTAAAATTGGACACGAGGATATGGTTGCCCGTGCTGCACAGGTATTCGGCGCGTTCTGCGAAGTAACACAAGTCATCGGAGGTAAACTCCGGTGCACGGTCGAGCACATTGCTCATCAGCACCTCGATCATAACCACGAGGTTATCGTCCTTAATACCCAGGTTGCGCTTGAACTGGTCTACCGCCAAATTGAACAGGTCAAAGTTGGGATTGGATCGCTGCCGATATTTAGTGCGCAGAATCATGATGTCCTTCTTATACAGGAAGTCTTTGCTCTGGTATGCCAATCCGTCGGGGTTGAAAATCGCTGCTTTGGAAAAACCTTTAGCAATAAGGTAAAGGTTGATGAGCCGTTCGTTCACACCCTCGAAAACCGGCCCGTTCACCTTCACCAGATCGATCTCTACAGATCCGGGCGAGAGATTGTCGGCCAACGATTCGATCATCGTCTGCACATCCCGGGTATAATAATATGCCGCGAAAACGAGGTTGACGCCCAATATGCCCAATACTTTCTGTTGCAGTAAGTTGTCGCTATCCAGCAACCGCACGTGGAAGATGATGTCATTCGAGGCACCCCCTACCTCATGCTGGAAACGGAGACCCACCCAGCCGTGCGGTTCGTTCGTTTTGCTGAAATTGAGTGCCGATACCGTGTTGGCAAAAGCAAATAGCCGTTTATGCTGGTATTTTTCGCCCACAAGCCGCTCGGTGAGTAGCTCGTATTCATGCGCTAGCATTTTCTTTAGGCGTGAGAGACTAACATATCGGCCTGAATCCTCGGCACCATAGATGGCGTCGCTGAAGGCCATGTCATATGCCGACATGGTTTTGGCAATGGTGCCGGATGCCGCGCCCGCATTGAAGAAATTCCGCGCTACTTCCTGGCCGGCGCCGATTTCGGCAAAGGTGCCGTATATTTTCTCATTGAGATTGATTTTTAACGCTTTCCGCTTGGTTTCATAGATTTCACGTGCCATCCGGCAAAGATAGACATTGCCAGCGATTTTGAATTGGCGATTTAATTTTCGACTTTTGACGGAGCACACACGCTTACACCCGACATTTATGGTATAAGGCGTTCACGACTCACGACTATTATGTATAAAACCCTCCAACCTGTATTGAAGCAAGAACTTCAAGCCATCAAAGAAGCCGGCCTCTATAAAGAAGAACGGGTGATTGTAACGCCCCAGGGGGCTGATATCTGCATCGGAAGCGGCGATGAGGTCATCAACTTCTGCGCCAACAACTACCTTGGACTATCATCGCACCCAACGGTGATCGATGCCGCCAAGCGTGCTATCGACAGCCATGGCTACGGGATGTCGTCGGTACGGTTTATTTGCGGCACACAGGATATCCATAAATCGTTGGAAACCAAAATCTCTGAATTTTTAGGTACGGAAGATACCATCCTCTATGCTGCTGCGTTTGATGCCAATGGGGGGGTATTCGAGCCCTTGTTTGGTGCCGAAGATGCTATCATTTCCGATGAACTTAACCATGCGTCCATCATAGACGGTGTTCGGCTTTGTAAAGCACAACGATTCCGCTACAAGAACTGTGACATGGCCGATCTGGAAGCACAACTCAAAGCGGCAGGAAATGCGCGCCACCGCATCATTGTTACCGATGGTGCATTCTCGATGGACGGCAGCGTAGCTCCGCTGGACAAGATTTGCGATTTGGCGGACAAGTACGAGGCGTTGGTTATGATTGACGAATCACACTGCACAGGGTTTATCGGTAAAACCGGTCGTGGTACACATGAGCTGCACGGGGTTATGGATCGCGTAGACATCATTACGGGCACGTTGGGTAAAGCGCTCGGTGGCGCTTCTGGTGGCTTTACTTCCGGTAGGAAGGAGATAGTAGATATGCTGCGGCAGCGCTCCCGGCCCTATCTGTTTTCGAATACCTTGGCGCCAGCTATAGCGGGCGCGTCCATTGCCGTGCTCGACATGCTCAGCGAAACGACCGAGTTGCGCGACAAGCTGGAACACAATACGAAATATTTCCGCAAAAAAATGACCGAGGCAGGGTTTGATATCAAACCGGGCGTACACCCCATTGTGCCGGTGATGCTTTACGACGCACCGTTGGCCCAGGAGTTCGCCGCCCAGATGCTGGCTGAAGGGATCTATGTCATCGGTTTTTATTACCCCGTTGTGCCGAAAGGGAAGGCCCGCATACGCGTACAGCTCTCAGCCGCCCATGAGCAGCACCATTTGGAGCGAGCAATAGGAGCATTTACGAAAGTGGGTAAAAAACTGGGGGTCATAGCGGCAAGATAGCCCGTCGCCGTAGTTCTCCGGTGCGGGTAATCAAGCACTCTTCGCACAAAAAATCACAAAGGCAAACAGATTTTGGTAGAATTTCCTTACCTTTGCACCCTCAAATTTAATACCCGCACGGGATGCAGAAAATTAGAAATATTGCCATTATCGCCCACGTCGACCATGGTAAAACAACGTTGGTTGATAAAATCCTCCACTTCACCAACCTTTTCCGGGAAAATGAACAAGCCGGCGAACTCATATTAGACAACAACGACCTCGAGCGCGAACGCGGCATTACCATCGTTTCCAAAAACGTAGCCGTAAAATACAAGGATGTCAAAATAAATATCATCGATACGCCGGGCCACGCCGACTTCGGCGGTGAGGTGGAGCGCGTGCTTAAGATGGCCGATGGCGTTATCCTACTGGTCGACGCCTTTGAAGGTCCGATGCCACAGACACGCTTCGTGACCCAAAAAGCGCTCGCCTTGGGTCTCAAGCCCATCGTGGTAGTCAATAAGGTAGATAAAGAAAACTGCCGCCCTGACGAAGTGTATGAAGCGGTGTTCGAACTATTCTTTAACTTGGACGCTACCGAAGAGCAGCTTGATTTCCCGGTGCTGTACGGCTCCTCAAAACAAGGGTGGATGGCTACTGATTGGAAACAGCCGGCCGACGATTTCACCCCGTTACTGGAGGCGATATTGGAGCATATTCCCGCCGCCCCTTACCAGGAAGGCACCTTACAAATGCAAGTGACCTCATTAGACTATTCTTCTTTTGTAGGTCGAATTGCTATCGGCCGTGTTGCCCGTGGTATCATCCGCGAAAACCAACCGGTTTCCCTCGTTAAGCGCGATGGCAAGATTGTGAAATCACGTGTAAAGGAATTACATACCTTCGAAGGCCTCGGTCGTGTGAAAGTGCAGGAAGTAAAGGCCGGTGATATCTGCGCCGTGGTCGGAATCGAAGGGTTCGATATCGGCGACACCATAGCCGACTTTGAAAATCCCGAACAGTTGGAGGTGATTCAAATCGATGAGCCTACAATGAACATGCTCTTTACCATCAATAACTCGCCATTCTTCGGCAAGGAGGGTAAGTTCGTAACGTCACGTCACCTCCAAGAACGCCTGTATAAGGAGATGGAGAAAAACCTCGCCCTCAAGGTGGTCCCCACGGATTCGCCCGATTCATACCTGGTGTATGGAAGGGGCATCCTTCACCTGTCTGTATTGATTGAAACAATGCGCCGCGAAGGCTACGAGTTACAGGTCGGGCAGCCACAGGTAATCATCAAAGAGATCGATGGCGTGAAGTGCGAACCAATTGAGACGCTCGTCGTAGATGTGCCCGCTGAGGTATCTGGCAAGGTGATTGAGTTGGTAACCCAGCGAAAAGGTGAACTGCTCATCATGGAGACCAAAGGGGATATGCAGCACCTTGAGTTTGACATTCCGGCGCGCGGTATTATCGGCTTGCGGAATAACGTGCTGACCGCTACGGCTGGTGAGGCCGTGATGGCGCACCGTTTCAAAGCCTATGAACCCTGGAAAGGGACCATCCCCGGACGCTTGGCCGGCGTATTGGTTTCGATGGAAAAAGGACAGACGACAGCTTACTCAATCGATAAGCTGCAAGACCGTGGCCGCTTCTTTGTCGACCCCGGGGTAGATGTCTACGAAGGGCAGATTGTGGGTGAGCACATACGTGACAACGATTTGGTTGTTAACCTCGTGAAAGGTAAGCAATTGACCAATATGCGGGCTTCCGGTAGTGATGACAACGTACGCATCGCCCCGGCCATCAAGTTTTCGCTCGAAGAATCAATGGAGTACATCCAAGCAGACGAATACATCGAGGTAACCCCAAAGAGCATCCGGCTGCGCAAGATCTACCTCACCGAAAACGAACGGAAGATCAACGCAAAGAAATTCCAATAACTGGCATCAGACCCCGGCTAATAGTCGGGGTTTGGTGTTAATGCCGGGTTGGTCCTCAACTCACTTGCCGGAATCGGCATGAGCAGGTAGTGGGGTTCAAAACTAAACTGCCCGGCGCCTTCTTCGGGCTGCGCCAAAAACGCATCCATGATTTCAGTAGCTTTTTCAGGGCCTTGGCGCACGATGTCGAACCAGCGCAACGCCTCGCCTGCAAATTCCAGTCGCCTTTCCCTAAACACCGCCTCGCGGAAAGTTCCCTGATCGGGGAGGTCCGATGACGAAAGGCTGTCTATCCCCGCCCGGTGCCGCACGGCATTAAGCCGTGCAAATGCTTCGCCATCGGCAACATATCCCAGTTCGTTCAGTACCTCGGCATACATCAGCTGCACGTCGGTAATACGGACGATGGAGAGGTTGACATCATTGTCTTCCTTGTTGGCCGGCACGGCACCGTGTGCATACTTGATGTAAAGGAGGGTCAGGCTATCCACCACGTCGTTACTGCTGGAATACCCTTTCTGAATCGTAAAATCACGTCGCATGTCCGACGTGTCGTAAGCTCCATATAGATCGTTGGAGACAGCGACCCACGTGGATCGCCCCCCTTGGGGGAACAGCTCGGAGCGCAGGTTCTCCGGCACGAGTGAGTACACCAGTGGATTTCCTTGGCTGTTCAATCCCGATGTATACTGAATCTGGAACACATGCTCCGATCCGTTGTCGCGGGTATTGACGAAACAATCGCCAAAAGTTTCATACGGCCGAAGGCCGTCATATGCCAGGATTTCTTCGAGCAATGGTTTGGCGGATTCATAGTTCCGCATGTATAGGTAAAGGCGGGCGAGGATCGCTTTTGCTGCGAATTTGGTGACCCGCCCCAGGTTATCACCGCCCTGTTGTTCGGGAAGTACCTCTGCGGCAGCCAACAGGTCTGCAGCCGCAAACGCGAAGGTTTCAGCTTGGGTCGACCGCCGTATCGTAGCAGTCTCCTCGGTACTCATGCGACGGTCGATGATGGGCATGCCACCAAAAATCCAACCGAGCTGGAAATAGCAGTAGCCCCTGATAAATCGTGTTTCTCCGCGCATGATTGTCCGGACCAGCTCATTCGGGAAATCGCCGCCATCGATCTGATCCAATATCGTGTTAGTCCGGTTGATGACGGTCCAATAAGCAGCCCACACTCCGAGGATACGGTCGTCTCCGGCCGTGAAGCCAAAACGCGCGAGGGGATTATTAGTAGTGTTCTGTAACGTGTTGGTGTTGTCACTGAGGCTTTCCATCATCATCGGGTAGTCGAAGCCATGAACCGACCGCAATCCCCCATAAGCCCCGAATAGGGCTTGCCGGAAATCGTTTACTGTTTTATAGAAATCTTCCGTGTTGTAGGTAGACTGCGGGGTAAGCGCTAGCTCTTTGCTACAGCCCCCTGCCAGTAGAGCTGCCGCCGTTATCAGTACCGCTAGCAGATTAGTCGCTTGTATCGTTGTAAATTTTTTCATCTGTCTAAATTTGTTTTTTAATGGTGATGAAGCTATCATGATTTTTGACCGCCACTTTCTTTTTCAACGGTGTTCAAGAAGGCTTGAGCCGTTTAGTGATTCCACTGTGTGATTTTGAAAATCATGATGGTTTCATGACGTTTGCTAAAAAGACACGTTTATACCAAGAGAAAACCGCTTGGACAGCGGATATCCTCCGTAATCAGTGGCAGGCCGGGTGTTTTCTCCAGCACCGGACCCGCCCGCATTGTTGACCTCCGGATTGGCGCCGGGATACTTCGTGAACGTGTGGAGATTGTCGGCCATTACAAATACCCGGACACTGCGTACATTCCACTTCTTCAGCACGGCGTATGTAAAATTATAACCCAGTGTAATATTACGTATCCGTACGAAGGTGGCATCATATATCCATGTGTCGTTATATGCGGGGTTGACGCCCACCACGCTTGGCGTTTTGCCATCCCAAGCCATATCTATCCCTGTCGGAATGTTAGCATTGAACCGTTCGGGCTTGTAAGCATGCAGCCAGTCGCGGTACTGGTTTGTTCCCTCACCGAGGCCATTGTTGAATCCCCGCCGGCCAAGATAGAACACATCGCCGCCCCGTTGCCCCTGAATGTCGAAACTCAGATCAAATCCTTTGAAAACGACCCGATTCGACAAACCCCACAGAAAATCAGGCTGTGGGTTTCCGACAATTGTATGGTCCAGTTCGTTGATTTGCCCGTCGTTATTGATATCCACGATTTTCAGGTTTCCCTCCAGCTGCCCGTTGATGATGGGTACCCGTGGTGCTCCGGTGTCGTCAAAATCCGTAGGCAACAGTACGCCATCGGTTTTATACATGTAAAAGCTGCCCAACGGCTGCCCCACCGCCGTTGTGTAGGCATTGAAATCCTCAAGTGTTGTCAACATGATCAGTTGATCGATTCCGGGTGTCAGTGAACGTACGTAATTCCGGTTTCTGGAAAAGTTAACCGTTGTAGTCCAGCTGAAATCGTCCGTTTTTACGTGTTGCGAGGTGATTTGTAACTCGAAACCTTTGTTTTCCACCTCTCCGATATTCTGCCGTATCGTCGAGAAGCCATTTACGCGTGATATCGGCACGCTGAGCAGCAGATCGTTGGTCCGATTGAAATACGCATCTGCTGTTACCTGTATCCGGTCGTCTAAGAGCCAGATATCCAGTCCGACATCCCGCGATAACGTGGTTTCCCAGCTCAGGTCTTCATTGGCGATATTACTGGGTACCAAGCCGGTTACCAGCTTTCCGTTGAGGCTGTAGTCCTGCCTTCCCAGGAGTGAAATATGCTCGTAGTTACCGATCCGGTCATTGCCGGCCTTACCTACGGATGCCCTTATTTTGAGTAGGGAAAGCCATTCTACGTCTTGGAGGAAGGCTTCTTCATTGATTTTCCACCCGATGGACGCTGCCGGAAACAACCCCCATTTGCTGTTGGGACCGAACCGCGAAGACCCATCGTAGCGTGCACTGATAGAAACCAGGTACCGGTCGCGGAAGAAATACTGCGCCCGTCCGAAAAAAGAAGTGGTGGCGCTCTCCCCGATGGAAGTACTGGCCAGCGTAGGGTTATTCGCTACGTTTAGCGTTGGAATGAGATCGTTGGCATAGCCGTCGCCCGCGGCGGCCAACAAGTCTTGGCGGATATGCTCATAGCTCTGCCCAAGGAGGAGTTCCAGCATATGGTCCTCGCCCCAGTCGGGGCGGTATGTCGCCGTGTTCTGGATGCTGAACACATAATTATCCGTGCTGGATGCATACCCTTGGGCCTGTGCCCCCTTGTTTACATTTGCGGGTGTAAACTCGTTGTAGGCAGCGTGCGAGCCGATATAGCCGAGCTGGGTGCGTAGCGTAAGCCCTTCTATCGGGGCGTAATCGGCAAAGGTGTTTAGTTGAAGCTCGTTGGCTTTAGCGCGGGCGGTCATTTCGCGGAGTCTGGCCAGCGGGTTTACATACGTCTGCGCAGGAGAGTATCCCGCAGCCTCCGTATTCTGGTCGATGTCAACCACGGGCGGCATAGCCAGGGCGTAGTGCGCATTACTCTCCTTGCCATCCGTTTCGGGATCGTTGATGAGGTTGAAAGAAGTGGCCACGTTGGCGCCCAATTTTATTTTTTCGCCAATATTGAATATGGTATTGGCGCGGAAGTTATACCGTTCAAATCCAGTATAGTGCATCACCCCGTCCTGCCTGAGGTAAGAACCCGAGACCCTGAAGGTGCCGACTTCGCCACCTCCGGATACGTCCAATGCATAATTCTGCATCGGAGCCTGCCTATAAACCACATCCTGCCAGTTATTATCGGGTAACGCGGATGGATTAAGGTAGCTATCCGGATACTGGTACTCAGCCGGCCGGGCAGTTACAGGTGCGGAAGGGTCACCACCGGTCTGCTGGAACCTGGAATCGCGCAAGTACCGGATGTAGGCCGTATATTCCTGCGTATTCATCATGGGTAGAAACCGGTCTACCTCCTGAAACCCAACGTAACTGTTGAAGTCGATATTCGTACTCCCTTCGGCACCGGATTTGGTCGTAATCACAATCACGCCATTTCCTCCTCTGGCGCCGTATATGGCGCTGGAGGAAGCATCTTTTAATACTTCCATGGAAGCAATGTCCCTCGGGTTTACATTCCGCATGTGGTCCTGAGGAATCCCGTCGATGACATAGAGTGGGTTGCTGGACGCCGTTACGGAGTTCAGCCCCCTAATTTTGATGTTTGCAGGCTTGCCCGGAGCGCCGCTGCCTTGGCTTACCCGCACACCAGCTATTTTACCAGCTATGCCGTCTTCCGTGTTGGTGATGGCATTATTTTGGAAAGCATCCCCCCGGAGTGAACTTACCGATCCCGTGAGGTTCTTCTTTCGTACCGTACCGTAGCCGATAACGACCACCTCTTCCAACACGTTGGCATCGGCATCCTGCGGTTGCAGGGTGACGACTTCTCCGTTGGCGATGCTCATCGGCATCTCAAAGGGTTCGAAGCCCAGCATGGAGAAAACCAGCATAGCCGTTGTATCTGTCTGTGACGTGATCTCGTAAGTGCCATGCTCATCCGTCAGCGTTTTGGTATCCGAATTTTGGATACTCACGGTCACGCCGGCTAGGGGTTTGCCTTCGCTGTCTTTTACCTGGCCCTTAGCCACCCGTTGAGCGGTGTCGGTCGGGATGGTATCTTGTTGGACGGGTTGTAGGAAGTGGGCCGAAAAGATAGGGGAAGCGCCCACGCAGGGGCTGCCGAATAACAGCGAACCGAAACCCACAAAGCATAACATTCGCTTGCATACACGTGCCATCATACTCGTTTGATTTAATGCCCAACCTGTTCTTTGGGCGTTAAGTATGTGTTTGTTTCAACGTATGCTGGGCAAGATAGTATACAGTGCGATAAGGGATTTTGTTTTAAATATTTCGCACGGGCACTTGGGGATTACCGTTTGTTCAGCCGCGCTTCTTCCAAGTCGAGGTTGTTCTCCAGGTCGCGGATAACCTCATCATCATATCGCTTTTCTTCGCCGATGCGGTGTAACTCGGCGCGGCGTAGCTCAAGTAGCTCCAGCGCGATCTTTTTCTGCAGTCGCCGTACCGAAGCAAGTTCCTCTTTTTTTATGTCTTCGTTCAAGGCCAATTCTGTGGCTTGGATGCTACGGACAAACTGTTCACGGATGCGGGCAATCGTTTCGTGCTTATCCATTTCGGCAGCATAATGCGCATTGAGATGTGATACCGCTTTTTTTGCCAACTGTAACCGGATAGACTCCATCTGGTCCTCGATGGGCACCACCTCGTCTACTTCATCCACCTTGAGCAAGCGGATAAACAAAGGTAGGGTGAGTCCCTGGAAGACCAAGGTTACCAAGATCACTACAAATGTGATAAATAAGATAAGGTTCCGGTGCGGGAATGGTTGCCCGTTGACCACAAGCGGAATAGCGAGTGCGGAAGCCAGTGATACAACGCCGCGCATGCCCGCCCACCCGATGATGAACGGTAGTTTCAAGCCGGGGCTCCGTTCCCGCTGCCGTACGCCGGGGCTGAGCCATCGAGGTATGAAAGACGTTGCATAGACCAATACGATACGGATAAGGATGACCATGGCCGATATCAACAGGGCATATTGAATCGCCTCCTTCCGGGAGTAGTCGCCCAGAGCCGATACAATGACCGGTAGCTCCAAGCCGATAAGGATGAATACGAAGCCGTTCAGCAAGAAGCCAACTGTTTCCCAAACCTCCTTGGTCTGCATGCGGGTATGGTAGTTGAGGTAGTCTTTCGACCGGAACGACAGGAACAGTCCGCCACTTACCACCGCCAGTACGCCCGACCATTCCAGCTCTTCGGCCACAATGTACATGATATACGGTGCGATCAGCGTAATCGGCGTCGTGATGCTCGATGATTTCGCCCAATAGCGGAGGATGAGGTATAGTACATGGCCAATGATCAATCCCACAAAAATACCCATCACCGCAAGGACAAGAAATTCGGTGGCCGCCTCCTGTATGACGAACTGCCCGGTTATCACGGCAGCCAGTGCAAAACGGAAAACCGTAAGGGAAGCGGCATCGTTTACCAAGCTTTCGCCCTCTAAAATGGTGAGCCCCCGCCGTGGCATGTTCACTCCTTTGAGTACTGAGGTCGCAGCCACAGCATCGGGCGGCGAAATGATGCCGCCAAGCAAAAAGCCCAGTGCCAAGGTAAAACCGGGGATGATATTTGCCGAGAAATACGCGATAGCCAATGAGGTGAAGAATACCAGTCCGAAGCCCATCAAGAAAACCGAGCGCCGCCATCGCCAGAAATTATTCCAAGACGTGTACCAAGCGGCTTCAAAAAGCAGCGGTGGCAAGAAAATAAGAAATATCAAATCTGGATCGACCGTGATGCTCGGGATACCGGGGATGAAACTGATGCCAAGCCCGCCGATGACCAGAAAAATCGGATACGAAATGGGAATGCGCTGGCTTAGCAGGTAAAGCAGGGCCATGGCGAAAAATAAGGCAAGTATAAGCAGGAGCTGATGTTCGATCATGGGATAAAAGTACGAATTTTCGCGAACGGCGGATGCTACGCATGTTTTCGCCCAATCGATTGGGGCAAATCTTATCCGTACTATGGGAGTGATGCGAACTTAGGCATTGTTTTTAATGGCAACAATGCCTAAGTTTGCGTTATCATTTAGTCATTGCCCTTATGATTCAGCGTATCCAGAGTGTTTGGTTGTTCTTGGCTTCGGCCACTATATTTGCTTTGTTTCTGTTCCCTTACCTGCAATATGCCGATTTAGGGGGCATGGGTAAGGCCCTGAAAGTGACGGGGGTCTACCACGGCTTGGAGGGACAAGCTGTACGGTCCGAATTTTTTATCCTCCAGACCATTGCCACGGTATTGTTGGGGTTGTTCCCCTTATACATCATATTTAAATTCCGTCAACGCAAACAGCAGGTCCAATTGATTGTATTGGAAATTGTATTGCTATTACTATTTGGGGTTTGGCTGTACGCTTCGGCTAGTTCCGCGCTCACCGAGGCGCGGCAATTCCTTTCCGCACGGAATATCGGGGTAGGGCTTTTTCTCCTGCCCGTCAGCATTGTCTTCTTGGGCATGGCCATGGGCGCCATCCGGAAAGATGAAAAATTAGTGAAATCGGCAGATCGGCTAAGAGCATGAAGCGAATAGGTTTTTTTTGGGTTGCTTTGATATTGGTTTCGCTGCCTGCGGTGCTTTTTGCCCAGGAGGGCGAAGCGGCCCCGGCTGCGCAAGATTCGAGTGGGCTGACCATGGATGGCATCCGGTTTGAAGCGACATCCTTCACCATCGATTCGGCCACGAATACCGCCACGGTTACTTTAACCCTTACTAGCTTGTCGGAACGGTCGCGCGAACTGAAGGTCAATGTGTATGGCACGCAGTTGGTCGATGACCAGCGGAACGCTTATTATTTTTCTACGATTACCATGGGGCGTGTGTCGATGCGATTTGAAGACCGCCAGAATTACCTCCATTATCTCCTGCAACCCAATAAACCCGTGCCGTTAACAATCACAGCTCAAAGCATCTCACCCGAAGCGGCTGCCATACAGGTGGCAAAAGTAGTTTTTGAAGATCGTAAAGACGAGGGTCGGTTCTTGGAAGCCTACCTGACAGCACCCACCGGAGACTAACTATCGGTACCGGATTTGCTGCCGATCCATCATTCCCATCTGTTCTTTCATCATTTTAATCTGGTCGGCCAAAAGTTTGTTTTTATCTGCCCTTTTTGCTTCCTGGAGGTATTTGGTCGCCTCCCGTTTGTTGCGTTTGGCCATGGCGATGCCGGCAAGGCTTAGTTTCGCAAGGGCCACGTTGTGCCCCATGTGCAATCCCAGTGACAAGGCTTTTTTGAAAAACTTTTCCGATTGCATAGGTGATTTCTGAGATTCCATCAGCCCCAGTAACAGGTGGTAATAGCCATGCTGCGCGCGGATAAGCTGCTTCTCGTAATTTTTGATACGGGCCAGCCATCCAGCTGCTTTGGCCATGTTCTCTTTGCGGAGGTAGAACTGCGCAATGAGCATGTTTTCATTGAAAAAGACCGTTACGAATGCCACAATGGTGACCAGGATACCCAATATACCCCATCCCCATTCACCATAGACAAACAAGGCCACGGTAGCGACCAGCAGGAGGGTAGATAAGATGATCCGAACGAGATTAGACATGTGTCGCTATTATTAGTTGATATAAATTCGCCTTAAAACCTAGGCAAATATCCGTTTATTTCAGCGCTTTATCAACTGGCCACAGGTACATTTTACAATAAAGTGTATTTTTGTCGCTATGAGTGTACAATTGGAATCCGGTTGGAAAGCGGTGCTGGGGCCCGAATTTGAGAAGCCCTATATGCAGGAGCTCAAACAGTTTTTAGTGATGGAAAAACGGGAGCATACGGTTTATCCGCCCGGCAACCTCATCTTCAACGCCTTTAACCATACCCCGTTTGACGAGGTGAAGGTGGTGATACTGGGGCAAGACCCCTATCACAACGTGGGGCAGGCGCACGGCCTGTCTTTTTCCGTGCCGCCGGGCGTGGGTATTCCGCCTTCATTGCGCAATATGTATCAGGAACTAGCCACGGATATTCCCGGATTCAACGTACCGAATCACGGCGACCTCACCGCGTGGGCCAACCGCGGGGTACTCCTGCTCAATGCCACGTTGACCGTCAGGGCTCATACTGCCGGTTCACATCAAGGTAAGGGGTGGGAGGCGTTTACTGATAAGGCGATCGCCGAATTGTCTGCCGGCAGGCAGGGAATTGTATTCCTTTTGTGGGGTAGATACGCCAAAAACAAAGCGGCACTCATCGACCACCGTCGGCACCATATCCTCACCGCTGCCCACCCATCGCCGTTTTCAGCCCACCATGGTTTCTTCGGATGCAAGCACTTCTCCAAGGCGAACGCATTTTTGGTGCAGCAGGGGCTTGAGCCTATCGACTGGCAGGTGTAACTCAGGCTCTTAGTATTCCATCGGAACGATGGGTTCTTTCTTGCTTGTAGACATGATCATCATGGTCTGGAACGTTTTCACAAAGGGAATCTTGCTGATTTTTTCCATGATGACGGCTTCATAAGCTTTGATGTCTTTTACATATACCTTCAGCATAAAATCACATTGCCCCGTAACGTGGTGGCACTCGGTTACCTCCTTGATGTTTTTAACGGCTTCGACGAATTCCGGGATGGCGTTGTGCGTGTGAAAGTCGAGCGATATCTGGATGAACGATTTGATGCCCAGCCCGAGTTTCTCTTCGTCAACGAAAGCATGGTAACTTTTGATATATCCAGAATTTTCGAGCTTACGCACGCGTTCCAGCGTCGGGGCGGGTGAGAGCCCGATGCTCGATGCCAATTGCAAGTTGGTAATCCTGCCGTTTTCCTGCAGGAGCTTCAAAATTTTAAAGTCGGTTTTATCGGGCTGAAATGGCATATTTCAACGATTTGGATATGAACTATTCTTCGACGGTACTATTGCCAAATTATATTTGGCAATAGTACGGTTTATTTTCCATATTGTTTGTTTAAAAATGCGGTCAGCCCCACTTCCGTAACGAATCCTGTTCATTATCACCGATTTGTAAAAATACAAAAAGCACGTCCATTCCCCGAAATGAACCGGGAATACACGAGGTTTATTGCCACTTTAATCGTAACTTTGCATCTCGGAAAAGCCGGGCAGAACGCCCGGTACTTATTGATTGACCCGTTGCGGAGGAATGTTATGAGTACAAAAGATGACGCGTTATTAAAAGAGCTCGCGCTCGAAGAATATAAATACGGATTTTCAACGGATATCGAAATGGATATTGCCCCCAAGGGGCTTAACGAAGATACCGTACGGTTGATTTCTGCCAAGAAGAACGAGCCCGAATGGTTGCTGGAGTGGCGGCTGAAGGCGTTGAAACATTTTCTACAGATGGAAATGCCCACCTGGCAGAACTTCGAAAATCCCGATGTTGATTTCCAGGATATCTCGTATTATGCCGCACCCAAGGCGAAGCCCAAACTGAATAGTTTGGACGAGGTGGACCCTGAGCTGCTTTCCACATTTGCGAAACTGGGCATCCCGCTCGACGAACAGAAAGTGTTGGCTGGCGTAGTGGCGGTAGATGCGGTATTCGATAGTGTCTCGGTCAAAACCACGTTCCGTGAAAAGCTGAAAGAACAGGGCATTATTTTCTCTTCTTTCGGCGAAGCCGTACAGGAACATCCCGAGCTGGTGAAGCAATACCTCGGTACGGTGGTGCCGCAGACAGACAATGTATACGCTGCGCTGAACTCGGCGGTTTTTTCAGACGGGTCTTTCGTATATATCCCCAAAGGGGTACGTTGCCCCATGGAGCTCTCTACCTATTTCCGTATCAATGCGGAAAATACCGGACAGTTTGAACGTACGCTGATCATCGCCGACGAAGGGTCGTATGTAAGCTACCTGGAAGGATGTACCGCGCCGATGCGCGACGAGAACCAGATGCACGCTGCTGTCGTGGAATTAATTGCACTGAAGGATGCCGAGATCAAGTATTCGACCGTGCAGAACTGGTATCCCGGCGATAAGGACGGCAAAGGCGGGATCTACAACTTTGTCACTAAACGGGGTATCTGCAAGGGCGACCATGCCAAAATCTCCTGGACACAGGTGGAAACAGGCTCGGCCATCACCTGGAAATATCCCGGCGTTATCCTGAAGGGAGACCATTCCGTGGGTGAATTTTATTCGGTGGCGCTTACCCGCAACAAGCAGGTAGCCGATACAGGCACCAAAATGATTCACTTGGGTAAAAACACCCGGAGTAAAATCATATCGAAGGGTATCTCGGCCGGCGTGAGTCACAATAGCTACCGCGGGCTTGTGAAAATCGGTCCTGGGGCCGACAATTCGCGTAATTTCACCCAATGTGACTCACTGTTAATCGGTGATCGCTGCGGAGCGCATACCTTCCCTTATATCGAAAACCGGAACAAGACGGCCACACTCGAACACGAGGCAACGACGTCTAAGATCGGTGAAGACCAGCTGTTCTACCTTACGCAGCGCGGTATAGACCCCGAAAAGGCCGTCGGATTGATTGTGAACGGGTATGCCAAAGAGGTGCTGAACCAGTTGCCCATGGAGTTTGCCGTAGAGGCGCAGAAGCTATTAGCCATATCGCTTGAAGGAAGTGTAGGCTAATCATTTAATCGAAAGAAGAGTAGCGAATATTATCATGTTAAGTATTAAGAATTTACACGCATCAGTAGAAGATAAAGCAATATTAAAAGGCCTCGACCTCGAAGTGAAGGCTGGCGAAGTACATGCCATCATGGGCCCCAACGGCTCGGGGAAGAGCACGCTCGGCAATGTATTGGCCGGCCGGGATGCTTATGAAGTAACCGAAGGGGAAGTGCTGCTGGACGGCATAGACCTGTTGGAGCTTTCGCCCGAAGATCGTGCGCGTGAGGGTGTGTTTTTGGCGTTCCAGTATCCTGTGGAAATACCGGGCGTATCCAATATCAACTTCCTGAAAACGGCGTTGAATGAAATACGTGCTTACAAAGGGCTGCCGCCGGTAGAGGCTCGGGAATTCCTGAACAAGGTCAAGGAGAAACAGCAATTGGTGGAGTTTGATGCCAAGCTGGCCAACCGCTCGTTGAACGAAGGGTTTTCCGGCGGTGAGAAGAAGCGCAACGAGATCCTGCAACTGGCCATGCTGGAGCCTAAGCTGGCCATTTTGGACGAGACCGATTCGGGCTTGGATATCGACGCCCTCCGCATCGTGGCACGGGGCGTAAACCAGCTGCGTACGGAAAACAATGCGTTTGTCGTCATTACGCACTACCAGCGGTTATTGGAGTACATTGTGCCCGATTTTGTGCATGTGCTTTATAACGGCCGTATCGTCCGTTCGGGTACCAAGGAACTTGCGCTGGAGCTGGAAGAGAAGGGGTACGACTGGATCAAAGAGACAGTCGGTGCCTAAACAACGGTTTTTGAATGAGGAAAGGAGATGCTATGTTGGATGAAGTGGCTACAGGTACCATGATTACACAAACGAGTGATTCACTATATACGCAATTGGTTAAAACAGCCGGCGAGCGCTTGTCGTCCGGAACGTCAGGATCGCTAGGCGAAATCCGCAAGCAGGCGCTGGAACGTTTCAAAGCTACGGGTTTCCCTACAGTAAAAAACGAGGATTGGAAATATACCAATGTACAGCCATTGGTCAACCGGGCGTACGCATTGGAGGCCGAAGAACTTTCGGGGGGAGCGGCGTGGGAAAAAGCACGTATTCCCGAGCTCGATGCCCATCGCGTGGTGTTGGTAAACGGACAATACAGCAGCGAGTTGTCGTCTGTGGAAGCGATTGCCGGCCTGCAGGTTATGCCCATCGAGCAGGCTTTCGAACGACTGTGCTTTGCCAAATATTTTACGGCTTTTGCCGATAAAACGGATAACCCGTTTGTGGCGTTGAATACAGCTTCATTTACATCGGGGCTTTTTATCGAGGTCGGAAAGAACACCCAGCTCCAAAAGCCTATCCACGTGATCCACGTGGCGGCATCAGCCAGCCCACTGTTCAGCCAACCCCGTAACCTGTATGTGATGGGTGCTTTTGCCGAAGCGGAGATCATCGAGTCGTTCGTAACGGACGATGCCGCCGAACGCAGCCTGAGCAGCCACGTTACCGAGATCATGGTGCGCGAAAATGCAAAGCTGCAACATTACTACCTGCAGGTCGCCGGCGAACAGAGCAGTTACATCAACCACACGGAAGTACACCAAGAAAAGCATAGCCTGTATAACAATTACAATTGCTCGTTTCCTGGTGCAGCATTCGTGCGCAACAACATCAATGTTCGGCTGGGCGACAGCGAAGTTGAGAGCCATTTGTATGGCATCGCCCTTACGGCAGACAACCAGCTTGTCGATAACCACACCATCGTGGACCACATGAAGCCGCATTGCGAGAGCTACGAGTGGTACAAGAACATTACGCAGGATACCTCAACCGCGGTGTTCAACGGAAAGATATTCGTACGTCTTGATGCGCAGAAGACGAATGCTTTCCAACAGAACAACAACATGCTCATCGGCGAGAAGTCGGCAGTATATACCAAGCCACAACTGGAGATTTTTGCCGACGACGTAAAATGTAGCCATGGGTGTACCATCGGCCAGTTTGATAACGAAGCGTTGTTTTACCTGCGGTCGAGGGGCATCAGCGAGGCTCAGGCTAGGGTACTGCTGATCCATGCTTTCGCGTTTGATGTAACCAGCCGCTTCGCCAACGATACCGTACGCCAGTACGTGGAGCATCTGGTGGAAGAGGGGTTGCAGTAAGTACTGATGTAGGCGGCAATGTAGTGTCGGCAATTGTTTTTCAAAGGTTTTTTAGCATGATCGCATCCGCGCAATTCATCCCATCGATCGCTGCCGATACGATCCCGCCCGCGTACCCTGCTCCTTCGCCACACGGATACAGCCCTTTCAACTGCGGATGTTGCAGCGTGGCCCGGTCTCGCGGTATACGCACGGGCGACGACGTGCGCGACTCCACGCCGACAAGTATCGCCTCATTGGTATAATAACCCTTCATTTTCTTGCCAAACACCGGAAGCGCTTTCCTTAGTGCGTCATGGATAAAAGGGGGCAATACCTCGGTAAGTGGCACACTCTTGGTGCCCGGCTTGTACGAGTTGACCGGCAGGGAACTGGATAACCTCCCTTCTACGAAATCCACCATACGCTGGGCCGGGGCTACCAGGTTGCCGCCACCTAGCACGTAGGCACGCTCCTCCACCTCGTGTTGGAAGTCCATCAGCGCAAACGGATATCGTGCCACCTGTGGAACATCTTCCAAATTCACCTGTACCACCGTTCCCGAATTGGCGTAGGGATTGTTGCGTTTGGAGGGCGACCAGCCGTTCACCACCACTTCGCCCTTATCGGTGGCGCAGGGTGCGATAATGCCACCCGGACACATACAGAAGGAAAATACGCCCCGCTCATCCACCTGCTCCACCAAGCTGTAATAAGCCGGAGGCAGGTGTTCGCCGCGCACCGCGCAGTGATACTGGGCTTGGTCGATGATTTCCTGTGGGTGCTCGATGCGCACCCCTAACGCGAAAGGCTTGGGCTCCACGAGCCACTGTTTACGGTGGAACAACTCAAACATATCGCGAGCGGAATGCCCGGTTGCCAGGATTACATGGTCGGCCATGAGTTGCGCGCCAGAGGCAAGCTCAACTCCGCTAACGTTGCCTCCCTCCTGCAGGATGTCGGTGACCCTGCTATTGAAATGGATTTCGCCGCCATGATCCAGAATGGTTTGACGCATGCGCTGGATAATGTGCGGTAGCTTGTTCGTGCCTATATGGGGGCGGGCATCCACCAAGATGTCTTCGGTGGCGCCGTGGGCTACAAAGACATTCAGTACCTGCTGCACATCGCCCCGCTTATTGGATCGGGTATAGAGCTTGCCATCTGAATATGTACCGGCTCCGCCTTCGCCGAAGCAATAGTTCGAATCCGGGTTTACCATACCGTCTCTATTTAATATAGCTAGATCGCGCCTGCGTTCCTGTACATTTTTTCCGCGCTCCACCACAACCGGACGAAGTCCTTTTTCCAAGCAACGTAATGCGGCAAACAAACCCGCGGGACCGGCACCCACGATGATAACGGGTGCTGCGGCTGCTACATTGGCATAGTCAACATGCAAATTGTCGGGTGCAGGTGGTTCATCGATATAAAAGAGGACACGCAGCCGGAATACCACACGTTTGCCGCGCGCATCGATGGAACGCTTGCGGATTTTCAAGCCTTTAATTCGTTCAGGCGCAATATGAAGTTTCATTGCACCTTCCCGAAGAAGATGCGTTTCGTCTGAGATCCGCTCGGGGAGAACGCTTAATTCGAGTTCTTGCTGCATGTAATGATGTCGGGTTTTTATCCCGAAGTGTAACAAAGGTATAAATTTTGCAATCAAAGTGTTAAATTAGTGGCAACAATGCATTTAAAATCAATCAATATGAAGAGAAGATTATTCGTGGCAATGGTGGGTCTTTTTGCCGCCATGTCGTTCAGCTCCTGCGGTTATAACACGCTTGTGAACCTCGAAGAAAATGTGAAAGGCAAATGGGCACAGGTAGAGAATGCCTATCAACGGCGGGCTGACCTGATCCCCAACCTCGTCAATACCGTGAAGGGTGCGGCGAACTTCGAACAGGAGACCCTCACACAGGTTATCGAAGCGCGGGCAAAAGCATCATCGGTCACCGTAGATCCCGAAAACCTGACACCCGAAGCGATCCAGCAGTTCCAGCAGTCGCAAGATGCGCTGTCGCAGTCACTGGGCCGCCTGTTGGTGACGGTGGAACGCTACCCGGAACTCAAGGCCAACCAGAATTTCCTGGAATTGCAGGCACAGCTGGAAGGTACCGAAAACCGTATCAGCACAGAACGTAGGGCGTTCAACGAAGCCACGCAGGAGTACAACTCGTCGGTAAGGCGGTTCCCCAACAACATTACTGCCGGTCTTTTCGGGTTCAAGCAAAAAGGCTACTTCACTGCGGAAGCAGGGGCCAATCAAGCGCCCGAAGTACAGTTTTGAGACATCAGACATCAGACATGAGACTTAAAAATGGATAGTTAGCGGGTTATGGAGCAGTTTACGGAAGAACAACAAGAGCAGATCGTACATGCTATCCAGGTAGCGGAAAGCCATACATCGGGCGAAATACGCCTAGCGGTGGAACCCCGATGCAAAGGTGAGCCGATGGATCGGGCAGCCGTATACTTTCACCGATTGGGGATGGATAAAACGGCATTGCGGAACGGCGTACTGATTTATATGGCTACGGACGATCACCAGTTCGCCATTATTGGAGACACTGGCATCCATGCGAAAGTAGCCGATGGCTTTTGGGAGGAAACCAAAGAGCTTATGCTTGGGTATTTCAAACAGGGCGACTTGGTAACGGGACTGACCGAGGGAATTAAACATGCTGGGAAGCAGCTGCAGCACTTCTTTCCTAGGCAAGATGACGATGTGAACGAGCTGCCTAATGACATAGCATTCGGCAATGGTAAAGACGATTAACTGTTTCAAAATAACCCTATGTTGTGCGTTGCTACTTGCCGGTGTGGCAAGGACGTCTGCACAGGATTTTCCGGCAACCCCCAATAAGTTGGTCAATGATTATACCAATACGCTCTCAGCTACCGATGTGGACCGGCTGGAACGTAAACTGGTTGCTTTTGACGATAGCACATCCACGCAGATCGCGGTGGTTGTGATGCAATCTACCGGACAATACGACATTGCCGACTACGGCGTACGGTTGGCACAAAAGTGGGGCATCGGTGGTGCAGCGCACGATAATGGCATCCTACTGCTGGTCGCATTGGGAGACCGTGCCGTGACCATACAAACCGGTTACGGGGTGGAGGGCGCAGTGCCCGATGCGATAGCCTACCGGATTATCGAGAACGAAATCAAGCCCCCATTCCGGCAGGGAGATTATTTTACAGGTATCGACCGGGCCACCGATGCCCTCATTGCTTACACCAAGGGTGAGTATAAAGCGCCACCCAAGAAAGAGCAGGGCGAGGGTGGCGGCTTTGGCTCACTCATTTTGATTGTGGTCATTGTCACCGTAGTTATTGCGCTGTCCGGTCGTGGTGGCGGTGGTGGCGGCGGCAGGGTAATGGGAGGGCGTGGCGCTTCCGACTTGCTGTGGTGGACAATGTTGAGCGGTATGGGCCGCGGTGGTCGCGGTGGCGGCTTCGGTGGTGGTGGATTTGGAAGTGGCGGCGGCTTTGGCGGTGGAGGTTTCGGAGGTTTTGGCGGTGGCGGCTTCGGCGGTGGTGGAGCCAGCGGAAGGTGGTAAGCTTGGATTAGCAGTTAAAGAGAGAAATAATGAAGAAATTAGTTTTGACGGTTGTGGCGGCATTGCCGCTAGCGGGACTGGCGCAGGAGGATTTTACAGTCACAGCAAAAGTAGGTGCCCTCAATGCACCAGCAAAAGCATATCTAACCTATCGGACAGCAACAGGCACAATGGTGGATTCGGCTACGGTGGCCGATGGAGCATTTAAATTTCACGGCACGGTCGCTGAACCATCGCGGGCGTTGGTACTGCTTGCTCACGACGGAGGCGATATCCGCGAGATGGAAGACCCCGATCGGGTGGAACTCTATCTGGAAAAGGGGGCCATTCATGTTACTTCCGATGACTCGCTGGTCAATGCGTCGGTAAAAGGTGGTGCAGCGAACAAAGACTTCACTGCGTACCGCGAGCGAGTTGCCCCCCAGCTTGCGAAGATGGAGAGCCTGATGGCACGGTTTTTTGCAGCACCGGACGAGCAAAAACAAGACCCGGCTTTCATGCAAGGATTGCAGGCGGAGGCCCTAGCTATTGAGGAAGAACAGAAAGGTGTGGATTTCAATTATATCAGCGAACATCCATCCAGCTTGGTGAGCCTCGATCTACTCTTGCCGCATGTAGAGTCGGGCCCTGCGGAGGAGGTCGAAACCGCATTCAGCAAATTGTCAGCAGCACTTAAGAATTCAGCTAAAGGAAAGGCAATTGCAACCCAGCTGGAAACTACGAAACGGTTGGACATCGGTGCTATCGCCCCCGACTTCAGCCAACCCGATACCACCGGCGTACCGATTGCGTTATCTTCGCTGCGGGGTAAATACGTATTGGTTGATTTCTGGGCAAGTTGGTGCGTGCCGTGCCGGCACGAGAATCCAAACGTCGTTGCAGCTTACCAGGCCTTTAAAGACAAGAATTTCACTGTGTTTGGTGTGTCGCTCGACCGTCCCGGCGCAAAAGATGCTTGGCTGAAAGCTATCGAAACCGATGGGTTGCAGGATTGGCCACACGTATCCGAATTGAAATGGTGGCAGTCGGATGTGGTGCAGCTATACGCCATCCAGGGGATTCCAGCCAATTTCCTGCTGGACCCCGACGGGAGGATTATCGCGAAAAACCTACGGGGAGCGGATCTCCATACGACGCTGGCCGAGTTGCTTGAATAGCAAAGCAAAACAAATAACGCCCCGGTTCTTGAGCCGGGGGCGTTCCTGTTATGTTCCCTGTCAATTACAGCGATAGGATATCGACGATGCGTAGTAGGTTATCGTTAACGGTTCCGATGTGTTTGATCGCTTTACTGAATGGTGTAAACGCCGCCTCGCCATGTATCAGGCCAGCCATTTCACCGCGGCGACCTTCCAGAAGCGCTTCCACCGCCACGACCCCTAAGCGGCTTGCCAGCACCCGATCCATGCAAGAAGGGCTCCCTCCCCGTTGAATATGCCCTAGGATCGAAACACGCATGTCGTAATGAGGGAAACGCTCTTTGATGCGCTCGGCTACTGCGAACGCACCGCCTGCATCATCCCCTTCGGCTACGATAATGACCCGCGAGGCTTTATTCTTACGTGTGCGGTCTAAGCGGTCCATCATGGCCTCGTAATCGACCTTGTTTTCTGGGATAAGCACGCACTCCGCTCCAACACTGATACCCGACCGCAGGGCAATGAGGCCGGAATCACGGCCCATCACCTCCACCACGAATACGCGATCGTGCGACTCGGCGGTGTCGCGGATTTTGTCTACGGCGTCGATAACCGTATTGATGGCCGTATCGTAACCGATGGTAAAGTCGGTGCCCACCAAGTCATTATCAATGGTGCCGGGTAGGCCGATGATGGGGATGTTGTGCTCTTCAATGAATTTTGAAGCCCCGGTAAAGGTACCGTCGCCACCGATGGCGACTAAACCATCGATCTCGCGTTTCTTCAGGTTGTCGTAGGCACGCTGACGACCTTCTACCGTGCGGAATTCTTCGCTTCGTGCCGTTTTGAGAATGGTGCCGCCACGTTGGATAATGTTGGCAACCGATTTGGCATCCATTGAAAAAATATCGTCATGGACCATGCCGTCGTATCCCCGGCCGATACCAAACACGTTTAGGTTATAGTACAGGCCGGTACGGACTACTGCACGGATGGCTGCATTCATCCCCGGGGCATCGCCTCCAGACGTGAATACGGCAATGTTCTTGATGTTACTCATACGTTATTGTTGACTATTAGTTTGTTTTATGTTGCTCATAGGCAGCGATCCCGCTGTCTAAAAAATTAATGTAATGCGGTATATCTTCTTTGTACGCTTGGGCAGGTATCAACTGGTTCCCATCGTTATCTACAACCACGTAGTAAGGCTGCGCATTGGTGCCGAATCGCGACGCTTGAAGATCCGACCATTTCTGGCCTACCCGCCGTATTTTCTTTCCGCTGAATGAAGATACATAGTGCTCCTCGGGGGCCAGCTCCGTCCGGTCGTCTACGTATAGCGATACGAGGATGTAGTCTTCCTTCAACCGCTTCAGTACCTGAGGGTCTGGCCATACCGACTCTTCCATTTTCCTGCAGTTCACACAGCTCCACCCGGTGAAATCCAACAGCACGGGTTTATCTACCTGTCTGGCGTATTCCAATGCTTGGTCATAGTCATAGAACGCATCGATACCGTGCGGGGCGTGGAAAACATCACCGTATTTTTTTACGATACCACTGCTGGCCTGCGGTGTTTGGCCCAGCCCGAGTCCCACTTGGTGCAAATTGAAGTCCTGCGTGGGCGACGGGGGTAGCCACGCGCTCAGCGCTTTCAATGGAGCGCCCCACATGCCGGGCACCATATACACCGTAAACGATAGCACCATTATGGCAAAAAATAATCGTGGAATGGAAATGAAGGACACATCGCTATCGTGCGAGAATTTCAATTTGCCCAGCAAATAAAGGCCGAATAGGCCGAATATGACAATCCAGATGGCCAAGAACACTTCCCGGTCTAGGATACCCCAATGGTAGGCAAGGTCCACGTTCGACAAAAACTTGAACGCCAGCGCAAGTTCAAGGAAGCCCAATGAAACCTTTACCGTGTTGAGCCACCCGCCCGATTTCGGCATCTCCTTCAGTAACGAAGGGAAGAAGGCGAATATCATGAAAGGTATCGCTAAAGCTACCGAAAAGCCCAACATACCAATGGCCGGCCCCAACAAGGCGCCTTCGGCCACGGCCTCTACCAAAAGGTAGCCAATAATGGGACCCGTACACGAAAAGGACACCAACGCGAGCGTAAACGCCATGAAAAATAGCCCGAGGAAACCACGCTGGTTCGACTTTGAGTCCATCTTATTGATAAACCGCGAGGGCAGGGTGATTTCAAATGCTCCCAAAAAGGAAATGGCGAAAACGATGATGATCAAGAAGAATAATAAGTTGAACCACGCGCTGCTCGCCGCTTCGTTGAGTGCAGATGCACCGAAGATAAGGGTGACCAGCATACCCAGTGCCACGTAAATGACAATGATGAAAAGACCGTATAGCAGCGCATTGAAAATGCCTTTAGTCCGCGTGCCGCTCTGTTTAGTGAAATAGGAGACGGTAAGGGGCACCATTGGATAGATGCAGGGCATCAGAAACGCTGCGAACCCACCGATAATGCCGGCGATGAAAATCCCCCAAAGCGTTTGTGGGCTGCCGCCATTGCTTTGGTTAAGCGTGCCACCGCCCGCTGCCAACTCAGGTTGCTCCGGGGAGGTATCCGCCGTGTCCTGCCCATCACTGAATACCACATCGTCAGGCACTTCGATGTATGCTGATGATGTATCCTGGCCGTCAGAAAACTCAACGTCACTGAAATCAAACAGGGAGTCTTGCGCCATCACGTGGGGGATGACTGCCAAAGCAACACCCCAAACCACCAACGTAAGAAAGATTTGTCTCATGTATCCGATAAAAGTTGCAAGCGTTACCCGACTATTTCACTGCTATTGCAAACTCTACCTCGTCGGGCGGCAAGCACTGGGTTGCATCGCACGCCATAAACTCAACGGCGCCTTTAACGGTTGTAGCACCCTTCTTTAATTTGATTTTCTGCTGGAAAACCACTTCCTTGTCGAAATATCCCACGTCCATCGAAAAGACGTCCTCGTATTTAGTCTTCGGTTTCGGTTCGGCCGGCTTACCTACCAAGACGTAGTCGGCCGATGGGGTAAATGTAAACGACGTTTTGATCGGGCCGCCCTCTTCCAGATGCTGCGAGTAAATGTGCCAGCCCTCTTCTATCGTGGCTTTAATGAAAACTACCGCTTCGTTGTTATTGATTTTCTTTGCACCGAATTGCCAGGTGACAGGTTTTAGGATTTGCGAAAAGGAATCGGTTGCCGCGAAACACAAAACCACTGCTGCTAATACTACTTTTCTCATAATCATTCAAGTGTTGTTTTCGTAAATAAATAAGACTCGCTTTACTACTCGGGGTTTAATTCCGGCAGCACTGTTCGGTGTTTGCGCTGCAAAGGTAACTAATCCTACTCAGATGACAAAAGCTATTTCCTTGATGTCAAAATCAACGAGGTGACCGTTGAAGTCGATCTGCAAGCGCCCCGTTTCAGTAACCCCCCGTAATACGCCGGATACATTTATCCCTTCTACCAAGTAGGGGTGCAGCTCATTCAGCCGATACAGCTTTTGTTTGTAATCCGCCAGCGTGGTATCAAAACGGCCCGACTTCAGCGCAATGTACTCCTGCTCAATGTGTTTACAAAGGTCGGGCAATAATTCCGATACTTGGCAATCCTTGTGTAAAATTTGCTTGACTGAGGTGGCTTGGTGCTGAATTCCAGCTGGAAATATGGTCTGGTTGATATTGATGCCGATGCCGATAACTGCCGATTTCCATGACTTGCCTTTCAGGATATTTTCAATCAGGATGCCACCGATTTTCCGGTCACCGATATAGATGTCATTCGGCCATTTGATCTTTACGCTCACGTGGGTGAGCGACTCCAGCCACCGAGCAACGGCAAAGCTGATAGCCGCCGTGAGCGCGAATTGCTGCTTCGGGTCGAGGAACGTGGGGGTAAGCAGCAAGCTAATGGTTAGGTTTTTCCCCGGTTCGCTTTGCCATACCGTACCTTTTTGGCCCCTGCCATCGTGCTGGTCAACTGCCATTATTACAGTGCCTTCAGGGAGTGGCGTGGATTTTGACAGCGCTTCCTTGAGGTAATCGTTGGTGGAAGGGATCCGCTGTAATGTAATCACATTTTGTCCCTCGAATAATCCCGAAAATGTGTTACTTTGCAATACGAATGGAATAAAAGGGTATCATTGCCCCAAAACTATAATTATTTTTAATGATAAAAAACAAAAAATCAGTCCTATCAGCCCGCCTGTCGGAGGTTATCGTACACGGTATGCAAGAGAAAAAGGGTAATGAGATTGTTAGGCTTGATTTGAGGAACATAGGGGGCTCGGTTTCCGATTATTTCGTAATTTGCCACGCAGACTCATCAACGCAGGTCAACGCATTGGCCAGAAGTGTAGAAGAAGAAGTCTACAAGGCACTTCAACAAGAGCCTTGGCGCAAGGAAGGGATGGAACACGGAGAGTGGATTTTATTAGACTTCGTCGACGTTGTCGTCCATATTTTTAAAACAGATAAACGCAGCTATTACGGCATTGAAGACCTATGGGGTGATGCCGAAATGGAATACTATCAGAGTGCGTAATTCAATAGAACAAAAAAGGGAAGCAAAGGTATGCCTAAAGGACCAGATAGATTAAAGAGAGTGCCCAGTAAAAAGGTGACGCCGAAGCCGCCACGTTTCAATATCATATGGCTATGGGTGGCGATGTTTTTCGGCTTCTTTGCGTTGCAGTATCTTTTCACGGATGACAATGCAAAGGAAATAACCTATGAAGAGTTTGAGGAGAAAATGCTTAAACCGGGTGATGTGGATCACCTGGTTGCCTATAAACGGAATGAGCTGATTTTTGTCGAGGTTTTTATCAAAAAAGACCGGCTAGACGACCCCAAATATAAAAATGTACAGCCCAGCTCGAATGGACTGACGCTTACACCTTCAACGGGCCCGCAATACGTTTTTACGGAGTTTTCGGGAGAAGTGCTGCAGCGGAAGTTGGCCGAAGCCCAACAGGATCTACCGGCGGAGGATCGTGTGTCGGTAAAGCCGGAGGACCGTACCAACGCATGGACGGGATGGATTTTTTCCATTATGCTACCGCTGTTGCTGATTATCGTATTCTGGATTTTCATCATGCGCCGCATGGGCGGTGGCGGTGGTGGCCCGGGCGGCCAGATCTTCAACATCGGCAAATCCAAAGCCACGCTTTTTGATAAGGAATCGCAGGTAGCTATAACGTTCAGCGATGTAGCTGGGCTGGAAGAAGCCAAGCAAGAGGTGATGGAAATCGTCGATTTCCTCAAAAACCCAAAGAAATACACCAATCTTGGGGGTAAAATCCCCAAAGGAGCGTTGTTGGTTGGATCGCCGGGTACGGGTAAGACGCTGTTGGCCAAAGCGGTGGCTGGTGAAGCCCAGGTGCCCTTTTTCTCCCTATCGGGATCGGATTTCGTGGAGATGTTCGTCGGCGTGGGCGCTTCCCGCGTGCGCGACCTCTTCCGTCAGGCTAAAGACAAGGCCCCCTGTATCATTTTTATTGACGAAATCGACGCCATCGGCCGTGCCCGTGGAAAGAACAGTGTGATGGGCGGCAACGACGAGCGCGAGAACACATTGAACCAGCTGCTGGTGGAGATGGATGGCTTCGGTACCGATTCAGGTATCATCATCATGGCTGCTACGAACAGGCCGGACGTGCTGGACTCGGCGTTATTGCGTCCCGGCCGGTTTGACAGGCAGATTTCTATCGATAAGCCCGACCTGGTGGGTCGGGAGCAGATTTTCAAGGTACACCTGAAGCCGTTGAAGCTGGCTGCCGAAGTAGACGCCAAGAAACTATCGGCGCAGACCCCCGGTTTTGCCGGTGCCGAAATTGCCAACGTCTGTAATGAAGCGGCACTCATCGCTGCTAGGCGCAACAAGGAGGCCATCGATATGCACGACTTTCAGGATGCGATAGACCGGGTGATCGGTGGTTTGGAAAAGAAAAATAAAATCATCTCTCCGGAAGAGAAGCGGATTGTTGCGTTCCACGAAGCGGGGCACGCCATCACGGGCTGGTTCCTTGAGCATGCGGATCCGTTGGTTAAAGTCTCCATCGTACCGCGTGGGGTGGCGGCATTGGGCTATGCTCAATACCTGCCCAAGGAGCAGTTTTTGTATACCACCGAGCAGTTGATCGATGGGCTGTGTATGACCATGGGCGGCCGTGTTGCCGAAGACATCACCTTCGGTAAAATCTCCACAGGCGCGCAAAACGACTTGGAACGCATTACGAAATTGGCCTACGCCATGGTGGCCGTGTACGGCATGAATGATAAAGTAGGCAATATTTCGTTTAACGACAACCAGGAAAACCAGTTCCAGCGTCCGTACTCGGAAAAAACCGCTGAACTGATCGACGAGGAAGTACGGAAGTTAATTGCCGATATCTATCAAAAGACCAAGCAACTGTTGCTTGAAAAGCGGGATGGGCTTATCGCCTTGGCCGAGAAGTTGCTCGAAAAGGAAATCCTTTTCCAATCAGACCTTGAAGAGATATTGGGCAAGCGACCCTTTGACCACCGGACTACTTATGATGAATTCGTAAATGGCGAATCTGGGGAAGGAGATCAAAGCAAGGCCGCGGAAGGATTGATACACGACGGCGTGGGTGATAATTCGGGGGTATTGGACAACAAGCCCGCCAAGGGCGATGCCTCCGAGACAGCCTCAACGTGAACAACGCATCGCTAAGGGGAGGTTGCCTTGCAAAGGAACATCAAAGCGACGACGGCGAAGGAGCAAATGCTGAAGAAGATTCGGCACGCATTGCTGCAAAAACGGGAACATCCGTATCCCAATTTTGAGGAGACAGCGTTGCATGTCGATACCGCCGAGCCTGCGGACGTGCTGTTTGCGCAGCGGCTTACCGCCGTAGCCGGTCATTTCATTTACTGCGAAGACGAGGTGAGCTTTATCGAGGGGTTGCTGGGCCTGGCTGAACAGGAAAAGCTGCGCCGGATGTATGCGTGGGAACCGGGGGTTAGGCAGCTGTTAGACAACTATGAGTTTCCGTACTTCCAAACCGATAAAGACTTTTCCGAGGCCGAAGCCGGCATTACCGGCTGTGAGGCACTGATTGCACGATCGGGGAGCGTATTGGTCAGCAATGGCAGTGCGGCCGGTCGGCGTCTCAGTATTTACCCGCATATTCACATCGTGGTCGCGTATGCATCACAATTGGTCATGGATATCAAAGATGGCCTTGATTTGATCAGGCATCGGTACGGCAACGACATGCCCTCGTCGATTAGCCTGGTTACGGGCCCGAGCCGTACGGCCGATATCGAAAAGACGTTGGTGTTAGGTGCCCACGGGCCAAAGAGCTTATATGTTTTCTTACTGGAAGATCGTTTGGGTTAGGAACAGCCTATCTCAGCCCACGGTTTCCATCAGTACTTGGCCATCCAGCATGCGGATAATCCGATCAGCATAACGTGCATCGTGTTCACTGTGGGTTACCATTACGATGGTGGTGCCCTGCTCGTTCAGTTCGGTGAGCAGTTGCATTACCTCATTACCGTTGTTGGAGTCGAGGTTGCCGGTAGGCTCATCCGCCAGAATCAATTTGGGATTGTTTACCACTGCCCTAGCTACGGCCACGCGTTGTTGCTGGCCACCGGATAGTTGTTGCGGGAAATGATTGCGCCGGTGCATGATCTGCACTTTCTCCAGTACTTCCTCTACGCGCTTCTTGCGCTCCGCTGCTGGCACTTTGGTATAAATAAGGGGGAGTTCCACGTTCTCGAAAACCGTCAGCTCGTCGATGAGGTTGAAGCTTTGGAAAACGAAACCGATATTGTGTTTACGCAGATCGGAGCGTTTGCGCTCATTGAATTTGGCCACTTCGATATTGTTGAAAAGGTAGCTGCCGTTGTCTAAATCGTCGAGTAAGCCAACGATGTTGAGCAATGTGGATTTGCCACACCCCGATGGGCCCATCACGGCGACGAATTCGCCCTCTTTAACGTGAATACTCAGGTTATTGAGTGCTACCGTTTCCACCTCTTCGGTGCGGTAGAATTTTTGTAGTTCTGAAATTTTAATCATGTTAACCGCAAATTACGGATAGTTCCCACACATTATCGTTCCAAAATTTTAATATGCTGATAAGCAGTGTTTTGAGCTTTTGCTGGGCACATGAACTGTTCGATATCGGACACCTGTTGTCCGATTGCGGACAACTCAGCGCGGCAAAGCCGTTTTTTGGGCATCATGTACGCTTTTTAGAACGACTTTAACGCCTTTCTTCGCCGAGACCCTCACTGACCCGGATTCATAGTAATCAGCCATCGTTTCAACCGTGATCGGTTCGACGCTGACTACACGTTCCAGTACGTACACGTGGTATTCGTCAAATTCCAACACCCTCGGCGCCATGGATCTGACCCAATGCGGTTTGAAATCAATGGTATGCACACGCCATTCGCCATCCAACACCCACATCTTTGCCACACTGCCGATGCGTGATATGGTCAGGTAGGTGTCGTTATCTTTGGCCATTTCCGGGATGTCAACGACGGGCTTTGTTTTTAAAACTGCGGTATCGACCCCCATTTCTTCCAATTGCCAGCGGTAAGAATACCAATGCCGGGTATTGCCAGGGTTAACGATAAAGATATCGTTGTAGAGGTAATGGTATTGGCCTCGGTGCAGATCGGTCAAAAAGGTGCTCAGTGGCCATTTCCGCTCATTCGGTCGCTTGCGGTCGTACGGCAGGACGATTGGAAAGGCGTTGGTTTCGTAGTTATCAATCCGTACGCGGATGACTGAATCGCCACGTTCAATTTGTTCCCTAAAGGTGGGTTCGGGCTCACCGATGGGCTCCAGTGCAAGGTCCGCAATAAATTTATGGGCAAGTAACACCTTTTTGCGGATAATCCCGGAATCGTCATCTTGGGCCAGAGAAATCTGCACCGGTAGCAAAAGAGCCAATACCAATGGTAATAAAATAACTTTCATGGTCACCATCGTCGTCAGTTAATATTTCATTTGATACCCGTAGTCGTTATGTCCTTCCGTTGCAATTCCATCAACGGGCGGTAACTGATGATGTGTACGTTTTTGCCTGCCAACGCTTCGCGTATGGCACTACTCTTTGTAAAGGCCTTCAACTCGTCAGCGCGTGTACGTGCGGTACCGGTAATGGCTTCCAGTTCTGGCGTGAGTTCGGAGGCGTGCAGGTACAGTTCTGTCACGCCAGGTTTCAGCTTGTCGATGATGTTTAGCCAGAATTCCTCGACTTCGTGATAATCGTGCAACTCTTCATAAATCAGGTAGTCGGTAAATACCAATCCCATCTGTTTGCACCTTTCACGTAGATCGGGTTGGCCATATTTTGCCAATGTAGACTGCGACGCCATGCGCAGGGGCAGGTTGAAGGTTTTTGCCAAGCGCACATACTGTTCAACGTAAGCGGGGTCGAGTTGGAATGTGCCCATATGCGAATCGATGTGCGTAATCGGGATACCGTATGATAGGGCTTTTTCGATTTGGGCTTTTCCTTCTTCATAGGCCTCATCGGCGTTGCCGTGCTGATACACTTCTTCAACACCCTTCCAGAAGTAACCATTGCTATCCACTAGCGAACGCACCTTTTCAATAGGAGCTAAGGGTCCCCACTTGTAGTTCTTCCATTCAGACGTTAACGTAAGGTGCACACCGAAACCTTTGTCGGGATTGCTTTTTGCAAACGCTGCGATTTCTGTAACCCATGGGCAATTAAACATCATGGTGGCGGAAGAAATCAGCCCCTCTTGCATGCCTTTGATGGTTCCGCTGTTTGCGGCATGGCACATGCCGGCATCGTCATTATTGATAATTAACAGAATGGCATCTTTGGGATAGCCCAGTTGCTCCACCAAGGTTTGGGCCGATGCAGTGACGCATCCAAGTGATAAGCAGAGCAATATAGCGATGAATAGTTTTTTTACCATGATAGTCAAAGCTACGGAATTAAATGAAATTATATTCAGCTACCCTCAATCAGCGCTGGATATGAACAAAACAATAGCCATTAGCGGTTGTTGTTTATGCATGAAGAAGCGATACATACTGGCTGCCGGGGGGCTTGCCGTTGGCGCCGCGGCAGTCGCGTTAAGCGGATTATGCCAAACGCGACCGGAGGGCGTCGGTGTGGTGCAAAACTTCGATATCAACAAATACTTGGGTGATTGGTACGAACTCGCCCGGTTCGACTTCCGGTTCGAGAAAAACTTAAAAAATACACGCGCCAATTATACGCTGAATGACGACGGGACGGTGGCCGTTACAAATTCTGGCTACGATTACGTCAAGAAAAAGCACAAAGTAGCGAACGGCAAGGCGAAGCTAGCGGGCGAACCCAACGAGGGCAAGCTGAAAGTCTCGTTTTTCGGGCCATTCTACTCCCCCTATAACGTCATTGCCATAAAAGACGATTATGAATATGCGCTCGTTATGGGGAAGAACACTGATTACCTCTGGATATTAGCGCGTACTACGCATCTCCCCGAAGCGGTGAAACAGGAGTTCCTGCAGACGGCACGCCAAGCCGGGTACGACCTCAGCCGCCTCGTGTGGGTAACGCACGATTGATTTTCTTGCCGTACGTATACACCATCCCGGCCCGGATAAATATCCAGTAGTTTTGGCCTCGGTATTGGCGTACTCATCGCAAAATCTGCGGGATTGTGACGCCGCGTGAGCAGCGGGGGTTGATTCCATTTCGGTTCAAATTGAAGTAATTCGTTAATCATTAAACGATACAGCGAAACAAAACTTCGTCACCCCATCCTAACTTTGGTTTAACCAAAGTCATTATGAAAGCACCATACCCCGTTCAGGCTACGCCGCTGCAATCATCCCCCCAGGAGCAGCAGCACGCGCGAGCGGGCCGGCAATCCTTGAGCTTTGCCGATAATCGCCCGCAAGCACACCAGCAGGCCGCTATCCAGCAGATGGCCGATGCCAGCCCACGTGGAGATGAAATCACGCAATTGCAGGTTATGGCCGAGCGTGAGGTTCCAAACCGTACCGGGCTGCCTGACAGCCTCAAAGCAGGTATCGAAAGCCTGTCGGGCTACTCCATGGATGACGTGAAAGTGCATTACAATTCTGACCGTCCTGCACAATTACAGGCCCACGCCTATGCGCAAGGTACAGACATCCACCTCGCACCGGGGCAGGAAAAGCACCTTCCGCATGAAGCGTGGCACGTGGTGCAGCAGAAGCAGGGGAGGGTACAACCCACCCTGCAACTGAAAGGCAAAGTGAAGGTGAATGACGATGAAGGGTTGGAGCGAGAGGCAAATTTGATGGGAGCGAGGGCGATAAGCATAAATTCTTCTTCAGCAATTAGCGCTATGCAGCCGCGCGCATTAGATTATTCCAATGTCAACGAAGGTGCTATCCAACGGCTTAGCATCATGCAACCAGGTTATGCCACCGGAGATATGTTTGGCATAGTTGCTACTCTAATTGATGATAACGAAGCCCATGTTGTGATTTCACGCGGAAAAGATAACGACCCAACGGATAGGGCCAACGTCATTAGACAGTTTTATTTAGACAGTGGAATTTCGGACGATAGGATTCATATCGTTGACGTAAATGTTTTGCGAGACGGAGGGGTGGATTTAAGGAATGAAGCATTGAGGGTTGAGAAAACCATACTCGGTAATAGTAAATCAAATACAAAAATAAAAAAAGACGATATCAAATCCGTGAGCGGAGGAACGGAGTATGTCGCCGAAAAATTCACAAACGAAACGCGCAACAAGCTTAAGACAGCTTGGAATGTGAATGATACCAAGGACGCCGAAATAAAAACATGGCTGGAGGAAAAAGGCGTGCCATCGACAGGCAGTAATGTAGCTATATTATGGTCCAGATTCAGCGGCAAAAAGGGAGATATTCACTTAGAACATGATTCTAGCTATACCGGTATCGAACAAATTGCCGTTGCAGCGGCCCAAAATTACGATGCTGTTATTATAGCGGGCGATAAGGGGCATTCACCAGCAAAAGGAGGTAAATATGATTTAATTACAAAGAGGATTAATACTAAACTCGGCGCAGGAAAAGTTTTCAATCTCACTGAGTTTTGGACAGAAGATTCAGACTCCTTACGTGCATGGGGTGGAAACACGCGGTTAGGGCAATTAAAACTTTTTGATTTTCTGCATCGTAATTTCCAGGAATCAAAACATCTAGGATTTAGAAGTGGAAATCTTGAGGTTATGGCTATGTTAGGTTACCAAGTCAGGTATATGGAAGAGCCAAACAGTGTCGGCGGTGACAGAATGGCGGCTTGGCATCATCACGCTGGAGGTAAAACAACAGCGGGTGGTCTGGCTACGGGGTATGAGCGACTAGGCGTATTCGAACCACCAACGAGATCCGGAAAATACCTAAAAGCGCACCCGGCCGAAGATAAACGTCCAAATTGGGCTCCTGGCAGAGCGGTACATTTAAAGCCGTCAAAGCCAAATGAAATAAGTTCCCTTTCGAAAGGGTTTGGTGAGCTTGATATGGAGGCAATTATGGCATACTTAAAGCCGGCGAAAGATAAAGGAATGGCGAAACACTTGGTTCCAAGCGTAGGGCCTCTTTTTGCTATGCCCGAAATAAGGCTCGCATTTGGAAATGCATTTACATTGATGGGACTCGTCCCTCATTCCAATAGCTTGGCTAGCGTAGATAGCGCCTTTAGGAAACTAGCCCTAAAGTACCACCCCGATAAAGAAGGAGGTGATCAAGCTAAATTTGTATTACTCAATCAAGCAAAAAATATTCTTAAAGGCGATTTTTCATCCATTGCTGGATTTAACGCAAAAATCTTGGCAATAGAAAATAGCCCAGAGAACCACTGAGCCATACCATCTCCGTCGCATCAAATTACTTAAAGGCAATTGCGCTATATGAAACAAAAATGCCGGTAACTGCAATTTTATAACTTGAAAGATTCTTTGAGGACCAAACTCGATTGTGTCTGGATTAGTTTGATGACAGCATCAAAAATAAGTTTTGACGGCAAACCGGAATTGTTCCATAAATATTTCCTTGAAAACGCTGATGTTGTTCTGCTCATAAAAGAGCAGCATCGCTTTTTTGTCCATCATTGAATGCTTGGATGTAGGATAGCTCATTTATGTGCTTGTATAGGCTCAAAACTACAAATAAATGAGCCTATTTAATAATTATTTTGAGCTTATATCTACCAATAAGCTCATGCTTAAATAATTTAATAAATGAGCCTATATAATTCTAAAAAGCCAGTTTTACACTGATTTTTTGGCGTACCAGCACTATGGTTCTTCCATTACCGGTTTGCAATATCGTGCCATACCATACGGCCCCGTGCCGGCCGAATATGAGCGGCTATACCTGCGGCTCCAGGATGATAGTCGTGTTATCATTGAAGAGCGTAATGGCAAAGATGATCAGTATGTAGAAGTGTACCACCCCAACGCGCCTTTCGATGAAAGCGAATTTACTGAGGAGGAACTGCAGATTTTTGGCTCGGTTGTCCAGTTATTCGGTCGAAAGCGTACCAGCGATATCGTGCGTTTTAGTCATGAAGAACCCGCTTGGAAAGAAAATGAGGGTGGCCGGCAGCTTATCGACTATCAGCACTATGCGTTTGGAGTGGGGAAGAGCCTGAGTTTGTCAGATTAATGGTGTAGCTGTTTTTAGCTAGGGTAAGATTACATCCCCGTTTCGGGGCTTTCTTTTAGACATTTGCACCTATACCTACTATTCAATTTGTTTCACTTTATAAGTTTTCATTGCGCTTTCAGCTTGGATCTCTTCTGTTGTGCCAGGATACAAAAAGTAACTCGGTGCCTGAATGCTAACATCAAGTAATGTAGCGATTCCTATCCGATTAGTTGGCCAGGTATTCATTTACGAAACCAAGGGTCAGTTTTAAACATTCCCGGGCTTCAGGGGTATTATAAAGAAATTGATACTCGTGATTAACTTCTTTCCCGTCGTTTTCAAAAAAAAGCGTTACCGTTGGTACGTCGAGTTGTTGCAAACGTTCATTAAATCTGATCGCCTGGTCAGCGAACGAGCCCGTATTGCCATCGGTAAGGAAACTCGGAGGGAAATCCGCTGTCAGATGTTCTGCTAACGATGCCTCCTGCAGCTCGGGTAAATCATGCCAATCTTTTCTCCCAAACCAGGACCACCCGACGGTTGAAACAAAGAATTTTAAAAACCTATTGTCGACTTTATTTCCCAGTGCCTGTTTCATGTTTATAGGTCCACAATAGCTAATATACGCTTTGATCGTGTTGGGTTCCAGCATTTGTGTCATCTCCAAACGATTGGCATATGCCGAATCTGTTTGCGTCAAGATAAATTGCGCAGAAATCTGTGCGCCGGCAGAATCGCCGCCGATCCCAATACGGCTAAAATCAAACATTGGGTAGTCATCCGCGCTGCCGATCATATAGTTTATGGCTTCAGCCAATTGCCTGGTCTGCCCCGGGTAGTGTAAATCCGGAGCTTTTTCATAATCTACCAATATAACAGCCATATTGCTTTCCGCTGCGATGTAGGTTGCAAACTCGTGCACCCCTTTATTGTTGCCTCCAATAAAGCCACCGCCATGTACCCAAAAAAGCACAGGTAATCGTGTTTCCCCCGTTGGATAGTAAATATCCAAAACATTCATTTTATGCTTTGAATCATACCTGATATTATTGACGATACGTATTTTACCTTTCGCTCGGTTATAAGCCATCGTATCCTGAATTTCCACCTTTCCGTTGAATGCAGAAGCGATCAACCAAACGCCCGGTTTCGGTGACACCTGAAAGGCAATATAAAACCCCAATAGGATTGTAAGGATACCCCCCATTACCCAAAGTACAATTTTCAATAGTCTTTTCATTCGAATAAATTGTTTTTTGGATAGCAATAAGCACCATTCAGCAAAACCGATAGGTTACGTTAGGTAAATATACGGCAAAAAGAGAACAACCCCTTATTAGCTGGTAGAAAACCGAAAAGTTCACCACACATAGTTTTTCGAAAAATCGCAACTTTGTATTATTTCCAGATGAAAAGAAACGAGCAAGACATACCAAAACGGAGCAAAGAAATTACCAAAAGCTATTTTCGGTTTCTGGACAAACATATTGAAGATGTAGTTTTGGGAAAGGTTGATGAATTCATGGAAATCAACCAAATAGCAAGTGAATTATTCATTTCTCATAAGCATTTGACCGACACCGTTCAGAAAGAAACTGGAAATCATCCTTGTCACTTCTACGACCTTAAAATTATTGATGAAGCTAAAAGAATACTTTCAGAAACTGATAAATCCGTTTCTGAAATTGCAAGAATTCTGACTTACGATCCGTCCAATTTTTCTAAATTCTTCAAGAAATTTGTCGGACAAACCCCTGCTCAGTTCCGAAAAGAAATCAAAAAATAAAAGTTCCGAAAAGTTCACCACGTTTTATGTTTTTTGCCTTGTCAT
>Ga0182739_1000050_pt1 | contig 275481 bp, 275 predicted proteins | sample eDN5th30CBELigBY_FD_128873 | JGI IMG/M metagenome (GOLD analysis project Ga0182739, IMG submission 128873) | Enriched backyard soil microbial communities from Emeryville, California, USA - eDNA 5th pass 30_C BE-Lig BY (version 2) (version 2) | ecosystem: Environmental > Terrestrial > Soil >... | reverse complement strand
GTGGGGTGGTGATGTCGGACGAGACGAGTTGGCCGTTGCCGGCGCCTTCGGCGAGTACCGGGGGGAGGTTGACGAGGGCCACGTCACCGGGGTTGCCGGCCACCGCGAAACACACCCGCCCACTCGGCTCGATCGCCCCGACCTGGTTGCCAGGCGTACCACTGCCACCGGGGTTGCCACCGCCGGGGTTGCCGCCACCTGGCCCGCCACCGCCGGGGTTGCCACCGCCAGGGGTGCCACCGCCGGGGTTGCCACCGCCAGGGGTGCCACCACCGGGGTTGCCGCCGCTCGGCGTGAACGTGTAGGCGGGGCCGGTGCGGCCGGCGGCGGCTTGGGTGTTCCATGCGTCCCAGATGCCGGCGTTGGCCGTCAGGTTCAGGCCGAGTGAGCCACCATTGCCCGTGCCCGCCGTGGCGGTCACCCGGTACCTGGCAGCCAAGCTGCCTGCCGGCAACTCCACCTCCTGCACCACCGGCGGCGCGTCGGGCGCGGCCTGGGCGGCCACCTGGCCGATGGGCGTCACCGACACGATCTGGGCGCCGGCGCGGCCGGAGGCGGCCAGCGTGAAGTCGCCGGCGTCGACGCCGACGACACCTTCGGAGAACTCGACCGTCCACGACACCTGGGCCGCGGTGGTGGGGGTGGCCGACCGCCGGGCGATCGCCGTGGCGGCGGGCGCGGTGCCGTCGGCGATCACCTGAACCGCGCCGGAGTCGCACGGCCCGGTCTCGGGCTGGAGCCGGTAGTTGGCGTCCCAGTCGGCCGTCGCCGCCGTCGCCTGGCCGCAAGCCATTCCCGCTCCGATCGCAGCCGAGCCGTGGAGCGGCACGTGCGTGCCGAGCAGCCGCGTGAACCCGCTGTGCAGTTCGCCCCACGACCCGAGCTGGCTGAACGGTAGGTTGGCGTTCCTGCGGTCGGTCGCGTGAGCGAGCCCGCAGCCGGCACCGTCCTCGACGTTCCCACCGTGGCTGACCAGCGCAGTCAGCGCGGTCGCACAGTTCCCGCCGGTGTTGCCGGCGATCACCGAGTTGCGGATCTGGATCGGGAACCCCCCGCCGCCGGTCGGCTGGTCGGCCATCACTGCACCGCTACTGGCGTTGGTGGTTCGGTTGCCCACCACCGTCAGGTTCGCCAGCCCGATCGACAGGCCGCTGTGGTCCACGAAGATTCGGGCGCTCGGCCGCAGCCGCAACGCTCCGGCATAGTCGGCCGCGTTCTCCGCGAACGTCGCATTACGAATCTGCACGAACCCGCTGAGCTGCACCGCGCCGCCGCTGCCCCGCAGCGTCCCGTTGGCCGCGGCCACCCGGTTGCGGGCGAACGTGACGTTGTACATCCTGGTGCGGCTGGTCTGGCTGTCGGCAATCGCGCCGCCATTGTCGTACGCAGTGTTGCCGCTGAATTCGGAGTTGGCGATGACCAACAGGCCACCTTGGTTGTATACCGCTCCGGCGCCGCCACCGACGGCGTGGTTGTCGGACACGACGCTGTTCATGATCGTCAGCTCTCCGCTGCCGAGCGGCGTGCCGTCACCCCGCACCATGAACGCCCCGCCGTGGCCCGTCGGCCCGCGCTGGTTTCCGTGGACGACCGAATTGTTCACCGTGAGCGTTCCCGTTTCCCACACCAGGACGGCGCCGCCGCCGGGAGCTCCCCCGGTCCCGCCGGTGATGGTAAGCCCGGTCAACCGTGCGTTCTGTGCGGTCACCTCGAACAGTCGATTGTTGGGAGCGGCCTTGAGCGTCACCAGCCCGCCGCCGTCAATCTCGAGGTCACGGTTGATGACGTGCGCCTGGGTGAGCTGGAGGGTCACCGGCTTGGTCATTCCGGTGGCCGCATCGCGCGGGCAGTCGAACGTGATCTGGTGCACGGATGGGTTGTTCAGGTAGCCGGTGAGCTCGGTGGCGGTGCACGGCACCTGCGCCTCGGGCCGGAACGGGTCGCTCGCGCCGACCACCTCGTGGTGGCCGAGCAGCGTTCTGAAGGAGGCCGACCATGGGGTCTCGACCGCCGTACCGGTCACCCAGGTGCTGCCGTTGTGGTACTCGGGGAAGTACCTGACGCGCCACTGGTAGGCCGTGTTCGGCGCGAGCTGCCCGCTGGCGTCGGCGAACACGTTGTAGCTCGGGAACGTGTTGCGGTCGAAGCAGATCTCGACCGTGTCCCAGTTGGCCGGGGTGTTGTCACCGGCCAGGCGCAGCTGCAGCTCGACCCGACCGGTCGTGCCCTGCGGCTCCAGGAACGACCACAGCACCGCGCCGTCGTTGCGCAGGGCGCTGACCCGGGGGGTGTGGAAGCCCACCTTGGGCGGGCTGCCCGGGTACCCGACCCGCCCGGGCCCGAACCGCGGCGCCCCGCTCCCCGGGTTGCAGTACGGGTTGGCGGCCGGCGGGCTGCCACCGCCCTGCGGTGGTGGGGTACCCACGCCAGCGTGCGACCCATACACGGTCGCCGTGTGCTTCACCTGGATCCAGCTGCCGGCCGTGCTCATGCCGTCGGCGATCCGCAGGTCGAACCCGTAGTCGCGTGAGCCGGCCACCGTGGTGGTGACCGGAATCTCGATCACGAGCATCTCGCCGTTCGGCACCAGCCAGCTCCCGCCCCGGCCACTCCCCAGCGGGTCGAGCACGCGCAGGTTGTAGGGGGCGACGCCCGCCGCGGTCTGGAGCGCGTTCTGGCAGTTGCTGTAGTTCACGGGAGCGTTGTTGGCGACCTTGAAGTAGCCGCACCTGATCGGCCCTGTCACCGTCGTGTTCGGCCCCAGCGCGGCCGACACGCCGACCGCCTGCGTCGCGCACGGGTCGCCGGGCGCGCCGATCGCCACCCGCATCCGGTACTGCTGGTTGACGCCGGGGAACCCGGCCTGCGGGTCGGTGTAGTGCTCGGCCCAGGCATTGATGCCGGGTGACGGCAGCAGGGCGGGGATCGGCCCCCACACGCCCGGCAGGCTGGGGGCGAACCCCGGTGTGCAGCTCGCCACGGTGGTCGTCTGCGCCTGGCCCTGCGACAGGATCTGCGCCGCGTGGGCGGGGGTGGCGGGGGTGGTGACCACCGCTACGGCGGTCGCCAGGATCGCTGTCACGGCCAGGCGCAGCGCCCATCGGGGGAGGGTCATACATCTCTTGTAGGCGACGGCGCTTCCCGCGCGCATCCGTGAACCCCGCAATTCTCGTCCGCGATGTCTGCCTCTCGCTCTGCGATCGCAGCGAGAAGGTTGTCGATGTGGGCCGAACCGCTGGTGGGCGGACGGTCAGCGATGGATGCGGCGAGAACATCAGGGTGCTCGTGGATGTGGTCGGCCCAGGAGCGGATCAGCGTCCAGTTCAGTCGGTCCGCACCGCCGATCGAAGTCGCCAGTCCAGCCAGCGGGTACGGGCCGCTAAACCGCCGGAGCAGCGTGTGGGCGATTTTGTCAGCGCCGGGGTTGTCGGCCTCGTGGAAATCCAGCCCGAGTGTCGTCCCTACCGGGGTGCAGCCGGCGCTCGAACTGCCGGCGGCTTACCGGGCTACAGGGTGAAGTACGCCGTAAGTGCGTCGGCGAGGTGGAGTGGGTCGGCGGTGCCGCACAGCTCGCGGGCGCTGTGCATGCTCAACTGCGGCACGCCGACGTCGACCGTGGCGATGCCCAGCCGGGTGGCTGTCAGCGGGCCGATCGTCGAACCGCACGGCATGTTGTTGCGCGACACGAACACTTGATGGGGCACGCCGGCCGCCGCGCAGGCCCGGGCGAACAGCGCCGCGGTGGCGTCGGACGTGGCGTAGCGCTGGTTCGAGTTGAGCTTGATCGCCGGGCCGTGGTTCACGAGCGGGGCGTGGTCGGCGTCGTGACGCTCGGGGTAGTTCGGGTGCACGGCGTGGGCGTTGTCGGCCGACACGCAGGTCGAGCCGGCGAGTGCGCGCAGGAGCTGGTCGCGCGCACCGCCACGGGCGAGTACGTGGCGTTCGAGCACCCGCTCCAACAACGGCCCCGAGGCGCCGGTGGTCGACGCTGACCCGATCTCCTCGTGGTCGTTGAGGACGATCATCGCGATCTGCGGTAGCTCGCCGGCGGCGACAAGGCCGGTCACCGCGGCCCAGCACGACAGCTGGTTGTCGAGCCGGCCGGACGCGAGCAGCGAGCTGTCGGCACCGAGCACCGCGGCCGGTGTCACGTCGTAGAGCCCGAGTTCCCAGAACGTCGGCGGCTCGCTCAGCCCGGCCTCGGCGGCGATCCACTCGGCGAACGCCGGCCCGTCGGTGCCCGTGCCCCATACGGGGCGCAGGTGATCCTGCGGGTTCAGGGTGAGCCCGTCGTTGACCCCACGGTCGAGGTGGATCGCCAGTTGCGGCACCCGGGCGACCGGCCGGGCGACGTTCACCAGGGCGTGCGTACCGTCGGCGAGCGTGAGCCGCCCGGCGATGCCGAGATCGCGGTCGAGCCACGAGTTGTTGAGGATGCCCCCGTAGACCTCGACGTTGAGCTGGCGCCAACCGGCCCGAACGACGTCGGGTCGGGGTTTCACCCGCAGGCACGGCGAGTCGGTGTGTGCACCGACCAGGCGGAACGGGGTGGTGGCCGAGGCTCCGGCCGGCGTGTTCCAGGCCACCACCGCGCCGCCGTCGAGCACGAACCCCCGCTCGGGCACGTCGCCCCAGTCCGACGCCAACGTGACCTGACGGTACCCGACGGCTACCAGCCGGGACGCGGCCGACGCGGCCGCGTGGTGCGGCGACGGCGAGCCATCGAGGAACGCGAGGAGATCGTCGAGGCGATCGTCAGCACCCATGCCGCTGCACGCTACGGCCCGCGCCCGGAGGGCATGGCTACCGGTCATTACCTTCGCGCAGCTTGATCGATCCGGTAGACAAGAGGGCATGACCCGCCGCACGAAGATCGTCGCCACGATCGGCCCGGCCAGCGACACCCCCGAAGCGCTCGACGCGGTGCTCAGCGCAGGTGTCGACGTCGTTCGCTTGAACCTCAGCCACGGGCCGATCGAGGGACACCTCGAGCGGCTCGCCCTGGTCCGCGCGGCCGCCCGGCGGATCGGGCGCACCGTCGGCGTGTTGGCCGACTTGCCCGGCCCGAAGGTGCGCTGCGGCAAGTTCCCCGACGGCGGCGTCACACTCGTCACCGGGGGCACCGTGCGACTGCGGCCGGGGAACTCGGCCAGCTCAGCCGACGTGATCGAGATCGACTACCCGACGCTGCTCGACGACCTCCAGGTCGGCGACCGGGTGATGTTCGGCGACGGGGCGATCAGCCTGCAGGTCACCGAGGTCACCGGCACCGAGGCCACCGCGCTCGTCGAGACCGGTGGCAGGCCGCAGGGCCGGCCCGGTGCACACCTGCCGTCGGAACGCCTCCGCCTGTCCACCCCCACCGCCCAAGACCTGGAACTGGCCGAGGCCGTCGCCGCGGCGGGTGTCGAGTTCATCGCCGTGTCGTTCGTGCGCGGTGGCGCCGACCTCGACAAGGTCCGCGCGGTCGTGGGGAAGCGGGCCGAACTGGTCGCCAAGATCGAGACGGCCTCCGCGCTCGACCGGCTGACCGAGGTGATCGAGGCGTCCGACGCGATCATGGTGGCCCGCGGCGACCTGGGCATCGACTGCCCGCTCGAGGACGTGCCGCACCTCCAGAAGATGATCGTGCGGCGTTGCGTCGAGTACGGCATCCCGGTCATCACCGCCACGCAGATGCTCGAATCGATGGTGTCGGCACCGGTGCCCACCCGGGCCGAGGTCACCGATGTCGCCAACGCCGTGTTCGACGGCACCGACGCGGTGATGCTGTCGGGCGAAACCGCGATCGGCCACGATCCGGCCCTGGTCGTCACCACGATGGCCCGGATCGCCGAGCGCGCCGAGGCCGAGGCGTCGTACCGCCGCTGGGCGGCGCGGCTGGGGCGGATTCAGCGCGAGCGCTGGGGGTCGTTCAACGACCAGATCACGGCCTCGCTGACCCACGCCGCCTCGCAGGCTGCCGAAGACCTCGACGCCACCGCGATCCTGTGCTGCACGAACAGCGGGCGCACGGCCAAGGCGATGGCGCGGTTCCGCCCGGGCTGCCGGCTGATCGGCATGTCGCCGGCGCAGCGCACCGTGAACGCGCTGGCACTCACGTGGGGTGTCGACTCGGTCGCCACCGGCGTCTACTCCACCACCGACGAGATCGTGTGGTACGCGGTCGAAACCGCCGTTCGTGAGGAGATGGTGAAGCGCGGCGACACCGTGATCGTGCTGGCCGGTTCGCCCGACCGGCCCGAGGGCACCGCGGCCGACGTGCTGCGCATCGTCCAGGTGACGTGACCGGGCCACCCACGAGGTGCCCGCTGTGGACGGCTACGGCCGGTGACGGGCCGGGCGACATCGTGCTCGTCCACGGTGCGCTCGACCGGTCGGCCGGAATGCTCAAGCTCAGTCGCCGGCTCGACACCCACTGGCGGGTGACCCGCTACGACCGCCGCGGCTACGGCCGCTCGACTCCCAGCGACGGCCCGTTCACCCTCGACACCCAGATCGCCGACCTGGTCTCGGTGATTGCCGCTCTACGTGGTCTCGATACACCGGCTGCGCCGGCACTCGACCACCGGGGGCACCGGTCGTCGGGTGTCGCGCCCGATCGTGGGGGGCACCGGTCGTCGAGTGGCGTACCCGCGGCGCAGCCGCCACCCCGTTGTATCGAGACGACGCGCGCGACGGACGGGGTTGTGTTGTTCGGGCACAGCTTTGGGGGAAACGTCGCCCTTGGGGTGGCCGATCGGCATCCCGAACTGGTGCGCGCGGTGGTGATCTACGAGTCGCCACTCAGCTGGATGGACTGGTGGCCGAGCGACTCTGCGGGCGGCGCCGCGGCGCGTGTCGGGGGCGACGACGCCGGGGCAGCGGCCGAGGCGTTCATGCGCCGCCTGATCGGCGACCGGCGCTGGGATCGACTGCCCAACAGCACCCGTGCGGCCCGGCGCGCCGAGGGCCCGGCGATGCTCGGCGAGCTGGCCGACCTGCGCCGGGCCGCGCCGTGGCGGCCGGAGCGGATCGGGGTGCCGGTGCTCACGATGTTCGGCGAGCACGGCCGCCCGCATCACCGGCGGGCGATGGAATGGGTCGCCGGCGTGGTACCCGACGGCCGCTCGCAGATGGTGCCCGGGGCGCACCACTTCGGGCCGAGCACCCACGCCGGTGTGGTTGCCGAGCTGATCACGGGCTTCCTGGCGAGCTCGCCCGCCGGGTGAGGGCCGTCATCGCCAACGCCACCAGCGCGGCGACGGTCACCCACGTCAACGAGCCACCGATACCGAACGCCTCGTAGAGCTGGCCGGTCAGCACCACCGAGCCCGACCGGGCGAGGGTGCCGAACGCGTTGCTGACACCGATCGCCCGCCCACGGGCGTGCGGGGCGGCCTCGGTCACCAGTGTCAACGACGAGACGAAGCCGTACTCGAACCCGCACAGGAACAGCAGCAGGGCGGCGATCGCGAGCATCTTCGAGTCGCCCGCCGATGCCATTGCAGCGCACCCGGCGAGGAGCACCGCCAGGCCGGCGAGCACCGACCGCCGGGCACCCACGCGGTCCGACACAGTCGCAACCGCCGCCGACGACACCAACTCGACCGCACCGGACGCGGCAGCGATCGCGCCGAGCCCGGCGGTCGAGACCCCGTACCGGTCGTGGAGCCAGGCACCCGAGATGACGAACACCCCCAGCCCGGCCGCGGCGGTGGCCGCCGAGGCGATCATCGGCGGGAACGCGCTGCGGGGGAGTGGTGCCGGTCGCTCGGCCGGGGCGGGTACCGGCACACCCGGTGTCACCCAGCGACGCACCGCCGCGGCGCCGACCAACGCGGCTACGGCCAGCGCGACGTACGGGCCGCGCCACCCGAACGCGCGGATCAGCAGCGCCAGTAGCGGGGCACCGAGCAGCAACGCCAGGGCCCACGACGTCTCGAACGCACCGATCGCCCGGCCGCGGGCGCTGAACGCGATGCGGTGGCCGATCCACGCGTGCCCGGCGACGGTGAGGTTGCCGACCCCCAGGATCAGCACGCCGTAGGCGATCGCGAACGTCCACGTCGCCCCGGCGAGGGCGATCAGCGACGACCCGGCGATGGCACACATGCCGGCGAGGAAGACACGGCGTTCGTGGCCGCGGTCGAGCCAACGACCGGTGGCCGTCGTCGACAGGCCTCCCAGCTCGGCCACCCCCATGATCGAGGTGAGCGTGCCCGTGGTAGTGCCGAATGCCCGCTCGAGCGTCGGCAGGAACACGCTGACCCAGCGCAGGGCCACGTTCGACACCGTCTTCGCGCCGGTCAGTACCCCGAGCTGGGCCGCGTTGCGTTCGCTCGTCACGGCGTCGGACACGGCGAGCCCCGGTCGAGTGCGTAGGGGGCGGCGATCGTGTAGTCGCCGGGTTCGGTGACGCGCAGCACGGTCCACGCGTCGCCGTCGCGGGCCGAACCGCTGTCGGGTACTCGGTCACGGGCGATGCACGCGCGGCCGTCGCGCAGCAGCCGACCATCGGCGTCGACCACGCCCAGCCAGGGCGAGTGCAGCATCTTGACGACGAACTCACCGGCCTGCCGGGCACGCACCGTGAGGTGTGCCGGGTCGGCGGCGATCACCTCGGCCGGACCCGACACCAGCGGGCTCGGGTCGGCCACCGCGTAGACCTGCCAGCCGTGCCCGCCCCAGACCGGTTCGAGGTAGTCGAGCCCACCGGCCACGAGCTCGGCTTCGCTGCGGGCGTGCGCGTCGACCGAGCCGGGAGCGACGACGACGTAGCCGACCGCCCACCGGTCGAGCCACGCCCGGTACGTCGTGGCATCGAGCGGTGTGCGGCCGTAGAAGAGGGGGTTGCGAGCCAGGTCGGCCTGCCGGTTCCAGCCGCGGGCGAGTGTGAACTCGGGCGCCAGGGTGGGCGTCTCGACGTGGCTCCGGGCAGGGACCACCTCCACCCGGGTGAGGTCCGCGCCGCGGGCGTGCAGTTCGGCGGTGAGCGCGTCGACCCCGTCGGTCCACACCGGGTGGGGCCGCAGCTGGACGGCTTCCAGCGTGGGTAGGGCCAGTGCCCAGATCAGCGCGCCGAGCGCCCCGGCGGCTGCCGGTGTCGCCCACGCCGGCAGGTGGGTGAACCGCGCGAGCGGGTTGACCGCCCGGCCCGAGCACACCACGGTAGCGAGCAGCACGCCGGCGAAGATCAACCCGAGGCGGGTGATGTTGGTGCCGATCGGGCTGGGCACCAGCCACGACCCCACCACCGCGACCACGTACACCAGGCCGAGCGTGCGCACCGTGCGCCAGTCGCGCGGGGCAACGGTGTACGTCAGCGCGCCGAGCGCGGTGGGCGCGATGACCGACACCCACGGCATCGGCTGCTCGCCCGAGAACGGGAACAGGGCAGCCGTCCCCAGCACCACGATCGCGGGCGGCCCACCAAGCGCGTAGGCGAGCACACGGCGAGGCGCCAGGGGCCGTCGCACCACCGTCGCCGCGCGCGCCGTCCAGCGGGTACCCGGTTCGGCGTCGTCGGCGCTCAGCCACACCGCCGCGGCGAGCAGCCCGATGTACAGCCCGGCCACTGGGCTGCCGAGCGTGGCGAGGGCCGAACAGGTGGCGACCCCCAGCACCCGGGCCGCGGCCCCGCCGCGCGTGGCCGGAGTAGGAAGCGCGAACGCGAGCACCACCGCGGCGAGCGCGAACGCGGTGCCGATCGCGAACGTCGACCGCCCCGACACCGAGTTGCCGGTCAACACGACCGCGGCGACCAGGCTGGGTACCCAGGCCCGCTCGACGCGCGCGACCCGCACGACCAACACCGCGACGAGGGCTGCCGCGACGACGGCCGCGATCGCGGTCGCGAGACGGACACCTGCCCAGGCCATGACGTACGGCGAGATCAGGCTGTACCCGGCGACGTGCAGGCCACCGTACGTGGCGAAGTTGTAGGCACTGCCGGGGTAGCGGTCGGCGGCGTCGGCCCAGAACTCCTGCGCAGCGAGGTCGCCCCAACCGGTCGCCAGCCACAGCGCCCACGGCACATGCAGCACGGCCGTCACCGCAGCCGTCAGCGCGACGGTGAAACGCGCCCGCGACATGGACGGGCTAGCCGCGGGCGTTCGGGACGTCGATGTCTTGGCCGAACAGCGAGCACGTGGCGGTGGCCCCCGCCACGGTCGCGCTGACCTTGACGCGATCGGCGCACTCCTGAAGATCGGCACGCTGCCACCACACCACGCCGGCCAGGCCGAGCAGCACCACCAACCCGGCGACCTTCTGCACGATCGTCTTCATCAGCCATGCCCAGGCGAGCGCGGCCACCACCAGGGCGACGGCAACGACGACGGCGATCGTCTTGGCCTGGCCCAGCGAAACGGCCAGCAGGGTGGGAACGAGCGCGGTCACGACGAGCACGATAGGCGTCGCCCCCGTACATTGCGAGGATGGCCGACACACCGTCCAACCAACCGGCAGAACGCCCGATCCACATGTCGTCGGGGCTGCCCTCGACCGTGCTACCGCTGCCCGACCCGGCGCTGGCGAGCGCACTCGACCTCGCCCTCGCCGCCGGGTCGCGTGAGCAGGCCGCCACGGTCGTCGCCTCGGCGCCGCGGCTGCTCGACGGATGGGCCGCGCTCGGTGAGCTCGGGCGCGACCCGATCGAGCGCTACGCGTACTACCGGATCGGCTATCACCGCGGGCTCGACACCCTCCGTGCCAACGGGTGGCGCGGGTCGGGCTATGTGCGCTGGGGCGAGGGCGGCAACGACGGGTTCCTGCGGTGCCTGCTCGGCCTCCAACAGATGGCCGCGACGATTGGCGAGGACGACGAAGCCGAGCGCTGCGCCGTATTCCTCCAGCAACTCGACCCGCGCGGTGTGCCCGGCGCCTGACATGACCGCCGGGGTAGTGCTCACCGGCGGGGTGAGCCGGCGGATGGGCCGCGACAAGGCGCTCGTCGAGGTCGACGGCGTGGCGATGGCTGCCCGCGTCGCCGCCGCCCTGGTCGACGCCGGCTGCAACCCGGTGTGGTGCCAGGGCGGCGATGCGATGGCGCTCGCCGCGACCGGTCTGGCCGTGCACGCCGACTCGGCACCCGGCCAAGGCCCTGTCCCCGCGATCCTCGACGCGCTCGCCGCGCTGCCGTCCGGTGCCAGCGGGCTGGTGGTCGCCGCCTGCGACCTCCCCGACCTGACGGCCGACGCGGTGCGGTTGCTGCTGACCGACGCGCACCACGTCTCGATACACCGGTGGGGCGGCTGCGCCGCGGGTGCGGCACTCGACGACCGGTGGGGCGGAGCGCATGACGATCGGAACAGGCGCGCGCCGGTCGCGTTGGCCGTCGCCGGCGCACCACAACTGGTCAGCTGTTGGCCGGCTGCGGTCCGTGGCGAGCTCGCCCGCCTGGTCGCCGAAGGAGCGCGCTCGTACCGGCAGGTACTCGCCGCGCTGGATGCTCGTCTCATCGAGACCCCGCCGGCGATCGTCCGGAACGTGAACGCCCCCGGCGACCTGCAGCCGTGAGGTGGTTTCGACAGGCTCAACCACCTGGTCAGCCTGTAAGAGCGCCCCCGGTGGTCTCGATACATCTGGCAGAGCCGGGCACTCGACCACCTGGGAGGCTTGCGCCCGGTGGTTGAGCCTGTCGAAACCACCGCTGGCTACGCTGTGAGTATGGCAATTCCCGAGGTGACCGTCGACGAGCTCGCCGGGCTGTTGGCCGGCGGAGCCCGGCTGGTCGACGTCCGCGAGCCCGACGAGTACGCCCAGGCACGTGTGCCCGGAGCCGTGCTCGTGCCACTCGGTACGGTGCCCGAGCAGGTCGAGGCGTTCCGCGGCGAGGGGCCGGTGTACGTCATCTGCGCCCGCGGTGGGCGCAGCCTGAAGGCCGCCGAGTACGTCGCCGAGCACGGCATCGACGCCGTCAACGTCGCCGGTGGCACGCTGGCCTGGATCGACGCGGGTCACCCGGTCGACGCCGGCTGACCCGTGACATCTGTTACCTCCCACCGCTGGATCGACACCGACGACGAGCTCGCCGACCTGCTCGCCGAGCTGGTCACGGTTCCCCGCTACGCGATCGACACCGAGTTCCACCGCGAGCGCACGTACTTCCCGGCGTTGGCCCTGGTGCAGCTCGCGTGGGAGACGCCGGGCGGACAGCAGCTGGCCCTGGTCGACCCACTCAAGGTCGACGTCGCCCAGTTCGCCGACCTGTTCGAGGCCGACGTCGAGGCGGTGTTCCACGCCGCCCAGCAGGACCTCGACGTGCTCACATCGTCGGTCGGCGCGGTACCGGCACGGCTGTTTGACACACAGATCGCAGGCGGGTTCGTGGGGTATGGCACTCCCTCGCTGGTGTCGTTGTTGCAGGGCGAGCTGGGCATCACCGTGCCGAAGGGCGATCGCCTCACCGACTGGCTACGGCGCCCGCTCAGTGAAGCCCAGCGCGAGTACGCGGCGGCCGACGTGGCCTACCTGTTCGCCACCCAAGACCGCCTGCTCGCCGAACTCGACTCGCTCGGCCGTGTCGGGTGGGTGTACGAGGCGTGCGACGAGCTGCGCCTCCGCCCGGCGGGCATGTCCGACCCCAGCGAGGCGTGGATGCGCCTCAAGGACGTCAAGGGGTTGCGTCCGCGGGCACGCGCGGTGGCGCAGTCACTAGCGGCGTGGCGCGAGCGCACGGCTGCGGCCCGCAACGTCCCCGTCCGCCAGGTGCTGCCCGACCTGGCGATCTTGGGTATCTCGCAACGGCGCCCCGCCACCGAGGGCGACCTCAAGCAGGCCCGCGGGGTCGACGAGCGCTTCCAGCGCGGCAAGGTCGCGGCCGAGATCCTCGCCGCGGTCGCCGAGGGCAACGCCGCCGAGCCACCCGAGCCACCGGTGTCGACCGACGACCTCGAGCGCGACCTGCGCCCGGCCGTGACGCTGGTGTCGGCGTGGGTCAGCCAGGTCGCCAAGCAGGAACGGATCGACACGGCGATGCTGGCCACGCGGGCCGACCTGATCGCCCTGCTGGCCGGCGACCCCGACGCGCGCCTGCGTCACGGCTGGCGGGCCGAGCTGCTCGGCGAGGGCATCGAGCGCCTGGTGGGCGGCCAAGCCGCGCTGACGTTCGACAAAGGCGCCGGCCTGCGCCTCGTCGACCTTCCCGGTGGTTGAGCCTGTCGAAACCGACCCTGATGGCAGGGGTGGTTTCACAGGCTCAACCACCGACCGTGCCGCGGGCTTTGCGCCAGAGGGCGTCGAAGGTGGCGATCGGGTCGGTGGCCCGGCTGCCGTACGAGTGCACCGGGCGGCGTTCGCCGACCGCCTGGTTGAGGATCACGCGTTGGGGGACCGATGGTTGCCAGATCGCCTTGCGGCCGACGATGCGCGCCAGCTCGTCGATCCGCCGCTCGGCCTCTGCCGACACGGCCGGCACCCGGTTGAGGATCACCCCGGCCAGCTCAAGGTCGGGGTTGGTGGTGTCCCACACGTCGTCGATCAGGTCGGCGACGCCACCGATGCCACGCAACCCGAGCGCCGACGGCTCGACCACGACCAGCGCGTAACGCGCCGCGGTGAGTGCCGAACGGGTCAGGTTGCCCAGCGACGGCGGGCAGTCGATCAGGATCGCCGCGTACTGGTCGGCCACGCCGTCGAGTTGCTTGCGGAGCCGCTTCGACGTACCGGTCTCGTGGTCTTGCAGGCCCGGCACCGACGGTACGACGTCGATCTCGCCGGGCAGCACACCTCCCCACGGAGACGGCACCACCACGTCGGCCAGCTTCGGCCCACCCGATTTGAGCAGGTCGGCGACCGAAGCGGTCACCGACGCCGGTTCCACCCCGAGCACCCACGTGCTCGAGGCCTGTGGGTCGAGGTCGACCACCAGCACCTTGCGGCCGGCAGCGGCCGCGGCCGACGCCAACCCGAGTGTGACGGTGGTCTTGCCGACCCCGCCCTTCTGGTTGAGAATTGCCAGCGTGCGCCGCATGACGGGCATCGTAGGCGCGTCCCATGACGCGTTTTGTCGGGCCTCGCCGGGTAAACTGGCGATCAATGTCATTCCTCTAGTTGATGTGGGAGCCCTGTCGTGAAGAAGGGTCGTCATCGTCGCTTCGAAGAAGCGCGCAAGTTGAAGCAGTCGGGCCCAGGGGCCTTCGACCTGGGGTTCGGCGACCGTTCGTCGGGTGATGCTCCCCCAGACGACGAGTACGCCGCCTTGGCGGAGAAGTACGGCGTCACGTTCGAGGACGACGACGAGGACTGACTACCCCGAACGAACCACGGTTCGTTACCGGCGTACCACCGGGTGCGGGAGCGGCGTCCACCCAGGTCGCTCGAGGAGTTCCACCAAACGGCGGTAGTTCGCCGCGCCGATCAGTTCGGTGATCTCGTCGGCCGACGTCTGATACACCGGGCGGGCGGCCGTGAACGCCTCGGGCGCCTCGGTGCACCACCAGTGGAACTCCTGGCCGCCCTCGCCCCAGTCGCGGCGCTTCCACTCGCGCAGGTGTGAGGTCACGTGGCCGTTGTCGTCGGTGGTGTGGTCGAGGCGGATCGGCACCTGCCAGCACACGTTCGGCTTCCAGTCGAGCGGGCGTTCCCCAGCCGCCACCGCGGCAATGTGCAGCGCGCACCCGGCCCCTCCGGCGAAACCCGGGCGGTTGAGGAAGATGCACGCGTCGTCGACCAACCGGGTGACCGTGGGCGGCTCGACGCCTTCGGGTGTCGTGTCGTCGAAGGCATCGTGGGCGTCACCCGGCCGGAGGAACCCGCCGCGCACCGCCTTGGCGTGGAACTGCATGTGTTCGGGTCGTACCCGCACGAATGCCCGCACCACCGTTTGCACGTCGTCGTCATCGACGAAGTGGGCGCCGTAGCTGCAACACCCCTGGGCCATCTCGGTGGCGTCGTCGTCGAGCACACCCTGGCAGCCTTCGCCCCAGATGCAGTGGTAGGCCGAGCGGAGATAGGTGGCGTCGCACAACCATGTGCGGTTCTCGTCGGCGTCCTCGAACGACACCCACTCGTGCACGTCGTCGGAGGGCGGCCGCGTACCGGTACTCATTCCCCCGGAAGCTAGCTGCGGGTTGAGCGCCTAGGCTGCAACGACCATGTCTCCAGCGATCTCCGCCGACCAGCTGCGCGCCTCGTTCCTCGACTTCTTCGCTGCTCGCGATCACAGTGTGGTGCCGTCGGCGAGCCTGATCCCCAACGATCCCACGGTGATGTTCACCGTGGCCGGGATGGTGCCGTTCAAGTCGTACTTCACCGGCGACGAGGTGCCGCCGTTCGCCCGCGCGGTCGACGTGCAGAAGTGCGTGCGGGCCGGCGGCAAGCACAACGACCTCGACGACGTCGGGCGCACCAAGCGGCACCTCGTGTTCTTCGAGATGCTCGGCAACTGGAGCTTCGGCGACTACTTCAAGAACGAGATCATCCCGTGGAGCTGGGAACTCGTCACGTCCAGCCGAGAGGCGGGCGGGTGGGGCCTCGACGGCGACCTGATCTGGGTCACCGTGCACGATTCCGACGACGAGGCCGAGCAGATCTGGCACGAGCAGGTGGGCATGCCGATCGAGCGCATCCAGCGGCTCGGCGACAAGGACAACTTTTGGCAGATGGGCGACACGGGGCCGTGCGGTCCGTGCTCCGAGCTGCACATCGACCGCGGACCCGCGTTCGGGCCTGACGGTGGGCCGGCCAACGATCCCCACGGCGACCGGTTCATGGAGTTCTGGAACCTGGTGTTCATGCAGTACGACCAGGCGCCCGACGGGTCGCGGACGCTGCTGCCCAAGCCGTCGGTCGACACCGGGGCCGGGCTCGAGCGAGTGCTGGCCTTGCTCCAGGGCGTCGACTCGGTGTGGGAGACCGACCTGATGCTCCCGTTGATCGAGGCCGCCCAGTCGGCCACCGGCAAGCGCTACGCGGTCGGCGACTACGCCGACCGTGAGTCGTTCGCGATCCGCGTGCTCGCCGAGCACGCCCGGTCGGCCACGATGCTGGTCGGCGACGGTGTGTTCCCGTCGAACGAGGGTCGTGGCTACGTCCTCCGCCGGATCATCCGCCGGGCACTGCGCTACGCCTACCTCCTCGGTACCGAGCAACTCGTGATGCCGAGCCTGGTCGAGACCGCGATCGACGTGATGGGCAACGCCTACCCCGACGTGGTCAAGCAGCGCGAGTTCATCGTCGGCGTGCTCGGCCGTGAGGAAGAGCGCTTCCGCCAGACGCTGAAGAATGGCCTGTCGATCCTCGACCAGGAACTTGCCGGCCAGCAGTCGACGCTGTCGGGCTCGACCGCGTTCCTCCTGCACGACACGTACGGCTTCCCGCTGGAACTCACCCAAGAGATCGCCGGCGAGCGTGAGGTGGCGGTCGACCTGGCCGGATTCGAGTCGGCGATGGCCGACCAGCGCGAGCGCGCCAAGGCCGCCCACACCGCGGCCAGGGGCACCGACGACGGGCGCGTCGACGAATACCGCGAGGTCGTCGAGCAGTTCGGCATCACCGAGTTCGTCGGCTACGGCGCGGCCACCGTCGAGGGGCGCGTGCTCGCCGTGGTCGACGGCCCGGTGGTCGACGACGCGCCCACCGTCGAGGTGTTCCTCGACCGCACGCCGTTCTACGCCGAATCCGGCGGTCAGGTGGGCGACACCGGCACCATCACCACGCCGACCGGGCGCGTCGAGGTGCTCGATACCACGTTTGCGCTGCCCGGGCTGCGGCGTCATGTGGCGCGGCTGGTCGAGGGCGAGATCACGCCCGGTCAGGCCGCCACCGCTGCGATCGACGACGATCGCCGGGCGGCCACTCGGCGCAACCACACCGCCACACACCTGTTGCACTGGGCGCTGCGGCACGTGCTCGGCAACCACGTCAAGCAGGCCGGCTCGTACGTCGGGCCCGACCGGCTGCGGTTCGACTTCTCGCACTACGAAGCGGTGACGACCGAGCAGATCGCCGAGATCGAGCGGCTCGTGAACGACGAGACGCTGCGCAACGAGCCGGCGATCGCGTTCGAGACCAGCAAGAGCGAGGCCGAGGCGCTCGGCGCGATCGCGTTCTTCGGCGACAAGTACGGCGACATCGTCCGTGTGCTCCAGGCCGGTCCGTCGATCGAGCTGTGCGGCGGCACCCATGTATCGGCCACCGGCGACATCGGGCTGGTCAAGGTCGTCAGCGAGAGCTCGATCGGGTCGAACCTGCGACGGATCGAAGCGATCACCGGTGCTGCGTCGGTCGAGTTGCTCCAGCGCGACGAAGCCGCGCTCGGCCAGATCGGCCGCCTGGTCGGGGCCACTGGCGAAGCCGCGGTCGACGGGGTGCAGCGCAAGCTCGACGAACTCAAGGCCGCCCAGGCCGAGCTGAAGGGGCTGCGCGCCAAGCTCGCTACCGGCCGTGCCGCCGAGTTCGCCGCCGGCGCGGTCGACGGAGTGGTGGTCGAACAGGTCGACGGGTTCGAGCCGGGCGACCTGCGCGAGCTGGCGCTGGCCGTCCGCCAGCAGGCGGGCGTGCGCCGCGTCGTGCTGATCGGCGAGACCCCTGCTGGTGGTGTCGCGATCGTCGCCGCAGTGCAGCCAGCCGAGGGTCTCAACGCGAGCGACCTGATCAAAGACGCTGCCAAGGCCGTCAAGGGCGGTGCCGGCGGCAAGGGCGACGTCGCCCAAGCCGGCGGCAAGGACCCGAGTGCCATCCCCGAAGCCCTGAAGTTGGCCCACGAGGCCGCGACCGCGTGACGCACCGGTGGTCTCGATACAGCCGCTGCGCGGCCACTCGACCACCGTATAGCCACGCATGAGGGCGTTGGGGGTTGATCCGGGGACCAAGCGGATCGGGCTGGCGGTGTCGGACCTCACCGGCACGATCGCCTCGCCGCTGCTCGTGCTGCAACGCTCGAAGTCACCGCGACACGACCTCGCCGAACTGGCTCGGATCGCCCGCACCGAAGAGGCCGAGGTGATCGTGGTCGGCCTGCCGATCAACATGGACGGCTCGCACGGCCCGGCCGCCAAGGCTGCCACCGAGTTCGCCAAGCGCCTGGCTACGGTGGCGGGCGTGCCGGTCGAACTCCACGACGAGCGTCGCACCACCGTGACGGCCGAACAGGCCATGCGCGAGGGGGGCCTCGACGGCCGAGCCCGCCGTCTACGGGTCGACAAGGTGGCCGCGGCGGTGATGCTCCAGTCGTGGCTCGACTCACGACGGGCCCGCCGATGACCAGGTCGGGGTTCGACCCGGGCGTGCGCACGGCCGGCGCCGACCCCGACGACGATCGCTGGTACTCCGACTGGGCGGCCGACGACTGGGACGAGGTCGCCGAGGCCGCCGCGGTCGAGCCCGTACGCGGCCAGAACCGGGTCGTGAAGTGGGTGGTCTGGGCGATGCTCGCCCTGGCGATCGTGCTGATGCTCGTCGTCGGCTACGTCGGCTGGTGGTACGTGCAGCGGGTGACGCCCGGCGACGGCCCTCGCGAGCGGGTCGAGTTCACCGTCGCCGACGACGACACGGTCGACTCGGTGGCGGCCCGATTGGTCGCCCGCGGGCTGGTGGTCGACGCCAGTGTGTTCACCTGGTACGTCGACCAGCGGGGCGGCCTGGAACTGACACCCGGCTACTACGAGCTGCGCACGAACTCGCACATGGGCGACGTGCTCGCGGGCCTACGCAGGTCGCCGGCCGACACCGTGCAGCGGATCACCTTCCCCGAGGGTTTCACGCTGGAGCAGATCGCCAACCGGCTGGCGGCCGAGCAGCCGAGCCTGTCGGCCGACGAGTTCCTGGCCGCGACACAGACCGCGGTGGTGCCCGACGCGTACGGCCGGCCGGCCGGCATCAGGTCGGCCGAAGGCTTGCTGTTTCCCGACACCTACCAGGTGTCGAACGCCGACAACGAGGCCCAGGTGGTCGAGCGAATGGTCGGGCTGATGGAACGTGTGGCGATCAACCAGGAAGACTTGGTGTCGGGCGCCGCGCGGCTGCACCGCACGCCGTACGAGATCTTGATCATCGCCTCGATGATCGAGAAGGAAGCCAAGCTGCCCGAGGACCGGCCGAAGATCGCCCGGGTGATCTACAACCGTATGTCGGGCTTCATCGACATGCCGCTCCAGATCGACGCCACGCTGTACTACGGCAACGACCGCTCCACACCGTTCCCCGAGCTACGCGACATCGACTCGCCGTACAACACGTACATGTACCACGGGCTGCCGCCGACACCGATCGCCAGCCCTGGCCGGGCAGCGATCCAGGCGGCGCTCAATCCGGCGCCCAACCCGCCACCGGGCGACCCGATTTGCCAGGCCTTGCCCGACCCCACCCAGGGCTGCCTGTATCTGTACTACGTGCTCGCCACGAAGGAGGGCGGCCACGCGTTCGCCGCCACCTACGAACAGCATGAAGCCAACATCGCCACCGCCCGCGCCGCCGGAGTGCTGCCATGAACGACGAATCGCGCTCGGCGCGTCAACGTCAAGGCCAGTTCCGCCAACGGTCGTCGAGTAGGGCGCGCAGCCGATCGCTTTGGCTGTCAGCTCGCGGATGCGCTGGTGCAGCCGAACTACGGTCGTCGAGTAGGGCGCGCAGCGCCCGTATCGAGACGCGGTGCGCGCACGAGGTGTCAGTGCGACGGTTGGTGAGCCGGTGACGGCGATCAGCGGGGCGACCCGCGTGGTGGGCGTGATCGGTTCACCGGTGCGGCATTCACTGTCGCCGGCGCTGCACAACGCGGCCTTCGATGCCGGCGGGCTCGACTGGCGCATGCTCGCCTTCGAGGTCGCGCCGGGCGATGGCGCCGCCGCGGTCGCGGCGATGCGCACGCTCGGCATCGCCGGGCTGGCGGTCACGATGCCGCACAAGGCCGACGTGGCGGAAGCAGTCGATGCGCTCGATCCAGCCGCGGCCGCGCTGCGGTCGGTCAACACCGTCGTGCTGCACCCCGACGGCTCGACGTTCGGCGCCTCCACCGACGGCGACGGGTTCGTCGACTCGCTGGTGGCCGCCGGCTACGCGGTGGGTGGCCGCCGGGTGGTGGTGCTCGGTGCCGGGGGAGCCGCGCGCTCGATCGTGTACTCGCTCGGCACGGCCGGGGCGGCCGACGTGGCGGTGGTGAACCGCACCGTGGGGAGCGCCGAGGAGTGCGCCGCGCTGGCCGCCGTAGGACGGGTCGGCACGGTCGCCGATGTCGCCGACGCCGACCTGCTGGTGAACACGACCCCGGTCGGTATGGGTGGCTCGGGCGAACTACCGGTCGATGTGGCGGTGCTGCGCGCCGACCTGGCTGTGTGCGACATCGTGTACCACCCGCTCGAGACCCCGCTGCTGGCGGCCGCCCGGGAGCTCGGTGCGAGGACGATCGACGGCCTCGGCATGCTTGTGCACCAGGCCGTCCACCAGCAGCAACTGTGGACGGGTTCCTCTCCCGACCCCCAGACCCTGCGCGCCGCCGCCGAATCCGAACTCACCCCCCGAGCCTGAGTGGGCTCACGGATAGGCGACCGCCGCCAAGGCGGTTGAGCCTGTCGAAACCACCGAGACCCCCGACGACCGGTGGTTTCGACAGGCTCAACCACCTGGTGCCGCTGCTCCACCTATCCGCTCATGTCCGAAGACACCACGCGCTGGCATTCACGGTCCCGGGGGACCTAGCGCGGTTCGATGTGCGTGCGGACGACCCAGCGGTGTTTGCCGATCAGCCGGTCGCGGGTGAAGCCGAGCTGCTCGTAGGTCGACAGGGCACCGTGGTAGAGGAACCCGGCCGGCACCGCCTCGACCGGCTCGGGGTAGCCCTCGACCACCCCTCCGCCCAGGCGGGCGATCAGGTCGAGCGCGCCGACCAACGCCGCCTCGGCCACACCTTGGCGGCGGTGCCCTTTGGCGGTGAAGCAGCAGGCGATGCGCCAGTCGGGGAGCGGCGCCAAGGCCGCTTCGTACTCGCGCCGGTTCTTGATCCGCGGGAGCTCGTCGGGCGGCCCGAACTGGCACCAGCCGACGCACCGGTCGCCGCTGAACACCAACGCGGCGTGGGCGTCGCCGGCGAACACGCGGGCCTGTTTGCGGGCCCGGTTGGTGGCGACCCACCCGTCACCCTTGGCGACGCCTTCCGGATGGAACCCGATGCACCAGCAACCGCTCGGGAACGCGTCGGAGTGCTCGGCCAGGTCGGCGAACGCCTCCCACGTGTCGGCCCCCAGTGGGCGCACCGTGAGCTCCGCAGTCACGGCCCGACGTTACTCCGCGGCACGAGAACGGAATCGGGTACAGCGGGCTCGTAGGGTCGCCGGCATGCGTCGGGGGTTGATTGCGTTGGTGCTGGTTCTGGCTGCCTGCTCGGGTGGTGACGACGCGGCCGGGCCGGTGGCGAGCGACCCACCGGTCACGCCGACGCCGACCACCGAGCCGGTGCCGCCCTCGACAGCAGCGCCCACCACCACGAGTGCTCCGGCACCGAACACCACCGCGCCGCCGGCGACCACGGCCGCGCCGACGGCCACGACCGCGCCGACGATCAAGGTCGACTTGGCCGAGGTCGCGGCCATCATCGACGGGTTCGTCGTCGAGCGCGGGCTCAACGGGGCCGGGTTGGTGATCGTCGACGCCGAGGACGGGATCGTCGGCGAGTACTACACCGGCGAGTTCGGCCCCGACCGGGTGTCGTTCGTCGCCTCGTCGTCGAAGATGGTCACGGCCGGGGTGCTGATGCACCTCGCCGACCAGGGTCTGCTCGACCCCGACCAGCCGATTGCCGAGTACGTGTCGTGGGCCGCCGGGCACAACACGGGCATCACCGTCGCCCAGTTGCTGTCGAACAGTTCTGGATTGGTCGGGCTGGGGCCCGACCCGACCTACCCGCCGTACCTGTGCCAGTTCCTGCCCGACCGCGAGCTCGAAGAGTGCGCCGCCCAGATTTGGACGACCGACGGCGACGACGCCGACATCGTGTCGCCCGACACCGAGTACCGGTATGGCGGGGCACAGTGGCAGATCGCCGGGGCGGTGGCCGAGACCGTGTCGGGCAAGTCGTGGGCGCAGCTGCTCGACGAGGTCTACGTGCGGCCCTGCGGCGTCGAGTCGCTCGGGTACAACAACCACTGGAGCACGCTCGGGGGCGGCGGGTTCGGTTACCCGTCCGGGTTCGACGGCGACGTGTCGGTGCTGGCCCCGACCGACAACCCGCACATGGAGGGTGGCCTGTACATCGACCCGCGCGACTACGCCGAGCTACTGCTCATGCACCTTCGCGGCGGGGTGTGCGGCGACACCCAGGTGCTCTCGGCCGAGGCGCTGGCGGCGATGCACGCCGACCGCACGGGCACGGCGTACGCCGGCAACACCCAGACCGGCAGCGGCTACGGGCTCGGGTGGTGGGTGTACCCCGACCAGTACCGCATCGACGATCCGGGAGCGTACGGCTCGTACCCGTGGCTCGACGTCGGCGCCGGGTTCGGGGCGTACCTCGTGGTCGAGGCCGACGCCGGCCTCGGCGCCCAACTCGCCGGGCTGCTGTTCGAACCGGTCGAGGCGGCGGTAACGACCGCCCGTTAGCCTTGATCCAATGCTCCGCTACCTGACTGCAGGCGAATCGCATGGCCAGGCGCTGGTGGTGATCGTCGAGGGGTTGCCGGCGGGGTTGGCCGTCACGGTCGACGACATCCAGGCCGATCTGGCCCGGCGCCGGCTGGGGTACGGGCGCGGCCCCCGGCAGCGGTTCGAGGTCGACGAGTTGACGCTCGTGGGTGGTGTGCGTCACGGGCGCACGCTCGGCGCGCCGGTGGCGATCGAGATCAAGAACACCGAGTGGTTCCGCAGCGACAAGTGGCACGACGAGATGTCGCCCGAGCCAGGCCAGACGAAAGATCCGCTCACCCAGGTACGGCCCGGCCACGCCGACCTGGCGGGCATGCAGAAGTACGGCTTCACCGACGCCCGCGACGTGCTCGAACGGGCATCCGCGCGCGAGACCGCGGCCCGGGTGGCCGCCGGTGCGTTGGCGAAGTTGCTGCTGGCCGAGATCGGCGTCGATGTCATCAGCCACGTGATCCAGATGGGCGACGTACGCCTGCCGGCAGATGCCGCCCGGCCCACACCGTCCGACCTCGAGAAGGTCGACGCCAGCGAGGTGCGCTGCTTCGACGCCGGCGCCACGGCGGCGATGGTCGAAGCGATCAAGGCCGCCGCCAAGGAGGGCGACTCGCTCGGCGGTGTCGTCGAGGTGCTCGGGTTCGGCGTGCCGGTCGGGCTCGGCAGCCACGTGCACTGGGACCGCAAGCTCGACGCCCTGCTGGCGCAGGCGTTGATGTCGATCCAGGCGGTCAAAGGCGTCGAGATCGGCGACGGGTTCGACGTCGCCGGCCGGCTCGGCAGCGAGGCCCACGACGCGATTCGCTGGGACGCCGAGCAGAACCGCTACACGCGCTTGTCGACGCTGGCCGGTGGCGTGGAGGGCGGCATGACCACGGGTGAGTTGGTGGTCGCCAGGGCGGCGATGAAGCCGCTGGCGACGCTCAACCGGCCCACCCTCGAAACCGTCGATACCGCCACGAAGGAATCGGCGGTGTCGTTCAAGGAACGCACCGACGTCACGGCCGTGCCGGCGATGGGTGTGGTGGCCGAGACGATGGTGGCGCTCGTGCTCGCCAGCGAGGCCCAGCGCAAGTTCGGTGGCGACAACGTCGCCGAGTTCGTGCGCAACTTCGAGGCCTTCCAACGCACCCTGCCCTGATGCACCTGGTCGTGATCGGGTTGATGGGGGTGGGCAAGACCACCGTCGGCCGGCGCGTGGCGGCGTTGCTCGACCGTCCGTTCGTCGACTCCGACCACCACATCGAGGCCACCACCGGCCGCACCGTCAAGCAGATCCTCACCGACGACGGCGTCGAGGTACTGCGGACGGTGGAGGCGGCGGCGCTGTTCGACGCGGTCGACGCGCCGATGCCGTCGGTGATTGGTTGCGCGGCGGGAGTGGTGCTCGACCCGGCCAACGTCGACCGGATCAACGCCGCCCGTGACGAGGGGGCGTTGCGGGTCGTCTGGTTGACCGGCGACCCGGCGGTGTTGGCGCCGCGCACCCAATCGCGTGGCCACCGTCCGTGGCTCGACGACGATCCAGCGGCCACACTGGCGCGTATGCACGCAGAACGCGGCCCGCTCTACGAGCAGATCGCCGACCTCACCGTCGACGTCACCCCCGACGGCGCCGAAGGCAACCCCGACCTCACCGCGGCCGAGATCGTCGAGTGGTTGGTATGAGGCGGGTCAGGGTGCCGCTGGGGGAGCGGGCATACGACGTGGTGGTGGGGCATGGCGCGCTGGCCGAGTTGGGCGGGTTGCTGCCGCGTTCGGCCAAGCGGGCGGCGGTCGTCACCCAGGACGGCGTGCCGCCGGTCGGGGAGCTGTCACTCGCGCACGACGTGTTCACGATCGGTGCCGGCGAGCAGCACAAGTCGCTCGACACCGTCGGCGAGCTGTGCCGGGCCTTCGCCCGGGCCGGGCTGACGCGCAACGACGTGGTGATCGGTGTGGGCGGCGGCATGGTCACCGACGTGGCCGGGTTCGCGGCTGCCAGCTACCACCGCGGCATCCCGGTGGTGCACGTCGCCACCACGCTGCTCGGCATGGTCGACGCCGCGATCGGTGGTAAGACCGGCGTGAACATCCCCGAGGGCAAGAACCTGGTGGGGGCGTTCTGGCAGCCGTCGGGCGTGGTGTGCGACCTCGACGCGCTCGCCTCGCTGCCCGAGCGCGAGCTGCGTTGCGGGTACGGCGAAATGGCGAAGTACCACTTCCTCACCGGCGACGACCTGTTGGCGATGAGCCTCACCGACCGGGTCGCCCGGTCGGTCGAGATCAAGGCCGAGGTGGTCGCCTCCGACGAGCGCGAGGGCGGCCGCCGGGCGCTGCTCAACTACGGCCACACGCTGGCACACGCGCTCGAAACGGCCACCGAGCACCGCCTTGCCCACGGCGAAGCGGTCGCGATCGGGCTGATCTACGCCGCCCACCTGGCGCGCGAGCTGGGGCGCATCGACGACGCCCGGGTCGACGAGCACTTCCGTGTCGTCGCCGACGAGTACCAGCTGGCCACCGGCCTGCCCGCCGGGCTCGAACCCGGGCGCCTGGTCGCCCTGATGCATCGTGACAAGAAGGCCCTCGACGGGCTCACGTTCGTGCTCGACGGCCCCGACGGGGTCGAGGTGGTGCCTGGCCTGCCGGAGACTCCGGTACTCGCCGCACTCGGGCGGATGGCGTGACCTGCGATGGTTGAGCCGGTCGTCACCACCGAGCGTCTGGTGTTGCGCCGCTGGCGCGAGTCGGACCGCCCCGCGTTCCGCGCGCTCAACGCCGACCCGCAGGTGATGGCCACGATCGGGCCACCGATGTCGAGCGAGCAGTCCGACGCATTCATGGACCGGATCGAGGTCGGGTTCGACCAACACGGGTTCGGGCTGTGGTGCGTCGAGCTCGACGGCGAGCCGATCGGGTTCACCGGCTTGTCGGTGCCGTGGTTCCGCGACGGCGTCGAGGTCGGCTGGCGGATCCGCTCCGAGCACTGGGGTCGCGGGTACGCGCCCGAAGCTGCCACCGCCTGTTTGGGGGTCGCGTTCGGGCAGCTCGGTTTCGACGAGGTGATCTCGTTCACCGCGGTCACGAACCGCAACTCACAACGGGTGATGGCCAAGATCGGCCTCACCCGCGACCCGGAGGCCGACTTCGACCACCCGTCGGTGCCCGAGGGCAACCCGCTGCGGCCGCACGTGCTCTACCGGATCACGCAGGCGGCGTGGGCGTTACGCTCGCAGCCGTGACCACCGTCCTGCTCCTGCACGGGCCGAACCTGAACCTGCTCGGCCAGCGCGAGCCGCACATCTACGGCACCGACACGCTCGCCGACTACGTCGAGTACGCGACCACGGTCGCCGACAAGCACGGGCTGACGGTCGCGGCGCACCAGTCGAACAGCGAGGGTGAGCTGATCGGCCACATTCACGCCGCGCGCACGAACGGCACAGCGGCGATCGTCATCAACCCGGGGGCGTTCACGCACTACGCGTGGGCGATCCACGACGCGCTCAAGGCGTTCGAGGGCCCGATCGTCGAGGTCCACATCTCGAACCCGAACGCCCGCGAACCGTGGCGCCACACCAGCGTGGTGGCTCCGGCCGCGACGGGCTCGATCATGGGCTTCGGCAAGCACGGCTACGACCTCGCCATCCAAGCCGTCGCCGCCAAGCTGGGGAGCTGACCCGGGGTGCCCGGCACCTCGCGTTACCCGGGGATTTCCTACGGGGGGCGGGTGGATGCGCTGCGGGGGTTGTTGGGCGAGCGGGGGCTGGCGGCGATGGCGCTCACCAACCTCACCAACATCCGCTGGCTGACGGGGTTCACCGGGTCGAACGGGTTCGTGGCCGTGCTGCCCGACCGGCTCGTGCTCGTCACCGACGGGCGCTACGGCGAGCGGGCGACGGCCGAACTCGCCGCGGCCGGCGTGGCCGCCGACATCGAGATCGGGCTCACCCAGGCCGAACAGCACGCCAAGTTCGTCGGCGCCCTCACCGGCCCCGAGCGAGTCGGTGCCGAGTCGCTCACGCTCAGCCATCACCGCTGGCAGGCCTACGCCGCCGAACTGCCGGTCGCACCCGCCGACGGCATGATCGAGGACCTTCGGCGCACCAAGGACGACGGCGAGGTCGCCCGCATCGCAGCCGCGGCCGCCGCGGCCGATGCCGCGCTGGCCGAGGTGGCCCCGTTGCTGGCCACCGGCGTCACCGAACACGACGTGCGCACCGAACTCGAATACCGGATGCGTCTGCACGGCGCCGACGGGCCGAGCTACGACACCATCGTCGCCTCCGGCCCCGAGCACGCAGCCCGGCCACACCACGAGGTGACGCACCGCCCGATCGTGGAGGGCGACACCGTGGTGATCGACGTCGGCGGCCTGGTCGAGGGCTATCACTCCGACATGACCCGCAGCTACGTGGTGGGCGAGCCGTCGGCCCGCCAGTTGGAGATGTACGACCTGTTGCTCGACGTTCAACTCGCCGGATTGGCGGCCGTCCGTGCGGGGATGCCCGCCAAGGACGTCGACGCGGTGTGCCGCCAAGCGGTCACCGACGCAGGCTTGTCCGAGTGGTTCCTGCACTCCACCGGCCACGGCGTCGGGCTCCAGATCCACGAAGACCCGTTCGAGTCGCCGGTCAGCACGGCCGAACTCCGCGCCGGAGACGTCGTGACCGTCGAACCTGGCCTCTATCGTGTCGGATTCGGCGGCTTCCGCATCGAGGACCTGGTGGTCGTGACCGAGTCCGGATGCCGCATTCTGACCAAGACGCCGAAGGACACCCCATGCCCACCATCACCACCAACGACCTGAAGACCGGTATCACGCTCGAACTCGACAATGGACTCTTCCAGGTCGTCGAGTTCCAGCACGTGAAGCCCGGCAAAGGCGGTGCGTTCGTGCGCACCAAGCTGCGCAACGTCAAGTCGGGCAACGTGTTCGACCGTACGTTCAACGCCGGCATCAAGATCGAGCAGGCGATCATCAACCGCGAAGAGATGCAGTTCCTCTACCGCGACGGCGACGACTACGTGTTCATGAACAACGACACGTTCGAGCAGCAGAACGTGCCGCCGGTCACGCTCGGCGAGGCCGCCGACTACATGATCGAGGGCATGACCGCCCAGATCGCCTACTTCGGCACCGAGATCGTCGGTGTCGAGATCGCCGCTTCGGTCGAACTCACGGTCGCCGCCACCGAGCCGGGCGTGCAGGGCGACCGGGTGTCGGGCGCCCGCAAGCCGGCCACGCTCGAGACCGGCAAGGTCGTCCAGGTGCCGCTGTTCGTCGAGCAGGGCGAGAAGATCAAGGTCGACACCCGCACCGGCGACTACATCACACGGGTCTGACGGCCCGCCTGATGGAACGTCCCGACGAACGGTCCGACGCTCGCGAGCGCGCCCTGTACCTCCTGTACGAGGCGCAGGCCAAGGGCATCGACCCGGCCGACACACTCGACCTCCAGGTGATCGAGCCCGACGAGTTGACCCAACTGCTCGTGCGCGGCGTCAGCGAACACGGCTCGGCGGTCGACGCGCTGATCGCCGAGCGCGCCGAGGGCTGGACGCTGGCGCGCATGCCAGTGCTCGACCTGAGTGTGATGCGGCTGGCCACGTTCGAACTCGTCCACCGCACCGACGTGCCCACTGCGGTGGTGCTCAACGAGGCGGTCGAACTGGCCAAGCGCTACTCCACCGACGACAGCGGCCGCTTCGTCAACGGCGTGCTCGCGGCGATCGCCGCCGCTACTCGCTCGGCCTGAGCGAGTAGCGGGGTAGGCCGGCGACCGGCGGCGCGTCGGCGGGGTTCGGTATGGTCCGGCCCGTGACAAAGGGGATGGTGGTGCGCACGCTGTGGTGCGCGGTCGCCGCCGTGTTCGTGGTCGCGGTCGTGGGCCCGCGGTGGCGGAGTGGGTTCCCGCCGGTGTACCCCGACAGCCACTCGTACCTCGACGTCGCCTCACGCAACCCCTGGTCACCGAAGTTCTGGGTCGATCAGCGCCCGCCCGCGTACCCGCTGTTCGTCTGGCTGTTCGGGTCGTCGCCCGGGTGGATCGTGGCCGCCCAGACACTGTGCTGGGTGGCCGCCTGGGCGTGGCTGATGTCGACCGCCTGGCGCCGGCTCGCGTCACGACCGATCGCGGTGATCGCCGTCGTCGTGCTGGGGTTGCTGGCGGTCGAGAGCCGGTGGGCGATGTGGAACACCCAGATCCTCACCGAGTCGCCATCGGGTTCGCTGGCCGTGGCCGGCCTGGCCGCGTGGTGGCGCTGGTTCGCCGAGCCGGGCAGGTTCCGTACCACCGTCGCGGTCGCGCTCACGGTGGCGTGGATGTTGGTGCGCGACTCGAACGCCCTGTCACTCCTGGTGGTCGCGGTGCCGGCGGCTGCCGTCGCGGGCGTGCTGCACCTGCGCTCCGAACGCGACGGTCCGCGCCGGCGGACGATGACGTTGGCGCTCGCGGCGGTGCTCGTGGCGGGGGTCGCGTCGATCGGCACGCAACTCGCGGCCGACCGCAACACCGCCACGTTCCACAACAACATGGGCCTGCGCTGGTTGCCGTCGGCGACGATGCGTGAATTCTTCGAGTCGCACGGCCTGCCCGTGTCGCCGGCGTTGGAGGAACGCAGCGGGAAGGACGCGTGGGCCGACGGCGAAGCATTCCTGCGGGCGCCCGAGCTGGACGAGTACCGGGCGTGGGCTGCCGGCAGCGGGCGCGTCTGGGCCGCCTGGTCGGTGGTGGCACGGACAGGCTGGTACCTCGACCGGTTCCACGGCGAGATCGGCCTGCACACCGCGACCGACTTCGCCGTCTACGACAGCTACGCGGTGGGAGCGCACCTTCCCGACCGGCCACTCGGGCCGCTCGACCCGGCCGGCTCGGGCAAGGCGATGACGGTGTGGGGGGTCGCCATCGTGGCGCTGGCGGCGGTGAGTCTGTGGCGCGGGCGGCGTCGCGAGGTGTGCTTCGTCGGGATCTTGGGGGTACCGGTGCTGGCCGACCTGTACCTGTCGTTCGCCGGGGACGCGATCGAGGTCGGCCGCCACCTCAGCGGAGGTCTGCTGCGCTTCAGCATCGTGAGCGTCGTCGCCGTCGCGCTCCTCGCCGATCGGCTCGTCGCCGATGCGTGAACTGGGCCGGGCGATCGCCCGGCGTGCGGCCTGGCTCGATCGGTGGTACCTGCCGATCTCGATCGCCGCCCTCGCGCTCGCCGCCGCGGTGGCCGTGCTCCGGATGGAGCAGAGCACCGCCGACTTCGACCCGCAGTTCATGCGCGTGGTGGTCGAGCGCACGATGCGGTTCGGCGGCGGGTACTACGAGAACGCGATCCACAACAAAGGCCCGCTCGAACCGGTCGTGTACGAGGCCGCCGCGCGGCTCGGAGGGCGCGACGGGTTCTGGCTGGTCATCGCCGTCTTCACGCTCGGCTCGGCGCTGTGCGTCGGGGCCGCCGCAGCGCTGGTCGCCCTCCGTTCGGGAGCAGCGCGCGCCGTCGCCGCCGCTGTCGCAGCGGCAGTGGTCGCCCACCTGACGCTGTCCGAGGCGGACTACGCCGGCGTGCTGTACGCCCGCAACATAGCCGTGGCCCTGCTCGGCCTGGCGCTCGCCGTGACGGTGCTCGACCGTTGCTGGGCGACGCCGCGCCGTCGCTGGTGGGCGGTGTGGGCCGTCGGCACAGCGACGGGTTTGGCCGTGCAGACGATGTTCACCGCGTGCTTCACGGCGGTGCCCGTCCTGCTCTATGCGATGTGGACACGCCGCCACGAACGGGTCGGTGGCCGCCCGGCCTGGTGGTGGCTCCCTGCTGCGTCGGCGGTGGCGTTCAGTTCGGCCTTGGTCTGGTACGGCCTTGCCGACTTGGCCGGGCGGCGCTCGTTCGGCGACTTCGTCGACGGTTGGTGGCGCTACGCCCGGTTCATGAGCGACGCCACCGGGCGCGGCCCGGCGGGGCAGGCCGCGCTCGCCTGGAGCCGGGGCCGCGAGTACTACGCGGACCGGCCAGCGGTCGCCGGAGCGGTCGCGGTGTGGGCAGTGGTCGCGGCCGTCCGGTTCCGACGCGCCGGCGCGGCCGAGCGGGCGCTGGTGGCGCTGCTGGCTACGTGGTTCCTCGGCGCGTGGGTGGAGCTGGCGGTGTCGCAGCGCTACTCGTCGCACTACTTCTCGGTGCTGGTCGTTCCGACGTTGTTGATCGCCGCCCAGCTCGCCGGCTGGGCCACGGCGCGCTGGCGGGCACCGATCGCGGCCAGGCCGGTCGGCGCGCTGCTGCCGTTGGTCGCCACGTTGGTGACGGTGCAGGTGGGCGGCACCGCCCCGTTCGGCGTCGGCATCGAGACCTTGTCGACGACGCACTCCACCGCCGCGTTGGCGGATCGGGCGGATGCAGGGCGCGGCGGTCGGGTCCACTTCGAGCGTGCCGTGCTGAGCGCGTTCAGCTCGCCCGGCGACCCACTGCTGGCGTGGACCAGCTATCCGTGGGTGTACCTCGATCGGGAGCGCGTGTCGGCAACGCGCTACATCTGGAAGCAGTTCCTGCTCGGCGAGATCTATCTCGGCGGACGCTCGGACGACTATGTGTTCCCCGGTACGTGGGAGCGGTGGGAGGCCGACCTCGTCGCCGCCAACCCGGTCGGCTACCTCGTCGAGGCGACCAACCCGGTCGAACAGGGCACCCCGTTCGAGCGCGTGGTCGCCGAACGCTTCCGCCCGGTGCACGCCGACGACGAGGCGACGCTCGCACTCCGCAACGACCTCGTGGGGTGGCTGACGGGTCCACCGTCGGCAGCGACGCCGCTGCCTACGGAGGCTGGCAACCGGCTCGCCGACCGGGGCTGCGCGCGGATCGACGGCACGCTCGGTAGCGGCGAGACCACGTTCGTGATCGGTCCCGGTGCCGAGGCGACCATCGTCGTGTGGTTCGACGGCACCGGGGCCGCGACCGTCGAGTCGAACCGACTCGGAGTGGCCGGCTACCACGCGTTCGTCGCCCCGGGCACCACCGACTTCACGCTGGTCGCCGGTGCCCGGGCGACGCTGCTCGCGATCGGGGGCGAGGTCGTCGGCGCAGTCGAGGTCGGTGGCACCACGATCGACCTGACCGGCCCCGTCGCCGCCACCGGACTCACGACATCGGCCCCGCACCCCCTGAGCGGCTGCTGACCCGCGCGGCGCTAGCGGGGGCCGCGGAGGAGGCGGCCGGGGAGCGCGCCGGTGAACTCGTCGTCGGTGACGGTTTCGGTACCGGCGACGAACGTGTGGCGGTAGCCGCGAGCCTTCTGGACGAGGCGTGGCGCCCCGCCGGGGAGGTCGTACGCCATGCGGGCGGTGCCGAACGCCAAGCGGTCGTAGTCGATCACGTTGACGTCGGCCCGCTGACCCGGTGCCAGCAAGCCCCGGTCGGTGAGGCCGTACAGCTCGGCGGTCTGGCGGGTCTGGCGGTGGACGACGTATTCGAGCGGCAGCTTGGGGCCGCGGGTGCGGTCGCGGGTCCAGTGGGTGAGCATGAACGTGGGCGTACCGCCGTCGCAGATCACCCGGCAGTGCGCGCCAGCGTCGGCCAGCCCGAACCGGGTCGACGGGTTGAGGTGGGCCTCGTAGTTGAACGACAGGTCGCCGTAGCTGTAGTTGAAGAACGGGGCGTACAGCATCCCGTGCCCGTCGGCCGCGAGTAGTTGGTCGATGACGAGCTGGGTGGCGGGCACGCCGGTGCGGGCGGCCACCGCAGCGATCGAGTCGGAGGGCAGCGGCTCGTAGTCAATGTCGCCATCGGCCACCGCCCATGTCTTGTCGATGCCGGGGAGCTCGTCACCTGTCAGGAACTCGTCGCGGATCGGGCCGCTGGTCAGGGCGGCGATCTGTTCGGCCTTGGGGACGAACGCGATCTTCGCCCATGCCGGGTGGAACATCAGCGGGTGGTAGCTGCCCTCGAGGCACATCAACAGGCCCACCGTGCGGCCGTGCACCTGGGCGACGATCGGCAGCCCGTCGGCGCGGGCCTCGTCGAGCCGGGCGATCACGTCGCGCCAGTACTCGGGGGCCTTGTCGGTCTGGCTGAAGTTGACGCTGACCGTGCGACCGGTCTTGATCGCGATGTCGCGCATCCACGGCCACTCGTCGAGCAGGTCGGTGTGTTCGGGCGCGAACTGGAACACGCCGTGCCCCACCTCGGCCATCTTCTCGGCGATGCCGAGCAGTTCGTCGGCGGCGGCGAACGTGCCGGGCACGAGCTCGCCCGACTTCGATCGGTGCAGCGACGTGCGGCTGGTGGAGAAGCCGAGCGCACCGGCCCGCAGCCCTTCGGCAACCAGCTCGCCCATCGCCACGATGTCGGCCGCGGTGGCGTCCTCGTTGGCGGCGCCGCGCTCGCCCATCACATAGCCGCGCACGGCTCCGTGGGGCACCTGGGCGCCGAGGTCGATCACGTACTGGCGGGCGGCGAGCGCGTCCATGAACTCGGGGAACGACTCCCAACTCCACTGGATGCCTTCGGTGAGGGCCGCCCCGGGGATGTCTTCGACGCCCTCCATCAGCTCGATCAGCCAGTCGTGCCGGTCGGGGGCAGCGGGGGCGAACCCCACCCCACAGTTGCCCATCACCGCGGTGGTGACGCCGTGCCACGACGACGGTGTGAGATAGGGGTCCCACGTGGCCTGGGCGTCGTAGTGCGTGTGCACGTCGACGAAGCCGGGCGTGACGAGCAGCCCGCCGGCGTCGACCTCACGGTGCGCCGGCCCAAGGTCGCTGCCGACGGCGACGATGGTGCCGCCGTCGATCGCTACGTCGGCCGGGCGCGGGGGAGTGCCCGACCCGTCGACGACCGTCCCCCCACGAATCACGATGTCGTGCATCGCGCCACCGTACCTGTGTAGACAACGATGGATCGAGGTGATGCACCATCTTGGTTGAAGTGCTACACTCGTCCGCGTGCCCACCGTCCGGCCGCGACACACCATCACCGAGACCGACGAGATCGCCGCCGCGATCGACGCGATGTTGCGTGCCCAGCCCGAACTGACCCGTGCCGACGCGCTCCGTGAACTCGCCGTGCGGGCAGCCCGAGGAGAAGCGATCGAGTCCATCGACGAGCGTCGTCGGCGGATCACCGCGTTGGCGGGCAGCCTGACGGGGGTGTACCCCCCGGGTTACCTCGCCAGTTTGCGCGAGGACTGGCCCGAGTGACGTCCGAGCTCGTGCTCGACGCGAGCACGGTGATCGCGTTCCTCGATGCCCACGATGCGCACCACGCCGCGGCCGCCTCGCTGCTGGTGCCGCACGCGACCGAGCGGGCCACCCTGTACATGCACGTGGTGAACGTCGCTGAAGTACTCGTGCGCCCGGTGATGGCCGGTCGTGAGGATGCCGCGCTGAACGTGCTGGCCGAGCTTGGCGTGGTAACCGACGACGTCGCCGACCCGCCGCTCGTGCTGGCGAGGCTGCGTGCGGTGACCGGGCTGAAGATGCCCGACTGCTGCGCGCTAGCGGTCGCCCAGCGTCGCCAGCTCGAGCTGCTGACGTTCGACGACCGGCTTGCCGCGGCTGCCCGCTCCGGACGCTGACGGGCCAAGCTTGACGGGATGAGCGACGACAGCCTCCGGCAGGTCACCTTGGAACGCACCGAGCTGGGTGGGTACGTCATCCGCAACGCACGCGGTGGTGCGCTGGTGGTCGGGACCATCGAGGGGTCGCGGTTCACGCCGGTCGAGCTGTTGCTCGGGGCGCTGGCCGCGTGCGGGGCGGTCGACCTCGACCTGATCACGTCGAAGCGGGCCGAGCCGCTCTCGCTGACGGCCACCGCCGAGGGGCACAAGATCCGCGACGAGCTCGGCAATCGACTGGTCGACCTGCTCGTCACCTACGACGTGCAGTTCCCGGAGGGTGACGCGGGCGATGCTGCCCGGGCGGTCGTGCCACGCACGATCGGGCAGATCGAGTCGCGGTTGTGCACCGTCAGCCGCACCGTCGCTGTCGGTACCCCGGTCAAGACGGTCGCCGTGTGACTGGTCGCACCTGGGCGAACCTGCACCCAACCCCGACGACCGTTTCGTCCAGTTGTCGTTCGGGGGTGCCGACGGGTGCGGGATCCGCAGCGACGGTTCCGTGGCGTGCTGGGCGACGGTGCGCTGGGCGATGTCTGGCCGACGCCGTCGACGGGCTGGGCCCAGGTGTCGGCCGGCCAAGGACATGCGTGCACCATCCGCGCTTCAGCAACGACCGTCGTGACGCGTCGTGGGGTGGCGGCGGCGGTAGGGTGCGTGATCGACCGTGAAGCGGGTCCTGTGAGGCCCGGACGGCAGGAGCAAATCAGTGACGGCAAAGCAGGTGCTCTCACCTGACGACGTGCGCCGTGCGGTGACCCGCATGGCCCACGAGGTGATCGAGCGGAATCAGGGCATCGACGGTGTCGTGCTCGTGGGGTTACAGCGTGGTGGTGTGTGGCTGGCTGACGCGTTGGCCGCCGAGATCGCTCGGATCGCCGAGCCGGTGCCGCACGGCTCGATCGACGCTTCGCTGTACCGCGACGACATCGGCCTGCGGCCGGTGTCGCCCGGCAGCGTGAGCGACATCAGTTTCCCGATCGACGGCGCGATCGTCGTGCTCGCCGACGACGTGCTGTACACCGGGCGCACCGTGAAGGCCGCGCTCGACGCGATCGGCGACTACGGCCGCCCGGCCGCGGTGCAGCTCGCGGTGCTGGTCGACCGGGGGCATCGCGAGCTGCCGATCCGGCCCGACTTCGTCGGCAAGAACCTGCCGACCAGCTCGGCCGAGACCGTCGTCGCCTCGGCAGACGGGGTGACGATCGCATGAACGTTGACGTGGCCACGGTGGTTTCGACAGGCTCAACCACCTCGGGAGACGGTGGCCAGTGAAGCACTTCAGGTCGATTGCGGAGGCGGGGTCGGAGGCGTTGCAGCGGTTGCTCGAACTGGCCGACCACATGGCCGAGGTCAACCGGCGGCCGAACCCGAAGGTGCCCGCCCTGCGCGGCAAGACCGTGTGCAACGTGTTCTTCGAGGACTCGACGCGCACCCGGCTGAGTTTCGAGACCGCTGCCAAACGCCTCTCGGCCGACACGATGAACTTCGCCGTGTCGTCGTCGAGCGTCAACAAGGGCGAGAGCCTGCGCGACACGATCGAGACGATCGCGGCGATGGGCGTGGACGCATTCGTGGTGCGCCACAAGTCGTCCGGCGCCCCATGGCAGATCTCGCAGTGGACCACCGCCAGCGTCGTCAACGCCGGCGACGGCTGGGCCAACCACCCCACCCAGGCGCTGCTCGACAGCTACACGATCCGCACCGCGTTCGGCTCGCTCGACGGGCTGCGGATCGGCATCGTCGGCGATGTCCGCCACAGCCGAGTGGCCCGCAGCGACATCGAGGCGTTCACCATGCTCGGCGCCGACGTCGTGCTGGTCGGCCCGCGGACCCTCCTGCCACCCACCCCGCTGGCCCCGGCCACCGCATGCCTCGACGACGTGCTGCCCAAACTCGACGTGCTGTACCTGCTGCGCATGCAACACGAGCGGATGAACGAGTCGCTCGTGCCGAGCCTGCGCGAGTACACGGCCCGGTTCGGGCTGACCCCCGAGCGAGCCGCCCGGCTCCAGCCGCACGCGCTGGTGATGCACCCCGGCCCGATGAACCGTGGGGTCGAGATCGCCGTCGACCCGGCCGAACTGCCCGGAGCGGTCATCACCAAACAGGTCACCAACGGCATCGCCGTGCGGATGGCCGTCCTGTTCGACCTGCTGGGAAGCGGAGGCATGGAGTGAACCACGACCATCGAGTGCTCCTGGTGGTTGAGCTTGTCGAAACCACCACCACCACAGGTCTGCGGTGACGGCCATGGTTTCGACAAGCTCAACCACCTTGGAGGGCTCAACCATCTTGTTGACCGGCGGGACGGTCATCGACCGGAATGGCACGCGCGTTGGCGACGTGCGGATCGCCGACGGTGTGGTGGCCGAGCCCGGCCCTGCGGACGTCACCCTCGACTGCACCGGGCTGGTGATCTGTCCGGGGTTCGTCGACTTGCACACGCACCTGCGCGAGCCGGGGCAGGAGGAGGCCGAGACGATCGAGACCGGTTCGCGGGCCGCCGCGCTGGGCGGGTACACGGCGGTGGTGGCGATGCCGAACACCGACCCCACCCAAGACTCGGTCAGCGTCGTCGAATTCGTCCGCGGCCAGGGCCAGCGAGCCGGACTGTGCGACGTGCACCCGGCCGGGTCGATCACGATCGGGCGGGCGGGTACGCAGCTGACACCGCTCGCCGAGTTGGCCGGTGCCGGCGTGCACCTGTTCACCGACGACGGTACCGGGGTGCAGGACCCGCTGCTGATGCGGCGGGCGCTCGAGTATGCCGCCGACCTGGGCGTGACGCTCGCGCAACACTGCGAGGTCGCCCGTCTCACCGAAGGCGCCGTGATGCACGAAGGCGAGTGCTGCTCGCACCTCGGGCTGCCCGGCTGGCCGTCGCTGGCCGAGGAGCTGATGGTGTTCCGCGACATCGAGCTGTGCCGCCGCACCGGGGCGCCGGTGCACCTACTGCACTTGTCGACGGCCCGGTCGGTCGAGCTGGTGCGGGCAGCCAAGGCCGACGGCCTGGCGATCACCGCCGAGGCCACCCCGCACCACATCAGCCTCACCGACGAGCTGTTGCGCGGCTACTCGGCGCTGTACAAGGTCAACCCGCCGTTGCGGACGATGGCCGACGTGGTCGCCGTCCGTGAGGGACTGGCCGACGGCACGATCGACGCGATCGCCACCGACCACGCCCCGCACGCGGCCGACACGAAGGAACGCCCGCTCGACCAGGCGCCGCCGGGGATGGTGGGGCTGGAGACTGCGCTCGGGGTGGCGCTCGCCCATCTCGACATGCCGCTCGGCGATGTGGTGGCAGCGCTGTCGTGGAAGCCGGCCGCGATCGCCGGGCTCGGCGCGCTGCACGGCCGGCCGGTCGTGGCCGGTGAACCCGCCAACTTGACGGTGTTCGACCCGGCTGAGGAGTGGCAGGTGGTTCCGGCCCGGCTCGCCAGCCGGTCGCACAACACGCCGTTCGTCGGGGTGCCGCTGCGGGGCCGGGTTCGGCACACGTTCCTGTTCGGTACGCCGACGGTGCTCGACGGGCGGGCCCAGCGGTGAGCGGGGTGGTCTCGATACACCGGAGCGGCGGCTGCGCCGCGGGTGCGGCACTCGACCACCGAATCTCGGAATATTCATACGGTAGGGTGAATGATTATGCAACTGCGTGAAGGGGCACTCGTGCTGGCCGACGGGTCGGTGTTCGAGGGCGAGCTGATCGGGGCCGAGGTCGCCGGACCGGCCACCGGCGAGGTCGTGTTCAACACGGCCCTGTCGGGCTATCAGGAGATCGTCACCGACCCGAGCTACGCCGGTCAGATCATCACGTTCACCTACCCGCACATCGGGAACTACGGCGTGAACCCCACCGACGACGAGTCGCGCGGAGCGTTCTGCCGGGGAGTGATCGTGCGCGACCTCGCCCGGCGCGAGAGCAACCACCGCAGCACCGGGCACCTGTCGACGTTGCTCGATGCGCACGGCATCCCCGGCATCGCCGGCATCGACACCCGGCGGCTCACCCGCAAGATCCGCGACGTCGGGGCGATCCCCGGCGCGTTCGGTGGCGAGGACGAGGCCACCTTGCTGACCGCCGCGCAGGCCGAGCCGGGCACCGACGGCATCGACCTGGTCGCCGACGTCACCACCGCCGAGCCGTACGTGTTCGAGGCCGCGCCGGGGGCTCCCGGCCGCCTGATCGTCGCCTACGACTTCGGCATCAAGACCACCATCTTGCGTCAGCTGGCGCTGCTGGGCCGGGTCGAGGTCGTCCCGGCGGGAACCTCGGCCGACGACGTGCTCGCCCGCGACCCGGCCGGCGTCTTCTTGTCGAACGGGCCGGGCGACCCGGCCGAGGTGCAGTACGCGGCCGACCAGATCGGCCGGCTGATCGGGAACGTGCCGGTGTTCGGGATCTGCCTCGGCCACCAGCTGGTCGGCCGGGCGCTCGGCGCCGGCACCGTGAAGCTGCCGTTCGGGCACCACGGCGCCAACCATCCCGTGAAGAACCTCGTGAACGGCACGATCGAGATCACCAGCCAGAACCACAACTTCGCCGTCGACGCCGACTCGTTCGCCGGCCTCGACAGCTCGGTACGGATGACCCACGTGAACCTCAACGACAACGTGTGCGAGGGGCTGGAGGTGGTGGGCGAGCGCTGCTTCAGCGTCCAGCATCACCCCGAAGCCGGCCCCGGCCCCCACGACTCGCGCTACCTGTTCGCCCAGTTCGCAGGGATGCTCTGATGCCCAGGCGTGATGACCTTCACTCGATTCTGATCATCGGGTCGGGGCCGATCGTGATCGGGCAGGCGTGCGAGTTCGACTACTCGGGCACGCAGGCCTGCCGAGTGTTGCGCGAGGAGGGGTACCGGGTGATCCTCGCCAACTCGAACCCGGCGACGATCATGACCGACCCCGACTTCGCCGACGCGACCTACGTCGAGCCGCTGACGTGGGAGGTGCTGGCGGCGATCATCGAGCGCGAGCAGCCCGACGCGGTGTTGCCGACGCTCGGTGGCCAGACCGGCCTGAACGTGGCGATGGAACTGTACGAGCGCGGCCTGATCGGCGTGCCCGGCACGCCCGAGATGATCGGAGCCAACGCCGAGGCGATCGCGACGGCCGAGGACCGCGAGCGGTTCAAGCAGGCGATGATCGAGATCGGCCTCGACGTGCCGCGCTCGGGGTCGGCCCACACGATCGACGAGGCCCGGGCCGTCGTCGAGCAGCTCGGCCTGCCGGTCATCATCCGTCCCGCCTACATCCTCGGCGGCCGCGGCACCGGCATCGCCTCGACCCCAGAGGAGTTCGAGTTGGTGGCCGGCAACGGCCTGGCGGCCAGCCCGATCAGTGAGATCCTCATCGAGGAGTCGATCGCCGGGTGGAAGGAATACGAGCTCGAGGTCATGCGCGACCGGGCCGACAACTGCGTGATCGTCTGCTCGATCGAGAACGTCGACCCGATGGGCGTGCACACCGGCGACTCGATCACGGTCGCCCCGCAGCAGACCTTGACCGACGTCGAGTACCAGCAGATGCGCGACTCGGCGCTGGCCGTGATCCGCCGCGTGGGCGTCGAGACCGGCGGCTCGAACGTGCAGTTCGCGGTCGATCCGGCCGACGGCCGCCAGGTCGTGATCGAGATGAACCCGCGGGTGTCGCGCTCGTCGGCGCTGGCATCGAAGGCCACCGGCTTCCCGATCGCCAAGATCGCCGCCCGCCTCGCCGTCGGGTACACGCTCGACGAGATCAGCAACGACATCACCCGGGCCACGCCGGCGTCGTTCGAGCCGGTGATCGATTACGTCGTGACGAAAATCCCGCGGTGGGCGTTCGAGAAGTTGCCTGGTACCATCGGGGTGCTCGGCACGCAGATGCAGTCGGTCGGCGAGGTGATGGCGATCGGCCGCACGTTCCCCGAGTCGCTCCAGAAGGCGTTGCGGTCCTTGGAACAGGGGCGCGCGGGGCTCAACTGCGACCCGGCCGCGGCCGAGTTCAACGGCCGCGCCGATGCCGACCTACTGGCCGCGGTGGCGGTGCCGACGCCCGACCGGATCTTCCAGCTCGGCGAGTTGCTGCGGCGTCTACCCGCCAGCGGCACGGTGACGATCGAGGCGATCCACGACGCCTGCAAGGTCGACCCGTGGTTCCTCGACCAGATGTCGCTGATCACCGAGGAGCAGGCCGCGCTCGCCGGTCGTACGGCCGACTCGCTCACGCGCCGCGAGTGGAAGCGGGCCAAGCGGCTCGGCTTCTCCGACGCCCAGTTGGCGCACCTGTGGGGCACCACGGACGATGCCGTCCGGGCAGCTCGCGAGGGGACCGGCGTGCTGCCGACGTACAAGACGGTCGACACGTGCGCGGCCGAGTTCGCCGCCGAGACGCCGTACCACTACTCGACGTGGGAGGACGAGAGCGAGGTCCGCCCGTCCGGACGCCAGAAGGTGGTGATCCTCGGCTCGGGCCCGAACCGGATCGGCCAGGGCATCGAGTTCGACTACTGCTGCGTGCACGCATCGTTCGCCCTGCGCGAGGCCGGGTACGAGACGGTGATGGTCAACTGCAACCCCGAGACCGTCTCGACCGACTACGACACCAGCGACAAGCTGTACTTCGAACCGCTCACCCGCGAAGACGTGCTCAACGTGATCGCCGCCGAGCAGCCGCACAAGGTGATCGTGTCGCTCGGCGGGCAGACACCCCTGAAGCTGTCCGGCGAGATCCCGGCCGACCTGGTCGCCGGCACGTCGGCAGCCTCGATCGACGCCGCCGAGGACCGCCAGCTGTGGAACCAGCTGTGCGACGACCTGAACATCCCGCAGCCGCCCGGCGGCACGGCGACCACCGTCAGCGAAGCTCGGGCGATCGCCGACCAGGTCGGCTACCCGGTGCTCGTACGCCCGTCGTACGTGCTCGGCGGGCGAGCGATGCAGATCGTGCACGACGAGGGTGCACTCGTCGACGCGATGCACGAGCTGACCCAGGCCGGCTCGCTCGGGCGTGAGGGCGGCCTGTCGGCGTCGCGGCCGGTGCTCGTCGATCGGTTCTTGGCATCGGCCACCGAGGTCGACGTCGATGCGATCCGCGATCACACCGGCGAGGTGTTGATCGGCGGGGTGATGGAGCACGTCGAGGAAGCCGGGGTGCACTCGGGCGACTCGGCGTGCGCGATCCCGCCGCAAACGCTGCCCGACTGGGTGGTCGAAGTGATCAAGGCGTACACGACCGCGATCGCCGACCGGCTCGACGTGCGCGGGCTGATCAACGTCCAGTACGCCGTGGCCGGCACCACCGTCTACGTCATCGAAGCCAACCCGCGTGCGTCGCGGACGGTGCCGTTCGTCGCCAAGGCGACCGGTGTGCCGCTCGCCAAAGTGGCCACGCGGGTGATGTTGGGAGCGACGCTGGCCGAGCTGCGTGCCGAAGGGCTGCTGACCGAGCCGGTCACCGGGCACGTGTCGGTGAAGGAGGCCGTGCTGCCGTTCAACCGGTTCCCGCAGGTCGACCCGGCGCTCGGCCCGGAAATGCGTTCGACCGGCGAGGTGATGGGCATCGACGCCACGTTCGGCCGGGCGTTCTTCAAGGCCGAGTTGGCGGGCGGCAACGGGTTGCCGCGTGAGGGCGTCGTGTTTCTGTCGGTGAACGACCACGACAAGCCGGCCGGGTTGGCAGTGGCGCAGCGCTTGCGCGAGAGCGGGTTGGAGCTGGCGGCGACGCAGGGAACGGCCGACTATCTCGCCGGGTTCGGCGTCAAGGTCGATCGAGTGCTCGGCAAGGTGCAGGACACCGACGCCGGGTCGGCCGCGGCCGGTCCCACGGCGGTCGACCTGATCGCCGACGGCACGATCAAGTTCGTCATCAACACCCCGCGCGGGTCGCTCGGGCGGTCCGACGGCGCGCACATCCGCAAGGCCGCGGCGATGTACGGCGTGGCGTGCGTGACGACGGTGAGCGCCGCGCTCGCCGCGGCTCAAGGCCTCGGCGAGACCTCCGAACGGCTAACCGTCCGGCCGCTCCAGGAATGGCACCGCCGGTAGGCGGTCCGGTGATGAGCATCGACACCCGGGTGCGGGTCGGCTCGGTCGAGTTGGGGCATCCGGTGATGACCGCGTCGGGTACGGCGGGGTACGGCACCGAGCTGGCGTCCTACCTCGAGCTGGGCGCGCTCGGGGCGGTGGTGACGAAGTCGCTGGCGGCGTTCGCGTGGGAGGGCAACCCGGCCCCCCGGCTGCACCCGACGCCGCAGGGCATGCTCAACTCGGTCGGCCTGCAAGGCCCCGGTGTGGCGAGTTGGCTCGAACGACAGGTGCCGCTGCTGGAGGCCGCCGGAGCGACCGTCGTGTGCTCGATCTGGGGGCGCTCGGTCGACGACTACGCGGCCAGTGCAGAACTGTTGGCCGATGCCCCGGCGGCGGTCGTGGCGGTCGAGGTCAACCTGTCGTGCCCGAACCTGTCGGGCCACGGGCGCGCGGGCATGTTTGCCCACGATGCGTCGTTGGCCGCCGAGGCGATCGCCGCGACGGCCGGGTGCCGGCGACCGCGGTGGGCCAAGTTGTCACCGAACACCGACCGTCTGGTCGACGTCGCCGCAGCGGTCGCCGAGGCCGGCGCGGACGCCGTCACCCTCGTCAACACCGTGTTGGGGATGGTGGTCGACCGGCGCACGCTGCGGCCGGCGCTCGGCAGTGGCGCCAACGGCGGCGGCCTGTCCGGACGGGCGATCCACCCGGTCGCGGTGCGGGCCGTCCACGATGTGCACCGAGCGCTGCCCGACCTGGCGATCGTGGGCGTCGGTGGCGTGTCGTCGGGCTGGGACGCGGTGGAGCTGATGCTGGTAGGAGCCTCGGCCGTCCAGGTGGGTACGGCCACGTTTGCCGATCCGGCGGCCTGTGCCCGGGTGGCGACCGAGATCGAGACGTGGGCGGCTGGGCGGGGTATCCACCGGTTGGCCGACATTGCCGGTATCGCCGACGCTGGGGGAGTAGCGTGACGGTATGGCTACACCACCGGTCCTGACGCCAGAACAGCGGGCGGCGGCGCTCGCCAAGGCTGCCGAGGCGCGAGCTGCCCGTGCCGACATCAAGGCGCGCCTCAAGATGGGGTCGATCACACTGCGCGAGGCCCTCAGTTCCGACGACGTCAACATCGGCAAGCTCAAGGTCGTGTCGCTGCTCGAGTCGTTGCCGGGGGTCGGCAAGGTGAAAGCCCGCAAGCTGATGGAGGAAGTCGGCATCGCCGACAACCGTCGCGTGCAGGGTCTCGGCGAGCAGCAGAAGCGTCAACTGCTGAAAATCCTCTGAACCGGCGCCTGATCATCGTCGTGTCCGGCCCGGGTGGGGTCGGGAAGGGCACGATCGTCGACGAGTTGGTGCGGCGCGACCCCGGCCTGTGGCTCAGCCGGTCGTGGACCACGCGTGCCCAGCGTCCTGCCGAGGCCGATGACGCCTACGTCTTCACCACCCCAGCCGCGTTCGAAGATCGCATCCGCGCCGGTGGGTTCGTCGAGTGGAACGAGTTCCTCGGCAACTACTACGGCACGCCGCGTCCCGATCATCTCGACGAACCCGACGGGCCCGACATCGTCTTCGAGATCGAGGTCAACGGTGCCCAGCAGGTGAAGGCCAGCTATCCCGACGCGGTGCTGATCTTCGTGTTGCCACCCTCGCGTGACGAGCAGGAACGGCGCCTGCGCGGGCGCGGCGACCCGGAGGACAAGGTCTACGCCCGGTTGCGCAAGGCCGAGCAGGAAGAACCGGTCGGATTGGCGATCGCCAACCACGTGATCGTCAACGACGACCTCGACCGTACCGTCGGCGAACTGCACGAGATCATCGAACACGAGCGTTCCCGGCTGCCCGGCCGGTAGGCTTGACCCGCCTTTTCTACCGCAAGGGAGCAGTGATGGCCCGCAGCCACGACACGATGATGACGCCGCCGATCGAGGGGTTGCTCGATCGCGCCGACTCGAAGTTCGGACTGGTCACGCTGGCGGCCCGGCGGGCGCGCAACATCAACTCGTACTTCAATCAGCTCGGTGACGGGCTCGGTTCGATGGTGCCACCGCAGGTGTCGTCGACGTCGCGCAAGCCGCTGTCGATCGCGTTTGAAGAGATCGCCAGCGACAAGATCGTCGCCACCGACGCGCCCGAGGTTGCCGAGGGCAGCGAACTCGATCTTCCGGCGGGCGACGCCGACGTGGCCACAGCCGACGACGCCGTCTGATCAACCGGGCGATCCGCGGGGGCTGGCGTGGCGACGCTCGAGGGCAAGCGCATCGTCGTCGGGGTCACCGGGGGGATCGCCGCCTACAAGGCGGTCGAGGTGTGCCGTCGGCTGGTCGATGCCGGGGCGCACGTGATGCCGGTGATGACGGCCGCGGCCGCGCGGTTCATCGGTGAGACGACGCTGTCGGCGTTGGCGAGCGAGCCGGTGCGCACCCGCCTGTGGGACGACCCCGAGACGCCGATTCCGCACACCCGGTTGGGCCAGTCGGCCGACTTGATCGTGGTCGTGCCGGCGACCGCCCGGCTGCTGTCGGCGTATGCCACCGGCCTGGCTACCGACTTGCTGACCAACGTGTTGCTGGCCACCCGGGCACCTGTCGTCGTGTGCCCGGCGATGCACACCGAGATGTGGGAACACCCCGCCGTTGCCGACAACCTGGCGGTACTGCGGGCGCGCGGGGTACATGTCGTCGAGCCAGAGACCGGGCGGCTCGCCGGCGGCGACTCCGGTGCCGGGCGGCTGGCCGCACCCGAAGCGATCGTGGCCGCGGCCGAGCGGGCGCTGACGCCTGGAGACTTGGCGGGTGCGCACGTCGTCGTGTCGGCGGGCGGAACCCGCGAGCCGATCGATGCGGTACGGGTGATCGCCAATCGCTCGTCAGGCAAGCAGGGGTATGCGATCGCCGCCGAGGCAGCCGCCAGGGGCGCGACGGTCACGCTGGTGTCGACGGTCGACCGGCCGGTGCCGCCGGGGGTATCCGTCGAGTACGTCGAGACCGCGGCCGAACTCCAGGCGGCGATGGGTCGGCTGGCACCCAGTGCCGACGTGATCGTGATGGCGGCCGCGGTGGCCGACTTCCGGCCCGTGGCGCCGGCGGCAGGCAAGCTCAAGAAGCGCGACGGCACTCCGTCGATCGTGCTCGAACCCACTCCCGACATCATCGCCGGCCTCGGTGCGGCCAAGCGCTCCGATCAGGTGCTCGTGGGCTTCGCTGCCGAGACGACCGACCTTGCCGACAACGCTCGGTCGAAGCTGGCCGCGAAGTCGCTGGATATGATCGTCGCCAACGATGTCGGCGCACCCGCCACCGGCTTCGGGCACGACACCAACGCGGTCACGATCTTCCTCGCTGACGGCGCTGCGGTGGCGGTCCCGTTGACGGGTAAGCGGGCGGTCGCCGCGGCGGTGCTCGACCAGGTCGTTACCCGCCGAGCGCAGCGCTGATACCCCAAATCCGATTTACCTGAGACAGGAGACAATCCGTGGCCCGTTGGACCTTCAGTTCCGAGAGCGTCACCGAGGGACACCCCGACAAGGTCGCCGACCAGGTCTCCGACGCGGTGCTCGACGCGATCCTTGGCGACGATCCGAACGGTCGGGTGGCCTGTGAGACGCTGGTCACGACCGGTCTGTGCGTCGTGGCCGGCGAGATCACCACCTCGGCCTACGTCGACATCCCGAAGATCGCCCGCGAGACCATCAAGGGCATCGGCTACGACAACCCGGGTGCCGGGTTCGACGGCAACACGTGCGGTGTGATCGTGTCGATCGACGAGCAGAGCCCCGACATCGCCCAGGGCGTCGACTCGTCGGAGGAACTCCGCGGGGGCATCGCCGGCGAAGACCTGCTCAACAGCCAGGGCGCCGGCGACCAGGGCATGATGTTCGGGTACGCGGTGGCCGACACCGACGACTTGATGCCGCTGCCGATCTGGACCGCGCATCGCCTGGCCGAGCGGCTCGCCGAGGTCCGCAAGTCGGGCCAGATCCCCTACCTGCGGCCCGACGGCAAGACCCAGGTCGCCTACGAGTACGAAGACGGCCGGCCGGTGCGGTTGCTCAACGTGTTGATCTCGACGCAGCACCAAGATGGCGTCGACCGCGACACCGTCATCCGGCCGGACCTGATCGAACAGGTGATCCGGCCGGTCGTGCCGGCCCAGTTCGCCGACGACGACTACGAGATCTACGTGAACCCCACCGGCAAGTTCGTCGTGGGCGGGCCACACGGCGACTGCGGGCTGACCGGTCGCAAGATCATCGTCGACACCTACGGTGGCATGGGCCGCCATGGTGGCGGTGCGTTCTCCGGCAAGGACCCGTCGAAGGTCGACCGCTCGGCGGCCTATGCCGCTCGGTGGGTCGCCAAGCACGTCGTCGCCTCGGGCGCCGCCGAGCGGTGCGAGATCCAGGTCGCCTACGCGATCGGTGTGGCGCACCCGCTGAGCATCCTGGTCGAGACGTTCGGTACGGCCAAGGTCGACCCGGCCGCAATCGAGGCCGCCGTGCGCGACGTGTTCGACCTGCGGCCGGCGGCGATCGTGCGCGACCTGGAGTTGAAGCAGCCGGGCTACCAGGCAACCGCTGCGTACGGCCACTTCGGCCGTCCGGGCTTCACGTGGGAGACCACCAGCAAGCTCGACGACTTCAAGGCCGCCCTCGGGCTCTGATTCGACGTTCGCGGGCGTGACCGTCGCCCGGGTACTGCCCGACGTCACCGGGCTCGACAAGGCGTTCGACTACGTCGTTCCCGACGGCATGGCGGCCGGCCTCGGCTCGGTCGTGCGGGTGCCGCTGCACGGGCGACGGGTTGCCGGGTGGGTGCTCGAACTCGACCCGCCCGATGCCCACACCGCCACCACCGGTTTACTGCCGGTCGCCAAGGTGACCGGCAGCGGGCCTTCCGCCGATCTGATCGACCTGGCCGGCTGGGCCTCGGTTCGGTGGGCCGGTCGGCTCCGTCACTTCCTCGCTGTGGCCTCTCCGCCGCGTGCGGTCGTGCGGTTGCCGGCTTCGCAGCGCACCGGGCTGGCGATCGAGCCTCGCTCGCCGGCGTCGACGCGCCTGCTCGGCGACGGTGGTGGCGTGCTCCGGTTGCCGCCGACCAGCGACCCGTTGCCGGCGGTGCTCAGCGCGGTGGCGGTCGGCCCCACGCTGGTCGTCGTTCCCAGCGTCGATCAGTCGTTGCTGCTGGCGGCACGCCTGCGCCGGTCGGGAGTCACCGTGGCCGTCGTACCGGGCGACTGGGCGGCTGCCGCCGGGGGAGTGGACGTCGTGGTGGGGCCGCGATCGGCGGCCTGGGCGCCGTGTGCCGGGTTGGCCGCGGCGGTGCTGCTTGACGAGCACGACGAAGCCCTGCAGGAGGAGGCGTCGCCTACCTGGCATGCCCGTGACGTGCTCGTCGAACGCTGCCGCCGGGCGGGCGTGCCGCTGCTGGCCGTGTCGCCGTGCCCCACGTTGACCGCGGTCGAGGTGATCGGGCCTGCGGTCCGCCCACCGGTCGACCGCGAGCGCGCGGGGTGGCCGATCGTCGACGTCATCGACCGCTCCGACGAGGAGCCGTGGAAGCGGTCGTTGGTGACGTCCGAGCTCGTCCGGCACCTCCGCGACCCGGATCGGACGGTGGTGTGCGTGTCGAACACCACTGGCCGGTCGGCGTTGCTCGCCTGCCGGGCGTGTCGTGAGCTCGCCCGGTGTACCCGCTGCGATGCGGCGGTGGCGATGCGCACCGACGACGAGCTGGCCTGCCGGCGGTGCGGCCTGTCGCGGCCTGCGGTGTGCGCTCGATGCGGGGCCGGGCGTTTCGCCAACTTGCGCCCGGGTGTGGCCCGTCTGGTCGAGGAGTTGGCCGCGGCGAGCGGTCGCCCGACCGAACTCGTCACCGGCGGGTCGGCCGAACGACCCCCACCGGCGGATGTGTACGTCGGTACCGAGGCCGTGCTGCACCGGGTCGAGCGCGCTGACACGGTTGCGTTCCTCGACTTCGACCGCGAGCTGTTGGCCCCGCGCTATCGGGCGGCCGAGCAGGCGATGGCCTTGCTGGCCCGGGCCGCGCGCCTGGTCGGGCGGCGCGATCGCGGCGGGCGCATCCTCGTGCAGACGTTTCTGCCCGATCACGTCGTGCTGCGGGCCGCGCTCGTCGCCGACCCAGGCCGGCTGGTCGAGGCCGAGCGGCCGACCCGCGCCGAGTTGCGCTTACCGCCGTTCGGCGCGCTCGCCGAGATCGGCGGGGTGGGCGCGGGCGAGTTCGTCGCCTCGCTGCCGACCGACGATGTCGAGCTGTCGCCGACCGGCGAGTCCGGCTGGGTCGTGCGAGCGCACGACTGGATGACGCTCGGGCGCACGTTGCAGCGCGGCGTCCGCCCACCCGGGAGCCGCCTCCGCCTGGCGGTCGACCCGCCCCGGTGAAGTCGCCCGCGGTCCTTGGCCCTCACCCCAGGCGGCGTGACACCAGGATACGGAAGCCCTGGCGGCTGGCGATTCGCTCGGTCGGGTACCCCTGCCCGGCCAACCACGCTTGCAGCGAGTCGGCGCCGAGGTGCTTCTGGACGACCAGCGTCGCCGACCCATCCGGTTCCAGGCGGGCCAGCCACGTGGCCAACAACGAGTGCAGGGCAGCCTTGCCGATGCGGATCGGCGGGTTCGACCAGATCGCCGCGAACACGATGTCCGCGGGCACCTCGTCGGGCGCGACGACACGCACGTTCGTTATCCCGTTCCGCTCAGCGTTGAGCGCTGTGAGCTCGCGGGCGCGAGCGTTCACGTCGACGGCCCAGACGGTGGCCGACGGAGCACGTCGTGCGAGGGTCATCGTCACGGGTCCGGCGCCACACCCGAGATCGAGCAGGTTTCCCACGGCGGGCGGAGCCGATGCCTCCCGCAGCAGCAGCCCGGTCCCCGCGTCGACGTGACCGTGGCTGAACACGCCCCGGTCGGTGGTCAACGAGAACGCGACGTCCGGCAGCACGACATCGAACGTCACCGTGGCGGATGCCACCGACGGGCTCGGATCGAAGTATTGGGGCACCTCGGTAGCCTGGCAGGTCATGGCGTTCCCGATCCGCACCTTCGGAGACCCGGTGTTGAAGACCGAGGCCGCACCCGTCACCGACATCGACGGCAAGGTCGTCCGCCTCGTCGACGATATGTTCGAGACGCTCGCCACCAGCGACAACGGCGTCGCCCTGGCAGCACCCCAGATCGGCGTGCAGAAGCAGATCGTCGTGTGGGACCTCGGCGAGGGCGATCGCGACGTGTTGTTCAACCCCCAGGTCGTCGAGAGCGACGGTGAGTGGGTCTACGAGGAAGGCTGCCTGTCGATCCCCGGCCTCTACGTCGAGATCGCACGGCCGAAGACGGTGCTGGTCCGCGGCGTCGACCGCGACGGCAACGAGATCGAGATCGAGGCCGACGAGTTCGAAGCGCGCATGTTCCAGCACGAACTCGACCACCTGCACGGCGTGTTGATGTTCGACCGGATGACGCCCGATCAGCGCAAAGAGGCACTCGCCGAGTACCGCAAGATGCAGCGCGAGGCCACCGAGGTGGGTGCCAAGGCGCCCATCCGGCGGCGTCTGCGCCTGCGCTGAGACTCGATGCGCCTCGTCTACCTCGGCACACCCGGCATGGCGGTGCCAACGCTGGACGCGCTCGTCGCCGCCGGCCACGACGTCGGGCTTGTCGTCACCGGTGCCGACAAGCGGCGTGGCCGCGGTACCGACACGTCACCCAGCCCGGTCAAGGCCGCCGCCGAGCGGCTGGGAATCCCCGTCGTCCACACGGTCGACGAACTCTTGCCGGAACATGCCGCGAACCCCTTCGATCTCGGTGTCGTGGTCGCCTACGGGCGGATCATCAGGCCCCACGTGCTCGCTGCGGTGCCGATGGTCAACCTCCACTTCTCGCTGTTGCCACGCTGGCGCGGCGCGGCACCCGTGGAACGTGCACTGCTGGCCGGCGACGACGAAACCGGGGTCTGCGTGATGGCGGTCGAAGAAGGGCTCGACACCGGCGGCGTCTACGCCCGCCGCACCGTACCGATCGGGCCGCGCCAGACCGCCCCCGAACTCCGCGCGGAACTGGTCGCCGCGGGCACCACGTTGCTGGTCGACACGCTTGCCGCGGCCGAGCGACACGGCGGCCTACCCACTCCCGAACCGCAGACCGGTGAGCCGGTGTACGCGGCCAAGATCGACCCCGCGGAGCTACGGATCGACTGGTCGCGCCCGGCTGCCAAGACCGACCGGCTGATTCGCCTCGGCGGCGCATGGACGACCTGGCGCGGCAAACGGATCAAGATCCTCGCCGCCGACCTCGACGAGCCACGCAGCACCCTCGAACCCACCCTGGTGCAGCCCGAGGGCAAACCGGCAATGGCCTACTCCGCCTGGCGCAACGGGGCCCAGCCGCGCCCTGGCGAGTGGTTCGAGTGACGGCAACCGGTACGGCGCGCCAGCTCGCCTACGAGGTGCTGGCCCGGATCGAGCACCACGGCGCCTACGCCAACCTCGCACTCGGTCCCGCGCTCGAACGCTCGCGGCTCGACCCACGTCAACGCCGGTTCGCCACCGAAATCGTCTACGGCACCACGCGCATGCGCCGCGCCTGCGACGCTCTCGTCGACCGCTTCGTCACCCAACCACCCGACCCGGCGACGCGGACCGTGCTGCGGATGGGTGCCTACCAGCTGGCGTTCATGGAGGTACCGGCCCACGCCGCGGTCAGCGAATCGGTCGCCCTGGCGCCCCGCCGTTCGCGCGGTTTCGTCAACGCCGTGTTGCGCCGGGTGGCCGACACGCCGATGGTGTGGCCGTCCGGATGGGCCCAGCTCAGCTACCCGGACTGGATCGGGGCAACGCTCGTCGCCGAACTCGGTGACGTCGACGCGATCGCCGCGCTCGAACGGATGAACGAGCCGGCACCGGTGAGCACGCGCGCCGACGGGTACGTGCAGGACGAGTCGTCGCAGTGGGTCGCGGCAGCGGTGGCCGCGGAACCGGGAGAACTCGTCCTCGATGTCTGCGCGGCACCCGGCGGCAAGGCGACTGCGCTGGCAGGCACCGGGGCCACGATCGTCGCGGCCGACGTGCGTCCTGCCCGGACAGCACAGATCGCCGACAACGCCCGGCGCACCGGTACCGCGGTCGCGGTCGTCACCGCCGACGCTCGGCGCAGCCCGTTCCGGCCAGCCGGCGCCGATGCAGTGCTGCTCGACGCCCCGTGCTCCGGGCTGGGGGTGCTGCGCCGGCGCGCCGACGCCCGCTGGCGGATCACACCCGACGATGTCGCCGACCTGGTGACCTTGCAACGCGAGATCCTGGCGGCTGCCGCCGAACTCGTCCGCCCTGGTGGGCGCCTGGTCTACAGCGTCTGCACACTGACCTCGGCCGAGTCGATCGACCACCCGATACCCCCTGGTTTCGAACCGGATCCGGTACCGCCACCCGTCGGGCAGTGGCGGCCGTTCGGCCACGGGTGGCGGGTCCTGCCCCACGATGCCGACACCGACGGGATGGTCCTGATTCGGTACCGTCGCGCGGCATGAGCGACGCACCACCCCTGCTCGCCAAGGTGCTCACCGTCTCCGACGGCGTGTTCCACGGCACCCGCGACGATGCCGGCGGGCGTGGCGTCGCCGAGCACCTGCGGGCTCACGGCTTCGACGTCGTCGACCACCAGGTCACCGAAGACGGTGCGGCGGCGGTCGCGGCCAAGTTGACCGAGTTGTGCGACGGCTTCGCCGGCCTCGTCGTCACCACCGGCGGCACCGGCTTCGCACCGCGCGACCAGACCCCGGAGGGCACCGCGGCCGTACTCGAGCGCGACGCTCCCGGGCTCGCCGAGGCGATGCGGCTGGTCAGCCCACACGGCCGCCTCGGCCGCGGCCGCGCCGGCATCCGCGGCACGGCGATCGTCCTGAACGCTCCCGGCAGCCCCAAGGGGGCAGTCGAACAGCTCGACGCGGTCCTCGACGTGCTGCCCCACGCCCTGCGCCTACTCGCCACCCAACCCACCGAGCACTGACCAGCCACCGGGGACGACGAACTGCGATCGCGATCTCGTTGGGTGGCGTGATGGCCGGCCCGGTACCGTCTCGTCCCGTGCTCAAGGTCGTGTTGCCCAAGGGATCGCTCGAACGGGCGACGTTCGACTTGTTCGAGGCGGCCGACCTCTCGATCAAGCGCTCGTCGGACGTCGACTACAAGGCGACCATCGCCGACCCGCGGATCGACAGCGTCCGCATCCTGCGCCCTCAGGAAATCCCGGTGTATGTGGCCGAGGGCCTGTTCGACATCGGCATCACCGGCCGCGACTGGGTCGAAGAGACCGGCAGCGCCGACGGCGTGGTCAGCTTGGGCGAGCTGAAGTATTCCAAGGCCACCACCAACCCGATCAAGGTCGTCGTCGCCGTCGCCGGCGACAGCACCTACGAGCAGGTCAACGACCTGCCCCCCGGCGTGCGGGTCACGTCGGAGTACCCGGTGCTCACGAAGCGCTTCTTCGCCGAGCGCGGGGTGGACGCCGACGTGCGCCTCAGCTACGGCGCCAGCGAGGCGAAGATCCCCGATATCGCCGACTGCGTCGTCGACATCACCGAGACCGGCCGAGCCCTCCGGGCGGCGGGGTTGCGGGTGATCGACACGATCCTGCTCAGTTACACCGAGGTCGTCGCCAACCCCGCCAGCTACGCCGACCCGGCCAAGCGCAAGGCGATGGAACAACTGATGACGCTGCTCAACGGGGCACTCGATGCCCGCGGCAAGGTGCTCCTCAAGGTCAACGTGCCCGGCCATGCCAAAGACGCGGTGCTGGCCGTGCTGCCGGCCGCCAAGTCACCGACGGTGAGCCAACTCGCCAACGGCGACTTCGCGATCGAGACCGTCGTCGCCAAGGCCGGGATCAACCTGTTGATTCCGGAACTGCGCGACGCCGGTGCGACCGACCTGCTCGAACTGCCGATCGTCAAGATCATCCCGTAGTCACGATGGTCGGCACCGCGACGATCTACATGGGTAGCGGGGGAGCGCTGCTGCACGGCACCGTCGCCGAGTTCGATCGTGCCGCCGGAACCGGCACGGTGACCGCCGACGACGGCGCGCAGTACCCGTTCCACTGCATCGAGATCGCCGACGGCAGCCGCACGATCGAGCCGACCACGCCGGTGGAATTCAGCTTGCTCGCCAAGTTTGGCCGCTACCAGGCCGCCCAGATCCGCCCGGCATGAACGACGTTCAGCGGCGCATCGTGGATGTGTTGCTGGCGCTGGGCGAGGGCGAGGTGACGACCTACGGCGATGTCGCCGAGGTCGCCGGCTACCCGAAGCGAGCCCGGTTCGTCGGCCACGTGCTCGCCCATTCAGGCGAACTCGCGGTCGACGTGCCCTGGTGGCGGGTCGTCAACTCGGCTGGCCGGCTGGTTCCCGGCCACGAGGCCGAGCAGGCCCAACTCTTGCGAGCCGAGGGCGTGTCGGTGGCCGCCGGCCACGTGCGCAACGCCCCGGTGGGACGCTTCAGCCGTCCGCCGGCGACGCCTCGGCGGCAGCCTTGATCTGGACGAACGCCATGCGAATGTTGCCGAGCGCGTCGCGCAGCGTCGTCGCCTCGGGCCCGAGCCGGTCGCCGAGCCCGTCGACCAGATAGCCGACCGCGTCGATCGCCAACGCCGCGTCGCCCAACCGTGGCGGGTCGGCCGACAGGTGAATCGCGGCCAACTCGTACAACCCCATCACGTGGTTGACCACCACGGTTTGGGCGGGGGCCTCGGCCACCCGGGCGCGAGCTTCGCGCAGCGCATCCTGGGCGTCGTCCAACACGTCGGATTCGTCGCTCACCGGCGCTAGCCTACCGATGCCGAATCCGGGCGACCGGATATCGGTGATCTACAACAGAAGCGAAGCGGGCCGCCCCGGCGGCTCCACCCGGCCACACACCGTGCGCCCGGGTCGATGAACGATCACTCCGGCATCCACCGGTCTGCTCCGCCACCCCTTCGCGTCGAGCAGTACCCGCGAAACCGTTTCAGGAGGCAGCCGCCCTTGCACAGGAGTGATCAGTCATAGCTGCGAACACCGAGCAGCATCGTGTCAACGACCGTATCCGGGCCCGCGAGGTCCGCTTGATCGGCCCCGACGGCGCCCAGCTGGGAATCAAACCGGTTCCCGAAGCGCTGCGGATGGCGAGGGGCCTCGACCTCGACCTGGTCGAGGTGGCCCCCACCGCCAAACCGCCGGTGTGCCGCATCATGGACTACGGGAAGTTCCGTTACGAGGAAGCCCAAAAGGCCAAAGAAGCCCGGCGTAAGTCGATCCACGTCACGATCAAGGAAGTCAAGTTCCGTCCCAAGATCGGTAAAGGTGACTTCGACACGAAGATGCGTCACCTGCTCCAGTTCATCGGTGAAGGCCACAAGGTCAAAGTCACACTCCAGTTCCGTGGCCGCGAGATGGCCCACCCGGAACTGGGCCGCAAGATTCTCGACCAAGTGATCGAAGCCGTCGGCCCGATCGCCAAGGTCGAGAACCAGGCCCGCATGGAGGGACGCACGATGTCGATGGTGCTGGCGCCCGACAAGAAGGCCCAGGATGCTCTGAAGAAGGCCCAGGCGGAAGCCGACGCCGAGGCAGAAGCCGAGACTGACACAACCGAACCGTCAACCCCCGAAGCAACCGCAGCGGCGGCGGTTGACGGTGCAGTGGCTGAGGCTGAAACCGACGAGACCCCAGGAGACGAATGATGCCGAAGATGAAGACATCCAAGACCGCCGCCAAGCGGTTCAAGAAGACCGGAACGGGCAAGCTCCGCCGCCAGCAGGCGATGCGCCAGCACCTGTTCGAGAAGAAGTCGTCGACGCGGACCCGTCGCCTGGCGAGCGACCAGGACGTGCACCCCACCGACGAGAAGAAGATCAAGCGCCTCCTGGCCGAGCGCTGAGCCCCACTTCGCTACCAGTCAGCACACGCACGAGAGGAAATTGAGATGGCACGTGTCAAGCGCGGTGTGACCAAGTCCCAGCGTCACAAGAAGGTCAAGAAGGCCGCCAAGGGCTACTACGGCAACAAGAGCCGTACGTTCCGCGGCGCCAACGAGCAGCTGCTCCACAGCGGTCAGTACGCGTTCCGCGACCGGCGCGCCAAGAAGGGCGAGTTCCGGGCGCTGTGGATCCAGCGCATCAACGCCGCCTGCCGGCAGAACGACATCAGCTACAGCCGCTTCATCGCCGGGCTCAACGCCGCCGGCATCGAAGTCAACCGCAAGGTGCTCGCCGACTTGGCGGTCACCGATGCACCGGCCTTCAGCGCGATCGTCGCTCAGGCCAAGACGGCACTTGGCTGATCCGCTCAGCTTCACCAATCCACACGTTCAGCGGCTGCGGCGCCTTTTGGGGCGCCGCGGTGCGCGTTCCGACGAGGGCGCGTTCGTCGTCGAAGGGGCAACCCTGATCGCCGAAGCGGTCGCCGGAGGGTGGACGGTGGAAGCCGAGTACCTGGCGCCGCACGGCACTCCGGCGACGACCGCCCCGTCGTACCTGCTCGCCGACGGCGTCCTCGAACGGGTCGCCACGACCGAGCGACCCCAGCCGAACTTGGCCGTCGTCGCGATGCCGGAACCGGTGCCGTTAGCGGGGGAGTTCGTCGTCGTCGCCGACCAGCTCGCCGACCCCGGCAACCTGGGCACGATCCTGCGTTCGGCCGAGGCGGCCGGGGCCGACGCTGTGGTACTGACCCCGGGCTCGGTCGACCCGTTCAACCCGAAGGTGGTGCGGGCCTCGGCCGGTGCCCTGTTCCACATGCCGGTGGTGGCCGCCACGCTGGCCGACGTGGCGGGGGCCGGGTTCCGGATGCTCGGCACGTCGTCGCACCTCGGCACCCCCCACACCGACACCGACTGGAGCGGGCACGTCGCGCTCGTGCTCGGCAACGAGGCCCACGGGCTGCCCGACGACGCTCCGGTCGACGCGTGGGTACGGATCGAGCACCGGGGGAGAGCCGAGAGCCTCAACGTGGCGATGGCCGCGACCGTCCTCCTCTTCGAAGCCGCCCGCACCCGCCGTTCAGGCCGCTGATTACACGGATGTCATTTGTGGGGTAGAGTTTCCGGCGATGGCGGTACGCACTCCGGTTCAGGTCACCACGGCGGTCTACGAGGGGCCGTTCGACCTGTTGCTCCAGTTGATCTTGAAGGAAGACGTCGACATCTACGAGATCGACCTCGCCAAGATCGTCGACGCCTACCTTGCCGAGATCGAGCGGATGCACGCGCTCGACCTCGACGTCGCCACCGAGTTCCTGCTGATCGCGGCGACGCTGGTCGAGCTCAAGTCGCGTCGCCTGCTGCCGGGCAGCGCCGATGTCGACCTCGACGAGGAGTTCGCCCTGTGGGAAGAGCGCGACCTGCTGCTCGCCCGGCTGATCGAGTGCAAGACGTTCAAGGACGTCGCCCAGGTGTTCGCCGTGTTGGCAGACTCGGCCGATCGCTCGTTCGCCCGGGTGGTCGGCCCCGACGAACGGTTCGCCGACCTGTCACCCGACCTGCTCGAAGGCACGAGCGTGCGGCGTCTCCAGAGCGCCGCGATCCGCGCCCTCACCCCGCGCCCCGAACCGATCGTCGACCTGTTCCACGTCAACCCGATCCGTCTCACCGTCGCCGAGGCGATCGGCGAGCTGGTCGACGAGCTTCCTCGGCTGGGCACCACGACGTTCCGCAATCTCACCGCCCCCCACGGCGAGCGGCTGGAAGTGATCGTGCGCTTCCTCGCCGTGCTCGAGCTGTACAAGCAGGGGTTCGTCGAGATCGATCAGCCCGAACGGTTCGGGGACATCGCGATCACCTGGGCCCCCGGCGACGACTGTACGCCCGAGAGCATCCTGGTCGACGCCTACGAGGGCTGACTTCAAACCACCCGTGGCACCTGGCCGCTAGCCTTGATGCGCCATGAATGACGAGCTGCTGGACGCCGACGAACGCATCGCCGAGTTGAAGCGGGCGATCGAAGCGGTCGTCCTCGTCGCCCTCGACCCGGTGCCGCCGGAACTGTTGGCCCAACTCTTGGAACAGCCGGTCGCCCTGATCGAACAGTGGTGCCGCGAGCTGCAAGACGAGTACAAGGCCGCGGCCCGTGGCTTCCAGCTCACCCGCGTGGCCGGCGGCTACCGCTACCAGACGCACCCCGACCAGACCGCCTACGTCGAACGCTTCGTGCTCCACGACAGCAAGGCCCGCCTGTCGGGTGCGGCGCTCGAGACGCTGGCGATCGTCGCCTACAAGCAGCCGATCTCGCGAGCCCAGGTCGCGTCGATCCGTGGTGTCGACCCTGACGGTGTGATCCGTACGTTGCAGGCCCGCGGCTACATCGACGAGGTCGGCCGCGACGACGGCCCCGGCCAGGCGGTGCTGTTCGGCACCACCGCGCTGTTCCTCGACAAGCTCGGCCTCGACTCGGTCGACGACCTGCCGCCGATCGCCGAGTTCATCCCGTCGGCCGACATCGTCGAAGCCCTCGAACAGGGGTTGCGTGTCAGCCCGCTGCCCGACCTCACCGAGCTCGGCGATGGCGAGCACTCCACCTGAACCACCGCTGTGGGAACAGTGGGCCGAGCAGCGCAAGCAACTTCCGGGTGGTGAACGCCTCCAGAAGGTACTCGCGGCGACCGGGTGGGGGAGCCGCCGCACGTGTGAGGAGCTGATCGCCGCCGGGCGGGTCACCGTCAACGGTGACGTCGCCGAACTCGGCCGCCGGGTCGACCCGCAGTCCGACCTGATCGAGGTCGACGGCGCCCCGGTCGGCGCCAAACCGGGCCTCGTCTACTACCTGCTCAACAAGCCGGCCGGCATCGTCACCACCGCCAAGGACACCCACGACCGGCGTACCGTGGTCGAGTTGGTGCCCGCCGAGCCGCGGGTGTTCCCGGTGGGCCGGCTCGACCTCGACACCGAAGGCCTGTTGCTGCTCACCAACGACGGCGAGCTGGCGCATCGGGTGACGCACCCCAGCCACGGCGTGGAGAAGGAGTACCTCGCCCACGTCCGCGGACGCCTCACCAACGGCGAACTCAGGCAGCTCCGTGAAGGTGTCGAACTCGACGACGGCCGTACCGCACCGGCCGAGGCTTCGCAGCCCACGCCCGGTGTGCTGCGGATCACGATCCACGAAGGGCGTAATCGCCAGGTGCGGCGGATGTGCGAGGCGGTCGGGCACCCGGTGATGCGGCTGGTGCGCGTCCGGATCGGCCCGATCAGCGACCGCAACCTGCGCCCCGGCGACTGGCGCGAACTCAGCACCGGCGAACGTAACACCCTCGCCAAAGCCGTCCGCTGACGACCGGCAGCGATCGGTAGCCTCGACCGACGTGACGGTGCGTAGGGCGAACGTGATCGGGCTCGGCCTAGTGGGGGGGTCGATCGCGGTCGGGCTGCACCAGCGCGGCTGGCACGTATACGGCGACGATGCCACCGACGGCGTGGCCGAGCGGGCGGTCGAGCTCGGCGTGATCGACGCCACCGGCCTGCACCCGGATGCCGCGATCACGTTCGTGGCAGTTCCCGTGGGCGCCGTAGCCGACCAGGTCAAGCGCGCCCTCACCGAGACCACCGGCGTGGTCACCGATGTCGGCTCGGTGAAGAGCGTGGTGTGTGCAGCGTGCGACGACCCCCGCTTCATCGGCGGGCACCCGATGGCCGGCAGCGAACTCGACGGGCTCGACGGCGCCGACGGCGACATGTTCAACGGGGCGATCTGGGTACTCACACCCACTCCGGTCACGGCCGACCGCACGCTCGCCGACGTGTCCGGCATCGTGCGTGCGCTGGGCGCCGAAGCGATCGCGCTCGCGCCCGAGCAGCACGACCAGGTGGTCGCCGTCATCAGCCACGTGCCGCACCTGACGGCGGCGACGCTGATGGGCCTGGCCGCCGACCGTTCCGACGAGCATGCCGCGCTGCTGCGCCTGGCAGCCGGCGGGTTCCGCGACATGACCCGCATCGCCAGCGGGCACCCCGACATCTGGCTCGACATCTGCGCCGAGAACCGCCCGGCGATCCTCGCCACGCTCGACGGCTTGATCACGCGCCTCCAGGCTGTGCGTGGCATCGTCGACACCGTCGACCGCGACGCGCTGCTCACGACGCTCACCGCGGCCCGCGAGGCGCGCACCAACCTGCCCTCGCGGGTGGCCCACCCCGAGTCGCTGGCCGAGGTGCGGATCCCCATTCCCGACCGCACCGGAGCAGCCGCCGAGGTGTTCACCCTCGCTGCCGAGATCGGCGTCAACATCGCCAACTTCGAAGTGGTCCACGTGCTCGAGGGCAAGGGCGTCGCAGTCGTGCTCGTCGACGCCGCGTCGGCGGAGCTGTTCCGCGGCGGGCTGCTCGCCCGCGGCTTCAAGCCCGCGGTGACCCCGCTCGCCTGATGCCCCCGGTCGACGCCCGGGTATCGGTTCCCGGATCGAAATCGATCGCCAACCGGGCGCTGGTGTGTGCGGCGCTCGCCGACGGCACGAGCACGCTGACGAACCTGCCCGACGGCGACGACACGACGGCGATGCTGGAGTGTCTGCGGGCACTCGGGCTGGCCGTCGACGGTGCCGCACCGAGCGCCACGATCGCCGGCTCGCCGGGGCTCGCCGCGCCGTCGGGCACGACCGCGTTCGCCGGGTTGGCGGGCACCACGTCGCGGTTCGTCACCGCGCTCGCCGCGCTCAGCCCGGTGGCAGTCACCATCGACGGGTACCCACCGCTGCGAGCCCGTCCGTTCGGCCCGCTCCACGACGCGCTGAGTCAGCTCGGCGTGACGGTGACGCCCGGCGACACGGTCGGCGGTCTGCCTGTGCGCGTCCAGGGGCCACCCACCGGTTCGCTGGTCAGCTTGCCCGGCGACGTGTCGAGCCAGTTCGTGTCGGCGTTGATGATGATCGGTCCGCGGCTTCCTGCCGGCTTGCAACTCGACCTCACGACCGAGCTGGTGTCGCGGCCGTACGTGGAGCTGACCACCGACGTGATGGGCTGGTTCGGTATCGACGGCGTCACGGTCGGCGAGCGGTCGATCAGCGTGCCAGTGGGCTTGTATCGAGCGGCAGACGTGTTCGTCGAGCCCGACGCTTCGTCAGCCAGCTATCCACTGGCTGTGGCGGCGGTGGCCGGTGGGCGCGTCACCGTCGCCGGGCTGGGCACCGCCAGCCGCCAGGGCGACGCCCGCTTCGCCGACCTGCTGGCGCTGATGGGCTGCACCGTCGAGTGGCAACCCGACTCGGTAACGGTGTGGCGCGACCCGGCGACCCCGCTCGTCGGCATCGACATCGACATGGCCGACATCTCCGACCTGGTCCCCACGGTGGCCGTGGTCGCCGCCTGCGCCACGACCCCCACCCGCATCCGCGGCGTGGGCTTCATTCGCGGCAAGGAGAGCGACCGGCTCGGCGACCTCGCGCGCGAGTTGACGCAGGCCGGCGTACGCATCGCCGAGACCGACGACGGACTGGCCGTCGAACCGTCGGCCGATCGACTGCGTCCGGCCGCGCTCGGCACGCACCACGACCACCGCCTGGCGATGGCGTTCGGTGTACTCGGCCGGGTGGTGCCGATCGAGGTCGACGACCCCGACGTCGTCTCGAAAAGCTGGCCCGCCTTCTGGACCATGCTGGACGGCCTGCAGTGACCGCAGCTGTCGTGGTGGCGTTCGATGTGGACGGGACGTTGACCCGCAACGACAGCGTTGTGCCGTTCCTGAAGCGCTTTGCGCGGCGACCGGTGGTGCTCGTCCGGTCGGTACTTCAGCTGCCCGCGGTGGCGGTGGCGCTGGTGCGGCGCGACCGCGACCGGCTCCGGGCGGCTGCCAGCAAAGCGGTGCTCGCGGGCCTCGCCTACACCGACGTGCAGGCCGCGGGCGAGCAGTTCGCGGCCGAGATCGTGGAGGGACGCTTGCGCGACGACACCCCGGCCCGGCTGCGCTGGCACGTCGCCCAGGGGCACCGTGTCGTGCTGGTGTCGGCGTCGTACGACGTGTACCTGCACGGCCTGGCCAGCGCGCTCGGGGCCGAGGCGGTGCTCGCCACCCGGCTGACGGTGCGCGACGGCCGGTGTACCGGACGGCTCGACGGGGCCAACTGCCGCGGCGCCGAGAAGGTCGCCCGGCTCGACGCCTGGTTGCACGAGCAGGACTTGACCCGCGACGACATCGAGCTGTGGGGCTACGGCGACTCTGCCGGCGACCGCGAGCTGCTGGCGTGGGCCGACCATGCCGTCTGGGTGACCGGGCCGCTCGATAGCGTGGCGCCCGCCTGAGGGCCGCCCGCGCCCCACGTTTCCCGCACCGAACCGATGCCTGCCACCCCCGCCCCCGTAACCCCCGACGCAGCGTGGGCTGCGGTCGCCGACGTAGCCGGTTGGATGAGCCGGGGCCAGTCCGATGCCCTGTTCGCCGCAGCAGCGGCAGCACCCGACGACGCGCAGATCGTCGAGATCGGCAGTTTCCAAGGGCGCTCCACGGTCGTGCTCGCGTTGGCGGCCCCCGCACACGCCCGGATCGTCGCGATCGACCCGCATGCCGGCAACGACCGCGGTCCGCAAGAGATCGAGGGCTACATCACCGAGGCGGAAGGCGACCACCAGCGGTTCCTCGCCAACCTCGACCGGGCCGGCGTGGCCGACCGCGTCACGCACATCCGCAAGTTCTCCGACGCCGCGCTGGGCGACGTGGCGGGGGCGATCGACGTGCTCTACATCGACGGAGCCCATCGCTACGCGCCGGCCCGCGCCGACATCGTCGCCTGGGGCAATCGAGTCAACGTGTCCGGGCGGCTGCTGATCCACGACTCGTTCTCGTCGATCGGTGTCACGCTGGCGATCCTGCGCGAGCTGGCGTTCGGCCGGCGCTTCCGCTACGTCGGCCGGGCGCGCTCGCTCGCGTCGTACGAGGCGGTTCCCGGTGGCCTCGCCGGGCGCGAGCGGGTCGGCAACGCCGTCCGCCAGCTGGCACAGCTCGGCTGGTTCGCCCGCAACGTCGCGCTCAAGGTGCTGCTGTCGGCGGGTCTCGGCAGGGTGCTCGCGCGGCTGGGCAAGGAACCACCCGAATGGCCCTACTGACCGGCAGGCGCGAGGCCCTCGCCGGGTGGGGGCAGGCGGTACGCAGCGTCGCCGAAGTGATCGACGTCGACACGGTCGATGCCGACACGGTCGCCGCCGCGGTGCGCGGCGCCGGATCGCGCGGGGCGATCGCCCGGGGGCTTGGCCGCTCGTACGGCGACCCGGCCCAGAACGCCGGAGGCCGCGTGCTGGCCTGCGCCGGCACGCGCACTGCGGGGGCGATCGTGCTCGATGCGGTGGCGGGAACGGCGACGGTGTCGGCCGGGGTCAGCATTGCCGACCTGCTCGAGGTGATCGTGCCGCAGGGCTGGTTCGTGCCGGTAACGCCGGGCACCCGCTTCGTCACCATCGGCGGGGCGATCGCCAGCGACATCCACGGCAAGAACCACCATCAGAGCGACGACTTCGGCGGCTCGTTCGGGAACCACGTGACGTCGCTGCGGCTGGTACTCGCCGACGCCTCGGTCGTCGACGTCGGCCCTGACCGCGACCCCGAACTGTTCTGGGCCACGGTCGGCGGGATGGGCCTTACCGGGGTGATCGTCTCGGCCACGTTCCGGCTGATTCCGATCGAGACCGCCAAGATGGCCGTCGACACGTACCGGATCGGCGACCTCGACGAGTTGATGGCGCGCATGTCCGACACCGAGGCGACGATGCGCTACTCGGTCGCCTGGCTCGACCTGCTGGCCGCCGGACGACACCTCGGGCGGGGTGTGCTGACCAACGGCGAGCACGCGACACGGACGCAGGTGGGGGGCTCGGCCGACCCGCTCGCGTACCAGGCGCGCCAACTCGTCGGTGTGCCCCGCGTCGTCCCGCCGGCCGGCGTGATCAACGGCCTCACCGTGCGCGCCTTCAACGAGCTGTGGTATCGCAAGGCACCGCGCTGCCGCGAAGCAGAGTTGCAGTCGATCCCGGCCTACTTCCACCCGCTCGACCTGGTCCGCGACTGGAACCGGGTGTACGGCAAGCGCGGCTTCCTCCAGTACCAGTTCCTGGTGCCGCACGGCGAGGAGGCCACGCTGCGCACGGTGATCGAGCAGATCTCGGCCGCCCGGGTGCCGACGTTCCTCACCGTGCTGAAGCGCTTCGGGCCTGGCAACCCGGCCCCGCTCAGCTTCCCCACCGGAGGGTGGACGTTGGCGATCGACGTCGCCACCACGTACCGCGAGTTGGCCCCGCTGCTGCGCCGGCTCGACGCACTCGTTCTCGACGCGGGCGGGCGTCACTATCTCGCCAAGGACTGCCACATGTCACCCGACGCGTTGCGACGCGGGTACCCGCGCCTCGACGAGTGGCGCGCCGTGCGCGACCGGGTCGACCCGTCCGGAGTGTGGGCCAGCGACCAGTCGCGCCGGCTCGGATTGACCGATTGAGGAGCATCACCATGGAGAACGCCCTGCAAGAAGCCCAGACGATCGTGTTGTTCGGGGGAACCAGCGACATCGGTCGGGCGATGGTCGCCGAGTTGCTGACCCCGTCGGCCCGCACGCTCGTACTGGCCTGCCGGCGACCTGGCGAGGCCCGGCCCGACGAGTTCGCCCAGGACGGGCTGGACGTCGTAGCGATCGCCTTCGACGCCGCCGACACGACCGCCCACGAGGGCGTCGTCAAGCAGTTGGTCGAGCAGTACGGCGACCTCGACGTGGCCGTCATCGCGTTCGGCCAGCTTGGCGAGCAGGCCGACTACGACGCCGACCCGGCCGCCGCCGCCGCGCTGGTCAACGTCAACATGGGCGGCGCGGTCAGCACTGCCACCGCGGTCGCCCAGCAGATGAAGACGCAGGGACACGGCCACCTCGGCATCGTCGGCAGCGTCGCCGGCGACCGTACCCGCCCCGCCAACTACACCTACGGGGCCACCAAGGCCGGGCTCGACGCGTTCGGGCAGGGCCTCGCCGACGCGATGCTGGCGCACGGCGTGACGGTCACGATGATCCGCCCCGGGTTCGTGCACTCGAAGATGACCGAAGGGCGCAAAGCCCAACCATTCGCCACCACACCCGACGTGGTGGGGCGCCAGGCGGTGGCCGGCATGCGGTCGGGTAAGCACACCGTGTACACACCGGGGCTGCTGCGCTACGTGTTCACCACCCTGCGCCACCTCCCCCGCTGGGTGTGGCGCCGCATGCCCTTCGACTAGCAACAAGAACAAGGTGGTTGAGCTTGTCGAAACCACCGGTGTTCGAGGGTCCCGGTGGTTTCGACAAGCTCAACCACCTGGGGTGGGCCCGCTCAGGGGGTGGAGGGGGCGATGGTGGTTTCGCCGAAGGCGGCGAGCGACTCGGCGGGGTCGCGCCAGTGGACGAACGCGGGGGCGATCAATCGGTCGACTCCGCTCGCCGCGGCCTCACCGACGGCGGCCAGCGGGTCGGTGCCCAAGAGCCCCTCGGCGAACGCGCTGACCTCGATCGCCTCCGGGTCACGCCCGGCGTCGGCGGCCGTCTGGCGCATGATGTCGATCAACTCGGCCAGGCGATCGCCGCTGCGTCCCGGGAAGAACCCGTCGCCGAGCCGCCCGGCACGTTTGGCCGCGGCGTCGCTGTGCCCGCCGACGTGGATCGGGATCGTGCCCCCCACGGGCTTGGGGTTGACGCTGACGTCGGCGAACGAGAAGAACTCGGACTCGTGGGCGATCTCGTTGGCCGACCACGCCTTGCGCAAGATGTCGACCGCGTCGTCGGTTCGCCGGCCGCGCTCGCGGAACGGCACGCCGAGCGCGTCGAACTCCTCTTCCAGCCAGCCCACGCCGATGCCCAGCTCGACTCGTCCACCCGACAGGTCGTCGAGCGTGGCCAGCTCCTTGGCGAGTACCAGTGGGTTGCGTTGGGGGAGGATCAAGATGCCGGTGGCCAGACGGATGCGCTCGGTGGCAGCCGCCACGAACGCCAGCCACACCAGCGGGTCGGGGAGCGGGGTGTCGACGGCCATGGCCATCTTGCCGCTCGGGTCGTAGGGATAGGCCGACTGGTAGGCCGTGGGGAACACGACGTGCTCGACGGTCCACAGCGACTCGACGCCGGCAGCCTCGGCGTGCTGGGCGAGCGCGACGAGCCCATCACGCCCGGCGAACGGGCCGGTGTTGGCAAAGGCGAGGCCGAATTTCATGGCGGCAGACTGCCACGTCGCCGCGCCGTCGGCCGCAGCGGGGAAACTCGTCGGGTGGCTTAGGGGCGGGCGACGCCGCCGCCGCCGATGCCGGGGGCGCGGCCGGCGAGGTCGGCCGGGTTGGGCCCTCCGCCGCCGTCGCAGCGGGCGTACAGCAGCACCAGGTTGGTTTCGTAGCTGTGGGCGAGGCAGAAGTGGTCGGCGACCGCCTGGTTGTGCTCGGGCGACCCGAACTCGTTCGACGCGTTCGGCTCGGTCCATCCGCCCCACGTATTGGTCAGCACGACAAAGTCGGCCGAGGCGATGTCGTCGGCCATGCCCGACCCGGCCTGGTCGGCCAGCCCGGGGTCCATCTCGATGTAGTAGGTGGCCGGTTCGAGCTCGCTGAACAGCCAGTAGATGTACGTGTCGGCGTAGACCGTGCGGCGCAGGTCGCCAGGGCCGACGAACAGGCGGTCGCCGGGCTGGGAGAGTGCTTCGAGGTCGGGCATCATCTGCGTGATCGCCCGGGCCACCGCCGGGTCGCCGACCCAGAACCGGTGATCGCCGCGCACGATTTCGTACGGCAACGGCAGATGCTGGGCGGCAACCCGGGTGTGCAGCAAGTACGTGCGGTACGTGAAGAACGGGCACACCACGAACATCGTCAGGCCGAGCACGGCGGTGCCGACCAGGCCCGCCGTCCCGGTTGCCCACCTGGGGCGCCAGGTGGCCAGCCGCGGGCGCACGGCGGCAGCGATCAGCGCCACGAGCACCGACCACGACACCACCGCGACCCAGGCGAGGTGGGTCGAGTCGGGCCGTTGCAGCGCCTGGGGAAGGATGCCCAGGCCGAACAACGCGCCAGCGGCGAGCACGAACGCGGTGGGGCGGTCGGCGGCCGGGGCCCGGCGGTAGCACCACACCGCCAGGACGGCGACGCCGAGCGCAGCCAGCGTGACCGCCCAGAACCAGATGAACAGTTGCTTGCTCGCCGACATCGCGGGCATGCCCCACCACGGCGGGAGCGACTCGGCCACGGCCTGGAGTGCTCCGTCGACCTGACCCCAGCTGGGTGGCCGGGGGAGCGAGCGCCCGGGGCGCAGACGCACCACCGGGTCGACCAACATCCCGTCGAGCGCCGGACCCACCCCCGCCCGCACGAAGTGCACCCACATCGGCAACAGCCCGACGACGCCACCAGCGACCAACCATCCGAGGCGCGTCCTCAAGGTGGTTGAGCTTGTCGAAACCACCGTCGTGGGCATCTCGGTGGTTTCGACAGGCTCAACCACCTTGGGGGTGGGCGTCCCGGTGGTGGTAACGACAGGCTCAACCACCTTGGGGGTGGGCGTCCCGGTGGTGGTAACGACCGGCTCAACCACCTTGGTAGCGACCACCCAGGCGAGGGCGAGGACGAGGGCGACCGCGAGGTCGGGGCGGAAGCCGAGCGCCAGGCCGCCCAGCCCACCCGCCACCCACCACAGCCCGACCGACCCGGTCGCCCGGGCGCGCAGCGCGAACACGGTCGACCACAGCCCCAACGCCAGTGCGCCGTGCCAGGCCAGCGCCGACAAGCCGATCGGTGTGACGATGAGGAACGTGGCGACGATCGCTGCCCCCGCGGCGGCGACGTGACCGGCGACACGGCACAGCGCGTAGATACCGAACACGATGCCGAGATGTTGCAGCAAGCCGAACGTGCGCTGGCTCTCGAGGCTGTCGCCGAACACCCGGAACCACAGCGCCAGCGAGTCGAGCGAGGCCGGGCCGTAGAGATGCAAGAAGTCGACGTTGGGCACCTTGCCCTGGCGGACGAGGTTCGGGAAGACGAGCATGAAGCCCTCTTCCATCGACGCACCCGTGGCCCGGTACAACCCGCGCAGGGGCACGGCGACCACCGCCAGGACGACCGCGATCGCCGCCCATCCGGGCGCATGCTCGCGTGCGCCACGCCAGCGCAGGCTCCCTCCCACCACGAACGGCACGGGCCGAGGGTAGCGACATGCACACGTCGGAGCTGGCATCACGGCGTAGCCTCGCCTCCCGTGCCCGCACCCGACCGCGCCGACCGCGCCGACATGGCCTGGTATGCGGCCGACATGCGCGAACGTGGAGTGCGGCGGATTCACGTGCTCGCCTGGCGCGACCTCGACGACGTCGACGCCGGCGGTTCCGAGGTCCACGCCGACGAGTTCATGCGGCGCTGGGCCGAGCACGGCCTCGACGTCGTGCACCGCACGTCCGCTGCTGCGGGATTGCCCGTGCAGGCGCACCGCAACGGATACCGGGTGGTGCGGCGGGGCAGCCGCTACAGCGTGTTCCCACGCGGCGTCGCCTCCGAACTCACCCGCCGGATGGGTCGCTTCGACGCGCTCGTCGAGGTGTGGAACGGGGTGCCGTGGTTCTCGCCGGTGTGGTGCCGGCGCCCGCGGGTGGTGATGCTGCACCACGTGCACGGCCCGATGTGGGACCAGTTGTTTCCACGGCCGGTCGCCGCCGCGGGGCGGCTGCTCGAGGCCCGCCTGGCGCCGCCGTTCTACCGCCGCGCGCTGACGGTCACGCCGTCGGACGCGACCCGCGACGAACTGCTCGAACTCGGGTTCCGGCCCGATCGAGTGGTCGCCGTGCCGAACGGTGTCGACGCGTTCTTTCGCCCGGGTGGCACGCGCACACCGGCACCCTCGCTGGTGGCAGTGGGGCGTCTGGCCCCGGTCAAGCGCTTCGAACTGGTTATCGACGCGGCGATCGAGGCGAGGGCACGGGTCCCCGGGCTGACCCTCACGATCGTGGGCGAAGGCCCGCTCAAACCCGACCTCCAGGCCCGCATCGACCGCGCCGGTGCCGGGGAGTGGATCACGCTCACCGGGCACGTCACCCGCGAGTGCCTGGTGGGGCACTACCGGTCGGCGTGGCTGGTGGTGAGCGGTTCGCTGGCCGAGGGGTGGGGCCTCAGCCTCACCGAGGGCGCGGCATGCGGCACGCCGTGTGTGGCCACCGACATCCGTGGCCATCACAGCAGCGTCCGCGACGGCCACAGCGGCATGCTGGTGGCCCCCGAGCAGCTCGGGGCCGCGGTGAGCGACGTGCTGACCGACCCGCAGCGGCTGGAACGCTTGCGGCAGGGAGCGCTCGCCTGGGCGAGCGAGTTGACGTGGGACGCGTCGGCGCTCGGCCTCACGCGAGCGCTCCACGGCGAGGTGGTCCGGCGCGGTTCCGCGGCGGCGAACGACTCAGCGGGTAGGCGGTAACGGTCGTCGAGTGGCGCACCCGCGGCGCAGCCGCCACCTCGTTGTATCGAGACGCGGTGCGCGCGCCGATGGTCTCGATACACCGGCTGCGCCGGCACTCGACCACCGGGGCCGAGGCCCCTACTCGCTGAGTCCCCAACCTGGATTCACCGTGATGGCGGCGAGGAACGAGTCGCCAGATCGGTGGATCCGGGCTAGCGTGCCAGCGCCATGCGCGCTGTGATCGTGCTGCCCACGTACAACGAACGCGAGAACATCACCACGTTTCTGCGGGCCGTTCGCGAGGTACCGCTCGGTGCCGACGACGTGCTCGACGTGCTGATTGTCGACGACTCGAGCCCCGACGGCACCGCCGACGTCGCCCGCCAGGCGGCCGCCGAGTTCGACGCCGCCCCCGACCACAATCGAGGGACCACCGCCGTGCTCGTGCGCCCGGGCAAGCAGGGCCTCGGCAGCGCCTACCGGCAGGGGTTCGCGCAAGTGCTCGATGACGCGGCATACGAGGTCGTGATCTCGATGGACGCCGACCTCAGCCACGACCCGCAGGTGATCCCCACGATGCTCGCCGCGCTCGCCGAGGGTGCCGACTTGGTGGTGGGGTCGCGGTACGTCCGCGGCGGTGGCACCACCGATTGGCCGGTGCGCCGGCAGCTGCTGTCGAAGTGGGGGAACACGTATACCCGGCTGGTGCTCGGGCTCGACACGCACGACTGCACGTCGGGCTACCGGGCGTACCGGGCACCAGCGCTGGCTGCGGTCGAGCCGGCGTCGACCGCAGCCGAGGGCTACGCGTTCCTCACCGAACTGGTGCGGCGCCTGACGCGGCAGGGCTACAAGGTGGTCGAGACGCCGATCGTGTTCCGCGATCGCACCGCCGGACGCTCGAAGATGTCGGGCCGGATCATCGCCGAGTCGATGCTGTTGGTCACCCGGTGGGGCCTGCGCGACCTGTTCACGGGCAGGCGCCGGGGCCGCTGAGGGTCACCGCCAGCCACATCGACGGCCAGCCCGGCGAGGTGCCGGTGGGTGGTACCTGCAACACGACGCAACCGGTGGCGGGCGGCGACTCGGCGGCGTCGTCGTGGAACTGGGTGAGCGTGGTCGGTTCGGTGCCGTCGGCCCGGCGGCGTTCGCCGAGGTGGCGGACGAGGAACTCGGAGTCGACGCGGAAGTCGATGCCGCGCTCGCGCAGGTGTAGCTGGATCGCCGACGTGTGGGGTGCGTAGACGCGTTCGTTGGCGAGGTCGAAGTACACCGGGCCGGCGAACGTGGTGGCGTCGAGCTCGGCGAACATGGCCCGCAAGGCCGGCCGCGCCTGTTCGTCGGCCGTCGGCCCGTGGGCCTGCGCGAACCGCGGCAGGTTGAGCAGCGAGAACACGACGAGGACCAGCAGCGGTACGAGACGCCCTGAGGTGGTTGAGCCTGTCGAAACCACCGGTGGCACATCGCCTTCGGTGGTTTCGACAAGCTCAACCACCTGGGAGCCGCGTCGCCTCGACCTGATCGCGTCGGTGGTGGCCCAGGCCAAGGTGACGTAGACGAGGAGCGACACGACGATGATCCAGCGGGTGTGGTGGGGGGCGAACCCGAGCACGGTGACGGTGAGGCGGCTCAAGGCGACGACCGAACCGACCACACCGACGAGCGCCAGCGTCGCCAACGCCTGGAGCGGGGCGATGGCTCTCCGCCCGGCCCACCACCAGGCACCGCCCAGCAGCGCCAAGGTGACCGCCAGAGCCACCGCAGCCAGCCACGTCGCGGGCATGCCGGCCAGCTCGACCACCTCGCGGCGGTCGGGCAGCGTGGTGATGCCCGACGGTGCGATCGTGTCGGCGAATCCCTGGCGGCCGGCCCAGGGTGGCAGGGCGATGAACGCGGCCGTGAGCCGTACGGCGTTCCCGCCACCGAGCGTGACGTCGGTGCCGCGCGACGCCCGAGCGAGCCGTACCAGGTTGCCCTGGCCGTCGCCGAAGATCTGCTCGAACACCGGCTGAAACCAGGTGACGGCAAGCACCAGCGCGGTCCACCCGGCAGTGCGCCGCACCCCGCGGTCGGCCGGCCATGCCCGCACCCGGTCACGGCGCGGGGCGGGCAGGCGAACTACGGCGGTGACCACCGCGGCGGCGACCAGCGTCGGCAGGATGTAGGCGTAGCTGAGGTGGGTGTGGACGATCAGCGTGAGCACGAACGCGAGCCACGGCCATACCCATCGTTGCCCGAGCGCGGCGCCCGCCAACAACACGCACGCAGCCAGCCAGGGGAACAGCAGCGCGTGCGCCTGGAACATGTCGAACAGCAACTCGCTGCCCATCGTCCACGCCAGCACGGCGCACGCCGCCAGCACCCACAGCTCGAACGTGGCGCCGTGTTGCGCCCCGCCGACGCGGCGGGCGGCCAACCCGGCCAGCACCAGGCAGGCGACGTTCACGGCGGTGACGCCGAGCACGGCCCCCGGGCCGGGTGGCAGCAGCCGCGCGAACGGACCGATCAGGTCGTAGTACAGCGGGCCGGCGTTGTTGACCTGGAACCCGAGCGAGGTCGACGCTGACGAGCCCGAACCGATCCACGGATGGTTGCGGGTGAGCACGTCGGTAGCCCGGATGTACAGCTGCGCGGCATCACCGATCGGGAACCAGTCGTTGGCCAACGCCCGCACCGCGGCCACCACGAACGGCACGATCGCCACCCCATAGGCAGCCACGCGGCGCCCGATCGCATCCGGGTTCGGACCTCCCGTGAACCGCATCTCAGAACGTGCTACCGGGCGGGCCGAGGAAGATCGCCAGCGGCTCGCCGATCAGCAGCATCTCGGACAGGTCGGCCACGACGTCGGGCGGCAACGCCGGGTCGAGCGAGGCACCGAACAGGTTGGTATCGACGACCTCGAGCAGGTCGGAGCGCCCGAGTTCGGTCAGCCGGGCGGCGACGTGGGCGTCGAGTTCGTCGAACCGGGCCCGCTCGGCGTCGGTGCGGGCGTCGTGCAGCAACAGCTGTTCCACCCCCGGGTGGCCCGCCGGCCAGCGCTCGATCCATCCGCCCGACACGACGTGGACCTCGGCGTCGTAGGCGCCGTTGGCGAACACCCGGTGGGGGGTGGCGGGCACGCTCCAGGTGGGGTGCACGCCGACCTGGAAGCCGTGACGTTCGAGCTCGCTGAGCACCGCGTAGCCCTGCGAGCCGGGCACCACCGACTCCTGCCAGAACACGACATAGCGGGCGTCACCGTCGAGCGCCGCGGTGAGCCGCGGCATGATGTCGCCGACCGCTGCGCCCTGCCCCTGCTCGGGCGGTTCCTGGCCGACCGCGGCGACGATCGAACCGAGCGTGGCCAGGCCGACCGCCACCGCGGCGGCCAGGTCGAGGCGCCGTGTCACCGCCGGCACCGCGGCGCGCTCGGTGAGTACCAGCCAGGCTGTGGCGAGCACGGCAACCAGCACCAGCAACGACGTGGCGGCCATCCATAGCGTCAGGTAGTACCAGACCTTGCCGAAGATGCGCGTCGACGAAGCAAACCCGGCGAACAATGTGGTGGCGATCACCGCGTGCAGGGCCATCAACGTGCGGTGCCGACGTCGCCAGGCCCACCCCACCGAGGCCACCCAGGCGGCCAGCACGATCAGCCCCCCGATGCTCACGCCTTGGGCCGGGTCGCCGGCCAGGCCGGCCCGGTGCACGAACGCGTCCTTGCGGCGCACCAGGTCGAACGTCAGGCCGAACCAGTCGAGGTGCTGCACGACCAGCCGGCCCGCCGCACCGACCCCGATCGCCGGTTCGGGCTGCTCGGTGGTGAAGTGCCGGATCAGCTTGCCGATATTGCCCGGCGACCGGAACAGCTGCTCGAGCAGCGGCGGTAGCCACAGCACCGCCCCGACCCCAACCGCCGCCCCGAGTGGTGCGGCCCTGGCACCGCCGCGCACTCGCCAGGCGAGCACGCCGAGTACGACGACGTCGAGGATCACCGCGTTGACCAGGTACGGCACGTGGGTCTGGGCGGCGATGCTGGTGAGCACGACGACCGCGACGGCCGGCCAGTGGTCGCCGGCGAGCACCAGCCACGCGGCCAGCAGCGCGGCCAACCACAGCAACACCGGAAAGTACGGGTTCCACGGGTGGGTCAGCACGTTCGGGCCGTACCCGCGCACCGCGATCGCCGCGATCGCCGCGAACACGGCCGCGCCACGCACACCCCAGCGGCGCCACCCGAGGGCGACGATGAGGCATGCCACGGCCGCGTTGATGACACAACTGGCCAGTTCCATCCCCCAGGCCCGGCTGCCCGACAGCCGGTAGAACGGGGCGACCAGGTAGAACGACCACGGGCCGGGGTGGCTGCCCTGTTCCTGGATCGACTGGCCGATCCGGCCCGGCAGGCCGACCAGGGGAGTGTGGCGGCCACCGACGTCGCGGACGCGCAGTTCGGTCATCGCCATGTCGAGCACGGGCACCCAGGGCCGTGTGGCGAGCGCGATCGCAGCGACGACGAGCGGGCTGAGCACGCCGAGCGCGAGCAGGGCCGCGGGGCGGCGGTCGAACCTCACGGCGCCGAGGGTAGTGAGCCCGGCGCCGCCTGTTCGGGTTTCGTGTCGTCGGCGCAGACCGCGGCGACGACCACGCTGGCGATCGCGAACATTCCCAGGCCGTGGTACTGCTCGAACACGTGCGGCCAACCGCCGTCGGGCAGCGGTGCCAAGCGTCGCTCGCGGATCAGTACCGCACCCGCAAGGGTGAGCACTGTCGCCGCGGCCGTCAGCTCGGGCACCCGCCGATCGCGCAACACCAGCAGCCCCACCGTCCCGAGCACCCCCCCAACCGCCCCCCCAGGCCCCACAAGCAGCCCGCCAGCAAGCATCCACACGACACCCACACGAACCACCTCCCCCCAGCCATCCCCACGGTGGTCGAGTGGCGCACCCGCGGCGAAGCCGCCCCTCCGTTGTATCGAGACCCGGTGCGCGGACCACGTCTCGATACGGGCGCTGCGCGCCCACTCGACGACCGGTGGTGGCGGTGTGCGTCGACGCCGGTCGAGGACCACAAGAGCGATGCAGGCGGCGATGGTCGCAGCGGACAGGGTGTAGGCGATGGTGAGGGGGCGTTGGGCGGTCCAGCGGGCGTGCAGGGTGAACGTGCCGTCAGCAGCCTGCTCGGGCCCGACCCACCAGCCGGTGAAGCCGCCGTCGAGCAGCGTCGGAGGGCCGAGATCGGTGCCGCCGACCGATGCCTGCCAGGCCTGGTTGTAGCCCTCGCCAAGGATCACCCAGCAGCCGTCGGGGCAGCCGGTGACGGCGAGCTCGCGATCGCGCCGCCCCGCACCGTCGACCGTCACGGACGGCGTGGCCGGCGCCGGGGTGAACGGCTGCGCCAGCACCAGCCGGTCGAGCTGGACCGGCACACCCGCGTCGGCCGCGGTCACCAGGTGTGAACCGGCCGCGAGCTCGATCGTGCGGTCGGCGCTGTGGCCGCACGGTAGGGCGACCAGCTCGGCCGACCCGAGCCAGCTCGGCCGGGCCGGATCGGGCTGGGTGGTCAGGGCCACATCGAACGTGGCATCACCGATCGCCACGATCGGCAGGCACTCGGTGAGCGCCGTCGCCTCGGTGTAGTCGGGCAGCGCGGGAAGCCCGGCGAGGGCGACCTCGCTGATCGCCACCGGCAGCTCGAAGCGGTCGCCGAACCGGCGGTCGATCGTGGATTCCGGCTCGGTACCGGCGATCGTGAGTGCCAGTTGCCCAGCCGGCAACGGTGGCTCGACGACAGCCCGGGCGACCCCCGAAGCGTCCGGAGCGAGCACGACGGTGCGGGTCTGCCCGTCGGCTGCGGTCAACTCCAGCGCGGTGGCGCGGGTGAACCGACCCGGCGGTTGCGTGACGGTGAGCTCGGTGACCGGCTCGGTGACCTCGCCGATCACGAGCGTCGCGGTGGCGTCACCGAACCCAGTGACCCAGCTGGTGCTGGGGTCGCCGTCGATCGCGGCCACGCCGGCGTGGTCAGGCCGCCCGCCCACGCGCGACGTGGCGTACGCCGGCCAGTTCAGCAGTCCGGCGAGCTGCTCGTCGCCGGCTCGCGCGTCGAGCCGCACCGTCGGCGTCACCGTGAACACCCGCTGCTGCGGTAGTGCGAACTCGCGTACCAGTGTCGGCTCGGGGTCGTCGCGCCAACGGTCGGCCGGGTCGACCCGCAGCCGTGTCAGCGACAGCGTCACGGGTGTGCCCGCGCCAACGACATCGAGCGCGTCCGACGGCGTGCGCACCACCTCGGTGGTCGAGCCGAGGCCGAGGTCGACCGTGGCGAACCCGACGCCGGCGACGGCACCAGCCGTGCCGGGGTGGCCACCCTCGACGGCGTCGATCGTCAGCGTGATGCGTGCCGTGCCGGCCGGGAGGTCAAGCGCGACCTGGTCGAACGGTGAGGGGGTCTCGCCAACCTGGCGAGTCAGGGACTGCGGCTCGCCGAGCAGCTCACCGGTGGCGTCGTAGGCGCGGATGCTGAGCGCGGTGATCTCGCGTTGGGCCGACTCGCCCGCGTACTGCGCGGTGACGAGCGTGGTCGGCACGACCCCGGGCTCGGTGAGCGTGAGGTCGAGCACGGCCCCGACGGGGTCGCCGTGCTCACCGGCGATCCAGGCCGTGGCCGGGTCGCCATCGACCGCCATGAACGGCCGGTGCTCGGGCAGCAGCGCGAACGGCTGGCCGTACGTGTTGGCGCGGGCGACGACCGGGCCACGTTGCTCGGCGGTGGTCTGCGTGCCCGGGTCGACCGGAGTGCCGGCATCGGCGAACACCGGTAGTCGGGCGTCGCCCACCGCAGGTTCGGTCAGTTCGGTGGGCGCGGCGCCGTCACGGCCGGCCGACTCGGTGAACCCGGTGGTGTCCTGGCTGCTGCGCCAGTGCCGGGCTCGGGCGCGGTTCGAGTCGGTGACGAGTAGCCCGTCGCCGTCGGCGAGGGTGGCCGTAAGGTCGTCGGCCTCGATCGCCGCGCTGTAGACGAGCGCGGCCTGCTCGGGAAGCAGCCCGGCCGCGGCAGCGTCGACGACCCCGTCGCCGCTGCCGGATATCACCAGCGTGCCGGCCGCTGCCCGGGCGATCTGGGGGAGGCTCTCGACCGGGTAGAGCACGACCGGCGCAGCCGGGTCGGTGACGGCCGGCGTGGCGAGGTACCGCGCGTCGGCCATCTCGACCTCGGTGTGGTTGAGCTCGGGCGAGCCGTACGCGGTGGGCATGCCGACGCCTGCCGCGGCGTCGAGCCAGGTACGCACGATGCCGGGTGCGGTGACGTCGAAGCGGTCGTAGGCGGCGTCGTTGCTGAGCCAGATGTTGCTCGTGCCGAGCAGCCTGGCGAGCGTGGCGACCGACGCGGGTTCGAGCACGCCGTCCTGAATCCGGTCGTCGAGCGCGTACAGCAGGTCCATCGCTGCGGCAGCACCGAGTGGCAGCAGGTCGCGGGTGACCAACCCGCTGGTCGCCATCGTTGCCAACGGCTGATCGACCGTATAGCCCCACCGGAACGCGCCGAACTCCAGCCCGGGTAGTTGCAACACCCGCGTCGCCGGGTCGTCGAGCGCGCTGGCTGCGGCGGTCCACGCGGCGGGCGGATCGGGGTCGCGTTCGAGCGCCGGGTCGACCAGCTCGGCCCGCCACAACGCCGGCAAGTTCGCCAGCGCCACAACGCCCACCACCCCAGCAGCCACCCATTGGGCGCTGAGTGGTTTCGACAGGCTCAACCACCTTGGCCACCGGTGGTTGAGCCTGTCGAAACCACCTACCGCTTGGACGGCGGCGGCGAGGGCCAGGGCGAGGCCGAGCACGGCCAACGGCACGGCGCGGGTACTGCTGCGCAGCGCGAGGGCCAAGCCTTCGTCGCCGTTGCCGGTGAAGGTCCGCATCAGTGGCGAGCGCTCGTCGATCGGGTGGACGCCGACGCCGAGGATCAGGCCCGTCGCCAGCAGCAGCGCGGCGAAGCGGCGATGCCTCCAACGCACGGCGACCAGCGCGATCAAGCCGAGCACCGGCACGGCGAAGCTGACGAGGATCGTCGGGCTCGACGACAGGTACGGCAGCGCCGCGGTGGTGGTCGGCGCGAACCGGTCGCGGACGTAGAACAGCCAGTACCCGAGGCTCCGCCACACCTCGGTCGACGTGGCCGTAAACGAGACGTCGGCGAGTGACTCGGAGTAGGGCAGTACGTCGCCGCCGTGGCGCCCCTGGATGACGAGCATCACCACCCACCACAGCGACACCCCGACTGCCAGCACAGCGGTACGTGCGGCGACCCCGACGGCCGCCCGCCAGCGCGTGTCGCCGAGCCACACCGAGTGCACCAGCCACAACAAGGGGGCGGGTACCACCATCGCCAGCGCGGTGGCGTTCACCGCACCGACCGTCAGCACCACCAACGCCAGCGCGGCCGGGTCGCCCCAGCGAGCCCAGCGGCTGGGGGCGTCGCCGCGACGGGTCGCCCGCACCGTCAGCCCGACGATCCAGCCCAGGCCGGCCCACGGAAGCAACATCACCGACGTGCGCGACACGTACGGCAAGAGGTAGGGCGAGAGCTGGTAGACGAGCGCCGCGGCAAGTGCGGCGGGGGCCCCCAGACCGAGCACACGGGCGCACCAGCGCACGCCCAGCCCGGCCGCTGCGAGCAGGGTGCCGATCCACAACCGGTGGGCCACCCAGTCGGGCACCCCGAGCGTGTCGAACAGCCAGAACCACGGCCCGGCCGGCCAGAGGTAGGCGATGTGTTGGTGTGGCACCCAGCCGGCGAACTGGTGCGGGTCGAACGTGGTGGCCGCGTCGCGGAGCAGCCGCCCCGGGTCGAGGTACAGGTACAGCTTGCTGTCGGCCGGCATCCGCCCGGGGGCCGACAACAACGCCGGCACGTACGCGAGCAGCACCAGCAGCACCCACGAACGGTGCCTGGGCATTACGGAATCGCGCCGAACACGCCGTAGAGCCCGGTGAGGACGGCCAGGCCGGCGCCGCAGGCCACCATCGTCAACGTCCACAGTTGGTCGTCGCCGGCGTCGTGGCGCGAACCGGCGTCGGCGCCCGCGCCGGGGGACGCGATGTCGTGCTCGGCGGCGTGCAGTTCGCGGCGTTCCACGTACCACTTGGCGGCGCCGATCAACAGCGGGAACGCGGTGAACAAGAATCGCGGGCGGGCGGTGACGGTGGCCGGGGTGAGCATCAGCGCCAGCACCGTCCACGAGTACGCGTAGATCGGCCAGCTCAACCGGGCCCGCCAGGCCAGCCAGACGAGCACCACGGTCGTGACGACGCTGATCGCGGTGATCGTGTCGGTGGGCGAGCTGACCGGGTGGAGAATGGCTTCAGCGGTGTTCTTCACTGCCGTCCAACCGAAGCTGACCCCTTCGCCCCAGGCCTCGCGCTGGACGCGGAACCACACGCCTGGCTCGTCGGCATGCACCCCGACGTACATCTGGAAGGCGATGAACCCGAGTGGGGCCAGCGCGGGGGCGATCAGCGCCCGCCAGTCGCGGCGTTCCCGAATCGCGAGCGCCGCGGCGACCGCGCAGGCGACCACGATCGCCACACCGTTAGGACGCGCCGCCGTGGTCAGCGCGGCGAGTACCCCGGCAGCAACCCACTCGCGCTCGTGGAGCATCAGCAGGGTGCCGGCCGCGAGGGCGATCATCAGCGCCTCGGAGTAGGCGAACGAGAACACGAAGCTGCCCGGGAACACCGCGGCGAGCACGGCCGCGGTACGCCCGACCCGTTCGCCGAACATGCGTTGCGCGAGCAGCCCGATCAGCACCACCGCGAGCAGGCCGAGCAGGTGGTTCAGCACGAGCACGGCGGCGACGTCGCCGAACGGGAGCACCGCGTCGGCCGCCCGGCCGAGCATGGGGAACAGCGGGAAGAACGCGGCTCGGGCCTCGTCGATGTGGTACGTGACATCTGGCGGGACCCGCCGCGGGTAGCCGTTGCGGACGATGTCCATGTACCACTTGCCGTCCCACGACGTCAGCACGTCGACCATCGGCCGGATCGCGCTGCCGCTGTTGAGGCTGCTGTGCGGGTCGCCCGGCGTGCCGTTCGCGATCGCCAGGTTGTTGTCGACGCGAATCTCGGACGCCACCACCGCGGCGCCCACCAGCACGCACAGCCGCGACACGACGTAGGCCGGCAGCACGGCCACGAACAGGTGCCACCAAGGGGTGCGACGCAGCGTGGCCCAGCGGCCCGCGACGGGGTCGGCAGCGGCAGGGTCGGCAGCAGCGGGGTCGGCGGTCATGCGGGGCCAGATGGTAGCGACGCGCGCCGGCCGTAGAGGGTGCTGCCGGCTGGGAGGCGCGAGCGATCGCTCGGCAACCTCACCCCAACCAGATCGTGGTCGGCCAGATCGTGCTGTTTTGGGTGCACGCCAACGCGATGCCTTCGGGCGTGGTGCGTTCGCATACCCCGTGCACGTTGTCGGAGAACACCTGCGCCCACATCGTGTGCGTCATGAACACGTACGTGTAGGCATCGTTGATCATCTGCACCATCTCCTGGTAGGCGGCGATGCGGGCGTCGCGGTCGGTGGCAGCCTGGGCCTGGAGCAACAGTTGGTCGCGGTCCTCGTTGCAGTCACGGGGGAAGTTCAACGACAGCCCACCGATCGAGCGGCACGACAACCACACGCCTTCGGTCATCGGCTCGACCGCCCCGAAGCCCTGCCAGATCACGGCGTTGTACTGGCCGAAGGCGGTCTGCTGAATGTGTTCGTCCTGGAGCAGTTCCTGTCGGGTGACGTTGAAGGCCACGCCCCAGGCATCGGTGACCAGGTCGGCAATCCGCGTCTGGAGCACCTCGGGTCCGGTGTGTTGGTACTCGAAGTTGACGCGACCTCCGGTGCAGGTCGGGGTGCCCGTGATCGGGTTCGTCTCGGTGCCTCGCTCGGCGCAGTACTCGGCCACCAACGTCGCCGCCTGGTCGGGGTCGTCGCCGAGCTGGCGCACGTCGGGGTGGTAGTACGGCGATTCGGGGATGAACATCTGGTCGGCCGGGCGCACGACGTTCTGGGCGATCAGGGTCACGTAGTCGCGACGTGGGGTGGCTGCCGCAAGCGCCTTGCGGACGCGCAGGTCGTCGAACGGTGGGGTGGTGACGTTGAGCATGAAGAACGTCTCGTCGCTGGCGTCGTTGAACATTGCCGAGAATCCGCTGGCATCGCGGAAGGCAAGGATCGACTCGGGGGCGACCGAGTGGAAGCCGTCGAGGTCGCCGTTGCGCAGCAGGTCGCCGCGGGTGGCGGCTTCGGTGATCGGGAAGAACTCGACCGCGTCGAGGTACACCGAGCCGTTCCACCAGTTCGGGTTGCGTTCGAAGCGGGTGACCGAGTCCTCGCTGCGGCTGACGAACGTGAACGGCCCGGTGCCGACCGGGCGCTGATGCAACGTCGCGTCGAGCTTGGCGGCTTCGACCCAGGTGGGCGACGCCATCATGCCCAGCTGCGAGGCCATCACCGCCGGCCAGTACACGTTCGGCTCGAGCAGATGGAAGCGCACGGTGAGCGGGTCGATCACCTCGGCCGAATCGGGGCCGGCGTACGAGGTGCGCAGCGCCAGGCCCACCAGCGCATTGTCGTACTGGGCGGCGAAGTTGTAGCGGACGGCCTCGGCGTCGAGCGGGGTGCCGTCGTGAAACGTGACGCCCTCGCGGAGGGTGACGTCCCACGTGGTGAAGTCGTCGTTCGGCGTGAACGCGCTGGCGAGGTACGGCACGGCGACGCCATCGGGGGTGAACTCGGCCAGCTTGTCGAACACGGCCGCGGCCATCGCCACACCCGCCGCGGCGGTGAGCGCCGACGCGGTGGGGTTGAGCCCGTCGACCTCGGCGTTGAGCCCGAACCGGAACGTGCCTCCGGTGACCGGGTCGGGGATGGTGTCGGGTGGCAGCGTGACCACGATCGGATCGCGTGTCGGTGCCGGGCTGGTCGCCAGCCGTTCGGCGCCGGTGTCGGTGTCGGTGGCAGTGGCAGTGGTGTCGCCCGACGGCGTGCTCGCCGACGGCGCCGTTGCATCGGTTGCCCGAGCGGTGGCGGCCGGCGACGCGGTGTCGTCGTCGTCTCCTGCGCACGCTCCGGCGAGCAGCGCGATCGTGATGGCCGCGGCCGCGGCCCGACACACGGTCGACATAGGTGTCCCCCTTCTGGCGGCGCCTCCCCAAGGCGTCCGCCGGGTGACATTTGACCCGGGACTGGCGCCCGTGTCCAATCGTGGCGTCAGCCGACCGCGACCGCCACCGCCGGAACCAGCGGATGGTGGCAGGCGACGTAGTGGTCGCGGCCGGCGTCGCCGACCTGGCGCATCACCGGCTCGCTGGTCTGGCACACCTCGTCGGCGTACGCACAACGCGTATGGAACCGGCATCCGGCGGGCGGGTTGACGGGCGACGGCAGTTCGCCATCGAGGTCGACCGCGACCGCTTCGTGCTCGGGGTCGGGCACCGGGATGGAGTTGAGCAGCACCTCGGTGTAGGGGTGCGCCGGCTCGCTGTACAGCGCCTCGCTGGAGCCCACCTCGCACATCTTGCCGAGGTACATCACGGCCACCCGGTCGCTGATGTTCTTGACGACGGCGAGGTCGTGGGCGATGAAGATCAGGGTCAGGCCGTACTGCGCCTTGAGATCTTCGAGCAGGTTGATGACCTGGGCCTGCACGCTGACGTCGAGTGCCGAGACGGGCTCGTCGCAGATGATCAGGCTCGGGTCAAGGACCAGCGCACGGGCGATCGAGATTCGCTGGCACTGGCCGCCCGAGAACTGATGTGGGCGGCTTTCGGCGGCCCGCTCGGGGTCGATGCCGACGTGTTCGAGCACCTCGTCGACCAGTGTGGCCCGTTCGGCGTCGGTGCCGCGGCCCCAGATGTCGAGCGGCTCGCGCACGCTGTCGTAGACCTTGCGTCGCGGGTTCAGCGACGAGATCGGGTCTTGGAAGATCATCTGGATTCGTGTGCGTGCCTCGCGCAGCACCTCGGCGGGCAGCGCGGTGAGGTCGGCGCCCTCGAACACGACCGAGCCACCGGTGGGGCGGCTGATCTGCATCACCGCCCGGCCGGTGGTGGACTTGCCACACCCCGACTCGCCCACGATGCCGAGTGTCTCGCCTTTGCGTACGTCGAAGCTGATGCCGGCCACCGCCGACACCACGACCTTTCTGCGGCCGGCCCTCCGGCCGATCGGGAACTCGACGACGAGGTCGTCGACGCGCAGCACGATGTCGTCGGCGTCGTCGCGCAGGTGGGCCTTGCCGGTACCGGCCATCAGCCGGCCGCCCTGGATGCTGATGCGGCGACGGTGCCGGCGGCAAGGTCGTTCATGATCTGCTCGTCGCGCTCGGCGAACTCGGGAGAACCGACCGGGTACCAGCAGGCGTAGGTGTGGTCGCTCGTGCCCGGGGCGGTCACCAACGGTGGCTCCTCGACCGTGCACCGTTCGCGGGCGTACGCGCATCGGGGTGCGAACCGGCAGCCGCTGGGCGGGTTGACGAGGTCGGGCGGGCGTCCGGGGATGGTGAGCAGCCGGGTGTGGCTGGCATCTTCGAGCCGCGGGATGCTGCGCATCAGCGACTTGGTGTAGGGCATCTTCATGTTCGCGAAGAGCTGCTTGGTGGGCGCCTTCTCGACCAGCCTCCCGCCGTACATGACGGCGATCTCGTCGGTGTGCCCGGCGACGACGCCGAGGTCGTGGGTGACCAGCACCACCGACATGTTGCGCTCCTGGCGCTGCTCGTTGATCAGTTCGAGGATCTGCGCCTGCACGGTGACGTCGAGCGCGGTGGTGGGCTCGTCGGCGAACAGCAACGTGGGCCCGCAGGCCATCGCGATCGCGATCATCACGCGCTGGCGCATCCCGCCGGACAGCTCGTGCGGGTACTGGCGCACCCGCTTGTGCGGCTCGGGGATGCGCACGTCGTCGAGCAGTTTGACGGCGTACTCGAGCGCGGCCGGCTTGTCCATGCCGAGGTGGATCTGGAGCGGCTCGGCGATCTGGTGGCCCACCCGCATCAACGGGTTCAGCGACACCATCGGGTTCTGGAACACCATCGACATCTCACGGCCCCACAGGTGGCGCAGCTGGCGCGAGTCGAGGCCAAGCACCTCTTGTCCGGCGAACCGGACCGACCCCGACAGCACCGCGGTCGACGGCAACAGGCCCATGATGGTGCGCGACAGCACCGTCTTGCCCGAGCCCGACTCGCCGACCACCCCGAGCGACTTGCCGCGCTGGAGCGAGAACGTGACGCCGTCGACGGCCCGTACCAGCCCGCGCTCACTCCGGAAGTGGGTCTTCAGGTCGGTGACGTCGAGCAGCGGGCCGTCGGTGCCCTGACGCCGTTCGGTCTGGAGCTGTGGCGCGCTGGTCACAGACTGATCTCCTTGACGTCGAAGTGTGCCCGCAGGCGGTCGCCGCAGTAGTTGAGGGCGAGGACGGTGATGAACAGCATCAGGATCGGGCTGAAGGCCATCCAGGGCGCCTCTTGCAGCTCTCGGCTGCCGGCACCGTCGACGATCACCTTCCCCCAGGTCACGCCATCTTCGACCGACAGCCCGAGGAAGGCCAGGCTGCCTTCGGCCACGATCGCCACGGCCATGCCGAGCAGGCCGAGCGCGCCCATCGGGATGACCACGTTGGGCAAGAGCTCGCGCACGATGATGCGGGTGTGGCTGGCGCCGATGGTGCGGGCGGCGACCACGAACTCGCGATCGGCGTACTGGATGGTGGTGGCCCGGGCGAGCCGCCCGACGGGTGCGATCGCGAGCACGCCGAGCGTGGCCGACACGGTGAACAGGCTGCGGTTGACGAGCGACGTGATCAGGATCGCCAGCACTAGCGACGGGAACGACAAGGCGATGATGAACACGAACGAGATCAGCCGGTCGGCCAACCCCCGGAAGTAGCCGGCGATGATGCCCAGCGAGCCGCCGACGATCATGCCGAACCCGATCGCTGCGAAGCCCACCACCAGCGACACCCTGGCGCCGTAGATGGTGCGGGCGAAGATGTCGCGGGCGAGCGTGTCGCTGCCGAACCAGAAGTCGCCCGACGGCGAGTACGGCGGGAAGTCGGGTGGGGGCAGGATGCGCTTCTCTTCGATGCCGCGAATGGGCAGCCACGGGGCCAAGATCGCGGCCAGCGAGAGCACGACGATCCACGCCAAGGCGATCCAGAACATCCATCCGAGCCGGCGCCGGAGAACCCCCTCGGTGGTGGCCGACGGTGCCATCGCGTCGGCGGCCTCCACGACAGGGGGCGCGCCGGTTCCGGTGCCGAACGCCGCGCTCACGACGCCCGCACCCGCGGGTCGATCAGCGAGTAGAGCACGTCGATCAACACGTTGAGCACGACGAACGCGGCGGTGACGATCATCACGATCGCGAGCACCACCGGGAAGTCCTCGCGGGCGATCGACTCGACGATCGTCAGGCCGAGGCCGGGGATCAAGAAGATCTTCTCGACCACGAACGCCCCGCCGATCAGCGCCCCGGTGTTGATGCCGAACACCGTCACGAACGAGAACAGCGACGGCCGGAGGGCGTGCTTGTAGAGCACGTCGCGCCGCGACACGCCCTTGCTGCGGGCCATCAGGATGAAGTCTTCCTGGAGCGTGGTGATCAAGTCGGTGCGCAGCAACCGCTGGTACACCGCGGCCGCGGGGAGCGCGATCGTCAGCGCCGGCAGCACGGTCTGCCAGAGCCGTTTGGGGAACGAGTCGCTGGCACGGTAGGCGAGTGGGAACCACCCCAGCTTGATCGCCAGCAGGTACTTCAAGATCACCGCAAGTGCGAACGCCGGCAGCGCGATCATGGCGAACGAGGCCAGCGTCGACACCTTGTCGGGCGTCTTGTTGGCCTTCGAGGCCGAAAACAGCGCCCACGGCACCGCCAGCACGACCGCGAACGCCTGGGCCATCACCAGCAACGTGAGCGTGCGCGGCAGGCGTTCCTGGATGAGGTTCGTCACCGGCGGCTGGCCCGTGCTCGAGAACTGCACGCCCATGTCGCCGGTGACGAAATCGCCCAACCACTTGACGTACCGCACCGGGAGCGGGTCGTCGAGGTTGTACTCGGCCCTGGCCGCCGCGATCTTCTCCGCGTTGGCGGGGTTGTTCACGTCGGCCGCGGCCGGGCCCAAGATGTTGAACAGCGGATCGCCGAGCACGTTCATGGCTCCGAACGTGAGGGCACTGACCGTGAGCAGCAGCAGGACTGCCATGCCCACACGTTGAAGCCAATAGTTCATCGCGTCCGCCGGCCCCTTACCGGTCGAGCCAGAGCGTATGATGCCAGGTGGTGCCACCGATCGCACACGCCAACGACGTGCCGTCGGGAGCGGTGCGGTCACAGATGCCCTGGACGCTCTCGTCGAACGCCGTCACCCACATGGTGTGGGTGAGGAACACGTAGGCGTACGAGTCGTGCATCAGGCGGACGACCTCGCGGTAGTGGGCGGCCCGCTCGGTCTCGTCGGTGGTGGCCTGGGCAGCGAGCAACGCCGCATCGCGGTCGGGGTCGCACAACCGGGGGAAGTTCAGGGCCAGGCCCTCGTCAGGGGCGGTGCGGCACATCAACCACACGTTGTCGGTCATCGGGTTGAGTGCGCCGAGCTGGCGCCACGTCGACACGTTGTACCCCGAGGTGACGACCTGGAGGATGTGCGTGTCCTGGAGCAGTTCGTCGCGGGTGACGTTGAACGCCGGGCTGAACGCGCTCTGGAGCATGTCGGCGATGCGGGTCTGCACCACGTCGGGGCCCGACCACTGGAGCTCGATGTTGATCTTGCCGTTGGTGCACGTGGGCTGGTTGGTGACCGGGTTGGTCTCGCCCCCGCGCTCGGCGCAGTACTCGGCGGCCAGGGCAACGGCACGATCGGGGTCGTCGCCTTCCTGGGTGATGTCGGGGTTGTAGTACGGCGACTCGGGGGTGAACATCTGGTCGGCCTGGCGCACCACCCCGAGCCCGATCAGGGTGAGGTACTCGGTGCGGGGAGTGGCGTACGTCAGTGCCTGGCGGGCACGGATGTCGTCGAACGGCGGCACGTGCGTGTTGAGCATGATGAACGTCTCGTCGCCCGAGTCGTTCTCCATCCGCGTGATGCCGTCGGCCGCACGGAGGTCGCGGATGGCTCCCGGTTCGCTGGTGTGCAGGGCGTCGACCGCGCCGTTGATCAACAGTTCGGCGCGGGTGGCCGAGTCGGGCACCGGCAGGAACTCGATCGCGTCGAGGTACACCTCGCCGTTCCAGTAGTCGTCGTTGCGCACGAACCGGGTGACCGAGTCTTCGCTGCGGCTGTCGAACGCGAACGGGCCGGTGCCGACCGGGCGCTGGTTGAGCGTGGGGTCGGCGATCGCCGCGGCGAGCCACGTGGGTGAGGCGACCATGCCGAGCTGGCTGGCCATGTAGGCCGGCCACTGTGCGTTCGGTTCGAGCAGGTTGAAGCGGACGGTGAACTCGTCGACCACCTCGATCGCCCCGGTCTCGGGGTAGAACGGCTTGACCGCCAGGCCGACCAGGGTGTTCTCGTACTGGGCCTCGAAGTTGACGCGCACGGCCTCGGCGTTGAACGGCGTGCCGTCGTGGAACGAAATGCCCTGCTTGAGAGCAACCTCCCACGACGTGTTGTCGGCGTTCGGTGTGAACGATTCGGCCAGCACCGGCACGGGGGCGCCGGTGGGGGTGAGCTCGGCGAGCTTGTCGAACACGGCTGCTGCCATCACCAGGCCGGGTGCCGCGGTGAGCTGCGAGCTGGTGGGGTTGAGCCCGTCGACGTCGGCCTCGATCGCGAACCGGACGGTGCCCCCGCGGACCGCTTCGGCTTCCGGTGGTGAGGTGTTCGGCGCAACGGTGACGACCACGGGGCCACCGGTGTCGGGCTTGTCGGTGGCCGGCGGGGGGGTCGCGTCGGTCGGTGACGGAGCGCTCGTGTCGCCGGGTGTGGCCGGGGCTTGGGTGGCCGGTGGCGTGTTGTCGGTGCTGTCGTCGTCGTTGCCGCCGCAGGCGGCGACCGCCAGCGCGGCCACGACCGCGCTGGCTGCCAGGCGCTGCGCGCCGCGGTGCCGATAGTTCGTCCTCATCTGATCTCCCCCTGGATCTTGTAAGTGGATGGGTCCCGCCCGATGAGCGTCCTGGCTCAATCGATCCAGACCGTCGTCGGCCAGAAATTTCCCTGGCGAACACACATTAGGCGCGTTCCTTCCGGTGACGTCCTATCGCAGAGCCCGTGCACGTTGGAGGCCAACGCGTAGTCCCACAGGACGTGCCCGAGGAACACGTACGTGAACGATTCGTTGATCCGCGCCTCGGCCTGCTGCACCAGTTCGGCCCGTGCCGCGTCGTCGACCGTGGCGGCCGCTTCGACCAGCAGCGCGTCGCGTTGCTCGTCGCAGTAGCGCGAGAAGTTGAGGGCGATGCCTTCGGCGGGGGCCGTGCGGCACAGCACCCACACGTTGTCGTTGATCGGCTCGGGGTCGTTGAACTGGGTCCACGACACGGCGTTGTAGCCCCCGGTGACGACCTCGAGGATGTTCTGGTCCTGGAGCTTTTCGTCGCGGGTGACGTTGAACGCCGCGCCCCAGCCGTCGACGAGCACGTCGGCAAGTCGGGTCTGTGACACCGACGGACCCGACCACTGGTACTCGATGTTGATCTTGCCGTTGCTGCACGTCGGCTGGTTCGTGACCGGGTTGGTCTCACCGCCGCGCTCGGCGCAGTACTCGGCGGCCAGGGCGACGGCCCGGTCGGCGTCGTCGCCCACCTGCACGAGGTCGGGGTTGTGGTAGGGGCTCTCGGGGATGAACCGCTGCGAGGCGGGCCGCCACTGGCGTACCGCGAACAGGTCGAGCACCAACTGCCGCGGCGTGGCGTAGGCGAGCGCCTGGCGGGCACGGACGTCGTCGAACGGCGGCTTCGCCGTGTTCATGATGATGAACCGGTCGTCGCCCGAGTCGTCGAGCAACTGCTGCGGAAACGCATCGACGTTGGACCGCAGGTCGGCGACGGTACCCGGATCGGTGGTGTGCAGCGCGTCGACCTCGCCGTTGTACAGCAGGTCGGCCGCGACACCGCCGTCGGTGACCGGCACGAACTCGATCGCGTCGAGGTACACCTCGCCGTTCCAGTAGTCGTCGTTGCGCACGAACCGGGTGACCGAGTCTTCACTGCGGCTGTCGAACACGAACGGGCCGGTGCCCACCGGGCGTTGGTTCAAGGTTGCATCGGCGATCGCTGCGTCGAGCCAGGTGGGCGAGGCGACCATGCCGATCTGGGTGGTGAGCCGGGCGGGGAAGCGCACGTTGGGCTCGCTGAGGGTGTAGCGGATCGTGTACTCGTCGATGATCTCGGTGGCGCCCTCGGCCGGGTGGAACGGCTTGACGGCCAGGCCCACCAGCGGGTCGGCGAGTTGGGTCTCGAAGTTGCGCTGCACGGCCAGCGCGTCGAGAGCGGTGCCGTCGTGGAACGTGATGCCCTCGCGGAGCTTCACGTCCCAGGTGGTGAAGTCGTCGTTGGGGGTGAACGACTCGGCCAGGTAGGGCACCGGGTCGCCGGCGGTATCGGTGGCGGCGAGGGTGTCGAACACGGCCGCCGCCATCATCAGCCCGGCCGCCGCGGTGACCTGGCTCGACACCGGGTTGAGCCCGTCGACTTCGGCTTCCAGGGCGACCCGCAGCGTGCCGCCGGCCACCGCCGCAGCCTCGGGCACCGTGCCGGGCGGCAACGTCACCACGATCGGGCCGTCGCCACCGTCGTCGTCGCCCGTGCCGTCATCGCCAGCCTCGCCCGGGTCGCTGACGCCGGGAGCCGCGGTGGGAGCAGGTGCGCCGTCACCGCCAGTGCCTGGCGCGGGAGTGGTGCCGGGGGCGGTCGTGTCGTCGTCACCTCCTCCGCAGGCAGCCAGCGCGAGCGCGGCGACGAGTGGAAGGGCGGCAAGCCGAGAGCGGGACATCGGGGGGTTCCTCGCTGTGTTCTTTGTTGGGGGTACGTGGTGCCGGTTACCCGCGGGTAGGGCACCGACCGGCGACCTTACACAACCGCGCCGGCCGAACACCTAAGTTGACGTGATGCCCGACACGGCCCCGACCCTCCCGTCCACCAAGCGCGCCCGGAGTGGCCCGAACGTCGTCGCCAAGTGCCGGGCGGGGGCGCGGGTCGACCTCGCCAAGTACGACCCGGCCGAGACGTTCGGGTGGGAGAAGGAGCCTGCCAAGGCCGAGCTGGCGGTCGAGCAGGCACAACTCGCCGAGCTCGTCCTCAAGCTGTACGCCGAGGAGCAAGCCGGCCTGCTGGTGGTGTTCCAGGCCGTCGACGCGGGCGGCAAAGGCGGCACGATTCGCACCGTGTTCGGCGGGCTCGACCCGGCGGCCGTGAACGTGTCGGCGTTCGGCGTGCCGTCGAGGGAGGAGATCGCTCACGACTACCTGTGGCGCATCCATGCCCACGCCCCGCGGCGCGGCACGATCTCGGTGTTCGACCGCAGCCACTACGAGGACGTGCTCGTGGTGCGTGTCAAGCACCTCGCGCCCGAGCCGGTGTGGAAGCGACGCTACGGCCACATCCGCGACTGGGAGCGGATGCTCACCGACGAGGGCATTCGCATCGTCAAGTTCTTCCTCAACACGTCGAAGGAGGAACAGCGCGAGCGCTTCCAGGACCGTATCGACGACCCCGACGAGCGCTGGAAGTTCCGGCTCGGCGACCTCGACGACCGGGCGCTGTGGAACGACTACCAGGCCGCGTTCCAGGCTGCGCTACGCGAGACGTCGACCGGCTCGGCGCCGTGGTACGTCGTCCCCGGCGACCGCAAGTGGGTGCGCAACCTGGTGGTGGCGCGCATCCTGCGCCACCACCTCGAGGCGATCGACCCACAGTGGCCCCCCGCCCAAGACGACATCGACGGCCTCATCGTCGAATGAGCCTGGCGGCCTCGACCTCATGCGCCGTTGACGTTTTGTACAGTCTTTCCCGATGCCGGTGTTGACCCCGAACTCGTTGGCTGACGCGGTCGCAGCCCTGGCCGAGTACCCCCACGCGGTGCCACTCGCCGGTGGCACCGACCTGATGGTGCAGGTCAACGAGGGCCATCGGCGGCTCACCGGCGACGAGATGGTGCTGGCGCTGGGCCGGGTGCCTGAACTGACGTCGTACACGATCGACACCGAGGCCCAGCTGGTCACGCTCGGCGCGGCGGTGCGCTGGTCGGTCGTCGAGCGCGACCCGCTCAAGTCGCTGCTGCCGGCGCTGGCCGAAGCGGCCCGCACGGTCGGCAGCCCGCAGATCCGCAACGCCGGAACCGTCGGCGGCAACCTCGCCACCTGCTCCCCGGCGGGCGATGGGCTACCGGTGCTGAGCGCCCTCGACGCCCGTGTAGTGCTCGCGTCGCCGGGTGGTGGGCGCACGTTGCCGGTCGCCGAGTTCATGCGCGGGGTCAAGCGCACGGCGCTCGAACCGGGGGAGATGATCGCCGCGATCGAGGTGCCGTTGCTCGAAGGTTGGCAGGGCTACAGCAAGGTGGGGGTGCGCAATGCGATGGTGATCGCCACCGCTTCGGCATGCGTCGCCACCGACGTGCGCACCCGCTCGGTGCGGATCGCGCTCGGTTCGGTGGCGCCCACCATCGTGCGGGCGCCGGTCGCCGAGGTGCTGGCCACCGACGCTGCCGACTGGGCGGCACTGACGCTCGACCCGGCGGTGGCTCGCGAGGCGGGGGTTGCGGCCGCCGCCGCGGCCAGCCCCATCACCGACCACCGTTCCACCGCCGACTACCGCCGCCACGCCGTCGCGGTGATGGTCGAACGGCTGCTGTTGAGGGCGTTTCATGCCTGAGTTCTTCACGCTCAACGTCAACGGGGTCGACCGCGAGGTGCAGGACGCGTGGCTCGGTGAAAGCTTGCTGTATGTGCTGCGCGAGCGGCTCGGCCTGGTTGCCGCGAAGGGCGCTTGCGAGCAGGGCGAGTGCGGGTCGTGTTCGGTCGAGGTCGGTGGCGAGCTGGTGTGTTCGTGTCTGGTGCTGGCCGCGTCGGCGGTCGGGCAGCCGGTGCGCACCGTCGAGGGGCTGGCCGAGCCGGCGGCACCCACCGACGTGCAGCAGGCGTTCGTCGACGCCGGCGCCGTGCAGTGCGGGTTCTGCACGCCAGGCCTGGTCATGGCCAGCCATCACCTGCTCGACACCAACCCCGAGCCCACCGAGATGGAGATTCGCGAGGCCCTGTCGGGCAACATCTGCCGTTGCACCGGCTACGGCCGCATCATCGAAGCCGTCCAGCAGGTGGCCGTCTCGCGTGGAGCATCCGGTGGCTGACACGCTGACCATCACCGGCAACCGGCACGGCACGTTGGGAACGTCGCCGCGGCGCCCCGACGGGGTCGCCAAGGTGCAGGGGTCGTTCGAGTTCTCGTCCGACCTGGGGGGCGACGGGGTGTTGTGGGGGGCGACGCTGCGCTCACCGCACCCGCACGCCCGGATCGTGTCGATCGACGTCGGGCCGGCGTGGCGGATCGACGGTGTCGCCGCCGTCATCACCGCCGACGACGTGCCCGGGCATCCCACGTACGGGCTGATCGAGGACGACCAGCCGGTGTTCGCCACCGACGTCGTCAACTACGTCGGTCAACCGATCGCGGCGGTCGCCGCCGACCACCCTGAGACGGCCCGCCGGGCGCTGGCCGCGATCGCGGTCGACTACGAGGTGCTCAACCCACTGATCGACGCCGAGGCCGCGCTGGCCGCCGGCAGCGTCTTCCGGCACCAGCGGATCGTGTACGGCGAGCCCGACGCCGCAGCGGCGATGCCTGGCGTGGTCGCCGTCGAGGCCACCTACGAGATCGGCATGCAAGACCAGGCGTTCCTCGGGCTCGAGGCCGCCCTGGCCGTGCCCGACAGCGGGGGCGGCGGCGTCGAGCTGTACGTCGCGACGCAGTGGCTGCACGAGGATCGCAAGCAGATCGCGGCCTGCCTCGGCCTGGCCGAAGAGCAGGTGCGGCTGGTGCTCGGCGGCGTCGGGGGAGCGTTCGGGGCCCGTGAAGACATCTCGCTCCAGGTGCACTGCTGCCTGCTCGCCCTGCGCCTGGGGCGCCCGGTGAAGATGCACTACAGCCGCCACGAGAGCTTCCTCGGGCACGTGCACCGCCACCCGGCCAACATCTGGATGAAGCATTGGGCCACGCCCGACGGCGACATCGTGCGCATCGACGCCCGCTTCGTGCTCGACGGTGGGGCCTATGCGTCCACGTCCGAGGCCGTACTCCTCAACGCGATCACCCATACCCAGGGCCCGTACCGGTGCCCTTCGGCGGTGGTCGACGGCTACGCCGTACGTACCAACCACCTGCCGTGCGGGGCGATGCGCGGGTTCGGCGTGGTGCAGGCCTGCTACGCCCACGAAAGCCAGATGGACCTGCTCGCCGAGGCGCTCGGCATCGACCCCGTCGAGCTGCGCCTGCGCAACGCGATCCGCACGGGCGACGAGCTGATCCACGGCCAGGTGATGGACTCGGTGGCACCAGTCGAGCGGTGCATCCGTGAAACCGTCGCGCTGCCGTTCCCCGACGAGCCGGTCGGCGGCCACGACGGCGACCCGTTACGGCTGCCGGGCGGCGCCGGGCGCACCGCCGACACGCAGCACGTGTACCGGGGCATCGGCTACGGCGTCTCGATGAAGAACCTGATGTACTCCGAGGGTTTCGACGACTACTCGACGGCCCGGGTACGCCTTGCCGACGGTGTCGCCGCCGTGAAGTTCGCCACCGCCGAGGTGGGCCAGGGGTTCGTGATGCTCGCCCAGCAGATCGCCCGCACCGTCCTGGGCGTCGACGAGGTGGTGCTCGACCGGATCGACACCGATGTCGGTTCGGCCGGCTCCACGTCGGCGTCGCGGCAGACCTGGATGAGCGGGGGCGCGGTCGAAGCGGCCTGCCGGGCGGTGCGCGAGCGTCTGTTCGAGCACGTCGGCGCGGCCCACGGCATCGACCCGCTACGCCTGGCGATCGACGGCACCGACATCGTCGATCTGGGAGTGGACACCCCGGGGGAGTTGCGGATCTCCGTCGTCGAGGCCACCGCCGGGCTGGTGTTCGACGAGACACTCGAATACCACCACCGGCCGACCGAACGGCTCGACCACAACGGCCAGGGCAACTGTCACACCGCGTGGGCCTTCGTGGCCCATCGGGCGGTCGTCGACGTCGACCCCGACCTGGGCTTGGTGAAGGTGGTGCAGGTCGCCACCGCCCAAGACGTCGGAGTCGCGCTCAACCCGCTGTCGGTCGTCGGCCAGATCGAAGGCGGCATCGCCCAGGGACTCGGGCTGGCGGTGATGGAAGAGATCGTCCAGATCGACGGGCGTATCCGCAACGCCAGCTTCACCGACTACCTCCTACCCACCATGCTCGACATGCCGCCGGTGGTGGCCTCGATCGTCGAGGAATACGAGCCCCAGGCCCCGCTCGGCGCCAAGGGGGTCGGCGAGCCACCGTGCATTTCGGTCACCCCGGCAATCGCTGCGGCCATCCGCGACGCAGTCCGCCAGGCCGGCCGCGACCCGAGCACCCTCAACCGCGTCCCGGTGCGCCCCACCGACATCGTCGCCTGCCCGCACGGGTAGCGTGAGGGCGCATGTCTGAAGAGCGTGAAATCCTGACCTGGGAGGCCTTCGGACAGGCCTCCCGCGAACTCGCCCAGATGATCGCCGATGACGGGTTCGAGCCCGACATGGTGCTGTCGATCGCCCGGGGCGGCCTGTTGATCGGCGGGGCGATGGGGTACGCGCTGTCGGTCAAGAACACGTACACGATGAACGTCGAGTTCTACACCGACATCGACGAACGCCTCGACGTGCCCCAGATCCTGCCGCCGGCCCCCGACTTCGTCGACATGAGCGACGCCCGCATCCTGATCGTCGACGACGTCGCCGACACCGGGCACACACTGAAGACGGTCGAGCAGTTCTGCGAAGGCAAGGTCGGCGAGGTCCGCACGGCGGTGATCTACGAAAAGCCGCGCTCGGTGGTGAAGTGCGACTACGTGTGGAAGCGCACCGACTTGTGGATCAACTTCCCGTGGAGCGACAAGCCCCCGGTGGCGGTGCGCGAGGGCGCCGTCCGCGAAGCGATCACCACCGAGTGACCGACCGACCGGCCGGCCGATGAGCGTGCCCGTCCCCGCCACCCGCCAGTTGGCCGACCTGCGCGCCCCGCAGGTGGCCGCCGCGCTGTCGCCGGCGTCGATCGTCGTGCAGCCGCTCGGCGCCGTCGAGCAACACGGCCCCCACCTGCCGTTCGTCACCGACCAGCTGATCGCCAACCGGGTCGCCGACGCCGCCGTGGCCGAGGCTGCCCGGCAGGGGATCGACGTGTGGTTGCTGCCGTCGCTGGCGTACACGAAGTCGAACGAGCACGCCTGGTCGGCCGGCACGATCTGGCTGTCAGCCGACACGCTGCTGCGGGTACTCGACGACATCGGGCGCTGCGTCGCCACCACCTCGGCCCGCAAGCTCGTGTTCTTCAACGGTCACGGTGGCAACTCGGCGCTAGTGGGTGTCGCCAACCGCGAGCTGCGCCTGGCGCACGGGCTGATGACGTTCCTCGCCCACCCCGGCGTACCTCCTGACCAGGGCGGCAGCTCGCCAGCCGAAGAGCTGGGCATGGGCATTCACGGGGGCATCGACGAGACCTCGCTGATGCTGTACCTGGCACCCGAGCTGGTCGACATGTCGGCCGCCTCCCGCAACGTGCCCGAGCACCTGGCCGGCAACCGGTACGTGCGCTTCGGTGGCCGGGTCGGGTTCGGCTGGCTGTCGGACGACTTCGGCCCCGACGGCCACATCGGCGACCCCACGCTGGCGACGGCCGAACGCGGCAAGGAACTGTTCGAAGGCAGCGTCGCCGCGTTCGTCGAGGCCCTCGGCGAGATCGCCGCCTTCGAGTTCCACCCGTGACCGTGTCCACCAGGAGCGGTGCCCAAGGTGGTTGAGCCAGTCGTTACCACCGAGCTGCGCGTCGACGTCGACCGGCTGATCGCGCGCATCGAGGCGCTCGGCGAGGTCGGCGCGGTGCACGGGCCGAACGGCGTGCGCGGGTGCGCCCGGCTGGCCCTCACCGACGCCGACCGCGACGGACGCGACCTCGTCATGACGTGGATGCGCGACCTCGGGCTCGACGTGGCGATCGACGCGATCGGCAACGTGTTCGCCACCCGCCCCGGTACCGACCCGACGCTGGCCCCGGTGATGACCGGGTCGCACATCGACACCGTCCGCACCGGCGGACGCTACGACGGCAACCTCGGCGTGCTCGCCGGGCTGGAGGTGCTCGAGACGCTCATCACGGCCGGCGTTGACACGCCACGCGCGATCACGGTCGCGTTCTTCACCGACGAGGAGGGCGCCCGTTTCGCCCCTGACATGCTCGGCAGCCTCGTCTACGTCGGCGGGATGAGCCTGGAGGACGCGCTCGACGTGCGCGCGGCTGACGACCACGCACGGCTCGGCGACGAGCTGGAGCGAATCGGCTACGCGGGCCCGCTCCCGTGCCCCGGTGCGGCGTTCCCGCACCGCTTCGTCGAGCTGCACATCGAACAGGGCCCCGTGCTCGAAGACGTCGGTGTCGACATCGGTGTCGTCACCGGCGTGCAGGGCATCTCGTGGACCGAGCTCACCGTCACCGGTCAGTCGGCGCACGCCGGCACCACACCGATGCGATTGCGCCACGACCCCGGCTACGTGGCCGCCGAGGTAGCTGTTGCGGCCCGCCGCATCGCCACCGAACTCGGTGGTTCGCAAGTTGCCACCGTGGGGCGACTCGAGCTCTCCCCGAATCTCGTCAACGTCGTGGCCAGCACCGCGCTGCTCACCGTCGACCTACGCAACACCGACGAGGCCGAGCTGCAGCGGGCGGAGTCGATGTTGGCTGCACGGTTGGCCGAGCTGGAGCGCGACGAGGGCGTCACCATTGCCCGGCGGACGTTGGCGCGGTTCGAACCGGTCGCCTTCGACGAGGCGATGGTCGCCACGGTCGAGGCGACGGCCCAAGCGCTCGGCTACAGCACGCAGCGCATGCCGAGCGGCGCCGGGCATGACGCCCAAATGCTGGCCCGGGTGTGCCCGACGGCGATGATCTTCGTGCCCTCGGCCAACGGGCTGAGCCACAACATCGCCGAGTTCACCGCTCCGGCCGACCTCGCCCGCGGAGCCAACGTCCTGCTGCACACGCTGTTGCAGGCGGCCCGCTCGTGACGCTGCGCGCACCAGGTCTCGATACACCGGGCAGAGCCCGGCACTCGACCACCGTAGGCCAAGGTGGTCGAGTGCCGCCCTCTGGGCGGTGTATCGAGACCACGCCTGGGAGGTCGCGGTGACACCCGACGCGATCGTCGTCGGCGGTGGGCACAACGGGCTGGTGTGCACGGCGTATCTCGCCCGGGCAGGGCTGACGCCGCTCGTGATCGAGGCCCGCGCGACGGTGGGCGGGGCGGCCGGCACCGACGACGCGGTCGGCGCCCGCGTCAACATCTGTAGTTGCGACCACGGCATGGTGCGCGGCAGCCCGCTGCTCGACGAACTCGACCTGGCGACGCACGGGCTGGAGTATCTGCCCGTCGACCCAGGCGGCGTGGCGCTCGGCTGGGATGCCCCCGGCCCGGCCCCGATCTTCGCCGACGTCGACCAGACGCTCGACGCGCTGGCGGTGCACTTCCCGCAGCAGGTCGACAACTATCGCCGCTACGCCAAGGCGGCCGTGCCGGTGGCGCGGTTGCTGCGCGACCTTGCCAACGCCGACCCGACCGGACCGTCGCTGCTGCGCACCGCGTTGGCGAAGCACTCGCCGGCCGCGGTGCGGCTACTGCGCTGGTCGCGGATGTCGGTCGGCGACGTGCTGCGCGGGTTCTTCACCGACGAGGGATTGCTCGGCCCGGCGATGGCCACCGGGCCAGCCGTATGGGGCGTCTCACCCGACACCCCAGGCACCGGGCTGGGCGCGATCGCGGTGGCGACCAAGCACGTCAACCCGGTCGGGCGGCCGGTGGGCGGCAGCGGTCGGCTCACCGACGCGCTGGCGGCCGCACTGACCAGCGCTGGGGGAGCAGTACGCACCAGTACCCGCGTCGCCGCGATCGTGTGCGTCGGTGAGGCGGTGCGCGGGGTCGAACTCGACGATGGGACACTGATCGAGGCACCAGTGGTGGTGGTGGCCTGTGACCCCCGTGAGGCGATCGTGCGCTACCTGCGCGATGCCCCGGCGGCGGCCGGCGAGTTCGTGCGGCGCTGGCGCGACACGCCCCAGCCGGAGGGGTACGAATCGAAGATCGACGCCCGCCTCACCGCGCTGCCGGCATGGCGTGGGCGCGACCCGCGGTTGGCCGAGGCAGGCTTCACCGATCAGCACTCGGGCACCACGTTCGTGGCACCGAGCCTGGCCGCGATCGGTGCTGCGCACGCGCTCAGCCAACGCGGCGAGATCGCCGAGCGGCCGATCTTCCTGATCAACTTCCCGACCGCGCTCGACCCGTCGCTGGCGCCACCCGGCGAGCATGTGCTCAGCCTCGAGGTGCTCTACACGCCGTACGCGTTCCGGGGCGGGTGGAGCACGGCGGCCGAGCCGGAGCGGTGGCTCGACGTGGCGGCGACGTTGTTCGAGGACGGGTTCCGCGAGGCGATCGCCGAGTGGCGGGCGAACACGCCGGACGTGTACGACCGCGAGTACGGCATGCCGAAGGGCTACGCGACGTCGTTCCCCGGCGGCCCACTGGCGGCCCTGCTCGGGCGCCAGCGTGAGCTGTCGCGCTACACCACACCGATTGCCGGGTTGTACCTCACCGGCGCCGCGACGTTCCCCGGCGCCGGCGTGTGGGGCGCCCCCGGCCGCAACGCCGCCAAGACCATCCTGCGGCGTGCCTGAGGGTGGTTTCGACAGGCTCAACCACCGGTGGTTGAGCCTGTCGAAACCGGGGGGTTACGGGAGGCCGATGCTCTCGTCGATGAACTGGTTGGTGACGATGTCTTCGGACACCAGGCCCTCCTTCGGCGGCTGGCCGAGCGACTCGTACACCGGAATGGCGATGTCGATCAGGCCCTGGACCCGGTCGAGGTCGAAGTTGCCGAGCGTGGAGTCGGGGCCGTTCGACAGCAGCCCGTCGGCGAGCATTGTCGCCACGGCGTACTCGGCGACACCTTCGGTGTACACCCAGCCGTTGTCGAACGCTTCGACGGCTTCGATGATCACCGTGTTCGTCTCGGCCGGGTTGGTCACGTAGTCGACCGACGACTGCTGGATGACCGGCACGAGCAGTTCGAGGCACGGCGACAACTCGTCGAGGCGGTCGGCGCGCACGGCGATCGACTCGGCGTAGTTCTCCCAGCCGGCGTCGTTGATGTACGCGTAGGCGATCGGCTTCATCCAGTCGCCGACCTCGTGCTCGTACACGTACGGCTCGGCCGAGCCGAAGCCCTGCTGGGCGAACGCGCCTTCCTGCGACGTGAACACGGCCGGCGTGCCGTTGTACGAGCCGTCGACCTGGCTGGCCGACAAGATGCCGGTCTGGGTGAAGTAGTCCATGTAGGCGGCGCCGCCGAAGTACATGACGGTGACACCGGCTTCACCGAGGTCGGCGATCGACTCCACGTCGGGGTACGTCTCGGGGTCCCACATGATCATCTGCGGGTTCTTCTCCATGCCGGCCATCACCGCCACGGTGGGGAACTCGGCCGAGTTCTGGATGGCCTCGTCGGTGTAGACGTAGCCGAGCGTGATCGAGTCGTCGGCGTAAAGCTGCGACGTGACGGTCTGGAAGCCGATCGCCGGGCCGCCGGAACGGATCTCGATCGTGACGCCGGTGTCGGCCCCACCTGCCACGAGCGGGCCGCGCACGGCCACCGCCCCGGTGTCGATCTCGTACGGATCGCCGATCATCTCGTAGATCCAGCCGTGCTCGGCCTCGGGGTTCCAGTCGGTCTGGATCACGACCGTGTCGGGACACACGCCGGCCAACGACACGCCCTCGTCGGGCGCTTCGGTGGTGGGAACGTCCGGTGCTTCGGTGCTCGGGGCATCGGTGGGCGGGGTGTCGGCGGCATCGTCGTCACCGCCGCAGGCCACGAGGGCCAGGGCCGCGACCGATGCGCAGGCGATCAGCCGTGTGCGCTGCTTGTTGGTATGCATGCCTCTCCTTGGGTTGTTCACGCTGTTGTTCACGCTGGGAGCCGAAGCTCGGGGGTTGCGGTGGGCGATGCTGCATCACCCGGCGCTCTGTGAGTGGGGGGCCTCAACCGGCGCCCCACTGAGTGGGGAGCCTCAACCGGCCCCCTGGCGGGTCTGCTCGTGCCAGCGGCCGATCACCAGCTTGCTGAGCCACCCGAAGAACACGAACACGGCGACGCCGAGCAGCGACGACAGCACCAGCGCGCCGTAGGTCTGGGGATACATGTTGCGCGACCGGTACTGGTCCATGAGGATGCCGATGCCCTTGCCGCCCTTGCGGAAGAACAACTCGCCGACCACCGCACCGATCACCGACAGGCCGGCCGCGATACGGAACCCGGTGAAGATCGCCGGCAGCGCGCCGGGCAGTTGCAGCTTGAGCAGCCGGGTCCAGCGCGACGCCCCCTGGAGCGTGAACAGGTCGTGCTGGCTGCGTTCGGCGCCGAGCAACCCGAACAGCGTGTTCGACACGATCGGGAAGAACGAGATGATCACACACACGAGGATTCGCGACCAGAACCCGAAGCCGAGCACCACGCCGATCAGTGGCACGATCGCCAGGATCGGGATGGCCTGGGCGGCGATCAGGTACGGCCAGAACGCCTGCTCGATCGGCTTGGCCTGGGCCATCAGCACGGCCAGCGCGGTGCCGAGCGTGATCGCGATCATCAGGCCCACCAGGGCCACCAGCGCGGTCCACCCCAACCCGGCGATCATGTCGCCGCGGGGGATTGGTTCGAGCGATCGGCGCACCACCACGTGCGGCGCAGGAACGAGATGGTTGCGCTTGCCGAACACGTTCTCGAGCACCCAGTAGTGGGTGAAGTACCACAGCCCGACGAAGAACGCGAAGCCGAGGACCGGGCCGACGATCGAACCGAGGCGCGGTCCGCGGCGGGCGGCGGGCGGCACGGCCGTGTACACGCTGGTGCTGTCGACGGAACTCATGCGTGGGCGCTCCGCAGGGCCTGGCTGACCTCGCCCGACAACCGCGCGAACTCGGGGTCGAAGCGCAGCTCGGGTGGGCGCGGGTAGTCGAACGGCACGTCGAACTCGGCGATGATGCGGCCCGGCCGGGCCGACATCACCAGCACGCGGGTGGACATGAACACGGCCTCGGCGATCGAGTGGGTGATGAACAGGGCGCCGAACTGCTTGGCTTGGAACAGCCCGATCAACTCGTCGTTGAGGCGCTCGCGGGTGATCTCGTCGAGTGCGCCGAACGGCTCGTCGAACAGGAACACGTCGGGTTCGAGCACCAGCGAGCGAGCCAGCGACGCACGCATCCGCATGCCGCCTGAGAGATGCTTCGGGTACTTGTCCTCGAACCCGGTCAGGCCGACCAGGTGAATCGCCTCGGCGACCCGCTGGCGCCGCTCGGCCTGGGCCATGTCGCCGAGCTCGGCGAGCAGCTCGACGTTGCGGCGTACGGTGCGCCAGGGGAGCAGGGTGGCGTCCTGGAACACGTAGCCGAGCGCCCGGCGATCGACGGTGACCGTGCCGGCCGTGTGGGCGGTGAGGCCCGAGGCGATCCGCAGCAGGGTCGACTTGCCACAACCCGATGGCCCCACCACCGACACGAACTCGCCGGCGTCGACGCCGAACGAGACCGGGTCGACGGCGTGCGTGCCGTCGGGGAACGTCATCGCCACCTCGTCGAAGGAGAGCAGGCGGCCGGTACCGGACGCAGCAGGGGAGTCAGCGGGCATCGTGTCGAGGCTCAATGGACGATCATCCCTCCGGAGACGTTGACGGCCTGGCCGGTGAGGTAGCCGGCGGCCGGTGAGGCGAGAAAGGCGACGAGGTCGGCGACGTCGGACGTGGTGCCGCAGCGACCGAGCGGTGAGCGTGCCGACCACCCGGCGACCTGCTCGGGCGAGCGTGTGTCGGCGCCCATCTCGGTCAGCACGTAGCCGGGACACACAGCGTTGACGGTGATGCCGTGCTGGCCGAGTTCGGCGGCAGCGGCCTGGGTGAGCGAGATGACGGCCGCCTTCGACGCTGCGTAGGTGAGCTGACCGCCTTCGGCGACCTTGCCACCCATGCTGGCCATGTTGACGATCCGTCCCCCGCGGCCCTGGGCGATCATGACCCGGGCGGCGGCCTGAATGGTGACGAGCATCGCCCGGGCATTGATCGCCATCGTGCGGTCCCATTCGGCGGGGGTGATGTCGAGCAGGGGGGTGATCTGGAACACGCCGGCGTTGTTGACGAGCACGTCGACGCCGCCGAGCTGGGCGACGGCCTTGCCGACCGCGTCGTCGGTGGCGGCCGGGTCGGCGAGGTCACACGTCACGGCGACGCCACCGAGCTCGGCCGCCAGCGGGGTTGCGTCGAGCACGTCGATCAACGCCAGCTGGGCCCCGTCGGCAGCAAACCGGCGCGCGATATCGGCGCCGATACCTCGGGCAGCCCCGGTGACGACGACGCGAGCCCCTTCCATGGCGCCGCCCACCGTAGTTCGTGGTCGCGCCACGGAGTGCGGGGCACGCGTGACGGCAGTGTGAATTCGACCGGTGGCAACGACAGGCTCAACCGCCTTGGTGGAAGTGGACCAAGGTGGTTGAGCCTGTCGAAACCACCGGGCCGGCCATCCAGCGCCGGCGCTCGGGCGGGGCGAACGCGATCGCTTCGCGCTCGGTGCTTGCCGGGACCGCCAGCAGGTCGGCCGGTGCTCCGGCCCGGATGCCCGCCGCACCTGGTCGTCCGAGGACTGCCGCGGCCTCGGTCGACACCGATCGCCAGGCGTCGCCGGGCAGCAGGTGGGCGGCCATCACCATCAGCCCGGCGGTCTCGAAGGGGCACGCCCGGCCGACCGGGTTGAACGGGTCCTGCACGTTGTCGGCCCCGGCGGCGAGGGTCACCCCGGCGGCACGCAGCGCGGCCACCGCGGTGAGCCCGCGCGGCATCGGCACCAGGCCGCGGCCCTGGAGGAACAGGTTCGTGTGGGGGAGCGCCACCACGCCTACCCGCGCGGCGGCGACCCGCTCGGCCGTTGCCCGCTGCACGTCGTCGGGTTGCTGGCCGAGGCTCACGCAATGGCTGGCCGTGGCCGGCAGGTCGAACCCGGCGAGCACCCGCCGGGCGAGCACGTCGAGCCCGTTGGCGTGGGGGTCGAGCGTTTCGTCGGTGTGCAGGTCGACGCCGCACCCGTGGTCGCTGGCGATCTGGAGAAACACGTCGGTGGCGGCCTCGATGTCGCCCTCCAGGTGCGGGCAGCCGCCGACCAGGTCGGCGCCGGCAGCGAGCGCGTCGGCCAGCAGCGCCCGCTGCCCGGCGCCGGCAGGCCCCACCACACCGATGCCCGACAGGGCGACGATCTCGATGTCGATCACGCCGCGCACGCGCTCGCGCACCTCGGCCAGGGCGGCGATGCTGGTGAGCCCGTTGCCGTGTCCGTCGGCGAACACGGTGTCGGCGTGGGTGCGCACGGCGACGTAGCCGTTGCGTGCCATCAGCCGCGCTGCCCGCTCGGCCCGGGCGACCGTGTCGTCGTAAGTGAGCAGATGCCGGTGCGCCTGCATCGCCTCGATCGCCCCGTGCAGGTCGCCGGCCGGGTTCGGCACCACCTCGGCCAGAAACGCCTTGTCGAGATGGGCGTGGGGCTCGACCGCAGCGGGTAGCAGCACGTGCCCGGACAGGTCGACTTCGACCAACTCGACGAGATCGGTGCCGGGCGATGGGGCCAGCGACCCGGCTGCGGCGACCGCCACGATCGTGCCGTCGGCGATCAGCACGTCGGTGGGTTCGCCGTCGACCGTCGCGTGCAACAGGTGCGTGATGGGCACCTGTGGGATAGTACGGGCATGCACTACGGAGCGTTCTTCTTCGGCGGCGTGGAGATGGACGACGCGGGTGCCGGGCCGCCGGCACCGATGGACCGGCGCTACGACAACGCCCAGTGTTGGCAGGCCGTGCTCGACTACGTCGACTCGGCGCTGGTCGCCGAACAGGCCGGGTTCGACTCGTTCTGGACCACCGAGCACCACTTCCAGTACGAGGGCTACGAGGTGATCCCGAACGGCATCCAGCTGTCGACGTGGATCGCCGCCCGCACCAGCCGCCTCCGCCTCGGCACGATGTTCAACGTCGTGCCGCAGTGGAACCCGCTGCGCCTCGCCGAGGATTTCGCCACCTTGCACAACCTGTCTGGCGGGCGCGGCATCCTCGGGGTGGGCCGCGGCACGGTACCGCGCGAGGTGCTGCACCTCAACGACAAGGGTGTGTCGATCGGCTCGCACGACAACCCCGACCAGCGCGCCGACGACGAACGCAACCGCGAGGTGTTCGAGGAGTCGATGGAGATCGTCCGCCGGGCACTGAGCCAGGAGACGTTCGCGTTCAGCGGCAAGCATTTCCAGATCCCGGTGCCGGGCATCCCCGACCGGGGCACCACCGTGCAGCACCTGACGCTGGTGCCGCGGCCGGTGTTCCCGTACGAGATCTGGCAGGCGGTCACCAGCCCGCCCACGCTCGACTACGTGCCCACCGTCGGCCACGGGGCGGTGTTCTGGAACCAGCACTACTCGTTCATCAAGCGCATGTGGGACCGCTATGGCGAGGTGTACGAAGGCGCACACGGCACCACGCTGACAGCCGGCGAGCAGCGCATGCTCGTCATCGCTGTGCGCATCGAGGACACCTACGAGGAGGCGGTGCGCACCGCCACCCCGGGCCACGACGAGTTCTGGAAGTTCCTCGGCCCGTACGGGTGGAGCCGCGGCTACATGGGTGCCGACGGCAAGCCGGCCCAGCCCGGCCTGATCCCCACGCTCGACGAGTCGATCGCCAACAAGACGATCCTGCTCGGTACGCCCGCCGACGTCGCCGAGGGCATCCAGTTCTACCGCGACCTACTCGGCGTCGAGCACCTCACGATCTTCCCGCACCTGCTCGGCGACCCCTACAAGAAGGCCGACGAACAAATGCAACGCTTCATGGCCGAAGTAGCCCCCCTGCTCACCTGACGCAGTGGTCTCGACACGGGCCCTGCGCGCCGACCCTGGGCACCGGTGGTCGAGTGCCGGCGCAGCCGGTGTATCGAGACCCCGCTACTGGACTTCCCAGGAGTTCACGGCATAGGCGCCGTTCTGGTTGACCTGCACCACCGCCACCGAGCGCTCGCGACCGGTCGTGACGGTGGAAAGGATCATGAACTTGCGTTGCACCTCGACCGGCCGGAGCCCGACAGGAACGATCTCGGGCGCGTCGGGCACACACCCGGGCGGCGCCGATCCAGCGCACGTGGAACGGCTGTCGTCGATCGCCATGCTGGAGGCGAGCACGCCGCCGCCGATGCGCACGTCATAGCCGCTCGGGTTGTCGAGTACGAAGCGGCCCTGGGGGACTGCCACGTAGCTGGCGATGTTGATCACCGCGGTCGCATCAGGGTTGATGAGGTTGAACTCGACCACGGGGATCGGCGGGCCCGGAGCTGGCAACGCCGCCGGAGGCGGCGCGTGGTCGGCGTGCGGCTCCCAGGCGGCCTCGACGTAGGCAGCCAACAGCCCGTAGTACGGGTCGAGTGGGTCGATCGTGTCAAGCGCCGCGTGATCGGGAGCGCCCGCGGCGACCGTCCCGGCGTCGGTCCGGTCGTAGACAGGGGAGGGGCTTGGTGAGGCGGTCGCCAGGGTCGACGTTGCTTGCGCCACCACTCGGAATTCGTACGACGCGGTCGGGTCGAGCCCGGTGACGTCGCAGTACAGCGTTGCTGGGTCCAGTTCGGCGACGGTCGCGTTGACGTCTGGCGTTTCGTCACCGTTGCACGACTCCCACAGCTGGGTCACGGGTGCGCCGTCACCGTCGGTGATCTGGCGGTGCTCGATCTCGTATCCACTGACGGGCGTGCTGCCCTGGGTGGGTGTGGGGAGCACGAACTCGACGTGAGCCACGCCAGCGGCGCGCGGGTCGGTCTCCGTTTCGTCGCGGTACATCGCCACCGTGGGAGCGGGTGGCTCGAACGGGGCCGGTAGGGAACTACCGGTTGGCTTCCAGGTCGCCGTCGACACCCACGGGTTGGGGGTCCGCGGCGGATCCTGCTGGGTCATCCAGTGGTTGATCGCCTCGACACTCACCTTGTGGTCGAGCGCCGGGTTGAGCCCGGTGATCACACATTCCAGCGCACCGTTGGTCGCGCACGTGCCCGCCTCGATAGCGCCGTTGTTTGTCGTTGCGCGAGCCACGTAGCCGACGATCGGCGAGTTGCCGTCGTCGCTGGGCGCCGACCAGCGGACGATCAGCGTTTGGTCATGTGTCTGGACGGACACACCGGTTGGGCTACCTGGTACCCGTGGCTTGGGAGTGAACACCGATGGTACGTACCCGGCAGCCGTCGCGCTCTCGCCGGTGTCGCGGACGGTGTCCGACTCGTTGACATCGGGAGTGTCGGGGTCGTCGGCGACTGCGCCGATGAACTGCTCGGGCACGTGCAGGATCGGCCGAGCCGGATCGGCCGGATCGTGTACTTCGAGATAGCGACCCTCGCCGGGCAAGTCGGGCGTGCGTTCCAGGTCACCGTTGACGGTCACGATCGACACGTCGGCCGAGGGCCGGCTCGCCAGATCTTTCGGAGCGACGTAGCGCTGGTTGAACGTGAACTCGATCGGCTGTGCATTCGGTGAGCCGTCACGCGTCCTCGTGTTGTCGAACACGACACGAGCCGCGTCGCCAAGTACCCACGTCGCGCCGAGTCCGTTGACGTTGTGGGAGCCCGAAGGTGGTGGCTCTGCGTAGAACACCGCCTCCTGCGAGGTTGTGCACCCTTCGTGAGTGCCGTCGCCCACGACCACGCGCGCGCCCCCGAGGATGGTGACCGGCTGGGTGAAGTAGTAGATCCCGCTGACGAAGAACGCCGGGCCGTCGAGCGTCAGCGCGTCGACGTACTTGCCCGGGAAGAACACCTTGCAGCTGTCGTATCCGTCGGGTACGTAGTCTTCGGGCATCTGCGAACCGAGCGGCGAGCGTGGGCTGGTGCCGTACACGGGCAGGTTCGGCAACATGATGTTGCCGGTGACCGAGTCGAGCGTGGTGTCGGCCAACCAACCGGTCGCCGAGTCAGGGTCGACCGGCTCGTACCGCGACCCGGCAAGGTACGGCGGCGCCGACTCGCCGACCTGTGTGGTGACGATTCCGTAACGGATCTCGGTCTCGGCGAGCGCCTTGGCCGCGTACAGGAAGCGACACTCGTTGTACACCGTCATCCCGTTGACGTCCACCGAACTGAGCGACTCACCCTCGCCGCACGTCTTGTAGAGGTCGAGCGGATTGGCCAGCGAGGCACGTAGGCCGCCCTTGACGGCTTCGATTCGTTGGGTCTTGTTGCTGAGTACCGAGTTCGCCCGCAACACCGCCATCGAGTACGACAGCAAGGGCAGCACGATCATCGCTCCAATCACCATGAAAACGAGCGCAAGGATCAGCACCGAGCCACGATCGCGTTGATCGGCGATGGCCCGGTGTTCAGGGTGACGGAAGCGGCCCGGGATGGTCACGAGGTCTGCGCCACCCGAAGTGTGCACGAGACGGCCTCGTTCGCTCCGATTCGTACCGAGATCTGGCTCCACCCAGACAGCACCGTCGTGGTCGTACCGTCCGGATTGGTGACGACGAGCTCGATCGGTTGTTCGTTCATATCGGCCGCGCCCAGCACGCGCGCGCCAGCCCGGCATTCCCACCCGAGCGGCTGGAAACGCAGCAGCACGGACGAGGCCTGCGGCCGAATCTCAGTCGTGATGAACGTGCCCCCCGGCACCGCGTAGTCGAAACCCTTCTGGCGATCATGGGCATTGGTCGTGACGATGTTTGGCTGGAACGGCTCGACCGCGGCGCCGTCGGCGTGGAAGACCGCCGAGTTCTCGTAGGTGAATGGTGCCGAGACGCTCTGGCCGTTCGATGTCTTGGTCGAGAGTGTCAGGGTGCCGCCACACTGGCCGAGCGCGATGGCCCTCATCGCTGGTGTCAGTTCTGCCCAAGCTGCGTCACTGTTGCCCTGGATCACGAACATGTTCGCCTCTTCGGCGTTGTCGTTGCCCTCTGCGTCCGCAGGCACGTACGGCAGACCGGTGTCGTTGCCGGCGACCAACCGGGCGAGGATGGTCTTCCCGGACGTGGGCGCCACCGAGCGGTCCTGGATGCCGTCGTATGGCCCGTTGGCGGGGTAGACCTTCACCTGCCGGTAATGGTCCTCCGGCGTGCCGCGGGCGCCGACCACCTCGAACTCGGCGCCGGGTGTCGTCACAGGCAGCGACGTATTGGTTCCGGTGTCGCGGAAGCTGTCCGGGTCGGTCGCCACGCCCGCGTCGTACACGGCCTTCGATACCCACGACCAGGTCATCGGGCTCCAGTTCACCGAGGTGTCGCCACCGTGGTACGCGTTGAACTCGGCTTCCGTCACGGTGTACCAGGCGCGAGTGCCGTTGATCCGCCAGTTGTCGGGTGCGGCCGGTTGGCCGCTGTAGTACTGGGTGGGCGTACGGTCGGCCCAGTTCGCATCGAAGTAGGTCGGGTTGAGATGGGCGTAGGCCGCGAATTGGGCGGCAGTGATCGTGGTCCAAGTCCCGCGTGTGCCGTTGATTCGCCAAAGTCCGGGCGCCGACGGCTGACCGGCGTAGTAGTCGGTGACCGTCCGGTTGGTCCAGGTCGCAGTGAAGTACGACGGCTCAAGATGGGCGTACGCCGAGAACACCGCCTGGGTGATGTTGTAGGCCGACCGTGTGCCGTTGATTCGCCACTTGGTGGGTGCCGACGGCTGGCTCGTGAAGTAGTCGGTCGGGGTCGCGTCGGTCCAGGAACTCACCCGGAAGTTCGACGGTGACGATTCGCGGTGCGCGTCGTAGAGAGCCTCGGTCAGCGTCGCCCACGAGGTGGTGCCATTGATGCGGTAGCCGTCGCTGTCGTCCGGCGTGGTGTTGTTGGCGTAGTACGTGGCGGCGTTCGTGTTCTGCCAACTACCCGATTCTCGCCGTTGGAAGCGATGGTTCGTCTGGAACCCGTTACCCCGCTCGAAGTCGCCCGTCGACCGCCAGTTGCTGGTCGCCTGCTGATAGTTGCCGTTGGTGCGGAAGGTGCTGGCGTATTCGAAGTCGAGGTTGCTGCGGTATTCGGTCGTTCCTTGTTGGTATCGGCCGTAGGCGTGCTCCCACGCGTTCTGATAGCCGGCGCCTGGGTTGCTCACCCACTGCGAGTTGTCGTTGATGCCGCCCACGCCAACACCGATGATGCGGACGTACCCGCCCTGCTCGGCGCGGACCTTCATGGCGATGTTCTCCGCGCGGTGGAAGGCCCCCTGGTTGTAGTTCGCGCCGCTCTCGCCGTTGGTCCACCTGCCGTTGCTGGGATTGTAGGTCTGCCAGAGGCTGCCGTCGTAGAGCGGTGACGCCGGCGGCATCCCCAAGGCGTTGCGGTAGCTCTGTCGGCTGTAGGTCGGTACACCGTCGGTGAAGAACACCACGGTCTTGGGCACGATCTGCGGGGTGGTGCCGTCAGGGTTGAAGAACGTGTGGAACAGCGCGTCCTCCCAGTTCGTACCTCCACCGAATGTCATCCCTGCCAACAGCGACTCGAGGCGCTCCCAATCATCCTGCTCGCTCATCTCGAAGTACTCGTGCCACCCAGGCTCGGGCCGGACCGACTCGCCGTCGCCGAGCACGTTGGCGGTCGTGTCGAACTCGATCACCTGGATGTCGACAGGAGTGCCACGGAGGAGCCGGGCGAACTCGATCGCCGCCTCGCGCACACGCCCGGGGCCGTAACCGGTGTTGACGATCGAGCCAGACTGGTCGATGATCAGCGTCAGCGGGCCACCACAACGGCTCTTCGCCTCGAGGAAACTCGGTGCGCCAGTCATGCTGTCGGCACTGATGGTGCGGCGAGCAGTACCACCGGCGGTGATGCTGATCTGGTTGATGCCACCGCCCGAGCCGCTGCTGTCGCCACCGCCGTTGATCGAGACGATCACCCTGTTGGCGTTCTTGATCGTGCCGCCAGGTTCACCGACACCGATGCATGCTGTGAGTTCGCTCGCCTCAAGGCCGGCGCACGGGTCGAGTGGCTCGCTGACGATGATGACCCAGGTAGGTCGAGTGCAGTTGGTCTGGGTTGGATCATTCTCGCGCTCGATGCACTCGACAGCCCCCATGCCCACGCCAGGCACGAAGTCGACACCACCGGGAGGCCCGGGCAACTCACGCAAGATGACGTTCTGCGAGCACGACCACGCCACCAGATCGGCGGAGACACACTCGACGCGACGCAACTCGTACAGGTTGCCGTCGGGTGCGGGATAGAAGTTGTACGACACGCGGGTCACGGTGCAGTTGTGCATGCCTTCTGGGGGGCACAGCGCGTCACCCTCGCCGGCCTCACTCCATTCCAGCATCAACACATTCGATCCGTCACCGAGGTAGATGTCATCGCACATGGCGCTGCCGCACGGCGTCAACCACGGGCTGGTGTTGACCGTGTCGGCCGAGGCCAGGTCGGCCGGCATCCACATGCTGACGTTCTGTTCGGCGCGGGCGACGTTCAGGCGACCCTCGGTGTTGTCACGCTGGCGCATGGTGACGATGATCGAAGTCGCCAGCACGCCAGCGATCAAGGCCGCGACCGTCACGGCAATCATCAGCTCGGGCAGCGTCATGCCGCGGTCGCGGGAGTCGCCGATTCGGGTGTCAGTACGCGGGGCGCCGGTGTCAGACATCGGACTTCACCACCTCGATCTGCCGGGTCACGGCACCGTTCGGGCTGGAAATTGTGACCAGCACTTTTTGGACGATTAGGTCGGGGGGCCGAATGTTCACCCCGCACCCGCTACCTGCTTGCCAAGGCACCGGACTAGCGGGCTCCCAGCGGCCAGGGCTGGCCGACGTCGCGCCGGGCACCCAGTACTGCATCAACACGCTGGCCTGTGAAGCGTCCCAGCCTTCGCTGAGTACGGCAGCCTGGGCGTACATCGTGTAGTTGCAGCGTTTCGGGGCCCGATTGATTCGGTCGGCGGCGTTCACGATCGCGGTCTCGACGCGAGCAGCGTTGTGACTGGTGGCACTCGCCTTGATACCGGTGATGACTGCATTGAGGATCGCCACGACCAGGATCCCGAGGATCGCGATCGTGACCACGATCTCGACCAGTGTGTAGCCATCGCCGCGCGCGATGCGGCCATTGACCGGTCGCGCTCGGCCCTCGGTTCCCACACGCATCCTGCTCGCGTCCTCGCTTCCCGGCTCCCAGCCGGGCGGCTGGGTCGAGCAGGGGTTGGGGCCCTGCTACTGCGAGGCGTTCATCGGCCGGCGCGGCACGTCCTTGACATGGACGGGACACGTCTTGAGGAACACTTGACCGAGAGCACCTGGCCGCGGCGGGCGCCTGGCGGACTGCTCAGGGCTGACGTCTGCCTACACGGTGTCGCAACTGCCGACGACTGTCCGGGGGTCGGCGGCACCCGCCAGCAGGCCGTCACTGCCGACCACGATCGCGTGGGCGTGACCGAACGCGGTGTCGTAGCGCCCGAGTTCGGCGACGCGATGACCGCGCGCAGCCAGGTCGGCTGCCCAGCCGGCGGGTGCGTGACCCTCGACGTTGACGGTCAGGCGCGCACCGTCGGGGACGGCTGCTCCGTGTTGCCACGTGTCGAACCCGGTGTCGGGCCCGGCCAGGGCCCACCGCCCAGCCGGTATCGCCTCGGCGGGCGCCTGCCCGGCGGCGAACAGGCGCGCCGCGAGTTGCAGCAGGATCTGCGGCTGGGCGTCGCCGCCCATCGTGCCGAACACCGAGGCCAGTGCCCGGCCGCGTGTGGCGATGGCCGGTGACAGCGTGTGGGGTGGGCGCTTGCCGGGCGCCAATTCGGCGGGGTGCCCGGGCCTCAGCGAGAAGCCGAGCCCGCGGTTGTGGATGTTGATGCCCGTGTTCGGCTCGGCCAGCCACGACCCGAACCCGGACGCGTTCGACTGGATCAACGACACGCCCATGCCGGTCGCATCGGCCGTGCACAGATAGGTGGTGTCACCGTCGAGACCGGGCGCGTTCAGGCCGCTCGCCCGCAGCGTGTCGACGTGGCCCGCGCGCTCGTCGATCGCGGCCAGCAGCGCCTCCCCGTCGGCATCGTCGAACAGCACGTCGGGCCGGTCAAACCCGGCCTGCTTGGCGCACTCGGCCAAGGTGTGCGCCCACTGGGGGTCGTCGGGGTCGTCGGGCAAGCCCACCGCGGTGGCCAGCCGGGCGGCGGCGATGGTGAGGTAACCCTGCGAGTTCGGCGGCACCGTGTGCAGCGTCACACCGAACGCGTCGGCGCTCAGGGGCTGCACCCACTTGGCCTGGACGTCGGTCAGGTCGTCGGTAGAGAACCACCCGCCACCGAGTTGTCGCAGCCCCTCGCCGAACTCGCCCTCGTAGAACGCGGCCCGGCCGTCGGCACCTACGGCGGCCAACGCACGTGCCACACCGGGTAGGCGCACCGGGGCGTCGGCCCGCGTGGCCTGGTCGGCGAGCACCGCCAGGTTGCGGCGGGCGGCGTCGTCGACACGGCGGATCGAGAAGGCCAGCAGCGGGCTGGCGGGAAAGCCTTCGGTGGCCAACCGGGTCGCCGGGGCGAGCAGGTCGGCCAGTGGCAGCGACCCGAACCGGGCGTGCAGCGCGACCCAGCCATCGATGCATCCGGGCACGGTGACCGTGCGGATGTCGTGACGGAACGGCATCTCGGTGAAGCCATCGTCGCGCAACGCGGCAGCCGAAGCACCCGACCCGGCGCGTCCACTCGCGTTCAGGCAGTACACGGTTCCGTCGACGTGGACGAGCGCGAACAGATCGCCGCCGATGCCGCACAGATGCGGCCCGACCACAGCCATCGCCGCGTTGGTGGCGATCGCCGCGTCGACCGCGTTGCCCCCGCGGCGCAGGATCTCGATGCCGGCCGCGGTAGCCAGCCGATCGGCGCTGGCGACCAGGCCGCCGCGGCCGCTGGCAGAGAACTGGGCGGGAATGTCGGTGAGGTGTGGGTTACTCATACCAGGTACCACGTTCGCGCAACACGTCGCGCAACACCGCAGGCCGGTCGGTCATGATCCCGTCCACCCCGAGGTCGAGCAGGGCGTGCATCTCGGCCGCGTCGTCGATCGTCCACACGTGCACCTGGAGCCCCTGAGCGTGCGCCCGGCGCACGAACCGCTGCGTCACCAGCCGCACCCGCCCGCGCCCGGTGGGCACCTGCGCCGCCTGGCCACCCCCTATCAACCAGCGGGGCACGCGCCCGCCGGCCGTCAACACGGCGACCTGCTGCGGCCCGAAGCTGGTGCACAGACGCTCGCCGACCGACGCCCGGATGCGGCGCAGGCGGGCATCGGAGAACCCGCCGATCAGCACCCGGTCGAGCAACTCGGGGCGGCGCCGCAGCAGGCGCACCAGCGGGGCGACACCGGTGTCGGCCTTGCAGTCGATGTTGAAGCGGGCCGCGGGGAACTCGTCGAGCAGGTCTTCCATCAGCGGGATTGGTTCGGTGCCCGCCACCCGCGCCGAGCCGACCTCGCGCCACGGCAGCGCGTCGATCCGGCCCGGCCGGTTGCACGTGCGCAACAAGTCGGCGTCGTGGAACGCCACGAGCATCCCGTCGGTGGTGGCGTGGACGTCGGTTTCGAGGTACGTGTACCCGAGCTCGACCGCGTGCCGGAACGCGGGCAGCGTGTTCTCCGGGTGATCGCTGGCCCCGCCCCGGTGGGCGAACGCCAGCGGCCCCGGCCAGTCGAGGAACGGATGCACGCTAGATGGCTCGGCCGGCGGCGGCCCAGTATTCGTCCTTCAGCAGGCGCTTGTAGAGCTTGCCGGTCGGGTGGCGGGGGAGTTCGTCGCGGAAGTCGACCGATCGGGGGCACTTCACGTCGGCCAACTGGCTGCGGCAGTAGGCGATCAGCTCGGCCGCGAGCGCGGCTGCGGCCGCGTCGTCGGCGGGCATCTCCACCGGCTGTACCACCGCTTTGACCTCCTCACCGAACTCGGTGTTGGGCACGCCGAACACGGCCACGTCGAACACCGCCGGGTGCATCGTCAGCACGTTCTCGGCCTCCTGCGGGTAGATGTTCACGCCGCCGCTGATGATCATGTACGCCTTGCGGTCGGTGAGGTACAAGAAGTTGTCGGCGTCGAGGTAGCCGATGTCGCCGAGCGTCGACCAACCCTGCGGGTGCCGCGACGAGGCCGTCTTGCCGGGGTCGTTGTGGTACTCGAACGACGTGCCGCCTTCGAAGTACACGGTGCCCTGTTCGCCGGCCGGCACCTCCTCGCCGTCGTCGCCGACGATGTGCACGGTGCAGCCGATCGGCATACCGACCGTGCCGGGGTGGGCCAGCCACATCTCGCTGTTGCAGTAGACGAACCCGTTGCCTTCGGTGCCCGCGTAGTACTCGTGGATGACCGGCCCCCACCACTCGATCATCGCCCGCTTGACTTCGACCGGGCACGGCGCGGCGGCATGGATGACGGTTTCGAGCGAACTGACGTCGTACGCCGCGCGCACCCCGTCGGGCAGCTTGAGGAGCCGCACGAACATCGTCGGCACCACTTGGGTGTGGGTGGCCCGGTAGCGGGCGACGTTGGCGAGGTACTCCTCGGGGTCGAACCGCGGCATCACCACGACGGTCGCCCCGATCGATAGCGACGACATCGAGAACCGCAACGGGGCGGCGTGGTAGAGCGGCGCAGGGGAGAGGTAGACCTTCTCGTCGGTCATCCCGAACAGCAGCAGCAACAGGCCGCGTACGCCCATCCCGCGCTCTTCCAGCGCGGTCGGTGCGAACGTCGGCAGCACGCCCTTGGGGCGCCCGGTGGTGCCCGACGAATACAGCATGTCGGCACCGGCCAGGCGTCCGTCGAGCGGCGTCGCGGGTTGCGCTGCGAGCGCGGCCTCGTAGCTGTCGTAGCCGTCGATGGTGGTGTCGAGCATCAGCCGCAGTTCCACCGCAGGCGTCTGGCCGCGCAGCTCGGCGGCCTGGTCGGCCTTGTACCCGGAGGCGATGAACGCCCGGGCGCCACAGTCGTTGACGATGTAGGTCAGCTCTTCGGTGGTGAGGCGGGTGGAGATGGCCGTGTAGATCAGGCCGGCGTACTCGCACCCCCACAGGATCTCGAGATACCGCGGATGGTTCTCGAGGCACAGCGCGATGTGGTCGCCCGGCTCGAGCCCGGCGTTGCGCAGCACCCGGCTGAGCTGGTTGGCGGCAGCGTCGAGTTCGGCGTACGTCTGGGTCCAGCCGGTGTCGGCCATGACGACTGCGGGCTTGGAACCATGGGTGTCGACAAACTCGCCTGGGAACATGGGCCCGCACCGTACCGACGCCGCCGGCCCCGGACCGAAGCGGCGTGAGGGGGTCAGCGAGTAGGCACCTCAGGCTGGCGGTGGATCGAGGCTCACGCACCGCTGGTGGGCGGTGCTTGGGGAACCGTGGTGGTCGGTGCGGTGTCGGCGACCGTGTCGATGCCGCCGGAGGGAACGGTGGCAGCCGGGCCCGGGTTGGCGTCGATCCGGGCACAGTGCTCGGCGACGTACTCGGCCAACTGCTCGCCGGGCGTCACGACCACCACCGGTGGGGCAACGTTGTCGGGGGGCAGTGTGACATCGGTGCCCGGCACGGTGGTGATCACCGGCGAGGACAGCCCGAGCGAGGCGACCAAGGCCTCGATCGACGGCACCAGTTCAGCGGGCGCGACGGGGAGCAGGTCCTGATAGGCGTCGGCCAGAAAGCCGTCGAGGTCGGCGGGCAGGTCGTCGCCGGCAAGCCGGGCGGTGACCTCGGCGATACCCGTGCAGAACGGCGACGTCATCTCCGGTTCGGTGGTGGCCGGGCCCGACACGCCCGGGGCGACCGGTTCGCCCCCGTCGTCGTCACCCGTGCACGCGGTGGCAACCACCACGACCGCCGCCCAGGCGACTGCCACGCGGCGCCGGCGGGTCACGAGCCGGCCGTCAGCAGGTAGCCGCAGAACATTGCACCCAGAGCGCCGAGCAGACCGAGCGCGCCGCCCAGCGCGAGCGCCAGCTTCGAACGACCCACCGAGTGCACGGCCGCGGCGCCACCGCTGACGGCCACGAGCAGCAGCTTCACCAGCAGCGTCTGTTGATACGCCGAGGTGGTGTCGGTGACGTCGACCGCGGCGAGGTTCCACACGCCGGTGATCAGCAACACGCCGAACGCCGGCCACGCCAGGCGGGCATAGGCCCGGGCGGCGATGCGCGGCGCCATGTCGAGGCCGCGGCGCCGGAACGCCGGCACCAACCCGGCCAGCACGACCTGGCCGCCCACCCACACGGTGGCCGCGAGCACGTGGAGGAACAGGCGGATCATGTTCCAGTTGGGAGCGAGCATCGTGGTCCTCGACGTGGGGGAAGTGGGTCAGTCCGCGAGCGCGGCGAGCACGTCGCTGGCGGGCAGGTTGCGGTCGTCCATGATCGGCCGCTCCAGCAAGGCCCCGCCGAGCAACGTCGTGGCCGCGTGCTCGATCGACGCCTGAAGGTCGCGGATGTTGCGCGGCGGCGGGAAGTACTCGTCCTCGTCGGTGATGCGCACCACCTCCACACCGTGGGCTGGGTCGAGCCGGGCGAGCACCTGCTCGACGAGTTCCTCCGGTGCCGAGGCGCCGGCCGTCACACCGACGACGCCGCTGATCCCGTCCGGCAGCTCGTCGGCTCCGTTGACGCGGTACACCTGCTCGCAGCCGCCCTCGCGGGCCAGCCGTTCGAGCGCCCGCGTGTTCGACGAGTTCGACGACCCGATCACCACGATCGCGTCGCAGCGTTCGGCGATCGACAACAGCGAGGCCTGACGGTTCGTGGTGGCAAAGCACAGGTCGCTGCGGCCGGGCGTCCACACGTCGGGGAAACGTTGCTTCACCCGCACGGCGACGCCCTCCCAGTCGCGGTGCGACAGGGTGGTCTGGGCGAGCAGTGCGACCGGTTCGTCGAACTCGGGCAGCGCGTCGACCTCGGCGGCCGTCTCGACCCGGCTGATCGCGGTGGGGGCGACGGCCATCGTGCCGACCGCCTCTTCGTGGCCCTCGTGGCCGACGTAGACGATGCGGTAGCCCTTGTTGGCGCGGACCTTGACCTCGTGGTGCACCTTGGTGACGAGCGGGCACACCGAATCGACCACGAAGCTGCCCCGGCCGCGAGCAGCGGCGACGACATCGGGGGCCGAGCCGTGTGCCGAGAGCATGATCGGGCTGCCCTCGGGCACGTCACCGATGTCGTCGACGAACACCACGCCCTGGCGTTCGAAGCGGTCGACCACGACCTTGTTGTGGACGATCTCGTGATAGCAGTAGACGGGCGGCTCGAACGCCCGCACCATCCACGCCAGGGCCTTGATGGCCATCTCGACGCCGGCGCAGAACCCTCGCGGCTCAGCAAGCAGCACCCGTTCGACCCGGGCTTCCGTGGCAACCGTCATACCGGTGTCCCAGGGTACCCGGGAGGCCCACCGGTAGCCTGGGCAGGCCCTTCGCGCAAGGGCGTGCTATGCCTGCCACCAGCTCCACGATCGTCGCGGTCGCCGTCACCCCTGACTCTCCTGCGGCACGCGCCGGGGTGCAACCCGGCGACGAGATTGCTCGGGTCGACGGCGTGGTGCCACGCGACCTGATCGAGTGGCGCGTGTTCACCGACGAGGCCGATGTGCAACTCGACGTGCTCCGTCACGGTGAGCTGTTCGACCTCGAAGTGCCCAAGCGGGCCGGCGAACCGCTCGGGGTCGAGGTCCAGTCGGCCGTGTTCGACCGGGTCCGCACGTGCGACAACCACTGCGAGTTCTGCTTCATCTACCAGCTCCCCAAAGGCATGCGCCGCAGCCTGTACCTGAAGGACGACGACTATCGCCTGAGCTTCCTGTACGGGAACTTCACCACGCTGACAAGGTTCACCGAGGCCGACCTCGAACGGGTCGTCACCGAGGGGCTGTCACCGCTGCACGTGTCGATCCACGCCACCGACCACGACGTACGTAACCGGATGCTGAAGAACTCGCGCGGGGCGATGAGCCTGCGCTGGCTGCGGGCCTTGCTCGACCACGGCATCGAGGTTCGCGGTCAGGTCGTGGTGTGCCCGGGCGTGAACGACGGGGATGTGCTCGACCACACGCTGGCTGGCATCCTCGACCGGTTCCCCGAGCTGGCGTCGGTGGCGCTCGTGCCGCTCGGCCTGTCGCGGTTCAACACCGAGGCAGCGATGCGCCTGCACACCCTCGACGAAGCCAACCGGGTCGTCGACCTGGTCGAGGAGTGGCAGCAGACGTTCCTGTCGGTGCTCGGACGCCGGATGGTCCACGCCGCCGACGAGTACTACCTGATGGCCGACCGCCCGTTCCCGCCCGCCGAGGCCTACGAAGGCTTCCCCATGCACGAGGACGGCATCGGCATGGCGCGCACGTTCGAAGCCGAGTTCACCGGCACCACCACCGACGCCACCGGCGTCCGCCGCGGCTTCTTCGCCGCCGTCGACGCCACCCCGCTGCCCGCCAACCCGACGTCCTACATCACGCAAGGTGCCAGGCCCCTCGCGTTCGAGACACCCGTCACCATCACCTGCCGACCCTCCCTCACGCGAGGCGCCCGGCACGGTTCGTTGCCGACGGGGGTACTAACGGGAGTGTTCGGGGCTCGGGTGCTCGAGCCGCTGTTGGCGCCGATCGAGCACGTGCGCGTCATCCCGGTGGCGAACGAGTTCTTCGGTGGCAACACCGGCGTGACCGGGTTGATGACCGGCGCCGACCTCACCCGCGTGCTCGCCGCCGAGCCGGCCGGGCACCGCTACCTCCTCCCCGACGTGTGCCTGTCCGACGACGGCCGGTTCCTCGACGGGCTCACCGTCGCCGACCTGCCACACCCCGTCGAAGTCGTCGCCACCGACGGAATCGCTCTGCGAAAGGCCCTGTCATGAGTCTCGCCCCGCCGAATCTTCCGACGGTCGTCGTCGTCGGCCGCCCGAACGTCGGCAAGTCGACGCTGTTCAACCGGGTCATCGGCGAGCAGGCGGCCATCGTCGAAGACCGGCCCGGCATCACCCGCGACCGCAAGGAACTCGAGGCCGAGTGGCTCGGCGTGCCGTTCCGCATCATCGACACCGGCGGGTGGATGCCGAAGGGCTCCGACCTCGACGACAAGGTCAGCCGCCAGGTCGAGGCCGCGGTCACCGAAGCCGACCTGGTGCTGTTCGTGGTCGACGCCTCAGTGGGCATCGTCGACCTCGACGAGTCGATCGCCGACTGGCTGCGCCGCCTCGACGTCCCCGTGATGGTCGTCGCCAACAAGGCCGACAGCAACCGCCGCGAGGACGACCTGTGGCAGTTCCTCTCGCTCGGCCTCGGCGACGCGGTGCCGGTCAGCGCCCTGCACGGCCGGCGCGCCGGCGACATGCTCGACCTGGTCCTCGAACAGCTCGGCGACAAGGCCGTCGTCCCCGCCGACGACGCCGACGGCGAGGCCTTCCCCGCGCCCGGCGAGCACAGCGGCGGCACCTGGGACCCCACCAGCACGGCACCACCCCGCGTCGCGATCGTGGGCCGTCCGAACGTCGGCAAGTCGACGCTGTTCAATCGGCTCGTGGGCGAAGTCCGCTCGGTGGTGCACGACCTGGCCGGCACCACCCGCGACGCGATCGACACGCTGGTCGAGACCGAGGACGGTCCGATCGTGTTCGTCGACACCGCCGGTATGCGCAAGCGGGCCCGCATCGACGACTCGGCCGAGTACTACTCGATGGTGCGCGCCCTCCGGGCGATCGACGACGCCGACATCGCCCTGTTCGTGATCGACGCCACCGAGGGCGTCACCGGCCAGGACCAGCGGCTGGCCGAGCGGGTCGACGCGGCCGGCTGCCCGATCGTGGTCCTGCTCAACAAGTGGGAGTTGCTCGAACACCAGACCGAGCGACGCCAAGAGGTCGAGGCCCGCGTGCGCCAGAAGCTCCAGTTCCTCGGCGACGTGCCGATCCTCAAGATCTCGGCACTCACCGGCAAGAACGTCCACAAGCTGCGCCCGCAACTCGCCGAAGCGGTGATGCAGTACCACCGCCGGGTGCCCACCCGCGACGTCAACAAGGTGATCGCCGCAGCCCAGCAAGCCCAGCCCGCGGGCGGGGGGGCGAAGGTGCTGTACGCCGTACAGGGCGCCACCGACCCGCCCACGTTCACGCTGTTCGTCAACCGCGAACTGCCGCAGACCTACATGCGCTACCTCGAGCGCAAGATCCGCGAGGCGTTCGGCTTCGGGTCGGTGCCGATCAAGTTGCGCGTCCGCAAGCGCACCGATTAGGCCTGGCCCCGATGCCGTTCTGCGAACCGTGTGAGCAGTACTGGGCGCCGACCGCGCTCACCGTCGAGGGCAAGTGCCCCACCTGTGGCTGCGACGTCGGGGCCCACCAGCCCACCGACCACGATGCCGACGAATCGACGCCCTGGCACTTCAAGCTGCTCGTGGTGATGCTCGTTGCCTACCTCGGCTGGCGCCTCCTGGAACTGTTCGGGATTCTCTAGATCCCAACGCAGAGCCAATTCGGGCCGGCCAGCTGCGTGACGAGTGCGGCGACCGAACGTCAGTCAGGGCTCGTATCGGTTGCCAGCGGCGAGCAGGACCCTGCGGGCCGCCTGTTCGCGAGCATCGTCCCAGTCGTTACCGCGCGTGGCTGACACCCAGTACGTGTTGCCGTCGACCAGGAACATGTAGACCCCGTTCGACTGCAGCACGTCGCCGTCGGGGCCGTCGAACGTGTCGGTGATCTTGTCGGTCGCGGCGGCCAGCCGGTCGTACATCTCGGTGCCGGCGTAGACGGTGACGCGCAGCTCGACGACACCGGTTGCGGCACCGGACGTGATGTGCGACCGGGATTCCCACACGCAGCGGTCTGCGCCCTGCTGGTACTCCGTCAGCCTCGGTTCGGGGATGAACGCGGAGACATCGTCACGGCTCCACGAGTTGCAGAACGGAGCGTCGGCGTCGGTCCACGTATCTGCACTGCCCCCACCTCCGCACCCCGTGATGCCAAGCGCTGCCGCAGCGCCAACCCAGCGCGCACACCTGGTGAACCTCATCCCGCCCGCTCCTGTCCTTGTGAGGAAACGGCCGAATGTAGCGACCGGGGTCGCGGCTCACCTAAACCACCCCGCGCACCGGTCGACGGCGCGGGTTCGGCGTCGCGACCTTGGCGGACGGTTCCTGCAATGTTGGGAATTCTGTCGGTAGAGTTGCGGGCCGCACATACATTTCGGGACGTGGCGCAGCCTGGTTAGCGCACCAGTCTGGGGGACGGGGTGTGGTCCAGACCGTTCATGTGCATCTACCAGGCAGGATAGCACTCCGAGCAGGTCGGTTGCCCACACCGCTGCCCACAACTGGCGGTATCGGCCCAGGTGGGTGGCTTGTCTCAGTCCCCGTGAGCGGACGTGAGCTGGAGCGTGGTCGGCTGACAGATCACCTACGGTTCGAGGTGGTGACAGACGTGCGGTTGATCCCCGGCGGCGGGTGATGGGCGAGGATAGAGCCCCGTGGGGTGGTGGGGATTCGTAGGTCCACCTGCCGGTGAGCCATCGGCGTGATCCTTGGTGTGTTCCAGCAAGAACGAACCGAGGAGAACACACCGATGGCTCTGTCTGAGTCTGCCCTGTCCGAACTTCTTGTCGCGCTCTCCGACCGCGATCGCGGCATCGATCTGGTGCGCGAGCTGGCCGAGTACCTGGCCCAAGAACTGATCGAAGTCCAAGCCACGCAGGTGATCGGCGCCGGCCGCTATGAGCGCTCGGCTGACCGGGTGACCGAACGCAACGGACACCGGCCGCGCACGTTGACGACCAAGGCCGGTGATCTCGAGTTGGCGATCCCGAAGCTGCGTAAGGGCTCGTTCTTCCCGACGATCCTCGAGCCGCGCCGCCGTATCGACCAGGCCCTTCACGCGGTCGTGATGGAGGCCTACGTGTCCGGGGTGTCGACCCGCTCGGTCGACGCGCTCGTCGAGTCGATGGGCGCCTCCAGCGGGATCTCCAAGTCCGAGGTCTCCCGGATCTGCGCCGGCCTCGACGAACGCGTCGCCGCGTTCCGCAACCGCACGCTCGGCCACACCGAGTTCCCGTACGTCTACCTCGATGCGATCTACGTCCACGTCCGCGACGACGCGCTCGGCCAGGTCGTGTCCCGGGCGGTCGTGGTGGCGACCGGCGTGAGCGCTCAGGGCGGGCGTGAGGTGCTCGGCGTCGACGTCGGCGACAGCGAGGCCGAGACGTTCTGGACGGCGTTCCTGCGGTCGTTGAAGGCCCGCGGCCTGACAGGCGTGCGCCTCGTCATCAGCGACGCGCACGAGGGCCTGCGGGCCGCGATCCGCAAGAACCTCCAGGGCTCGTCGTGGCAGCGGTGCCGCGTCCACTACGTCCGCAACCTGATGGCCCCGGTCCCCAAAGCCTCCCAGGAGATGGTCGGCGCGGCGTTCCGGTCGATCTTCACGCTCACCGACCCCGACGACGTCGCCCAGCGTTGGGACGAAGTCGCGGTGATGCTCGCCGAGCGGTTCCCCAAGGCCGCCGCGCTGATGGACGGCGCCCGCCACGACGTGTTGGCGTTCACAGCGTTCCCCCGCGAGCACTGGCGCCAGATCTGGTCGAACAACCCGCTCGAACGACTCAACAAGGAGATCCGCCGCCGCACCGCGGTGGTCGGCATCTTCCCCAACGACCCCGCCGTGATCCGCCTCGTCGGCGCCGTCCTCGGCGACCAACACGACGAGTGGGCCGTCGCCCGCCGCTACTTCTCGGAAGCCTCGATGGCCAAGCTCTACGCCACGCGCGATACTGCCGACGTCGTCACCGCCGATCTCGAACCCGGAACCTGACGACCACCAGGGATCGCGTCACGCGAACCCCACCACGCCGCGGGACTCATACTGGGCGAGCGACCTGATCCTGAGACGGCGCCGTTGTCGGAGCTGGATCGTGGGCTGGCTCGGTTGGTGAAGGAGTACCGAGCGGCCAGTCACGTCGTCGCCGAGCAAGGCTTGCGGCCCGACGGCATTGACGACGACACCTTGCAGTGGTGGGTCGCCGCGCACCACGCGGCGTGGCGTCGACGCTTCGAACTCGTCAGCACGCCGCGGCGACAGCAGCCGTCAACGGGTGGACCAGTCGTCGCTCCACGCCGGCAGCGCGACCGCGACCCGCGGCACTGAGAATGTGTGTCCCGACGGTGATCGGGTCATCGCAGGCACCGCCGCGCGGCAGCGAAGTAGACCGTTGGCCATGAGCACCGACGTCGACAGCGTTCTCAGTAGCGCGATGGCGCTGTCGCAGGACGAACGTGCCCATGTCGCCGCCGAGCTGTTTGCCAGCCTCGAAGGTCCGGACCCTGACTACTCACCCGAACGCGCACAAGCGTGGGCACGCGAGGTCGAGCGACGGATCGAGCAATTTGCCAGCGGCGAGTCGGTAGGTGTCGAGCCGTCGGTGGCGCGGCAACAGGTCAAGGCTGCGCTCGCCGTCGAGTGAGTCGAGTAGTTCGTCTCGGCCCCCGAGGCGGTCAACGAGATCGCCGAGGCCGCACGCTTCTACGAGGAACGCGATCGCGGACGTGGTGACCACTTCGCCGACGCCGTGTTCGCACGGATCGAAACGCTCAATCGTTTCCCGAATGCGGGTGCCCCGGTGTGGGCCTCGCCGGCGTCCTACTCGCCCGACAGGTGAGATTGAGGCGCTACCCGTACCTGTTGGTGTACGCGGTCTCCGACGACGAGATTCGCGTCGTCGCAGTCGCTCACGAACGTCAGACGCCAGCCTACTGGGCATCTCGGCTGACTCCGTAGCAGCGCGCCGATTGCACGCCCTACGTAGGTAGCGAGTTGAACAGCGCGAACAGGTCGACCGCGTCGAAGAACTCGTCGTCCTCGATCAGCTCGCCGGATTCGTCGCGGAACGCGTCGGGGAAGTTGCGTTCGTCGAATCCGGGGTGCGCGGCCTTCCAAGCGTTCGCACGCGCGCGGACCTCATCGTCGGTGACCCGTGTTCGGGTGATCGGCGGGACGGTCCTCACGGAACGCGAAGCTAGCTATGTGGTGATCGTCACGCCCGGCGCCTTCCGTGGTCAGGAAGCGAGTGCTTCAGTGTCGAGCGGGGCCAGCCCGAGAAAGACACGTAGGTCGGCGAGGCGGAACCGGACCACACGAGCACCGAACCGGACGACCGGGACCGGTGCCGTGTCGTTGGCTGCGAGCGTGTAGAGCGTCCGTTCATGCAAGCCGAGCACGGCGGCGGCGTCGGGCACGGTGATGAGCAGGCCACGCTGGCCCGTGAGCGTCTCGTGAATGCGGTCCTTGTCAAACGTCGACATCGTGTACCTCATCGGTGGGCCGAGGGTTCGGTCGGTTCTTCGCGGTGGTCTCGGTGCCCCTCATACTCGACTGTGAATCACCGTCGCGGGTGCGGGGACGCACCGCCGAGAGTGCGTCCCGAGCGGCGTGTCCGTGGCCCTGTAGCGGTCGATGGCACCGCCTGCCCGACACTCCGACCAGTCTCCACTCGGCAGCCCAAGTGGGCGCAACGCTGACGAACCGTGCTTGCGAGTTCTGTCGTTGGGAGGAGGTACTCAGTCGTGTGCGTTGGCGCTGATGTCAGCGGCCGGTGACCTGCCGCTGTTGGACCACATCGTGTTCGCCGACACACACGGCGAGCTCCCAGAGACTTATGCCTACCTGAGCTACCTGCGTCCGATCGTTGAGGCCGCCGGGATCGAGTTTCATGTGGTGACCGCCGGCAGCTTGGAGCAGGCTCTGCTCTCACCGGTCCCGACGTCGAGCAACCCGACCCCGCCGGTACACGTCCTCAATCCCGATGGTTCCAAGGGTCGCATCGGTCAGTACCGGTGTTCCTACGACTACAAGCGTCGGCAGGTGACCCGCAAGGTCAAGGCGTTGTGTGGCGGTCGAGGAGCATGGAAGCGCGCCACGGTCGAGCAATGGATCGGGTTCTCGCTCGATGAGATCGGCCGGATGAAGCCAGGCGATGAGTGCCGGTGTGGCACGACGCGGGCTGCGCACGCCGGCGGCGCGGGGAACTGTGCAGGGTTCGATCCGTGGCAGAGCAATCGCTGGCCGTTGATCGAGTTGCGGATGCGTCGCGAGGACACGATCCGCTGGTTCACCGAGCACGGGCACCCGAGACCGCCGCGTTCGGCATGTTGGTTCTGCCCGAATCAGGGCAACGGCCGTTGGCAGGCGCTACGCGAGGAGCACCCTGACCTGTTCGAGCGCGCGTGCCAACTTGACGACAGCATTCGCCACGGTGGCGGGTTCAACGCCCGCGGCAATGTGGCCTTCGCCGGAAGCATGTACCTGCACGGTTCGCTCGTCTCGCTCCGCGAGGCCGATCTGCGCACTCGCCGCCAGGTCATCGCTGACTCCGGCCAGGGCGAGCTGTTCGATGTTGACGCCCTGGCGTTCGATTGTTCAGCGGGTGCGTGCTTCACATGATGCGGATGCGCGACCGGCGGACGTTGATCGTGCCGCACCTCGACGGCGATGTGCTTCACGAGACCGCGCCGGTTGAGGAGCTGTTGCTGTGGTTGCGGCCGGACGCGGCCGACGACGCGGCGGCGTTGGACCCGGATGGTCTGTTCGCCGCTGGAGCGGAGGCGATCGGTGTGTTGCGGTCGGCGCTGGCGCGGGCGGTGCCGATCGGGCTGTATGCGCCTGATGGGCGTTGGGAGCACGTTGAGGTTCAAGTGTTCGACGTACCGGCAGCGGCCGTGGACGACTATGCCGCCGCGGTCGCATCGCTGACGGACGCCCGCGGCGGCTTGGCCGACGACCTCGAGGAGTACGCCCGATCGGTCGGCACGACGTCGACGGCGCTGGTCGGGACAGCCGACCGGTTCCGCGCGTTGACCGCGGTCGGGTTCGGGTCCGAGCGGCGCGTGTTGGCGGCACCGCTTCGGCGGGCGGTCCAGGGCGGAGAACGTGTGGCGCTGACCGAGGCGGAGAACGCATCGTTTCTGAGGTTGTGCGAGGGTCTGGTTGCTGCGTGGCATGAGAACGACTCGCTGACGCGTTGGATGTACGGGCTCGGCTTCACCCGGCCGAGCGCGTCGACGCCAACCCGGACGCGGGCGACCGCGGCCCGCCCACTGCCGGTGCGCCGCGAGGGCTTCTGGCGGTAGCGGAGAGCGGGACGCGCAAAGGGTCCGCGGGCGGCAGGCGGTCGGGCGGTACGTTGGTGGGCCTTCTCGAAGAATCGTGCGTCCCCACGCCAGCCCGAGGGTGCCTGTAGGGGGTGTGATGGCTTCTTCCCGCGTGGTGATCCGTGCTGTCGACAGTGATCGACGGGAGTGCGGGTCGTGAGTCCGCCGAGTGGAGGCCATGATGATGAAGCGAACGATCGGGGTGTGTCGTCGTTGGACACGGCGCGCCGCAACCGGGCGGCGAGGAGCAAGGTTCCCAATGAGCAGCTATCCCTATTCGACACCGTCGCTCCCGCCGAACAAGACGCTGGCGGACATGGTGTTGTTCTACGCCTCCCCAGCTTTGAGGGACCGGCTGATGATGCCGTGGCCGGAGGACGCGGAGCTGCTGGACGATCTGGTGGAGGAAGTGATCGGCCTCGCGGAGACGTGGCGGCCGAGCACGGAGTGGCACTTCTTGAAGGTGGTGCGTCAGGGCCGGACGTTGGAGTGGATGGTCTGGCAGGTGGCGACGTCGGCGGACGAGGACTTGGGGCCGATGTACCGGGGCGACGCGATCATCCCGTGGGCGATCGACCTGGACACGTTGCCGCGGTACGCGACGCCGCCGACGATGCTCGTCCGCGACGACGACCTCGACTGACATCGGGCGGCACCGTTCGCGATCGTGCGAGGGCGGCGACGAACGCGGCACGCCTCGCGGCCGAGCTGCCTGACCGGGCGTTGACCGCCAACGAGAAGGCCGCGCTGCGGGCGTGGACGAGCTTGGCGCAATGGGTGGGCACCGAGCGCGGCGTGCGGGCGATCGACCGGATCGAGGAGCACTGGCCGGGCTACGGCGCGGTCGCCGCACGCTCGGTGCTGAACGCCTACTACACCGACGAGGACGTGATCGCGGTCGTGTGGGACTGGCTCGAGGACCGCGGCGTCGACCACGGTGTCGGGTTCGAGCCGGGCTGCGGCCGGGGCGACTGGATCGACCTCGCACCGCGCGGGTTCTCGTTCGATGCGGTGGACATCGACCCGATCTCGGTGCGGATCGCTGGTGCGTTGACCGGAGCGAACGTGGTCGAGTCACGCATCGAGGAATGGCATCTCGGCCGCTCCGAGGCGGCGCTGGCGAACGGCGGCTACGACGTCGTGACGGGCAACGTGCCGTTCTCGGCACACAAGCCGGGGATCGGCAACCCGCACGGTGACAGCTTGCACAACTTGGCGATTGCCCGCTCGGTAGGGATGCTGCGACCGGGTGGCGTGGCCGCGGTGATCACGTCGCGGTTCTCGCTCGACTCCCAGGACGCTCGCTGGCGGCGTCGCCTCGCCGCGGAGGTCGACCTGGTGGCCGCCATGCGGCTGCCCTCGCGGACGCATCGTGAAGCGGGCACCGACGTCGTGACCGATCTGTTGGTGCTGCGCCGTCCGCTGCCCGGCGAGGAACGTCCGCCGGCGGAGTGGCTGAACGTGACGCAGGTCGCGTTGGACGACGAAACGACCGCCACCGTCAACCGCTACTGGGTCGACCACCCCGATCATGTTCTCGGGGAGGTCACACCTGGTGGCGCGTACCGCCGCGAGAACTTCAACGTTGTCGCCGACGAACGGGCGCACGTTCCACTTGCCAGCGCGCTCGCTGGCGTGCGGCTCGAGTGGGCACCGACCGGGACGGCACCAGCCGTTGGCGCGCCCGAGCCGACCGCCGTGCGGAGCGCTACCGGGCGTGCGTTGCCGGTCGGCTCGATCGTGGCCGACTCCGACTCGGCGACCGGGTTCTCGCGCGACGGTCGCGAGCACCCGTGCGCAGCGAAGAACCGCAACCAGCTCCGCATGTTGGTCGGCCTGCGCGACCGGGTGTTGGACTACTTCGACGGGCCAACCGACGAGGGCCGCGCCGAGCTGGCCGACCTGTACGGCGCCTACCGCGCCCTGTATCCGCCGCTCAACGCGTTCACGCTGATCGAGACGAAGGCGACGGGCCGCGACGTCGAGGAGGCCGACGACGACAGCGGCGAGCGGTCGAGCTTCCGGCGTCGCTACCCGCGCCTGGAGGGGTTCCGCAGTGACCCGTCGTGGTGGTCGGTGGCGGCGTTGGAGGACTTCGACGACGACACCGGCGACGCGACGCCGGCGCCGATCCTGCAACGCCCGATCATCGATGTCAGCGACAACGTGTGGCCCGACTCGGCCGCGACGATCGAGCAGGCCGCGGCGAACTCGCTGGCCCGTTGGCACCGGATCGACCCGGCCTACATCGCGGGGCAGCTCGGCGTCGACCAGGCCGAGGCGGAACGCCAGCTCGGCGAGGTCGCGTTCTTCACGCCGGCTGGGGCGTGGGAGCTGAACGCGCACTACCTCGCCGGTGACGTCGTTGGCAAGCTCGACGAGGCGCTCGCCGCGGTCGAGATAGACGCCCGGTTCGCCCGCAACGTCGACGCGCTACGCGAGGCGTTGCCGACCCCGTTGACCGCGGCCGAGATCACCGCTGAGTTCGGCGTCACCTGGCTGAGTCCCGACGACATCGGGGCGTTCCTGCGTGACCACGACGGTGGAGGTCCGAACCTCACCGTCAAGTACCACCCGCCGACAGGTGTGTGGTCCTACGACGGGTACGCGACGTTCGGGCCGGCGCAGTTCCGCACCGACCGCTACTCGATGGCCGAGCAGGTGATCCGGGCGTGCAACGCGAAGCCCGTGACGATGCACAAGACGATCACCAGCGGCGGGCACGAGGTCACGATCGTTGATCCCGAGGCGACAGCTCGTGAGCAGCTCTGCCGCGACAACCTCACCGAAGCCCTCCAGGTGTGGTGCTGGGCCGACCCCGAACGGGCCACGACGTTGGCAGGCCGGTACAACCGGATGTTCAACCGGTACCGAACCGAGCACTGGGACGGTGCCCATCTGGCGCTGCCCGGCCTGGCGGCCGACTTCAACCCGCGGGCGCATCAGAAAGACGTGGTGTGGCGCATCCTCGCGTCGGCCGACCGGGGCGTGTTGATGGCCCACGGTGTCGGGGCGGGCAAGACCGCGGCGATGATTATCGCCGCACAGGAGACCCGCCGCACCGGGCGGATCGACGGGACCGCGCTGTTCGCGGTGCCGGGCAACATGGTCGAACAGTTCGCCCGCGACTACCTCCGCTTGTATCCGGCGGCGCGGGTGTTGACGCCGCACGGGTCGACGCAGAAGGACGCCGTTCGCGAGTTCGCCGCCCGGCTCGCGACGGGTGACTTCGACGCGGCGATCTGTTCGCACAACCATCTCAAGACGATCCCTCTGTCGCCCGAGGTCGAGGCGGCCACGTTGGAACGCCGGCTTGCCGACTTCAACTCGGTCGATCCCGACGCGACGTTGTCGCGGGCGGCCTCGAAGCGGTGGGCCAAGCAGATCGAGAAGGAACAGGCACGCCTGGAGGCGCTGAAGGAAGCGGTCGAGGACTCGGCCGCTACGTACTTCGACCGGATGAACGTCGGGATGCTGGTCGTCGACGAAGCCCACCTGGCGAAGAACATCCGGCTCAACACCGCTCGCCAGGGCCTGCCGCTACCGGAGGGTTCGCAGCGGGCCGAGGCGATCCTGGCGCGGGCCGACTATGTACGTTCCCAGCGCGGGGCGGGAGCGGTCGTGATGGCGACCGCCACGCCGATCACCAACAGCCCGGCCGAGATGTGGGTCGCCGCCCGCCTGGTCGCCCCGCACGCACTCGCAGAGGCGGGCCTCGAGCACTTCGACGCGATGGCGGCGAACTTCCTGGCTCCGGTCGAGTCGGTCGAACACGGCGCGGACGGCAAGCTCAGAGTCGTCACCCGCCTGGGCGAGTACAAGAACTTTCCCGACCTGGCCCGCATGTTCCGCAGCTTCGCTGACGTGCGCCTGACCAGCGAGCTCGGCTTGCAACTCCCTGAGCTGCACGGCGGCAAGGCGCAGGTGCATGTTGCCGAACCGACCTTCCAACAGATGGCGGTCGCCGCCTGGTGCGCTGAGCGCGCCGAGGGTCGCCACATACAGCGACCCGACGAGGGCAGCGACCCGGTGATCGCGATTCTGTCGACGGCGCGCGCCGCCGCCCTACACCCCGCCACGATCTCGGCCGAGACGTGCCAGAAGTGGGCCACCGCCGGTCACCAGTACACGGGGTTCGACTGGGACGAGCCGAACCACAAGCTGATCGCCGCCGCCGATCAGATCGCCGCGATCCACCACCGCAGCACCGGCTGGACGTACCCGGACTCCGAACGCGCTGGCGCGGCCCAGGTCGTGTTCTGCGACGCCGGCGTTCCCCGCGCGGATGGTGGCTCGTCCGTGTACTCGACGCTCACCGATCTGCTGGTCGAGCGTGGCGTGGGGCGTGGCGATATCGGCTGGGTTCACGACATCGCCGACCCGAACCGTCGCCAACCGCTGTGGGATGCGGTGCGTTCCGGGCACACCCGCGTGCTGATCGGCAGCACGGCGCAGATGGGTGTTGGCGTGAACATCCAGACCCGGCTCTACGCGGCCCACGAGCTGACCGCCCCTTACCGTCCCGACTGGTTGGAACAGGCCGAGGGCCGCCTGCTGCGTCAAGGCAACACGCACGACACGATCGAGGTGCACCGGTACGTGACCGAACGCACCGCCGACGCGAACTCGTGGCAAATCCTGCGCCGCAAGGCCCACTTCATCGCCCAGGCCATGTCCGACCCCGAACAGATGACCCGCGACCTGCGCGACGAGTCGGTCGCCTCACCGGCCGAGGAATACGCCACCATCGCGGCGATCGCGACCGGCGACCAACGCCACATCGAACTCGCCGCGCTGACAGCGGCGGTCACTCGCCTCGAACGGGCCGAACGCGCTCACCACGCTTCACGCTCCGCTCAGACCAACCAGGTCCAACACGCCGAGCGCGTCATCGCACAGCTCGGCAACGAGATCGCCGCGATCGACCAGCTTCGCCCCGAACCCGCCGACCCGCAGAACGTTGGTCGTCAACTTCTCGCCCTGCGTTGGAACCAATCGGCCACGATCACGCTCGCTGGTGTCCCGTTCGACGCGCACCGCGCCGATGGCCTCCGCCTCGAGATCCCAGGCACTCGGATCATGCAACGCATCGAGAACGACCGCCTCAACCCCGCTGACGGCGGCCGAGGACTCGGACGCAGCGTGCTCAACACGCTCGCCGACCTCGGCCAGCACCGCTCCAACCGCGTCCGCAACATCGACAGCGCCCACCGCCAGATCGCGGCCGAACGCGCCCGGCCCGTGCCTGCCGCGTTCGCTCGGGCCGATGAGCTGGCCGACTGCCGTCGACGCCGCGACGAACTCCGAACCGCGCTCATGCCCGCACCGCCCAGCGACGACCAGCCGGTGTCGACCGGAGCCGACCCTGGCGACGACCCCACGCCAGCACCGGAGCCGACCGGACCCGCGCACCCGGTGTTCGGGCACCGCCACGTCACCACCGCCGAACGACACGCCTGGGCGGGCGCCTATCAGCGTTACGACCACCACGCGACCATCCACTGGGGAAACCGCGCCAAGGGACACGAGGCGTGGGCCGAAGCCGTCAATGCGTTCAGCCTCGACCCCGCCGTGTGGCACCCCGACCGACGCCACGACATCGGCCAGTTCCACGGTGTCAGCCTTCGCGCCCGCATCGACGACACCACCATGCGAATCGAGCCACACCACCCCTACACCCGCCTCGGCCCGTATCCGACGTTCACGACGACGACCGGTGGTGTCGATGTCGCCGGTCTCGCCGTCTGGCTCCAGACCCAACACCGCCACGCGACTCGCGAACTCGACCGACTCCGCGGGGAACGCTCCACGATGACCTCGCCGCGATCGGACCTCGCGCGCCGGCCCGGCCCCGAACGATGAACGCACGAGTCGCAACGAACGCGACTCAACGAGCGCGAGGTCAGCTCGGGTCGGCGACGCGGCGGCGCAGCGTGTCGACCGACACGCCGAGATCGGCGGCGATCGCCGCCCAGGTGTCACCGCGCTGTCGGCGCTTGACCACCAGCTCCGGGTCGATCGTGGCGACACGGGGTCGCCCGGCGGTGCCGAGCGGCTCGATCCCAGCCTCGAACAGCCAGGTCCGCATGACGGCGGGCGAGATGCCGTACTCGTCCGCGAGTCGGCGCATCGAGCGCGTGCGTTCGTAGTCCGACGCCATCTGCTCGGGCGCAGGCCGTGGGCGCTGCCCGCGGCTGGCTTGGAGGCCGTGGCGCTTCAGCCACGCGTTCGCGGTCTGGCGGCTGACACCGGCCGCGGTGCCGAGCGCGGCCACCGTGTCACCGGCCGCGAGCCTTGCCTCACACCAGTCACGATCCTCGATTCCGGGCGTCATCGTGCTGGTCATCCTCGCGCGCCGCGCACGGGTGCCGGTAGGAAAGACGGCCGCGGGTGGCATCAGAACAAGCTGATCTGCTCGGGAGCAACGGTCGCCACCTGCGCGACGCTGGCGATGGTTCCGGCGCAGACGTCGTAGTACCGGCCGTTGTGGTGAGAGCGCGTCTGGAACTCGGCGCGCATGTGCGGATCACGCCGCCGTTGCCGGGTGCGAGACGGTCATCGAGCCCCTGCGCCGCGTACAGCTTGCCCACACGGTCGAGCCAGGCGACCCGCTGCTTGTCCGACGAGTCGTGGCCGACTCGCTCCACGACGGGCACCTGCCGCCACCCCGGCAGGGCGTGGTCGAGAGCGTCGGCAAGCGCCTCGTTGGAATCGTCGTGGACGTGCTCCGCGGCCCACCCGCATCCGACGCACGCGCCCCGGTACGACAGAAAGCCCCCGCGCTCGCCGTGAGAGTGGCGGTCCTCGACCGTCGCCTGGCACTCCCGACCTGTCAGCACCGGATCGCGGTCCCCGAGGCGACGACCCGGCCAAGTGATCCCGATCTCCCAACGCCTACCCACATGAAGCACGCGCTCGTTGCACTCGACATCAGCGGCGGCATCGCAGATCATGCACTTGGCGAGCTGCGCCCGATCGGCACGAGTCTCGCTCCACAACCTCTGATCGCTCATACCCACAGCGTACCGCATAATCGTCTTGACAGTCAAGACAAATATGCGTATCGTCGGGGTATGAGAAGGAAGCCAACCCAACAGCGCCCCGACGACCTCGACGTCGCCACCGTCTTCACCGTCACGGTTGACGAACAACCCCGCACCCGCCGTTTCCCCGCTGGCATCGCGATCGACATCGGAACGCACGACGGGCTCACGATCCTCACGCCCGTGCTCGGCCCAGCGAGCGTGGTCGTGCTGCGGCTCATCACCGCACAACCCGGCCGCACGTGGCACATCGCCGACGTCGCCGGTCAACTCGGCCTCGCCGTGCGGTGGACACGCAACGCACTCGTGCGACTCGAAGCCTTCGGATGGCTCCAAGAAACCGCCCCTGCCGACGAGACCAGCCCCGCCGAGTACCACGTGTTCCGCTCGTCGCCGCTGTCGATCAACCAGACCCAGCGCCTGCACCCCGAAGTCGCCGCCCGCTACGCCCGCCTCAGCGGCCTCGCCGGAAGCACCGCTCCCAGCGAACACCTCCCGGCGTGACACATCCACGCCGCTGATCTCGCGGGACGGCCCCGGCCACATATCGGGGAAGTCGGTACCAACCCACCGTCGAGGCCGTCCCGCCTCCAAGGAGCCAGTCAGACCGACATCGGCCGTTGCGGGTCGAGATCGCCCCGGCCCGCAATGGTCTGAGTCGCGCGCAGCCGTCTTTCGGCGATCGCCAGGTAGGCCGGTGATGTGTCGAGCCCGACGAACCGGCATCGGTGGTAGAGCGCGGCGATACCGCTCGTGCCCGACCCGACGAACGGGTCGAGTACCACGTCGCCCGGCGTGGTCGACAACGCGATGCACCGGCCCGGCAACGCCACCGGGAACTGCGCCCCGTGCCCGCCGCCCCCGCTCGAGCTGCTCAGCGACCACACGTCACACAACGCCTGTGGCTCGCGAGGAGTCCGCCCGCCCCACTCCGCTGGCGTGTCGTTGTACGCCGCCCGCGAGAACTTGGGCGCGCGCCGCTTGGACAGGTGGAGCACGTACTCGACGTTGCGGCTGACCCGTGAGCCGTGAGGCTCCCGTAAGCAGGCAGGCTTGGCCCAGGTGATGACCGACCGGACGTGCAGTCCAATGCGGCTCGCACGCTTGGCGATCTCGTGCGGGATGAGGCACTGCTCGCCGTCGACGATGTAGGAGTGCCCGGCCGAGTAGCGGCGCGACGCGTGCTCGGACCAGCGCCGCCGGTCACGGCCCTGCATGGCCCGCAGCGTCTCGACCGCACTCGACCGGACCTGGGTGCGCGTGTTGAACGTGACCATCACGTTCCACCACACCGACCCACCATCGGCCAGCACACGGTCCAGCGCGGCGAGCACCTCGACCGTGTGGCGCGCGAACCCTTCCGGTGTCTGTTCATGCCCGTACGCGCACGCCTCGCCGTCGGCCCACTCGACCAGGTGGGTGTCGCGGTAGACGCGCATCCCCCAGTACGGCGTCGACGTCACCACACAGTTCACCGAACCGTTCGCCACGCCGTCGAGCAGGTCGAGGGCGTGCCCGCACCGCAACTCCCACTCGCCACCCATCACCACGGTTGCTCCGGCCGGCCGTGCAACTCGACCGGCGAGGGTTCGTAGGTGGGCGATGATCCGGCTACGCGGGACGTAGGTCTCACCGAACGCGTCCTGATCGAGAAGACCCAACACGTCGCGCTCGGACAACGCGCCGACGGGGCCGACGACCATGCGGACGAACGCCGCCGACATGCCGACCAGCCGAGCAACGTCGACGACCTCGAACACACTGTCGTCGCGAACGTCGGCCCGGTCGAGCGCTGCGACCGGGGTCCGTGGACGGATCACCGATACGCCCGCATGGCCGGTTGCAGTATCGGCGGTCATGCCGCCCACCCGCGGTCGCGGCGCATGTGCCACACCGACTGGTGACCCCGGTCGCGGGCCCACTCGCTGCGATACGCGTAGTAGGTCGAGTGCCCGCCGCGGCGGGCGAGCTGTGCCCGTCGCCGTCGACCAGCGTCAGTGCGCGCCTCGGCAATCGCGGCGAGACACGTTCGGACGTACCACTCGATCGCTGCGTCGACCGAGCCCACGCCCGGCACCTGCGACGCGATCAGATCGGCCGCCACGTCCGGCTCGAGCCCGCCCGGACGCAAGTAGCCCGCGCCGAGCAACCGGCGCCGCACCCGAACAGGCAGCGCCCGCAGCGCATCCCACTCACCACCCGGTCGACACCCCGACCGCGACGCGATCGCGTCCCCGCGCATCACCCGGTCGAGCTCGTCCAGCGCCCACACGCCGCCCGCCTGACCGCTCCGGTTCATCGCTCGGCCCTCGCGACCGGTTCGCCGCCCTCGACGGAGCCGATCGACGGTTGGCCGGTCGGCCGCTGCGTCGTCGCCGCGGCCGAGAGCGTCTCGTTGCTGGGTCGAGTGGGGCCAGCCGAACGCGGGAACAACGATGCCGCGCGGGTGCCGACGTCGGCCGCCAGCTCGTTGCGTGAACGATGCTCGGCGGCCGCCAACGCCGCGGCGCGCACCCCGTCAACCGCGCCAGCGAGCTGGGCGGCCACTTGCAGCAACCCGTCGGCGTCGCGCAGCGGATCACCGTCAGCGGCGCGGCTCGCGAACTCACTGAGGCGTTGCCGTGCGGCGGCGAGGTCATCGAGCCGGTCGAACAAGGCGTTGATCGCGTTGACCGCCCGTTCGTGTTGCTCAGTCGCCGAGCGTCGCCGTGCCTCGCTGCCTCGCGTCTCCGCACCGGTTCTGTTCGTGGTGTGCGCCATGCCCGTTAGGGCTGCCAGTCATCGTGCCGGGACGCATCCGCTGCGCCCCTGGTGGCCCGCCGTCAGCCCCGACCGCCTGCCGCTGGCAGCGCGCGCCGTCAGGTGCCCGCTGGCGTCCGGGTTCGTGGCGGTCGGGGCTGATCTCCGGTCACACCCTGGCACTGAAAGTGCGGGCGGGCGTTCGCCCGCGGGCCCGGCCTGCGTCCGGGTGCCGTGCCCGGCGTCCCTGTCCCGGTGTGACCGCTCGCGCGAACCGCCACCGAAGGAGCGGACCGTGGTCGCCTCGGTAGGGCGCATCACCGCCGGGACGGGCTACGACTACCTCACCCGCGAAGTCGCCACCTCCCGCCACGACTACTACACCGGCCGCGGGGAAGCCCCCGGACAGTGGGCCGGGCGTGGGGCCGGGCTGCTCAACCTGTCCGGGTTCGTCGACGCCCCCGACATGGAGGCCCTGTATGGCCGCTTCGTCGTCCCGTCCACCGCGGGCGGGACACGGTTGCCGTCGGGGCGCTGGTTACCGGAGCAGGTACTCGGCCGCAAGGTGTCGGCTCGCCCGCGCCCGGACGGCACGCTCGCCGAGCCGGTCGCCGCGTTCGACGTCACCTTCTCGCCGTCCAAGAGCGTGAGCCTGCTGTGGGCGCTCACCGCCGACCCCGACGTGCGCGCCGCGGTCGTAGCCGCTCACGACGCGGCCGTAGTGGCGGGGCTGGAGTACATCGAGGACAATGCCGGGCACACCCGCGCCGGGGTCGCCGGCGTCCGCAAGGTGCCCGGGGACGGGCTGATCGTCGCCAAGTTCCGACACCGCACCTCGCGCTCGACCGCGCCCGGCGAACGTGTCGGCGACCCCCAGGTCCACACCCACTGTGCGATCTTGAACCGGGTCCGCGGCAACGACGGCGTGTGGCGCACGCTCGACTCGCGGGCGCTCTACCGCCACGCCCACGCCGCCGGCGGCCTGTACGGCGCAGTCCTCGAACGCGGGCTGACTGAGCGCCTCGGCGTCGCCTGGGCGACGCCCGACAAGCGGGTGCCGATGCGCGAGATCGCCGGGACACCGGAACGACTAATCGCTCAGTTCTCGACCCGCCGGGCGGCGGTCCTCGCCACCTACGAGCGGCTCGAACAGGAATGGCGCGCCGAATACGGCCGCTCACCGACACGCGACGAACGCGCCGAGATGATGGACCAGGCCACCGTCCGCAGCCGCCACCGCAAGACCCGCGGCGATGTCGACCTGCACGAACAGTGGCGCGCCACCGTCCCCGCTAACGACCTCACAGCGATCGCTGGCCTCACCGACCAGGCCGCCCCGGTCAGCGACGGCGGCCGCCTCCCAGCGGGGAGCGACGGGTTGACCGCCGCCGTGTTCGCCGAGCTCAACGAACAACGGGCGTGGTGGAGCCGCGCCCACGTCACCGCCGAGGTTGCCCGCCTGATCGCCGGCCCGACCGCGGAAGCGATCGAAGTCGAGACCGAACGGTTCATCGCTCAGTGCATACCGCTCGAACCCGACGACGACCCCGAGTACGCCGACCCGAACGTCGCCAAGTACACGTCAACGGTGATCCGCGACGCCGAAGCCCGCGTCCTCGCCGCCACGACCGAGCCGGCCGAGTTCACCGTCACCCCGCGCCGTGATCCGCAACTCGGCGACGACCAACTCGACGCGGTCACCGAGATCGCCGCCGGCCAGGGGCGCGTCGCGACCGTCGTTGGCCCGGCCGGCGCCGGCAAGACCACGATGCTGCGCTCGGTCGCCGCCTCCTACGCCGACGCACGCCGTGACGTGACGGTGCTCACGTTGTCGGCCGCCGCTGCGCGCGTCGTGACCGACGGAACCGACCTGCCGGCGTTCACGATCGCGAGCTGGCGGATCGGAGCGATCGATATGCCCCGCGACGGCCTGGTGATCGTTGACGAGGCGTCGATGGTCCCGACGTTGGTGCTCGACGAGATGCTGCGCGTCGCCGGTGTCTACCGCACCAAGGTCGCCCTGCTCGGCGACTTCGCGCAGATGGGCGCACCCGAAGCCGGAGGACTGTTGCGCGACCTGGCCGCGCTCCCCGCCGCGGTCGAGTTGACCACGGTGCGCCGGTTCGCCAACCAGTGGGAGGGCGACGCCTCCAAGCAACTCCGCGCCCGCCAACCCAAGATCACCGGCCTCTACGAACAGCACGGCCGCATCCACGCGGCGACCACCGACACCGTGTTCGACGCGGCCGCGGCTGCATGGTGGGCCGACGTGCAGACCGACGCCACGTCGCTGGTCGTCGCTGACACCGCCGCCGACGCGGCCGAGATCAGTACCCGCTGCCAACACCATCTGATCGTCGCCGGGCGCCTCGGGCCGTACGTCGCCGACGCCGCCGACGGAACTCGCATCCACATCGGCGACCAGATACAGACCCGCCGCAACACTGCCGAAGTCACCGCCAGCGACCATCACCGCATCCTCAACCGCGACGCGTGGACCGTCACCGGCCAACTCGCCGACGGCTCACTGGAAGTCCGCCGCCTTGGACGATCCGCCCGCGCCGTGCTGCCGGCCGAGTACGTCGCCGACGACATCGTGCTCGCCTACGCCACGACCATCGCCGGCGCCCAGGGCCGCACCGTCGACCGCGGCCACGTCGTCGTCACCCCGCGCACCATCTCGGCCGCGCTCTACGTCGGCATGACCCGCGGCCGACACAGCAACCACGCCCACGTCGTCACCGACGCCCACGACCACACCGAATTCGAACTCGGCGACCTGTCCCCCGAAACCGCCTTCGCCGCGGCCGTCGTGCGTGACCCCGACAGCCAACTCTCGGCCACCACGATCGAACAACGCTGGACCGCCGGAGCACCCAAGCGCGACGCCGAACGCGCCGAGGACCGCCACCGCCGTCACGTCACCGCCTGGTGGCAACAATGCCAACGCACGCTCCCCAAGCCGGTCCTGGCCGCCCTCGCCGCGCACCACGGCCGCGTCCTCGACGTCCTCGTGACGTTCGGCGACGACCGCCAACGCGACCGCGCCGTCGCCGTTGCCCTGACCGGCAGCGACTGGCGCTCCCCACGCGCCCCGGACCGCTTCGTCGCCCGTCTCCGCACGCTCCGCCGGTCGAACAACAAGCAGGACGCTACGCCGACGCGTACTCGCAGCCGGCCACAGGCCCACCGGTAAGACCGCGACCGTCGTCGCTCAGTCTCAGGAATCTGTTCATAGGAACGTGCGTACAAACCACGGCGAGCGGCTCGCCCGCCGGGCGCGAATACCGTGTCGACGTAACACATCGAGGACGTTCGAGGCGCTGTGCCCGGTGAGCAGCGCGATCTGTGTCGTCGACAGGCCGATCCGGCGATAGAGGTCGTCAACGAGACCAGCGTCGAGCGGTGCCGGGCGCGGGAAGCGGCGCGCGAGGTCTCCGGCGCGACGCCGCACCGGAACTCCGCCGCGCTCGAGGACCGACACAATCTCTGGATCGGCGTACAGGGCATCCAGCAACACGACCGCGTTGGCAGGCGAACCCTGGCCGCCGTGACGCACCGCGATGCGGTGCGAGTGCAGGGCGAAGTTGACCAAGCTCGGATCGACCCCGAACTCGGCGCCAATCTGACGAGCCGTCCACTCCTCATCGACGTACAGATGACGGAGCAACTTGGCGTCGATCACAGGACCGTCCCTGCTCGACGTCGGCCGCGAACCGGCGACGTCGATGCCGTAGTGCGCGCACCACCGGGTGACGGTCGCCAAGCCGACGTTGTAGGCGGTGGCGATCTCGGAGCGTGTCCGTCCGCCAGCGAGTTGGCGTTCGAGCTGGGCGCGCCCGATCGGAGGCTTCACCTTGTTCGACGTCGGCCGTCGCAGCCCGGCTTGCCGGCGCCGCCTTGTCACGGCCCACACGGCCACGCCGTGACGGCTTGCGATCTCGGCGTCACTGTGACCGGCGGCGATCAGCGCTCCGAGCTGGCGGTCGCTGATCGGCAGTGCACGGTGGGTAACGGGTAGCCGGCGCGGCAGGTCGAACGACCGCACTGCGGTGCCGACCTGGTGTCTGGTCAGGTTGAACTCCTCGGCCAACTCGGCGATCGTGGCGCCTTCAGCGTGGCGCCGGGCGAACTTGGTTCGATTGATGCCCGACGGATCGAAGCCTGACCGCAGCACCCCGAGCCGGCCGACCACCTCACGCACGCGTCGCACCGAGACATCGAGTTGTTGCGCGGTCGCCTGCAACGACAGGCCCTCGTCGACGTAGAACTCTACGACCGCGGCATCGCTGAGGACGGCCATGCGCGGCCGTGCTGGCCGCCGTTCAATCCCAGCAACCTCCAAGGCCCGCAGCACGGCATTGGCCGTTACCCCGAACGTCGCCGCGATCTCAGCGCCCGATTCGCCGCCGATGACGTAGCGGTCAACCCAATCAGCCACGGGGGGCAGCTTGCGCCCGGACCGCAACGCCACCCCTGCTCGGCGCAACACGTCATCGACGGTGGCCTTGTGCAACCCGAGATCTGCTGCGACTTCGGCCCGCGAAGCTCCCGAGCGATATCGGGCGATGATCCGATCGATCAGTTCCGGTGGACGCCGCCGGGCACGCTCGGCTTCAGCCCGTTCCGGACGGATGCCGCCGGGGCGGCGTTCGATCCGGTGACGCCTCAGCAGCGAGTGCACGCGGCTTTCGCTGATCCCAAACCGCACGGCGAGTTCCGCGGACGTCAGCCGCTGCTCGACATAGCCGGCGGCGAGCTCGGTACGCGTCGGTGTCCGCACGCCGCGGCGCCCGTCCTGCAACGCGATTTGGTCCCGGCGCGAACGCATCACAACACCGGCCTCGATCAGCACTCTCCGCACCGTGCTCTGGTGCATCCCCAGCCGGCGACCAATCGTCAGGCTCGACTCGCCGCTCTCATACCAGCCGATCATCTCCGCCATCGGCAACGCATCGGCAACGCGTGAACCCGCCCTCACACCCACCAGTCTCGCTCGCGCCGCAGCGCAGCAACCAGCCAGGCTGCTGGCTACAGGACCATGCCGCGACGGCGTTGTCCTGCAAGCCCGTTCGACTCCGATTCAGTTCCGGTCGTTGCCATCTCGGGTCCGCTTGGCGTGCCCTCGTCATCGGCATTGACAAGCTGGTTGAGGCGGCGATCGACGTTGGCTCGGAGGATCGCCGGGTCCGATGTGACGGTACTGGCAAGCCCGGCGCCGAACATCGCGGTCAGGCGGTTCAGATCGTGCTTGAGGATCGTCCACGGCCCGTGGCTGTCGGTGATGACTTTGAAGATCGCGTCGTGTTCGGCCGCCATTTGCGCGGCGATCGAGAGCAGTTCGTCGTAGAGCCGTGTGAGGCGGTCGGGCGGGATCGGCTCGGGCATCGGGTAGCCGGACTTGAGCGTGTTCTGGAACTCGCCCCACCGTTGTTGGGCCGGGCTCGGAGACCAGCCGCGCTGACGATTTGCTGCACGTGGCATGACTTACCCTGTCGGTGCGCCTGACGTCTCGATCAGGTGCATTGCCTCATGCACCCAGTAGAACGTCGGGCCCGCCGACCACTCACCGGTGTCGTCGAGCGTCGCGACCGCAACCCCGCCGGGCCAACGCTGCCCGCGCTCATCCAACCACCAACTCGACGGCTGGACCCGCCGCCGGCGGTGTTCAGGGTGCGTCCACACCTTCGTATCGTCATCGAGTCGCTCAAGATGCCAACCGCGGGCTGCCATACCAATAAACATAGACGAACACATGTTCGTAGTCCAGGGCGGCAGATTCTCGATGTCCCGGTCACGCCGGCGTACCGCTCCGCGGCGGCGATGCCAAGACGCCCGCAATGCTCGGTCGACGCCGCGGCGACCCTCGGCACGAACGCTGACGCACCTGCCCGAGCAGCAACGGTGGCCGGCAGCGGGCGTTCAGATGACGACGAGGTGACGCCCGTCGGCGCCGGGTACCGCCGACAGCGGGATCGCCGAGTCGAACGTGACGAACCTGCCGTCGTTGGCGACCGCGGTCGCCAACAGATACACGTCGGTGACCTGCTTGGGCCCGGTCAGGTGGGCCGGGTCGACGCTGGCCGGGTCGACGACGCTGACCGCGCACGACCAGAACTCGTGATGCCCGGTCGCGCACGCCTGCGCCAGCCGCTCGATCGCGGCCGCGATCGGAACCGGGCTCGGATACTTGGGTTGGCTGATGATCCGCACGAAACCGTTCTGAGTGATCGGGCACGACGCCCACCCATCGGCGATCTCGGCACTCAGCCACGCCCGTGCCCGGTCGTGATGGTCGTGGTCCTCGTCGAACAACGCCAGCAGCACGTTGACGTCGAGCAGCGCCCTCACGCAATCAGCTCGTCACGAAGCTGGTCGATGATCTCGTTCGTGATGGGGGTGCCGCGCTTGGGGAACGGTACGAAACCGAAGAACTCGCCGGTCGGCTCGGCACGACCCGGGGTCTGCGGCGGGGTGGCGGGGAGCCGGGCGCTCATCTCCGCGACCATCTCGGCGGCCAACGCGTCGACGGTCATCCCGCGACGGGCAGCCTCGGCTTCCACGCGGCGTAGCACGTCCGGCGCGAGCTCGTCCTTCAACGACATGACCGAAGTGTACGCCTGCCACCCGGCCTGGCCGGCGGCGCTTCGCCTGTGGGTGGGGTTGGCGGGGTGGCGGTTCATCAGTCGCGGTCGAGGCGCATGAGTTGGTCGATCGCTCCGGCGATCTGGATGCCGCGGTTGCCGTTGCGCCGGTTGGCGGTGGTGGTGCCGGTGCCGAGCCGGGAGAACGGCTCGATCTGGCTGCCCTGGGCGACCTGTGCGCCGGCGCCGACGGTGGTGCGGGTACCGATCACGCTGTGTGCTCCGATCGTGGCGCCGGGACTGACCCGGGTGCGTGGCCACAGTTCGGAGCCAGGGCCGATCCATGACCCATCTTGGATAATGCAGTGGGTGTCGATCATCGTGCCGCGGCCGACGTGCGCGTAGGGCCCGATCCTGCTGTGGGCACCGATCACCGCGCCAGCTTCGATGCGGGCGGTCGGGTCGATGTCGGCGGTCGGGTCGACGACGACGTCGGGGTGGACGCCTGCGTGGTGGAAGCGTTGCCCGTTGGGGGTCGTGACCGAGACCGCGTCGTCGTTGAACCACCACCCCGACTGGTATGCCTCTCGACGCGAGTCGGCGGTGAGCACGATGATCTCGCCGGTGGCGAGGTGGTAGCGGCCCGGGTCGCCGGCGAGCAGGTCGAGGCGCTGTTCGAGCGATTCGACGTACGCCTCGGCGGTGTGGACGCCGCCCTGGGTTTCGAGCTGGTCGGCGTGTTCCGCGTAGTAGGCGTTGGCGTTCGTGATCCGCTCGGTAAGCGCGCGACGTTCCATGTCGAAGTCGACGAGTTCGACGCCCAGCGCGGCGGCGTCGTGCCACGTCGGTAGGTCGTCGCGGGTGGTCAGGCGATGGATGAAACGTTCGGTGCCTGTGAACTGCTCGGGTGGTGTTGCCATGCGGGGGCCTTCTTGCGGTAGAGGGTGGTCAGGTCGTGGTCGTCGGGCAGGTCGAGCAGGCGCACGTCGTGCCCGTCGAGTTGGTGGTAGAGCCGGCGGGCCGCGGCGCGGCCGTCGCGGTCGCCGTCGAGGGCGATCACGATCTGTTGGCCGGCGGCGTGGGCGGCGATCTGCTCGGCGACGGTCGAGGTCTTCGCCCACGGCACCGAGGAGGCTGACGAGAGGGCCGCGCAGCGGAACCCGGCCTGGGTGACGACCAGGCCGTCGAGCACGCCTTCGGCGACGACGAGTGGTCCGCCGATAGGGCCGCCGCGTGGGTACGACACGGCGGGGATCGGGACTTTGGCGGGGTTCTTGTATTTGCCGCGGCCGGTGGCGTCGAGGATGCGGAGTTGCACGTAGGCGAGTTCGCCGCGGCGGTCGAACGAGCACACGGTGACGCCGGTGAAGTCGGTCAGCCGGATCGGCCGGGCGGTTGGCCGGGCGAGGTTGTAGCCGACCCGGTTGGCCTCGAGTACGGCGTCGTCGAGCCCGCGGGCGTGCAGCCAGTTCAGCCCACGCCTGCCTGCGGGTTGCCAGAGTCGGTGTTCGCAGTCGTGGACCCAGCGGCGCAGCGAGTTCGACAGGTCGCGGTGCTGTTGGGTGGTGGTGGGTCGGTGTTCGGCAGGCGGCAGGTTGCCGTAGTGCTCGGCGAGCCAGCGCATCGCGTCGCCGGTGCCAAGCCGGTGGGCGACCATCACGGCGTCGATCGCGGTGCCGTTGCGGCCGTCGGACCAGCAGCGCCACCGCTCGACTCCGCGCCGGTCGGTGAACATCGTCACGGACGGGTGGGCGTCGTCGTGGTCGGGGGCGATACACGGCCAGCGGGCGTGGTGCCCGGAACCGACGGGTGGACCGCCGAGCGAGGTCAGCAGGTCGGCCAGCGAGGTTCGGTCGAGCAGCTCACGCACCGTCAACATCGCGACACCACCGGGTCGGTTCCGGGCCGGCCGCTACCGGCCCGCCTGGGCGGTGGCGGTGCGTAGGGCGGTGTGTTGTCCGGCGGAGCGCCAGTGGGCCTGGTGGTGCTCGACGGTGCGGGCGACCAGGTTGATCTGCTCGCGCTGGTCGTCGTGCTGGGTGACCCAACGGTGCTGGCGGGCGCTGCCGTCGAGGCGTAGCGGGTCGCCCTTGTGGGCGTTGGCGAGTTGGGCGAGGGTTGGCGGGTCGAACACGGCGACGGTGAAGAAGTCGGCGTGTGCGGAACCGGGATGGTGCGACGCGACCCGGAGGCGTGCCATCGGTGCGTTGTCGCCGTAGGTGGTGAACTCGGGGTCCGCCGCGAGGCGGCCGTAGAGGGTGAACTTCAACATGGTTTGCTTCCTCCCAGGAACGCGATGGGTGGGTCGGCAACGGGGTGGTCACCAGGCGGGGTCGGTGGGGGTGAAGTTGTCGAGTGACCACCACTGGCTCGTCAGCGGGCGCACACGCGCGCTCGGGCGGATCGGGGTCGGCTCGGTGTGGTTGTCCAGGGTGCAGGGCACCTGCCAGCGGGTTTCAATGCGGTGCAGGGCCGAGTCGAGTTGGTAGAGCCAGTGGGCCGGGTTGGCGGGGTCCATGCCGAGCCACGCTTCGCACCACAACAGCCACAGGGCTTGGGCTTCCTCCACGAGCGCCGGGTGGCGTAGCCAGCACGGTGGGAACCAGCGCGAGAGCCGGAACGTGGCGATTGCCCATTCGGTCCAGGCGGTCACGTCGGCCCACCAGGCGTCCTCGGCGTCGCCGAGCAGTTCGGCGCGGCGCGGTGTCGGGCTGGGTGGCCCGTCGTAGGCGGGGGAGCTGCGCCAGGGGTACTGCACCTCGCCGAACGCGAGTTGTTCGCCGCTGTAGTCCGGCCGCTGGCCCGGCCCGCTCGGGTCGTTGTCGTTGTCGTCGGTCATGGCGTCGCCTCGTTGGGTGGGCGGCGGGTGAAGATGCGGTCCTGGCGCAGCAGGATTCCGCTGCCGGAGCGGGCGATCAGCAGGGCGTGCCCGCGGCGTTCGGAGTCGATCCGGCGGATCTCGTCGGGGCGCATCACGGGTACCTGGCGCCACGACCAGGAGTGGTCGCCGACGTCGAGCACACCGAGGCGGCCGGAGCGGCTGGTCTGCACGACGCGTTCCTCGCGCTGGCCCAGCAGGGCCGACAGGTCGGCCAGGTCCTGCGCGTCGGACAAGCCGCCCAACACCACCTTGGCGTTGTTGAAATCCAGCAAGGCGTCGCCCATCTCGCGGCCCCACGCGTTGCGCGCCGCCGCCAAGGACTGGAGCACGACGATGGTCTGGATGCCCGAGCCGCCGCCGGTCGACAAGAGCTGCTCCAGCCTCGGGATCGGGGCGACGTTGACGGCCTCATCGAGCGCTAACAGCAACGGCGGTCGGAGACGGCCCTGTTCGCGGCCGAGCTCGCGGGCGGTCTCGACGACCGCCGCGGTGAGCGCGGTGCAGACACCCGCGGCTTGGCGCTGATGCGACTCGGAGCCGAGCATCCAGATCGTACCCGACGCCCGGAGGAACTCGGCCGGGTCGAACGACTCGCCGATCGGCACGTCGCACATCCGGCGGATGTGCGGCAAGCGGAACGGTTCGAGGGCCTGCAACGCCTGGCCGGTGACGCCCGCCTTGTACCGCGGATCTTGGGCCACGGCGGCCTCGACTTGCGCGGCGACCGAGTTGACGGTGTCGCGTTCGATCGGGTCGTCGATCTCGTCAGCCGCGGCGCGCAGCACGTCGGCGGGGGAGCGGTCGCTGTCGCGGTCGGCCCAGCCGAGCACGTCACGGATCGAGCCGTCCCGCGCGGCGGCCGCCATCAGGTAGCACGACAGGATCGTCTGGCCGGCGTTGCGCCAGAACTGATCGTCGGCGCTGGCAGCGGGCAGCGCCGCGAACAGTGCTTCGGCGCGCAGCTTGGCGGTCAGCATCGACTCGCAGCCCGACAGCGGCGACCAACGCACCGTCTCGACCCCGGCCGGCAACACGGTGCCGGGCGGCAGCATCGGCTCGCACCGCCACATCGGCGCACCAGTCGCGGCCCGCCACGGATGCGTCCAGTCCATGATGTCGCGGCGCACCCCGGTGGCGACGACCGGGCCGTGATGGTCGACAATCGCCGGGGCAACGGTCCCCGACGTCTTGCCGCTACGCGGTGGGGCGAGGACGAGCACCGTCGATTCCTTGGGCAGCCATATCTCGCGGCCGGTGTGGACGTCGCGGCCGACCATCAGCCCGGCCTGGCGGGGGTCGCGTTCGTGGCGGCCGAGGATCACGTCCGAGGCGGCCACGATCGCCTTGGGCGAGAACCGGTCCAGCTCGGCGCCATAGGCGAGGCCCCGCAACGCGGCCCGCCGTCGCCGCTGGACCTGACCGGCGGCGAATGCTCCGGCGCCGACCAGCACGACCGCGACGGCGACGGTGGTGGCGCCGAACAGGATGCCGTGCAGCCCGGACCCGGCGATCTGTTCGGGGTCGAACAGGTGGGCGTAGGCGGTAGCGAGCGAGCCAAGGTCGCGGCCGGGATGCCACCCGGTTGACGACCAGACCCGGGCGGCGACGCTCGGGGCCGTCCACACCACCGCGGCGATCCCGGCGAGCACGGCCAGAGGGAGCCATTCGTTGATCGGTGACCGGCCAGCGGCCGAACGGGTGTCGGTCACCAGCGGCCTGCCCAGTCGAACACGGCCACACCGTCGGCGAGCGTCCACGTCGCCCCGGTCGGCCCCGACAACAACACCGACCCCTCCCCGCGCAACACCTGCCAGCCGGCCAGCGGCCCACCCAGCAACGCGTCGGCCGCGTCGGTCGGCGTGCCGGCGGGCCGGGTGACGTGGACGGAGATGTGCAGCGTCGCGGTGTCCGGCCCGGGCGCACCGAGGCGCACCTCGACGAAGCCGACCTGGCCGTCGAGCAACTCAACCAGCGGGCCCACCGTCGGATCGACCACCTCGGGCGGCGCGCTCGTCGGCCCGCGCCGGGTGACGCCGACTGCGACCATCTGCGGGTACCGCGGGTAGCTGCACCCCTGCACCGTCCACACCACCCCGACCGGGTCGGGCGGGTAGGTGTCGGTCGCGCAGTCGCCGCCGTTGTCCGTTCCGGGTGTCCGGTCGGCCGAACCGTCGACCCCGGCCGCGGCAGCCAGTTCGGCGAGTAGTTCGTCGCGGTCGGCGGTGGCGACTGCGAGCCAGGCGGCCTCGTCCACGCGCGCCCACCCGGCTGGGGAGTGGTCGGCTCGGTGGGTCGCCTCGACCAGCCGGACACCCGGCCCGACCAACTCGGGCAGGCCCGCGGTTCCGTAGCGGGCGGCCCACTCGGCCGGGTCCACCAGGTCGCCGCCCCCGGCCCGGTAGGCGTCGGTGATCTCCGCGGGCAGGTCGCCACCCGACACCGTCACGATGCGAGCTGCCGGTTCGACAGCCAGCACGGCGTCGTCGCCCCGGCCGTTCGTCGCCGTCGCCGTCGGCGTGAGGTCGGCGTCCCCACGCCCAGCGATCGAGGGTGACGTGTGGGCGGTCGTGGTGGTCGCAGCGGGGGTGTCGGTCGCGTTGGAGCACCCGGCCAGCACGGCCGCCGCGGCCACCCAGGGCGCCAACCGGTACCGGGAGCGGAGCAGGTCAGGCGGCCGCATCGACGGCTCCGATCTGCTCGCGGGCGTGCGCGGCCCAGCGTTGCCCGGCCGACTTGGTGCCGCTCGACAGGCGACGGCCGGTGGTCGCCGCGGTCTTGCGGTCGATCCACTCGCGCACCGCGGCCGGGGGAGTGCCGAGCGCTGCGGCGAGGCGTTCAGCGTCGACCCGTTCGGCCACCCGGTCGGCGGGATCGTCACCGCGCTCCTCGTCGGCGACGATCCGGCGACGGTGGCGTTCCTCGTAGCGGCGCAGCCGCATCAACGCCCGCCGGGCAGCCGCGTACAGCGCCCGGTGGTCGCGTTCACCGGCCACGATCGCCTCCCACACCGCGGCGGTGGCGACTTCGGGGGCATCGTCGAGCCAGCGGGCGTAGCGCCACACAACGGCGTGGCGCCAGCGGCCGGTCTCGGCGAACAACGCCTCGCACTCGCTCGCTGCGCGGCGTCGCCGTGGCGACGCACCAGCCGCCGGTGACGCCGCAGCGGCCGGCGGGGTGGGGTTGGGGGGTTCGGGACGGGTGGGTGTCGGTGCCGTAGAGGTCATGGCGGCGACGATCCGCAACGACCCCCCAGTTGGGTGCCAACTGGCAACGCCCGCTGTGCCAGCGGACTGCCAGTAGGTTGCCTGGCACCAGGTCAGAGCACATTTTCGGAATCCGAGCGGGGAGCACCGCGCACGGCCTGGTTCGTGTCTGCCAGCGCCAACACGCGCGGCGACAACACGACGTCGAGGAGTGCCAGGCGGCCGCGGACGTGGATCACGCAGCGCCGCGCCCCGAGCTGCACGAGCGGGTCACGGAGCGCTTCGGGGAGCCGCAGACGTTCGACCGAGTCGTCGGCGTCGGCCCGGTCGCCCTGGCGGAACATGACGTGCAGGTCGGCGTCGGACACCAGCCGGTTGGCGATCTCACCGGTCACCCCGGCAGCTTGCGCGCCGATCTCAGCGAACCGGTGCACGACGAGCACATTCGCCAAGGCGTCGACGCGGCCGAGCTTGAAGCTGTGCTGCATCCAACGGGTGCCTTCCAGCGTGGAGGCCACGCGCCAGCCCTCGTCGTTGACGTTCAGGGTCGGCCGGGTCGAGCGGGCCAGCATCTGCGTCACGGCCCGCTGGCCCGCGAGCATCGCGAACCGCAGCACCCGGTCGTCGGTCCCACCCCCGGACACGTCGGCCACGAAGCCGACCTTGGAGGTGGACGGCTCGACCGTCGAGGTGCCGTCGAACATACCCGCCAGCGACCCGTGCAGCAGCTCGCCGAGACCGAACCGCAACGCCTGGGTGCCGGTCAGGGCCTCGTCGCGGCCGAGCACCAACTCGTCACACACCGTCGCCGGCATCGCCCGCAGTACCCCGAGCAGATCGCGCATCACCGGCTGCTCCGGCAGCGCCCGCACCGCCGCGGTCAGCGCCGCCCGCTCGAGCGCGTCGAGCGACCGGTCGACGCACAACGACGCCAGCGCGGCGGCGAACTCCAATCGACCGTCGGCGTCTTGCAGCGGGTTGATCCGGGTCGGCCCACCAGGGCGCAGGTCCAACACCGGGGCGCCGAGCGCGGCTGCGAGATCCCGGTACTCACCCTTCACATCGGTTGTCACGAACCGGTAGCCGAACGAGCCGACCAAATTCCATAGAAGCTGTTTGACGAGTGCGCTCTTGCCGTTGCCGGGCGCGCCGGCGATCACCATGTTCGGGTTGGTCGCCACGCCCTGGGTGACGAGCCGCAGCGGGTCGAGACCGAACGGCGAACGCCCGGCAAGGCGGTCGACGCCGAGCACCGGCCCGCTGGACGGGACCGACCCGCCGAAGTGCCACGGATACACCGAGCGCCACTCGGCTGTCGTCGCCCGCAATTTGGCTACGCGCATCGCAACGCTCCCGGGTCAGGCCGCGTCGGCGGCGACGTGGGCGCCGATCGGCAGGGCCGCGGCGAGCGCCCAGTCGTGGGCCCCGGATAACTCGCGCAGCGATGCGTGCCCGCACTCGCGCAGTCGGCGCCGTAGCGTGTGACAGCGCAGCTCCAACTCGTCCCGGTTGGCCGCCGAGACGACCATCAGCACGTACCCGTCGAGCTCGGTGTGCCCCTCCGACACCGCCCGTTCGGCACGGTGCAGGGCGGCGACCTTCTTGAGGTTCTTGACGGCGACGTGGCCGTCGCCCTCGCTCGCCGCGGCCACGTTGTTGCGTGATCCGATCGAACGCCGCGAGTCCCGCTGGCGATCGGCCCGCGACGGCGGCACCGGCTCGAACACAGCCGTGATCACCTTCGGGCCCTCGACCGCGAGCGGCTTCCACAACCACGTCCCGTCGACCGCGACGGTCGGCCACCCGATCGCGAACACCCGATGGAATGCCCGGTCGACCATCACCACGTCGCGTTCCACGGTCACCTGACTGTCAGGAATCGTGCGCTCGGCAAGGCTGAACCGCTCCCGGTTCGACGTCGCCTCAGCGGGCCGGTAGGGGTCCATCGCGTGCACCAGCACCCGCCCGATCTCGGCCGGCGACAACAACCCGCCGACCGTGAACCCCCGGTCGGCCAACTCGCCGCGCAGCGCCGCACCCGCGCGCACCGCGGCCGCGCCCATCACCTCGCCGACCGACCCCCGCAACCCGGCCCGGCGGGCCACCCGCAGCCGCCCGGCCTGGGTCACCGTTGCCCACACGATCACCTCGTGCGCGGCGGCCAACGCCCCGAACGTCGCAATGTGCTCGGCGTAATCCTCGCTGCCCGGCCCCGGCACACCGTGGGTGTCGTGGTAGCGCGCCAACGCAGCCGGGTCGGCGGCCCGGTGCAGGTCGGTCCAGCCGACCCGCTCGGCCACCAGCTCGGTGCCGCGCTCGACGCATAACGCCCCGAGCACCTCTGACCAACTCGTCAACGCCTGCGCCTGTTCGGCGTCGCTGGAGAACGTCAACGCCGCCCGATCGACCCGGAACATCACCGTCCACGCCCGCCGGTTCACGACCACCCCGACCGGGCCGCCCCCAGCCACGTCGTCCGCCAACGCCACGTCGACACCGGCCAGGAACGGCGGGGGAGCAGCCCGCCCCCGCAACGGCGCCCTCCACAGGCGGTCCCGGCGCAGCCGCCACCTCACCCACGCCGGCACCAGCACCCGCAACGGGCGCCGCCGCGTCGGCGCGAACGTCCACACCAACACCGCCACCGCGGCGCCGGCCGACTCGATCAGCAGCCCGACGACGATCCCGCCGGTGAACAGCATCGTCGCCACCGCCGCACCGAGCAGCTCGCCGCGCGAGAACGACCCGTACAGCGACACACGCTCGGCCGGAGGGAACTCGACTGTGCTCACTCGTCGGCCCCCCGATCGAACATCGACGACACCGACGCCGCCACCGTCGCCGCCCGCCCCTGCCCACCCGAGACCCGCGGCACCGCACGGACGGCCAGTGCCCCGGCATCCGAGGGACCGCCACCCGAGGCGGAGCCACTGCCGCTCGCACCGGCGCCAGCCGACGCCGCCGCCCCCATGCCGCCACCCGGGAGTGTCGGGCCGCCCACCCCCGACACCCCACCCACACCACCGATGCCGCCCGGCGGGCTACCCGGCGGGGTGCCGGGTGAGCCGACCGCGACGAACTGCGACAAGCCACCGCCCGCGGCCAGCGCGGCCCCGCCCGTGGCGACCATCGCACCGGCCGCGGCGACCTGGGCGCCGGTGCCGATCAGGCTCCGCCCGGCCGACGTCGACTGCCCACCCAACGGCAAGAACTTGTTGACCGTGACCGGCATCAACACCGACACCACGATCCCGGCCAACGCCCCCAACGCCCGCCCGAACGTCAACACCGTCGCGTCCTCGAGCCGCCCGAGCGACAACGCCAACGACGCGACCCCCAGCACCGGAGTCACCGACAACGTGACCAGGTTGCGGATCATCTGCCCCGACACGCCCCGCAGCGGGCGCACCGGCCGCAGGGCGATCGCGACCTGGCCGATCAACACCCCGAACGTGAGCATGTGGTTCAACACCAACAACTCGATGAAGAACACGATCAGGAACACGATCAGCAGGAGCGCCACCAACGCCCGGATGAACGCGGCAATCCCCACGTCGAGGCCGATCCCCCCCGACAGCCCGTCGACCAGGGCATCGGTCGTCCACACCGCCATCAGCGCGGTCATCGTCTCGACCCACAAGGTCATCAGGCCGAACCAGCCGGCCATCAACACGAGCGTGATCGGGATTTCCCGCAGCGTGTCGCCGAGCGACCCCTGCGGCGACACCGCCGCCATCGCCGCCGAAGCCATGATCGCCCCGACCGCGACCGCCATCGCGACCCACTTGAAGACGCCACCCATCTGCTGCGCGGTCTGAGACCCCAGGTCGACGTTGGCGAGGCCGGTCAGCTCGGCCGCGATCGCCCCGGCGACGTAGCGCATCCCGTCCTCGATCCAGCCGACCAGGCCGTCGAACACCGACCCGGCAACCGACCCCACCACCGCCCCAGCAGCATCGGTGATCCACGACACCGGGTTCAACGAAATCCCCAACATCGCCGACCCCATCAGCCCGACACGAACGTGACGATCTGCGCCGCCGAACCGACGATCACCAAGGCGATCACGCCCTTCATCACCGACCCCTTGAGTTCGGGCGACATCCCGCCCCCGTACCCGCGGTCCCCGGCGAGCGAGATCATCCCCGCCGCCAACAGCAGCCCGAGCACCGCCATCAGCGAACCCCACTTGACCATCCCCAACACGACCTGGGTCTTGGCCTTCAACCCGGCCGGGGCGTTCGCCGGGGGATCGGTGACCTGCGCCAGCACCCCTCCGCCGAACTCGCGCAACACCTCGACGCTTGCAGCAACCAGTGACATCAGCACTCCCTTGTCGGGTCCGGGCGACGCACCAACACGTCGCCAGCGCCCAACAAGGGCGGCCCGCCCCGACCCGGGGACGCACCCCACCCGCCACGTCGCCGCACTGCGTCCCCGGGCGCGTCCGAGGCGCACCTATGCCGGTATGAACGGACGTCTCGCGCTCTGCCTCGTCGCCCTCGCCGCAACCCCACCCGCCGGCCTGCTCGGCATCGCCGTGATCGCCGGAGCCGCCACCACCGGAGGCGCGGTCGGCGCCACCGTCGCGGCGGCCGCGGTCTGCACCTACGCCTACCCCGACGCCGACCGCATCGCCGCCACCATGCGCGCCCTCACCCCCGAACCCGTCGGCCCGTCACAATGGGCCGATTACGCCGCGCTCGCCGGGATCGACCCCACCACCGTCGCCTGGGCCGACGCCACCACCACCCAACGCGACACCGTGCTCGACGCCGCGGTGCGCTCGCTGCTCTACACCCACACCCCAGCCGCCGTCACCACCCCACCGTTGATCTGGTGGTACGGCAGCGTCCCAACCGACGACGACACCAACTGGCAGACCGCCCCGGTCCCCGGCTGGCACGGCGACCTCGACGACTACCTCGGGGCGTTGATCGACACCTACGCCACCATCGACGACGGCGACAACAGCCCCCACGAATGCATCCCCCCACACGCCACCGCCTGCCCCCAACCCGCCAACCTCAACGCGATCCTCGCCACCATCCGCCACCTCGAATCCGGCAACAACTACACCGAGAACCACCGCTCGATTGCGGCCGGCGGGCCGACCGGCAGCGGGCATCCCTCCGGCGCCTACCAGTACCTCGCCAGCTCGTGGGACGGCTACGCCGGCTACACCGAACCGTTCCTCGCCCCACCCACCATCCAAGACGCGCGCGCCACCGCGGACGTCGCCGCGATCCTCGACCGATACGACGGCGACCCCGCCTGGGTCCCCGTCTCCTGGTACGTCGGCCCCACCGGCGCCGAACGCGTCCGCACCGGCCAATGGTCACCCGCCTACATCCCCAACCCCGCCCACAACACCATCTCGATCGGCGACTACCAAACCCGCTGGCTCGACCACTACACCACCGTCGCCCTCCCTACCGCCGGCACAACCCCCAACGAATGCCCGCAAGGCGGCCTCGCCGCAGTCGCCTGGGCCGAAACCCAACTGGGCGCCCCCTACGCCGCCATCGACCCGTATCGCTTCGGCACCCCGGTCTGGCCCGGCGGCACCCTCACCGGCTCACGCGGCAACACCTACACCTTCGCCGCAGGGACAGCCGTGTACGACTGCTCCGGGTTCGTGATCGCCGCATGGCGCGCAGCGGGCGTCGACCTCAGCGCGCAGTACGGCCTGTACGGCAGCCAAGCCTTCCCCACCTCACCACTGCCCGAAGTCCACCCCACCGCAATCGCGCCCGGTGACCTGGCCGTCTACTCACCCGTCAACGACGTCGGCCACATCGTCATGATCCACCACATCGACCCCGACGGCACCGTGCGCACCATCGAAGCCTCACCCAGACCCGGCGTCCACATCGGCACCGTCGACTGGTCCCGGGTCACCAGCATCAAGCGCCCTGGCGGTGACCGCCAGTAGGCACCCGAGACTCCCGTCCGACTACGTGGAGTGGGGCTACGGTGGAACTGGGCAACGGGGCAAGGAGACAGTGACATGGGGCGACGCTCGTGTTCAACCGAGGGGACGCGGTCGCGTCCTCGGCGACAGCGAACCGCGACGGCCCGCCGCGGGAGCTGCGCCCGGTGAGCTACCGGACACTCGCCCCGCCGCCGGCCAGGCTGAGCAGCACGGCCGACTACATCACCTGGGCGCTCGACAACGCGCTCCTGATGCCCGTGGCCGGCCTCGCCGCCGACCGATGCGAGCACTGCTTCGGGTCGGTCGGAGAGGGGTACTCCAGCTGCCGACAGTGCCAGAGGGCCGAGATAGACGACCGTAGACGCGCCTCAGTGGTTTTCATCACCGCCGCGAGCTGCGTGTCCGTATCCCAGTTCGTCGCGGAGATGGAGCAGCACGACGCGAATCAGGCGTGGCTGCTCCGGCTCGAACTCGCCCGGCTCCCGCAGCGGGCCGCCAGGGAGGGCGGAGAGCTGCTTGTAGAGGCCGGTCACTCGATCGGGATCGCTGACGCCGAGCTGACCGGCGCGGTCCACGAGGGCTTTCATCGGAATTCTCTACCTGCTCTTGAGCCCGCCAAGATCGCGGAAGTCGAGCCGGCGTAGCTCTCCGACGACGTCTGCCGCGGGCAGCAGCAGGGCTCCTGCGTTCGCCACAACCGCCACTACAGCCCCAGTGCGTCGGCGAAATCGCTCGACGCAGCGAGCTGTTCTCGGGCGGCCATCGCCCGGGCGACCCGTTGGACTTGGGCCAGGGCTCGATCGTCGTCACCTGCCACTTCGGCGGCTGCGGCGAGGAGGCATTCGGCGCCGCTCACCCACGGGGACTGACGGACCTGCTTCACCACGTGGGCGTAGGGGATCAGGCTGGCGAGGCGGCACAACTCGTCGGTGAGTTCGCTCGGCCTCACGAGCGCGTGCAGGTTGGGTGCGGATAGCCACAGTTCGCTGAGCGCGAGCGCGGCCTCGGCGACTTCGGTTTCGGCTTCTGTGCGGGCCGGGACGTCGCCGGGGAACTCGTCGACCCATCCCCAGGTGCTCGCTGTCGAGCGGGGACGGTCGCGGACGGTGGGGAGCACGGCGTAAGGGCCTTGCTCGATCATGCGGACGGCTTCGACAGCGGCGCGCATCCAGCGGGCGGCGTCGGGTGATTCGGGGGTGTCTTGCATCGCGGCGGCGAGTTGGCGGACGCACTCGGTCGTCCAGCGATGATCGGTCCAGACGTGATCCCGGAGGCGCAGCGTGCCGTTCTCGCGTTCGACCAGCGGGTGGGTGGTCGTGAACACGGACGAGACCGACTTGGCGGCATAGCCGGTCAGCTCGGTCAGCTCGGCGGTGTGGATCGGGCGGCCAGCGGCCGCGAGCACGAACACGACGGCGGTGAGCTGCGGCACCGGGTGACCGAGCACTCCCACCGTGCGGCCGCACACGGTGAGGATCACTTCGGGGAGGTCGACAGCGTCGCCGCGGCCGGCGCCTTCGACGGCGATCGCCGGTAGCGCCGGCTCGGCAGGCCGGTCGACGTCGTGGCCCCCGCCGGGTGTCGGCTCGGCGTCGGCGTCGGCGAGCATCGTGGCGGTGAGGCGCAGGGCGACCGCTTCGGCTTCGGCGTCGGGCACGACCGGGAGCGCCCCGGCCGCGGGCGCGGGACGACGGCCGACCGACACAGCGGCGAACATCTGGCTCAGTTCGGCGTCAGCCCGTTCGTCCAACTGGGGCGGGTCGAGCACTATGCCGTCCCACACGCAGCGCTGCGCAGTGGGGACGTGGACTTCCTCGCTGGGCTGCTCGCACGGCCCCGCGATCACGACCGCCTTGCCGCTCCCCGCTGGGCAGGCGGCGACGAGATCGCCGAGCGCGGTCGGGGTGTCGTCGGGGGCGGCAAACGGGTCCACGAGGAACACCCGCACTGGTTCGCCGTCGGCGTGGGGTGGCGCGGCGAGGGCGACGGCTTCCTCGAGCGTGACCAGGCTGGCGCGGTTGGCGGTGTGCTGTTCGGCCGCGCACGTCAGGCCGACGACGTAGAGGTCGACCGGCGTGCCGAGGGGGCAGGCGGCGAGTTCCCACAGCATCGAGCACACCAGCCGTTCGACGGCGACGCGGTCGCCGGTAACCGACACGGTGCCGGCGGTCGCCAGGTCGAGCACGATGTCGCCGACGTCGGGGCACTCGCCGATCGTGACGAGCGCGGGTGACATGAGTCGTGGGGTTGCCGCGTCGGGATCGCTGCGCCACCACACGCCAGCGCGAGCGTCCCAGCCGGTAGGGGGTGCGGGGGCGTCGGCGCGGACGCGGAGTTCGGGGTCGTCGCCGAGGATCACCCCGCGCACGGTCGAGCCGATGGCGAGGCTGGGGTCCACGAGGTCGCCGAGCGCGGTGAGATCGTGCCGGACACGTTCTTCGCGGTCGGTCGGGTCGGGAGCGCTGACTGGTGCCGGTGGTGTAATGCCGAGCCAGCGGCGTCGCCGGCGGCGGAGCTGGTGGAGCGTGACCCAGGCGCCGCCGAGGGCGAGGCTGGTAACTGCGGCGGCACCGAACATCCAGCGGGCGTTGAGCACATCGTGGGCGTCGACGTCGCTGGCGGCGGTGACCGGCGGCACTGTCGCCGGTGGTGTGATGCGCTCGTCGGTCGTGTCGTGGGTGACCGGCGTGGTGACCGGGCGGGCAGTCGCTGGCGGTGTCGTGGTGTGTGGAGCGGCGACTTCGGGTTCGGTCGGTGTCCCCGTGGTTGGCGGCTGCGTCACTGCCGGTGCGGGCGCGGTGTCGGCCGGTTCAGGTTCGGGTGCTGGGGCCGGGGGATCGGTCGGTGCCGGGTCGCCGGGTTGGGGGATGGGCGTGTTGTCGAAGACGGACGGGTGGGGGAGCGCGACCTGTTGGCCGGGGTGGATCACGTCGGCGTCGGGGATCGCGTTCAACTCGGCGACCGTGTCGACCATGTGGTCGTCGACGTGGCCGTAGTAGCCGTCGATGATGCGCCACAGGGTGTCGCCCCGCTCGACTGTGTAGGTCACGTCCCCGTCGACCGACTCGCTGTGGGCCGATGGGTTGCCGAGGGTCGTGCCGCCTTCGGTCGCTGTTGGGGCGGGGGAGCGGTCGGCGGGTGCGGTCGCGCCGGCGGGGAGGACGACCACTTGGCCGCCGCGCAGTGGTCGGGATGCTTGGACGGTGGGGTTGCAGGCGATTAGTTCGTCGACTCGGCCGCCGTCGCCGAGGCAGCGTTCGGCGATGTCCCACAGGGTGTCGCCGTTGACTGCGACCCACGTCGCCGCGGTGCTCGCGGTCGGCCGGGTGGTGTCGGAGGCGTGGTGGACGAGTGTGGTCGGGGCGCGGCCGAGGTCGAAGGGTGGCGCGGCGGCTGCGGCGAGGTCGGCGAGCGAGGGCGCGGCAGCGGTGATCGACGGTGTCGAGGCAACGGTGGTGAACGTCATCACGGCCGTCACGAGGCGGCGGGCGAAGCGCGACATCGGCGTGGGCGCGAGCGGGGCGGCGACTTCGGGGTGGCCCTTGCCGAGTCGTGGCAGGTTGACGAATAGCTCCCACAGCAGCGCCCAGGCGAGTTGCGCCCAGCCGAGCCATACGACGCAGGCGAGCGTTTTGACGACGACGGTGGCGCCGATGTTCCCTTGGCGGATGTCCCAGTAGAGCTTGTTCCAGTCGGGCACCTGACGGGGGAGCGGCCAGCCGGCCATCTTCACGAGGGCGATCGGGATGCCGACCATCAGCACAGCCGCGGCGACGAGGCCGGCGAGGGCGCGGGCGATCCTGCCCATCAGCGTCCGTCCAGTACGCCGCGCTGCACGGTGGCGGTGCCGCTGGCGGTCAACTCGTCGGGGAACCCGCCCGCCGGGTAGGCGTAGTCGACCGCGCCAGTCACGGTGACCGTGACGGTGGTACCGCTGATCGCCAGCACGCTGGTGTACCCCGACGCCGAGGCGACGTCGGCAGCGCGTTGGCCGGCGAGCACCGGGTCGATCACGACCTGGCCGCCGCGCACCTCGACCGCGCTGACCTGTACCGCTGCTCGGGCGGCGGCCTGGGCGACCGCTTGGGCGTCGCGGCGGGCGCCCCACTGTTGCCCGGCCGAGACCAGCGCCCACGCGCCGATCATGAGCGCGGCGACGATGATCGTGGTCATCAGCATCGTGTCGCCGCGGTCACGCGTCGCCGGATCACACCGGGCGTGAGTGATCATCCGTCGCCTCCCCGGAGCGGGTCGACCCGCTCCGATGCGGTGGCCGTGAGGGTTTTGATCGTGAACCCGGCCAGGTCGACGTCGTCGAGGTTCACCACGCAGGTCACGCTGACGGTCGCGAGACCGGCGGCGTTGCGGTCGACCGCCACGTCGGGCCCGCCCGCGCAGGCGACGCCCCGGTCGGCGAGGGCAGTCGCCACGACCGCCTCGGCGGCGGCCTTCCCGCTGGCCGGGTTACGCGCGGTCGCCGCCGCGCGGGCACCGACGCGTGCCGCGGCCTGCACGTCACCGGCCGTGTTCGTGACCCGCAACGCGCCGACCGTGAAGAAGCCGACGAGCAACAACGCGCTCACCGAGAGAGCGACCTCTACGCCACCCGACCCGCGGTCACGCAGCTTCCCCGACCCCCGGCTGGTCATGGCTCGCCCTGGGGCCGGAACCGCTCGACCGTCGCCGAGAACGACGCCGACGCGGTGAAGGTCGGGAACAACGGGAACACCTTGACGACCGTGCCGGTCGCCCGGACGGTGACAACGTCGCCGGTGCGGTCGCCGGTCACCGTGGTCGACGACAACAGGTTCCCCGCCGACCCGGCGATCAGACCCTCGGCGATCGCGACGCCTTGCTCGGGGGTGGAGCCGAGCATGGCTGCGCTGGTGGCTCCGTCCTGCACCGACCCCGACACCACCCGGCGGGAGTGATAGGCGAGGCCGACCTGAACTGCCAGGAGCATCGCGAGCAGGATCACGGGGATCGAAATCACCGTGACCGTGACCTCGCCACGGTCACGGTGGCTCGACATGCCCGCAGGGCGGGTCACGGGTCGGGCACACGACTGGCGTTGTTCGTGATCTTCGAGGCGATCACCCCGGCGGCCGCGATCGCGGCGACCACGAGTATGAAGATCAACGCCGTCGTGGCGGTCACCTCGCCCCGGTCTCGCTCGGCGGCGCGGCTGTGGGTTGCCCGGAGGCGGTCGCCGGCCGCCCACCACAGGCACATGACCTGCACTTGTGCTTCCAACATGATGATGCTCCTTGTCAGTTGTCGTGATGAAAGAACCCACGCCCTACCCCGGACCTGTTACGGCGCACTCAGGCCAGCGATCGCCGGCCACCCAACGAGCAGAATGAACCCGGCGAACATCGCCGCTACCGGCAGGACCATCGTCTCGGACTTCGACTGGGCCTCGGCCTCCTGTTCGTACACGTCGCGTTCACGGAGTGCCGCGGCCCGGTTCGCCAACGACTCCCGGACCCGTGCCCCCTCGTCCGACGCGAGGGTCATCGCGGCCTCCAAGTCCTGAAGCTCCTGGACGCCGAGCCGGCGGCCGAGTGCGCCGAACTCCTGCCACGGTCCCTGCCGCCGTGCCTGCGCGGCCGAGAGCGCGGCCCGAATCTGGCGGTAGCCGCGCCCACGACCGATCAGCCCAGCCTCATGTAGCGCGGTCTCGACCCCGGCCCCGCCCGCCATCAAGATCGCCACCAACTCGAGATACGACGCCAACGAGGTGACGAACTCGCGGCGAGCCTTCACCGCGTCCGAGCGCAGGTCGACCAACGCGTAGAACCAGCCCGCCACCCCGCCGACGAGACTGAACGCGAGCCCCACCGGGACCGACACCCAAGTGAGCCCCAGAGGGCGCGCGGCGACCGCGAGCAACCCGGCCGACGCTCCCAGCAGCGCCCACACGAGCCGGTCCTGCGCAAACTCGGCAGGGGAGCGTTCGCACACCGCCAGGTCGGTGCTCCGACCGTGTAGCCCGAACAGGGCGAACCGCTCGAACGACGTGTCGAGCCGCTGCCGGCGCGTCGGCGGCACCGCCGACCGGGGCCGGTGCAACTCGGCCACCACGTCCCCCAACCGCGGCGCCGGCGACATCGCCCCACGGATCACCAGCAGCAACCCGGTCCCAGCCAGGCACCCGGCGAGCACCATCGCCAACAGCGCGATCACGACGCCGCCTCGGCGGCCACGTCCTCGATCCCGGCCAACACCCGTGGCACCGGGACCGGCCGCGACATCTGGATCAACGCCCACACCGCACCCGCGAACAGGCCACCGGCAATCAGCAGCACCACCTGGCCGGTGAACGAATCGTAGGGCTCCATGAACTCCGGCGAGAACGACATCAGCATCACGACCATCAACAACGTCAGGCCGACCATCGCCCGCGCCGACGCATACGTTCTCGCTCTGCCGGTCTCCACTCGTTGGCGCATCGCGGCCTGCTGGCGGGTCGACGCGGCGACCCCGCCGAGCAGCTCCGGCAAGCTCTGCGCCTGGTGCCGGTCGGCGATCGTGACAGCGGCCACGATCAGGTCGGCAACCGGATCGGCAACCTCTGCGGCGAACAAGCCGAGTGCCCGGGTGAGCGGCATCTGGCTCGACCGCGCCGCGAGCCGGCGCACGTCCGAGCGGATCGCCTCGGGAGCGACCGCCGACGTGACAGCGATCGCCTGATGCAGACCGGCGTGCGAGGCGATCGTGTCGCGCAGCATCTCGGCCCACGACGCCAGCGCCTCGGTGCGCGCCAGCGTCACCTCGCGCTCGCGGTGGGCCGACACGAACAACGGCGCCATGACCGCCACCGCGGCCAACGACACCCCCGCCGCCGGCCATCCCGTCAACACCCACACGACGACAAACACCACCAGCGCGACCAACGCGGGCAGCGCCACCCGGCGAACGTCGACCCGAACCCGATCGCGGCGCGGCGCCCGCTCGGGACCGCCGACGACACCGGCCACGACCAACCACACGCCGACCGCGGCGAGCATCGCCAGGACCGCCCCGGACAGGCTCACCACGCACTCCCCAAGGCAGTCACGTCGAACCCGGCCCGGGTCAGCTTGTCGGCGTGCGCACTCGTCAGCCGGCCGAACGTGCGCCCACCCTCGGCCACCGAGTAGATCGTGTTGGTGGTGCAATGCTGACCGTCGAACCCGGCGATCTCGACGACCTCGGTGACGAAGCGGGCGCCGTCGGTGCCCCGGTCGACATGGATCAAGAAGTCCACAGCCTGGGAGAGCTGATGGTGCGCCGCCTCGAGCGGAATCTTCTCCGACCCGGTGCCGAGGAACAGGGCCAGCTTGTCGAGCCCGCCCCGGGCGTCGTAGGCGTGCACGGTTGTGACGCTGGCCTGGCCGTGCGTCAGATTATGACCGTGTAAACGCCCATCAGTCCCCGGCAGAGGCAGATCAGCAACCTACGCTTCGACCGATGCAATCCAAGGCCGACAGGGCCATCGCCTTCGCCCTCAGTGTGCTACTGACGATCGGGGGCGGCTTGCTAATCGCATACCTCAGCCAGCCCAAGGCCGACCGAGACCGCAGATTGCTGAGTTGGAGTTGGTGGCTCTTGGGCGCCTTGGTGATCGTCGGCGTTCTGTACTACCTCCTATGGCCCGCACTGACAGCGCTAGCAGGGGTTCGAGCGGGGTGGATACAGCGGAGCAGGGCACGCCGGGCAGTCACCAACCGCAATCGCAACGAGCTGCTGAAGGCAGAGTACGGGTCGGGAGATGTGTGGATCGACGTCACCGACTTGGTTCGGGGCTTCATCGCTTCTGGCCGAACCAACTTCCTCGTCACCAACGATCTGATGGGAGACGATCCCGTGTTCGGGCAACTCAAGCAACTGAAGTTGGTCTACAACATCGACGGGATCGAACAGCCGGTGGAGTACAACGAGGGGACGCTTGCGACACTGCCGGTGCCGTAGCACTGCACGGAGGGGGTGCAACAGGGTTCCGCCGCAGCGGGGCAATCCGACGTACGGTTCTGCCGATGCGACACGGGTTCGCCTCGAAGTTCATCGAAGTCACCGGACGACCACTGACTTCGATCGGCAAGCACGAGGAGTCGGAGTCGGTGGGGAGGATCGGCGGCGAGTTTGCCGGACGAGGGATGCTCCAATCGGGCATCTACGGGTCAGCGTTGAGCGATGCCCGGTTTACGATCCGGCTGCGTCGGTTCTACAACCGGCTGGCGGTCCTTCTGATCTTGTTAGCAGCCGCTTTCGCAGCCGTGGCCGCCTACACGGATAGGAAGTGGGCCGTGGCTGCTGCCGCTGCCCTTGCCGTGCTCGCCGGTGGTGCGGCGTTGCTCCCCCGACTCAATCGCTGAGGGTCTCCGATCAACTCGCCCCGGCGTAGATGCGGTGAGGTACCGGAAGGTGGTCATGCCGGGCCGAGATCCTCTACGACGATCGACCCGTTGCGCCCGTCTGCGCCGAGGATGTCGACGGTGCCGCCGGTGGATGCGATGCGTGCCCGGCGGGTGCGGTTGGCGATCGGGCCAGCCCCGGTGACCTCGACGCGGACGGCGACGAGGGTGCCCTGCTCGGTGTTGACCAGGCTCTGCGACGAGCGGTGCACCACGGTGCCTGAGCCGTTGTCGATCTGGAGAGTGACGATCCCGCCGGTGGTCTTGCTGACGGTGACCTGCACGGTGGTGCGGTAGACGCGGTTGGGTTCGGGGTCCCACGTAACAGCGAGGTTTGTGATGGCGGTCGCTCCACTGATGCCGGTCTGCGAGTCGTTACCCGGCGAGTGTGCCCAACCGATGACACCGCGGGGCAAGTCGGTGTTGATGGCGTCGGCGACGCGGTGTTGCCAGTCGCGTAGCAGGCCCTGTTTCTCGGAGTGGGGGATCATGGGATGCGCCAGAACGCGTAGAACGACCAGTGGTTGAACGCTCCGGGGCTGGGGATGTTGTAGGCCCCGTTGCTGTTGATGGTGCCGATGCCGGTTGCGCCGTCCTCACTGCGGAACATGAGGATGCGCCGGTTGGCGGGTGGCCGGAATGCGGCGTCGATCGACCCGGAGCCGCCGGAGCGTCCGCCGTCGACTTCGGTGCCGATCCAGAACACGGTTCTGCCGACCCGCCACATGGTCGTGCCGCTGGGTGCCGTGTCGGTGGTCTCGTCGGTGAGCTTGGCGTTGGTGACTGCGCCGTTCTGGATCGCGGCGGTGTCGACGGCGTTGTTCGCTAGCTCGTCGGCGCCGACGGCGTTGGTGCCGATCTGGGTGGCGGTGATCGAGTTGTTGGCGATCTTGGAGCCGGCGATCGCGGCCGACGCGTTGATGTCGGCGTTGACGATCGTGCCGTCAGCGATCTTGGCCGAGGTCACCGCGCCGTCGGCGATCTTGACGGTGGTGATCTGGCCGTTGCCGATCTTGGCCGTTGAGACTGCGCCGTTGGCGAGGTCGGTGGTGGCGATCGTGCCGTCAGCGATCTTGGCCGAGGTGACCGAGCTGTCGGCCAGCTTGGCGGTCGTGACAGCGTCGTTGGCGAGGTTCGAGCCGGCGACCGGGAAGCGGGCCTCGAGTGCGGCGATGTCGGTTTCGTTGTCGTTGATCTGGTCGGCGATCTGGTTGCCCCAAGTGGAGGTGATCAGGGTGGCGGTAGTGACGTTGGGAACAGGCATACGGGGGCTCCTCAGGTGGGCAGGTGGTTGACGAACGGCACGGCGGTGGGTGCCAGTTCGTAGGTCGCGGTCCAGAGCGGGTGGCCGGGCGTGTGGAACGTGATCGTGTGCGTCATGGTCGTGATGTAGGCGCCCATGGCGACGCTGGTGCGCGAGTGCAGCGACCACGACGGGACGGCCCGCCAGTGCACGTCGGCGTAGATCATGAACAAGCTGTCGGGCTCGGTGACCTGAGTCATCAGCAGGCTTCCGGGCCACACCTCCAGGGTTTGGATCGCGGCGTGGGCAAGGGCCTCGGTCAACTCGTCGCTCTTGTTGATGAGGTCGAAGCGGCCGGTCGTGGCTTTGCCGTGACGGACGATCGACGCGGTGTCGCTGGCCTCTTGGGCGGTGCCGCCGCGGCGGGCCATCTGGACGCTGTTGATGACCTTGTCGCCGTTGCTGGTGATCACCGACTCTTGGTTCGAGCAGGCCGGGAGGCCGACCTTCCACTCGTGCGCCGAGCGCGACGGGTCGCCGGGAGGTGGCAGCTCACCGACGACCAGGGTCGGTCCGGCCGGGTACGACCACCAGCCGCCTCCGTCGAAGTCGAAGTTGGGGGTCGGCGGTACCTGGGGCCACCGGTGGGTGGTGGCCTCGGGCGATGCTTGGCGGTAGGCGGTGATCCGGCCGTCACGACCCGCGCGGACGACCGCGCCGACGCTGTCGCCGGTCTGGTAGATCTCCCCCAGCCGGTTGAGCGCCATATCCGTGGACTGGAGCGGGAAGCTGTCCCACTCGGCGAAGTAGGAGTCGTCGGCGGGGTTGTCGGGCGTGTGGAAGTGGTAGCCGAACGGCCAGTCGGCGGCGTCGGCCAGCCGCTCGATCCGCTCCGAGGCGGTGTCGTCGTTGCCCTCGACGCCCGGCAGCGCCAGCTCGTCGACGCGGGCGAGGAGCGCGAGCGTCTCGACGACCGTGATCTCGATGAAGGACTCCCGGCCGGCGTGTTCGTCGTGCTGGTCCCACGACTCGACCACACCGGTGAACTGGTGGATCAGGCCGACGGTGGGGCCGTAGGTGTCGATCAGGTCGGGGTGGAACACGATCACCCTGATCGGCATCCCCGGCCGGAAGTAGGTGTTGGTGGCGCGGTTGTCCTGCGCCCACGTGTTCGAGCCCCAGCTCCTGTACGGGTCGATCGACGACAGGAACGGGGGCGTGGTGTTGTCGACCGAGATGGTGCACACGCCGACTTCGGGTCGCGGGTAGCCGCCTCGTGACCATGCCAGGCCGCGTAGCCGCGGCGTGAGGTCTTGTAGTTCGCCTTCGCCCCACTGCCCGGCGTCCCAGTTGTCGGCGTCCCATACGGCTTGGTTGGCGCCGGGCCAGACCGCCTCGACGGCCAGCCGCCAGCCGGTCAACGGCCCGTTGTGGTGCGACCCGGCGGGCTCCCCATCAAAGAGGTATTGCATCCGCTCGAACGGCCGCAACGGCGTGCCGTGCGTGGGGTCGGGTATCTGGGCGAGCAGGTCGGCTACGGCGGTCATAGCCCGTTCCTTCGGCGGTGCCGCTCGATCGCCCGCACCACGTCGTCGGGCCGCGAGCCCTGGGGCATGTTGACGTACACGTTCGTGGTGCCGGCGTTGTTGCCGAGGATGCGGCGGGTCTGGGCGGCGGTATGCACGCGGGTGCCGGCGGGTAGCTCGGCCAGCTCGGGCCCGTCCTCGCCGAGCACCGCCAACCCACCCGGATGGTTCGGCGTGCCCTTGGCGTAGGCGCGCACGCCGCCGGTACTGGTGGTACGGACGTTGACGTTCACGACCCGTTCGGTCGGCATGTTGTTCAGCTCGTCGATCACCCCGCGGATCTGGTCGCGGACCTGCGGCAGGGTCGACCGGCCAGCGCTGTCGGCCATGCTCTCGTTCCAGAGCTGTTGGTAGGCGGCCGCGTCACGGACGGTGCCGTTGGCCTCGTCGGTCTCCTGGGCCAGCCGCACGGTCTCGTCGGCGAGCCGGATCGCGGCCTGGGTCGAGTCGTCGATCGCGGCGGCCCGGTCGTCCTCGCTGCTTTCGGCGTCGAACAACACGTCGACGGTGCGTTCGACCGCGGCCCGGTAGTCACGTTCGGCGTCACGCACCGCGAACCCGGCATCGACCGCGGCACGCCGGGCAGCCGACGCCCGCTCGGTCGCCTCCGTCAACGCCTCTTCGGCCCGGCGGGTTTCGTCGGCCTCCCGGCCCCGCTGTTCGAGCCAACGCGTGTAGTCCCGCTCGGCGGTGCTCGCCCGGCCGAGCGCGGTGACCTGTCCCTCGGTGGCCTTGGTGCCGTTCTTGGTGATCTGCTCCAGCTCGGCCTGGCGCTTGCGGGCGTAGTCGGCCGAGTCGGAGTAGCCGACGAGTTGCCTTTCGACCTCGGCCCACTCAGCGGCGTTCTTCTCGACTTCGGTGGAGCCCATTGCGATCGCGATCGCCAGGTTCCGGGCGCCGACTTCGCCTTGGCCCAACTTGGTGATCACGTCGTCCCACGTCAACCCGGACGCGGCGAGGGACTCGCGGAACAGATCGTTGGCCGAGAGGGCGTCGATGACGTTGTTGCGGAACGTCTCGATCGGGGTCGGCGACGCCTTGAGGGCGTCGTTCATCGCCCGCACGGCCTCCTCGGACTTCGAGGTTGAGCCGCCGAACAGGTCCATCGCCTTGGCCGCGGTCGACAAGGCGAGCACCGCGCCGGTCGCTGCGGCGACCCACGGGTTCGACAGCAGCGCCAGCTTGGCGGCCTTCAACGCGTTGACGACCTTGACCAGCGCCACCGACGCCAGCGCCGCGGCGGCACCCATCCCACCGAGCCCGCCGATCCCGGACTTGATCGGCCCTGGCAGCGAGTCGAGCACCCCGACCATCTCCGACGCGGTCTTGGTGAGGCCGGTCATCATCGGCAGCGCGCCCCGGCCGATCGCGTCGCCGAGGTTCTCCAGGTTGGCCTTGAACTGGACCTGTTGGCCCAACAGTTCGCCGGACTCGCGGCGCCACTGCCCTTCGATCTGGGCGTGCTTCTGCTTGAGTGCCAGGTTCACCCCGAGCACCCGCTCTTGCTGGGTGAGGGTGCCGGTGACCTCGATCCCGGCCTCGTTCAACAACAACGTCTTGAGGGTGCTCTCGCGGGCGTCGACCTGGTACTTCTGAAGCGTCTCGCTGGAGCCGTTGTAGGCCGAGCGGAGATCCTTCATCACCTGGTCGGGTGAGGTGTCCGCGAACGCGGCGAAGTCGGCCGACATCCGTAGGTGCTCGTTGATGAACCGGCTCAGCTCCTCGCCCGACAGCTTGGCGGCATCACCGATCCCGGCCAGCGTGGTCGAGTGCGTGTAGATCGCCCGGTCCGACATGCCGAACGCCTCGACACCGTCCTTGGCCCACCCGGCGACATCGTTGGCGACGGTCTCCCCAGCGATCTGATTCAGGCTGGCGAACGCGGCATCGGTCGACGCCGCGCCCTCGGACAGCTTGTAGAGACCACCACCGATCGCCAGCCCCGCGGCGGTGATCGCCGCCGCGTTGCGCTGCACGAACGTGCCCGCCCCGGACCACGCGGCCTTGAACTTGCCGGTGACGCCCTCGGCCTCGGAGATCTCCTTCTTCAGATCCTTCAGCGACTTGCGGGCGTTGTCGGCAACGACGTCGATCGTGACCTTGACCTTCTTGGCGAAGTTCATGACCACACCTCCGCGAGCACGCGGCCCATCTCGTCGTCGACACGCTTGGGGGTCTCCGCGTCGATCTTGCGGACCGCGACCGACCACGTCCGATGGCCCCGCGTTGAGCCCTGCCGGAACGGGCGCTCCCGGCTGGCCGTGCGCAGGCCGGCGGGCGTCCGATACACCTTGTGGGTCTTGCGCTTCGGCTGGCCGGCGGGCTTGGCCTTGCGGCCGTGCTCGAGCACACCCCACGGGCCCGACGGGCGCGGCTCCAACTCGGCCGTGTGGTCGCTGGTCAGCTCGTAGCCCGCGTTGAACCGGACCCGGCCCCAGCCCGACATACGCCGATCGCTGCCCACGTCGTTGCCGACCTGGTCGAGCACGTCACCCTTGGCGGCGAGCGCGACCCGACCAGTGATCTCCTTGAGGCGCCCGCCCGACAACGCGTCAGCCGTGCGACCGACTCGCTCGGCGAACCCCAACATCGTCAGGTCGCCGGCCACCGGTCAGCTCCCCGCGGAGGTCACCTTCGTCGGCCGGTCGAGCAACCGGAACGTGACTGTCTCACGGCCGACCGTGTTCTGCGTGCCGCCGATCGCGCTCGCGTTCACGAGCGCCACGGCCTCGAACGCCGGGTTCGCTTCGCTGATCGGACCGTCGCGGAACGAGCCCGAGATTTCGAGTGTGCCCTCGTCGTCGGCGAGCGCGTCCCAGAACAGCATCGCCATCGCCTCGGTCGCGTCGGTGTCCGACAGGTACTCAAGCTCGACTTGGTACTCGTCACCGCCGCCCGCCCACGTCTTGCGACGGCCGGCGGTCTCGGGGATCTCGATTTCGGCCCGCGAGCCGGAGATCTTCATGCTGATCAACTGGTCGTTGACGTCGACGTCACCGACGAAGAGGTTGTGACGGAGGATGAGCGGGGCAAACATGGGTAGGGGTCTCCTTACGAGATGAGAACTTCGAGGTTGACGACCGCGCCGATGTGCTCGGTCTGGCCGATCGTGATCGGACGGAATGAGTCGATGTCAGCCCACGTCGCCGCCTTGAACGTGGAACCGGCCAGGCCGAGCAGGTCGGCGGCCGAGGCGACCCCGGCCAAGAGTTGGGCCTCGCCCTCCGGCGTGTACGGGTTGCCGACGATCACGAACACCGGCAACAGCACGCGGAACAGGCGGGCCGACTCGGCGGTGATCCGCTGCGGCAGGCCAACCACCCACGCCGGAAGCTGAGCGACACCGGGCAGATGGTCGTAGCCAGTGAACCCCGCTGGCGCGAGACCGGCCAACTCCGAACGAGCGGCGGCGAGATCCATCAGGCGAACCCCACCGGAACCGACAGGCGGCGCTTGAGCCCGTAGTCGATCGACTGGGCACGCACCAGCGGGCCGCCCTCGAACTGGGCGACGCCCTGGGGCGCGTTGCGGCCAGCTATCCAGGTCTCCGCAGCGACCTCGATCACGGCTTGGGTCTCGTCGGGCCTCCAGCCGGCAGGATCACCGATCAGCCCGAACAAGGTCACGGCCCGCTCGGTGACCGCCGCGATGACGCGCTCCAAGACCTCGGCCTCAGGCGAGACGTCGTCGGGGGCGGGGACCCGGGCCCACAACGCGACGTCAGCAGCGGTCACCATCTCGGGTCAGCTCCCGACCGGGTCCGAGAGGTTGACGAAGCCGTCCTCGACACCGTGGAACGCGATGTAGCCCGAGTAGGCGACGTCGGTCGTCAGGTTGGTTGGCTTGACCATGCTCAAGAGCCCGTGGCGTTGTTCGTAGCCCTCGACCAGCTCACCGGCACCGATGATCCGGGTACCCGCCGGCAGGCGGCGCGAGGTCACCCACGACACCGACGAGTCGAGCGCCTCCAGGGCCTCCTTGACGACCGCCCAGCGGGTCCGATCGGTGGCGCCGGTCGGCACCGTCAACTCGGCCGCGGCGTCGGTCGACAGCCAGATCGTCAGCGGCACGTCATTGTCGATCGCCTCGCACACCGCCAAACAGCCCTGCACGAACGAGTCGACGACCGCGGCCGTGGTCGAGTCGTCGTAGCTCTCGTCAGCGGACGCCAGGTCGAGCAGATGCTCGACGGCAGCCGCCTCGGTGAACCGGGCGTAGACCTTGACGAAGTCGGCGACGACCAGGCCGAGCGCCTCCGGGGTGCTCCAGTCCTGCATTTGGCGAGACACTTCGAGCGTGCCGCCGATCGTGCGCTTGGTGACGGTCGCGCTGTCGACCTCGAACTTCTGGCTGGCGAGTGCGGTGGCCTCAGTGAGTTGCTCGCCGACCTCGACGTGCTGGGCGACGAACGGCCGCTCGAACGTCTTGCCGGCACCCGGCATGGTGCGCGGCGTGAAGCTCGACCACACCCGACGCCGGGCGTCGAACAGATCCAGCAGGGGCCCGACGATCGGCTCGGGCAAGATCCCAGCCACGTCCGCGGTGACGCCGGTGGCGCGGTCGATGTAGCGGGCCGCCCGGTTCACGAACTTCGCTTCGTCGCCACCGTTGAGCAACTCGGCCACCGCAGCGAAGTACTCGCCAGCGGTCAGCTCGGGCGACTCACCAGCCGGCGCCGAACGATGCACGGTGCCGTTCAACTGGCCGAGCAGCGAACCGGCTTCGAGCACCGACATGCGAGCGGTCGTCGCCGTCTTGATGCTCTCGTTGAGGGCGGCGGCCCGGTTCACCAGGTCGCCGTACGAAGCCTGCTCGGCCTCGGTCAGATCGCCACCGCGGGCAGCCGCGGCAGTGTCGATCGCGTCCATCTCGGAACGCAGCTCGGTGAGCTGCGACTCCAAAGCGAGAATGCGGGGAGTAGCCATAAGAGGGAATCACCTTTCGGGGACTCGACCTCGTGGTTGCTCCGGTGGCCCTCATGTGGTGGCCCTCACGGGCTCCGAGACGTGGACCGGGCGACGCTCCGGGGAGATCGTCAGGTTGTCGATATTCGGCCGGGCGGCCATGCCCTGGCACCCGGCCTACGCGTCAACGTAGCGAGCGCGCTCGTGCGCGCGGTTGCAGATGCCGCTACGCGTGTCCGTCTGCGATCACGGCTTCGACGACGGCGACAAGATCAATCAGTGCCAGATGTAGGTCCGTGAGCGCTCCCGACACGGCGACGAAAGCCATCGTCGGACGGTCCAGCTTCACCCACTCGAGCAGACTGTCATTCGAGCTAGCCAGTGCGTCGATGCTCCGCCGAACACGGGCCAGGCCCTCGACTTGCTCAGGCGTCAGCGCCATGACAAGGAACCTAGCTCGTCACAGGGCGAGCGACTGCCGGCGTCGGCGCAGTTCATCCAGCCGCGGGGTTCCCGGCTGGACCGATCGCACGAGCGTCACCTCGGCACCAGCGGCCAGCCCGGTGCCGACCGGCGAGAGGGCCAGTTCGGCGAGGCGGATTTCGGCCCGCTGCGTGATGCGCCCGTGGTACTGCGTCGACCGGTAGGTGGTGCGGAGCGGGTCGAACGTTACCGAGGCGTCGCGCCACTGGTCGATCTCGGCCAACAGGTCGTCACCGTCGCGGCCGAGGTCGACCACCGCCCGGAACAGGAGGGCACGCTCGTTGTCGCTCCGGTGGAACGACACCTCCCCGACCGCGACACCGCCATGCGCGGAGTGCAGTCGGGTCAGCGGGAACGCGGCGCGGTGCGAGAGCGTGCGGGCGTCGCTGCCGCGAAGCAGTTCCTCGTAGTAGCTCGAATGCCAGCCGTCGTCGGTCACGCGGCTGGGGTGGTTGTACTTGTAAGCGATGCCTTCGAGCGTGCGGCCGACGTGGTCGGCGATTTCGGTGGAGCGGTTGATCATGGGTGCTCGTCCTCCTTGGTAGACGGGCCGTTTACGTCGTCGTCGGGCTCGATCGGGTCGGGGTGGTTGCTACGGGGGCGACGCTCCTCCTCGCGCAGCTCCTCGTCCGTCCAGAGCCCCAGCGCCTTGCCCATCGTGTAGATCTCGTAGCGCTCCTTGGTCGAGACCTTGAGCAGCGCCTCGGCCTTGGCGCGGACGTAGTGGCCGGCCGGCAGTAGGTCGCTCATTGCTTCCTCGACCGAGCGGGCCCACGGCTGAAATGAGTGCATCAGCCGGGCGAGCTGGCGGTCGGTCAGGTTGGTGTAGTCGAGCGAACCGCCGAGGCTCGCGCCGAGGTCGGCGGGGTGGAGCCCGACCATCAGCGCCGCCTCGGCGACCGAGGTCTTGCGTGCCTCGACGTACTCGGCATCTTCGGGCGTCCACGAGATCGGCTCGACCTTCATCAACTTGCCGATCACGGCCGGCTTGCGGGTGCCGGAGGTGTGCCGGTCGATCCAGCGCTCTTGGACCGTCTCGGCCTCGTCGTTGGTGACCACGTCCTTGTCGAGCGAGATCACCGCCGAGGGGACGCCACCGCTCATGAAGCCGGAACGCGACCATTCGGATTCGGCAAGCTGGCGTTGCAGCGCGGAGCGGTAGCGCTCGATCACACCACGGCCCCAGAGCGAACCCCACGCTGCGCCGTGGCGGACGTGGAGCACGTCGCCGAAGTCGTAGCCCTGACCGTTGATCGTGTACTCGGGGACGCCCTTGCTGACGTCGAGGGCGACGGCGTCAGGGTGCGTCGGCACAAGTTGGCGGGCTTGGCCAGTGGCGTCGAAGTCGGCGAGCACCGCGAGGCCGTTGCCGCGCATGATCGTCACCGCGACCAGTCCGGTGTACCACTCGAACGCTGGCATCAGCGACGACGGGCGGGCGATCACCGTGGGCGTCGGGACCAGCTCGCCGCGGGCGTTGAACACCTCGGCTTCGACGAGCATCGACGCGACCGCGTGCGAGACGAGATCGACCGCGGCCTGTACGGCGGCCAGCCCCGACACCGTCGTATCGGTCACCGTCGTTGCCGACTGGGCCAGCTCAGCGCCGAGGAACGTCGCCAGTGCCTCGGGGGCGAAGATCCCGGCTTGCGGGATCGGAGCCGGTGGTCGCAGGCCACGCGGGGCGGCGCGGTCGATCAGCTCGGGGCGGCGGTGGCGGAGAACAGGGGCGGGTCGCATGGGTACCTCAGATTCCAGCGAGGAAGTCTTCGATGGGGTGGTCGATCGTGGACAGGTCGTTGGCCGCGGCCCAGCACAAGACGAGTGCGATGCACGCGTCGATCTTCGAGCCGAACGCGGGCTTCTCGAGTACGAAGCCGCGGTTGCAGTAGCGGCGCCGGGCGTTGGTGACGTGGAGCGTCAACGTCTCGTCGCCATTGTGCGTCACCCGTGTGCGCCGGATCGCCTGGTATGCAGCGCCGCATACCGGAGCCATCCGCTGCTCGGTCGGCGGCACCGAGACCATCGGCAGGCCGTCGCGCTCGAGTTGCGGCGCGTTGTAGAAATAGCTGGGATCGAACCACACGGCCTTGAGGTCGTAGCGGCCAGCAAGCATCGTCAGATGGTCAGCGATCTCGGCGAGGTCGATATCGGCGTCGGTCGTCGGCGTCCACACCCTGCACGCGACGTGGAGCCGGCCGTCGTCGCGAAACTGGCCGTGCACGACTGCGGCGTGGTCGCGTGACTTCGCCACGTCGACGCCGGCGAACACCGGTCCGCCCTCCCGGAACGTGTGCGCCTGTTCGCCACGCATCCAAACCTCGTACCCGTCGCCGGTCTCCTGGTCGTTGTCGTCAAGGGAGTTGAGCCAGCACGATTTCGAGCCTTTGGGTTGCTGGCACAATCTGTACGCGCGGAACTGCTGTTCGGGCAACAGGGCGAGGTCGGCCCGGATCGCTCCGATGCCAGGCATCCCAAACGGGAGACCCGGCGACGCCTGGTGCCACTGGCGTTCGTCGCGGTGGTCCTTCTGGTCGGAGATGTACTCGGTGAGCCGCACGCCCTCGATCGCCTCGGCCTCGCCGTGCACCGCCCGCTGAACATGCAACAGCGCGTTGTCGGGCGTGAACGACGGCGTCGTGATCCCGATCAACTTCGCGCCAGCCGGCGACGCCTCACGCTTGCCGAGCCGGTTCATCAGCGCGCCGAACGTGTCGACCGAGTGCTCCGACACCTCCTCGAGAACGGCGCGGCTCGGGTTCAGACCTTGGAGGCCGGCCGGCTTGCTGGCGATCGGGAAGCAATGTGAGCCCATCCCCGGCACGTACACGCCCCGGCGGGTGCCCTGGCCCTCCAGCACCTCGGCGCGCTCGGCCAGCTTCGGGTTCAGCTCGACAAACCGCTTGACCTTCCCCCACGTCGTCAGCACCGCCTGCGTGATCGTCTCGGCAACCACCGGGACGTTCGCCTCCTCGTCGAGAAACAGGTGCGCCGTCACGTAGGCGCCGAGCGTCGTCGTCTTGGCGTTCCCGGCGGCGATCACGGCGATGTCGCACGTCGTCGACGAGTCATGCCACGCCTCGACCAGATCGAGCTGATACGGGTGCAACGTCATCGACTGGCGCGACTCGGGGAGCACGCACTCGCGCTGAATGAAGTCCACGATCGACCCGACCGTGACCGGCCCCGGCCGCACCGGAGACAGCTCGACCGTCGAACGCCTCACGACGCCACCGCCGCGGGAGTGTGTGGAAATCTTGAAGCGGCGGGGTGCGGTGGGGTGGCGCTGCTCAAAGAACGACGACCCATGCGTAGCTCTCGGCGCTCCCGGGCGGTGGTGCCGCCCCACACGCCGTACGCCTCGTGGAGGTTGGACTCCAGGCAGGTCTGGCGTACTGGGCAGGGCTGGCAGATGGCTACTGCGTCGGCGTAGCGGGCGTGCTCGCGAGGGAACATCACCTCGGTGGGCACGTCCCGACAGGCGGCGTCGTCGTGCCACTGCGGGCGGCGGGGCAGGGTGATCACTCGGGCGTGCCCTCCAGCGCCGTCAAGCGGGCGCCGTGCTCATCGAGCCGGGCGAGGATCTCGGTGGTGCTGGCCTCCAGGCGGTCGAGCACGTCACGGGCGGACGAGCCGTGGTTCGGGCGCAGTTCTTTCGACGCCCGGCGTGAGCCGAGGTACGAGCCGCCAAGCGCGACGATGCCCAGCGCCACGGTGCGCAACTCCGGGCCGATCTCGATCACCGCGGCGATCATCGGCGGGCCGCCTTGCGGGTCGAGAGCCACCAGCCCAGGGCATGAGTTGTCGTCCAGGCCGCGGTTCCGGTGGCGGCGATAGCGAGTACTTCGATCATGGTTGGCCCTCCTCGGGGTCGGTGTCGAGCTGGTCGGCGCCGGTGAGTGCGGCGACCTGGGCGACGAACGCCGAGGCGTCGACTTCGATCTCGACTACGGCGGCCTCGGGGTCGTCGACCGGCTGGCACCAGCGCCAGGCGTCGAGCCGGGCGAGGTAGCCCTGACGAGATTCGCCGGCCTCCCAGATCGGCTTGCGGTCGCGGTCACTGGTCATGTCGAGCGGCCTTTCGCTGGTTGCCGACGACGCCGCCGGCGGCCTCGTTGCATCGGGCGTGTGCGGGTTCCGTCGAGCCGTCAGGCAGGTGGTCGAGTTGCCAGCCGCCGTGACCTCGGTGCGTCCCAGCCGGGATCACCGGGGACGGTTCCAGGCACTCGCCGAAGCGAGCCCGACCGCACACGGCATCGCGCTCGGCGATCGACGCCCGCCACGCCTCACCGGCACGTACGAAGGCGGGATGTCTGTACTTGACCTTCGTCGCCCGGCGTGCTGGCTTGCTGTCACGTGCTCGGTCGTACGCCCGCCGGCAGGACGCGCAGCGGCCAGAGCGGTGGCGCTCGGTGAGCTGGCCGCAGCCGATGCAGGTGATACGCACGGCCTCAACGGTGGCAGGCTCGGCGGGCTCGACGGTTGCAGATGCAATCAACTCGGCCCGCCGGTCCAGGCAGCCCGAGCACACCAACGGCGCCCGCTTCTGCCCCGTGAACGGATCAACCGGCCAGTCGACCCTGTGAGCCCGGAACCCAACCCCCGCCAGGACCGTGCGCCCGCAGACATCGCACGAGCCGTCGAACGCGGTCGGAACATGCTGGGCGGCGGTCAACGCAACCCGGCCGTGGGCACTCAGCGTGAGATCCGAGAGTGAATCAGCAGACCCCGGCGAGAGAGCAGAGAGAGTGTTTGTATACCCCGACGAACGCGGCTCGATCGGGCGACCACTGTCCGCGGTCGTATCGGGATCGAGCAACACCACCAGGGCGCGCCGGAGTCGGTTCCCGAACGCGCTCATGCGCGATCGCCAACCATCCGAGTGAGCGCCATCAGCGCCTCGGTGATCTTCGGGCCGCGCTCGGGATGTCCGCGCTCCAGCTCGACGGCGTCGAGCAACGTCACGACGACACGCCGGTAGTCCGCTGCACTCGGGCCCGAGCGCTTCACCGGCGCGTCGGGCATCCGGGAACGCAGTTCGGCGAGCACACGCTCGGGGCGCGGCGACGAGAGCACCGAGCGGCCAGCATCGGTTACGGCCCGGCGGGCACCACGCGGGCCGCGGCCGATCGACTGCACCAGGCCGAGTCGGTGCAGGGTGTCGCTCAAGCGGGCGGCGACGGTCGTGCTCGCATCGAACGGCGCCCCGAGTCCCTGCCGGATTTGCTCCGGGTCGGCCGGTCCGTGGCTGGCGATCCATTCGAGGATGACGACGCTGTCGTCAGCGGCGTCACGCTGGCCGCGAGCCGACCGGCGGGCCGCGGCGCGGTAGTCGTCGGTGCCGCTCATTTCTTGCCTCGCGGCTCGACGATGGCCAGCAGTCGTAGTGCGACTGCCGGATCGCTCGGCGGACGCATCGTCAAGCCCTGGGCTTCGCGGCTGCGACGCGCCAGCTCGACGCATCGCGCTACCTTGTCGGTGGGGGTCGTCGGTTGCATCGGCGACCCTCCTTTCATCTTTCTGGCCGGCGCCCTATGCGCCTCGGCGGCAAAGCAGTGACCTCCTCTTTGGTCGCTGGAGCAGTCAGGTCGGGGCGCACGATGCCAGGCCACACCGGCCCATTTCAAGGCTGTGGGGGGTGGAGCCTCGTGATTCTTTTCACGAGACGCGTAAACGTCTGTATACGCGACAATGCCGCCCCTTGTACGGGACGGCATTGTTCGTTCGCTGGTGAGGCGTTTACACGCCGTATACGGCTAAAAGAGCCACTCGATACGACCGCCCACCCACTCCTCGGTGGCCTCGTCCTCATAGCCGTTGACCCGAACCTCGTCGAACTGGTTGCCCGGTCGACGCACACGCGCCTTGGCGATCGTCACCGACGCGATGAACATCGTCAGCACCTCGCGGCGCTGGGCGAACGTCAAGCCGTCCCATCGCTCCGGCGTCACGGCGTCGAGCAGCTCGGCGGAGGGCACCGGCCGGTCGAGCGCGGCGAGCGCTGTCCGGGTGGTCTCGATCCGCTCGACGATCGGCGCCCGGGCGGCGAGCCACTCGGACCGGGCGATGCGCTTCGCCCCGAGGTCGTCGGCCAACTCGGTGAGCATCCGCTCGTCGTCGGCCAGGTCGGCGGCGAGTTGCGCTCCGTCGGCGCCGGCGAGTTGGGCACGAGCCTGGCGGAGGTCGATACCAGCCACGTAGCCGAGCAGAGTCTCGATGACGATCCGCTCGACGCTCGGCGCCGAGGCCGTGTTCGAGCCGCAGCCGTGGTCGGCGGGGCACTGGTACGCCAACTGCCCGGCGCCGAAGTGCTTGCGTTGCATTCGGGTTCCGCAGACGCCGCAGACGGCGAGACCACCCAGCAGCGCGGCCCGAGGGCGGGCGCCACGCTTGGCATGCGTGAGCGCCGAGACGAGCCGCTCATGGGTCGCCCGATCGAGCACGGGCTCCCACTCGCCCGGCCCGACGACCTCCCGCTTGTACGTGCGGATCGCCGCCAGGGTTGGCGACTTCATGCACCGGCTAAGCACCGTGGTTTGCCACTTGTTGCCGAGCGTCGTCGTGATGCCGCGGGCGTTCAGCTCGCGGCACAGCGAGGTGAGCGACTCCCCGGCGAGCAAGCGCTCGGCCAGCTCGCGGACGATTGGGGCCGTCTCGGGGTCGGGCTCGATCGTGCCACCCACGCGGCGGTAGCCGAACTGGAGCGTGCCGGTCGGGGCCTTGCCCGCGTGGGCCGATTGTGCGTGCTTGGCGCTCATCCGCTCTCCCATCTGCTCACTCTCTTGGCGGGCGATGACGCCCAACATCCTGGCAACCATCCGCCCGCCCGAGGTTGACAGATCGAGCGAGCCTGCGCGTAGCGCGTGAATCGTCACCCGCTTCGCCTCCACCACGTCGATGAGGTCCTCGATCACGCGGAGGTTGCCGCGGGTCAACCGGGTGACCTCGGTGGTCAGGATGTAGTCACCCTGCCCGAGCGACGCGAGCAGCGCCTCGAAACCCTTGCGCCGCCGGCCTCGATAGGCGCTCACGTCGTTGTCGATGAGCACCCCCGCGACGACGAGGCCTAGACGCTTGGCCTCCGCCCGGAGCGACTTCTCCTGGCGGGCGATCCCCAGCTCGTCGTTCTCCCGGTCCTCCGAGATTCGAAGATAGATCCAGGCCCGAGCAAGGGCGGCGGCGGTGGCAACGGCGGTGCTCATGCCGGAGACAATACAGGTTTATTGTGACTCTATGTTGGCCGTGTGTCATCGCCTTCAGCATCGGGACGGCCGCGACCGAATCGCGGCACTCGCCAACCGTGAGAAGGTCTGGTCGGTACCGCAACGCGTGGGCGACCAGCTCATCGTGACGGATCGCGCCCTCACCCTCGCTGTTCGGTTCGCGGATCTCCCACGACTCCACGTTCGGGTGCCGAACCATGTCGAACACATCGAGCTCGGCGGTGTCCTCGATCACCACGATCCGCCGCTCCGGCGGGAGCGCATCGAGCATCGCCCGCAACAGTGTGGTCTTGCCCGCGGCCGTTGCGCCGACGATCACCCACCGCATCTCGCGGCCCAGTGCCATTGCCCGGAAAAGATCACCGAGCACCGGCGGGAACATTGCTCGCCCGACCAGGTCCTCCAGGCTGACCGTGCCCAACACGTTACGGCGCAGGGCGAACGAGACGTGTTGCGACACGTCACGGCTGGCGGCCAGGCGCAGCCCGTCACCGAGCCGCATCACCAACAACGGGTGCTGCGAGTTGAACTGGCGTTCCGTGCGGCCCTTCGTCCGGGCAACGAACCCGAGCCACTCGGCCAGCTCCGGCTCGACCCGCCACGGCGTCGACCCGAGCAGACGAACCGAACCGTCGGAGTGATAGGAGAACCACAAGTCCCACCGCGTCGCCACCAACTCCTCAACCGTGGGGTCGGCGAGGATCACATCGACCGCGCCCAGGCCGGTCGTCGCCGCCATCACCGCAGCCCGGATGCCCACCTCGTCGGCACGGTCCCACAACGCCGTTCCGGCCCCGGCCCGTTGCTCGGCGACCTCCGCCAGCGCGGCCGTCAGGGTCTTGACCGCCAGAGCCTCTTGGGCGGTGGGGCTCAGACCCGGCAGGTTGGCGTCGGCTCGCCGGGTCGCTTCGTCGGCGAGCGCGTCCAGAACCTGCTTGGTCAGTGAGCGCACAAGGTCGTCATGCACGGCCGGCCTCCGGCCCGAGCGACACCCGGTACATCACCGGCTCAGCCACCGCGGCGGCCAGCGACACTGCCGCACGCCACACCGGCGACCGCCGTGCGGCCCGCGAGGTCCAGACCTGTCCCGACAGCTCGACCACATCGGGCGCGGCCGGGACGACCCACGCCTGGCGGACCCCGAAGAACTCGGCCAGCTCGCTCGCCCGGTAGGTGGGGTTGCCGACCACGACTACCGCCACCTCGGCGGTGATCTCACGCAGCGCCGCAACCCGCGCCGGGATCTGCACCACGTCGGCCGGCTGATCCCGGCAGAACAGCAACGCCAGGCTGGCCTCGCGCACCAGCGGCGCCGTCGGCGACCCCGGGGTAACCCGTCCGAGGTCGCACAGCCACACCCGTTGGCGGTCGACGGCCAGCACCGCAGCGACCGCACCGGCTGCGCGATCGGCCGACCACAGGCGTAGTGCGGCCTCACCGGTCTCGGGACCGGGCACCAGCCACGCCCCGTCCGCCAGCCGCCGCCCGGCAGTCTCCAACGCGTCGCTCGGGTCGCCGGCCTGGCGCACCCTGGCGACCAACGCCTGGGCGCCGGGCTGGACACCGACCGCGTACCGCGCCCCGGCCACACCGCCGGCGACGTCGGCCTCGAGCACCACCCGGCCCAACGCGTTGTCGACCGGCCACCCCGCCGCGAGCAGCATCGCCCACGACGACACACCCGGAGCGCCACGCACCGACCCCAGGGCGACGATCACGGCACCAGCACCAACCGCAACCGTTCATCCGCGGCGGCCTGCGAGATCGCCGTCGACGACACCTCGTCGACCAGCAGCGACACCCACAAGCGCTGCGACGACGACTCGACCGACACCTCACCGTCGACCGACCACACCATTGCCAACCCCAAGTCGACAGCCTCGACCTCGACATCAGCGTTGGCGACCTGGGCGCGTTCCGACACGACCCGGTGCAACCCGACCCGTACGCCGGGCCGCAGGGCGGCAATCGGCACCGCCCCCGCCGGGAACGCGCCCCCGACCACGACCTTGCCCGCGGGGACCGCCTCGGCCTCGGGCACGAACAGACCGGTGTTCAACACCGTCCCCGCGGGGATCGGGCCCAACGCAGCCAACCCGACGATCAGGTTCTGTTGATCGGCCTGCACGGCGCGCAGCTCGCCCGTGCGACCCATCTCGACCACGCGGATGTCAGCCGGGCCGAGCACGTCGCCCGGCGCCAGGTCACGCGCCGCCACGGTGACCGCCAGCGTGTCCGACGCCGCCGCCAACACGTACGCCCCAACCATCCCGGCGAACCCGACCAACACCATCCCAAGTACGATCCACGTCGGCCGCCGTCGCGACGGCGGCGACAACGAGACGTCAGACAGACCCGGCTCGGCCAGGCCGTCACGGCCGGCGAGACGGCGACCGCGCCCCAAGACGGTGGTCATCCCGTCACCACCGCCTGCACCTCGGCGACGGCTACCTGCGACGACGACCACGTACGCACCGTGTCGATGTCGAACGTCGGGTCGGACGTCTCGATCCGCCACAGCACCGAGGCGTGTACCAGGAACATCGCGCCGACGGCGATCGCGGACGAGTTCCGATAGGCCACCGAGCACGCCCCCGGCGTAGCCGCCGAGTACGGAGCGGTCGCTGCGGCGATCGGGCACACCACCGGCACGCCGCCCGGCTCTCCGGGCTCCAAGACGATCGACTCCGGTGTCGCCGACACCGTGGCAGTGACCGTCCCGGTCACGTTTGTGACGGTGGCCGTCAGCGAAACGGCTTCGACCATTTGCATCCGGAAGTCCATCGGTGCCTGCACGTACAACCAGCCGAACTCCCGGTCTGCCGATGGCCAGGTCACGCTCGGCGGGCTGAGGTACTCCCACAGCCGCTCGAACAGCGCCGGCACTACGGTCTCCTGAGACACGAACGGGACCCAGTAGAGCCCATATGTGGCCGGGTCGTAGTCCTCCGTCCGCGGGTCGTAGCAGTACCGTTCGTACATCGCGTACGCGGCAATGACCCGGTTCACGATGTCGGGTCCGTAGACCGAGATTGCCCACTCGCGGCCCATGTTGTTGGTCAACTGTGCAGTGGTGACCTCCGTCTCAGCGTCGCGGAAGATCGGTGGGCGGATTGCCCCAGCGTGGTACTCCGAAAACTGCTCGCCCGTGCATGGGTCCTGCCAGTGAATCGACGGAGTCGCGAAGCCGGGCAGCGACACCGATACGCCGAGCACGGCACCGCCCTCGCTGTTTCCCGCCTGCACCGCCTGGTTCGGCAACAACAGCACGGACGCGAGTACCACGCCCGCTACCCGCCAGCGCACACGTTCTCCTGCTCGGTCTCGCCGACCTCGAGGTTCTCGAATCCGGCGACCTTCCAGGCGCCCTCCTCCAACACCAGGGTCGACGCCCGGCGAATGCTCTCGAACGCGTCGGTTACCGCCTCGCCTGCGGCGTTGTAGCGCACGCTGTCGTCGACCTCGCACGAGATCACCGACGCCTGTGCGCCCGACGAGTCGATCGTGACGGACTCGATCGTGAGCTGCCGCCGATCCAGGTCGCTGGTCGTGTGCCCGGCGTCGACGTATCGGCCGATCTGCGACTGAGACATCAGCAAGTAGTCGCCGGTGCGGTACGGGGCGAGGCTCGCCGGGTCGCAGTTCGGCAGCGCCTCCAGGCAACTCGTCCACGACTTGAACGCCTTGGTGTAGCTGGCCGCAACGGCCGCCTCGATCTCGTCGAGAGCGAGGGTCGCCATCGGAACAGCGGTGGGCTGAGGCTCGGTCGCCGGTGACGACGTCACAACAGGAACCGTGGACGGTGGAGAGGTGGTGGCCGGCGTCGTAGGTTCCGTGGTCGCCACCGTGGTCGCGGGCCGCGGGTCGGTCGACGGCGGGGCGGGCGCTGTCGAACCTGGGCCCTGTGGGGCGATGGCGCTGATCGGTATGGAACTACTCGCCGGGCTTGCTTCTTCGTCACCGCTACACGCGGCGATCGGGCCGAGTCCTACGAGTGCGGCCAGGGCCGCGACCGGCCACCTCTGCGTCCCGAGCACTGGCACTCGTCGCCCGCCCGAGCGAGAGTTCTTCTGCTCACCTTGACTCAGCATCGTCCTCCTCTAGCGCCGGTGACCGCTGCGGTCAGCGAGTTGGTGTCCGAGAATGGCCCCCACGACGGAGCGGTCGGTGTCGAGATGTAGACCCACACCTCTACAGAACCACTCCCTTCGGCCGTGGGACGCAACAGACTTCTGTAGACCAACTGGACTGCCCACTCGCCCCAGAGACGGCAGGGCGGAGCGCTCGCTCGCACCTACTTCCACTCAAGCTGTCACCCTGGGCGGACGCCAGTACCGACCGTGTCGTACCCCCGTCTTCTCGTGATTCTCGTCGCCATGTGCCCGGTGCCTGTCGCGTAACGGGCATCTGTGACTCGACCGCTCTAGTTGTCATGACGCAGCGCCGCTTGGGCAGCGATGGCCGGGGTAACGCCATGTGTTGCTCATTGCGCGCGGTCCCCACTACCTACGGGTGAACTGGTGGGGCCAGAAAGTTCCACTGAGCGCCCAAAGGTTGCGCCGCCGTGGCGGCCAGGCCGAGGTCGTCGAACCGGAAGTGGAGTTTGAGTGGCCCGCTGGCGGAATCGTCCGCCGAGTTGGGTGTGGCGAGGGCGTCACCGTCGACACGTGCGGTGACAACGTTGGTGCCGTCGGGATCGGTTGACGAGGTGACGGAGCGCGCGGGGTCGGCGGCGGTCGCTAGTTCGGTCGGGCCGCTCGGCGGTGAGTCGGCGAAGGCGTTACTGGCGAGGGTTGGATCGAGCACAGCTGCGAGGGCCTCGCGCTGTTCGAGCGGTATGGCGTCGGTGATCGTCAACCAGTCGAGCGGATGGCGTCGGTGACGGTGTCGGCGCGTAGGAACACGGTGTCGGGGTCCAGATCAGGATGACCGGGGTGATAGCTGAATGCGGCGGTCGACCGATCGGTGTCGACCCAGCCGACGATCGTGCGATCGGTCCCGGCGCAGCTTTGCAGGCCGGCGGCGTCGGGGATGTCGCGGAACGCGAAGGTGCTCGGGTAGCCGGCGCGCTGCGCGCCGGCGAGGAGGCCGCGTGGATCGGCGTCGGACGGGGCGCACCTTGGGGGCAGCCCGGCTCGTCGTGTGCATCCGTTCAGGGGAGCAGGTCGGTGAGTTCGGGTGGGATCGGTGCAGTCTCGGTGAGCTTCATCGTGGTTCGGCCGGTGTTGCCGGTCGGGTAGCGGCCGGTGAGTGATCCGGGGGCGGCGACTGCGAGGCGGATGAGCTGGCCAATGATCTCGTGCAGGTCGCGTTGGCGGGTGGCGAGGGCGAGCATCGCGGTGTGGGTTCGCAGGTGCCAGCGGGCCCACGGTTGAGAGAGGATGTGGGCGGCTTCGAGTGGCGGCCAGGGGTCTTCTCCGGGCTGGCTGCGTCGTTGACGTGATTCGGTGAGCAGCTCGCGCATCGCTGCTGTAGTGGCGGGCGGAGGTGGGTTGCTCATGCCGCGGCGGGCTCCGCAGCGGTGTGGTCTCGGTGTCGACGGGAGGTTCGGGCGTGCACGCCGTGGTCGTGGTAGTCGAGGTTGGTGCGGGCGGCGCGTAGGCCGTTGGCGATCACGACGACTTCGGCGACCTCGTGGACGGCGACCACGGTAGCGAGGCTGAGGACGCCGAACAGGGCGAGCGGGAACAGGGCGGTGACGATCATCAGGGACAGGACGACGTTCTGGGTCATGATCGTGCGGGCTCGGCGGGCGTGGGTGATGCCGGCGGGTAGGGCGCGTAGGTCGTGGCCCATCAGGGCGATGTCGGCGGTTTCGATGGCGACGTCGGTGCCGGCTGCGCCCATCGCGATGCCGATACTGGCGACGGCGAGGGCGGGGGCGTCGTTGATCCCGTCGCCGACCATCGCGGTCGGGTGGCGGCGTTCTAGCTCGCCGACTATGTCGGCCTTGTCTTCGGGGCGCAGGTCGGCGCGTACGTCGCCGATCCTGGCTTGGTCGGCGAGTTCGCGGGCGGTGGTGGCGTGGTCGCCGGTGAGCATGATTACGTCGAGGCCGGCGTCGGTGAGCCGGGTGACGACGTCGGCGGCTTCGGGTCGCAATTCGTCGCGCACGGCGATCGCGCCGATGGGCCGGCCGTCGAGCTCGACGAGCACGGTCGTCGCGCCGGCGGCTTGGAGCCGGGCGACGTCGTCGGCGAGTGGGCCGGGGTCGATCCAGCCGGGTCGTCCGAGACGGGCCGCCCTGCCCCCGACGATGCCGGTGAGCCCGGCTCCGACCACAGCGGTCACGTCGTCGGCGGCCGGCGGGTTCGGGGCGGCCGCGAGGATCGCCGCTGCGAGGGGGTGTTCGCTGCGGGCTTCGAGTGCGGCGGCGACGCCGAGCACGGTGTCCCGGTCGTGGCGGTCGGTGACGACGTCGACGACGGTGGGCTGGTTGCGGGTCAGCGTTCCGGTCTTGTCGAGCGCGACGGTGCGGATCCGGGCGAGTGTTTCGAGCGCGGCGCCTCCCTTGATGACGACGCCGAATCGGCTGGCGGCGCCGACCGCGGTGACGACGGTGATCGGCACGGCGATTGCCAGCGCGCACGGGGAGGCGGCGACGAGCACGACGAGTGCTCGGCGGATCCAGGTGTCCGGGTCGCCGAGTAGCGAGCCGATCACGGCGATCGTCAGCGCCGCGATCGACACCGCGGGCACGAGGGGTCGGGCGATCCGGTCGGCGAGGCGCTGCTGGGGGCCCTTTGCGGCTTGGGCGTCCTCGACGATGCGTACCACGCGGGCGAGCGAGTTGTCGGTCGCGGTGGCGGTCGCGCGGGCTTCGAGGACGCCGCCGGCGTTGACCGACCCGGCCAGCAGTTCGTCGCCGGCGGTGACCTCGACGGGGAGCGACTCGCCGGTGATCGCGGCGGTGCTGACCGAGCTGGTTCCGGTCGTGACGACGCCGTCGGTGGGGACCTGTTGGCCGGGGCGCACGACGAACGTGTCGCCGAGCCTCAGTTCGTTGACGGGCACGTCGACGTCGCGGCCGTCGCGGCGCACGCGGGCGGTGTCGGGGAGCAAGCTCAGCAACGCTCGCAGGCCCTGGCGGGCGCGGCGGAAGGAGAACTCCTCGAGGCCCTCCGTGATCGAGAACAGGACGGCCAGCATGGCGGCCTCGGTGAACTCGCCGAGGGCGACCGCGCCGAACAGGGCGATCGTCATCAACAGGCCGATCCCGATCCGGCGTCGCTGGAGAGCGGCGAGGCTGGCGGGCACGAACGTGGAGGCCCCGGATGCAGCCGCGCTCAGCGCGAACGCGTTGGCCCACGTGTCGTTGCCGGCACGTTCGACGATCAAGCTGACGAGCAGTAAGAGCGCGGCGAAGGCGGCCACCCGTAACTGCGGTACTTGCCACGCCCGCTGCGGGGCTTTGTCCGGAGCGCCGCCGCCGTCGGCGTGGTGGTTGTGGTCGCAGCAGTCGGTGCTCATGCCGACTCGCCGAAGATCGGGCACGCTAGGACGGCCTGGTCGGTGCGTTCGAGGATCGTCTCGGCGTCGCTGAGCAGGTGGACGAGCTCGGGGATGACGAGCCGGTAGAACACCTGGCGGCCGGTCGGGCGGCCGTCGATCAGGCCGCAGTCCTTGAGGCAGGCGACGTGGGCCGACACGGTGGACTGGGCCAGTTCGAGGTCGGTCACCAGGTCGGTGACGCGGGCCTCGCCGACCGACAGGCGCCGCAGGATCGCCAGGCGGGTCGGGTCGGACAGGCTGTGGAACAGGGTCGCCAGGGCACGTAGCTGGGTCCGCTCCGCCTCAATCATCGTCATATATCGATGATAGCGTGATTTCCCGATCATTTGGATCGGTGGTGATGGTGGGTTCCGGGGGCGAGGTGGTCCGGTGGCTGGCGGTGAGTGCCAGGGTGATACAGCCGACAGTGAGGGCCGCGTCGGCGAGGTTGAACGACGGCCACCAGCCGAGGTCGAGGTAGTCGACGACGGTGCCGTCGACGACGCGGTCGCCGAGGTTGCCGATCGCCCCGCCCAGGATCAGGCCGGCGGGGAGCCGCCCGGGGAGGGTGCCCCGCACGGCGGCGACGGCGATCGCGACGGTCACGGCTGCGGTGAGGATCGTGACGGCGCCGCTCGGCAGGCTCGTGCCGAGCCCGAAGGCGATCCCCGGGTTGTGGCTGAGGCGCAGGGTGAGCAGCGATCCGAGCCGGTACGAACGGTCGGCGAGGGCGCTGCTGGCGGCGGCCTTGGTGAGCCAGTCGGCGGCGACGACGATCGTCGCGACGATGGTGATGGTGCGGGCTGCGTGTCGGCGCATCTCGGTCGATTTCACGGTGTGACGTCACCGTCGAGGCGGGCGGCGTCGGGACCGGTCGTGGGCGGTGGCTGCGTGGTCGCCGGCGGCGTCGTTGTGGCGGTCGTCGTGGGCGTGGTGGTCGTCGTGGCGGTGGTGGTCGCGGGCGGCGTGGTCGTCGTCGTGGTGGCGGGGGGCTCGGTGGTGGCAGGAATGGTGGTCTCGGGGACGGTGCTGGGTGGGATCCAGTCGGGGTCTTTCCAGTCGAACACCGGGAGTTGGGCGCCGTTGTCCTCGGGGCTCTTGTCGCCGTCGAACACGTAGATCGTGTCGCCGATCGACACGAGATCGGGGAAGTATTCGGCGACGTGCATGGGGATTCGCACGCACCCGCGGGAGGCGGGCTCGTCGGGGACGCTGCCGGCGCCGTGGACGGCGATCCCGTAGTTGAAGTAGACCGGCTTGTAGAGCCGGCCGAGCGCGGCGTTGCGCCACCCGTCGACCTTGCGGTCGAACGTGTACACGCCACCCGGGGTCTTGGAGACCCCGCAGCGGCCCTCGACGGTGGTCGTGCCGTCGTCGTTGTCGATCGTGACCTCCTGGCACCACTCCTCGCCGGTGCCGGTGGAGACGTGGGTGACCAGCCGGGGTGCGCCGTCGACGAACACGGCGGCGACCTGTTCGGGCAGGTACACCTCGACGTGCGTGCCACCCGGTGTGCGGCGCGGCTCGATCCGGACGGGTCCGTGGAGCAGCTCCCACAGTTCGGGGGTGACGATCCCGGTGGCGTCGTCGCGGTCGATGCCGGCGACGAGCTTCTCGAAGGCCCACACGGCGCGTTCGGTCTGGCCGCCGAAGTTGCCGTCGATCGGACCGGGGTCGAAGCTGAGGTCGGTGAGGCGTTGCTGGAGGACCGTGACCTTGGGGTCGCTGGAGCCTTCGGCGAGGTTGTGCTCGAGTACCGGGACGGTGCTCGGCGGTGTCGACTCGACCGGGATCACGGGTGCGGCGGGGGCCGAGGCGGGCGGCGCGCTGGCAGGGGTGCTCGGCGGGGTGGCTCCGCCCGGCGGGGCGGCGTCGGTGTCGGCTTCCGCCGTGTCGTCGCCGCCGCGCAGGCGGGCCCACACCGACACCGGCACGCCGACGGCCGCGGCGAGGACGAGCAGTCGGCGGCGGGTGTACACGGCGTGCATGTCGACGCCGCCGGTGGGGCTGGTGGTGGGTTGCACTATCCGGGTTGGCGGGGGGCGCGCCAGGCGAGCAGGCGCAGGGCGTTGGCGACGACGACGAGGGTGGAGCCTTCGTGGACGACGACGGCGGGGCCGATACCGACGTAGCCGGCGATCGTGGTGGGGATCAGCACGGCGACGATCCCGAGCGAGAGGTACAGGTTCTGGCGGATGATCCGGCTGGCGCGGCGGCTGAGTCCGACGACCGCCGGGAGGGTGGCCAGGTCGTCGCCCATCAGGGCGATGTCGGCGGTCTCCAGGGCGACGTCGGAACCGGCCGCGCCCATCGCGATACCAACCGTCGCATGGGCCAGGGCGGGGGCGTCGTTGACGCCGTCGCCGACCATCGCCACGTCGCCTTCCTCGGCACGCAGGCGGGCGATCGCGGCGACCTTGTCGTCGGGCATCAGGTCGCCCCAGGCTTCGGTCAGGCCGACCTGGCGGGCGATCGTGTCGGCGACGAGTTGGTGGTCGCCCGACAGCATCACGGCGCGCTCGATGCCAGCCTGGCGGAGTTGCTCGACGGCTCGGCTGGCGGCCGGGCGGGGCGTGTCCATCAGGCCGATCACGCCCAAGAAGCGGTCGCCGTGGCGGACGACCATGATCGTGCGCCCGGTGGCCCGGAGTTGGCCGACGACTGCGGTGGTCGCCCGGTCGACCCCGCCGGTGTCGTCGAACATGGCCACGTTGCCGATCCACACGTCGACGCCGTCGACCCGGCCGCGCACGCCCTTGCCGGTGACCGCGGTCACGTCGCTGGCCGCCGGGACCGCCTGGCCGGCGAGGCGTTCGGTGCCGTCGCGCACGATCGCCGTCGCCAGCGGGTGGTCGCTTCGCGCCTCGACCGCCACGGCGACGGCCAGCAGCTCGGGCTCGGTCGCGTCGGCGGCGACGATCAGGTCCGTGAGACGGGGGCGGCCCTCGGTGAGCGTGCCGGTCTTGTCGAACGCGATCGCGCGCAGTTTGCCGAGCTGCTCCAGCGGTCCGCCGCCCTTGACGAGCACGCCGAGCTGGCCGGCCCGGGCGACCGCCGCGAGGACCGCGCTCGGGGTGGCGATCGCTAGCGCGCACGGGCTGGCGGCGACGAGCACCGCCATCGCCCGATACAACGCCTCGGACCACGACACCCCGAACAGCGGCGACACCAGCAGCACTGCGACGACGAGGGCGAGCACGGCGGGGACGAAGATCCGCTCGAAGCGGTCGGTGAAGCGCTGCGTCGGCGACGCCTGGGTCTCGGCCTCGCGGACCAGGTTGGCGAGCTTGGCGAGCGTCGACTCGTCGGCCAGGCGGGTGACCTGCACGTCGAGCTGCCCGGCGCCGTTGATCGTTCCCGAGAACAGGCGTGACGTGGCCGGCACGGCGTCGGGATTGGCGGCGGCTGCGGCAGGATCGCCGACGGGTTGCTTGTCGACCGGGATGCTCTCCCCGGTCAGCGGTGCCTGGTTGACGCTGCTCGTGCCGGCCAGCACGAACCCGTCGGTCGGGATCCGCTCGTTCGGTTTGACGACCACCAGGTCGCCCACCGCGAGTTCCTCGACCTGTACCTCACGCTCGCCGCCCCCGGCATCGCGGACAGTGGCGGTGGTCGGGGCCAGCTCGGCGAGCGCCTCGATCGCCCGGCGGGCGCGGCCCATCGCGTATCCCTCGAGCGCGTGGCCGAGGCTGAACAGAGCCAGCAGGAGCGCGCCCTCCTCCCACTTGCCGAGCACCGCTGCGCCGGCCGCGGCGACGAGCATCAAGAAGTCGATCTCGAAGCGCCGGTTGCGGATGCTGTCGATCGCCTCGCGCAACGTGAAGTAGCCGCCGAAGAAGCCGGCCACCACAAAGATCGCGGTCAGCACGCCCTCGGGCACGTTGGTGGCCAGTTCGAGCACGAACCCGGTCAGCCAGGCGACCCCGGAGACGATCGCGAAGATCAACTCGCTGCGTTCCCCGAACGGGCCACCATGCGAGTGTTCGCCGTGCTCGGCGGGCTCGTGGTCGTGGCCGGCGTGGTCGTCGCGGTCGGCACGGCCGTCGGCGACGACCACATCGAGCACACCCAGCGCCGCGCGCAGGCGGGCCGTGTCGATCACCATCCGGTCGAACTCGACCCGCACCACCCCGACCGCGACCTCGGCCTCGACGACCCCGTCGAGCCGGCGCAACGACTCGGCCACCGTCCGCGCCCGACGCGCATGACCGATCCCGGTGACGTTCCACAACACGTGCCCGAACTGCTCCGTCAACCCCGCCCCGGCTGCCTCGGCCAGACGGCGGATCCGCGCCATGCTCGTCGCGTCAGGGTCGTAGTGCAGGCACAACCGGGCCGGGGCGCCCGCCTCGGCGTCGACGACGTGCACGCTGTCGAGCCCGGGCGTGTCCCGCAGCGTCGACGTGAGGCGGTCCACGCACCGGTCGCGCCCGTCAAGCGCGTCCGGCAGAAGCACCGGCAGATCCAGCACCAGCTTGTCGGTCACGCGTCACCGTTTCCCTCGTCGGGCCGCGAAAGATCCACCACGCCGCACAGGTGACACGATCTGCCGTCGCGGTTCCATGTCCGTCGAGGAACTCGGCGGCGGGTTGGCGACACCTGTAGCTGGTGTGGCTTCTGCGGGTCGCGGCCGGCGCGGCGACGATCGTGATGGCGGTGAGTTGCGGCGGCGACCCGACAGGTTCCCTGTCGCCGACAGCCGCCCAAGGTCGGGAAGTGGCATCCCAGCTCGGGTGCGCGGCGTGTCACGGAACCGACGGCGACGGTGGCGTGGGCCCGAAGTGGGCAGGGATGTGGGGCCGTGAGGTTGAGCTCTCGGACGACCAGTACGTCACGTTCGACGAGCAGTACGTGACTCGTTCCGTGCGCGAACCCGACGCGGAACGCCAGGCGGGTGACTGGGTCCGAATGCCAGCGTTCGGACCCGAACTACTCGATGACCATGACCTGACGGCACTCATCGCGTACCTACGCGAGCTCGGCGGTGACTCATGAACCAACCACCGGCCGAGACGGTGCGGACCGATGCCGAGCCGCCCGTTCCGAGTCCGCGGTCCGCAGTGATCGCGATCGCGATTACTGCGGTGGCCGTGCTAGCGGTCGGATTGACGATCGCCTGGCTGCGTTCCGGTGGTGCTGCCGAACCGGCCTCGCAGGGGACAGAGCTACCGGAGACCGTCGAGGTACCCGACCTCACGCTGACCGCTACCGACGGCGAGCCGTTCCCGCTCGTGGAGCGCCTGCGCGGTCCAGTGACGTTGCTGTACTTCGGGTACCTGAACTGTCCCGATGCGTGCCCGATCACGATGGACGTGCTCAGCCGGGCCCTCGCCACCCGTGCAGCCCCGGTACGCGATCAGGTACAGGTCGTGTTCGTCACGACCGACCCCGACCGCGATCGGCCGACCGACATCCGCCGGTACCTCGACCAGTTCGACAAGTCGTTCATCGGGCTCACCGCCACCCCCGAGGACCTCGCCATGCTCCAGAACTCGCTCCTGTCACCGGTGGCGGTGCCCGAGCGGCCCGACGCCGACGGTGACTACCTGGTCGGACATGCCACTGCGGTGTACGTGTTCACACCGGATGGGATTGCCCGCGAGCGCTACCCGTTCGGCACCCGCCAAGCCGACTGGGAACGGATCATCGGGGACTACGTCGATGCGTAGCAGGCGCGCGTGGTTGGCCAGCGGGTTGATCGCACTGGCAGGCTGCGCCTCGACCGTCGCCGGCGATGCGTCCCAGCCGTTCGTCGTCGGCGCCGTGGTCGGCGCGACCGCGGCGGGGTTCCATGCCGCCGGCTACCTGCGCGTCGAGCAGCAGGGCGGCGACGACGTCCTCGTGGCGATCACCACCGAACGAGCGATCCGCGTCACCGTGATGGGCCCGAACGTGGCGATGACCGAAGCCTCCGGGGCGAGCGGGTTCCCGATCCAGCTACCGGCCGGTGAGCAGATGCTGTTCACCCCGGGTGGCGACCACATCATGCTAGAACGCGTCGCGACCGATCTCGTGGCCGGGGAGCAGGTCGAGCTCCGTCTGGAGTTCGAGCGCGCCGACGACATCGTGATCAGCGCAGACGTCGTCGCCCCGGCTGATCTGCTCGATCGGGCACCTGGCGCAGGGAGCTGAGAGGAGTGGGGTGAGATGAGGTTCTGGTGCTCGCAGTTGTTCGAGCCGTGGTCGTGGACCCCGCGTCCGTATCTCGGGGTTTGGCTGATCATGGTCGCTTGGATTGTCGACCGCGCCCGGGCGCTGCGCCGCCGACGCCGACACGCGCCCGACGAGTTGGTGGTCACCGGCCGGCAGCAGGTGTGGTTCTGGCTCGGTGTGGCCGGCTTCTGGGTGGCGTCGGATTGGCCGGTTGGCACGCTCGGCGCTGGCTACTTGGCGTCGGTCCACATGATCCAGTACATGCTGTACACACTGGTGGCTGCCCCGCTGTTGGTGCTCGCGACCCCGAGCTGGCGGCTCGACGAGATCGTCGCCCGCTGTCGGCTGCGTCCACTGCTGCGCTACCTGGCCCGCCCGGTGCCCGCAGCGGTGCTTGCCAACGTGATCCTGATCGGCACTCACGCCCCGCTCACCGTCGACCTGCTGCGCGCCAGTCAGATCGGCTCGTTCCTGCTCGATGTGGTGTGGCTGGTTGGCGGCTGGTTGTTGTGGCTCCCGGTGATCAGCCCGTCACCGGAGTACCGGATCGGCTCACCGCTCGGGAAGATGATCTATCTGTTCTTCGGGGCTCAGTTCCTGGCGATGATTCCGGGCGGGTTCCTGACGTTCGCTAACGCTCCGCTCTACAGTACCTACGAGCTGGCCCCGCGGGTCGGCCTCTCGCCGCTCGACGATCAGCAGCTCGCCGGGGCGATCATGAAGGTCGGCAGCCTCCCGGTGATCTGGGCCGTGATCGTCGTGCTGTGGGTCCGTTGGGCGACGGCCGAACGCAACGCCGACATTGCCTCGCTTCGCCGCCCGAACAGTTCGACCGTGGCGCCGAGCGGGTCGGCCTCCCGGGTTCGATCACCGGTCGTCCTTAGCCGAGACCACCGTAGGATCGGTCATGGGGGCTCCACCTTGACGAAGGCAGACCCGTCGCAAGTGACCGGAACTCGAAAGGAGACGCGCTCATGATCGACGACCAAGTCGCATCCGGGGGGTCGCGGAGCGTCACGCTCCCGCCGGTGGCTGAACGTCCGGTGACCCAGGCGATCGGCGAACGGCCACCGTTCGGGGCGATGGCAAGGCTCGATCACGATCTGCTCGTCGCCGAGCAGCAGGCGACGTTGAAGGCGCCACGGCGTCGTGCTTCGCTGTCGGCCCGTGGACTGTTCGCCGTCATGGACATCCTCTACGGCAAAGAGCGGACCCTGCCGAAGTTCAGGGTCCTCGAACTGGTCGCCCGTGTGCCGTATCAGGCGTGGGAGAACGTGGCCTATGTGGCCATGACCCACACCGCACGGGAACAGGACTTCGCGCGCCGGATCTTCGACAAGGTCCGAGTGAGCCGGTTCGAGCAGGACAACGAGCAGTGGCATCTGTTGATCTTGGAAGAGATGGTCGATCAACAACCCGAGCGGCTGGGGTTCGTTCGCCATCGGATCCTCCCTCAGATCCTCGCGTTCGTGTATTACCAGATGTCGTGGCTGACGTACGCGCTACGTCCTGCGTGGAGCTACCGACTCAACGCAGATTTCGAGGACCACGCCGAACACGAGTACGCCCTGCTCGTCCAGGAACACCCGGAGTGGGAGAGTACGCCATACCACGGATCGTTCGTGGACGACTACGGGAGCTACGACTCCCTCGCCGATCTGTTCCGCCAGATCGGCTACGACGAACGTCTCCACAAGCTCGAGAGCGAAGCGCGCATGAAGGACTCACGCTTCCGCTGACCGCGCAACGTGTAGGAGGGAGCGGCCGACGCGCACGTGAACCCCGCCGCGGTGACCGTTCCCGTGGTCGTGGCGGACGCGACCACGAACGCGGTCGCGAAGGTGATGGCTGCAACACCGAGTCGCTGCACGACTGCCCCAACCACATGGTGCTCCGGTGGGTCTCGCGCCGCCCTGGGCGCCGAAGGTAGCCCGGCGGCGGCGCCTGTCCGGTCGCGCCTGGAACGCTGATCACGGCAACGGCGAGCGCATCTGCTCCAACACGCCGTTCAAGTCGTCGGCGGTCACGGTCGAGATGATCCGGCCGCGAACGAAGCCGGACGGGTCGATGATCCACGTCTCGGGAACCTGGGCGACGCCGAACCCGATCTGGAATTCGCTTCCGTCGTCGTAGACGACCGGCCAGTCGCCGCCGCGCTCGGCGAAGAACCGAGCAACCTCGTCGCGGCTGCCGTTCTGCACGATCGTGAAGAACTCGGCACCCGAAGTTCCCAGGGCACGCTGCTGGTCGACGAAGCGGATCAGCTCGGGATGTTCGGCGATGCACGGCACACACGCCGGATCGAAGAAGTTCAACACCACCCAACTGCCCTTCCGGCGCGACAGCTCGAACCGGCTGCCGTCGGCAAGGGTTCCGGCGACGCCTGGTGCCGGCTGATCGAGCAGCGGTGTCGACGCGGACGCCTGGCGGCCGTTGGCGGTGGCCAGCATGAACACCAAGATCCCCGCCACCAGGGCCGCTCCCACCGCGGCGATCGGGGCGACCCGCCGACCCGATCGCGGTACCGTCACGGCCGAACGTCCAGCGTCCACCAGGTCGGCATCGGCGGCCAGGACATCCGCATCGAGCTCAACGGGCATCGTCGCCTTCCCGCGAGCGCGGACCATTCCGGTCGCTGTCCGCTCGGTCCGCCCGTCCCGCCCGCCGAACAGCGGAGTCCGACCGCTCGGCGGCCCGCAAGGCGACGCTCATCGTCTCGGCGAACGCGCCCACGCTCATCGTCGTACTGAGTGTGACGACCGGCAGCTCCGCGAAGTCGTCGGCGAACTCGGCGCGTACCGCTGCGGCAAGATCACGGACCGCACGCGCGCTTGCACACCCGACCTGCGCGAGCGTCGTCTCCGCTACCGGGTCGGCGTAGGGATCGGCCAGTGCCCACACCAGCGCCGCGATCGCGGCGACCGTCACCGATCCCGACGACATCATCCGGTCCACGCCGTACCAGTGACCCCACAGCACCATAGAGTTCCGCACGTGGAACTGGGCCGGCGATGATCGACCTCGAGACACGTCCCGAGGCCCCCGACGAGATCGACGATGTCGACGAGGTCGTCTCCGACGAGACGCTGCGCCGGATCCTGACCGGAATGCTCGTCACCCTGTCCGTAGTGGCCGTCGCGGTCGTGTTCATCGCCGGAGCCCGCTGGGCCACCACGGACACCGCGCCCGAACCGTTCGGTACCGCCGACATCGGCTTCCTCCAGGACATGATCGACCACCACCAACAAGCGCTCCTGCTCGCCAACACCTACCTCGACGCCAACCCCGACGGTGACGCGGCCGCCTACGCCCGCGACGTCCTGATCTCCCAAGAGTGGGAGATCGCCCGCATGGACGAATGGCTCACCCAAGCCGGCTCCAGCAGGGGCGCGGCCGGGCGCACGGCGATGACGTGGATGGGCATGCCGACCCCCGTGGACCAGATGCCCGGCATGCAGCCCGACGACCGAATCGCCGAGCTCGCCGCAGCCCGAGGCGCCGACGCCGACCGGCTGTTCTTCGCGATCATGAGCGACCACCACCTCGGCGGGGTCCACATGGCCGACGCCGTCACCACCGAGGGCCGCCGCTCCGACCTGCGCGAGTTCGCCACCAAGATGTCGCGCAACCAACGCGTCGAGGTCGTCGAGTACCGCCAAGCCGTCGAACGGCTCGGCCTCTGACGCGAACCGACCCAGAGTCGCGCTGATCGACCGGGTCCTGGCTACTAGAGGTGTCGAGGCGGAGTTGGACTCGGCGGAGGAGTTAGGCGTTGACGGACGCGCTGGCGTCCCACCGAAGCGCTACGGCACCACCAACGAGATCGCCTTCCTCGGCGAAGACGGAGCCGTCTACATCACCGGCCAGAACATCCGCGTTGACGGCGGCGCCATACGCTCCGTCTGACCTCGCGGTGGCACAGGGGCCGTCAGCCGTCGTGGCCGTGGCGGTGGTGGACGTCGGGGACGTGTGGATGGGCGTGGGCGAGCTCGAGGTGCCGGTGGGCGTGCTGGTGCCGGCCAGTGGGCTCGTCGTGCGTGTGGGTGTGGTGGCCGTCGTCGTGACGGTGCTCGTGATCGTGCTCGAGCGCCGCGTGCTGGTGCTCGTGGACGTGGCCGCTGTCGACGACGAGCGCGACACCGCCGAGGGCAATCGCCACCGACAGGAGCTGAGCGCCGCTCACGGCGTCGTCGAGCAGGGTCCAGGCGACGAGCGCACCCACGAACGGGGCCGTGGCGAACACGAGCTGCCCGCGCGCGGCGCCGAGCTCGCGGGCGCCCGCGACCCACCAGGTGATCGAGATCCCGTACCCGAACGCGCCGATCCCGAGCGCCGCCAGCGCCGGCACCAGCGGTGGGGCTCCGGCGACGGCGAGGCCGATCGCGAGGTTGGCGCCGCCGGCGATGATCCCTTTGGTCAGCGTGATGTGGGCCGGTGCCAGCTCGTCGAGAGCGGCGGTGACACAGTTGTCGATCGCCCAGCACAGGCACGCGCCAGCGATCAACACAGCCCCCCAACGGACATCGCCGGTGCCTTCCCAGCCGAGCACCACGCTGGCCGCGAATACAAGTGCCGTACCGGTCACGACACGGCGTCCGAGGTGTTCGCGGAAGACGATCGCGGCGACGACCGTGGTAAAGATCAACTCCAAGTTCAACAACAACGACGACGTCGCCGGGGACGCGTGAGCGAGCCCGAACGCCAACAACGCCGGCCCGACCGCACCACCCACTACGACCGCCACACCGAGCCTGCCCGCACCACGTCGCAACGTGTCGACATTGGGCCGCTGGCGACCGGCGACCGGGAGCACCGCGAGGGCCGCGCCGAGATACAGCAAGCCGGCCAGCCTGAAACCGGAGACATCGTCGGTGAGGCGCGCGGCGAGTGGTGCGGAGATGCCGAACAGCACGGCCGAGAGGCCGCACAGCAGCAACCCGCGTCGGCTCACCGGGAGTGCCAGCCGGGCGAGCAGGACGGCCTGACGGTCACCGGGTGGACGCTATCGAGCAGGTGAGCAGCACCGCTGAGTCACCGCGGCGAGCGGTCGATCTGACGGTGCCGATCTGGTGTTCGGGCGCGGGAGAATGCGGTGGCGGCGACGACGATGATGGCGAGTGTGATCGCGATGGTGAGGGCGTTGTAGCGGGTCAGCCAGCTGACCAGGCTGCGCTGCCACCCGCCGACGGTGCCGGTGAGTGGGTCCGAACTGGTGGGGTGGAAGATCGCGGTGTACCAGTACCAGGCGAGGTAGCCGCCGGTGAGCGTGACGATGATCGCCGAGAGCCGGTGGGTGTGGCGGGTGAGGTTGCGGAGTCGGCTGGTGAGGCCGGTGCGGGCGACGGCGAGGGTGACGGTGAGGGCGGTGACGAGCAGGCCCATGCCGACCCCGTAGGTGGCGATCGTGAGGGTGCCGGCGAGTACGCCGTGGCGGGTGAACGAGCTCATGACGACCGACAGGAACAGTCCGATCGTGCAGCCGATCGAGGCGATCGCGTAGGCGACGCCGAACAGGTACATCGAGCGCACGGAGCGGTCGGTGCGGGCGCTGCCGGTGAGCCGGGCGGTGGGCACGATCGGGGGTCGCCAGCCGGCGAGCATGGCGATCCCGGCGGTGGCCATCGCCACGCCGACGACGAGGCCGGCCCAGCGGGCTTGGGTGTAGAGCGGGTCGAAGGCGGTGCTCTGGCGGATCAGGAACCCGACGATCGCGAACACAGTGAGGAACCCGCCGGACACGGCGGCCGACACGACCAGGGCACGGCGGATGCCGGCGGTGGGACGGGTGGTCGGGTCGCTGTCGAGGTAGACGCTGAGGTAGGCGGGCAGCATGGCGAAACCGCACGGGTTGACGGCGGCGAACACGCCGAGCATGAAGCTGTAGCCGATGTTCAGGTTCGACATCGTCAGCCCTTTGCCGCGTGGTTGGCGGTGATGTCGAGGGTGTCGGCGAGGGCTTCGCGGAGTTGGTCGGCGGTGAGTGCGCCGGTGTGCTGGTAGACGATCGTGCCGGTGGCGTCGGCGAGCACGGTGGTCGGGAAGCCGGTGACGGCGAGCGCTTCGGAGAGGTTGCCGTCACGGTCGAACAGGGTGTCGTAGGTGACGCCGTAGCGGGCGGCGAAGCGTTGCGCCTGCTCGGCGGTGTCGAGCGGGTTGATGCCGACGAAGCGGACCTGGTCGCCGAGCTGATCGTGGACAGCGGCGAAGTCGGGCAGTTCGCGCCGGCACGGTGGACAGGTGCTGTACCAGAAGTTGACGACCAGCGGCGTGCCCACCAGGCCGCCGCTTCGGTACGGGCCGCCGGCAGGGTCGGTGAGCTCGACGTCGGGGAACGCGTCCCCGACCGCGCCATTGCCCGCCTGTCCAGTCGCGTCGTCGCGCGCCGCCGACCACACCACCATGACGCCGACGAGCACGGCGATCGCGGCGAGACCGAACGCCACGTTCCGGCCGCGTGTCCGGCGGCGTCGGATCGAGTCGCCCGCGGTCGGGTCGGTGACGGTCATGTGAGCAGCGTGCTCCAGTAGTCCCAGAACCGCTCGCCGATCAGCGTGGTGATCGTCAGGTACCAGGCGATGACGACGACGGTGTGGTACTCGCCGGCCGCACGCAGGGCTCGTGCGAGCGGCCCGTCGGTGGCGCTGGTGCGGGCAAGGTACAGGGTGGTGTACCAGAAGATCGGGATCGTGACGATCCACACGACCATGCAGTAGGGGCACAGCGCGCCGATCCGGTAGAGGCTCTGGAAGATCAGCCAGTGCACGAACGCGACACCGAACGCGGTGCCAGCCCACAGCCCCCACCAGAACCAGCGCTCCAAGCGGGCGCCCGCGGCGATGGCTGCGCCTGCGGTGATGACGATCGCGAAGCCGGCGACGCCGAGGATCGGGTTGGGGAATCCGAACGCTTCGGCCTGGCGGGTGCTCATCACTGAGCCGCACGACAGGATCGGGTTGATGCTGCACGACGGGACGTAGCTGGGGTCCTTGAGTAGGGCGATCTTCTCGATCAGCAGGGTGCACGCGGCGATGAACCCGAGCCCTCCGCCGACGAGGTACAGGCCGACCAGTCGCCGCGCCTGCCCGGACGAATGCTCGGCAGACTCCGCGGGCGGGGGGCCAGGAGCGGCCGACGGTGGGCTAGCAGACGGCTCGGACATACGGGTAGGGGTTGACGGAGAGTCCGCCGCCGGGGTGAACCTGGAGGTGCAGGTGGTTGGCGGTGGTGTTGCCGGTGGCGCCGACGTAGCCGATCACGTCGCCTTGGCTGACGGGACGGCTGGAGCCTTCCCAGGCTGAGAGGTGGGCGTAGTAGTAGTTGGTGCCGCTGTTGCCGTTGAGCCAGATCGTGTTGCCGCCGAGCCGGTTGGTCTTGAACTGGACGGTGCCGGACTCGACGGCGACGAGCGGGGTGCCGCCGGGCGACATCATGTCGACCCCCTCGTGGGAGCGCCCGCCCGAGCGCGCCGCGCCCCAGGTGTCGCTGAACGCGCGCGGTCCGGCGATCGGGCAGACGATGCTGGCGCCGCGCGGGGCCGCCGGTTCGGGTGGTCCGCCTGAACCGGGACCGCTGCCGGAGCCGCTGGGCGATCCGCCGCCCGAGGAGCCTGAGCCGCTCGCGGCGGCCTCGGCCGCGGCCCGCTCTGCTGCCTCGCGCTCGGCCCGTTCGGCGGCTTCGCGTTCGGCGCGCTCGCGGGCGAGGCGTTGGACTTCGTGTTCGACCTGGGCGTCGCGCTGGCGGATTTCTTCGAGTTCGACGAGTCGCACCAGGTCGGCTTCGGCCTGCTGTTGGAGTTGTTCGTAGCGGAGCTGGGCTGCCTCGGCGTCTTGGCGGCGTTGTTCGAGGGTCTGGCGGGCCTGGTCAAGGTCGTCGGTGACCTGGTCGAGGGTGTCGAGGTCGACGAGGGCGACGTCGGCGACGATGCTGGAGTACACGTTGGCGCTCATCTCGTCGGTCATGTCGTCGACGCCGGCCAGCACCGCGATCGGCTGCGCCCCGGCCCCGACGTAGCGTTGCACGGCGAGCGCTTCGACACCGGCTCGGACCCCGCGGGCGCGGGCCTCGGCGTCGGCCAGTTCGGCCTCGGCGTCGGCGATGTCGATGGCGAGCTGTTCGAGCTCACCGGCGGTGTCGAACAGGGCCCCTGCCGCCTGGTCAGCGCGTTCCTGGGTAGCGGCGATCTCGCGGGCGGCCCGCTCAGCGGCCTCCTGGTCGTGATCGGCCAGCACGGTCGGCGTGCCGAGTGCGCCGGAGGCGACGAGCACGACCAGGGCCGCGAACCCGCGAACGACGCGGCGGCGTCGAGCGGACGGGACTGGGGTCATGCGGCCAGTGCGGCGTCGACGAGGTCGATCAGTTCCTGGAAGCTGTTGACCTGGACCTTGTCGCCGTTGAGAAAGAACGTCGGGGTACCGGTGACACCGAGCGCCTTGCCGTCGGCCTGGTCGCGTTCGATCAGCGCAGCCGTCGCCGGGTCGTCGTACACGGCCCGGAACTCGTCCATGTCCAGGCCGATCTCCTCGGCGAACCCGAAGAACACGTCCTCCTGGGACGCCTCCTGCTCACCCCACTCGGCCTGGGTCTCGAACAGTCGCTGGTACATCTCCTCGAAACGGCCTTGGGCGGCGGCGGCCTCGGCCGCGCTGGCGGCCGCTACGGAGTTTCGGTGGAGGGGGAAATTGCGAACAACGAACGTGACGCGTCCCTCATACATGCTGCGCAGCTCCTCGATGCCGGGGTAGGCGGCCCGGCAGGCTTCGCACTCGAAGTCCAAGAACTCGACGAAGGTCACCTTGCCGTCGTCGGCGACTTGCAATCGCTGGCTGTCGGGACGCACGAGCATGTCGGCGCGCTCACCCGGCGGGGCCGAGGCGGTTCCCCCGCCGAGTACAAACAGCCCGGTCAGCACGACGACGGCGATCACGATCAGGCCGAGTGAGACCTTGACGTTCTTGCTGAACTGTTGCCGGCTGGCCGACTTGGCCGATGGCCGGCCGGATGGGGCTGGTGGGCGGGGTTTGCTGCGGGTCATCGGCGGGTCTCCAAACGGGTTCGGTCGGGGTCAGGTTGGGAAGGCGAGGATCAGGCCGGTGGCGTTGAACCCGATGTGGACCGCGATGGCCGGCCCGAGCCGACCGGCGCGCAGGGCGACGGCGCCGACGACGAGCGAGAACGCGGCGAGCCCGGGGTACTCGACGGGTCGGAAGTGGATCAGGGTGAACAGTCCGGCAGCGGCCAGCCAGCCGCCCACTGCTCCGAGCTGTCGGACGAAGGAGCGTTGCAGGAGCCCGCGGTAGACGAGCTCTTCGACGAGCGGAGCGCCAATCACGATCAGCAGCGAGAGCAAGCCGGCCTCGGCGGGGTGGCTGATCGGGTCAACGAGCTGGTTGGCGTTATCGCTGAGGCGGTCCTCGCTGAAGATGGCCGGCCACAGCGCCTGTAGCGGGACGTACACGGCGGGCACGAGGGCGATCTGACAGAGCACACCGACGGGGAACCCGAGCACGTCGACGGGGCGGAGGTCGAAGCCGTAGTCGGTGGCGAACCGACTGGTCCCCCACGAGCGCGAGACGATCCGCATACCGGCCAGGTAGACGGCCCAACCGAGCAGCATCGTGGCCGCCAGCACCGGCAGCGTCGGGGTGACCGCATCGACTTGGCCGGTCGCGGTGAGCACGGCCGAGCCGAGCACGGCCGCCGTGACCCACGCGATCAGCCAAGTCCCTAACGCGATCCGCAGGTCGATCCCGTCCCGCGACGGACGGTCGGTACGCGGGCGAGGCCGGTACAGCGCGGCGATCGCGGCTCGGGCGGTGGTGGCGGTCGGCCGGGTCTGGGTCACCGGCCGACCACCTGGCGGGCGGACCCGCCGATCTCATCGGCCGACTCGTCACCGGTCGAACCTGCATCGGTCGCGCCGATCGACGTGATGTTGCGCCCGAGGCAGGCCGCGACGATCGTGGCCACGAACGCCGGGATCACCACGGTGTAGCTGGCGGCGATCGTCGCCCGCCGGATCCAAGTCGGCAGGATCGTCGCGAGCTGCGACGCGGAGAGCTGGTCGGTCGCGCCAGCGGCGAACAGGAGCACCGTGGCCAGGCCGGCGGCGCCGACCCCGAAGAACCCGAACGGGCGATCCCGCCAACCGGCCAAGCTCAACGCCGCGATCAGCGCGACCGCGAACACCGCGATCACTGCCACGGTTACCTGCTGCCCGACGCTGGCGGGGAGCGCGGCGAGGTCGTCGACGGTGCGCACCAGGTTGGCGACGGCAACCAGCCAGACGAGCACGATCGCGGTGCGCGACAGCGCCGGCCAACGATCCCGCTGCGGGCGGGTGACCAGCAACACCACGACCGTCACCACGGCGAACACCGCGGCGGCCACGGCGATGGGTGGCCACCAGGCGACCGGTGGGATCCATCGCAACGTGCCGGCAGCCTCGACCGTCAGATCGTCGAGGCGGATCGGGATCGTCCACGACTGCACCAGATGCTCGCGTCCGGGATCTTCGGCGACCGCGGTCGGCACGGTGGCGCTCATCCAGTGCGCCCGGTGGTCGTGCCACGCGAACCGGTCGCCGCCGCGAGCGCGACGCCATTCCGGTTCGGCGGAGGCGTCGATCCCGGTGGGGACGGCCACGTTGCCGTCGCGTTGGCGATTCAGATAGATCGCCGGCGAGGCGAGGTTCTCGTACACGCCGTCTCCGGGCACGAACCGCAGATAGGGCTCACCCTGGTAGCCGAGCACCTCAACCGGCCGGCCGGTGCGGTTGGTCAGCTCGATCAGCGCGTCGCCGCCGTAGACCCGCCAGCCGAGCCCCGGATCGCCGGGGTCGGTGACGTCGATCCGGTAGTTCGTCGCATCCGAGCCACCGCCACCGTGGGCAGCCGCGCTGCCGGCCGGGGCGACGACGACCAGCAGCGTCAACACGAGGACCGCTGCCGCCCGGGCCACCAGTGCGGGTTTCATCCGATCTCGACCTCGAGGCTGAACACGATCTGGTCGAAGTCGCCGTAGCGCGCAGTCACCACGATCGTCCACACGCCGGGGATCGGGAAGTTGGCGTCGTAGGCGATCACGTGCTGCGGTGTCGCCGCGACCGTAGGGATCTCGAGCGGGCCGACCTGGGCGATGTCCTGGCGGGCGGTCACCTCGATTTCGTCGGGTTGCGCCCACACGGGATCGGCTGACGTCAACGTGACGTGCATCAGCGTCCCGCCGGTCACGGGCGGGTCGACGGTCACGAACGCGTCGACGCCGCGTTCGGTCGCCCGGGCCTCGACCGGGGGCCCGCCGTTGGACGCGCTGGCGAGCGGCGGCGACGACGACGCCAGGCCACCGGTGGCGGCGAACACGGCCAGGATGCCGACCAGCTCGACGGTTACGCTGCGCCGCAACCCGGCCGAGACCGCCGTCGTCGCCTCCCGGTCCGGTCGCGGCACCGCTGCCGCGGAAGTGCGGCGGCCGGATCGGCGGCCTGCCCGGCGCATCGGTTGGGGTGGCTGCGCGCCTCCGACCAGTACACGGCTGACAATCGCTGTGGCGAGCACGGCGGCCACGATCGCGAGCTTGACGAGTAACCAGCGCCCATACTCCGTCGACGTGACGCCGGTGTCCAGGACACCCTGGCGGATCGCGTTGGCGGTCCCGGTGACAGCCAGCACGAGCACCGCCACCAAGGCGATCGGTGACACCAGCGCGGCGGTCGACCAGCGCTGCTCCCGCCCGGCGACCACGACCGCGACCAGTCCGCCGATCCAGACGGCCACCGCGACCAGGTGCACGACCGTCATCGCCCACGCCGCCTCGGGGGCGCGGCCCGTGGCGGCGTGCCCACCAGCGGCGACGACCCCGAGCAGCGCCACCCAGCCGAGCGTCACCATGCCCAACACCTGCCGGTGGCGCACCAGCCAACTGCGGGCGGCGACGAGCCCGATCGCCACGGCCAAGCCGATCAGGCGGACCAGCCACCAGCGGCCCGACCGTGACGACGCCACGGTCGCCCAGGCGTCCGGATCGAACACCGCGCCGCTCACCAACCGGGCCTGCCCGGCCAGCATCAGGAGCGTGCCGGCCACCCCGACCGAGACCGCCGCCCACAGGACCAGCTCGACCGCACGGCTCCCGAACCGGTCCGGGATCGCCCACCACACCATCGTGAACACCCCAGCCAGACCCGCCACCCCGGCAAAGCTCAACGCCCGCCCCGCCACCAGCCACCACGAGTCCGCGCTCGTCGGTGTCTCTCCCAGGGTGATCGTGTCGAGCAGCTCGTCGCCCGCCGACGGGGCGCCGACCGAAAACGTGAACGCCCCACGGATCGGGTGCGAGTCCGCCGAGATCGCCTGCCACGCCACCACCCACGTCCCGTCCGCGAGCGCCTCGACCGGAACCGCGATCGTCTCGTCACCACCGGCCCGGGCCGCGCCGCCGACCGGTGCCGGGTTGCCCTGGTCGTCGAGAACCCGGATCGCGTCGGGCACCAGGTCGACCGGTTCCGTGAACGTCAGCACGATCTCGGTCGGTGACTCCTGGACGACGCTGTTGGCCGCCGGGGTCGACGAAATCAGCGTGGCGTGCGCCCACACGCGTCCGCCGGCGAGCGCGCTCGCGCCGACGAGCACGAGCACGCCGACCGCGACCGCTGCCCTCATCGTTTCCGGCGGGCCTGCGCGACCACGATGATCGCCACCAGCGCGACCGCGACCATCGTCATGATGAATACCACCGTGCCGGTGCTGGTCCCACCGCCGTCGCCTGTTTCGACCGGTGTCAGCGACAGCACCGGCAGGTCCGCGCTCGACGGAGTGGTCGTCGGCGGGTCAGTGGTCGGCGCGGTCGTGGGCGCGACCGTGGTGGGCGCGAGCGTGGTCGTTGGAAGCGTGGTCGGCGCCGTTGGCTCCAGCGTGCTGACGACGGCCGGGACGGTGTCGGTCGGGGCGGTCGGTGCTGGCGGGGTGACGATCGCGTCGGTCAGGGTCATCGCCGGGGCGGGTTGGTCCAAGTCACTACCGGAGCCGTCGTCAGGCGTGTCGATCCAGCGCAGCTCACCTTCCTCGCAGCGCTGCACGAACGGGAAGTACAGGGTCGCCCCCGGCGTGGCCGGCAGAGTCAGCTCGACCCGGAACGTGGCCGGGGTGTCACTCGGCAACGGACCCCCGGTGAACGTGACCACGTTGGCGTCGATCGATCCCTCCCACCCCTCCGGGGGCACCGGGGTCGGCGACGTGACGCCGTCGGGGAGGCGCATGTCGAGCTGCACCGTCGGCGAGTCGTCACAGCCGTGACCGACCGTGAACCCCACCGCCAACGTCGCTCCGGCCGGGGCCTCCGGTGGTTCCGGGTCGATGTGTGCCGACACCTGCCCCGCCCCCACCACGACACCGGCGATCAGCACCGCCACGAACCCACCAACACGACGCGATCGGACCATCAACTATCAACTCCTCGAAAACCTCTTGGAATGGGAACGACTCAGGCGGCCGGCAGGCGGCCGACCGGACGCAGACTCCGCCGCGCACCCGGTAGCTGGCGACGGGGCCGCCGCGGCACCGGACGACCCGCCAACAACCAGACGAGCACGAGACCGGTCGCCTCGAGCACGTGGTGCGACTCGCCCAACGCCGTCACCCGCCCAGCGCCCACGTCGATCGCCGCGGTCACCGCCATCGTCACCGCCAACGCGGTCACGATCGGCAAAATCCCCAACGCCCGCCCCGGCCGCCACGCCACATACAGCAACCCGATCGCCACCGCCGCGCCGAACGAACCGATGTGGCGACCGTCGTGTATCGACGTCGCCCCCTGGCCGAGCAACACGCCCGGTAGGGCCAGCACCAGCTCGCTGGCAGCGATCACCGCTAACGCGTAGCGGACCCAATCGCCGCGCCCCGGCCGCGGCGGCGCCACGCGTGCTAGCACCTTGGCCGACAGGTCCGGAACCGGCTCGGCCGGGCGCACCCGCAGGTATCTGGTGACCGAGCCGATCTCGGCCCACCACCCCTGGCACGCCGCGCACCCGCCGAGGTGCTCGTTCGCCACGCGCGCCTCATCCACGGTCGCTTCCTGGTCGAGCGTCGCCGACAACAGCTCACGCGCCACATCGCAATCCATAGGCCCCACTGGTTACCCGAGGTGCCCGGCGAGTTCCATTCCCACCGCCGGCCGGGCACACTGTGGCCTCATGCGTGACCTCAGCCACCTCGCCAGCGATGCGCGCGACGGCGACCGCGACGCGCTGGCCCGGTTCGTCACCGAGATCCAAACCGACGTGTGGCGGTTCTGCGCCCACCTCACCCGCGTCGACGACGCCGACGACCTCGCCCAAGAAGCCCTGATGCGGATCGTCGCCAACCTGCATCGCTGGGAACGCGGCCCGGTCGCCACCTGGGCACTCGGCGTCGCCCGCAACGTCTGCTACGAGCACCTCCGCAAACGCTACCGGCGCCGCACCGACCCTGTTGCCGAACCCACCACCCCGGCCGAAGCCGACCACGCCAGCCTGGTCGACACGATCCACCTACTCGACTCGCTACCTGTGGAACAACGCGAAGCGATCGTGCTCACCCAACTGATCGGCCTCCCCTACGCCGAAGCCGCAGAAGTCGCCGGATGCCCGGTCGGCACCATCCGCTCCCGGGTCGCCCGCGGCCGCGACACCCTTGCCGCGGTACTGCGCCCCGGCCAACGCCGCGTCGCCGACTGAACCCACCGCGGATCATCCGGTAGTCGTCGGCCCCCCCCGGGTCGTCCCGGTACCGTCACCCGGCGGCATGTACCGGTTCCTGCTCACCCCCAAGTGGATCGGATTCCACCTCCTCGTGGTCGCCGGGATCGTCACGATGATCAACCTCGGGTTCTGGCAACTCCGCCGGCTCGACCAGCGCCGCGACTTCAACGCCACCGTCGAAGCCCGCTACGACACCACTCCGGTGCCGCTCGACACGATCCTCGAACCCACCTCGAGCGACCCCGACGAACCCGCCTTGGACGACCTCGAGTGGCGGCCCGTCACCGTCACCGGGAGCTATCTCGCCGGAACGTCGATCCAGATCGCCAACCGCAGTCAGAACGGCCGTGCCGGTGAGAACACCGTGGAGGGCTTCGCCCTCGACGACGGGCGGACCCTGCTCGTCAACCGCGGCTTCACGCCGCTCACCGACGTTGCTCCTGGCGCCCCAGCGGGCACGGTGACCGTCACCGGCCGCCTCCGCCACACCCAGCAACGCCGCGGCGCCCAGCTCGCTGACCCCTCTGAGGGAACGCTTACCGTCGCCCAGCGGGTCGACCTCGAACGTCTCGCCGCGCAGTTCGACGACCCCCTCGTACCGATGTACCTCGACCTGATCGAATCGGACCCCGCCGACGGCGACCCCTACCCGGAAGCGGTCGTCCGGCCCGATCTCGGCGAAGGCAACCACCAGTCCTACGCCGTCCAGTGGTTCCTGTTCGCCGGCGCCGAGGCGGTCGGCTGGGTGCTCGCCGTGCGCTACTCGATCGGCACCCGCCGCGCCGCTCGTGCCCGTGCCCTCGACCCGGCGGTGTCCACCGAGTAGCGGAGGTCGTCAGTTGCTGCGGGCCTCGCGCAACGAGACGATCCCGATCACCACAAACGTCGCCAACACGAGGAACATCAGCGAACTCACCGCCACAGCGACGGGCCGCTCAGCCGTTCCGGCGACAAGCTCGTTGAACTGGGCCACGTTCATCGTGCAGCCGACCGCGCCCACACCGCCGACGACCAGCGCCGCGTAGTCGGCGCCCTTGCGCCGTGCCAGCGACCTCCCGGCCACGCCACAACCGATCAAGACCACGCCGACCACCGCTGGGATCAGGGCGGTGACGCTCTCGGCCCCAGTCCCGACGAAGGCACCGACGCCAAGCAGCACGAGACCGATTCCGATCCGTAGCCCCAGCCCGGCCAGCGTCATGACAGCCCGCATCCATTCAGCTGCACCACACACGCCGGAGCCGACGGCGTGGGGGCGGCCCCGGGTTCGTCGCGCACGATCGCGATCACCAGCCAGACGACCGATACCACACCGAGGATCAGCACGAGCCAGGTCAAGACCTGCTGGGTCCGGTCGCCCGGCGGGGGTGTGGGCCGCGCCGCGCGCGAAGCCGGAGGGCACTCCGCCGACTCGTCGGGCGGTTCCGGCGCCGGATCCTCGGCTGTGCTCACGACGGGCCCCCGGCGGTCCACGTCGAACTCTCGAGTTCCGGTACTGAAGTTCCTTCGGAATCGATGGCCGGAGGCCGTCCATGAAGAGCTTCGCAGAGCAGACGCACGACGCTACGGGTGATCTCGCACGGCCACCGAGTTCCACGGAATATCGCCAGCCCACGATCCTCGGCGACGAGGACAACTCGAACTTGCTGGGCTCGTCCGGCCGGCGCCGCGGGCCACGGGCCGCTGTGAACGCCGAACGCTGTCTCGACGGCGCGGCACCGGCTGTCGTGAAGCGCCCCGGGCGCTTCAACCCATCGGCAGACCATCACACCCCCTACGCATCCCGAAAACGACAACAGTCCGAACCATGAAGGTTCGGACTGTCCGGGATGTGTGAGACATCACAGAGTCGGGACGAGAGGATTCGAACCTCCGATCTCGTGCCCCCCAGGCACGCGCCTTAACCAGACTAGGCCACGTCCCGTGGCTATGTTGCGGTCGCCCATCATACCGGCCCCCATTCACCAAACGTCGCCCGTACGTCGCTCTCCGAGCCACACAGCACCCGGAGAGCGGCGAATCGAGGCTCGGGCGATCACCCGGCGGGCCGCCACCCGGACGAGCGCAGTTCGGCCTCCCGGCGGGCGGCGAGCATCCGCAGCGCCGCCCGGTCCTCGCTGGCCCGGTTGTACAGGGTGGTCGTGATCGACGACGACGAATGCCCCATCATCGTCTGCACGTCGGTGGCGCTGAACCGCACCGGCGGATCGTCGACGACCTCGTTCAAGAACACGAACCCGAACACGTGCCGGAGCGCGTGGGAGCCGTCGACCGGGGGCAGGCCCAGTTCCTTGAGCGTCCCGTGAACCCGGCGGCTGAACGTGTCCGCGCGGAACGGGTCGCCGGGCTTGGTGGCCATGCCGCGCCCGCGGCCGACCGGTCGCACATCGGCAGTCCACGACACGATCGGCGTCGCCTTCGTGACCCGGATGCGCGAGCGCCCCAAGGTCTCCCGCTGGACCTCCCGCCACGCCTCCAACGCCCGTGCCAGACCGCTCACCAACGGAACCATGCGATCGCTCGTCGCCGACTTCGTCGTACCCGGAACGACCGTGCCGTTGACGATCGGCCGTGACTCGCTCACCCACAGCACGGCGACCTCGTCGGTGAAGTTCGTCGTCATGTCGTCCCACACGACCGCCACCGCCTCGGCCCGCCGCAACGAGCCTGCCGCTCCCAAGCAGCACCCGATGCGTTCCGGCGTCGGATCGGCCGCGGTCTTGTCGAGCAGCTCGGCAATCGTGTCCCAGTGCCACGCGAGGACTGGGTCGATCGACGCCTCGTCCACCGTGCGCCGCGACGCTCGCATGGCGGCGCGGAACTGGTCGTGCTTGCTGGTCGCCTTCGGCTTGGCCGTGTCGGGCACCCGCCGCACCGGGTTGTCCTCGTGCATCACCGCCCGCTTCTGCTCGAGCCAGGTGAACACGACCGACAGCCCCTTGTGGATCGTGCGGATGCCTCCCTCGCCGATCCCGCGCCCGGTACGCACCGACCCCGACCGCCGCAACCGCATGTAGAACTCGCCCAGCTCGTCGCCGGTCACGTCGCGCACCGCCAGCGCGGCGATCGGGTCCGGCCGACGCTCGCGCACCTTTGACGGCCGACCCCGCGCGGCGTTGGCGGCCTCGAACTGAAGCGTGATCGCCGACGGTGGACGCGCGGCCGGCGTCACGTAGGCCAGCGCATCCCGCAGCGTCATGATCGTGCCCGGCTTGTTGCCCTTCGTCCCCGACAGCGCTTCACGGTCGGCGAGGTACTGCACGATCGCGTGTTCCAACGTGGCGTTGCCAAGCGCCCGGCCGGGCAGCCGGCGCAGCACGTCGACCTTCGTCGACAGGTACTCCCACGCGTCAGCCTCGGTGGCGAAGCCACCCCGCTCGCGCTGGCGGTCGTTATCGCGCCAGCGCACCGACCAGGTTCCGCCGCGCTGGCGCACGGTGCCCTTCGGCCTGGGTGGCGCCGCGCGCCGCTTCTTCGCGTTCGTCATGATGTGTTCCTCCGTGTGTCATGGCTTCTGACCGACCAAGGCCCGTGTGCAACGCACACGGACGCACGGCCGGGGCAGATGCCCACGGACTGCCCACACCTCTGCCCACAGATGTAGGCTCACCAGAACACACGGGTGCTCTGTAGTGGCAGAGGAACCCACGTCCACCAGGACATACGCAGCCATTGCAGAACAAGGCTGCGCTGGGGGACTGGGGGTCGGAGGTTCGAATCCTCTCGTCCCGACGGAATCGGAGGGCCGCTGACCTGCGGAAACGCAGGCAGCGGCTCTCTGCCGTTTTCGGCTCAGGCCTGTCGATTCCGCGGGCATCCCGCGATTGGTTCACGACCCCAGCCCCATCGCCGCCGCGATCGCCGACGAGGCCTGGCGCTGCATGCCCTCGATCACGTGGCTGTAGCGGTCCATCGTCTCGCCGATCGTGGCGTGGCCGAGGCGCTCCTGGACCACCTTGGGCGACTCGCCGGCCTCCAGTAGAATCGTCGCCGCGGTGTGGCGCATGCCGTGCAAGCGCACCCACGGCAGCCCAGCGGCGACAACCGCCCGCTTGAACATCTTCGTCACCATGTCGGGCCGCCACGGCTGGCCATCCTCGGCCGTGAACACGTACGGATCCGTGCGGTCCCCGGCCCACGCCTCACCCCAGGCGAGGCGCTCGGCGTTCTGGGCCGCCCGGTGTGTGCGCAGAACGCCCGCGAGCGCGTCGTCGAGTTCGATGTGCCGGCGGCTCTTGTCGGTCTTCGGCGCTCCCTCGACGACGACCTCACCGCGCCCCGGCTCGTACACCAGCGTACGACTGCGGCGGATGTGGAGGACGTTGCGATCGTCGTCGACGTCGGACCACCGCAGCGCGAGCAGCTCACCGCGTCGTGCGCCCGTCGAGATGGCCAACGTCCAGAGCGGCGCCAGGCGATCGCCCCGGACGTGCTCGAGGAACTTGCGCACGTCCGCCGTCGACCACGTGGCCGCTTCGCTCCGTTCGGGCCGCCGGACCTCGACGAGCGCGGCGGGGTTGTCACGCAGGTAGCGGTGCTTCACGCCCCACCGAAACGATGCCGTGAGCATCTTGTGGACGTGGAGCACCGTCTGCGCGGACAGCGGGCGGGGCATCAGGTTGCCGTCGGCATCCCTGCGCGGGCGGCCACCGCGAGCGGCGAGGTCGTCGTACAGCTCGGAGATCTGCCGAGCGGTCAGGTGGCGCAGCTGCACGCCACCGAGCCGCGGCTTGACGTACGACTTGATCATGCCGGCCAAGGTCGCGTTCGGGCCCGGTCGCCGTGCCGCCTTCGTCGCTGCGAGCCACTCGTCGAGGAACGCCGCGAGCGTCATCGTGGATGGTCGAGCCGCGGCCGCTGCCGGGCCGTCGGCTTCGATCTCGCCAGCCTTGAGGTTTCGGGCCTTCTGCGCAGCCTGCTTGCTCGTGAAGCCGCCGGCACCGATGCTCTTGCGCTTGTGCTCGCCGGTCGGGTCGTCGACCATGAACTCGTAGGCCCAGCGCACGGCCCTGGGGTTCGGCGCAGCGTCGGCGGTTGCGGCCTTGCGAGTGCGCGGCTTGCCGGTCACCTGGTCGACCTCGCGCCAGTAGGCGTACACGCGGCCGCTCACTTGCCCAACCTCTCAGCCCACTTCTCGAGCGCCCTGATCACGGTGTCCTTGACGGTCATCGAATCCTCGGCGGCGACCTTCTTGAGCTTCACGTGGAGCTGCTTCGGGATCGCCACGTTGATGTTGACGGTGTCGCGTGTGGGCGCGGGCTCGGGGGCAGGTTTCCTGGGCACAAGCCAGACATTAGCGCACTTATAGCGCTAAGTCCACTAAGTCCCTGTCAACACTATGCGGCAAGGTCGCCGCATGGATGCAACACGCCTCCTCGAACGCGCACGAGCTATGCGCTCACTACCCGACGCCGCCGAGCGCCGACGGCTCCGCGAACAGGCCGGCCTCACGCTGGCCGAGGTAGCGGAGCTCATAGGCGTTGACCGGTCGACCGTCCACCGGTGGGAGCACGCTGGAGCGCTCCGCGGTGAACGGGCCGGCGATTACGCCCGGCTCATCGAGCAGTTGGCAGCCGCGTGATGGGCGCCACCCAGTCGATCGTCGACGTCCACGGCCACCGGTGGCCACCGACGTTGGCGACCTCTGAGGCAGCCGAGGTGTGGGGCGTGTCGGACGACACTCTCTACGAACAGGTTCGCCTCGGAACTGCCCCGGTCGAGCCGCTCCGGTTCGGCCGCAAGTTGCGCTGGCCGACGGCCAAGGTGCTCGATTCCGTCGGCATCGGGACCGAACGTGCACCTCGTCCCGCCGCCGAGGTGACTGCGTGAACGGGGTGCCACCATGTGGTCTCGACGCGCTCGACCTGGCCGGCGAGCTCAACGAGGAGCGGGCGACGTGGTTCGAGCTGCTCACCGGGATCCAGATCCTTCTCGACCGCCCGCGCCGGTGCTGTCCACTGTGGGTGCTCCACGGCCGCCCGTGCGCCTACACATGCACCTGCCGAGACAACGTCAGCTCGACGCTCGACCACCCTGTGCAGGCGCTCGACGCTTCAGGCAATCGCTGCGTGCTGATCGCGCCGTATCGGCTGCGGCCTGGCGTCGAGGTGCCGGCGCTGGAGCGCTGGTGCGCCCGCCACGACGTGACCTGGGAAGTCGTTCCGGTCACGTACTGGGGCGCGGCGACGATCGCCGTGGTACTGCGTCACGTCGAAGCCGACGGTCGCTCGTGGCACCTGTTCCTGGCAAGCGATCTCCCACACCGCCAAGTCGAGCTCGACGACCGGACGCGCTGGTGACCCTCGTTCACGCCGACCGGGCGCCGATCCGGCCCGGCGACACCTGCCAGCACTGCGACGACCTCGCCGTCGAGGTCGTCGACGGGGCCAAGCTCTGCGCCGAGCACGGGTCGCTGACGAGGTCCGCGTGCTCCCGGTGCGGCGACGGGACGCCGGCCGCCCAGTCGGTCGAGGGGATCATGGTGTGCGATCGTCACGCTGCGGCCGAGCGGTACGCGACCGCCCAGGTCGCCTGGCAGCGGGACAACGTCCATATGGGCCCCGACGGGTTCCGCTACAGCGACCACGGCAACGCCGAGCGGCTCGCCGCCCGGCATGGCGACGAGATCCGCTACGTGCCCGCCTGGGGCCGATGGATCGTGTTCCACGGCGGCCGGTGGCACCTCGATCACGGCGAGACGTTCGTCAGCGCCCTCGCCGCGGAGCTGGGCCGCCAGCTGCTCGAGCACGTCGGCGACGTGTACCACGACGCAGACGCTATGAAGGCGCTTCGGCGGTGGGTCGTCAAGTGCGAGTCGGTCGTCGGCGTGGCCGCGACGCTCCGGGCTGCCCGCTCGTTGCCGGGGCTGGCGATCGACCACGAGCTGCTCGACGGCGAGGGCTGGCTGCTCAACGCCGCCAACGGCACGATCGACCTGCGAACCGGCGAGCTGCGGCCGCACCGCCCGAGCGACCTGCTGCGCATGCGCGCCTCGGTGCCGTTCGAAGCCGCAGCGACGGCGCCGGCGTGGTCGGCCTTCCTCGCCACGATCCTGCCCGACGACGAAGTACGTAGCTTTGTGCAGCGGCTGCTCGGCGTGGTGCTGCTCGGCGAGCACCGCGAGGAAGTGCTCCCGATCTGTGTCGGTGGAGGGGCGAACGGCAAGTCGACCCTGACCCGGATCGTGTCGAAGGTGCTCGGCGACTACGCCGAGGTCACCACTCGCGACCTGTTCCTGGCCCTCAAGCACGACACGCACCCGACCGCGAAGGCCGACCTGTTCCGGATCCGGTTCTCGCACTCAGGCGAGCTCCCCGCCGGGGCACGCCTTGACGAGGCCCAGGTGAAGGAGCTCACCGGCGGCGACCGCGTGAAGGCGCGCCGGATGCGCGAGGACTTCTGGGCGTTCGACCCAACGCACACGTTCTGGCTCCACGCCAACCACCGGCCGCTGATCGACGGTACCGACGACGCCATCTGGCGACGGGTGCTCCTGATCCCGTTCGACGTGCAGATCCCGCCGGCCGAGCGCGACCCCGAGTTGGCTCGCCGCATCGTCGATACCGAGGCACCCGGCGTCCTCAACTGGATGCTCGACGGGTTGCGGGCCTACCGCGCCGACGGGTTGCGGGTGCCTGACGCCGTCCGAGCAGCGACCGTCGCCTATCGCCAGGAGTCGGACACCGTCGCGGCCTTCCTGGTCGAGGCCGGCCTCGTGTTCGGGCCTGGCAAGGCAATCAGCACGAACGACCTCATGAAAGCACACGGCGAGTGGTTCGCAGCGGCCGGCACCGACGGACCGGAGAAGGCCCACTACCAGCGACTCGTGGCCGTCCTCAAAGAGCGCGGAGTCACTCAGGGCCGGTCGAAGGCTGGACGCCGGTGGGTCGGCGTAGACCTCCCGGCGATCGAGGGTGACAACGTATGACAACCCTTCCGTATTGCTCCCTCGCGTATGAGTGCATAGCCGATAACCGGAAAGGTCGTCACACGTTGTCACCCGCCGGTCATTGGCCGAGAACCTCACGGCCAGCGCCCTTTCCGACCCGAGTCCCCTCTGAGGTCGAAACGCCGCGCACGAAGCATGTGGTCGGCGGTCGCGGGATGCTCGCGGCATCGACCGCGTCGCTCCAGCGTGCCGGCCTGGCCTCAGTCCGCCGGACTGGGGGTCGGACATGACCCCACGATGGCCGGGTGACACCAGGCCCCCGTTCGAGCCTGACAATGAGGCGGCGACCAAGCACGGCGCCGGCTCGCAGCGCAAGGTCGGCCCGATCGCCGAGCAGCTGCGCGCCGAGCTGGCGGCATCGGCCCCGTGGACGATGGGACCGGCGTTCGCCGCAGCAGCAGCGGCCTGGGCCAGCGCCGAGGCGCAGTGCCGGCTCTACCGCGACTACGCCGACCAGGTCGGCCTGCTCGACGCCGACGGCACCCCCCGCCCCTTCCTGGCCGCCTGGTCGAAGGCCGAGAGCCGGGCCGAGCGCCAGCGTGCCCGCCTCGGCCTCGACCCGGCGGCGTGGGCACAGCTCCACCGCACGATGACCGCCAGCCCCGACGGCACGGCCAACGCCCTCGACGCCCTGCGAGCCACGGGCCGTCAGATGATCGAAGCAACCACAGCCGCCCCGGCGGCGATCGAGGCCGGCGAGGTCGCCGGCGAGGAGGTCGAAGACCTTGGACTCTTCTGACGCGAGCGTGAGCGTCGCCACGCACGACGACGTGGTGGCGCTGGTCGGCCACGTCCTTGACGAGCTGCACCGCCAGGTCGAGCGCCTCGGCCAGCCGGGGGCGAGCGACGCAGCGCTCGACCGCCACGCCGAGCTGCGCCGGGCGGTCGAGCTGGTGCGCATGCTCGACGAGCTGCTCGTCGCCGCGGATACCTGGCGGGCCAGGCCGTGAGCGCCGACCCTCGGGCGCTCCTGCGGGCGCTGGTGCTCGACGACGACCGACGGTGGGGCGACGTGGCGGTCGACTGGCAGATGACCGACGCCGACGCCGTGCTCGACCTCGCCGGCGAGCGTGCGCACTTCCAGACCCGGCCGCGCGGTGGCAGCAAGACCACCGACCTCGCTGCCGTCGCCGTGGTGGCGCTGATCGACCAGGCGCCGCCCGGCTCGCGCTCGTACGCCGTGGCGGTCGACGCCGAGCAGGCCGACCTGCTCGTCGGGGCGATGCGCGGGTTCGTGCTGCGCACGCCCGGCCTGGCCGGCGTGCTCGAGGTCCAGGCTCGCCGCGTCGTGAACCGTCAGACGATGGCGCAGCTGGAGGTGCTGCCAGCCGACGGCGCGTCGGCGTGGGGTCTGCTGCCGTGGCTGATGGTGGTCGACGAGATCGGGCAGTGGCCCAGCACCCGAAACCACCGGACGCTGTGGGAGGCGGTCGTGTCGTCGGTGCCCAAAGCCGGGCCGACTGGCCGCTTCGTGTGCCTCACCTCGGCCGGCGAGCCAGCGCACTGGTCGTATCGGACACTGCAGCACGCCCGCACATCGCCGGCCTGGCGGGTGTCGGAGATCCCGGGTCCGCTCCCGTGGCGCACCGAGGCCGACCTCGCCGAACAGCGGGCGATGCTCACGGCATCGTCGTACCAGCGCCTCCACGAGAATCGCTGGGTGGCCGCCGAGGATCGGCTATCGACCGAGGGCGACATCGCACAGTGCATCCGCGACGGCGGCGCCACGGTGCTGCCGCCTGAGCGCGGCGTGAGCTACGTGATAGCGCTCGACGTCGGCCTGACCAACGACCGCACCGTCGTCGCCGTCGGTCACCTGGAGCTGTACACCGAGCTGGCCGACGGCACGCCGGCGCGCGGCGCCGACGTCGTGCTCGATCGCATGGAGGTGCGGCAGGGCTCGAAGGGGCACAAGGTCGACCTGGGCGAGGTCGAGGAGCTGGTCGCAGAACTGGCGACCAGCTATCACCGCGCCCGCGTGGTCGTCGACCCGTTCCAAGCCGTGCACCTCGCCCAGGGGTTGCGCCGGCGTGGCATCCGCACGCGGGAGTTCACGTTCAGCCAGGCGTCGGCGGGTCGGCTCGGCCTGCTGCTGTACCGGCTGTTGCGCGATGGTCAGCTCGACCTGCCCGACGACCAGGAGCTGATTGACGAGCTCGCCAACGTGCGCCTGCGCGAGACGTCGATCGGCCAGTACCGGCTCGACCACGACAACGGGAAGCACGACGACCGCGCCGTGGCGCTAGCGCTGCTCGCCCACGAGCTGCTCGAGGGCAAGCCGTCCCGCCGGCGCACGTCCAGGGCCTTCGGGGATCAGCCGTCGGCAACGTCGCTACGGACCGACCTCGCGGCTCGGGTGTCCGGGTCGGGGGTGTACGAGTGAGCGGCGTTCCGTTGCCCGAGCCCGACCTCCGCTGCATCGCCGCGGCTCTTCGGGCGCGGGCTGACCAATGGGTGTCGCAGCGGGATCGCTCGACACGTCTGGCGGCGCTCTACGACCAGGCCGCGACTCTGGCGGCCACCGGGGCGTCGCTCGCACTGACGGCGACCCCTTCCGGCCCCGGAACACCTTCAGGGGCCGATTTGCCACGGTGGGGGTCGGTGATGAAGGCAGCGACGATCCCAGGCGCCCCGGGAGCGCGGCGGCTACGGCAGCTCGCGGCTGCGGGGCGCCTGGGGGGCTCGTGCCGCATCGACGGCGATGGCGACTGGATGATCGACCTCGAGGCTCTGCGGCACAGGATCGAGGCGAGCGCATGATCGAGCCGCCGACCTCGGGGCGCTGGATGCACCTGCGCGGCACCGTCGCCGAGCTGGGCGCCTGGCATGCCGAGGGCATCGGGTCGAGCGGCCGCGTGGCGGTCCAGCCAGGCGCCTACCGCCTCGGCGCCCCAGCGGTGCCGATCCTGGCCTGCCACGGCCGGCACTCCGCCGATCCGCTCGGCTGGGTGGTTGATCTGTGGGAAGCCGACGGGCACGTCTGGGTCGAGGGCCTGCTCGGCGGCCATCCGTTGTCGGAGGCCTACGCGTTCGACGTTCGCCGTGGGAGCGCCGCAGCCTTGTCGGTCGGTGAGCGCGACCGGCGGGTGAGCCGCGGCCTCGTGCTCTCGTCCACGGTGCGCGAGGTCTCGCTCGTCACGAGCGGGGCCGACACCACCGCCCGCGTGCGCGAGTCGTGGTGGATCGACTTCACCGAGGGCGAGCACGTCGCCCCGGCACAACTGGCGATCGTCGACCGGGTTCGGCGCGCCGTCGAGCGGTTGGAGGCCGCAGCAGCATGAGACACACCAACCGAGCCGGCGCGGCCACGCTGGAGCGCCGCACCCGGTCCCTGGAGCTGCGCGAGGAGGTGCGTGGTTCGAACGGCCGCCAGCGCTGGGCGACGGCGGTGACGTATCGCACCGTCGACTCCTATGGCACCACGTGGTCGCCGGGGGTCTTCCGCAAGGCCCTCGCCGAGCGGATGCCGGTGATCCTCTACGGCCACGACTGGAACTCGATCGACAGCGTGCTCGGCAAGGGCATCGACAGCCGCGAGCGTGACTACGGCGTCGACGTGCTGATGGAGTTCGCCGACCCCAACAAGATCCCCGCAGCGCGCACGGCGATCCACCTGGTCGCCGACAAGATCCTCACCGACGTGTCGGTTGGGTTCATGCGGCTGGCCTGGCGAGATGGCGGCGACCTCACGGCCGCCGAGCACAAACTCGGAGCCAAGGAAGCGATCGACGAGGCGGTCATGGACGAGTTGAGCCTGGTCGTCGTCGGTGCGGTCCCCGGCGCCGCCGTCCGCCGGCGGACGGGTCAGTCGCAGGTCGAGCGGGTGCTCGCCGAGGTCCGCGGCCGTCGTCCCAACACCGTCCCGGACGCACTGCTCGACGACCCGGTCGTGAGCAAGTGGCTCGCCCGAGCCGACGCCGACCGGCTGGGCGACAAACTTCGGATGGCCACCGAGTTGTACGCCAGGGGGCAGCTGTGAGCCGTCGTTGGGACTCGGCGCCCGTGGCGCGCGTGATCGACAACCGCGAACTGCTGCTGAGTGAGGGTGAGCAGCGCGTCCAGCAGGCCGCCCGACAGGCGGATGCACCGCCCCGGTCGAGCCGCGGCAAGCCCCTCAAGCAGATCGTGACGCACGTTCCGAATGACCTGTTGGGCCGTTTCAAGCCGGGGGACGAGATCTTCGAAGTTGACGTCGTCAAGTGGGTTCTCCCAACGCGCTGGGTGCCGATCGATGGTTCTCCACTCGAGGAGGGCGAGCAGGTGCCGACACCCCGGTACGTGCTGGTGAACACCCCCGAAGGGCCCGACACCGTCGCCACGCTGCTCCCTGGCGTAGTGCCGGCCGACTGGGAGGCCGCGGGGCGCCGGGCGGCATCGATGACGACCACGGGCGAGCCCAAGGTCACCACGCTTGCCGGCCGCCGCACTGCCGAGGTCGCGGCCGAGCTTGACGGCTGCGTCGTGCGGGTCGAGGTGACCGTTCCCGCCGATTTCGACGGCATCAACCTGTACTCGCTCGGCTTCCGCCAGCTCGTCAACCGGGCCGCCAGAAGGGCGCTGGTCGCAGCGGAGCGTTCGTCATGAAACGCCCGGACGAAGACCGCATGCGCCGGCGGGTTGAGGACAGCCATGCCGCCAGCATCACCGTCGCCGCTTGGGAGCTGATCGACGCGTCGTTGGCCAAGCTCAGCGAGGCTGCGGCCGCCGGCGACCCGGTCGCTGCGAGAGAGCTCGCCAGGCTGCAGGAGTGGCTTGCCGAGGTGGGGGGCGGCATCGATGCATCGTGACTTTGGGCCGTTCGAGTCGGGTCCCACCCGCGAACCGATCACGTTTTCGTTCCTCGGTGAGACGTTCACCGCCCTGCAATCGCCGACGCTGGGCGACGTGCTGGCGCTCGACGAGGCGCCAGAGGTCACCCGCGAGCAGTTCGAGGCCGGCGGCGACCTCGCGGCCGAGGCGGTCAAGGCGCTCATCGGGTGCATCAGGGGGATGCTCGACTACGCCGACCGCCAAAGGTTCGACGCCTCGCTATACCGCCTACGGGCAAGCGACGGCTATGTCCTCGTGCAGATCGCCGAGTACGTCCTGTCATCCGCACTCGTCGTCGAGCCCGAACCCGAGCCCGAACCCGAACCCGAGCCGAAACCGCGCCCGCCGCGGAAGCGACGGGCGCCCGCCAAGGCCGCCACGTGAAAATCGCGACCGCCTTCGTCGAGATTCGGGTCGACTCACGCCAGGCCCGCGACGAGGCGATCAAGGACGCCCAGGCGATCGGCAAGGGCATGTCGTCCGAGTTGGCCAAGTGGCTCTCGGTAGCCGCCGTCACCGCTGGCTTCGCCAAGATCAAGAACGCCGCGTCGGACCTCGAACAGGCGGTCGGCGGCACCGAGACCGTGTTCCGTCAGGCTGCCGGCACGATCGACGAGTTCGCCAAGAACAGTGTGCGCGCCGTCGGCCTGTCCGAGGCCAGCTTCCGCACGTTGAGCACCCAGGTCGGCGGCCTGCTCGTCAACATGGGCCTCACGCAGGAGGCGGCCGCCGACGCCTCCATCCTGATCAGCAAGATCGGCGCCGACGCCTCGGCCGCGTTCGGCGGCACGGCCAAGGAGGCCGTCGAGGCCTACGGCGCGGCGATCCGCGGCGAGTACAACCCCGCCGAACGGTTCGGCGTCGCGCTGCGCGCCTCGGCCGTCGCGGCCAAGGCCGTCGAGATGGGGCTCGCCGACTCCAAGGCCGCCGTCGACGACCACGCCCGCGCCCAGGCCACGCTCGCGCTGATCACCGAGCAGGCCGCCACCTTCCAGGGCCAGTGGAATCGCGAGCTCGACACCACGGCGTCCAAGGAGCAGATGGCCAAGGAGGCGGCCGTCGACCACGCCGCCACCATCGGCCAAGGGCTGCTCCCGATCTACAACCGTCTGATCGACGTGGTCACCACGCTCGGCGAGGGATTCGCCAAGCTGCCTGCCGGGGCGCAGACCGCGATCGTGGCAATACTCGGCATCGCCGCGGTCTCCGGACCGATCATGAGCGTCGTGCGCTCGCTCGGCGCGATGACGACCGCGTTCACGGCGATGCGCGCAGCGATGGCGGCTCACCCGATCCTGGCGCTCAGCGGCGTGCTGGGCGCCGTCGTCGTAGCGATGGGTGTGTTCGGCAAGGCGACCGACGACGTCAAGGCCTCGGTCGACGATCTCGCCGAGGCGATGCGCAGCGCCCAGGATCCGCTTCAGGGCATGGTCGACGTCGTCGCCCGCCTCGCCAACGACGATGACGCTCTACTCGCCTGGCTCGACGCCACCGGGCTCAGCTTCCTCCAGGTCGCCGAGGCAGCGCTCGCCGGCGAGAACGCGATGGGCACCCTCATCATCGCCGGCAACATGCAGGCCGCCCAGGCCGGCAACCAGGTCGCGTTCAATGACGCATTGCAGCAGTCGCTGCTCGACCTCGTGCCAACCGCCGCCGCAGCCCAGCAGAAGTACGAAGCCATGTCCCGCGCCGCCGGCGAGGTAGCTGACGCCACCGACGACTCGGCTGACGCCGTCGACGGCGCCGTTACCGCCCTCGGTCGCGCATCGGCCGAGGAACGTCGCTACGCCAAGTTCCTGCTCGACCGCGCCGCCAACGCCCGCGCCTCGGCCGACGCCACGGAGGCCGACCGGGCCGCGCTCGAGTCACTCCGCAACGCCCTGCGGGCCGGTGCCGACGCCGTGTTCGCGCTCCACGACGCCGAGGACGCGCTCGTCGACCAGGTCGCCGAGTCGACTCGGATCCTGGCCGACAACGGCACCGGGCTCCGTGAGGCGCGCCAGGCGATGGACTCCGTCGCCGAGACCGCTGACCGCCTCGCCGCCGCCCAGGTCGAGGTCGCCCGACAGGCCGCCGCAGCAACCGACGCCACCCTCTCCGACACAGAGGCCCACGCCCTGCACAACCAAGGTCTGCTCGACCAGGTCGGCACGCTCGAGGGCCCGCTACGCGACGCCCTCATCAACCACATCGCCACGCTCAACGGGATCCCCGACGAGCGCCGCGCCGAGTTGACCCTTGCCCTGTCGGACGACTCACTCAGTCCCGAAGAGGCCGAGCGGCTCGGCATCGACATCGTGACCGGTGTCGCCGCCGGAATCGATCAGGGAGCCTCGCTCGTCGGACAACGCCTGGTGAGTGCGACCAGAGGCGCGGTGAGAGCGGCACGCGAGGCGATGCAAATCGCCTCGCCGTCGATCGAGGGCAGCGTCGCCTTCGCCCCAGCACGCCTCCACAACGTCGCTGAGCTGCTCGGGGATGCCGTCGACTTGGCGAACCTCGATGAGCACCTCGCCGAGATCGTCGACCGCGAAGCCGAGCAGCTCGCTGGGGCGCGGCCATGAGCTTGCTGTCGTTCAACTTCGGCCCCGACGAGGTAACGATCGTGAGCGACGGCATCAACGTCGCCGGCATGACCCCGCATCACTTCGGATCGAAGGCCATCCCCATCCCACACCTCGGCATCGTGGTCGCCGGCATCGGCGTCACCCGCCTCGTCGCCGACTGGGCGGCCCTCGTCGCGTTTCACTCGATCGCCGACAACCTCGACGACCTCGCCGCCGTCGCCGAAGCGTGGCTGCCCGGCCGCGACCGATACGTCAACCCGCACCCTGGGGACTGCTTCTACGGCGGTCACACGGTGATCTACCACTTCGGCCCGGACGTCGACGGCCGCTACGTCTGTGACGAGTTCGACCGAGGGACCGGCTTCCGGCGGATTCGACGCGACCCTGGGTTCTGGTGCCGGCCGATGCCCGAGGACGGGCTCGTCGAGGCCCCAGCGACGCTTGTCGAGTGGATTGCCCTCGCTCAGGACCTCAAGATTGAGCATGCGACCACCGAGCCACCGATCTTGATCGGCGGCCGCCTCTCGCTGGTCACGATGTCCAAGATCGAGGGCGGCTACTCGTGGATCCAGGTCATCCCATCGCTGCACAAGTTCTCCGACGCCGACGAGATGCAGGCGGGGATGCGAGCTCGGGCGATCGAGGCCGAGATGCTCAGGCGGGCGACAGGCCCGTGATGTCGATGCCCTCGGCATCGGCGTCGATGTCCACGAACATAGCTCGCTCGTACCACCTGGCGGCCTCGTCCTGGCGGCCCGCCGCGGCGGCGCGGTGTCCGAAGCGAATCAGCTCGGCGACCAGCTCGGCGAGCTCAGCCGGGCTCGCTGGCTCCTCTGGCTCGTAGCCGCCTGTACAGCCCCACCAGTCGTCGTCCCAGACCTCGTGAGGCAACCATCCCATCCGCACCGCCCAGCGATCGGCCTGCCAAGCGCTGATCGGCCGGCACAGCACCGCTGGGTTGACCTCGAGCACGCGGGCGAGCCCGCGCACCCCGAGTCGCGACACCGCCACCAGCGGGGCGGGGTCGAGACGATCGGGGCGCACGGGCCCAGTATCCGCGGCTGTCAACTCGCCCGCTTCGACCGCGGCGCCGGCGTGAGGGGCGGTGCGAGCAGGACCGCCAGCTTGCGCAGGCCCGCCTGGTCGGAGATCGTGCGGGGATGGCCCTGGTCGACGGCGGCCTGGACGAGGCGCTCCACGTCGGCCGGGGTGGGTACGTAGGGCAGGCTCTTGGGCTTGTCGGTGGTCATGGCATCCACTCTGGCCAGATCGTCGCCGGGTGCTCGCCGAGGGCGATCGCCACCCGGTCCGCGGTGTTCTCGTCGACGCCGCCGGCTCTGATCCAGCCGTGGATCATGGCCCGGCTCACCCCCACAATCCGAGCGAGGCCCGACACACCGTTCTTGGCGATCACCTCGTCGAGCGAATACCTGGGGCCGCTGTACGGCTGCGGACCGCCGCGACGACGCCTTGCCGGCTCTCGCGGCACCTTGCCGAGGACCACGTTCCGCACCGACCGCCGCGACGGCGGGTTGTCGTCGGTGCTGGCGGCGATCGCCTCCTCGACAACGTCGCGATGCTCGGCCATGTTGCGGAAGTCGGAGCGATCGTCGCGAGGGATGGGGTTCGGATCGGTCGCGCCCGATCCGTTCCGACTATTGCCACCGTTGGGGATGGCCGGCCCGAGCAGCTCCCCGATCCGAACCTCCAGCCGACGCTCGACCTCGGCCAGCCGACGTTCGAGCACGCTCACACGATGCGTCAGTGCGGCGTTCTCGACATCGATGGCCGCGCACCGCCGAGCCTCGACCGCCGCCGCCAGGGTGAGTGCCGAGCCCGAGCGGCACACGCCATCGACCCGCAACCGCCAGCGGTAGCGGCCCGACGGCAGGCGGTCGATCCCGGGTTCGCCGGCGATCACGAGCCGGCCGGCGACCACTCGCCGGCGATGTAGCGATCGAGCACGACCGGCGACCAGCGCCAGAGCTTGGGGTGCAGGGTGGCGTCGATCGGTGCGGGGAACTTCCCCTGCCGCGCCAGCTGGCGAATCAGCTCGGGCCGGTAGCCGGTCAGCTCCCCGACCTGGGCATCGGTGAGGAGGGCTCGGGGCACCCATGCCGCCGGCATCAGCGGCCCCCGTCCAACCGCTCGGCCACCCGAGTGCCCGCAGCGCGGTTGTCGGCCCGCCAGGCGGCGTGCGCAGCGACACGTGCCTCCCAGCCGGCCGCATCGACCTTGAGCGCGTCGAGCACCCGGTCGAGCGGGAAGCCGAGCGCCAGGAAGCTCAACGCCCGCCCGGTCACCCGGTGCTGCGCCGACTTCGCGTGCAGCTCGTCGAGCAGCAGGTCGCACCACACGGCGGCGAGCAGCTCAGAGTCAAGCGCGACCATCACGCAGCCCACCCGTCGACGTCGTGGCCACCCTCGCGGCGGTCAAGCTCGGCCTCGAGCTCGGCGACCTGGCTCCGCATCCGCTCAACCTCGGCGGTCATGGCCCTGATCTGCTCGAGCACGGACCGCCAGTCGTCGGGCACCCGCGACGAAGCCGGGACCGCGGCCGCAGCGATCCGTCGCAGGGCGCCGGTGCACACGGAGCACAGACGGCCGTCGTCCGGGTCGGCGATCCTGGTAGCGCCGGACGCCCAACGGCCGCACGCCGTTCGCGCCGCGCCGGCCAGGTCGAGTTGCAGCGCATGCACGATCGGTTCGGCGCCGTCGGGAAGGTGGTACCGGTGTGTGACCAGCACGACGCTGGTGGGCCAGGTGATCGGTAGGTTGGGCATGTCTCGAACCTCCTGTGTTCGTGACGTAGGGCCCGGGTGGTTGCAGCCGCCCGGGCCCGCTTGGTTGTTGGGGATCTTGCTCGGGGGGTGTGACGAGGTTGGCTGCATTCCGCGGCGCATCCCGCGAACGCCCCCGGGTTCAGTCGGGTGAGGGCGGGTGAACGTGCCGACGCCACTGTCGTCACCGCAGGTAGACCGGGTTGCGTCGGGTGCCACCGGGTCAGGACGGGTGAACGATCCAACACTGGGGGACTGGGGGTCGGAGGTTCGAATCCTCTCGTCCCGACGGAATGGAGAGGGCAGCCCTGCCAACGCAGGGTTGCCCTCTGTGCGTTCCGGGGCGCGCGCTACGGTGCCGGAGCATGTGCGGCCGGTTCGCCTCGGCGACACCACCGGAACGGATCGCCGCCTACTTCGGGGCGAGCGTCGACGTCGACACGCTCGGCGAGAACTACAACGTCGCGCCCACCAACGACATCTACGCGGTCGTCGCCACTCCCGACACATCGGACACTCCGGCGCGCTCGCTCCAGGCGTTCCAGTGGGGGCTCGTGCCGGTGTGGGCGAAGGATCGCAAGGTCGGCCAGAAGATGATCAACGCCCGCTCGGAGACGATCGCCGAAAAGGCCGCCTTCAAGGGCGTGTTCCGCAAGCACCGGTGCATCATCCCGATGGACGGTTTCTACGAGTGGCGCGCCGGCGACCCTGACGGGCCGGTCGGCAAGTCGGGCAAGCCGCTCAAGCAGCCGTTCTTCATCCACCGGGCCGACGGCGACCCGCTCGCGGTCGCCGGATTGTGGTCGGCGTGGCGGCCGCGGTCGGGCGACGCCGATGCCGACCGGGCCGAGCCCTGGCTGCACACGGCGACGGTGGTGACCACGTCGGCGAACGCCACGATGGCCCCGGTCCACGACCGGATGCCGGTGCTGCTGCCGAAGGCAATGTGGGACCTGTGGCTCGACCCGACCAACCACAACATCGACGTACTGTCGAAGCTGCTCGTACCCGCCCCCGAGCACGTGTTGACGATGCACCCGGTGTCGACCGACGTCAACAACGTGCGCAACAAGGGCGCCCACCTGATCGATCCGGTGTAGCTCGGTCGGCTGCTCGGGTCTCGGTGGTTCGACAGGCTCAACCACCTGGTGGGTGAGTACGGTCGGCGCTGATGAGCGACGCGTTCGAACATGGGCAGGTCGATGCCAACGGCATCTCGGTACACACGGTGTCGGTCGGGGAGGGGCCACTCGTGTTGTTCTGCCACGGCTTCCCCGAGTCGTGGTACTCGTGGCGGCACCAGCTTCCCGCGGTGGCCGAGGCCGGCTACCGGGCGGTGGCGATCGACATGCGCGGCTACGGGCAGACCAGCGCGCCGGCCGACATCGGCGCTTACACCGTGGGGCACCTCGTCGCCGACGTCGTCGGTGTCGTTGCTGCACTCGGGGAACGCACGGCGGTGATCGTCGGTCACGACTGGGGTGCCCCGGTGGCCTGGTACGCGGCGTTGCTGCGGCCCGACATCTTCCGGGCCGTCGTGGCGATGAGCGTGCCCTACATCCCGCCACTGAGCGGGCTGCCGGAAGGGCTCACCGTCAACGACATCGTGCGCGCCAACGCCGCCGGCCGCGAGTACTACCGCCTGTACTTCCAGGAACCCGGCGTTGCCGAGGCCGAACTGGAAGCCGACGTCGACCGCTCGCTGCGCAGCTTCCTGTACTCGAACTCGGGCGACCTGGTCGCCGACGGGCTGGCCACCGAGCTGTCCGACGGGCACTTCCCGGCAGGCGAGCGCCTGATCGACCAGCTCGTTGTGCCCGAGCGGCTGCCGGCCTGGCTGAGCGAGGACGACCTGGCGTTCTACGTCGGCGAATTCACGCGCACCGGGTTCCGGGGCGGCCTCAACTGGTACCGGAACATCAACGCCTTGCCGACCGTGCTGGCACCGTTCGTGGGCCGCACGATCGACCAGCCGGCGCTGTACCTGGCGGGCGAACTCGACATGATCGCCGGCAACACGCCCGAGGCGCTGGCGGCCTTGCCGTCACAGGTGCCGGGGCTGCGCGACCTGGTGGTGTACCCGGGCGCTGGGCACTGGCTCCAGCAGGAACGCCCGGCCGAGGTGAGCGCCGCGCTGGTGGGGTTCCTGCGTTCGTTGGGGTGATGTGCGCGGCGGTGGTTTCGACAGGCTCAACCACCTTGGGGTTTCGACAGGCTCAACCACCTTGGGTGTTTGGGGGCGTTGGTCAGTCGATGAGGGCTTGGTTGACGAGTTGGCGGAGCTGGGGGCGAATGGGGAGCGCGCTCGACGGCACGAGTTGGGTGAGGAACACGACCGAGATCTGCTCGGTCGGGTCGTTCCAGAAGAACGTGCTCGCCGCACCGCCCCACGAGTAGTCGCCCGCCGACGACAACGTCTTGTTGCCCGCCGGGTCGAGCAGCACCGAGAACCCGAGCCCGAAACCCACCCCGTCGAACGTGGTCTCGGCGAACAGCGGCCGCCCGAACGCTTCGAGGTCGGCGTTGCCGGGCAGGTGGTTGCGGGTCATGTAGTCGACCGTGCGCGAACCGAGCAACCCGTCGCCACGGCGCAGCAGCATCGATGCGAACTCGAGATAGTCGGAGGCGGTACCCCACAAGCCGCCACCACCCGACAGCCACGGCATGCCGTCGGGGCTGTTGAGGTCGATCGGGCTGGCATGAGCCAACCCGTCGGGCCCGGCCAACCACAACCCGGTGCACCGGTCGCGGACGGCTTCGGGCACCCGGAACCAGGTCTCGTGCACGCCGAGCGGCTCGAAGATGCGGGTGCGGAAGAACTCGTCGAGCGGCATGCCCGACACCACCTCGACCACCCGGCCGAGCACGTCGGTCGAGTAACCGTAGAGCCACTCCGACCCGGGCTGGAAGGCGAGCGGCAGACCGGCCCAAGCGTCGCAGCAGCCGGCGAGGTCGAGGCCGGCCGGCGAGCCCCACTCGAACCCGGCGTTGCGATACAGGGCGTCGGTGACGTGCTGATGATGAAACCCGTAGGTGAGACCCGAGGTGTGCGTCAGCAGGTGCCAGATCCGCAGCGGCTCGACCACCGGGTCGGTAAGCGGCTTCTGGGTACTGCCCTCGCGATACACCCGGGCCTCGGCGAACGACGGGATGAAACGACTGACCGGATCCTTCAGTTCGAACGCGCCCTCCTCGTACAGCATCATCGCCGCCACCGACGTGATCGGCTTGGTCATCGAGAACAGACGCACGATCGGGTCGTCGCCCCAGGCCACCGCACGCTCGGCATCGCGCCAGCCGGCCGACGCGGCGTGCACCAGCTCGCCGTGACGGGCGACGAGCACCTGGAAGCCGGGCAGCTGCCCAGCGTCGACGTAACGCCGGAAGTGCGCGTCGAGCCGCGCCAGGCGGGCGGGGTCGAAGCCGTGCTGGGCAGGGTCGCCGGTGGGCAGCGTCATGGCAGCGCCTTCCGAATCAGCTCCGCGGCCGCGGCGAGTTCGTCGCTGCTGACGCTGTCGGCCGCATTGGCGAACGACAGCTCCGACATGTCGTTGGTGGGCACCACGTGGATGTGCGTGTGGGGTACCTCGTAGCCGGCGATGATCAGGCCGACCCGGGCAGGGGAGAAGGCCTGCTGCTGGGCGATCGCGATCGTGCGCGCCACGTCGAACAGGTGCGCGCTGAGGTCGGGCGACAGGTCGACCCAATGGTCGACCTCGTCGATCGGCACCACCAAGGTGTGGCCTGGGGCCATCGGGTTGATCGAGAGGAAGGCCACACACCGGTCGTCACGCCACACGAACGTGCCCGGGATGTCACCCTCGATGATCCTCGTGAAGATCGTCGCCATGGCCGGTCATGCTGACATAAGGGCGAAGGCTTGCCGAAGCCCGACCACATGCGATAGTGGCGCCATGGCCGACGAAGACGGTGAGGTCGACACGATCTGGACCGTTCCGAACCTGTTCACGCTGCTGCGCCTGCTGTGCCTGCCGCTGTTCCTGTGGGTGCTGTTCGGACTCGAATCGCGCCAAGCGGCGGCCTGGTTGCTCGGCGCGCTCGGCGCCACCGACTGGGTCGACGGCTATCTCGCCCGGCGGCTGGGCCAAACCAGCGAGTTCGGCAAGAAGTTCGACCCCACCGTCGACCGCCTGCTGTTCGTGGTGGCGATCGTGGCGATCATCGCCGACGGCTCGATTCCGGTGTGGTTCGCGGTCGCCGTGCTCGCCCGCGAAGTCGTCGTCGGGGCCACCGTTGCGATCGCGACCGTGGCGTTCGGGATGCAGCGCTTCGACGTTACGTACTGGGGCAAGTTGGCGACGTTCCTCCTGATGTTCGCAGTACCCGGGTTCCTGATGGGCCACAGCTCGATCCCCGGTGCCGACGGGTTCACGGTGGCGTCGTGGATCCTCGGCATCCCCGGGCTGATCCTCAGCTACTACACCGCGGCCACCTACGTGCCCTTGATCCGCGACGGGATCCGGGCCGGGCGCGCGACCTGACTACGCTGCACCATCGTGAACGTTCCCCCAGAGCTGCACTATTCGAACGAACACGAGTGGGCTCAGGCCCTCGACGGAACGTCGAGAGTTCGGATCGGCATCACCGACTTCGCCCAGGACTCGCTCGGCGACGTCGTGTTCGTCGACCTGCCCGCCGCCGGCACCAGTGTCAACGTCGGCGAAGCGCTGGGGGTGCTGGAATCGACCAAGTCGGTGTCCGACCTGTACGCCCCGGTCGCTGGCACCGTCGCCGCCGTGAACGAGACCCTTGCCGACAACCCTCAACTGTTGAACGAGGATCCGTACGGCGAGGGGTGGCTGATCGAGATCGAACTCGGTGACGGGGCCACGCTCGCCGACGCAGGCCTGCTCGACGCCGAGGCGTACCGAGCACTGACCGAAGGTTGAGGTTGACGGTGGGGTACATCTTCTGCAACAGCTGCGGCCATCGCAACCCGCCCGACAGCGTGTTCTGCTCGTCGTGCGGGTCGCCGCTCGACGTGCTCGATGACCGCACCATCACGCTCACCGCGGTCGACCCACTGCAGGACGCGCCCGGCCCCGACGACGACGTGGTCGTGCCGCTCGGCGAGATCCGTAAGGGCGTCGGCGTGCTGATCGTGCGGGCCGGACCGCAGGCCGGCGCGCGCTTCGAACTCACGTCCGACCTGACGCGGCTGGGGCGCCACCCCGACAGCGAGATCAGCCTCGACGACATCACCGTGTCGCGACGTCACGCCGACGTGCAGCGCCTCGCCGAGGGATACTTCGTCGCCGACTCGGGCTCGCTCAACGGCACCTACGTCAACCAGGAACGGGTCGAGCGGGCGCAGCTGCGCCACGGCGACGAGGTCCAGATCGGCAAGTTCCGGCTCGTGTTCTTCGAGCGCGCCGATGGCTGACCCGCCGGTCTGCGAGAGGGCCGACGGAGCCCACCGTGAGTGACGCCGGGGGAGCGGGCGAGGGGTACCTCTCGATCGGCGAGGTGCTCGGCATCTTGCTCGAAGAGTTCCCCGACGTCACGATCTCGAAGATCCGGTTCCTCGAAAGCCAGGGCCTGATCAACCCCGAGCGCACACCGTCGGGCTACCGCAAGTTCTACGAGCCCGACGTCGAGTTGCTGCGGGTGATCCTCAACGAGCAGAAGCAGAATTACCTGCCGCTGCGGGTCATCAAGGATCGTCTCGAGACCGGCGAGATCGTCGACCCCACCGGTGAGCATCATCGTCACAACGGCGCGCCCACCCGGGCGGGAGCACGCCCGTCCGTGTTCGACGACCTGGCCGGCATCTTCAACGACGACGACGACCGCCACCACGACGACGAGCACCGTGCCGACGGCACCCTGGTCGACCCGACCGACCCGACCGACGACGTCACGCTCGGCGACGTGCCCGCCGAGAGCCGGGCCGGGCACCCCGCCGCCCGCCACCAGGCCCCTTCGGCACCCGCTCGCTCCGCCCGGCCCGACCCCACCCCGGCCCCGCCCCAGTTGCTGCCCGGTGTGTTGCTCGACCGTCGCGAGCTGTGCGCGATGGTCGCCGCCACCGAGGCCGAACTCGACGAGCTCGAATCGTTCGGTGTGCTCGGCCCGGGGGAGCAGGGGTTGTACGACGACGACGCGGTCGCGGTCCTCCGCCCGGCGGTCGAGTTCCTGCGGGCCGGCGTCGACGGGCGCCACCTGCGCACGTTCCGGTCGTCGGCCGACCGCGAGGCGTCGCTGTACGAGCAACTGGTCACGCCGCGGTATCGCCAGCGCAACCCCGAAGCGCGAGCCGAAGCACTGATCGAACTCAAGCGCTTGGCGCGCCTCGGCGGCGCACTCCACGCCGCCCTCACGCGGCAGGCGCTACGCAAACACTTCGAGTCGTAGCGGGGGTAGTGTCGGCCCATGAGGCCGATGGAGTTGGTGGGCGTGCGTGTGGAGATTCCAGCCAACACGCCGATGGTGCTCCTCCAGGAGCAAGAGGGCGAGCAGCGCCTGTTGCCGATCTACATCGGCACCCCCGAGGCCGCCGCGATCCACTACGCGCTCGAGGGCACCGAACCGCCCCGCCCGCTGACGCACGACCTGTTCGTCAACGTCCTCACCCAGCTCGGGGCCACGCTCGATCACGTGGTGGTCACCGAGGTGCGCGAGCACACCTACTACGCCGAACTGCACCTCAAGCTGGGCCCGACCGACCACGTCGTGTCGAGCCGTCCCTCCGACGCGATCGCGCTCGCCGTGCGCAGCGGCGCCACGCTCTACGCGGCCGACGAACTGCTCGACGAGGTCGGCCAGACACCTGAACCCGCCGACGAGTCGTCGGAAGAGATCATCGACGAGTTCAAAGACTTCATCGAGCACGTCTCGCCCGAAGACTTCGCCTGAAGCTTCAGCCCAACACCGGGCCTTGGCAACTCTCAAGTTGTGGTTGACGGCGCGCGCCTGCTCGCGTAGGGTGACACGCCTGTAGTTACGTCGGTGTTGGGCAGTACGGAACGGAGACACTTGTGGCACTCGGATTCAGCGGCTCGCAAGCCGCCAAGGTGGTGGGCATCACCTACCGCCAACTCGACTACTGGGCGCGCACCGACCTGATCCGGCCGTCACTCAGCGATGCCAGCGGCAGCGGCAGCCGGCGGCGGTACAGCTACAAAGATCTGCTCGAACTGCGGGTCATCAAGACCCTGCTTGACGCCGGCTTCAAGCTCGAATCCGTCCGCGACGTGTTCGAGTACATGCGCGAACACGTCGGCACCGAGATCGCCTCGGCGCACCTCGTCATCAGCGGCAACTCGGTGGTGCTCGCCGCCGACGACGGCGAACTGATCGACGTGCTCAAGAAGGGCCAGGGCGTGCTCAGCAACGTGCTCTCGCTGTCCACCGTCAAGGACGAGATCGACGCCCAGATCGACGAGTCCGACCTCACCGACGACCCCCCCGTCGTCGAACTCCCACGCGCCGCCGCCCACTAGCGTGGGTCCACCGATCTGACGGCTCGTTCCTCACCGTCATCCCGGTGAATCCACGCTTCTAACGTTTTGCGTTCAAGCGCCACGCAGGCTGGGCTTCACTGGCGGCGCACCAAACCACGAGCGTTCTCATCCGCCGTGAGCAGGGTGAATGCCGATCCGCAATGTCAGCGACTGGTGGGTCGAGGGCTAGTTTCAGTGGGCGATGGAGTATTCGCCGCTCGACGCTGTCCACCGTGCGCTCGGGGCCAAGATGGTCCCGTTCGGTGGGTGGGACATGCCCCTGGAGTACACCGGCACGCTCGCCGAACACACCGCCTGCCGAACCGACGCGGTCGTGTTCGACGTGTCGCACCTGGGCACCGTGCGCCTCACCGGCAGCGACGCGTTCGACCGGCTCCAGGGCGTGCTGACCAACGACCTCGCCAAGATCGAGCCCGGACGTGCCCAGTACACGCATCTGTGCGACGACTCCGACGGGTCGGTGCTCGACGACATCATCGTGTGGTGGCACGCCGACGGCACGACGTTCGACGTGATGCCCAACGCCTCCAACACCGATGGCGTGCGCGCCGCGATCGGTGGCGACGAGATCACCCACGACCGTGCGGTGCTCGCAGTGCAGGGGCCAGAGGCCAAGGCGCGCCTCGCCGAGGTGTTTCCCGAGGCGGCAGCGGTCGGGCGCTTCCGGGTGGCCACCTGCGACTGGCACGGCGTGACGTGTGTGGTGGCCGGTACCGGCTACACCGGCGAGCCCGGCGTCGAGATTGCGATCCCTGCGGGCTCGGATGCCGCGGAGCGGCTGTGGTCGGCCGTCACCGAGCAAGCCGGCATCGCACCAGCCGGCCTGGGCGCCCGCGACACGCTACGCCTCGAAGCCGGCCTGCCACTCCATGGCCACGAACTCGGCGCTGGCATCACCAGCCTGCAAGCCGACCTGGCGTGGGTGGTGGCGTTCGACAAGCCGTCGTTCCGGGGCCGCCTGGCGTTGCTCGCCGAACGCGAGGCCGGGCCGTCGCGCAAGCTCCGGGGTATTGCCACCGAGGGCCGCCGCCCACCTCGCGCCGAGTCGGCGGTGCTGATCGACGGCGAGGTGGCCGGGGCGGTCACCTCGGGCAACTTCTCACCGATGCTGGGACACGGCATCGCGCTCGCGTTCCTGCCGCCCGACGTCGCCGACGGCACCGCCGTCGAGGTCGAGGTGCGCGGCGGGCGGCTCACCGGCCAGGTGGTCGCCACGCCGTTCGTCCGCTCCGGTGGTTGAGCTGGACCCTCTGGTGGTTGAGCCTGTCGAAACCACCCGCTTCGTCTGCCCCGGTGATTTCGACAGGCTCAATCACCTTGGGGGCTTCTTGGCCGGACTCTTCTTCGCGGCGGGCTTCTTGGCGGCTGCCTGCTTGGCGGCTTTGGCCGTACCCGCCGGAGGAATCGGCTCGGCGGGCTTGGTGCCGAACCCAGGGATGCGCAGGCCGCCTGCCAACCCCGTCAGCGGGGCCAGCCGCGTCAGCACCTCACCGAGCTGGCTCGGCAGGCTCGTGAACGCCGGCGACGACAACGTGTCGACGATCCGGTCGAGGTTCGGGGCGGCCCTGCGCACCGGGGCCTCGAGCGCCCGGGTGATCGAATCGGCGGCGTCGATCGTGCGGGTGAGCTGAGGGATCATCGCCCGCACGGGCTCCTCGACCTCGGCGAGCAGCGCGTTCACCCGGCCGGCCGCCTCGTTGAGGTTGTCCATCGTGCGGTTCATGTTCTCGACCGCACGGATCAGTTCGTCGATGCCGTGGCGGAACTGGTCGGCGGCACGGATGCCGCTCGCGATCGGCGCCGCGAGCAGGTTGACGATGTCGGCGAACGCGTCGTTGGTAGGGCCAGCCATCGCGCCAGGTTAGGGCGGTGGCGGCGCCACGGGCGCTGGCTCGGGCTCGGACGTCGTGGTGGTCGTGGTGGTCGTGGTCGTCGACGACGTGGTCGTGGTCGTGGTCGGCGGCACCGTCGTCGTCGTGGTCGTCGTGGTGGTGGTCGTGGGCACGACGCTCGTGGTAGTCGTGGTCGTGGTTGTCGACGACGTGGTCGTGGTCGTCGACGTGGTCGGCACGACGGTCGTCGAGGTCGTGGAGGTGGACGGCACCGGGGTCGTCGGCGTCGTCGGCGTGGTTTCGGCCACGGTGGTCGTGGTGGTGATCGGCGGCGGCTCGGGCGGTGTCGGACGGGGCGTGGCCACGAACGGCCGGGCGAAGACGACGGGCCGGTACCGCCATGGGTGCGGGAACGCGTCCCGGGTCATGTCGCGAGCGTTGTTCGAGACCGCGATCTGCACCGCACCGAACCCGTCACGCCACGGCAGCACGTGGGCGTGGTACGTGTTCATCAGCGCGTCACCGCGGCGCGGTACCAGCGGTGCCAGGTCGACCGGGTACCAGGGGCCCCAGGGGTGCTCGGCGACGTCGATCAGGAAGTTGGTTCCCCAGTACCCGTCGATCGCGGTCGCCGACACCCACTGACCGTCGATGAGGCGCGGCTGCATCGGGTTCTCGATGTTGAAGCGGTCGACGATCGGCGCTGCGTCCTCCGGGTGTGACGACCACCCGTCGGCGGTGCGATAGTCGGGTCGGGCATCGAACTGGAAGCGCGGCACCCGGGCGAGCCAGATCTTGCTGCCCGAGTGGGGCACGTTCCAGAACCCGCCCTCGCGGGTGAGGTTCTGTTCGAACGTGTTGCCGAACAGGTACGTCCACGATCCGTCGGAGTCGACCGCGTAGCCGTAGATCGGTGCCACACCGTCGTTGTGTGCAGGGCGGAAGTCCTGGCGTTCGAGCGTGTCGGCGTCGTAGGTGGCCAGCCACGTCCGCACCGGGTGCCAGCCGAGGCCGTCCGGCGGCGTCGGGTCGACCGGGTCCTTCTCCATCTCGGCCCAGAACACCCATGCGGTCGTGCCGTCGGAGTCGCCGCCCATCGGCCAGAACCACTTGCGCAACGGGTGCCCGAGCCCGTCGCCGGGTTCGAACTCGTCGGGAGCGTCGGCCGTGCCAGCGTGCAGCAGCGTGAAGCACCGTCCGTCCTGGAGCAGCGCCGCGTTGTGCACGAAGCTCGCCTGGTCGAGACGCGTGGCGGCGCCGCTGTGGTCGACGAACGTGTCCTGGAACAGCCACAGGTGGCGCCCCCCACCGAGCGGGATGATGTGCTGGTAGTCCCAGCCCAGCACCGGCCCCACCCGAGCGGCGAAGAACGCGTCGAGGCCGCTGGCGTTGAGGTTGGTGGCGCAACCGACCTCGGTGGCGAGGCCGCCCGGCGTACGCCGGGTCGACTCCGCCCACGGCGGCGGCTCCACCGGAGGTTGTGGCGGCTCGGCCGGCTGCTTGGGCGGGATCGAGCGCGACACCACACCGCTCGCGTCGACGTCGTCCGTGTCGTACTCGTCGTCGAGGTCGACCGTCGTCGGTGGCGATGTGGTGGTGGACGGGCGGGTCGACGTGGTGGTGATGTCGATGCCGACACCGCTCGGCACGCTGATCGTCGTCGTCGGGGCCGTAGCGAGGCTGGACGCTCCACCACCGGTGGTGTCAGGGTCGGCAGTGGCCAGCGAGCCGTCGCCCCCGCGGCTCAAGGCGATGATCAGCACGACGGCGACCAGCCCAGCGCCCGCGCCCGTAGCGAGCGCCCACCGGGGGGCGCGCCGAACGAGCTCGAGCCACTTCACGGCTGCAACGGTACTGACCGACCACGCTCCGTGCAGGTCAGGTGCCGGTCAGTACCTGGATCAATCGATCGCGGTACCGGCCGCGCGTTCGGCCGCCTCCAGCGTCTGCAGAATCAAGGTGTTGATCGTCATCGGCCCGACACCGCCGGGAACCGGTGTGAACGCGTGCGAGCGCGGTGCCGCGGCATCGAGATCGACATCGCCGACCCGCTCTGCCGGGTGGAACCCGGCGTCGACGATGACCGCGCCGTCCTTGACCCAGTCGCCGGCCACAAATCGTGGCCGGCCGACGGCCGCGACGACCAGGTCGGCCTGGCGTACGAGCGCGGGCAGGTCGCCGGTGCGGCTGTGGCACACGGTGACGGTGCAGTCGGCGTTCAGCAGCATCAGCGCCATCGGCTTGCCGAGAATGGGGGAGCGGCCGATCACCACCGCGTGCATCCCGCGCAGCCCGATGTCGTAGTGGGCCAGCAGGCGCATGATGCCGGCCGGTGTGGCGCTGCCGTAGGCCGGCTCGCCCATCGCCATCAGTCCGAACCCTTGGGTGGTCACGCCGTCGACGTCCTTGGTGACGGCGATGCGATCGAACGCAGCGCGCTCGTCGATCTGGTGCGGCACCGGGTGCTGGAGCAGGATCCCGTGCACGTCAGGGTCGGCGTTCAGTTCGTCGATCTTGGCCAGGAGTTCGGCCGTCGTGGTTGCCTCGGGCAGCACCACCGCCAGCGAGTCCATACCTACCCTCCGGCAGGCGTTGCCTTTCATCTTCACGTACGTCGCTGAAGCTGGGTCGTCGCCGACCAGGATCGTGGCCAAGATGGGCGTCCGCCCGGTGCGCCCCACCAGTGCGCCTACCCGCCCGGCGATGTCGGCTTCTGCCGCCTTCGCTACCGCTGACCCGTCAAGCACCAAAGGACTCGTCACGTACGAGCACCCTACGCGACCGCGCCGCGTTTAGCCGCCAGGAAGCTCGGGTACGCGGGTGGCATGAACACAACACGACACCCCTCCCCATGAACACAACACGACACCCCTCCCGTCGAGTCGCGGCCGCAGTCGCCGCCGGAACGCTGTTGTTCACCGGTGGCCTGGCCGCCTGTAGCGACGACGACGGCGACCCGAACGACATCGACAACCCGGTCGACGGCGTCGACGACATGATCGACGACAACTTCGACGACGACCTCAACGACGACCTCACCCCCTGAGCCGGCCCACCCCGGGTCAGCGGGGGGTGGCGAAGGCCTCGAGGGCGTCGCAGGTGCACGCCAGGTTGCGGTCGCCGTAGGCACCGTCGATGCGGCTGACGGGCGGCCAGTACTTGGTGTCGCGGAGGCCCTCGACGGGGTAGGCGGCGTGCTCCTGGCTGTACGGCTGCTCCCACTTGCCGAGTAGGTCGGCGGCCGGGTGCGGGGCGTTGCGGAGCGCGCTCGACTCGATCGGCACGATGCCGGCGGCGATGTCGTCGATCTCCGAGCGGATCGCCAGCATCGCCTCGCAGAACCGATCGAGTTCGTCGAGTGACTCGCTCTCGGTGGGCTCGATCATCAGCGTGCCCGCCACGGGGAAGCTCATCGTGGGCGCGTGGAAGCCGTAGTCGATCAGCCGCTTGGCGATGTCGTCCACCGTCACGCCGGTGTCGCGGGTGATGCCGCGGATGTCGATGATGCACTCGTGGGCGACGCGCCCGCTGGTGCCGGTGTACAGCACCGGGAACGCGGGGGAAAGGCGGCCGGTGACGTAGTTCGCCGCCAAGATCGCCGTCTCGGTGGCCCGCGTGAGGCCGTCGGCGCCCATCAACTGGACGTACACCCACGGAATCGGCAAGATGCCGGCCGAGCCGTACTTGGCGGCCGACACCGGGCCGACCGGGGTGCTGCCAGGCGCGGCGAGCGGGTCGCCGGGCAGGAACGGCACCAGGTGCTCGCGCACCCCGACCGGGCCGACCCCCGGGCCGCCGCCGCCGTGCGGGATGCAAAACGTCTTGTGCAGGTTGAGGTGGCTCACGTCGGACCCGAACTCGCCGGGCTGGGCCAGCCCGACCAGCGCGTTCAGGTTGGCGCCGTCGACGTACACCTGGCCACCACCCGCATGCACCATCTGGCACAGGTCGCGGATGCCTTCCTCGAACACGCCGTGGGTCGACGGGTAGGTGACCATGATCGCGGCCAGCCGCTCGCCGACCTCGGTTCCATTCACCCGGGCGATCGCATCGGCCAGGTCGGCCAGGTCGACGTTGCCCCGGTCGTCGCACTTGACGACCACGACCTCGAGGCCGGCCATCACCGCGCTGGCGGCATTCGTGCCGTGCGCCGACGAGGGGATCAGGCACACGGTGCGCTGCTCGTCGCCTCGGCTGCGATGGTAGGCACGGATGGCCAGCAGGCCGGCCAGCTCGCCTTGGCTACCGGCGTTGGGCTGCACACTCACCGCGGCGTACCCGGTGATGGCGGCCAGCGCGTCCTCCAGTTCGGCGATCATCGTGCGGTAACCGACCGTCTGGTCGTCGGGAGCGTAGGGGTGCACGTCGGCGAACTCGGGCCACGTGATCGGCTCCATCTCCGACGTCGCGTTGAGCTTCATGGTGCACGACCCGAGCGGGATCATCGTCCGGTCGAGCGCCAGGTCGCGGTCGGCCAGGCGCCGCAAGTAGCGCAGCATCGCGTGCTCGCTGTGGTGCGTGCGGAACACGGCCTGGGGGAGCACGTCGCCGGTACGGCGCAGTTCGAGTGGGATGCGGCTGGTGGGCTCGCCCCAGGCGAGTGGGCCCGTGCCGAACGCTTCGGCCACCAGGTCGACCGTCCTCGAGGTAACGGTCTCGTCGAGGCTGATGCCGACAGCGGTCGGCGAGATGCGGCGCACGTTGAGGCCGCGTTCGGCAGCGGCGGATACGACGGCGTCAGCGTCGACGCCGTCGACCGTGACCGTGTCGAAGATTCCGTCATGACGCAATGCCAGCCCGGCCGAAGCGAGGTGGTCGGCGAGCGCGGCCGCGAGCGCGGCGATCCGGGTGGAGATCCGGCGGAGACCGTCGGGGCCGTGCCAGGCCGCGTACATGCCGGCGATGTTGGCCAGCAGCACCTGCGAGGTGCAGATGTTCGAGGTGGCCTTCTCGCGGCGGATGTGCTGCTCGCGGGTCTGGAGCGCGAGGCGCAGCGCGGGGCGCCCGGCGGTGTCGCTCGACACGCCCACCAGGCGGCCGGGAAGCACGCGGGTCGCCGACTCGCGCACGGCCATGAACCCGGCGTGCGGGCCGCCGTAGCCCATCGGCACGCCGAACCGTTGCGCCGAGCCGATGGCGATGTCGGCGCCAAGCTCGCCGGGCGAGGTCAGCAGCACGCACGCCGCCAGGTCGGTGGCGACGATCGCCTGCGCACCGAGTGCGTGGGCGTGGTCGATCGCCGCCCGCCAGTCGGTGACGGCACCGGTGGAGGTGGGGTACGAGAACAGCGCCCCGAAGAAGTCCGAATCGCCGGCTTCACCGGTGAGCTGGTCGAGGTCGCCGATCACGACGTCGATGCCAAGCGGTTCGGCCCGGGTGAGCACGACGTTGACGGTCTGGGGGTGGGTGTCGTGGTGGATGAAGAAGCGGTGCGCCGGGCGCTTGGTGAGGCGCCGGGCCATGGTCATCGCCTCGGCGGCCGCGGTGGCCTCGTCGAGCATCGAGGCATTCGCCACATCGAGCCCGGTGAGGTCGGCCACCATCGTCTGGAAGTTGAGCAGCGCCTCGAGCCGGCCCTGGCTGATCTCGGGCTGGTACGGCGTGTAGGCGGTGTACCACGCCGGGTTCTCGAGCAGGTTGCGCTTGATGACGCCCGGCGTGTGCGTGCCGTAGTAGCCCTGACCGATCAAGCTGACCATCGGCCGGTTCTGCGCCGCCAGCGCACGCAGCCGCGCCAGCACCTCCGGTTCGGTGCCGGGGCCCGCGAGTGCGTCGAGCGCGGCGTGGCGGATGGCCGCCGGGACGGCCTGGTCGATCAGTTCGTCGAGCGAGGCCACGCCGACCGCGGCGAGCATGCGGGCGAGTTCGTCGGGCTGCGGGCCGATGTGGCGCTCGGCGAACTCGCCGGCGGCGAACAGCTCACCGAAACTGGGGGAGAGGGTCATCAGTGCTCCAGGGGGTTGCGCGCGATCTCTGTGCGCCCCCGCTGTCATCGATACCTGAGAGCTTCACGTCGGGCTGCGAGCCCGGCGCTTTCCCCTTCGGCGAGGTGCGAGCACCTGCTTTCCAGCGTCGTCGTCCGATGTTCTGGGCCCGGCCGGTCCGGTGGCCTGAGAGATTCCGGGGCGGTTGCTCCTTCGGCGCCAGCGTGCGGTTGCGAACTGGCTCTCCCGACTGGGTTCGTGCGACAGGCCCAACGCTAGCCGACGTTAGGTTGGGCGCGGTGGACGCACCCGACACTCTCGCCGAGCCGACCCTCGCTGTGGGGACCATGGCCGAGCGCGGTGTGTTCGCCAATCGCACCCTGAACCTGCGTTCGGTCGCGGCGATCGGGTACGACATGGACTACACACTGATCCACTACCGAACCGAGGAGTGGGAGGGCGTCGCCTTCGAACACGCCCGGCGTGGCCTGGCCGCGGCCGGGTTCCCGGTCGAGGGGCTGGTGTTCGAGCCCGATCGCTTCATTCAGGGGCTGGTGATCGACCTCGACCTCGGCCATCTCATCAAGGCCACCCGCTTCGGCTACGTCGTCAAGGCGTATCACGGCACGCGGGCGCTGAGCTTCGACGAGTTGCGCACTGCTTACGCCGGCGTGGTGGTCGACCTGGCCGAGCCACGCTTCGAGTTTCTGAACACGCTGTTCTCGATCTCCGAGGCGGCCCTGTACGCGCAGCTCGTCGACCGTCTCGACGCGGGGGAGTTCACGTCCGACGAGGTGGCGCGCAAGCACGGCCCGATGGGATACGACGAGCTGTACCGCACCGTGATCGGGGCGCTCGACGCGTCGCACGCCACCGGCGCCCTGAAGGCCGAGATCATGGCCGACCCCGACCGGTTCTGCGTACTCGACGAGGAGATTCCCGCCACGCTGCTCGATCAGCGCCTGGCCGGCAAGCGGCTGCTGTTGATCACGAACAGCGGGTGGCCGTACACGCAGCCGATGATGCGGTACGCGTTCGACGGCGTGCTCGCCACCCAGGCACCGGGCACCACCTGGCGCGACCTGTTCGACCTCGTGGTGGTGGCCGCCGACAAGCCCCGGTTCTTCGTCGAGACCCCGCCCGCATTCCGCATGGTCGATACCGAGCGTGGGCTGCTCGAACCGCACTATGGCCCATACCAGATGGGCAACGTGTACCACGGCGGGTCGGCCGCGCTGGTCGAGCAGAGCTTCGGCTTGTCGGGCGACGAGATCCTCTACGTCGGCGACCACCTGTTCGGCGACGTGCACGTCACCAAGCGCGAGCTGCACTGGCGCACCGCCCTGATCCTGCGCGAGATCGAAGCCGAGATTGCCGACGCCGAGGCGTTCGCTGCCGACGAGGCCGTGCTCCGGCAGCTGATGGGGGACAAGCGGGTGCTCGAAGACCACCTGTCGGCGCTGCGGTTGGCGGGCCTGAAGGCGGGTACGCCGGCGCCCGAGTTCGACCAGCTGTACGCCGACATTCGCCGGCTCGACGAGCAGATCGCGCCCTACGCAATCCGGGCGGGAGCACTCGGCAACCACGAGTGGGGGCCGCTGATGCGGGCGGGCAACGACAAGTCGCTGTTCGCCCGCCAGGTCGAGAAGTACGCCGACGTGTACACCAGCCGCGTCAGCAACCTCCTCGCGCGTACCCCCTTCGCCTACCTGCGAGCCACCCGAACCAGCCTCCCCCACGACCTCTGAAGGTCAGCGGACAGGCAACCGCGCCAAGGTGGTTGAGCCCGTCGAAACCACCGAAAGCCGCGACAACCGGTGGTTTCGACAGGCTCAACCACCTGGCACTGCTCTGCCGATCCACTCAAGCCCGTCTCAGCAGCCGTTGATGGCCTTGATGATGGGATGGGGGTTGATCGCCGCCCCGCCGAGCGGATGTACTTCGAAGTGGAGGTGGGGAGTGGCCGCGTTGCCGGTCATACCGACCGTGCCGATCTGCTGCCCAGCGGTCACCGGCACGCCGAGCTCGATGCCCGGAGCGATCTCGCTGAGGTGGGCGTAGAACACGTACGTACCGTCGGCACGCTGGACCTTGAGGCCGTTCCCCGACAGTGAACCCGGGGCGTCCACGTAGACCTGGCTGATCTTGCCGCTGAACGCGGCGTACACGGCGGTGCCGGTCGGGGCGATGACGTCGACGCCGAGGTGCTGGCGCCCGCCGCCACGGTCGTAGTGCCACGTGTCGGCGAACCCGCACGGCTTGGCGACAGGGAACGCATCGAGCGTCACCGTCGGGGTGGGTGTGGTGACCGGCGCCGGAGCGGCCCCGATACCGAGCGCGGCAGCGGTGGCCCTGTCGACCTTGCCCGTCACCGGCAGACCCTTCTGACGCTGGAACTCCATCACCGCCGCGCTGGTCGCCGATCCGAAGTTTCCGTCGACGCCACCGCGCAAGCTGATGCCCGCCTGCACGAGCGCAGCCTGGAGCGCCGTCACCCGCGCCCCCTGCTCGCCGTACTCGGGGTAGCCCGTGGCGCCGGTGGAGGGCTCGGCCGTGACCGGGAGCGGGTTCGCCAGTGCCGCCGCCGTGGCCTGGTCGACCTTGCCACTGGCCGTGAGGCCCTGAGAAGTCTGGAACGTCTTGACCGCCTGGGCGGTGGCCGGCCCGAAGATTCCGTCGGCGCCGCCGCGGACCTCGACACCGACCGCGATCAGGCGCTTCTGGAGATCCTGCACCGAGGTACCCGTCGACCCGGCCTGGAGCCCGACCAAGCTGGCGTTGGCAGCGGACGGGGTGGGGCCGGCGCCCAGCACGGCGTTGATCGCGTTTGCCGTACGCGAGTCGACTTTGCCGCTGGGTTCGATCGCGTTGGCGGTCTGGAACGCCTTGAGCGCGCTCTGGGTGGCGTTGCCGAACACTCCGTCGGCACCGCCGCGGACCGTGTACCCGGACTGGAGTAGGGCTGTCTGGATCTTCTTGACGCCATCACCGGTCGCCCCGAACGCCAACCCGACCAGCGAGCCGCCTTGGCCGCCGTTGTTGGTCAAGCCCTGCGGAGCGCCGTCCGGGCCCTGGCCCGAGCGGAGCACGTCGAGCGTCTCCTGGTCGACGGTGCCGCTGACGGCCAGGCCCTTGGCCTGTTGGAACGACGTGAGGGCAGCCTGGGTCAGCGCGCCGAACACGCCGTCGGCACCGCCGACGATCGACACGCCGGCGTCGATGAGGAGTTGCTGCACCTGGCGTACCCCGTCGCCGGTCGAGCCGACCTTCAGGCCGACCAGGCCAGCCGAGCCCGGCGCAGCCGTCGGTGATGCCGTGCCGCGGCCAGCCGGCTCGTCGACCGTCACCGGTTGCACCGGCGTCGTCGCGCCGCCGCCCGACGATGCCTGGCCGAGCGCCGCCGCAGTCGCTGCGTTGACCGAGCCGGTGGGGTAGTAGCCGAGCTGGCGCTGGAGTTCCTTCACGGCTGCTGTGGTGCCCGCCCCGAACACGCCATCGGCACCGCCCGCCACGGCGATGCCGCGGTTGATCAGGGCCTGCTGAAGCTGGCGGACCGAGTCACCGTTGGCCCCCTGGGCGAGGCCGAGGTACGGGCTCGACACCAGTTCGAGCGCGATCGCGGTCGCGGCGGTGACCGTGCCGTTGGCATTCAGGCCCTGATTCGTCTGGAACTGCTTGACGGCCCGCTCGGTGGCCGCCCCGAATACACCGTCGGCGCCACCGGCCACCGGGAAGCCCTTGGCGATCAGCGCCTGCTGCACCTGGCGGACGGCGTCGCCCGTGGCGCCGAGCCGAAGCCCGGTCACGGCGGTGGACGGGGCGTCGGCCTGCACCACACCCGTCGGAACCGCGACCCCAGCGGCCGCCGCACCCAGCGACAGCGCAGCCACCATGATCAGCTTTCCCGTACTTGACATAACGGGGATTATGGGCGTTCGCCGACTCATAGACATCACTGTACGGACGTTCCCGAAAACTCTCAAGTAGATGTTGAGAGTTAACGCAACTCTGTCGACCACAACGCCAGCGGGCCCGCGGCCAGCCCGATGCTGCGACGAAGTCTCCGCGCTCCAGCCGGCGAGCGCCGCTGACCTGGGACTTTGAGGTCGCTCGAGGTCAAGCCCCGGGCGGATACCGGGCGCCGAAGGGCGCCCGCGCGGCCGCAGGCTGGGCACCCTGGCTACCGTGCTGATTACGTCATGACGATTTTGGGGACGAGCCGCCGGGACGCAGCTCGCGGTCACGCAGCGGGCGCGCCGCCGCCAGCAACCAGGCGATGATGCTGCGCAGCTCACCGGCGTCGTGTTCGCCGTCGGCCAGGTCGCGTTCGGTGTCGTCGACCGCACAGGCCAACACGTACAGGTCGTCGTGCAACAGGTCGAGCTCGCTGCGAGCGATCACCAACTCGTGCTCGCTGAGTTGCAGCTCGGCCGAGCGCTGCTGCGCCACCCAGTTCCACTGCCGGCACTTCTGCGAACAGAACTTGGCGGGCCGCCCTGGCCCCTGTCGCTGCGGCAACCCGCGGCGACACCAACCGCACCGCGCGGGAACGGCCAACTCCCCTGCTGTCGCCTCCCGACCCGATTGCGTCATGACGTAATGATGTCAGCTTCCACGGGACGGGTCGCGGATGGGCCGCCGCGGCCCGGGGCCGGTACTCTCGGCTGGGTGAGTTCGCCAGGCGGGTACGTGCCGGCGATCGATGGGCTCCGCGCCCTGGCGGTGCTGGCCGTACTCCTGTTCCACGCCGGGTTCGCCGGGGCGTCCGGCGGGTACCTGGGCGTGTCGGTGTTCTTCACGATCTCGGGGTTCGTGATCACCCGCTCGCTGGTCGAGCGGGCAGCTACCCGTCCGGCGCACCGGGCCCCGCTCGCACTCGGGCAGTTCTACGCCCGCCGGGTCCGTCGGCTGCTGCCGGCAAGCCTGGCCACGATCGTCGCCTGCACGATCGCCGGGCGCGCCGGGTGGCTCCCGACGGTCAGCGCGGCCGAGTTGCGGTGGACCGTGCTCAACGGTGCCAACTGGTACCAGTGGCGCAACGATGGTGACTACGCGGCCGTGTTCGCTGGACGCGGCGGCGATCGCGATCCGCTCGTGCACTTCTGGTCGTTGGCGATCGAGGAGCAGTTCTACGTGGTCTGGCCGCTCGTGATGCTGGTGCTGCTCCGGCTTCCCCGCCGAACGGCCACGGGCGCGGTGGCTGGACTGACCGTCGGCCTCGGGGCCGCGGTGTTGGCCGTGGGACCGAACGCCGGTGCCCCCACGGTCTACTACCACACCCTGTTCCGGGCGCCCGAGGTACTCGTCGGCTGCCTGCTCGCGCTCACCGCCGGACACCTCACACTCACGAGTCACCGCGTGCAGTGGGCCCGCTGGGTGGGCCTCGCCGCGCTGGCTGGGGTGCTGGTGGCGGTATCGCTGTCCGGCGGCTCGGGAGCCTGGCCGTACCAGGGCTTGCTACCGCTGTTCGCTGTCGGGTCGGGGTTGGTGATCCTGGCGGCGACCGTGCCCGGGCCGGTTGCCACGGTGTTGGGTGCCCGCCCGCTCGTCGAGATCGGCCGCGTCAGCTACGGCACGTACCTCTATCACTGGCCGATCTTCGTCGTCCTCTTCGCCCGCGGATGGTCGCCGACCGCGGTCGCTGCCCTCGGCATCCCGCTCACGTTGGCGCTGGCCGCGGCGTCGTTTCATCTGGCCGAGTTGCGCATCACCCGGGCCCGGCTGGCCGTCCGCCCGACGCTCGTCGGCGGACTCGCCACCGTCGCCGCCGTGGTCGCGGCCACCACGCTAACGGCCGGGCCGACCTCCACGACATTGGCGCTCCCCACGCTCGACCCCCACGTACTCGCGGCCGTCGACTTCGTACCGGAAGGCGGCCCCAGCACGCCCCCACCGACCGCCCAGCCGACCACCGCTCCCCCGCCGGCGACCGCGTCGACCGACAGTTCGCCACCCACCGCTTCTTCCACGAGTCCCCCGCCGGCAGCCGCGTCGACCACCTCGGTCGGGCCGACGACGGTGCCTGCGCCCCGGCCGATGCGGGTCCTCGTGGTCGGCGACTCCACCGCCCAGTCGCTGAGCGTCGGGTTGACCCAGTGGGCGCTCGACCACACCGAGGTGCAGGTGTCGGTTGCCGCGTTCGGCGCCTGCGGGCTGATGCGCGGCGGCGAGTTCCGGTTGGGCATGCTCGACGCGGCGCTCCAGATCGAGTGCGCCGAGCGCCATACCCAGACCATCCCCGACGCACTCCCCCTGGCGGACGTCGTGGTCGTGCTGGTCACCCTCGCCGACGTGTGGGGGCGCTCGTGGGATGGCGGTACGACCTGGCTCGGCCCAGCCGACGAGGCGTTCCGCGAGCGACTGGCCGCCGACTACGCGGCGTTCGCCGACCAGGTCGCAGCAGCGGGGGTCCCGACCCTGCTGTGGTTGCGGCCGCCGGTGTCGTCGTACGGGGTCGACGGCGGCCCGGCGAACGTCGAGGTCAGCTTCACCGACGGCACCCAGGCGTGGATCGAATCGGTGATCGCCGAGCTCGCCGCCACCGCCCCGTCGGCGGTGGCGATCGCCGACCTACGCTGGTGGCTCGAGCAGTCCGGGCTGGCCGACGACCCGGCGGCCCGCCCCGACGGCACTCACTTCAGTGCCGATGCCGCACTCCAGATCAGCGACGAGTGGCTGGTACCCCAGTTGCTCGAACTGCCCCGCCGCAACGGACACGGCTGACGCTCCCGCGCCGCTCGGTCAGCCGGCGAGGATGTGTTCGAGCAACAGATCGGGCTCGTCGTTCTCGATCCGCTGAAGCCGGTAGCGACTCTCGAACAGGGCCACCAGGCGGCCGTCACCGCGCTCCATCACACGGATCCCGCCGATCTCGCGCAGGCGCCGGGCCGAGGCCTCGTCGGTGAGCCGGATCGACTCGTAGGGCGCGCTGGTGATCTCGATCGGGGCGTTGAACTCGACGTCGAGCCGGTCGGCGAACACCTCGAACTGGAGTTGACCGACGGCAGCCAGCACGGGGGCGCTGTCGCCCATCAGCGGATCGCGCAGCACCTGCACGACGCCTTCCTCGTCGAGCTGGGCGAGGCCCTTGCGGAACTGCTTGACCTTGCCGGTGTCGAGCGGGCGGGCACTCGCGAACACCTCGGGCGCGAACCGCGGGATCGGGGCGAACGTCACCGCCGTGTCGGCGTACAGCGAGTCGCCGATGTTCAAGCCGGTGGCGTTGACCAGGCCGACCACATCGCCCGGGTAGGCGACGTCGACCGTCGAGCGCTCGGCCCCGAACACCGTCGACGCGTACTTCGTGGCGAACGGCTTGCCGGTGCGCTCGCAGGTCAGCACCATGCCGCGCTCGAACTTGCCCGTGCACACGCGCACGAACGCGATCCGGTCGCGGTGCATCCGGTCCATGTTGGCCTGAACCTTGAACACGAACGCCGAGCAATCCTCATCAAGAGGTCGAGCTTCATCCTTAATGTCGACAGGAGGTTGAGGTTGAGGTGCCAAGTCGACGATCGCATCAAGCACGAAGCGCACCCCGAAGTTCGTCAACGCCGACCCGACGAACACCGGGGTCGACTCGCCGGCCAGGAACGACTCGAGGTCGACGTCGGCGCCGATTGCGTCGAGCAGGCCGGACTCGTCGAGTGCCGCCTGCCAGGCCGTGCCCTCGTCGGCCGCGGCCTGCTCGGCCGGCACGACTTCTTCGGGAGCGATCGCCGAACCGCGCACCGTACGGGTGAACCGGGTGAACTCACCGGTGCGCCGGTCGAGCACCCCCCGGAAGTCGCCCGAGATGCCGACCGGCCAGGTGGCCGGCGTGGGGCGCAGGCCGATCTGTTGCTCGATCTCGTCGAGCAGTTCGAGCGGCTCACGCCCGGGACGGTCGTACTTGTTGAGGAACGTGATCACCGGCAGATTGCGCGACCGGCACACCTCGAACAGCTTGAGGGTTTGCGGCTCGATGCCCTTCGCCGAGTCGAGCACCATCACCACCGCATCGACCGCCGACAGCACCCGGTAGGTGTCCTCGGAGAAGTCGCGGTGGCCAGGTGTGTCGAGCAGGTTGAAGTGATGACCCCGGTAGTCGAACGACAACGCCGTCGAGGTGATCGAGATGCCGCGCTTCTGCTCCATCTCCATCCAGTCCGACGTCGCCGCCCGGCGGCCGGCCCGGGCGTGCACCGCGCCGGCTTCGTTGAGCGCACCGGAGTAGAGCAGGAACTTCTCGGTCAGCGTCGTCTTGCCGGCGTCGGGGTGGCTGATGATCGCGAACGTCCGCCGGAGCGCGGCCTGTTCGAGTACGTCGGACATTCCGACCACGCTACGGCTGATCGCGAACGACGAGGCTGCCGTGCTCGCGCCAGGCAGCCTCGATCGCCGCCAGTCGCTCCGCGGCAGGTTCACGCACCCGGGCCGCCACGTTGGCGACGAACAGGTTGAGCAGCGCCAGCGTGCCGACGTGGCTGTCGAACGGCCCGGCCGAACCGGCGCTGATGTCGAACGCCACGTCGGCGAACGCCGCCAACGGCGACAACGCGTTGTCGCTCAGCGCGGCCGACCACAGCCCACGTGCCCGAATCAAGCCGTGCGCGTCGAGCACCCATTGCTCGTAGCGCCGCAGGTCGATCACGATCACGGTGGTGCGCGGGTCGAGCAGGGCGATGTCGCGGTGGACGATCACCTGGCTGCCATACAGCGACGTGACGCCCGGCCGGATCTGCACGAGTTGGGTGACGAACTGGTGGGCGACGCCAGCCGAGTCGTCGCCCGACAGCAGCGCCACCGGGCGGTCGAGATCGGCAAGCCGGTCGATCAGCGTGGTGAGTGTGCGGCCATTGACCGCCTTGAGCGTGCCGGTGACGTTGGCGACCTCGATCGCGCTGTGGTCGGCGCGGGCGTCGTCGCCGGCCTCGCGGATCCGCTCGGCGGCGGGGCGCAGCTGGTGCATCAGGTCGCGCTGTACCCCGGTCTGGAGTTCACTGAACCCCTCGTAGCCGAGCTTCGCCGACAGGCGCACGACCGTTGCCGCGCCGACCCCGGCAGTCCGGGCCAGCTCGGCGACCGTACCGAACCCGACCGCGTGCGGCGAACCGAGGATCACCTCGGCGACACGACGTTCGGCGGTGGTCAGCGTCGCTCCCCCAGCACGGATGCGCTCGGCGACTTCCATCCGGGGAACCGTACACGGAACACCTCGTCCAGTCCTGAGCCGTCGACGGACGGCGCATATCAGCGGCACGAGCTGGGAACAGGTGAGAATTTGTCGAGTTCACCCCGCGTTCGTTGACGGCGCACCAACTTGCGTCGTACTGTGAGCACTCGTCGGCCGCGTCGGGGGACTCCCCGGGGGAGCGCGTGGAGCGATGCCAGTACGCACGAGCCGGGAAGGGGCCCAGCATGGTGATGTCCGCAGATTTCGTTCGCGTCCTCCACGCCGGTGACGACGACTGGATGCGACGAGGCGCCTGCAAAGGACTGACCCACCTGTTCTTCCCCGCCCCGGCCGAACGCCCACAAGCTCGCGAGCGTCGGGAGGCGATGGCCCGACGGGTGTGTTCCAACTGCACCGTGCAGGAGACCTGCCAGTCGTTCGCCCGCGACCAGCACGAGTACGGCTTCTGGGGAGGCGAGAGCGAGGACGAACGCCACGCCGCCGGTTACCGGCTGATCGCCCCGATCGGGGTGCGCGCCCGCAACGCCAGCTAGGTTTCCGGCCCGTGCCGGGCCCCTCACTCGATGTCCTCGTTGTCGGTAGCGCCAACCTCGACGTGGTCGTACGCGCCGAACGCCACCCTGCCCCCGGAGAGACCCTGCTCGGCCGCGAACTCGCCGAGCACCCCGGCGGCAAAGGCCTCAACCAGGCGGTGGCAGCCGCCCGCAGCGGCGCCCGCACGGGATTCGTCGGTGCACTCGGCGACGATGCCGCAGGACGACTCCTCGGCAAGGTGCTCGAGAGCGATGCGATCGACGCCTCCCACGTGAAGGTGGTTGCCGAGCCGACCGGCCGGGCCTTGATCGTGGTCGCCGACGACGGCGAGAACACGATCGTCGTCGCGCCCGGGGCGAACGCCACGGTCGTGTGCCCCACTCCCCTGCCACCCGCGGCGGTGGTGCTCGCCCAACTCGAACTGCCGCTCGACACGGTGATGGCCACGCTGCGCGCCGCCCGCGCGGCGGGCAGCACCACCGTGCTCAACCCCGCCCCCGCGGCCGAGCTGGCCGACGAGTTGCTCGCGCTGGTCGACATCGTCGTGCCCAACGAGCACGAAGCCGAACTGCTCGGTGGCCCGGCCCGGCTGCTCGCCGGCGGTTCCCGGGCGGTCGTCGTCACCCGCGGCGGTGCCGGCGTCGACGTGCACACTGCCACCGGTGTCGACCACGTGCCACCGCACCCGGTCGACCCCGTCGACACCACCGGGGCGGGCGACGCGTTCTGCGGGTCGCTGTGCGCCCGCCTGGCCGCCGGCGACGACCTCGCCGCGGCGGTGAAGTGGGCGGCTGTCGCCGGGGCGTTGGCGACCACCGTCAGCGGCGCGGTACCCGGTCAGCCGACCGCCGATGCGATCCGCGACGCGCTCGACAGCTGAATTCAGCCTGAACCCACCGATTGTCGCGGCCGCTCGTACACGTTACGCCAGCCCACGGCGGTCGCGTCCACGTCTGACCCTGAAGCACCGTTCGTGAAGCCCAGCCTGCGTGGCGCTTGAACGCAAAGCGTTGACGAGCCTGGATTCACCGTGATGACGGCGAGGAACGAGCCGCCAGATCGGTGGATCCAGGTTCAGCGCCTGAGCTCGACGGCCGCCCACCCGTCGGCCACGTCGGTACGCACCACCGCCAGCGGGTGGAGCGCGGCCACGACATGGTCGTAGGCACCCGCGAGCACGCCCGAGATCACGAGCGTTCCGTCGGGCGCGAGCACGCGGAGCAGGTCGTCGGCCAGTGCCACCAACGTCGGCGCCAAGATGTTGGCGAACACGACGTCGAACGCGCCGTCGACCTCGGCGAGCGGCGTGGTCGACACGTCGACCGCGCGCTCGACGCCGTTGCGGGCGGCGTTCGCCCAGGTCGCCTCGAGCGCCGCCTCGGCGACGTCGATCGCCACGACCGGGGCGGCTCCCCGGAGCGCGGCGATCACCGCGAGTACCCCGGTGCCGCACCCCACGTCGAGGACCGATACGCCGGCGCGTGTCAGGCGTTCGGCGGCGGCCGCCGCCAGCCGGGTGGTCGGATGGTCGCCCAGCCCGAACGCACCGGCAGGTTCGATCGCCACCTGCTCGACGCCCGGGGTGGTGGCCAGCGGCGCCAGCCACGCCGGACGCACCACCAACGTCGGTGACACGTGGATCGGCACGGCGTGGTCGCGCCAGGCCTCCGACGGCGCGTCGGGTTGGTCGACGAAGCCCAGCTCCCAGCCGGCCGGCAGCTCGCCGAGACGCGTTCGCGATACCGCGTCGTCGTCCGACAGTACGGACCGGAGGGCGACTGTGCCGCCACGGCCCCCGAGCTCCTCGACCGCCTGGGCGCCGGCCGTCCACAACCGGTCGGCCGCCAACTCGGCCTCGGCCGCGGGCACCCGCAGCTCGACGACCCGGGCCATCCAGTCAGCCGATCCGGCGCAGCTCGCTGGGATAGCTGCGCACGCGCTCGAGGTACGAGTCGACCGCCAGGGCGATGATGTCGGCCTGTGCGCGGCCTTCTTTGATGACGGCCGGCGATCCGACCGCCAGCGCTCCCGCTGGTACGTCGACGTCGTACAACACCACTGAGTTGGCCGCGACGATGGCGCCCGCCCCGACGACCGATCGGTGCAGCACCATCGCCGCATTGCCGACCATCGAACCGTCGCGGAGGGTGCAACCTTCGAGGTGGACGAGGTGGCCGATCACACACCGGTCGCCGACCACCGTCGGGCAGCCGGGCACCGTGTGCAGCACGGAGTTGTCCTGCACGCTGGTCTGCGCGCCGACCTCGATGTAGCCGCCGCCGTCGCCACGCAACACCGCGCCCGGCCAGATCGACGTCTCGGCGCCGATCCGTACGTCACCGATGACGACCGCGTCGGGGTGCACGAAGGCGGTCGGGTCGATCGTCGGCTGGATGTCGGCGAGGGCGTAGATCGGCATCGCGGGCACGGTACTCGGCAGTGCGGCATGGTTGCCCAACGCTGCCGGCGCGCGGCGAGATACCGCGCCACGGCAATGGTGCGGCCAGGCCGCGAGGCGGTACCGTTGCGCCTCTATGTCCCGACGGATCGACATCGAACTCACGAGCGCGCTCGAAGACGGCAGTTGGACGTGGCGCGCCGCCGGTGCCCGCAACCCGAAGGGAGTCGTCCCCGGGTCGGTGCTTCCGGCCGGAGCGAAGGTCGGCGACGAACTGAAGGTCGAAGTCGAGCAGGAAATCGACGGCATCACCATCCTCAACGTCGTGCACGGCCGCCAGAAGGCCGAGCGCGCCCTGCTCGAACTGCTGCCGACCGAGCGCGAGTTCCAGCCAGTTGTCGAAACCCGTGCCCCCGGTGGCCGTCGGCGCGACGACGACCGGCGCGACCGGCGCCCACGTGGCGACGGCAAGGGCGGCGACCGGCGCGATCGGCGTCCGCGCGGCGACGGTGACGGCCGGGGTGATCGTCCGGGTGGCGGCCGCGGCGACTCGCGTGGCGATCGCCCGGGTGGCGGCCGCGGCGACGGCGACCGGCGTCCCCGTCGCGACGGCGACCGTGGCCGTCGAGGCCCGTCGTTCACTCCCCCGCCCGAGCTGCCCCAGCGTCCCAAGCCGCAGCGTCTCAAGCCGGGCAAGGCCCACCGCAATGCGGTCCTTGCCGAACTTCCCGAAGAACAGCGCCCGATCGCCGAGCTGACGTTGCAGGGGCTGGCAGCGGTGCGTCAGAAGGTGCGCGACGAGAACCAGAAGGCGGTCGCCGATGGCCGCGCGGCGATGCCCGAGGCCACCGTCATGAAGATGGCCGAGGAACTGTTGCCGAAGCTGCGCGTCGCCGAGTGGCGCGACCGCGCCGAAGCTGCCCAGACCCAACTCGTACAGCTCGACCTGCGCGATCTGCGCAGCGTGGTCGCTGCCGCCAACGACCCGATCGTGGCGCGCGACGAGTCGACCCGGGCGTTGGCCGCCGAGCTGACCGCCGCACTCGCCACCAAGCAGGAGCAGGAACTCCAGCTGTGGTTCGGCGATGTCGACGCTGCTCTCGCCGTCGGGCGTGTCGTGCGCGCGTTGCGCCTGTCGTCGAACCCGCCCAAGGCCGGCGTGCCGTTCCCGGTCGACATCGCCCAGCGCCTGGTCGACTCGGCGAATGCCTCGCTGGCGCCGATGGATCCGCCCGAACGCTGGATCGCGATGCTCGAGGCGGCGGCCTTCTCGCCGGTTCGGTCGCAAGTCAAGCCGCAGCGCAAGCCCGACTCCGTGACCGACGATCTGCTGGCGACGGTGACGCGCCTGGCTCCCGCCCTGCCCCAGGTGGCCGAGTTGTTCGACGTGGCAGTCGACCCGAAAGCCCCGATGCCCAAGCCGCTGCGCCCCGGTCCGCGCCCTGGCGACAAGAAGGACGCTCGCGGCGCCAAGCCCGAACCCAAGCCCAAGCGCGGCGCCAAGCCCGATGCCGCGGCGACCGAGACGGCCGCCGCCCCGACGGACGCCGTAGCGAACACCCCCGAGGCTGCCGCCATCGGCGAGACGGCCGAAGCCGAGGCAACCGTCGCCGACACCAGTACACCGGATGCCGGCGCAACCGACACTGGTGAGACGCACGCCACCGAAGCCGGCGCCACGCAAGCCGAGACGGCCGACGCCACTGCCACCGACGTCGAGACTCCCGATACCGCCGACACCAGCGCACCAGATGCCGGCGCAACCGAGACGGACCTCACCGAGGCCGACGTGACCGAGGCGCCCGACACCAGCGGAGCCGAAGCCGACGCAACCGACAGCGGTACGCCGGAAGCCGACGTAGCCGAGACTGACGCCACCGAAACCGACGCTGCGGGCACCGACAGCACGCCCGGCACCGACGCAGCCGAGACCGACGCTGCGGAGGCTGCTGTAGTCGAGGCTGGTGCGGCTGACGAAGCCGGTGTCAGCGTCGACGATGCGGTTTCCGACCTGCTCGACGCTGCCCGTGGGAACGCCGTGCTCGAAGCCGCACGGGAGATCACCGCCGAGACCGACTCGATCGAGGCTGCCGCAGAGGCACGCGCCACGACCGACGAAGCTCGCGACCACTGACCGGTCGCCGGCGAGCGTCGGCCTGGTCTCGATACACCGCCTGGCGGCGGCACTCGACCACCGGGAGCTGGCGACCACCGCGAGCTGGCGACCGCCGGACACAACGGCGGCGCTCGACCGGTGCCGCTGGCTGCTTAGAGCGGGGTGGAGACGACGATCAGGCGGGCTTTGATGCCGGCCCGCTCGTAGAGATTCTTGATGCTGCGGTCGCCGGGCAGGGCTTCCCCGTCGAGGGTGGTCGCCCCGGCCGCGCGGGCGGTCGCGGTGACGGTGGCCAGGAGTTCGTCTCCGAACCCCAACTCGCGGGCGCCGGCAGTGACGTAGACGTCGACGACCCGGGCGAACGCCCCGTCGACCGTGGCGACGATGTACCCGACAATCACGTCGTCGATGTGGGCCACGTACACGATCGCGCCTTCGTCCGCCCACGCCCCCGCCGGGTGGTCGGCCAGCCACCGGGCGCCCCCACGGTGGTCGGCCAGGGCCTCGCGAGCCTCGCCTTCGAGCAGCGCCAACTCGGCCGCATCGTCGGCGGTCGCCGGGCGAACGAGCGGGTCGATCATCCCGGAAGCTGGCCGGTGAGTTGGGCGACTTTGGCGAGCACCGACTGCCGGTGCCGGTGCGCCCGCTCGTACTCGGCCACGAGCTCGAGTTCGTCGGCCGTCAGTGCCGCCAGGCGGTCGACGACCTGGCTGGCGGCGAGATGGTCGTAACCGTCGACCGGCAACTCGTCGACGGCCACCGACGAGGCGACAACCACGCGCGGCTGGGGGACGATCTCGGGGCGACTGGGCTCAGGAGCAGCAACCGGTGCCCCACGCGACCGTCGCCGGGCCGCCGCGGCGAGCGTCGCCACCGCTCCGAGTGGCGCGAACACGGCGACTTCCACGAGTCGCCGGGGTCGCTTCATGTCAGCTGAAGATCGGGCAGGCGTCGTCTTCTACCGGGCAACCCGGGGCCGACGAGCGCACGAGGAGGAAACAGCTGTTGCAGAGGATCTCGTCGGCGCGCTTGGGCTGGAGGCCGTCGGCAGCTTCGCCGCCCGCCTTGCCCTTTCCGGCATCGTCTTCTTCGTCTTCCTCGTCGTCTTCGTCCTCGCTGGACACCATGCGGTCCTTGAGGATGCGGTCGAGGTCGGCTTCGACGTCGTCGGGCGCGAGCATGTCCTCGTCGTCGTCCTCGTCGTCCTCGCCCTTGCGCTTGCGCGCACGGGTGGCCGCTTCGGTGTCCTCGTCCTCGTCGTCATCGTCCTCAGCGTCAGCGTCGTCGCTGTCGTCGTCATCGGTGGCGCTGAAGGCGTCGTCTTCTTCGTCCTCCTCGAAGGCCTCCTCGTCGGGGCCGTCCAGATCGGCCTCGTCATCACCGTCACTGTCGTCGGCCTTGAACTCTCCGTCGTCCTCCGGCGCGACCTCGTCCTCGTTGAGTTCGTTGTCGTCGTCAGACATGGGACTCCTTGCTCGTCGTAACTGGCCCGGGGGGCGGGCGTTCGCGCCGGGAGCATAGGCGCGCGAAGCACGCCTCCAAACCCCAAGTTGCGACCTGTCTACGAGAGCCGGCGGGCTTCGGCTTGGCGCTCGGAGGCGAGTCGTTCCAACTCGGGCGCTTCGGTGGTGAGATGGGTCATCGCCGCAGCGATCGCGCGGTGCCCGGCCTGCTCGGCGATCAGGCGGTGCATTTCGAGCGCGACCCGCCGGTACGAGGGGTGTCCCTGCGGGCTGGAACGGAGTTCGAGCAGGTGGATTGCCTCGCGAGCGTTGAACTGCATGACGTAGCGAAGGCGGTAGGCCATCGCCACCGCGTACCCGGCTTCCTCGACGAACCCGGCTGCGCGCAGGTCGTCGTGCAACAGCGCCGAGCGGTGCATCGTCTCGTCGAACATGCCGGCCGTGCCGGACGCGTCGACCAGTTCGGGGCGTACGTAGCCGTGAGCGGGCGTGAGCCGCTGCCATTCGATCGTCAGTATCCGGTGGCGTTGCAGGTCACGGAACGCGCCGTAGTCGGACAACACGTCGAACCGGTAGTCGACCCGTTCGAACGCCCGCCCGGGCTTGTGCCGACGGTTGGTGCGATCGCCCACGTAGGCACGGATCAGCGCAACCCGGTCGTCGGCCGCAAGCGTACGCACACGGTCGAGCAACGCCGCCTCGGACAGTGTCGAGTGGGGGTAGCAGATCGCCGCCAGCAACTTGTCCTCGGCGTCGGGGTCGAAGTCGACGAGCGTCACCTCGGGTACGTCGGTAGCCGGCGATGTGTCGGGCTCGCCGAACAGCCGCGCCACCACGTCGGCGGTGGCGGTACGGGTCGCCGCGAGGTAGTCGCTCCACGCTCCGCCGCGGTCGGCGAGGTCGACCCGCTTCAGGAAGCTCGGCACGACCTTGCGGAGCTCGTGCAGCATCAATCCGGCGTAGTGCTGGGCCTCGGGCAACGGGTGCGCGCGCATCCGCAGCAGCAGCGCTTCGAACCCCTGGCCCGAGCCGTAGATGCCGACGTTCGACAGCGACGCCGCGGGAAGCATGCCGCGGACGGCATCGAGCGCTTTGGCTCGGGTTGCCTGACGCCACACGAAGTCGCTGTCGGTGGGCTCGCGCGGCACGGTCGCGCGCACGTGTTCGGTGACCGCGTCGGCGGCCGCCGAGTAGGCGTCGAAGATGCGGTCCATGTCGCCGACGTACCGGGTGCCGAGCGAGCTGGTGAGGATGGCCGGGTCGCGGTAGAACCGGTAGCGGCCCCCGAGCCGGGCGTCGTAGGCGATGTAGCGGGTGCTCTGCTCGAGGTAGCTCATCAGCCGGCCCCACTCGAGGATCTTGGTGAGCAGATTCGACGCCTGCTCGCACGCCAGGTGCACGCCGCCGAGTTGGGCGACCGAGTCGTCGCCGTATTCGAAGAACACCTTGTCGTAGAGTTGTTCGGCCCGGGCCACGCCCATCGTGGCGTCGACGGTCTGGTCGCCGGCGATATCGAGGTCGCCGACGAATTCGTCGAGGAACAGCCGGCGCAGGCTCTTCGGGCTGCGGCTGTAGCGGGCGAACAGCGCCCCCTTGACCACCTCGGGCAGGTTGACCAGGGCGAACACCGGCCCGTCGAGGTTGGTGAAGTACCGCCGCAGCACGTCGGCCTCGTCAGCGGTGAACTCTTCCGGGACGTAGACCGTCACGCGTTCTCCTGAGGGCGCACGGGCGCCATCGTAGGAGCCGCGCCGGTCGCGGTACGGGGACCGCTGTCTAGCTGGTACGACGTCGCACTGGGCGGCCCGACTCGCCCTCTCCAGGGGGCCGCTCGTACCGTTCGGGCGTGAGACCGAACGCCGAACTCGATGTCGAAGCCGTCGTCGTGGGGGCCGGGTTCGCCGGGCTCTACATGCTGCACCGGTTGCGCCAGGCCGGCGTGTCGGCCGTGGTGCTGGAGGCTGCCGACGACGTCGGCGGTACGTGGTACTGGAACCGTTACCCCGGTGCGCGCTGCGACATTCCCACCACCGACTACTCGTACTCGTTCGACCACGAACTCGACGCCGAGTGGCAGTGGTCGGAGAAGTACGCCACCCAGCCCGAGATCTTGCGCTACCTCCAGTTCGTCGCCGAGCGCTACGGCTTGCGTGACCAGATCCGATTCGGCACCGCGGTGACGTCGGCCCGCTGGGACGAGTCGTCCACGAGCTGGCAGATCACCACCAGCGGACACGACACGAGCGCACCCGACACGCTCAGGTGCCGGTGGTTCGTGATGGCCACCGGATGCCTCTCGGTACCCAAGCAGGTCGACGTGCCCGGTGCCGACCGGTTCACCGGCCCGGTGTACTCCACCGGGCGCTGGCCCCACGACGGGGTCGACTTCGCCGGGAAGCGGGTGGGCGTGGTGGGTACCGGCTCGTCGGCCATCCAGGCGATTCCGTTGATCGCCGCGCAAGCGGCCGAGCTGGTGGTGTTCCAGCGCACGCCGAACTTCTCCATTCCGGCCCGCAATGGCCCCGCTCCCGACCGGATCGAGTGGCGCCGACGCGACCGCGAGGGCTACCTCGTCGCCGCCCGCGCCTCGGCGGCCGGTGTGCCCCAAGAACGGCCGGGCGAGATGGCCGCCCAGGTGCCGCCCGACGAGCGCCGCCGCCGGTTCGACGAGGCATACGCGACCGGCGAGATGGTGCCGCTGCTGTCGCTGTTCGCCGACCAGCTCGCCAACCCGGCCGCCAACGAGGTCGTCGCCGACATGGTCCGCGAACGGATCCGGGCACGTATCGCCGACCCACAGGTAGCCGAGGCGATGCTGCCGCAGGGCTATCCGATCGGTGCCAAACGGCTGTGCCTCGACACGGACTACTACGAGACGTTCGACCTGGCGCACGTGCACCTTGTCGACCTGCGCCGCGACCCGATCGTCGGTGTCACCGAAACGGGCATCGAGACCACGTCGGCCACGTTCGGCCTCGATGCGATCGTGTGGGCCACCGGTTTCGACGCGATGACGGGGGCCGTGGTGGCGGTCGACATCACCGGTGTCGACGGGCTCACCCTCCGCGACAAATGGGAACACGGCCCGCGTACGTACCTGGGCCTCGGCGCGGCCGGCTTCCCGAACCTGTTCCTGCTGACCGGGCCTGGCAGCCCGTCGGTGCTCTCGAACATGATCGTGTCGATCGAGCAGCACGTCGACTGGGTCGCCGACCGGATCACCGGCATGCGCGACACCGGCTTCGACCGGATCGAGCCCACCCGAGCCGCCGAGGACGGGTGGGTGCAGCACGTCAACGACTACGCCGACATCACGCTGTTCCCGCATGCCGACACCTGGTACCTCGGCGCCAACGTGCCCGGCAAGCCGCGCGTGTTCCTGCCGTACGTGGGTGGGGTCGACCGCTACCGCGCCGTGTGTGACGAGGTGGCCGCCCGCGACCTGCTCGGCTTCGAGTTGTCCGGCCCAGCCGGGCTGTCGCGCAACGACGGCACTATTCGCGAGGTACAGCCCGACGTCGCCTTGGTGCTCGAGGCGATGGCCGAGTTGGGCCTGCCGCCGCTCGAGACGCTGCCGCCGCAGGCCGCCCGCGACCTGATGGGGGCGATGGAAGGTGCCCGGCCTCCTGGCCCCGACGTCGGCGCGGTGGTCGACGGCACGCTGCCGGGGGCCGACGGGGCGCCGCTGGCGTGGCGGCTGTACCGCCCGGCCACGTCCGGGCCACACGCGCTGCTGGTGTGGTTCCACGGCGGCGGGTGGGTGCTCGGCCACGTCAGCTCCGACGAGCCGCTGTGCCGCGACCTGTGCGTGCGTGCCGACGTCGCGGTGCTGTCGGTCGACTACCGGCACGCTCCCGAGGCCCGGTTCCCCGCGGCCACCGACGACGCCCGAACGGCCGTCGAGTGGGCCCGCGGGCACGTCGACGAGTTGGGGGTGCGTTCCGACGCGGTGCTGGTGGGCGGCTGGAGTGCCGGTGGCAACCTGGCCGCGGTGACGGCCGCGGCGGTCGGTGGCCTGGCCGGGCAGGTGCTGCTCACGCCGGTCACCGACAGCGACTTCTCGCGCCCGTCGTACACCGACAACGCCGACGGCTACGTGCTGACCACGCCGTTGATGCACTGGTTCTGGGACCACTACTGCGACCCCGCCGACCGCACCGATCCGCGGGCCGCGCCGTTGCACTCGCCCGACCTGGCCCGGCTGCCACCCACCGTCGTGGTCACCTGTCAGTTCGACCCGTTGCGCGACGAGGGCCGTGCCTACGCGGCCGCGCTCGACGCGGCCGGCGTCCCTGTCACCCACATCGAGGCCCGCGGTCACACCCACACGTCGCTCACGATGGTCGACGTCGTCCTCTCCGGCGCCAAACCCCGAGCCACCCTCGCCACCGCCATCCGCAACCTGGTCCCTACCCGCGTCTGAGCGCCACCAGGGTTGGTTACAGGAGGAGCTCGAAGGCGTCGGGGCGGACCGTGACCTTGAGGTGGCGGGCGGTGCCGGACGGTACGCCGTCGAGCCACACCCGCATGGGTGACTCGAACTCGAACGACACGGTGCGGATCGAACGGGTGGTGATGGCCGGGTGCGGTAGGTGGGTGCCTTGCGGGAGGCGACGCCACGCCTGCCAGCGAGCCCGTGTGCTCATCGCCGGCGACACGTCGACGACGTTGGCGCGGCCGTCGCCCGGATGGGCCCGGGGAGCGACGTTCCACGTGCCCACGTAGTCGACGTTGCACACGGCGACGACCGGGCCGCGCCACCACGACCGTCGGGCGACGAGGTGGGCGACCACCAGCCTCTCGGGGCCCTCGTCGAGCTGTACGGCGAGCGCGTCGACGGGCACGATCGTGGTGTGCGCACCCGGCTTCGGCGCACCGACGGCTCGGTGGAGGTCTCCGGCCGAGACGGCGAACGGACCGACGGCACCGGCCGCGACCTGGTCAGCTAGATCGGCATCCGACCCGGCGGGGGTCGCCGTCGACACGTCGCCTGCCGGCCGCCCCCACTCCTGCCCAGGGCGGATCGTCATACCTGCTCGACGGTCGCCGAGTCCGACACCACCCCACGGAACGCCGCGTCGGCAGCCTGCCGGGCGGCCTGACGGGTCGCGTCGGACGGGGCGACGTTGCCGATCTGGCCGAGCAGGTCGACCAACTGCTTGACGGTGCGCACGAAGTCGCCGCCCGTGAGCTCGCCCCCGCTCGCCTGCTCGGCCTCGACCACCTCGGCGAACCCCTCCCCCGCCGCCCACGCGTAGGCGACGCCGAAGAACGTGGGGTCGGGTGGCCGGTGCTCGGCCAACCCACGCTCGCGTTCGATCGTGGCGAGCTCGTAGCTGAGCCGTTCGATCGCCTCCCACCGGCGGCGCACCTCGACCGACGGGAACCACGGCCGGGGCGGGTCGTCGGGTGAGCGGTGTTCGTACACGAACGTCGACACCAGTCCGGCCAAGGTCGCCGGGTCGACGCCGTCGAGCAGGCCTCGCCGCAGCGTCTCGGCCACGAGCAGGTCCGACTCGTGGAACACCCGGGCCAGCACGCCACCGGCGTCGGTCAGCGCCCAGCCGGCAACGTCGACGTAGCCCAGCTCGCCGAGCACGGCCAGCACCTGGTCGAACTCGCGCACCAGCGTTCCGTTGCGATGTTCGACCCGCTGTTCGAGCTGGCGGATCTCGTCGGCCAGCCGCTCGGCTTGGGCGGCGACGCGCAGACGTTCTTTGAGGTCGGGGTCGGCCTCCACCGGGTGCAGCCCGGTGCCGACCAGCGCCGCCGACTCGCCGATTCGTTCGCTGCGTTTCGGTCGTGCCGGCGCCGCCAGCTTGGCTCGTTTGATCCTCCGCCCGACTTCGGTGCGGTAGTCGGTCTGGTTCGGCGCGTAGGCCCCGGGGAGCACGATCGTGCCGATCTGGGTGGGCATCGCGTCGAAGTCGTCCGCGCCGAGTTGGAGCACGTGCCCGGCGGGAGTGATCGCCGTGATCTTGAGGCCGCCCTTTCGGTGGGCCGAGGCGACCACCGCGGCCGGCCCGTGGTGCTTGCCCTTCGACACGTGCACCAGCGCGCCCGGCTTCATCCGCACCAGCGCCAGCTCGTACGGATGGTCGCGCCCGTTGCCGACGCCGCGCCCGGCTGCCACCGCGGTGCGGTATTCGTCGACGTCGCCGTACGGGCTGGCGGCGTCGGCGCGCAGCTCGGTGTGGCGTTCGCGGAGGCGTTGGAGCCGGCGCTCGACGCGCACGACGTCGCGGTCGGCCTGGAACTGAGCGAACGATAAGGCGAGTAGCTGGTGTGCCCGCTCGGACGTGTACGTGCGCACCAGGTTGGCGGCCATGTTGTAGGTGGGCCGGAACACCGAGCGCAGGTGGAACGACCGCGAGGCGGCCAGCTCGGCGACCTGGTCGAAGCGCACCCACGGGCTCCACAGCACCATCGCCGAGCCGTGCTCGTCGATGCCACGACGCCCGGCGCGACCGGTGAGCTGGGTGAACTGGCCCGGCGACAGTGTCTCGTGGCGGTCGCCGGCGAACTTGGTGAGCTTCTCGATGACGACGCTGCGGGCGGGCATGTTGACCCCCACGGCGAGCGTCTCGGTGGCGAACACGACGCTGATCAGGCCCTCGATGAAGCACGCCTCGACGATCTCCTTGAACGGGGGGATCATGCCCGCGTGGTGGGCGGCCACGCCGGCTTCGAGCTGCTCTACGAAGGCGTCGTAGCCGAGCACGGCCAGGTCGGCGGTGGCGAGCCCGTCGAGCCGGGTGGCGACGATCTCGCGGATGCGATCGCGTTGTTCGTGGTCGGTGAAGCGCATGCCCGCGTGCACCAGGCTGCGGGCGGCCTCGGAGCAGCCGTTGCGGCTGAAGATGAAGAAGATCGCCGGCAGCAGCCCGTTCGCCGCCAGCACGTCGACGGTGTCGGTGCGGCTCGGGGTGGCGAGGATGCGCCGGCCGCTCCCCCGCAACCCGCGCAGGTCGTCACGCTTGGCCCGCCCGCGGTCACGGCCCCCGCCGCGCACCGCGCTCGCGTCGAGCCGCAGCGCGTCGGCGTTCGGTCGCCCGTCGACGATGGTGGGCAGCAGGCGGATCCGGTCGTGCGTTCGGTCGTGGACGAGGTACAGGTTCTCCAGCTCGACCGGGCGGCGTTCCTCGAGGATCGCCTCGCTGGGCCCGCGCACGGTTTCCACCCATTCGGCCAGCTCGCGCGAGTTGCTGACGGTCGCCGACAGGCACACCAGGCGTACGTGCTGGGGCAGGTGGATGATGACCTCTTCCCACACCGGGCCCCGGTAGGCGTCCTGAAGGAAGTGCACCTCGTCGAGCACGACCACCGCCAGGTCGCGCAGGTCGCGCCCGGCGTACACCATGTTGCGCAGCACCTCGGTGGTCATCACCACGATCGGCGCGTCGCCGTTGATCGCGTTGTCGCCGGTCAGCAGGCCGACCGCGGCGTCGCCGTGGCGAGCCACGAGGTCGCGGTACTTCTGGTTCGACAGGGCTTTGATCGGTGCGGTGTAGAACGCCCGCCGGCCGTCGCGCAGAGCGGCCTCGACGGCGTACTCGGCCACCACCGTCTTGCCGCTGCCGGTGGGAGCGGCGACGATGACGTGACGCCCGGCGTCGAACGCGTCGATCGCCTCACGCTGGAAGCGGTCGATCGGGAAGGGGTAGCGGGCCAGAATCTCCTGGCGGTCAGACCGCACCAACCCAGTATGACGAATTGCGTCGGACACCATTCGTCACCTTTCGTCGACCTCGCGTGGGTCAGCCCTCGTCGGCCTCGCGTTTGCGTCTCGACCGTTGGATCAACCAGCCGATCAGGATCGCCGCGAAGTACAGGACGATCATCGGCCCGGCCAGCGCGGCCAGCGAGATCGGGTCGCCGCTCGGCGTGATGACCGCCGCCAGGGCGACCGTGCCGACCACCGCGTATCTCCACGCGCCCAGCAACGTGCCCGGCCGGATCACCCCGAGCAGCTGGAGGAACACGAGCAGGACGGGAATCGTGAAGCCGATCCCGAACGCCACCACCATCAGCGTCACCAGGCGCACGTATGCCTGTACCTGGAACGTCGGGTTGACGTCTTCGCCCGACCACGAGATGAGGAACTCGAGTGCCTTTTCGAGCGTGAGGTAGGCGACCGCCCCGCCTCCGGCGAACAGCACCACCGTCGAGGCCACGAAGCCGAGCGCGTAGCCGCGCTCGTTCTTGTGCAGCGCGGGGACGATGAACTTCCACAACTGCCACAGGATCACCGGCAGCGCCAGCACCATGCCCCCGTAGAACGACACCTTCAGCCGGGTGGCGAAACCTTCGATCGGGTCGAGGATCACCAGGCTCACGTCGCGCGGATCGGCATCGGCGGGCAGCCCGCAGAACTCGGGGCCACGGCGCACGCACAGGTCGATGTACGGCCGTGTCAGCCAACGCATGACCCGGTCGTAGAAGGCGATCACGACGATCACCCCGAGCATGACCGCCAGGCTGGCGCGGATGATCCGCATGCGCAGTTCGGCGAGGTGCTCGAACAGCGTCATCTCCCCGGTCGGCGACTCGGCCGGCCGGTTGCGAGCGGGGAACAGCCTCACGCGGTGCCGTCCGCCGGCTCGTCAGGGGTACCGGAGTCGGCGCTGCTCTCGAACGTCGGGGTCGCCTCGGTCGGCACCTGGGTGGGGTCGGCCGGGGCCACCAACGGAACGTCCGGCATCGCCGGAGCCATCTCGGCACTCTTCGGCTTCTCGTCGCGGTCGCCCGACGAGAGCCGGGTGAAGTCGGCCGAGTCACGCAACAGATTGGCGGTCTCGCGGAGCTGGCCGGTGGCCTCGTTCACCGATTCGTTGAACGGTTCGGCGGCCTTGCGGAACTCTTCCTGGAAGCCCGACGACATCTTGCGCAGCTCGGCGTACATGCGGCCGGCCTTGCGCATCGCGTCGGGCAGCTTTTCGGGGCCGAGCACCACCAGCGCCAGCAGGAGGATGATGACGACCTCGCTGCCTTGCAGGTTGAACACGCCGGGCAGTCTACGGATCCGCTACCGACCTGGCAGGATGGACCCGGCGTGCAGCAGCGACTCCCCTCCCTCCTCGACTCACCGATCCTGTTCGCTCACCGCGGCGCTCGGGCCTACGCCCGCGAGAACACGATCGAGGCGTTCCAACTCGGCCTCTGGCTCGGCGCCAGCGGGCTGGAAAGCGACGTATGGCTCACCGCCGACGGCGAGGTGGTGCTCGATCACGATGGTGTGGTGCGCCGCGGGTTGCGCAATCGCCCCATCTCGGGGTTTCGCCGCGCCGAACTCCCGGCACACATTCCCACGATCGGCGAGCTGGTCGAGGCGTGTGGCACCGACTATCACCTGTCGCTCGATCTCAAGGACCCGGCCTGCGGCCCGGCGGTGATCGCCGCGGTCCGCGAGGCCGCTCCCGGCCTGATCCCGAAGCTGTGGTTGTGCAGCCCGACGCTGAGCCTGCTCGAAACGTTGCGAGCGCTCGACGCCGACGTCCGGTTGGTCGATTCGACCCGGCTCGACAAGATCAAGGAGGGCCCGGAACGCCGGGCGGCGTATCTCGCCAATGCCGGTATCGACGGCATCAACATGCACCACACGTGCTGGAACGGGGGCCTGGTGGCGCTGTTCCACCGCTTCGAGCGCACCGCGTTCGCATGGGACGTCCAGTTCGAGCACGTCCTCCAGCCGGTGCTCCGGATGGGCATCGACGCGGTGTACAGCGACTGGCCCGACCGGATGGTCGACGTCGCCGCGTCAGTTTCCTCCAGTAGCTGAACCGGTCGCAACGTACTCGCCGACCACCGCCGCGGTGCGGTCGTACGAGGCCTGTAGCACCGAGCGGCGACCGGGGCCGAGCGCGTCGCCCGCCAACTCGTCGGCCAAGATCCGTATCTGCCACCCGTCGTCGCGGTCGACCCAGGTCGGCGTCGCCGCCGGCGGTAACCAGGTGAACCGGCCGGCGGTGTCGCGATGGACCGCGATCGACACCACCACGCCGTCCTGGCTGGCCGGGGGGAACGTGCCGGTGGGCATGTTCGACAGCAGGTTGCCCATCCCGTAGATCACCCACACCCCGTTCACCTGCTCGATCGGTTGGACCACGTGGGCGTGGTGGCCCACGATCAGGTCGACCAGCCCCGAGGCAGTCAGCCGGTCGGCCAACCGGCGCTGCTCGTCGGTGGGTTCGGAGCGCCCCTCGGCACCCCAGTGCAGGCTGAGGATCACCAGCTCGGCACCGACCCGGCGAGCCTCGGCCGCGTCGGACAAGATCCGATCCGGGTCGATCAGGCGCGAACGCCAGGCGTCGTCGGGGCGCGGGATGATGCCGTTGTAGCTGTACGTGTACGACAGGTGGGCGATCGCCACACCGTCGACGTCGAACACCCGCGGGGCGACCTCGGTGATCGTGCGGGCCATGCCGTCCTGGGCGACCCCCACCCGTTCCAACTCGGTGATCGTGCGCTCGATACCGGCCACGCCACGGTCGAACGTGTGGTTGCTGGCGGTGGAGCAACGGTCGAAACCGGCGGCCGCGATCGCGTCGGCGATCTCGGCCGGCACGCCGTAGTACGGCATCGTCGAGAACGGCTCGCCGACCGGCGCGATCGGTGTTTCCAGATGGCACACGGCCAGGTCGGCGCGATCGTGCAGCGGACTCAGCGCAGCCAGCATGGGGTCGAAGTCGAAGCCGGCGGTGCCGGACGCGGCAGCGTTGCGGGCGGCCCCGTCCCACAGCGGGCTGTGCGGGAGGATGTCGCCCGAGAAGGCAAACGTCACCACCGTCGGCTCCGGCTCCGGCTCGGTATCGGGCTGGTCGGTGCTGGGTGGCGGGCTGCTGGACGGCGTGGCCGCGTCAGGCTGGAGGGCGACGAAGAGGGGCGGAACTGGCCCGGCAGACGCGACCCCCGGGCCAGGCTCGGGCACCGCCGCAGGCAACGTCTCGGGTACCGGCTCGGGTGTGTAGGCAGGCCCGGCCGTCACGGACGCGGCACCGCGGGTGCAGCCGGCCAGCAGCGCGCACGCGGCCGCGGGTAGGCACCACATGGCGACCCGTGCGGTTCGTTGCGATGTGCCCGTAGGCGCCCCCTGACCTGACGATCGGTCTCGGGCGGGCGGGCTCCCCTACAGCCACTGCCAGTCCGACTTGGGCCAGAATACGACGAACGCGCGGCCGACCAGGTCATGCTCGGGAATCGGCCCGAGCGTGCGGCTGTCCGACGAGTGGTTGCGGTTGTCGCCCATCACGAACACGTGATCAGGGCCGATCGTCAGCGAGTTCGACGAGCCGTTCCACGTCGTGCACACACCCGGGTCGAGGTACGGTTCGTCGAGCCGGCGCCCGTCGATGAACACCTGGCAGTCGTCGATCTCGATCGTCTCACCCGGCAGCGCGATGATTCGCTTGATCAGGTCGCGCTCGGTGGCCCCGGTGAGTTCGTGGAGCACCACCACATCGCCCCGGTTCGGGTCGTGGAGGCGGTACGACAGCTTGTTGACGAACACTCGGTCGCCGGGGTGCAGTGTGGAGTACATCGACTGCCCCTCGACCTGGTAATGGGCCAGCACGAACGTGCGCACCACGATCGCCACGAACAAGGCGATGCCCACGACGAGCACCCAGTCGAAGAACGCCCGGGCCCCCGGCGACAGCAGCCGCCCGTCGTCGTCGGGCTGGTCGGGCTCGCTGTCTCCATCGGCCTCGCCGCCGGACACGAGGTCGCGCTCGGCCGCGTCGAACTCGGCGGTGCCGTCCGGATCTGGTGATTCGGGCCCTGGGTCCACGGTCAACTCGGTCACGCGGCGCTCACGGTACCGGACAGCCGTGCCGGCTCCCCGGCACCGCTCCGTGGCTCACAGGGACTCGATCAGCTTCTCGACGCGCTCGTCGCGGCTGCGGAACGGGTCCTTGCACAACACGGTGCGTTGGGCCTGGTCGTTGAGCTTGAGGTGCACCCAGTCGACCGTGTAGTCGCGGCGGCGCTCCTTGGCGCGCTTGACGAATTCGCCGCGCAGCCGGGCTCGGGTGGTCTGCGGCGGCGTGTCGACTGCGGTTTCGATGTCGGCGTCGGTGCACACCCGCTCGACCAGACCGCGGTCCTGCAGCTTGTGGAACGGGCTGCGGTGCCGCGACACGTCGTGGTACTGAAGATCGAGCAGTTGCACCCGCGGGTGCCCGAGCGGCAGGTCGTGGCGGGCACGGTAGGCCTCGAGCAGCTTGTACTTGATGACCCAGTCAAGTTCGCGGTCGAGCTTGAGCGGATCGTTCTCGAGCTGGGTCATGCAGTGCTCCCACATTTCCAGCGCGCGCTGCTCGAACGGCGGAAAGCCCTGGTGGTCGGCGTAGCGCAGCGCCCGGTCGAGGTACTCGCGCTGGATGTCGAGCGCCGACACCTCACGACCGTTGGCCAGTCGGACCACCCGCCGGCAGGTGATGTCATGGCTGATCTCGCGGATCGCCCGGATGGGGTTCTCCAACGTCATGTCGCGCAACACCACGTTCTGGTCTTCGAGCATCCGCAACATGCACGCCGCCGCACCGACCTTCAGGAACGTGGCGTACTCGCTCATGTTCGAGTCGCCGACGATCACGTGCAGGCGCCGGTACAGCTCGGCGTCGGCGTGGGGTTCGTCACGGGTGTTGATGATCGGCCGGCTGCGCGTGGTGGCCGAGCTGACGCCTTCCCAGATGTGCTCGGCACGCTGGGCGATCGAGTAGGTGGCGCCGCGGGCGGTCTGGAGCACCTTGCCGGCACCCGCGTAGATCTGGCGGCTGACGAAGAACGGGATCAGCACCTCGGCGTAGTGCGCCAGGTCGTCGTTGCGGTGCGTCAGGTAGTTCTCGTGGCAGCCATAGGAGTTGCCGGCCGAGTCGGTGTTGTTCTTGAACAGGTAGATCGTGCCGCGGATCGACTCCTCGGCGAGCCGCTGCTCGGCCGACTCGACCAGGCTCTCGAGGATCCGTTCGCCGGCCTTGTCGTGCACCACCAGGTCGTACAGCGAGTCGCACTCGGGCGTGGCGTACTCGGGGTGCGAGCCGACGTCGAGGTACAGGCGGGCGCCGTTCTGCAGGAACACGTTCGACGAGCGGCCCCACGACACCACCCGCCGGAACAGGTAGCGGGCGACCTCGTCGGGGCTCAGCCGCCGCTGCCCGCGGAGCGTGCACGTGACGCCGTACTCGCTCTCGAGGCCGAAGATGCGGCGCTCCATGCGCGCACTGTAACGGGCTTCACCCCACCTTGAGACGCACGCTCCGCAGCGCCGCCGCGAATCTCAGGTGCCGGTCGTCGAGTGCCGCACTCGCGGCGCAGCCGCCACCCCGGTGTATCGAGACGTTGGCGCGCGAACCAGTGTCTCGATACACCGCCCAAACGGCGGCACTCGACAACCGGACGGGCTCGGTCAGGCGGGACGAAGACGCACGGTCGTCCCGGGGCGGTGTTGGGCGATGATCGCCACGTCGTCGGGATGCACCACGGCAACCACGGGGTAGCCGCCCGTGGTCGGATGATCGGCCAGCATCATCACCAGCTCACCGCCCGGCGGTGCCTGGACCGCGCCGCGAACCAGGCCCTCGCTCGGCAACTCGGCGTGGCGGGCGCGTTCGAGCACCACACCGCTCAGGCGCACGCCTACCCGGCTGACGTCATCGACCGTGAGCACGGCCTCGCGCAGCCTCTCGGTCCAGCCGGGCGCGAACCAGTCAGCGCGGGCACCCACGGTGAACCGGGCCACGTCGGCCAGCGGCCCGAGTGGGGCGACATCGAGTGTCACCTCCGTGCCCGGGTCGTCGCCGATCGGCAACCACTCCCCCGCTGCCAACGGTGCCGGGCCCAGCCCGGCCATCGTGTCGGTAGCTGCGCTACCCAGCACCGGCTCGACCGCCAGGCCACCGCGCACCGCCACGTAGTGCCACAGCCGCTCCCCCGCCGGCAGCCGGTACGTGTCGCCGGCGGCGACCGTGAACGGCGCAGCCTCGACGCTGGTGGCCACCAGTACCGGCCGGTCGGCGCGCACGACCAGCCCACCGCATGTCTCGATCAGCGCCGCCCCGTCGGGGTTGCCGACCAGCCGGTTGACCAACGTGCCCAGCGCCGGGTCGACCATCCCGCTCGGCGACACCCCCAGGTGCGCGTACCCCGGCCGCCCGAGATCCTGCACCGTGGTGGCCCACCCCGGTGCGACGACGGTGATCATGCGCGCTCCCCGAGCGCTGCGGAGGCTGCTTCCGGTCGTCGAGTGGCGCACACGCGGCGCAGCCGCCACACCGGTGTATCGAGACGTGGTGCGCGCACCAGGTCTCGATACGGGCGCTGCGCGCCCACTCGACCACCGGTCGGGCAGCCTCTCGGAAATCCTCCAACTCTCCGCTCGATCGCCGGGGCCGTGATCAACACGGCTCGAACCTCACCCGGTCGCCGGGTTGGACGAGGGCGGGCCGCTCGGCACGGGCGTCGAACAGCACGGCGTCGGTGGAGCCGAGCAGGTGCCAGCCGCCGGGCGAGGCGCGTGGGTAGACGGCGCTGTACCCGTTGGCGATCGCCACCGATCCGGCCGGCACGCGGGCTCGCGGCGAGGCGCGGCGCGGCAGATGGAGCGCCGAGGGCAGCCCCGCCAGATAGGCGAAACCCGGGCTGAACCCGCAGAACGCGGCGACGTACTCGACCCCGACGTGCGACGCGACGACGTCGTCCACCGATATCCCGGCCACCGCCGCGACATCGTCCAGGTCGGCCCCGTCGTAGCGTACCGGGATCGTCACGACCGGACGCTCGCTCCCATCCACGGCCACCGGCACGACCGCGTCGAGGTTCGGGTGCAGCGCTGCCAAGGCGGTCGCATCGGTGCAGGTGACGAGCACGGTCTCGGCCGCCGGTACGACGTCGACCACTCCCTCCAGCCTCAGTCGGCGTAGGCCGAGCGCCCAGCCGGCAGGGTCGTCGATGCCGCTCACCAGCACCGCCCCGAGTCCCATCGGTCGGACCTCCAGCGTCACCTTGGTCACCCCGTGAACGCGTACACGCCGATGCCGGCCTGTTCGAGCCCCGCCCGAACCGCTTGGGCGATCGCCACCGCCCCGGGCGTGTCGCCGTGCACGCAGATCGAACGGGCACCGCCCGCCGTGGCCAAGGTGACCGCCTGGGCGGCCGCCTCGGCCGGGTCGTGCAGCACCGCGCCCGGCTGGTCGCGGGGTACCAGGCGCCCATCAGGCAGGTACGCCCGGTCGGCGTAGGCCTCGGGTACCGCTTCCATGCCAAGCGCCTCGGCACGGGCCAGCAGGAGCGAGCCGGGCGCCCCGAGCACCGCCATCGCCGGGTCGTATTCGTGAGCCGCGGCCACCACCGCCTCGGCCTGGGCGGGGTGCGAGATGCAGGCGTGGTACAGCGCGCCGTGCGGCTTCACGTAGGCCACGCCGGCTCCGGCCACTTGGGCGAACGCGTCGAGTGCCCCGAGTTGGTAGAGCACCGCGTCGCGCAACTCGCCCGGGTCGATGTCGATGAACCGTCGGCCGAAGCCGGCCAGGTCGGGGTAGCTGACCTGGGCCCCGATCGCCACGCCACGGGCGGTCGCGGCGAGACAGGTGCGGCGCAGCGTCGACGGGTCGCCGGCATGGAACCCGCAGGCGATGTTGGCCGACGTGACGACGTCGAGCAGGGCCGCGTCGTCACCCAGCCGCCACACCCCGTACGACTCGCCGAGGTCGGCGTTGAGATCGATCGCGGGCACGCCCCGAATCTACGTGCGCACGGCCCTGGTCTCGATACACCGGCTGCGCCGGGACTCGACCGCCTTCGGTCAGCGACGGACTGCGCGGCGGTAGCGAGCCGTGGACAGTGGGGCGAACACGGCCACGATCGCGATCACCCACAGCACGGTGTACAGCTCGGGGTGCTGGAGCGACCACACGGTGGGGTCAGGGGTGCCAGGCGGCACGTTGCCGAAGCGTTCGCGGGCCGCCTGGGTGACCGTCGATACCGGGTTCCATTCGGCGATCACACGCAGCGGGCCGGGCAGGTTGCTCGCCATCACGAACGTGTTGGCGATGAACGTGAGCGGGAAGATCACCATGAACGAGGCGTTGTTGACCACCTCGACGCTGGGCACGATCAACCCGACGTAGGCCATGATCCACGACACCGCGTAGGCGAACAGCAGCAGCAAGGCGAAGCCGATCAGCGCATCGAGCACGCCATCGCGGATGCGCCAGCCGATCAGCAAGCTGGTGAGGGCCATGATCACGAGCGACAAGAAGTTGTAGATCACGTCGCTGGCGGTGCGCCCAGCGAGCACGGCGACGCGCGACATCGGCAGCGAGCGGAACCGGTTGATGATCCCCTTCTGCATGTCTTCGGCGATACCGGCACCGGTGAACGTGGCGCCGAACACCACGGTCTGGGCGAAGATGCCGGGGGCCAGGAACTCCTTGTACGACATGCCCGGGATGCTGATCGAGTCGCCGAACACATAGCCGAACAACAAGATGAACATGATTGGCGAGAGCAGCACGAAGACGACGACTTCGGGCTGCCGGCGGAGCTTGATGACGTTGCGCTTGGCGATCACCGCAGAATCGTTGAGCACGTTCAGCACGAGGTTCATGCCGGCACCTCCTGTTGCTCGGCGTCGGGTCTCTGCTCGTCGGGTTTCGTGCCGTTGTGCTCGGCCGCGTGACCGGTGAGCGACAGGAACACGTCGTCGAGGGTGGGCCGGCGCACTCCGATGTCGAGCACGGCAACACCACGGGTGCGCAGCTCGTCGAGCGCCGTGGCCAGCGCGCTGACCCCGCCGGAGACCGGTGCGAGCAGGCGCCGCGCGGTGGCATCGACGTCGACCTCACCGGCCGCCACCGCGCGCAGCACGGCCGCCGCATCGTCGATCGAGGCACCTTCGGCGAGCAGCACCTCGATCCGCTCGCCACCGACCTGCGACTTGAGCTGGTCGGCCGTGCCGTGGGCGATCGCCCGGCCGTGGTCGATCACCACGATGTCGTCGGCGAGCTGATCGGCCTCTTCCAGATACTGGGTGGTGAGCAGCAGCGTGGTACCGCGACCCACCAACTCGCGGATGATCGCCCACAGCTCGACCCGGCTGCGCGGGTCAAGACCGGTGGTGGGCTCGTCGAGGAAGATCACCGGTGGCTCGGCCACCAGCGCCCCCGCCAGGTCGAGCCGGCGACGCATACCACCCGAGTAGGTCTTGGCAGGACGGTTGGCGGCGTCGTCGAGCGAGAACCGCTCCAACAACTCGGTGGCCCGGGCGCGTGAGCGGCTGCGGCCCAGCCGGTACAGCCGGCCGATCATGTCGAGGTTCTCGAACCCGGTCAGCAACTCGTCGACCGCCGCGTACTGGCCCGACAGGCCGATCCGCCGGCGAACCTCGGCGGGCTCGCGCCGCACGTCGGCACCGGCAACCGTGGCCTGGCCTTCGTCGGGTTCGAGCAGAGTGGTCAGGATCGACACGGCGGTGGTTTTGCCGGCGCCGTTGGGGCCGAGTAGGCCGAGCACGGTGCCCTCGGGAACCTCCAGGTCGAGCCCGGCGAGCGCGTCGACCTGGCCCGCCCTGGTCTTGAACCGTTTGACGAGCCCGGACGCGACGACAGAGGCGCTGGGAGAAGACATGGCGCGCACTGTAGGCGGACTATCCGGCCAACTCGCGTCCGGATTACCTCGAATTCGGGAGGAAATCAGGAACGAATTCAGGAATGAAATTCAGGAAGCGAGCAGGACGTCGGCGATCCGTGTGAACAGGTCGAGGCGGGCCCGTTCGCGGTCGTGGACAGGGCGGTCGGGACGCCCCGCGGCCACCCACATTCCGGCGAGCGGAAGCGGCGACCAGAACAGGTCGCTGGCGCGGTGGTCGCCGAGATGCTGCCGGCCGGCGATCAGCGCCGAGACGTAGTCGGTGCTGGGCGGCTCGCCCGCCGCGGCGACCGTGGTGTCGTCGCGACACAACAACGCCCAGGCTCCCTCGGTGAGCCGGGCGACCGCGTTGACCAGTGTGTCGGTGCGCCCGGCGGCATCGGTTTCGGCCAGCTCGGCCGCCAACGCCAGGGCGAGCTGGCCGCCGTCGGTGTGCTCGTCGACCGTCGGCCGCACGTGCTCGACCGACACGCCGTCGATCGCGTGCACCTCGTTCACCATCAGGTCGACCACCGCCGAGTCGGGCAGCGCGACCACGAGTTCGTCGATCACGCGCCCGCCCCCGGCTTCGAGGATGTCGATGCCGAGCACGTCGCCCTTCACCGACCCGATCCGGCTCGCGACCTGGCCGAGCGCACCCGGGCGGTCGGGTAGCCAGACGCGGACGACGACGGTGTGCACGGGCGGGAGGTTAAGCAACGAGTGTGACGGGAACGTGAAAGCGGTGTCACGGTTGGTGACGTGTTGCATCCGGGGTCCGACCCGGATGAAACAGCGCTACAGCTTCGTGAGGCCTTTGCGCAGGTTGCGAATGGCCTGGTTGATGCGTAGCTCGTTCTCGATCAGGGCGAAGCGGACGTACCCCTCGCCGCCGGGGCCGAAACCGAGGCCGGGCGACAGGGCGACGTTGCAGTCACGCACGAGCTTCGAGCAGAACTCGACCGAGTCCATCTCGCGGTACGGCTCGGGAATCGGTGCCCACACGAACATCGTGCCGCCTGGCTTGGGGATGTCCCAGCCGATCCGGCCGAGCCCCTCGATCAGGGTGTCGCAGCGCCGCTCGTACGTGGCACAAACCTCCTTGGGGAAATCGGAGGCCTCGTTGATGGTGACGGTCGAAGCGATCTGCACCGGCTGGAACGTGCCGTAGTCGAGGTAGCTCTTGAGCTTCACCAACGCCTGCACCACGTCGGCGTTGCCGACGAGGAACGCCGAGCGCCAGCCCGCCATCGAGAAGCTCTTGGTGAGCGAGTACTGCTCGACGGCGACCTCTTTGGCTCCTTCGGCCTGGAGGATGGACGGCGGCTGCACCCCGTCGAAGCCGATGTCGGCGTAGGCGAAGTCGTGCACCACGATCATCTCGCGTTCACGGCAGAAGTCGACGACGCGCTGCATGAAGTCGAGGTCGACCGAGGCCCCGGTGGGGTTGTGCGGGAACGAGATCACGAGCACCCGCGGCTTGGGCCAACCGACGTCGTAGGCGGTGTGCAGGTTGTCGAAGAACTCGTCGGCGAAGTTGGTGCGCTCGTCGGGGTGGCTGAGCCCGCGCATGGGCACCTGGCGCAGGTCGGCCCCGGCGAACAGCGGGCCGTACATGTGGATCGGGTAGCTCGGGGTGGGCACGATCGCCGCGTCGCCGCGGTCGAGCAGCACCCACATGAGGTGCGAGAAGCCCTCCTTCGAGCCGATCGTGTTGGTGATCTCGAGCTCGGGGTCGAGGTCGACGTTCCAGGTCTTCTTGTAGTACCCGGCCATCGCTTCTCGCAGCTTGGGCAACCCCCGGCTCAGCGAATACCGGTGGTTGCGCGGGTTGCGGGCCGCCTCGGCGAGCTTGTCGACGGCGATCTGCGGCGACGGGATGTCGGGGTTGCCGAACCCCAGGTCGATCACGTCTGCCCCTGCCCGGCGTGCCTCGACCTTCAAACCGTTGATGATCGTGAAGACGTACGGCGGCAAGTTCGTGATCCGGCGGAATTCCACACGGCTAGGTTACGTCCGTGAAGGCTCCCGCTGATGGCTGCGTTTGGGTGTGTATCGAGATCCCTCGTGGCAGCCGCAACAAGTACGAGATCGACCACCACACCGGGGTGGTGATGCTTGACCGGCGGCTGTTCACCGCCACCACCTACCCCGCCGACTACGGGTTCCTGCCCGACACGCTGAGCGGCGACGGCGACCCACTCGACGCGCTGGTGCTGCTGGAGGACTCGGTGTACCCGGGCGTGTGGGTACAGGCCCGACCGGTGGGCGTGCTGTTCATGCAGGACGAGGCCGGCGAGGACGCCAAGCTGATCTGCGTGCCACCGCAGGAGCCGCGCTGGGCCGGCGTCGACGACATCACCGACCTCACACCCCAGCTCGTCGCCGAGATTCAGCACTTCTTCGAGGTGTACAAGGCACTCGAACCGAACAAGCACAGCTCCACCGCGGGCCTCGGCGGCAAAGCCGAAGCCTGGGCCGAGATCAAGTCAGCCCGCGCCAACTACTCACCCGGCGATTGAGCCAGTTCCCCGGTGGTTGAGCCTGTCGAAACCGCCTCAGACAGCAGGGCGGCGCCGACCGCGCCGGCTCGTTCGCCCCACTGGGCGAAGCGCAGCTCGGGCAACTGGCGCAGGTCGGGCTGGTAGAGCAACTCACCAAACCACTTCTTGATCGGGCCGAGGTACAGGTCGGCGCCCGCGGCCAGCCCCCCGCCGAGCACGAACGCCCCCGGGTCGAGCGCGTTGGTGAGGTTCACCAGCCCCAGCGCGACCCACCGGCCGAACTCGTCGACGACCGCCAGCGCGCCGGCATCGCCCTCGCGGGCCGCCTGCTGCACCATCTCGCCGCGCACCGCTTCGGGGTCACCACCCGCCAGTTCGAGCACCCGGCCAAGACGACGCCCGGCCGCCGCGTCACGCGCCAGCCGCGCCAACCCGGCCCCCGACGCGTACCGCTCCCAGCAGCCACGCCGGCCGCACGGGCACGGCGGCCCGGCCGGGTCGACCACCATGTGGCCGTACTCCCCGGTGAAGCCGTGGGTGCCGAGCTGAAGCCGGCCGTCGAGCACCAGGCCCCCACCAATGCCGGTGCCGAGCGTGACGAGCACCATGTCGTCGAACCCCTGCCCGGCGCCCGACGTGTGCTCGGCCAGCGCCGCGCACGTCGCATCGTTGCTGACCGCTACCGCGTAGCCCATCCGTTCGGCGAGCAGTGTGGCGACGTCGAAGTCGGCGACGCCGTCGAGGTTCGCGGCCGCCCGCAGCACGCCGGCGCGCGTCACCAGGCCGGGCACACCCACCCCGAGCGCGCCGTCTACGCCGAGCGCCGCGGCCAACTCG